>Ga0209018_1000008_pt1 | contig 197571 bp, 170 predicted proteins | sample YNPBryBLVA2012_FD_185814 | JGI IMG/M metagenome (GOLD analysis project Ga0209018, IMG submission 185814) | Anoxygenic and chlorotrophic microbial mat microbial communities from Yellowstone National Park, USA - YNP Bryant BLVA 2012 (SPAdes)... ... | reverse complement strand
TTCGAGAGGACGCCTTGATTGCGCGGGGAGCCGGGATCTAGAATGAAACAGTCAGCGCAGAGAATGCAGACTTCTTACACCACATCCCGGGACATGACCGATCTTGCACCGCGCGGCCTTCCGAAACGGATGATTCATTCGCCTTGGATGCGGCTCAACGTTTCGAGGACTTTGCCCAGGTAAGCCCTCCTGGCCTGACGGTAACAGTGGGCGTGGCGGGCCTCCGGCACGACCCAAAGCTCGCATCCCGCGGCTTCGGCCAAGACTAAGGCGTCGGCCATCGGGATCAGGCGGTCCATTTCGCCTTGAATGACGAGCGCCGGGCGCCCCTTCCAGCTCTTGGCGGCAGCGAGAACGTCCACGTTGCGGCATTCGACGCCGGCCATCTTTTCCGCGATCCATTTGACGGGCGCCAAAAGGAACCGACCCCCGGGCACGACGCGGTCCAGCCAGCGGTCGGTGGTTTCCGGCAAATGCACCAGGGCCCCTTCTGTAATCACCGCGTCAACCGTTGGATCGATTTCCGATGCCAGCCAGCACGCCGCGCCGCCCATCGAGATGCCCATGAGAACGATGCGCGGCGGGCTTTCGTACCGGCTGCGCACCCAAGCCGCCATTTCCGCGACAATCCGCCGCTCTTTGAACGTGAATCCGCACTTCGGGTCGGGATTGGCATCGTGTCCGGGAAGGGCCGGGATGACGAGTTCGACGGGTTGTTGCTTCAGATCGGTGGCCGCCTCCTTCCAGCTCGACCGGTCACCGCGATATCCGTGCACCAAAATCAGCACCATGCCCGACATTGGGCAAGACGAGGCGAGCCCCTCGGTCACCCAAGCCGGAACCGGCCCGCTCTTGAGATTGAGGATGGCATCCGCAAAACCCGTCGGAGTCGCCTGAACCGGCGTGCGAGGGTGGACGTAAGCGTACGCCAATCCGAAAACCCCAAGCACGTACAGCAACGCGGCGGCCAGAACGATCCAGATCACAGGTTCAGGCGCACTTCCGCCGCGTCGACGGCGTTGCTCAACAGGGAGGCGACGGTCATCGGGCCGACGCCACCCGGAACGGGCGTGATGAAACTGGCCACCTCTTTGGCCGAATCAAACTCCACATCGCCGACGTCCCCTTTGCGTCCTTCCACCCGGTTGTAGCCGGCGTCGACAACCACGGCCCCCGCCTTCAGCCAGTCGCCCTTCACCATCTCTGGCCGGCCTACCGCCGCAACCACGATGTCCGCATCGCGGCAAATCTCCACTAGGTTCTCCGTGCGTGAGTGGGCGATGGTCACTGTGGCGTGGCGCTGAAGCAACATGAGGGCCGCCGGTTTGCCAAGGATGACGCTCCGGCCGATAACCAAGGCGTTTTTGCCCTTGATCGGCACCCCGTAGGCATCGAGCAGGCGCATGATGCCGAGCGGCGTCGCGCATCGGAAGCCGGGAAGATTAGCCACTAGGCGGCCGAGTGATTGCGGAGTGATGCCATCCACATCCTTCTCCGGGCCGAGGGCCATCAAGGCCTCCGACTCGTCCAGGTGCTTAGGCAGGGGATGCTGGATCAGCACGCCGTGCACGGTCTCGTCCGCGTTCAGCTCGTGGATCTTGCGGATGAGCTGCTCTTGGGTCGTCGACGCGTTCACCTCGTAGACCCGGCTTTCGATGCCGACCTCTTCGCACCAGCGCCGCTTCATTTTGACATAGGTGACGCTGGCCGGGTCGTCCTCCGCGAGCAACACATCGAGCCGCGGGTGGATGCCCTTTTTGCGCAGGCGGTCGACCCGCTCCTTCAGTTCGGCGCGAATCGTTTTCGAAAGGCTCAGCCCGTCCAGTGTCGTGCCATTCATCCGTCCCACCTCATGCATCCATGAATCTACCTTACGTTTGGCGCGGCGGACGGCTAGGCGAACAGGAAGAAACGCAAAACCTCGAAATAGCTGTCCGATGCGAATCCGACCGTGACGTCATCGATCCTCTCGGCCCCCGGATAGAAGCTTACCCGTTGCGCCTGGGCGTTCTTTTTATAGGTGATCCGCACGTCGAACCGCGCCGGCATCGGCATAAGGCACGCCCTAAGATCGCCGCGCAACGCTTCGGCCATCGCCGTTCGGGTTCGCTCGACCGCCTCCTCCGGGTGAATGTTGATCGTCGAGTTGCCTCGACACTCCTTCACCGCCACCGTTCTCGCAGATGGATTGAAGGTTTGAAACTCGTTGCAGACCGCCTGATCGCCGGTTGCCAGCACGACGGGCACGCCGAGCATCGCGGCCGCCATCGTGTTAATCAGGCACTCGGAGGCCGCTTGCCCGTTGATCCGCACCTCAGCCCACTCGGTGGTCATCGTGTGCGCGAGGGGGCTGCCGTCGGAGCCTGCACGAGCGTGGCAGCCGATCAGTGCCGCCGCGCTGAACGTCTCGTCCAACTCTTGCATCATCATCAGCGGGTGCGGCGCCCAGCCGCGGACCAGTTTCACCTGGCGGGGCAAGCGCGCGTGGACCAGGTTTCGGCCGGTATCGTGGGCATCCTTCACCCAGACCTCGCTCGCCCCGGCCTCGAGCGCCCCCTCGCAGGCGGCTGCCACCTCCGCGGCCATCTGCTCCTGGGCCTGGACGTAGACCCCCTTTCCCAGTTCCGTCTCGTCCCAATGGGTCACGCCCGCGATGCCCTCGATGTCTGCGCTGATGTAAACCTTCACCTCGACCCCCTAAACCAGCTTACGGAACTGGTGCCTTCCGACCCTCAGCACTTTGCCCCTCAGCTCCCCGATTTCCAGACTCGCGAAAGCGTCCGACAGCTTCTGTCCGTCCAGCGAAACCCCTCCCGAATCGATCAAACGCCTGGCCTCGCCGTTGCTTTTGGCCAGGCCCAGCGAGGCTATCAGAGCCGCCATAGGGACCTTGCCGTCTTTATCAAGGCCAGGCGGTATGGCGGCCTCCTCGGCCTCGGCCGGCTGTTGTCTTTGGCTGAACGTGCGCAGGAAGTAATCGTCGGCCTCCTGCGCGGCCTCGGCCGAGTGATACAGCGTCACGATTTCGCGCGCCAGCCTCCGCTTCGCGTCGCGAGGGTTCATTTGCCCGGTGCGGCAGTCCTCGCCGATCCTTCGAACCTCGTCCATCGGCACGTCCGTGCAAAGCTCGAACCAATTTTCGATGATTTCGTCGGGGATCGACATCGTCTTACCGTACATGTCGTTCGGGGGGTCGACAATCGAGATGTAGTTGCCGAGCGATTGGGACATCTTTTCCTTGCCGTCGGTTCCGACGAGGAGCGGGCACAGAAGCACGACCTGCGGTTCCTTGCCGTACTGCTCCATCAGGTTGCGACCCACCAGGTTGTTGAACTTCTGGTCGTTGCCGCCGATCTCCACATCCGCATCGATCTCCACCGAGTCCATGCCCTGGCACAGCGGGTAAAGGATCTCGTGCATGGCGATCGGCCTTTGCTCGTTCAGCCGCTTCGTGAAGTCGTCCCTCTCGAGGATGCGGGCCACCGTGTATCGAGAGGCCAGCCGGATGACGTCCTCGAAGGTCATTTTGCCCAGCCAGTCTTTGTTGTAATAGATCACGGTCTTTTCCGGGTCGAGGATCCTGTAAAGCTGGCCGCTGACGGCTTCGACGTTAGCTTGAACTTGCTCCCGGGTCAGTTGCGGCCGCGTTTTGTTCTTGCCGCTCGGGTCGCCGATCATCGAGGTGAAGTCGCCGATGATGAGGCACGCCGTATGCCCGAGTCGCTGGAAATCGCGAAGCTTGCGCAACACGACCGCCCACCCGAGGGTCACATGCGCCGCCGTCGGGTCGACGCCGAGCTTCACCCGCAAGGGTTTTCCCTTTCGAAGCTTGGCGGCAAGGTCTTCCTCGCTGATGATTTCGGTCGTTCCCCTTCTAAGGATTTCGAGTTGCCGCTCTATGCCCATACGGGCTCAATTGTACCTAGGGTGGAAGAATCGGAGCCTTCACCAGCGCGGCTGTTCGGCGTCGACGTTCATGCGGCTGCCTCGGTTGTTGGGGATGCCGTAGCCGACCGTCGCCGCCCACCGAGCGCGTAGCAAGCCGGACTCCTCGCCAGGCCCGCCCTCTCGCTCGGCCAGCCAGATGTCTCCTTTAGCGTCGTAATCTAGGAAGGGCTACGAGGCAGGGCTTTGTCGGGTGCCGTCTCCTCGCCCGTTGCAGAGGTTTTGTCCTAGCTGCATGCCAACTGCCAATCGCCGAGTTCGGGGGGAATCGCGTACAGGACGGTTGCCGCAATCATCCTCGAATGATGGAGCAGGCTCAGCAATGCCACTCTTACCGGACAAGATTTTTAAGCGCGAAAGGAACCAACTAAAGATCTCCCACCCTTGAGCGATTGCGTAAAATGGTCAGTGTCATGCCCACGTTTGAACCCGTCCTCGACGCCAATAAGATCCGCGCACAATTCCCTGCCGCTGGCGAAGTCCGCTACCTGAACACCGGCACCTACGGACTGATGCCCGAAAAGGCGATCGCCAAGCTCGTCGAAGCCGTTTATGCGGTCGAAAGGCGGGGAGTGGCCTGCACCTACGACTACGTCGGAGCCGAGACCCGATTGCGGCAGAAAATCGCGGAGTTGTGGAACTCCGAGCCATCCGAGGTCGCTTTCTCGCGCAATGCCACTGACGGAACCAACTTCGTCCTCTCTGGGCTGGATTGGGAGCCGGGGGACGAGGTGATCTCGACGAACGAGGAGCATCCCTCTTTGTTGCACCCCTTGCTCTACCTTCAAAAGACCAAAGGCATCAAAGCCGTGTTTCTGCCGGTGACGGCCTCGGCCGACGAAATGGTCTGGAGGCTCGACAAGGCCAAGACCAAGCGCACGAGGCTGGTGGCGATGAGCCACGTTCCATGCGAGACGGGCACGCGCCTTCCCGTCAAAGAGATTTGCGATTGGGCGCGCGAAAACAGCGTCCTCTCGCTGATCGACGGCGCTCAGAGCTTTGGGGCGATGCCGATCGACCTCAAAGACATGGGTTGCGACTTCTTCACTTCGAACGGCCACAAGTGGATGTGCGGCCCGAAGGGAACCGGCGTGATGTACGCTCGCCTGGACCGCATGCAACAGCTCAAGCCGGCCCACGTCGGCGCGGAGTCCCTGGCAAAGGCAAACCCGACGACCGGCGAGGCCGAGCCGCAACCGAGCGGAATGCGCTTCGAGTTCGGATCGCGCGCCTACCCGCTGCTTGTGGGACTCGAGGCGAGCCTCGAATGGCTCGAGGAGCTCGGCTTCGACCAGATTTTCACCCACATCAAGCGGCTGAGCGACTTCGCCAAGGCGAAGCTGGCGGAAATCGACGGGTGCCAGATGCTGACGCCGTTGCCGTTCGAGCAGTCGTCCGGCTTGGTCTCGTTCCGTTTTGTTGGGCACGATTCGCTCGAATTGGCGAACCGGCTGCGCGAAAAGCACCGAATCCACACACGGATGGTGCAGGGCAACACGGCGATGCGCATCGCCACGGCGCACTACGTCGGGGCCGACGACATCGACTGCTTGGCCGAGTGCGTGCGGCAAGAAACCTAGTTTTCCGCCGAATGAAGGCCGCCGGCTCCGGCGAGGAAGGCGATGTTGCCCCGGCTTTTGTCGTGCGGGTTCTCTGCCGGGCAGTTCCAGATGCACGCGCCGCAATGCACGCACTTCTCGCGGTCGAACTCCGGCACTTCGCCCGAGCCGCGCACAATCGCCTGGCCCGAACAGATCTCCACGCACAATTTGGTTTCGCACTGCTCGCACAGGTTGGGATAGAGGAAGTGAACGTGGTCGGCGTACCCGGGAGGAGCCTGAACCTTTCCACCGAGCAAAAGGGCGTCCTGGTGCGAGAGCAGAAGCTTGCCGTCATGCTGAATGGCAGGCCAGCCGGCGCGATCCATCAAGGCGTCGTGCAGGCTAACGCCTTTGTCGGCGCACTCCTTTTTGATTTTGTCGATCTCGGAGGGCGGGATGCGGCCGGCGTAAAACGCCTCGAGCGAGGACAGCCCGCGCTTGGCACGGGTCTTGAAGCCCAGTCTGCCGTCGGTGTATCCGGCCAGGCCCATGCCGAGCAATCCCCAAACGAAGCCCTTCACGAAGCCATCTCGCGCAAGCTCGGCCATCCGCGACTCCTTCTCGATCCAGCTTTGCCGGCGCCTTTCGACGTACGCCTTAAGAAGGTTGTCCCTTGAGAAGTCCTTGCCCTCCTTGGCAAGTTCGATGAAGCCTTCGGCCAAAAGGACGCCGGTCGTCCAAGCCTCGTCGACTCCCGAACCGGTCAACACGTTGGTGCTGCCCGAGCCCTCTCCGATGCGCGCGCAACCGTCCAGAACGAGGTGGGGCTCTCCCAGGCGCCCCGACTCGGCCAGCGTCTTGGCGCCCCAAGACCTCAAGGACCCGCCCTCGATGTGCCGCCAAATGTAAGGGTGCTGCATCCAGTGCTGCAGGTATCGGTAAGCCGTGCGCACGGGGCTGTCGAAGAACGAAGGCACGAAGATTCCCAGCGAGGCGACGTTGCCCGGATGGACGTAGAGAAAGCCAAAGATCTCCGGTTCGGGGTATCCGAGCGTGTGCAAGACCGTGCCCGGCTTCAACTCGCAACCCTCGGGCAGGTCGATCACAAACTTCATGCCCACGGCCCAGTGATCGCGATGGTGCCCCTCAGGCAGGCCGAAGGTCTCGTCGAGCTTCCTGCCGACCGGGCCAACCGGGCCGTCCGCCACCACGGTCAGAGCAGCGCGAACGTCCATGCCCGGCATGTAGGCCGGCGTCGGCTCGCCGGTTTTCTCGACCCCCTGGTCGGCCAGCCGCACGCCGACGACCTTTTGCCCCTCGATCAGAGGCTCGGCGACCGGGGTTCCAGGCCACACCTGCACCAGTCCCGATCCCATCACCCGCGCGCCCACCCACTGGTTGAACTGACCGATCGAAAGAAGCAGGCCAGGCTCTTTCTTCAGGAACCAGGGAATGAACGGCAGCTCGAAGGCGTGCTTTTTGCCCGCGAAAAGCCGGACGAAGCTGTCGATGATCTTCTTGGAGAAGGGCCTTCGGGAAGCTCCGACGGGATCGAGGAGGTAGGCCACCTTCTCCTGCTTCACCTCGCAGGCCATGGGGATCTCTCCCGGATTCAGATCGGGAAAGCTCTCCCGGATGCCCCGCGCTCGGGTCACCACGCCGGAAACGCCGAAACCGATGTCGTCGGCGCGCTCGTAGCACATCACTTGCAACGGCATCCCCGGCATCACCCGGCTCTCGATCTTGGGCATGCCGTTCTCGTCCACCAGCTCCTTTTGAAGGGTGGTGAGAAACCCGCCGGCAGCGGGGCCGAAGCCAACGCATACGACGTCGACCTCTAGGGACTGGCGCTCGACTTGACTGTTATCCATGGGCTAGCAACAAAAGGAAAAGCGACTAGCAAGCCCAGTTTACCTGGCGCGCCGCCGGGCTATTTCAGGCGCTTGATTTCGGCCTCGGCTTGCTTAATCCTCCGTTCCACCTTGACCGTGTAAAGGAACAGGCCGCACCACACGAGCAGCGGGGGAAGCATCGCGAGAATTTTCCAAGTCTCCATGAAGGTTCTCCAGTTGTTGTTCGGTGTCGGCGGTGCGAAGGCGCATCCGGTAGGCGCCTATCGCGGCGGCGCCGATTGCCGCGAACGAAAGCAGAGTGAAAGCCCAGTGCATGCCGTCCAGGTTTCCACCGACGATGGTGTCGGAGGGGTGGAACGAGCGCACCTGGGGCAGCCGGGGCAGGACGAAAATCAGCACCAGGTTCGGGACCAGGCTGCCCAACACATAGGCCGCCGAGAAGGCACGCCGCCTCTCCTCGTCCGTCAGCGCCATTCTCAGCGCGAAGTAGGCCCCGACGATGAAAAGCACGATCAGAAACGATGTCTGCCGAGGATCGCCTTGCCACCAAGCTCCCCACTGCGCCTTGGAGAAAACCATGCCCGTGAGCATGGTCAAAACACAGAAAAGGCCGGCGAGCTCCATCGAAGCGCACGCCTTGGCGTCGGCTCCGGGGCGCTTGCCGGACAGCACCCGCAGGCTGTGCCCCGTCGCTATAAAAAGGAAAAGAACCGCCCAGAACGCACAGGGCAAGTGAAAAAAGAGAATGCGCGCCAGTTCCGGCTCGGCGAACATCTTGGCCGGCGGAGCGACGAACATGCCGACAGTGGCTGAAACCCCAAGCACAAATACAACAACGCGACCGATCATTTCAGCCTCGCCAAATCCATGAGCACAGATTCGGACCCATGGCAAAGGCAGCTAGAGCATAGCACGCCAGGCCGGCGCAACCTGTCCACCCGCCGCCGACGGTCCCATCACCCAACGCCGCACGGGTGGCCGTTATGCCTATCGCCACCAGCGGAAGCACCACCGGAATCGAGATCGCGCCGACCAGAACCCAGCGGTTGGAGGCTTGGGCGGCCAAAACCGAGCAAAAGGTCATCGTGCCGGCCAAGGCAGCGCAACCGCCCAGGATCGAAACCGCATAGAGGCCAGCATGACGGATCGGCATCTCGGTCAGCATGAAGAAAAGAAGCGACAAAACCACGCCCGCGGCGGCTGTTTGGATCAGGTTGAAAAGGGCTTTGCCCCAAAACACCGCGTGAGGCCGCGCCCACAGCCTTAGCAGGTCGCCCGTTCCCTGCTCCTCCTCCACCACAAAGCTGCGCGGCAAAGCGAGCACCGAGGAGAAAACCAGCGCGATCCACAGCAGTCCGGAGGCCAGCGTGCCCGACAGCGTCTGGCCGTACGCCGCAAACCAGATGGACACCACCGCCACCGCGCTGAACAAGCCTGCGGTGTAGATGCCGGCCTTCGACCTCATCTCGCTTCGCCACTCTTTGCGGAGCATCGCGCGGATTTCCCTGACCCAACCGTCGGCCATCGGCATTCAGCGGCTCCCCAGATAGTTCAGCCCGACGTCCAGTTCGCCAATGCCGTCGGCGTTGATGGTCCTTTGCTCTTGAAGGATCGGGCCGATCCCCGGCGCGTACCAAGTCTTCAGCTGCATTTTGCTCTCGCCCACTTTCAGTTCGAGTTTCGCCACGATCGTTTCGTAGGGCACCGAGCCGATCTTCGCCTTCTCGCGCCCGTGGGTGAGCACCGCTTTGGCTGGCATCCTTCGTCCCATCGTTTCGACAAACCCCCGCCAGGCCACCGGCCGCTTTTCACGGGGCGCCAACAAGGTGATAGGCGGCGCGATCAGGGTGTTCGGAAGGCAGTCGGAAATCAGCCGGTCGCCTTCCCATGCGACCCGCGAAAAGCCAAGCGGCCCCTCGAGCCGAAAACCCCTGGCGCGGCCCACCGGCGCCTCGCCGGAAACTTTGACGTCTGCGACGTTCTTGGCCAGCCCGGACCGCACGCTGTAGGTCCACGCGCGGCCCTTTTCCAAGGGAAAGCAATCGCGCGAGCCCGAGCAACCGGCCACGAAAAGCGGCACCAAAACCACCGGGGCAACCCGCCCATTCAACACACCACGATTATGTCGCAAGCGTTGCACTTTGAGGCAGGAAACCGACGGCTCAACGTCCAATTCCAATCACATGGCTCGCTGGATTTTGCTCGTTTTGCTGATTGGCTTTGCCCAGATGGTCTTCGGCCAAGAGATTCGCGCCTTTTGGGCGGACGGCTTTTCCGAGGGGTTCAAGACCCCGGAGCAGGTCGACACGCTGATCCGAAGGTTGCAGACTGCGACTTGCAACGCCATCTTTGCGCAAATGCGCAAGAGCGGCGACGCCTACTACCTCTCGCGCTACGAGCCGTGGGCCAACGACAACAAATCGCGCTTCGACGCCTTGGCGTACCTGATCGAAAAGGCTCACGCCTGCTCGCCAAGGATCCAGGTTCACGCTTGGATCAACACTTGCGCCGTGGGGCGGACCTATGGCAACCCGTTCCATATCGTCGAGGCCCACCGGGACTGGCTGAGCATCTCCGACACCGGCGAGGACTACGACAACGAGGCCACGAAGATCGACCCCGGCCACCCCGACGCCGCCGACTGGACTGTCCGCGTCTATCTGGACGTGGTGCGCAACTATGACGTGGACGGCGTCCACTTCGACTTCGTGCGTTACGGGAGCCCGCGGTTCGGTTTCAACCCCGTGAGCGTGGCGCGCTACAACCAGCGGCACGGGCTGTCCGGCCAGCCCCAGTGGAACGACCCGAAGTTCATGGCCTGGAGGCGCGACCAGGTGACGAACCTGGTTCGCAAGGTTTACGCGATGGCTTACGCGCTCGACCCGATGAAGGCCATCTCGGCGGCCACGATCACCTGGGGCGACGGCCCCCACGACGTCAAGGGCATGACCGCGCGGCAATGGTGGGATCAAAAATCGGCCCCCATGAACCGCGTCTTCCAGGACTGGCGCGCCTGGATGGAAGAAGGCATTTTAGACCTGAACTGCCTGATGTCGTATTACCAAGAGGCCAAAAACCCGGACATGTTCCGGCACTGGATCGACTGGTGCAAGGACTCGCAGTACCGCCGGTGGGCCGTTCCCTCGAGCGGGACTTGGTTCAACTCGATCCCCAACATCTTCAGGCAAATCGAGGCCATCCGCGCGCCTTCGGCGAAGGGCAGCAAGCCAGCAGGCGTTTTGCTGTACTGCTACGCCGGCACGAATCTGGGCGAAGACGGCAAGGAGCAACGCTACAACGAAGAAATGTACGTGGCGCTGGGCTCTCCCTCGCGGTACGCGGAACGGCCGCCGTTCGAGGGCAAAGCCGAGTTTCCCGCCTTGCCGTGGAAGACCAGCCCCGCCTTCGGGCATCTCAAGGGCTTCGTTCTGATCGCCGACGGGCTGAGACCCGTGGACGGCGCGACCGTGACCGTTTCCGGGCCCCGGAGGCGGAAAATCCTGACGGACGGCACCGGGTTTTACGCGTTCATCGATCTGCCGCCGGGCGATTACAAAGTGACCGTGTCGGCGCCGGGTTTCGCCCCCGTGACCGGCAAGGCGACGGTCGCCAAAGGCCAGGCGCAAACTTGGGGAGCCTTGATGGGCGGCGCCCCGACCCCCTACTACGCCAGCACAACCGATCTGCTTTCGCTCAAGACGGGCGCGCCGGTGAGGGGCCGAATGGTGGTTTGGGCCGGCACGGACGTTTTCCCGATGCGCCTGTTTGGTGCCAGCGAGGGCGGGGCGGCCGCTGCTATCCAGCTTGCACAAAGGCCGATCCTTCCCTTCCAGGCCGGCGACGTCGTGGAGTTTCAAGGGGTTTTGCGGGTCGTGGATGGCGTTCGGGTCGTGTCCGCCGACGCGGTCCGGCTGGTCGACATGGTCCGCGCGCCCAGGGAGGTTATGAACTCTGAACCGGCCCAGCTGTTGATGCGCCCGGACCGGGGCAAACCGATCGTTACCCTGGCCGGCAAAGTGGTCGAAGTGCTCGCAGACCGGTTCGTCATCCAAAACGGGCAGAAGGCGACCGTGATGCTTGCCGGGCGCAAGGAGCCTTGGGTCGAGGCCCCGGAGGAGCCTCTCGAGGCTCCGCGCGTCGGGCAGGAGGTCACGGTGACGGGCGCTCTGTCGCTGGGCGACGGCCTGGTGGTGGTCCGGCCCCGAAATCAAGGCGACATCGTTGTCAAATGAGCTTCAATGCGGGCTCGGCATCCAGAGCCGAACGGCTTAGTCGTCAGTTCGCAGGCAAGGTACGATGAAGCCATCTGCCATGTCGATACCCTCATCCCGAATCGTAGGCCCGCACCTGCTGGACATCCTCGAGAAAGTCGAAAACGGAGAACGTTTGTCCAGGGACGACGGCCTCCGCCTGTACCGAGAACCCAACTTGACCGCCGTGGGGCACTTGGCCAACATCGTCCGAGAGCGCAGGCATGCCGACAAGACCTACTACGTGTGCAACCAGCACATCAACTACACGAACATTTGCAACAAGGGATGCAAGTTCTGCAGCTTCTACGCCAAGCGCGGCGGCCCCGAACCCTACGAGATGTCGCTTGATGAAGTAAAATCGAGGCTCGATCGGTATAAAGACGTCGACATCACCGAAGTGCACATGGTGGGCGGCATCAACCCGCGCCTGCCTTACAGCTACTACCTTGACCTCGTTCGGCTGGTGAAGGGTTCGCGGCCGGGGGTGCACGTCAAAGCGTTTACAGCGGTCGAGATCGTGGAAATCGCCCGAGTCGGTGGCGTGACTGTAGAGCAAGCACTGAAAGACCTAATGGCAGCTGGCCTCGATTCTCTTCCGGGAGGCGGCATTGAGATCCTCTCCGACCGAGTCCACCGGGAACTTTTCGGACGAAAGCTGAACGGCGAGGAATGGAAGATGGTCGCGCGGGCAGCGGCAAAGCTCGGCCTCAGCCAATACGCCACGATGCTTTACGGCCACATCGAGACGATCGAGGAGCGCGTCGACCATTTGGTTCAATTGAGAGAGCTTCAAGACGAAACGGGGCATTTCTTAACGATGACGCCGCTCTGTTTCCACCCCGAAGGAACCGAGCTGCCCGACATCCCCTTGCCGACGGCGGACGATGACTTGCGGAACATCGCCCTGTCGCGCCTGATGCTCGACAACTTCGACCACATCAAGAGCTTTTGGATTATGAATACCGTGCCGGTCACCCAGCTTTCTCAGTGGTACGGCGCAGACGACGTCGACGGCCTCGTTCAGGAATACGAGATCACGTACGAAGAAGGCAAGTTCGGCCACAAGTCGCAAGCCCTAACTTTCGAGAACATGGAGCACATGATCCGTCAAGCTGGACGAACGCCGATCGAGCGCGATTCCTTGTACCGAGAGATCAAGCGGCCCGGGCCAGGAAGTCTGGTATCATCTCCAGCCTAGGGGATGATTCATTGGCCATTGAGACCGTTTGCATCATCGGCGGCGGCCACTTGGGCGGCGCCATTGCTGAGGGATTGATCCGATCAGGCGGGATGCCTCCGAAGAACGTGACCGTGACGCGCCGCCGGCCGGAGCTTTTGCGACACTTGGCGGACATGGGCGTCCGCGTGAGCCTGAACAACAAAGAGGCGGCGGCCGAAGCCCAAGCCGTGCTTCTATGCGTGAAGCCGCACCAGGCGGCAGCGGCGATCGAAGATGTCAAACCCGCCCTCGACAGCCGCCAAACCGTCGTTTCGACCGTTGCCGGTTTGACACTGAAGACGCTGAGCGAGGCTTTACCGGCCAATCCGATTTTCCGGGCGATGCCGAACACCGCCGTCGCCATTGCCGACTCGATGACCTGTCTTTCTACGCCGCCTGCCTTCGCCGGCCAGATCGGCCCGGTGCAGGAGCTTTTTGGGAAGATCGGCAAAACCTTGGTGATCGGGGAAGAACTCATGGACGCGGCTACCGTCTTGGGCGCCTGCGGCATCGCCTATGCACTCCGGTTTCTCCGGGCGATGACTCAAGGGGGAATCGAAATTGGCTTCAGTTCCGAGATGGCTCAGTTCGTAGCGGCCCAGACTTTGCACGGCGCGGCCAGTCTGGTCGTTGAGACCGGAAACCACCCCGAGCAAGAGATCGACAAGGTCACGACGCCGATGGGCATCACCATTGCCGGGCTCAACGAAATGGAGCACAACGGCTTCAGTTCCGCGCTGATCAAAGGGGTTGGGATGTCATTCCGGCGGATCGCCAAGAAGACGGCGCAGTAACCATCGGCCCATGGGTTTCCGCCCATGCGAACCTGGGCACCCGTATTCGCGTCGTATATGTGTCGGCGGCTTCGTTGGCCGATAATGAATACCAGCACTTATATGAGCAACCAGGCAGGCACGCTCGGCAAATACCAAATCATCCGGGAGATCGCGCGCTCGAACGACATTGTCTACGAGGCCTACGACCCGTTGATGAACCGGCGCGTCGCCTTGAAGGAGCTTGCCGTCATCCCCGGAGCGACTCAGCAGCAAAGAGACGAGCGCATCAAGCGGTTCCTTCGAGAAGCCAGGGCCGCCGGCACGCTCAGCCACCCCAACATCATGACCGTGTACGAGGCGGGCGAAGCCGACGGGCGGCACTACATCGCGATGGAGTATCTCGACGGGCACACGTTGCGCAACGAGATCGACACGAACGGTTTCCTCAGCATCGACCAGGCCTGCGAGATCGCCGACAAAGTGTTGCTCGCGCTCGACTACGCGCATAGGAACGGCGTCATCCACCGCGACATCAAACCCGACAACATCCAGCTTCTCGCTGACGGGCGCATCAAACTGACCGACTTCGGCATTGCGCGCCTGACGTTCGAGCCGAACCTTACCATGGACGGGCAGGTCTTCGGCACCCCGAGCTACATGTCGCCGGAGCAGGTTGTCGGCAAAGAAATCGACGCACGCAGCGACCTCTTCAGCATGGGCGCCGTCATCTACGAGATGGTTTCGGGCCAAAAGCCGTTCCAAGGCGACAGCGTGGTGGCGATCACCTTCGCCATCATGAACAAGGAGCCGGACAAGCCGACCCAAGTGCCCTATCCGTTCTGGCAGTTCCTGCTGAAAGCGCTGGAGAAGACGGTTTATCTTCGGTTTCACGACGCCGAGGAGATGCGCCAAAGCATGCTGGAAGCGCGAAAGGCCTCTCAGGTTGGCTTTGCGCAACCCGGCCCGACGGTTGCGCCTCCGGTCCACGTGCCGAACCCAAACCCGTACTTGCCCCAGCAGCCGGCTTACAGTTACTACGCCCAGCAACAGACCCCGATGCCGCCGCCAATTGCAGCGCCTTACAACCCGTACCAGGTCCAGCCTCCGCCCATCCCAACCTACGTGCAGACCCCTTATCAGCCGCAACCGTCGGGCGCGCCTCTGCCGAACAACATCCCCATTTACTACCCGCCTCCGCCAAGGACGTCGTTGCTCAAGCCGGAAACGAAGGTCTTTCTGGGTCGGCTTTTCCTGACTCTGGCAGTGGTCGGGACTTTGGTGGCGTTGATCATCGTCGGCATCGACGCCTTGAGTAAGGCGACCAGCCGAGCCGAGCTGCAACGGCGCGACGAGTACACCGTGATGCAGATCGCAAAAGTGGACCCGAATTTGCCGATCGAAGAGCAAATCGCCAGGCGGCAGCAACTGATCGACACGCTGAAAGACCAGGTTACCATCGCCGAACAGAAACGCCAGCTTGCCGTGCTCTACCAAAAGCTGGCCTCGCAAAGCGATTTCATCCAGGCGGAGAGCGCGCTGAAGAAGTCGCTCGAGTTGGACCCGGACAACGCCGCCTACTACAGCCACTTGGGCAACATCTATGCGAACCAGGCCGCCAAGTGCGAGAACGACGACGACCGCCTGGCCTGCCTGATCAATGGAGCCCAAAACTGGCAGAAAGCGGCCGACCGTGCCGACGATAAAAAAAAAGAGTTGTATGAGGCCGGGGCCGCCACCGCCATGTTCAATTGCGGCTACGCGGCTTACTTGAAGGGCGAAAAGTACGTCGCGCGAAGCATGTTCTACCTGGCCAGGCGGTACGCCGAAAACAGCCCCCAAATTCGAGATCAAGCGGAAAAATACCTGAAGGAGTTGGGCCGCTAGTCCTTCTTGCCGCCCTTGTCGTCCGGATCGTCGATCAGACTCCGCTCGAACAATTGCCTGAGCCTCTCACGCTCTTCCCGCTGGCGCTCCCTTCGCTTCACTTCCTCGTAATACTCCCTTTCCTGCCTGAGCTGAAGCTTCGAAGGCTTTCGCGAGGCGCCGAACGGCTTGGAGTAAGGAACGGGCAGCCGGTTGGCCGCAAACAGATAGGCCAGACCCATGGGAATGACTGAAAACAGAGCCATCACAACGTTGTTCGTGCCGAAAAAGAGGATAGCCACCGAGAGCCAAGCCACCCACATGGCTTGTATGGGGATCACCATCATGAAGCGGACAGTCGAGTGCGGGTAGCGGGTGCCCCAAAGCACGGTGACGGCGACGGCAGGAACCCAAGCGCCGACCAGGTAGCCGCCCGGGGCAAAAAAGCTACCGACAAAGCTGCACACAGCCGAAAGCACGGTGATGGCCGCAAGAAAAACGGCGTACCTCTGCGAAGACATTTCCGACTCGACGACCGAGCCAATGCCCCAAAGCCACCAAATCAGGAACACCACCCCGATAAGCTCGCCGCCATTGCCAAGGGACGCTACAGGGTAGGTTAGGAAAGTCCAAGGCCGGGAGAGCGCCTGATCGGGCTGAAAAGCGAGCAGGTCGAAGAAGGTCCCCCTCAAACCAAACCACGCGAGCAGGAAAGCCGCGCCGACGGCACAGGCCAGCCCCATGGTAACCGGGCTTTGCGACGCGTGAAAACTGCGAAACACACTCATCACTAATTTCCATTATGCCTGGTCCAAGGCGGGGCCTCGCCAGCCGGACCGGATCTTACGCAGGAGTTAGGACGATCGGCGCGACGAGAATTCCGGTCGGCTTGAGTTGGTACTCGTCGGCCCACTGGTCGCCCTCGGTCCTCCAGCAATGAGGGCCGTGCCAAGTCAGATGCGGATCGCAATTGTGAACCGGTCCGAAGGCGTTCGCACGGTTGCCGAACGACATGATTTCCAGGCTGTGCTGTTCCTCGCTCAGAAAACCGAGGTCGAGGCGGTACGGAGGGAAGGCGATCTTGCCTGCCTGCCGCCCGTCCAGCTTGACCGAGAGGAGCGGCGCGCCGAACCGCGGAACGGCGATCGACGTCTCACGGCCGCCTGGAATTCGGCAACGGTAAACAAGGTTGCCGGTGTAAAAGGGCAGCCCCTGGCCGCAGATGTCGCCGAAAAACAGCTCGCGGACCGGCTCCACGACCGTCGCGGTCCAACCGGCGACTTTGACTCCGAAGTCGCCGAGAAGGTAGGCCCACTCGAGGTTGGTTTTCCGGTGAAAGGGCATCTCGACGACCAGCTCCTGGCGGCCGGCGCGGATCGGCGGCATCGGCACGGTCCGAATGGACTCGTCGACCCACCAGCCGTCGACTTGGCTGGCAATCGGCACTCCATCGAGGCGGATCGTCAGTGTCTCGGGGTCTTCCATCGCCAGTTTGCAGCCGCAGAGATCGATTTGCGTTTCGATTTCGAAAAGAACCTGCACGGTCGCTTTGACGTCGCAGGGCTCTTTGTCGGCCCACGGCTGGACGATGTTGCCGGTCACCTCGGGAAGCCCGAGCCTGGCGCGGATGGCATTGGCCAGCCGCAAGACCTCGGCCTTGTCCGACCACGGCTCGTCCCCGATTCGGAAGCGCGCCTGGTCAAGAAGCAAGGCGTTGGGCTCGCAAAGCTCGACCGGCACCGGCGAGTCCAGACGCCCGACTTCCCGATAGCGAGGCAGGCCGGGAACACCCCCGACCGCCGTCGACTTGCCCGGGATCAACGTGAACAAGGCGCTGCCGGAGCCCTCGAAGCGCCAAGGCAGGACCGTTTTTCCGTTCGCATAGGCCGCTGGCACGGGGCGCACCTCGCCGGAAAAAGTGTCCATTAGCTCGACGGCAAACTCGCCCGCCAGGGCGATCTCCACGTCCCGCCCGAACTCGCGGTCCGTGTTGCAAAGGAAGAGGCGCTTCTTGCCGTTGTCGTCGCGCATCTGATACAGGAGCGAGTCGGCTTCGCGTCCGTCGGCCATAGTGACGGCGATGTCAGCGAATGGGCGCACGGCATTGAGCACGGAAACTCGGTCGAAGGGGATCTTTTGGCACCGGCGCGCCAAATCGATCGCTCGCAGCGAGGGCGAAGCGTCGACGAGTGAGGGAATCTCTCCGGCGAACACGATGGTCCCGCCCCTGTCGGCAAACTTCTCCAGCAAGTCGAGTGTCGTCGAGCGGATGGTGCGCAAGCTGGGCACCAAAACGGCCTTGTACTCCATGAAGCCGACTCCGAAGCCCTGCCTCTCGGACGCCAGCGACGGCAGCAGCGACTCCGAGACGAAGTCGAAGTCGACCAGGCCGTAAAGAAGCCAAGAGGTGATTTGCTCGAACTGCTCCTCGCGCCGGCTCCTTTCGCCAGCGGTCTGGTCCATAGGTCCCATGCAGAGCCAATAGCTTTCGATCGGGTGAATCACGGCGATCGGAACTTGAGGCAGGCCCCTGGTCAAGGCCACGTTGACGCGTGCGAAGTGGTCCTCCACCAACGGGTACTCGGCCCACCACGGCGATTGATAGCCGATCGACGCCGGGTAGTCCCGCTTGGCCTCGCCGGCCATGGACACCCAGGCGAGGTGCGGAACGCGGACCGTGACCCCCAAGGCGGCTTGCCAGTCGCCCTGGTTTTTGTGGCCGTTGAACGTAAAGGACCAGCTGGTGACGCCGTACAGCTCGCTCAGAACGCCGGGCCGGCCCATTTGACGGGCCACGCTTTGGGCCTGCTTTGCTGTCCCATATTCGCGGGCGTCGCAGAGTATGTCGATTCCGGGGATCTGGAAAGACCGGTAGCCGCGCATGCACTCGCCGACGGCGCCGCTTTGGGAACCAAGCGACTGCTCCGCCATCAGGTGTCCGGTAAGGGCGATTCCGTTCTCGGCGCACCATTGCCCGATGGTGTCGCAGAACCCTTGGGCGAAGCGCTCGGCGGTATGGTCGTGGTAGCGGTAGCGAGCCACACTGGGGATGCCGTCGGCCCGCTCCCAGAACAGCTCGGGCAGGCTGTCGAGGATGTCGGCGCCATAGGCCTTCATGTAAGTCTCGGCGAAGTCATCGGTCCAAGGCATGAAAAGGTCCATGGCCTGGCTGGCGCGCTGGAGGCCGTGTTTTTCGGCGAACTGCGGCTCATCGGTGAAGATGGCCGGCACGGTCTTGCCGAACCATGCTGCGGCCGAGCGCTTGTACGCCTCGTGGGTCGTCTCGACGAAGCGCTGGACGGCTTGGCGGCTCAGGGTGTCGAGATAGGCCTGGTTGTTGAACCATGAGCTTGCCCGGCTGGTCTCCAGGTAGGCGTACCACTTCGTTCCCTTGGCCTCCGCATTGAGGTCGATCCTCTTGCCGCAGACCAGTCTTCCCTCTTCGAGAACCACATCGTAAACCGCCAGCAGCTTTCCGTCTTCGTTTCGGCTGGCGCGGGCCCGCGAAATGGCTGGCTGTTCCCTGGCCTGCCCGGCGTAGGGAGTCGGCGTGAACAGCAGGTGTTTCAGCCGGCAACGGCTGTCTTGGGTGACCAGGCCGCCCGCAAAGCCGGAGGGCCACCGGTCCTCGTCGTAGAGCCACGCGAGCATGCCTTCCTGCTCCGCCTTCCGGCAACAAGCCCTGACGACCTCGAAGAAGTCCTCGGAAAGGTACTCCGTGGCCATGCCGGTCCGAGGGTGCATGTGGAACCCGCCCATTCCCATCCTTTTGAGAACATCGATCTGGCGGCAAAGCTGGCCTTTGTCGAGCTTGTTGTTCCAAGACCAAAACGGCGCCGCCCGATATTCCGAGGTCGGGTTGGCGAAAAGTGCGGGATCGAGATCGGCGGAGGCGTTTTTGGGGTACAGATCGATGCGCTTCATGGGGCAGTCCGGCTCCTATCGGATCCTATGTTAGCCGGATAGCCCGATTCGAATCAACCGACGCCCAAAAACGCCGGCGCGCGTTTAGGGAATGCGGCTGAAGGTGACCTGGTTGTTGCTGCCGGAACTCTTCGAGGTGAAAGTGTCCTTGTCCTTCCACACAATCGTGGTCTTGGGGTCCTTGTTCAAGGCCTGGAGGATCTGGGGCTTGAGCATCTCGGCAGAAGCCTTGGCCATATCGGCCTGAGCGCCCTGGCCTTCGATGACCATGTCCGTGAAGTTGGTGGTCATCGTGTCGCCCTCCATCTTGTAGGTGCCCACGAACTTCTGCTTCACGTTGAAGTTGGGGACCTCCAAAAACAGGAACACGTCTGTAGAGGTGAACTCCGAAGTGACGGTCGCGCCGGGAATGGGCAATGGCAGGCCGCTCACGTTCCACTTGCCGACCAGGTTGTTGCCCTTGCACCCGCAAAGCAAGGCTGCCAGCAACAGAAAAAGGAAAGCGTGTTTTCGCATGCGGGCAGTATACACTTTTAACGAAGCCCCTCCGAATGGAATCGAACCTCGACTGGTGTGGGGCGGGCCGAATTGGCGAACCACACCCAATGCAACCGGTTTGTCCTGTCGTAGGTCCATTCTTTCGTCGGGATTCCGCCAAATCGAACCTCTTCGGGAACTCCGGGCAAACGCGCCAATATGACGCCCCGGGTTCCAGCGACGCCCTCCGCTTGGCAGGAAAAGGAACGATCGTCGATTTGCTGATGGGATATCGCGCAACCGGCGGCCAGCACACCGTCGCCCTTGGCCTTGCCCAGGTCAATCAAAAGATATCTTGAACCTTGCTTCAGCTCAACCTGGTTCAAAACCGGAAGGGTCGGGTCGAAAAGATTGACAAACGAACCCTTCAGAATGGCCGGACTGGCCGATGCGGGCGACTCGTCAAGCCCCGCCGCCACAACGTAACGGCCGCGCCGAAGGACGATGCTGGACGTTTCGGTCCACCTCAGGTTGGCTTTGGCCGCGGCGTTCTTCATCAGGGCCAGATAGAGGTCTTCGTTCTGCCGGCTCTCGCAGATGGCGACTGGGTTCAGCCGGCTAAAGAACACAAGGCCATGGCCGACGACGAAGGCCCCCGCCCGGCTTTCAATGCCAAGCTGTTTGAACAGGTGATCCCGAGGGGTCAGGCAGTTTTCCCTCCGCCACCACTCCGGAATGCCGTTGAACGGGTCGCTGTCATCGTCCACGAACACCAAAACGCCGCCTTTGCGAACCCAATCCGCAATGGCCTCGTGAGGTTCGGGGGAAAGCGGCTTTTGGCCGTTGTAGCTCATGACCAGCACCCTAGTCTTTGAAAGATAGCCCTTGATCGGCATGTTTTCGAGCTGAACCGGTTCGGCCGGAATGCCGCGTTTCACCAGAGGCATCGCCAGCCCGTAGAAGTGGCCCATGTGCTCGTCGCTCGGCGTGGGGCCTCCGCGCTGGAACATCAGGCTGTCGCTGACGGCGATGCCAATGCCTTGGGTTCCCGCTTGCCATCGGATCGGCCGGACGTCCATATCGCCAAGGGCCCGGCACACAACCTGCAACTCCGTCGCGTAATCTGCCGGGATGCCGACTCGTTCGTTCGAATTGCCGTCCCTCCGGTGCTTCCCTCGCCACACGCGCTCCGGCCAAGGCATCACCTCAAAATGGTCCACTTCGGGTTGCAGCAACGATGCTGTCAAGGTGTTCTCCCAGTTCGAACGGTAGTCGTTCCAGTCGCGGTCGGGGTTGTCCTCGATCGGGTCGTTCAAGTACCAAACGCGCCTGCCCGTCGAGCGGACGAGGTTTTGCATGGCCGCATATTCCATGAGCGCGGTTTCGAAGGTGCGCTGCTTCAGCACGCCCCGGTAGACGTTGGGGGTGCGCGCCGTCCCGGTCCAAACCTGGGCGATGTAGCCGTCGCACCCCTTCAGCTGGGCTAGGCTCGACTCCGGACTAACGATCTTCCAGTGCGCGTAGTTGATGAGGCTGTGCGTCGGCACGTAGCACTTCACCGACTTGTTGCTCATCCGGTTGTGCTCCTGAACGAAGTCGAACACCTGCTGGAGCGCACGACGGTACAGAAAATATTTCAGCTTCGAGGCTTTCCATTGCGCTTCGCAAGACGCATGAGGCGGCTGCCAAGGCTCACCGTAAAGGCTCTGCCACTCGACCTTGAACCTGGTCTCGTATCCGGCTCTCACCCAGAACTCGGGCTCCTCTAGGTGAATGGCCTCAGCCCCTGCGTCGAGCGCCCTTTTGACGCCGACGCAGAGAAACTTGCCGTAGCTTTCCCCGGGAGACATGTAGTAAACGTCGCCGCCATGGCTGATGGCGCGACCCTCGCGGTCTGTCTGCGCCTCGTCCTCGTGGTTCAGCCCATCGAAGTGGCCGTACAGGTAGTCCTGGTACTCGCCCCAGGAGACACCGGCCATCACGTGGACGCGGTAACCCCTCGAACGCCAGCTTTCGATTCTCGACGGGAGGCCTTTGTCGATGCCGTACACGATCGCCACCTTTGACCGCAAGTTCATCCAGTCTGCGTAAGGCTGGCCGGTCTGGAAGCAGGTTCTTTCGTCGGGCCTGTCTGGGGCGGACATGGCTCCCAGGATAGCAAGGGCGGTCGTAAGAAGCACGAGGCGGATTGTATCCGATAGGGCTTTGGTCTGGAAAGTCGCTCGCCCTTGGATAGCAACGTCAGCCGAGGCTCCTGGGACCATCCACGGGAATGGCGCAATCAGCCAAGCGTCCGGGCCGCGCGAAGGATGGAGTCCGCCGTCTCGAACTCGTGCACCAGCGGAAGGTCCGGGTAGAACGCCTCCGCCGCTTCGTTCTTTCCCTTGAGCTCTTGAATCCCCAAGGGGGCGAAATTCCATTGGGCGCCCGCGCTGCTTCTGACCCCCTCCGAGACGACAATGGCTTTTTGCACTTTTCGGGTCAGGGCCTCCAATCGAGCGGCCGTGTTCACCGCATCGCCGATGACCGTGAAGTCCGTTTTGATGGTCGAGCCCAGGTTCCCTTCGATCACCATTCCTTGGGCCAGCCCGAACCCGCAATGAAGCAGGCGCAACGGACTGCCCTGCGCCGCCGACCGCCTGAGCACCTTCAAGTCGCCGAGGATCTCCAGACACGCTTGAAGGGCGCCGTCCGCCTGACCGGGATCGAAATAAGCCATCACGCAATCCCCAATGAACTTGGTCACCTCGCCGCCCATCGCCGAAATCCTCTCGCTGCAGGTGTCGAGATACCGGTTGATCATCAACGCGGCCGCCTCCACGGGCAGGTGCTCGGCGATGGCGGAATACGCAACTATGTCGGCAAAAAGGACAATCTTCTCGACCTTGCGCACGGGAACTTCCAGCGGATTGGCTCCTTGCGTCAAGATCCTCATCACTGCCGGCTGGGTGTAACGCTCAATGATTCGGTGCGAATCGGCTATGGCCTGCAGGAACATCTTGACAGGCTGGATCAACAAGTCCGTGTTCTGATCGAGATTGATCACGTTCATCGACCAGTTCGGGAACAGGCGCTCTTTCACGTCGATTTCCGCTCTCAGGCAAAGTAGGTCGGTGTGCCGGGAATCTCGTGCGATCTTGGCATACAGCCAATCGACCGCGGAGTCTTCTCCCTCGATAATCTGGAAAAACAGGCCGCTGAAAGAAATCAGAACCCCGGTGATCTGAAGCTCCCGGTTGTTTCGGCTCGATATCGCTCCGATTTCTTGGACTTCTCGCTCCGAAAGAGGAGCATTGAGCCGACTGATGTAGGTTATTCTTTTCAAACTCGTCTGCCTCCAGCGCCTAATGTAAAGTTTACTGACTGACTGGCTTGCTGTTTCACCCTCCAGCCCTGCTTTCGGAGCAGAAAAAGGGCCCGCTTGTTGGCAAGGACAACGCTCCGAGGCCGTAAACGGTGACTTTGAAGCAATCTCACGAAGCGCTCCTAGATGTTGGCCAGGCGTGCTGTCTAAGCCTAATGGCGGGCCATGGCCCGTTCGGCCTCCCGAACGAGCCCGCGCAACATCCTGCTGAACACGATGCCGTGCATGGGAACGACCGTGTGCCAATACACCAGGCCGAAGAGCCCGCGCGGCCTGAAGCGGGCCGTCATGGTGAGCCTTGTGCTTTGGGTCCCGGCGTCTGCAGGCTCGATTTCAAAGGTGAGGGTTGCGATGCCGGGCAGCTTCATCTCCGCCACCAACTCCAAGCGATTCGGGGCATCGAGCGCGGACACTCGCCAGAAGTCCAGGGAGTCTCCCAAACGAAGGTCCTGGGCATCCCGACGACCTCGGCGCAGTCCTGGGCCGCCGACAAGGCGGTCCATGGCTCCGCGAATGCGCCACATCCAGTCGGTGCCGAAATAACCCGTTTCCCCGCCTAGCGAGCACACGGCGGTCCACACTTCAGAGACGGCGGCGTTAGCTACGGCTTTCCGGCGATCGACGAACACGGTTCCACCTGCCCAGTGCGGGTCTCCCGGCATGACCCCGGCGTCGGACCACGAGGTTTCCACTTCGTGCGCATGGATCTTCTCAAGAGAGGCGTCGATGGCCTGACGCACAGTGAGGCAGGCATGCGGCATCAAGCGCGTTGCGTCGTCCGTGCGGCAGACCAGCCGGTTCCGCAAACCCTCCGCAAGCGGTCTGGCAATGCTGGCGTGGATAGGCGTCACCAGATGGATCCAAAGCGAGCTTAGGCGTGGAGTGAGGACCGGCGTGGGGATTATGATCCTGCGCCGAAGGCCGAGCGCCGAGGCCATTTCCTGCATGATATCGGAGTACCTCATGATGTCCCGCCCACCAATGTCGATGGTTTTGCCGATGGTCTCCGGCACCGAAAGCACTTCGATAAGATAGAACAACACGTCGCGGATGGCGATTGGTTGCGATTCGGTTCGGACCCAGCGAGGGGTTATCATGATGGGCAGCCTCTCGACCAGGTACCGCAAAATCTCGAACGATGCGGAGCCCGATCCAATGATCATGGCCGCCCGCAGAACGGTCACGGGCACGCCCCCCGATTTGAGTGCCTCCTCAACCTCGCGGCGCGAGGCCAGGTGTTCGCTCAGCCCCTCGCCGGTCTCCCCGAGCCCGCCCAAATAGACGATCCTCTTGACTCCGGCCGTTGCGCAGGCGTTGCCGAAGGCTCGGGCCAAGGCGAGGTCCCTCGCCCGGTACTCCTTGGTTGACGCCTCCATCGAATGGATCAAGTAATAGGCGAAGTCGCAACCCTGCAAGGTCTCCGCCAGTCGTTTGGCGTCGGCGACGTCGCCTTCATGGACCTCGACCCCGTCGCGATCGGCCCATGGGCGCGCGCGGAGTTTTTCGGCGCTTCTTGCCAGGCACCTTACCCGGTAGCCGCGTTCGATCAGCCTGGGCACCAGCCTGCCCCCGATGTAGCCGGTCGCTCCCGTCACGAGGATGCGCTCGCCTTCAACGTGGCTCTTCGTCATGTTCGGCATGCTTGCATGTTACTGGATTGGCGTTTGCCGGCCCCCGACCTGTCACGACAGCAATCGGCCGCGTGAGCGGCGATAGCCAAGACATGCCGTGCGCCGACGCCGGAAATGGCCCCAGGGTGCCCGACACCGAAATTCGATGGTAGCCACAAACCTGTCGTTTTCGGACCTAGGACCCAGGCACAGCCTGCCTTCGTGCCGTGCGGCATCCACCTAGTTTCTTTGCTCACATACATTTTCAAAGCGTAGTCCTCCCAGCTGGGACCGCCGGGATCCTTGCCGGCAGGATCCCCTTTCGGACCCCACCCGGCGCAGTATCAACTTGGACAACAAGCAACCGAACAGACGCCTCGGGCGTCACCGGCCCCCAACCCGCCTATCGCTGGTAAAATAATGAGGGGCGCCCTGGTAGCTCAGGGGATAGAGCAACTGCCTTCTAAGCAGTGGGTCGTGGGTTCGAATCCCGCCCAGGGCGCCATAAAATGACCTAAAGGCAAAATTGGGGGTGGTGGAGGTAGGGGGATTCGAACCCCCGACATCTTGCTTGCAAAGCAAGCGCTCTCCCACTGAGCTATACCCCCGCAAGAAGCAGAAACAGTATACCAAAGCCATCATGGGTCTACCCGGGCTGCTTGGCCGGCGTCGGCGCATCCGCTTTCAAACCGACGTCGGTTAGTCGGGAACAGATTCGCTGCCATCGCAGGTTGTGCCCGATTGCGCGCCGGACGTGGGTCCAACGGCAGGATGCAAGGCTCGCTACTGGCGTTGTGCCCGCTCGCGCGCGGGACATCGTCGACCGGCCTCACCGTTCCGGGCCGTCTCAGCGTTGTGCCCGCTCGCGCGCGGAACGAAAGTTGTCCTGTTGGTTTTTCGCGGTGTGAGTCGTCGTGCCCGCTCGCGCACGGCGGAACGACTAATGGTCCGGACGTCCCGTTTGCGCAGTACATGTGCTGGCGAAGCCCGATCACGAAAAAAGCGCCTGCCGCCGTCCCGCGTCAAAAGTCCCCTGCCAGAGAACGAAACGGGCGTTTTTCGGGCCGCCCCAGCCGGAGCGAGCTTCCCGGCAGCAACGCAATCGCCATCTCTAATCTCGGTCCGAAAGGCAAAGGCGCCCTTGGATCAAAGCCGAGCGATTTGGCGGCTAACGATCGAACGAAAATAACGCCTGAAAAGGCGGCGAATGTTTCGAAATGGCCAGCAAGGGGCTTCCCTGACGGGAAGCACCTTGTCGGTTCTTAAAGTTCGTTGCCGCTCGTTCACCAGCGATTGCCGCCGCTTCGGCCGCCGCCGCGGTTTCCCCCGCCATAGCCGCCGCTTCGGCTGCCGCCGTACCCGCCGCCGCGATTGCCGCCGTATCCGCCGCCGCTGCGCGGCTCTCTCGGGCGGGCCTCGTTGACGGTTATCGTTCGGCCGTCCAGCTGCGAGTTGTGCTTGTCGGCGATCGCTTGGTCGAGCTTGTCGCCTTCGATGTCGACGAAGCCGAAGCCGCGGCCCTCGACGATTCGAACGCTGGTCGCGCCGTAGGGCTCAAAGGCCGTGCGAAGACCGTCTTCGGTGGTGGAGTAGCTGAGGTTGCCGACGTATAGTGATTTTGTTGCCATGTGTTTGGCCTCCATGTAAGATTGTCCGATTCTGAATGCAAGGTCCTAACGTTCAAAACCGGCGAGAAGGCCACGTTCTGAAGATCGAAAACACAGGCTCGAAACGAAACACCTCTATTATGGCTCAGTCACCCGCTAAAAAAAGCCCTGGCGCTCAACTTCCTTACAAAATGCCCACGCCCAAGGATTGCTATCTTTTGAAGCCGTCCTCACACTCCTAACCTTATTCGGTTTCTTCCGTCATCGGCGGACCTTGTGCGAATGTCCATTGCCGCGCGCCAGTATGATGGAGTTAAATATCCGATATAGCTCAGAGGTCCCTATGAAGGCATCGATGTCCCTGATCTCTTGTTCTCTCGTTTTGCTGGCCTTTCCGGTGGCAAGCCGAGCCCACGACAACATGGCGATCGATCCGATGGGAGCAACCCAGCTTCGCCTTGGATACATGCCGGTTCAGTTGCCTTTCCTGAAAGACAAAGACAAAAAGCCTTATCGCATCGTGTGCGAGCCGTCGTACCGATCCAAGCCCAAGTACGCCGTCATTTCCCTTGGCAACGGGCCGAAGTCCAAAACCTTGATTGCCCTTGACGAGCCGGAGCAGGGCGAATACAAGATTTACATCGACGCCAACCAGAACGGCGACCTGACGGACGACGGCGACGGAAGCTGGCGGGGCAAGACTGAACGCGGGGGCCGCACCATGTACGGCGTGCTGAAGGTGCTTCTCAATGCCTCTTATGGAAGCAAGACCTCCGAGCGGAAGTCATTTCCGCTCGGCGTGGCTTTCTACCGCTTCGTCGGACAGGATTACTTGCTTTGCTACCGGCTGGCAGCGTCAACAGGCTTCGTCAACATCGATGGCAAGAGACACAAAGCGGTTTTACTGGAGAACGACGCCGACGGCCTTTACAAAAAGCCGGCGGCTAGCCAAGAGGACCTGCGGAAGAGCCGCCCTGTTTGGTTATTGATCGATCAGAAAGGCGACGGCAAACTCATTGATTCCAGTCCCATCGACATTCGCTCGCCGTTTAAAATCGGGGACAACGTCTACGAGGCGAGGGTCAACGACGAGGGGACGTGGCTGTCCATCCGCCCCACCAGCAAACCGATCCTAATCGAGCCGAAGAAACCAGTTGAACGGCCCGCCCTTCTGGCCGCCGGGACGGCCGCGCCGGACTTCCGTGCTGAAAAGTGGGGCGGCGGGACCCTCAAGCTCTCCGACTACAAGGGCCAGGCCGTGATCCTCGATTTTTGGGCGACATGGTGCGGCCCGTGCCAAAGGTCGATGCCGCACATCGAGAAGGTCCACCAAGCCGTCAAGTCGCAAGGCGTTGCGGTGATTGCGCTCTGCGTTTGGGACAGCAAGGAGGCCTATCAGAAGTGGGTCCCGGAAAACCAGGCTAAGTACACCTTTCAGTTCGCCTTCGACCCGAACGGCCGCGGGACGGAGAGCATCGCCAGCAAGCTGTTCAAGGTGTCGGGAATCCCGACCACCTACATCATCGACAAAGAAGGAAAAGTCGTCGACGCGATTGTCGGGTTCGGCGGCGAAGGCGACAGGAGAATTGAGGAGTCGCTCAAGAAGCTCGGCATCAACATCCATTAGCCGTCAGGTTCACCTTAAGTCCAGCGAGAAAAAACATGCGTTTCGCCACCAAAGCCATCCGCGTCGGCCAAGAGCCGGACTCCGATTACCGTGCCGTCGTCACCCCGCTGTACCAGTCGGCCACGTTCAGCTGGCAGGACCTCGACCACATTCCCAAAGTGGACTACACGCGATGCACCAACCCCAACCGGCTCGTTTTGGAAAAGGTGATCGCGTCGCTTGAAAACGGAAAACACGCCGTCGTGTTCGGCAGCGGCATGGCGGCCATCATGGGCGCACTCAGTCTTCTTCGGCAAGGCGACCACGTGGTCTCGGCGACCGACATCTACGGCGGAACGTATCGTGCGCTGGAGCGGTACCTGCCTCGGAACGGAGTCACCTTTTCCGAGTTCGACGCCTCGATGCCGGAAGCGTTGGGCGCCGCCGTAAAGCCGAACACCAAAATGGCCATTTTCGAGTCGCCGACCAACCCGAACGTGCGCATCATGGACATCGAGGCGGTGGCCGAGAGGGCGAAGCAGCTAGGGCTGATCACCGTGTTCGACAACACGTTCGCTTCGCCCTACCTCCAGAATCCCCTCGACCTGGGCGTCGACATCGTCGTGCATTCGACCACGAAGTACATCAACGGTCATAGCGACGTGGTGGGCGGCGCGCTGGTCACCAACAGCGATTCCATCCATCAACAAGTGTACGAGTACCTAAAGGCCGTTGGTTCGGTGCCGAGCCCGTTCGATTGCTGGCTGGCCTTGCGCGGCGTGAAGACGCTGGCCGTCCGGATGCGCCAACATTGCGAAAACGCCCAGACGGTGGCCGAGTTCCTCGAGGCACACCCCATGGTGGCCCGGGTTCATTACCCGGGATTGAAATCACACCCCGATCACGAGCTGGCCAAAAAGCAGATGCGGGGGTTCGGGGCGATGCTCGCGGTGGAGGTGAAGGGGTCAGAATCGAAAGCGCGAAAAGTCGCCGAAAGTTGCCGCATCTTCCAGCTGGCTGAGAGCCTCGGGGGCGTCGAGTCGCTTATCGGCTACCCGCCGTTGATGTCCCACGCGGCAATGACGCCCGAGCAGCGGCTGGCAAGAGGAATCCCGCCGAACATGCTGCGGCTCAGCGTGGGCATCGAGGACCCTCAAGACCTGGTCGAGGACCTTGCCAGGGCCTTGCAGGCTTAGCCCGCCCGACTAATCGGGGCCGCCCGAAGAAAACATGAAAGACTCGTGAAGCTTGTTGATCTGCTGCTGCATGTCGACGAGCTTCCGATAGATGCCGTCTTCTTTGGCCAAAAGCTCGTCGTGCGTTCCGACCTCGGCCACGCGGCCCTTGTCGATGACGACGAGGCGGTCGGCGTTTCGCAGGGTGCTGAGGCGGTGCGCGATGGCGAACACCGTGCGGTTCTTGACCAAGGTTTCCAGAGCCTCTTGGATCAGCCTCTCGGTCTCGGTGTCGACAGACGCCGTCGCCTCGTCGAGAATCAATACCTTCGGGTTGTGGAGGATCGCCCGGGCAATCGCGATGCGTTGCCTTTCGCCTCCGCTGAGGCGTTGGCCCCGCTCGCCCACATAGCTGTCATAGCCGTCGGGAAAGCCCACAATAAAGTCGTGCGCGTTAGCCGCCTTGGCCGCGCCGATAACGTCCTCAATGGAGCAGTCCGGCCGGCCGTAAGCGATGTTGTCGCGGATCGTGCCCGGAAACAGGTAATTCTCTTGCATCACGACGCCGACCTGGCGCCGAAAGTCCTCGATCTTGATATTGCGAAGATCGACGCCGTCAAGTTCGATGGTGCCTTCCGTCGGGTCGTAAAACCGCATCAGCACGTTGATGATGGTGGACTTGCCCGCGCCCGAATGGCCCACGAGGCCGATCATCTCGCCCGGCTGAACCTCCAGGCTGATGCCGTGAAGCACCTCGCGAGCCTTTTCATAGGCGAAGTGCACGTCCTTGAACACAACTTTGCCTTCGATCTGAGGCATGGGCACGGCGTCTCGGGCGTCATCGATATCGAGCGGCGTGTCCAGGATCTCGAACACGCGCTCGGCGGCCGTCAACGATCGGCTGGTCCAGTCGATGACCCTTTGGAGCATCATCAGCGGCTGGTTCATCATCGCCAGGTAGCCGATGAAGGCCATCAGGGCACCCACCTTCATATTGCCGTTGAGCACCTGAAGCCCGCCGACCCACCATACGATGAACGCCCCGGCGTTCATGGAGAACTGCACGGCCGGAAAGAAGTTGGCCCAAGCGACCTCGGCCTTGTATCCCGAGCGCGCCAGGTCTTTAGCCTTTCTCTCGAACCGTCGCTGCTCCCGCCGTTCACCGTGGAACGCCTTAACGACGCGCGTCCCCTGCAAGACCCCGCTGAGGTTGCTGCTTAGCCGAGACCAATTGTGCCAATAACGGCTCCAAACTCGCATCATCTTGCGCCGGAAGCGATTGACCGCAAACACCACGAATGGCACCGGAGCAAGCGCGCACAGCGCCAGTTGCCAATTCACGAAAAAAAGCACGGTCGGGATGCCGAGGATCAGCATGCCGTTCTGCAGAACCATCGGCAAGCCGTCCACCAGCACGTCGTAGAGCGCTCCGGTGTCGTTCGTCAAACGCGACATCAGCGAACCGACATTGCGCTTGTCGTGAAAAGCCAGCGAAAGTTGCTGAATTTTGTTGAACAGTGTGGTTCGAATGTCGATGACGACGCCCATGCTAAGGTAGGCCACGTTGCGCGCCCGCGCGATGTGCAGCGACATGCCCAGCAGGCCGGCGCCGATGAACGACAGCACCACCGGAAGAAAAAGGTGCCTTTTGTTGCCGCTCAAAACGTCGTCGATCAGGATTTGGGTGAGCTTCGGGGGCAACAACGCCGCCAATGTCATGCCAAAAGTCAGCACCGTTCCCCAAATTAGGCGAAAACGATACGGCTTGGCAAAGCTGAACAGCCGAAGCAAAGTTTTTCCCCGGTTGATGCATCCGACGCAGAGGTCCGAATCCTCGGGAAGCGGCCTCGCGCACTTCGGGCACGTCCGAATTTTGTCCTCGATTTGCGGAAGCTCCCGGCCTTCGGCGAGACATTCCAGGCGCTTCTGCGCCGAGGCGATGTGGAGGCTCCGCACGCTCGAGCCACGGATCAGTTCGACGGTTTTGCCGTTGTGCCGGGCCACCAGAGCACTCGCATCCACAAGCTCCTCGATGCGCACTTCGGCCAGTTCGTTCAACGGCCAAGAGGCCACCATCTCCTCGCCGACCGGCGTCTTTTCCATTCGAAAAACGCGATCGGAGGTCACCACCAGCCAAGCTGTGCCAATGGTTCCGAGATGGGTCAAGTCGGTCTGCGTTATGAAGAGAGCCGATTCCTGTTCGGGAAGCTCCAGGGAGTCCAGGCTTAATGTTGCCACTTATATCCGCATTCTAAACGATTCGCAGGTTTCTACGCACGCAAGGCCACAGTCGGTTCCTACCGCCTTAGCGCGTCGGTGGTCATCCATCCGCTTAGCGCGCCGATGTAAACGAGGTTGCCACCCCACAAAAAGGCCTGCCAACCTTCGACGCTGGGTGATAAGGCGCTGCCTGCCGATAAGAGCACGACGGTGCCTGCTGTCGCCCCGATCACCCGGCTCAATGAAAAGTTGAAGCTTTTTTGGATAAGGCTCATCGCCACATAAAGGCCCGTGGCAAGCCAAAAGTTGACAATCGCCACGGTGGCTAGGGCGATCACCGGCGATACCCGGCCCAGCGAACTGACAAGCATCGCACTGAATCGGTCGAGGTGGCCTCCGATGCTCAGGGCAGCCCCGACCGTCACGCCGCAAATCAACGCCATCGCCACGAAGCCCAAGGTCCAGCTGCTGATCAGCGATAGGCTTGGCAGGATAGCCATTTCCTTGGAAAGGGCCAAATAGATCGACGCCAAGACGACCATGGCGGCCCCGGCAAGCAAAGCGACCGCCTCGATGCTCTTGGCCTGAGTCACCGTATGGCCCTCGGACTCCGGCTTTCTCCCGCGGACCATCTCCTCGTAACGCAACCGGTATGTCTCATTTCGGGGGTCCATTTGCACGGCCAGCGCCATCAGACGCTCGGCCTCCTTCAGGTCACCCCGGTTTCGGGCGATCTCGCTCAGAACGGCGTAGGGCAAGGGTTGACGCGAATCCTGCTGGCGGATACGGATGGCCAGCCTCTCGGCCTCGCCGAACTGGCCCCGACTGAAGAGAAGCGAAAGCCGCGTCAGCTCGGCGGTCAGGGCGACGTTCCTGGAAGACGCGCGGGATCTTGTCGGTTCCGGCTGAGGCGGCTTGGCCGTCTGCACCTTGGGCGGCGTCGGGTGGGTCGCCCTCAAGCGCTCGACCATCAAAAGCCGGTCGTACTCCTTTCGGGTTTCCGGGTCGCTGAGAACGTTGTAGCTTTCGGTGATGGCCATGAAGATCTCCGCGGCCTTAGGGTCGGACGATCGGTCGGGATGGTATTTGAGCACAAGCCTACGGTACGCCGACTTGATTTCGTCGGGCGTCGAAGTAGGCTTGATGCCCAAAACATCATAGTGGTTTCTGGCCATCTCCTTCCATTATGAATAACCCTCCACGGTCTTGAAGAGGTTCTGCCCGTAGCCGGCGTAAAAGCTGATGAGCACGATCAGCACATAGACCGCGACGGCGAGGAACACCACCACTCCGAAGATCAGGGCGTTTCGCCTGGCTTGGATGGCCGCCTCCGCCTCGTAGAACTCGGACACCTTGATCAGCATCTGGTCCAACGATCCAGTCATCTCGCCGGTTTGGGTCATGTCCAAAACAATCGGGTTGAAAATGCCTGTTTCCCGGAAGGTCTGTGTGATTGGTTTTCCGGCCTCCAAGTGGCGCACGGCAGGGTAGATCCGCGAGCGTATGTACTCGTTTCCGCAGGCGTCGGCTCCCAAGGTGATCGCCTCCGGTATCGAAACCCCTCCCTTGTACATCGCCCCGAAAGCCCTGCCGAACTTGGCCATCGCGAACTTGCGCGCCACGCTGGCGAAGCCGGGGATGAACGCGATCAGCGCGTCCCAGTTGAACTTGATCCGTTGATTCTGCAAGCCGATACGCACGAAGAGGAACAGAAAGATCAGCAACGGTCCGAGCCAATACCACGTGGAGGCTTGGGTCAGAGGCGACCACAGCTTTTGGCCCTTGCCGATCATCCCGATCACCGTGTTGGCGGCCGTGATGATGAAAATTGAAGCGACAATGACGATCTTCGGGTACAGGGTCTCGCGCGAGATAAGCCGCCTTAGCTCGATCTCTTGCTCCAGGTAGTTGGCCAGCTGGTCTGCCGAAGAGTCCAAAGTGCCCAGCCGTTCGCCCGTTCTGATCATGCTCATCATCAGAGGCGAAAAAACCTCGGGGTAGCGTTGCATCCCCGCGCTCATGGGCCTGCCTGCCTCCACATGGCCTGCCATTTCCTTGATGATTCTCCGAAGTTTGGGGCTCCGCGATTGGCTGGCCAAAGTGTTCATCGCCTGGATCATCCCGACGCCGGCGGAGAGCATGGTCGCCAGCTGTCTGAAAAAGAAGTAGATGTCGCGCAGCGGAACCTTGCCAACGACCGGCCCGACGATGTCTTTGGCGATCACGGAGCGGGCTTCGATCGGCGGGGCGCTTTTCGGAGTTTCTTGGACGGCTTCGGGGGCAACGGGGGCTTCCGGAGCGGGCGCCGACCGCCGCTCTTCACGCGGCGGGTCCACTGGGTCGCCCAAGCCTTGGTGCTGATGAACGCTCTGGACCGTCAGCCCCTTGCGCTGCAGGCTCGCCGTAACGGACATCAAATCGGCCCCGTGAGCCACGCCCTTCACGGCCTTTCCGCTGGCATCAATCGCTTTGTACTCATAAACCGGCATTTTTGCTGTCCATACGAAAACTAGACGCTAAGGCTAGCCCATGCCGTTCTGGCATGTGATAAAGTCATCCTATGCCTATTATTGACCTTCCGCTGGACCAGCTCTATGCCTACACGGGCAGAAACCCGCGTCCTGACGATTTTGACGAATACTGGGACCGCGCCCTTGCCGAAATGAGGTCCGTCGACCCCCAGGTCGAAATGCATCCGGTGGACGTCGGGGCGGAGTTCGCGGAGTGCTTCGACTTCTGGTTCACCGGGGTGCGCGGCGCGCGCATTTACGCCAAATATCTGCGTCCCAAGAACGCGCCAAGCCCGCATCCGGCCGTCGTCCAATTCCACGGTTACAGCCACCATAGCGGCGACTGGACCGACAAACTCGGATGGGTGGCCAAGGGCTTTTCGGTTCTGGCAATGGACGTTCGCGGCCAGGGAGGCCGATCGCAGGACGTCGGCGGCCACGTGGGCAACACCCTTCGCGGCCATATCATCCGTGGCCTCGACGGTCCGGCCGACGACATGCTTTTCCGCCACGTGTTCTTGGACTGCGCCCAGATTGCCGGCCTTGCGATAGCCCTGCCTGAGGTCGATGAAAACCGGGTCGGGGCGACCGGCGGTTCGCAAGGCGGAGGATTGACCCTCGCCTGCGCCGCGTTGGAACCGCGCCTGAAAATGGCCGCGCCGGTGTACCCGTTTCTTTGCGACTACCTTCGCGTTTGGGAAATGGACCTGGACGTGGCGGCATACGACGAGCTGCGAACGTACTTCCGCTTGTTCGACCCTCTGCACGAGCGGGAAAAGGAAATCTTCACCAAGCTGGGCTACATCGACATCCAGCATCTGGCGCCTCGCATCAGGGCGGAGGTACTGATGGCGGTTGGACTGATGGACAGCATCTGCCCGCCGTCCACCCAGTTTGCGGCCTACAACAAAATGACCTGCAAAAAGAGCCTGCTTGTCTACCCCGACTTCGGGCACGAGGGGCTTCCGGGCCTGAACGACTCCATCTTTCGTTTTCTGGGACGGCTATAACCCCTGCGGCGTCGGCTGGATTCAGGCCCCGCCGACGCTTTTAAGGTAATCCTCGCCCATGATTTCCTTCACAATCTGGTTCTGATTGATGCGGTACTTGCGGGCGCGGGGAGCGATGTAGCAGCAGTCGATCGGCTCAAAAGTGAATTGCGGGCCGTCTGGCGTGTAGCTGGCGAGGGTCGACTTGAGCCACTCGGCATCGTTGCGGTCGGGCGTGTCCATCTTGAAATGGGCCCCGCGGCTCTCGTTGCGGATGATTGCGCCGGCAACGATTGCCTTCGACTGCTCAATCATGTTCTGCACGGAGCGGACAAAAGGAACCGCCTGGTTGGACCAGCCGGAGTCGTCCAGCAAGGCGCACTTCTTGGCCCGCTCGGCGAGGTCGTTCAGCTTGGGTTGTGCCTCCAACAGCTCCTTTTGGGTCCTCCAAATGCCGCAACTGTTCCACATGATGTCGGAAAGCTCGGCATGCAGTCGATACGGGTTCTCGGTTCCGTTCGACTTCTTCAAGTCGTTGTACTCGGCCCTCTTTTCCTGCACGGCCTTCGCCACCAACGCTTCGGCGTCCTCTCCCGAGACATCGGCCTGCTTAAGGTAGGCCTGAATGCCCTGTGCCGCAATCTCGCCGCCGTAGAGGCAGGAAAGAAGGGCGTTCGCACCGAGGCGATTGGCTCCGTGGTACTGGTATTCGCACTCGCCCGCAGCGTAGAGGCCAGGGATGTTGGTCATCTGGTTCCTTGGCGAGTCGATGTCGATAGCCGTGTCGTGGCCTTTTTCGTAGTCGACCCAAAGGCCCCCCATCGTGTAATGGACCGCCGGGTAAATGCGCATCGGCACCTCGATCGGGTCCTCGCGCATGAACTTCTCGTAAATCTCCAGAACGCCTTCCAGCTTGTCGTTGATGATCTGGCGCGTGTAGGGCCCGCCCTTGCTTTCATGCAGGTGGGTGATGTCCAGGTACACCTGCTGCTTGCCTTGAACGCCCTTGCCCATCCGGCAGACGCAGTAAATGCTGAAGCTGACGATGTCTCGGCTGAGCAGGTTCCCGTAGACCGGGTCGAGCTCCTCACAGAAGTACCATCGGTCCTTTTCGGGAATATCCGTCGGCTTCCGGCTGTCCATCGGATCGCGCGGCGTCCAAAGCCGACCGCCTTCGCCGCGCACCGATTCGCTGATCAGCCGGCACTTGTCCTCCCCCGGGATGGCTGTCGGGTGAATCTGCACCATCTCCGGGTTGCCGTAAAGGGCTCCTTGCTGGTAGCAAATGCTTACCGGCGATCCAGTGTTGATGATGGAGTTCGTCGAACGGCCGAAGATCAGCCCGTTGCCCCCACTGGCGATGACGACCGCATCAGAGGCCAGCCCCTCGATCTCCATGGTCCTTAGGTTCTGCACCGTCACGCCCCGGCAGTTGCCGTTCGCGTCCTTGACAATGCCCAGGAACTCATAGCCCTCGTACTTGTGAACCATTCCCGCCGTTTCGTACCGTCGGACTTGCTCGTCCAAGGCATAGAGAAGCTGCTGGCCCGTGGTGGCCCCAGCGTACGCAGTGCGGTGCTTGAGCGTGCCGCCGAAGCGCCGGAAACTGAGCATGCCCTCGTGCGTGCGGTTGAAAGGCACACCCATGCGATCGAGAAGGTAGATGATGGCGGGGGCGCGCTCAGCCATGCGCATGACCGGCGGCTGGTGGTTGAGGAAATCGCCTCCGGTGATCGTGTCTTCAAAGTGAAGGTAGGGAGAGTCGTTTTCTCCCCGAAGGTTCACCGCACCGTTGATGCCGCCTTGGGCGCAAACGCTGTGGCTTCGCTTGACGGGAACGATGCTGACGAGTTTGACTTTGACACCCGCCTCGGCAAGTTTCATGGTGGTCATCAGGCCAGCGAGGCCACCACCGACGACGACAACGGTTTTTGCAGCCATAGGAACAGAAGTATTGTACCGTCCGAAAGGAGTTCCTTGCTCAAGTAAAATCAAGGCGGGCGGCTGGATTGAACCAGTCGCCCGCCCGCGGAGGCATGGAGTTGTCGATTATTGACCGACGCGCACTTGGCGGAATAGCGAGAACGGCACGGGCACCGTCGGCATGGGGATATCGTCGCCCCCTACCATGTAGCCCTGCCAGGTTCCCACCAGCCTGACTGTGAAGTCGCCACGAGCCGGGAACGGCGCTGCACCAGCCTGAACGATGACCGGTTGCGAACCGCCTGCTCCCGTCGGAGTCGACGGCGTCGTGACGGTGCAGTTGTAATTGGTGGTCGTCAGGGTGTACTGGCCAGGCGCCACGGCGGTAATGCGGCCGCCGGCATCATAGACGCCGAGGTAGTGGTAACACCAGTATTTGGGCGGCGTGCCCGTGTCCGGCGTGAAATTGCCAATCGGGTCCTGAGAGTACGGCTTGGTCGTCAAGGGGGTTGCCTCTTCTGGAACCTTGAACTCCTCCCAAACGTTCGTCCGTTGTCCGTCATCCGGCAAAGAGAGCGCAATGTAGGCAGGCGGGCCCATGATGCGAACTTGGTACTCAGCAGACTCCGCCTCCGGGTCGTTCATGTCGCCCACGTAGGCCTTGATGAACACGATTCCCGGAATCGACGACGTGACGAGGTTGTTGCCCTCCATGTAAGCGGTGGGCGTCGGGGTCACGGCAAACTCGCGCTCGCCGGGGTCGCCGACCTTCTCGCCGCCGGTTTTGTTGCGAACCGTCCATTTGGCTACGTAGGCGTCCTGGCTCTCCCAGCCGTCCACATCACGAGCGTACGTCGTGTAAGGGACCTTGGTGTAAGCGTTCACTAGGCTCTTCTTGCCAACCGTCGACTCGGCAATCACCAGCTCGGCGTATTGGCGCGTGATATAGGTCTTGGCGGGGATCGTGTTTCTCGTCGAGGTGCCGTGAACATTCGCGTAAATGAAGTTCAGCGCCTTGACGCTTTGATCGCCATCACCCTCGTCGTTGTTTCCGTCGCCCGGTCTGCCCGAAAGCGGCCCGTCGATGGGCGCGGGAACCTGGAACCGAACAACTGTCTGGCCGTTGATGTCGGTCGTCGTGGTAGGCGCGGGCGTCTCCTCGTCGTTGGGATCGACGAAGGCATAGCCGCCGGCGCTGGTCGCCCAGGTGTTCCCCGGAGCCTTGACGTTCGACCAGTCGATTTGAAGGTCCGGAATGGCCGCGCCGTACTTGTTGGTAACCTCAGCCACGAGCAGAATATACGAAGGCATGTTTGACGAGCGCGGGTTGGTGGCGATGTCCCACCGCATGACGACCGGGGATAGCGAGGCAATGTCCAGCCGGGTCAACTTGTCGTTGACCTTGCGGTACACGGCCACGTTGGCCGGCTCTCCGAAACCGTAGTTCAGAGTGAGCGAACCGGAAGCGGGGCTAGGCGAGTTGACGCTGACCTGGATCGTCACGGGTCCCGCGGTCTGGCCTTTAACGGCCGTGGTGAGAATGTTGTCGGTATTGTTGACCTGCACTTTGTTCGGGTCCGAGCTGGTGATCGTCACGCCGTTGCCGATGGAGGGAACGCCGGGAACGGCCAAGCCGTCCGCATCGATGTAACCGATCCCAAGAAACTTGCGGTCGCCGGCGATCAGCTCATTCGGGTCCTCGGGAGCGACGCCGTCCAGGGTGAACTTAACCTCGGCTATGGCCGAAGGGTTGGGAGTTCTGGTCTCAGGATCCTTCGGCGACCTCAATAAAGCAGTGGTTCCGGAGGGCTTGCCGTCGTTGACAGTCGTCTCGAACGGCTCAAGGTACTTCGTGTCGGATCCATAGGTGACGTTGTTGCCGGCCACATTCACTTTTCCGCCCGGCTCGAGCTGAACGTTGACGATGATGTCATTGCCGTCCGAAAGGTCCTTCGTGAAGACGGAGCCAGTGTAGCCGCTGGAAACCTTTTGAAGGAAGGTGCCGTTTTCGGCGATCAGCGTAATCTTGCCGCCCGTGGGAATGTTGTACTTGTGCGGCTCGGCCGGCGGCGTGCTGGCAGGAGTGATAATAACGTCAGGGTCGCTCGCGTTGACGTTCGAGGCGTCCTTGACGTACACATAGCCCATTAGCGTTCGTATGCTACCCGACTGGGAGCCCGATTTGTCTCCTCCGCCTCCGCCGCCGCACCCCGAGAGGAGCCCAGCCACAGCCAAGGCCGTTCCGATCAACAACTTTATACGCATGTATATCCTCCGTTGACTGATTCCACTGGTCTATAGTGTAACCAGTCGCACGCCCGAATCGCAAAGAATTGGCGTTTGTTTCGACCCGCAAAGCGAAAAAGCGACCTTCAAATGCTTTGACGCATTATTCTCGCCGACGGTTCGTCCAAATCGTCAGACCCTCGATGATTATATCGCAAGGGCGCACCGGGACTCGGAGCCGCCCTCATCCTTGCGACACATGTTACCTAGCAAGTGGGCTGGAATGGAATCCATCAGGGACATCGGCCGGACCTGTCGGGTATGTTCTGCCTATGAAAAAAGCCGTTGTCCTGCTGAGCGGGGGGCTGGATTCCACGACCGTTTTGGCCATCGCCAAGTCCCAAGGCTACCGCCCTTACGCGCTCACGGCTCTCTACGGGCAGAGGCACGATGTGGAAATTGAAGCAGCCAGGAGGGTCGCCGCGGCGCTTGGAGCGGCCGAGCACAAGTTCGTCAGCGTCGGGTTGCGCCAGTTTGGCGGCTCCGCCCTGACCGATGACATCGAAGTCCCGAAGGACCGCGACGGGAGCTCCCTCGCCGCGACGATTCCGGTGACCTATGTGCCCGCCCGGAACACCGTTCTTTTGAGCCTGGCCCTTGCCTACGCGGAAACGATTGGTGCCTTCGATCTGTTTGTTGGCGTCAATGCGCAGGACTACAGCGGATACCCCGACTGCCGGCCCGAGTTCGTCGCAGCCTTCGAGGCCTTGGCCAACGTGGCGACCAAGGCCGGCGTCGAGGGGGGGCGTTACGCGGTTCACGCCCCGCTGATGCATCTTAGCAAAGTCGAAATCATCAAAAGAGGCTTGGAGCTTGGCGTCGACTATGCGATGACCCACTCCTGCTACGACCCCGATGAAGACGGCCGGCCATGCGCACGGTGCGACTCCTGCCAAATTCGAGCCCGAGCGTTCTCGCAATTGGGCCTCCCCGACCCGGTGCTTCGCCGTGGCTAACCTCCGCATAGCCGAAATCTTCGCGAGCGTCCAGGGCGAGGGCCTTTGGCTCGGCACGCCGTCGGTCTTCGTCCGCATAAGCGGCTGCAATCTGCGGTGCGTCTGGTGCGACACGCCCTACGCCAGCTGGGAGCCCGAGGGTGAAACAATGACTGTGCCCGAAATCTCCGCGCGCTTGGAAGGCTTCGGCCTGCGCCACGTGGTGGTCACCGGCGGCGAACCCATGCTTTTCGAGCCCGTCGTCGATCTCTGCCGGACGCTGAGGGCGGCCGGGCGCACGATCACGATCGAGACCGCGGGAACCGTGTTCAGGGAAATCGACTGCGACCTTATGTCGATCAGCCCGAAGCTGGCCAACTCCCTGCCGGCGGAGGAGTCCGGCTGGCGGCAAAGGCACGACTCGGCTCGTGGCAAACCCGATGTGCTACAGGCGCTCATGGAACGCCACTTCTACCAGCTGAAATTCGTGGCCTCCACGGCCGACGTGCCCGAAATCAAAGCCCTGCTCCGCGAATTGGGCAACCCCCCGCCTGACCGTGTCGTCCTGATGGCCGAGGGACGGGACGCCGAGACTCTGCATCGGAAAGAGCGCGAGCTCGTCCCGATCTGCCTTGCCGAAGGCTGGCGTCTCTCCCCGCGCTTCCACATCGACCTGTTCGGCGACACGAGGGGAACTTGAGCGTCGCCTGCGTTGCCGAAGCGTGTCGGAATCATAGCGTTTGCCCGCGCCTCGGTCCCGTGCGCAGAGCAATGAGACGACAGGAACCTCACTTGAAAGCTAAAAGTATCGGGTAATATGACCTTGTGCGGCCGCCGACGATGCGAACAATCGACGGTTCAAAAGGGGGACAATATGCCGGCTACGAAGAAGTTGGCGAGCGGCACACAAGAGCCGTGCTTCGAGAAAGTCTATGACCAGAAGGCGCAAGATGAAGTCTTGAAGGTGAGACTGCGCGGAAAGGCCCTGATGGGAATCCCAACGCTGAACAAGGGCACCGCCTTCACTGAGGAGGAGCGGAGGGAACTGGGGTTGCTGGGTCTGCTGCCCCCCCACGTTCTGACGCCCCAGCAGCAGCTCGACCGGCTACGGCGCGAATACTTGAAGGAACCGAACGATCTCTCGCGCAACATCTTTCTACATTCGCTGCACGACCGCAACGAAACGCTGTTCTTCCGGTTCGTCCAATCGCACCTCACCGAGATGATGCCGATCATCTATACACCGGTCGTCGGCGAGACGGTCAAGCAGTACAGCCGGATCTATCGGCGCTCGCGCGGAATCTATATCTCTTATCCTCAGCGACACCAGATCGGGGAGATGCTCGACAACTGGCACCACCCCTATGTCGACGCCATCTGTGTCACGGATTCCGAAGCGATCCTTGGCATCGGCGACCAGGGCCTCGGCGGAATGGGCATCCCCGTCGCAAAGCTGATCGTGTACACGCTGTGCGCCAATATCGACCCGATGGGTCTGGTTCCGGTCACATTGGACGTCGGCACCAACAACCAGGATCTGCTGGATGACCCGCTGTATCTCGGTTGGAGGCACGAACGCCTCCACGGCCCGGAATACGACGAGTTCGTCGACATGTTCGTCCAGGCGGTCAAAGCCAGGTGGCCCCATGTGCTTCTTCATTGGGAAGATTTCGGCAAGGTGAACGCCCGCCGGTTGCTCGACAAGTATCGGCACGACATCTGCTCCTTCAACGACGACATACAGGGCACTGCGGCAGTGGCTCTCGCGGCGCTCATCGCGGCCGTTTCGCAAGCAAGGAGCCGGTTCGCCGCCCAGAAGGTGGTCATCTTTGGGGCCGGCACTGCCGGGGTCGGCATCGCGGATGAAATCGTAGGGGCGATGGTTCGCGACGGCCTGTCGGAAGCGGAGGCGCTATCGAAGGTCTGGTTGCTGAACAGCAAGGGCCTGATTACCGACGAGAGCAGAAATCTCGAACCCTTCCAGCTCCGTTACATCAAGCCGATGAGTCTGATCGCGGACTGGAACCGGACGGAAGGCTCCAAGATCACCCTGCGCGACGTCGTGTTCAACCTTCACCCGACCATCCTGATCGGCACGTCCACTCAGCCGAAGGCATTCACAGAGGAGATCGTTCGGGAAATGGCCAGGCACACTCAGAGGCCGATCATCTTTCCGCTTTCAAACCCGACCACCAAAGCCGAGGCGTGGCCCGAAGACCTTCTGAATTGGACGGACGGTCGGGCGCTGATCGCCACGGGAACACCGTTCGCCGACGTCAACTTCCGCAGCGGCCGAAGGCGGATCGGCAATTGCAACAACGCCTTCATCTTCCCCGGTCTGGCTTTGGGAGCCATTGCGAGCCAAGCCAAAGAAGTGTCGGACGGGATGATATCGGCCGCGGGGATTGAACTCAGCAAGTGGTCGCCCTCGGTCGGCGATCCGAATGCGGCTCTGATGCCCACGCTTGAGGATGTTCACTGCATCTCTCGGGATGTCGCCATCGCCGTCTGGCAGGCGGCCCTTCGCGAGGGCCTGACGCGAATCGCCACGATGGAAGACATCGAGCACCGCATCCAGGAGAAGATGTGGCGAGGGGACTATTACCGCTACGTTCCGGGATAGCTCGCGTCCGCCTCGGCCGTTTGCGCAGTTAAGCGGGTAGCGATGCCAGCTCGGTTTCGAACCGGATGCGTGCCTCGACGCCTGCCGACGGCGATATCTCGATCGATTCCAAGATCCAGCCGTAAGTCGGCCCGTTTACCCACGGAAGATCGATTCGAATGCGCTCGCCGGGTAGGAACCGGCGCTGGGTGCGAACCTTCGCTCCACCGATCGACACGTCGACGATCGAGGACTTGACCCCTTCGATGACGGCCGAGTCGTCCATAAGGTCTTTCAGCCGCTTGGCTTGACGCCGGTCAACCGGCTTGACGCCCTCGGGCCTTTCGATGATGAGGGTGTGCGACTCCTGGTCCCGCGACTTCACCTCGGTCCGGGCAAAAAGAACGCCGTTCTTGTACGGAACCTCGATGTTCAGCTTCTCACCGGGTCGCAGGGGCACGTAGCAGTCGCGCATAAGCGGGGCCGACAGAATCCAAAACGGCCCGCGAACCTCGAGCAGCCGCGACCGGTACATGCACGACGGACCGCGCAGGCGCAGGCAGGTGCCGACCTCGGGGTCTTCGACGGCTTTCTTGCCCAGCTTCAGCGATGTGATCAGCCACCCGGCCGTCATTGCGGCGGCGAACAACACGAACACGTACCCGATGAGTTCTGCCAAGTCTTGCATAGTTGATTCAACACGCGGCACGAACCGTGCCAAACCGTTGGATGCCTAGTTGGTTTTTTCCAGCTCCGCCGCGTATGTCTTCCTAGCCGAAGCGTACTGCTTCGCCGCCTCGCCCAAATTGAGCGTCGCTTCGGCAAGCCCCCCGGCATCGAGCTTGCGGATGGCCTCCTCCACCTGACCGGTTGCCTGAAAAAGCAAACTGGCCGCCAACCGCCTGGTGGCGTTCGACGCCTTGTGCGCCTCAGGCGGCTTGAGCAAGCTGACGACGGCCTCGAAACCAGCAACGCCCGGCATGGCTTTCGCACATGGATCCTTGCCCAAACTCAGGGACGCGCGCGCCTTTTGCAACGCGTTCCGCACGTCAGCGAGCAACGCGTTGAACTTGGCGTCCAAACACTGAACCGCAAAGCGGTAGCGGACGGCCAGTTCCGAAGGCGACGCAGCGGAGGCGTTCGCCTTCTCGATTTCGTCGGAAGCCCGGCCCGCATCGCCGACTAAACCGTAGGCCAAACCGAGGTTGAAGCGGAGTTCGGAGGACTGCCCCTTCGACGCGGCGACGTTCAGGTGTTCGACCGCCTTGGCGGCCTCGCCCTTCAAGAGAGCCAACTCGCCGCAGAGGGTCCGGGCCTCGAACGACTCCGGTTCGCGGGCCAGAGCTTCATTTATCTCCGCCTGCGCGCGGTCCAAATCGTTGGCCCGCAGGTAAGCCCTAGCCGAGATCACGTGGAACTTGCTCGATTCTGGAATGAGGATCGCGGCGCGCTTCGCCTCCGCTCCCGCCGCGTCCACCTCACCCTGATCCATGAGGTGTTCGATGAGCAGAAGCCGCCTTTCAACGTCGAACGGCTCGGCATCCACGGCGTCGCGCAAGAGCAAGAGCAAGCCCGTCTTGTCGCCCGCCCTCGCAAGCTTGGCAACCTCCTCGGCAAGGCCTTTGTTGTCCACCTTGACCATCGGCGCCACCTTGACCTCCGGGCCCTTTTGCCCCGGATCGGGAGGCGGGGTGTCGCGGCGCTTGCTGGGGTAATTCTTGAACAGCCCTTGTCCCAAGGCGAACGTCCAACTCCGCGCGATCGAGTGCGCGCTGGATTCGCTGTCGAGCTCTCCCTCTTTCTGAACCGAAGCCGTCTTTTTGTCGGACCACGCCAGCTTGCCGTTTCGATAGAGCGAGGCCTCGCTCTCGACATTGCCCAGCTTTCGCCACGCCTTGACCAGCAGAACGTACTCCGCCTTCAGCGCCTTCGCCGCTTCGAGAGCCTGTTCGACGCTCGGGTTTTCCGGTATGTTGGGGACCAGCCTCTCGTTGACGGCGGCTCGGAAGATGGGATCGGTCAGCGACCAGATCACCGGCAGAACCCGGCCGTCGTCGTCCATCTCGATCGACAAATAGCTGTCGATCGGCACGTTGAAGTCCGAATTGTACGACTTGGCCACCTTTTGCTGGACAATCAGCAACATCGGCACGCCCCAACCGACAGTAGCCGCCAAAACGGCTGCCACGGCAAAGGTCCAGCGCAAAATCGCTTTCATTCCCCTTTCAGCACGCTCAAAGCGTTTGTGCAGGCGTTGAGGCCGGCTCTCAGAGCTGGTGACGGGTTGCGCTCGATGGCGGCCTTGTAGGCGTCGATCGCGCGGATGTAGGCGCTGATCGCCTCGCTTTTCCGGCCAAGGTTCGCGTAACACTGGCCCAGTCTCTGGTTGGTCGTCGCCGGATCGGCTCCAATCCGAAGCGCCCTCTCGTAAGCCTGGGCTGCGTTCTGGTAGCGCCCTAGCATGAACTGCTCGTTGGCCGATTTGACCAACACTGTCAATTCGTTGGCGCTGTCGGCGGCGTCGCTCCCGCCGTAATTTTGGGCCCCTTTCTTGACCACGACCTCGATAATCGGCCTTCTCTCCTCCGGTTGCTTTTCCGGCTCGACGGGCGGATCGACCTCGTTTCCTTTGTTCTGGTCGGAGGCCGAAGGGTTGCCGTCTTTGGGCGTCGTCGGGCTGTGCACCGTGGCCTGGGCCGAGGGGTTCAAATCGACCGTCAAAGGCCTTGTCCCCGCGTCGCTGGCCACCGGCAACGGTCCGCCGGGCCACGCCGTCGGCGGCGTCACCACGCCTCCCTGGGGCCTAGCCGGCGTCTGCTGCGCGTCTTGCGGGGCGGCGTTCGGCTTCTCGGGGCTGGGGGGCAACGAGCCGGTCTTGTCGAACGCGGCAGTTCCATTGTTTTTCAAGGCCGTTGCCGCCGGGCTTTCCGTAGCTTCGGCCTTGTCCGTGGTCAGCGCGGCAACGATCGCGCCGGCGCACACCACCAGAACCACGGACGCCACCGCAACAATCAAAGCCAATTTCTTGTTCGGCTCAGGGGCCTCCAGCTGCTTGGCTTGCAACTGTTTGCGCAAGTGGGTGACTTTGATCTTGTCGAGGGCCGATTCCGGGTTGAGTTCGACGACCTTCTCATAAAGCTCAAGCGCCTGGGCCAGCTCCCCTTCGCGCTCGCAACACATCGCCTTGAGCGTCAGCGCCTGGACGGCGTTGGGAGCCGACTCGAGAACCGACTCGGCAATCAGGCGCGCCTCCTCGGTCCTCCCCTCGTTGAAGATCCGGTATCCCTGGCTCAAAAGCTCGTTAGCCTTCAGCTGGGCATCGATCAGTTCCTCCTCGGGCAGCGCCGCACCGCAAAACTTGCAGAACTTGCTGTCAGTGCTGTTGGGCGTTTCACAATCAGGACATCGAACCATAGGGCGCCTCTATTTAACCATTGTACCAAAACCTTGGCGAACAGCCCGGCCTCGCACCTCCTCGCGGTAAACGTCGCTGAGCCCGGCATAGGGGTAGACGTCAAAAGCATGGGCGAGTTTCTTGAGCGCCTGGCAAAAAACCGAAAAAGCCCCCTGGCGCGTGTGCCCGCAGGCCCGGCCGATCTCCTCGAACGAGTACCCGTCCAGCCGAGCAGACAGCACGCTTAGTTGTTTGGGGGTCAAACCCGCCAGGCGGATCGCTTCCTCGCACTCACGCTCCAGCAAATAATCGTTCGGGCGGCTCATCACGAGGTGGGCGTGCGCGGGGTCGCGGCGCCGACTGGCCATCATCTTCTGGCGAAAGCATTCCTCGCTGTAGAAGGGGGATAAAGGGTCCTTGTCGCACGTCGCCAGCAAGGAGTCGGCAAGCAGGGTCATGGGGTCGCGTTGCATAGAACGATCCTTCTACTATATAGTAGACTAAATGCTACTATACTGTAGAAGACCGGCCCGGTTTGTCAACCAACCCCGTGACTCGTCCCACCTCATCCTCCACCAAGTTTGGTAGAACAGGGCATGCGGTTTCTCATGCCCGGTTGGCGCGCCGTTCGATTCCAAGGCCAAGACCGCCTCGAATGGCTGAACGGACAGCTCACCCAAGACGTGCTCACCCAGCGCGACGCCCTGTTCTGCTGGCTCGAGCCGTCCGGCCGCTGCATCACTTATGGCGGCCTCTGCTTCGGCACGGAGAGCGTCGACGCGATCGTTCCGGAGTCCACCGTTCAGCGCGTGCTCGGTCGCGTCGACGAGATGGTCGTGATGGAGGACCTCGAAGCCTCCGTTTTGGACGACGAGGCGGTTTTCGTGCCCCCTCTCGGTTTGGCCCTCCGCTCTTCGGACGAAGAGCCCAACCTGGCCGTTCTTTGCGACTTCGAGCGCGACGCCGCGCTCCTCGAGCGCGGCTTCCCCCTTTGGAACGTCGACATCAACGAGCGATCCATTCCCTTAGACCTTGGCGATGCCTTCGCCCAGGCGGCCGTCAGCGCCGGCAAAGGTTGCTACGTCGGGCAGGAGATCATCGCCCGAATGCGCGCCCGAAGCCAAAAGCCCCGCGATTGGGTCGGGTTGCTGCTGGAAGAGCCCGTCGAGCCTGGCAGCCGCGTCGGATCGTTTGGCACCGTCACTCGTTGCTCCCAGTCCCAAACCCTGGGTCACATCGCTGCGGCATCCATCAGCAAGAAAAGCCTTGTTGAGGGTGAAATAGTGCAGATCCAATCTTTGAAAGGGAAGGTCAATGCGGAGGTCCGGCACATGCCCTTGCTCCGCGACTGAACATGCCGACGGCAAAGTTGTTTGCGATACTCGCTCTGCTCAACGTGCTCTGGGCGCCCACCAATTTCATGGTGAAGGTGCTGCAAGGCACGATGTCTCCCTCCACGATCGTGTGCATCCGGTGGATCCTCTTCTCGGCGCTGCTTTGGACTGTTTTGGCCATCCCGCAAACCAGGCGACTCCTGAAGCCGATTTTGCCGCGCAAAGCCGACCGGGTAAAAGCCGTCTTGATTGGCTTCTTCTGTGTGGCCCTCTCCTACAACCTTTATAGCTTGGCCGTCGCAAAAACATCGACCATCGAGGCCAACATCTTGTCCTCAACCTACCCGGTCGTGATGGGCCTTTTCGCTTTCCTGTTTCTAAACGAGCGCGTCGGACCCCAAAGGTGGGCGGCCATCGCCGTCGGATTGGCCGGCGCCTACATCGTGTCCGTCGGATTTGCCGTTCCCAGCCTCAGCCAAAAGCACACTCTGGGCAACTTGCTTTTTTTGTGCGGGCTGATTCTGGAGTGCGGCGCGCTGACCATGGCGACCCGAATCGTTCTTCGGTCTTCAGGGCTGGGCACGCTCGCTTTCGAGTCGCTGGGCGCGGCTCTCGGAAGCGTCGCCTACCCCCTGGTCCTACCCGGCGTGCCTGCCCTTGGCATGGAATCGTTACCCCACGCCGCCTTTCTTCACATGTTTTATTTGGTGGCCATTGGCGGCGTGTTCGCCTTCGGCGTTTGGTACGTGCTGGTCGAAAACGCTCCGGTTTCTTTGATGATGCTCTCGACCCTCATCCAGCCCCCGATCGCCGCCGCTCTCGGATACCTCTACCTGAATGAAACCGTCACGAGAAACACCGTTATTGGTTCGGCGGCCATCGTCGCCGCTTTAATCATTTCCGCCACCGAGAAAGGCCCGCTCCGCAGAACCGCCAGGAAGTCAGCTTCGGAAGCCCGAGCCTGACTCTCCGCTTGGCAAACGTCCCGCCACGGACTTGACAAACTGGGGTTTTATTGTCATAATATTGCAATATCGTCAGCGTAGGGCCTGTGCTCCCATCGGGCGAGCAGCCCTTCCCCGGAAGTGTGCCGAACGGTGCATCCCCGACCGGCGGCAGATTCAAACAAGGAGAACCTGAATGAGAAGCAAGGGCTTCACCATTATCGAGTTGCTGGTCGTGATCGCCATCATTGCGATCCTCGCGGCTATTTTGTTCCCGGTGTTCGCCCAGGCGAAAGCGGCGGCCAAGAAAGCGGCGAACATCTCCAACCTCAAGCAGATCGGCCTGGCGATCCTGCAATACAACGCCGATTATGACGATTTCATGGTGCCGCACAGCGTAAGCAACCTCTTGCAGCCGCAAGGCACGGTTTGGTGGCATGGGCGCGCCGTTCTTTTGTCCGGTGTTCCAGGCTACAACGTCGACTACATCCACAACGAGGGCCTGATCTACCCCTACATGAAGAACGTTGAGATCCAAGACTGCCCAGTTGGCAAATCCCTTCCGCCTCAGTTCTCGAACTGGCGCAACGGTCATCTGAGCCCGGCCTACGGCACGAACCGCAACCTTTTCGTCAGCCCCTCGGCAACCGTGCCGGCGGTTTCCATGTCTCAGGTCGAAGAGGTGGCAACGACGATGGCCATGGCGGACGCGGCCGGCGGTATCACGCCCAGCGGGCCGATCACCTTGGCGAATCTGACCAAGTCGAACTTCATTTCTGCCCCCTGGTCGGGCACAATGGACAACGGAGGCGGCAACACGTGGTTTTCGCCTCGCCTGCACGGCCGGCACAGCGGCAAGGCCTGCGTGCTCTGGGCCGACGGCCACGTGAATGTCAAAACGCCGGTTTACCGGCCCTCGGGCGGAAACCCCCGCCACGACCAGAGACGGGCCTTGAACCTCGGAGAGCTTTCCCGCGTGCCTTTGCCGACGCTGATCACGGCCTCGGACCCGAAGATCCCCGAGTACAACTATTACTTCTCGCTGAACAAGGCGGCCGGCAGATGAGGTCGGCACTGGCGGCCATCCTCGTCCTGGCATGGGCGCCGGCCGCCGCGCAGGCGCCCCTCAGCCAGTGCTTTCCCGTCGAGAAGCTAGACAACGAAACGCGCAGGCTTGCCGAGGACCTGTTGCTTCGCGCCCTCGACCGCGAAGCCTTGTACACCTTTATCGGCGGCATCAAGCCCATGAGCAACGGGTTCGCGACCAAGCGCATCGACGTCGACGCCCCGAAGACCGACGACCTTGAAAAAACCCGGAAAGCCCTGCGCGCAATTCGCTGCGGAGACGAGATCGTGTGCGCTGTCCAGCCTTACTGGAACGTTTACGAGGGCAAGAGGTACCTCGACGCAGGCGTGTTCCACAGGCAATCGATGGCGAAAGCCATCGAAACCCACCGGTCGTTTTTTGCGTTTTACGGCATCACGCCCAGCTCCGAGCCCATCGAAGCCGTAATGGCCATCGACCGCGACGACACCTCGCGCCGCAACCGCGCCTACGGCTACTTCTTCGGTTACCCCAAGTATGCTGTCGACTTCTTCGTCAATGCCGAAAACGAGCGCCGCCGCACCAAAAAACTGGTGCCCAGGGACTTCTTCTCCATCCCCGTCTTCGCAGGCCCGACCAACTTCTTCGTTTGGGCCGTTCCTAAGGGATCCCAGCCGACCGAGCAAGACCTCAAGCTCAAGGCCAAGTGCGAGAAGATCCTCGACTACTACAAACGGCTCCGCGAGAAATACATCGGAGAAGGCAAGAAGGGCGTGATCGCCCTCATCCGCGACTGGTATGGCGACGGCAAGGGTAACTACAGCCCAACCATTGCCTATCGCAAGGTTTTTCCGAACGAAGACCCGGGCAAGCCCTAGGCGGCGCTATTGCCCACAGCGCCCTCTTGTCTTAAGACGTGCGGGACGCGAAACGCCACACGGCCAGGCATATTAGAACCACGATCGATGCCGCCACCATGACTCCCGCCGGCCATATTTTGTGTCCGCTAAGATAGCGCATCAGGAAAAAGCCAAGAGTCAGCAACGTCATCGCGCCCGCCAAAAGGTAGCCGCCTTTGGGGTTCGTTTTCGCCAGGAAAACACTGGCGATCAGCATGATCCCAATCACCCCGCCCCCGACCAGCGACATGACGCTGTGCTTTTCGAGGTACCCAAAAAACCCCCCAACAATGTTCAAAAGCGCGAAAGCGGCCACAACGGCACTTAACCAACCCATAAACGCTATAATACCAACGACCGTCGCCAGAAGGCCTTATTGCGGCCGCCATTGGCCCTAATTCGTTCGGCCCGCCCTGCCAGTCATGAAGCCAACCGTTTCGGTCTTGATTCCGAGCTACAACCATTCGCGCTTCCTTGGGAAGGCGATCGAGAGCGTCCTTGCACAAACCTTCGGCGAATGGGAGATCGTTCTGGTGGACGATGGCAGCACCGACGACAGCGTTCAAGTCGCCCGATCTTATGGCGACCCCCGCATCCGAATCTATGAAAACGAAGCCAATCTGGGCACCTATGGCAACCAGCAAAAGGCGCTGACCCTTGCCGAGGCGCCCTGGATCGCCGTCCTCAATTCCGATGATGTTTGGGCCCCGAACAAGCTGGAAAGCCAGGTCGCGGCCCTTGAACGGCATCCTGAGTGCGCCTTCAGCTACGTTCTGGGTTGGATGATCGACGCCGATGGGCGAGCCCAGACCGATGACGACGTCCACCTGGACTGGCCGACCGATGAGCTGCAAAGGCCGCTTCCCTACCTGCTCTACGAAAACCGAATTCTGGCTTCGAGCGTCGTTTTTCGGCGCGACGGATTGCGATTTGAAACATCGCTCCGATACTCTGGAGATTGGGCGGCCCTGCTCGAGGCCTCGGCCCGCGGCCCCGCCGCCTGCGTGCCGGAGCGCCTGACCTTTTGGCGCCAGCACGAAAACAACACTTACAAAGTGTCGGTGAATCAGGTGATCGAGGAAATCCGCATTCGCAAGGCGATCGAGGCTTGTGCCGACCGGTGGTTCGCCCTGCATCCTAACCGGCGCGAGGTCCTTCTCGGTCTAGCCAAGAACGCCATGAACCTGGTCGTCCTGCACGCTTACCTTCTGGACATGGCGCCGGCAAGGCAGGCGGCGATTCGGGCGCTGAGGTGGCACCCCGACAAACGCAAGGCGCTCAAAAGGGCGATCGGAGCGTTCCTTCCCGGCCGCTCGGTGCGCCGCCATTTCAGCCGCGAATGCGGGCTCGACTGGGAGACCGTCGACCACCTCGCGGCGCAGAAAAAGATCCAAAGCCAGGAGCCACTGCGCCTCCAAATCGGCTAGTGCTCGATCAACCCCACCCGGGACCGGCGGTACTCCGAGGGCGTTAGCCCCGTCTCCTGGCGAAAAACAGTCGAAAAGTACTGGCTCGAGGAAAAGCCGAGCTCGATGGCGATCTCGCCGATCGTCAACTGGTCCAGAACAAGAAGCCGCTTTGCCTTGGCGACCCGTTGTGACCGCGCCCACTTGGCCGGCGATTCCCCGATCTCTTGCCGGAACTTCTTCGAAAGCCAAACCGACGAGACCTGCAGCCGGTTGGCCACCTTTTCGATAGAGAGGTCCTCGACCGCCGTGCGTTGCAGGATTTCCTGGGCTTGTTTGACTAACTCGCTTGGCACTTTTTTGTTTGGCAACGGATAGTCGCGGAGCAGACCCACAACGAGCAGGTCGCACAAGGCCCGAACGCTTTCCTCGGAGAACTCATCGCGTTTGCGGTGCTCGTTCATAATGCCCACGACGAGCTCGCCGATCTTAGGCTGGCAACGATGGACGCCCGGGAAGCTCGGCCGAACGATGGGCTTGGCGAGTTCGGGCCGAAGGTGCTTCACGCCCAAGTGAACCCAATAGTACTCGCACGGCTGCACGGCCGAGTCGACAGCCCCGTGCGGATGTCCGTCGAGCACCACCAAAACGTCTTGAGGGTCCAAACGGAACGAGATCGAGTCCGTCCACCAATCCAAATGGCCTTTGGTCACGTAACAGACCTCAATCGCAAAGGGGTGGCAGTGAGGCATCATCCCCATGGCCCGGCCTTCCTTGCTGACGCTCTTGCCGACGTAGGTAACCGGCGGAATGGTGTTCGGCGCCCGAAAAAGCTCGTGCGACGTCTTCGCTAACATGCGTACAATTTTACAAACCCATAAACCAAATAGCAAGGCCGACGACCTTATTTTGAGCCTTGTAGGCACAGGCAGTCGGATTTGTATTACCAAACAAGCCCGGCATGGCAGTCAACCTGTCGGCCCTTCGCCAGCGGCGTCGGACCGGCCGACCTGCCCTCCGTTGCTTCGCGCCAAGATGGCCAAACCCCTCTTGCGATCACCGACGAGAGAAACCTCCGCCAGCACCATGGCCGCCACGATCAACGCTCCGCCAACGATCTGCCCCCTGCTCGGCGTCTCGCCTCCGAGCGTCCAAGAGAACAAAGCGGCGAACACCGGCTCCATCGTGAAGATCAGCGCCACCCTGACGGGAGAGACGGTTTTCTGCGCCGCAAGCTGGATCACAAACGCCGACAGCGTCGGAAACAGGGCCAGCCCAAGCACAACCAGCGCCGTTCGCCCAGACTCCACGGCATACGACTCCCCGAAAAACGGCGCCGCGAGAAAGCTTAGCAAAGCCACCGTCATGAACTGAGCGAAGCTTAGCGAATAAGGGTTGGCTTCGCCGCGCACCCATTGGCTGGCGAAGAGGATATGAAGCGCATAGGTCGCGGCCGCAATCAGCGTCAGTCCGTCGCCGGGATTGAAGGCTTGAAGGCGTCCCGTCAACAGCCATAAACCGGCCATCGCGACAAACACCGCAACCCACCGAATCTAAGACGGCGGGCTTCGAAAAAGCGCCCACGAAAACACGGGCACGATAACTACGAAAAGGCCGGTGATGAATCCCGAGTTCGAAGCCGTCGTGAACTGGAGGCCGACGGTTTGCGACGCGTACAAAAGCCACAGGATCGTTCCAAGAGCGGCTCCCTTCCTTAAATCTGGCAGGACACGCACACGGCAGACCCTTAAGACGCCTCCAAGAATCAAACCCGCTAAGAGGAACCGGTGCCCCACCAGCGAAAACGCACCGATGCTGTTGAGGCTGTCTTTGACAATCGGAAACGTGGCCCCCCAGACCGCAGCCGAATAAAGAAGCCCCGCGTCGATCGCAAGAGAAGACAACCGGCGCGGAGGCATGCCCCATTATGGCTCGCCCGGCTACACGTAAGCTTCGTGGCGCATGTGCATCGTCTCGATCTTGCGAACGGTGCCTGAAGATGAACGCATGACCAACGATTCGGTCAAGGCCAGTCCGCGCTGGTACCGCACGCCCTTGAGAAGGTCTCCCGAGGTGATGCCGGTCGCCGCAAGCATGATGTTTCCCCGAGCCAGGTCCTTCGTGTGCAACACGCGATCGATGTCGCCGTCGACCATTGCCCTCGCGCGCTCCCGCTGCTCATCGTTGGAAAAAACGAGTTTCGCCTGCATCTCCCCGCCGTAGCAGTGCACCGCGGCGGCCGTGATGACTCCCTCGGGTGCCCCGCCCGTGCCCATCAGCCCGTCGATCTCGGCATCGGGATCGAGAACGGCGATTGAAACTGCAACGTCGCCATCGGAGATCAAGTGAACCCTCGCGCCTGCCTCTCGAATCTCGTTGATGAGGCCCTGGTGACGCTCGCGGTCCAACACCCCAATGATCAGTTCGTCGACGTCCTTTCCCAAAGCCTTGGCCATCAGCCGAATGTTCACCCGAGTCGGCAGAGTGATGTCCACGATTCCCGCGCACTCGGCTCCCACCACCAGCTTCTCCATGTAGCAGTCGGGCGCATGCATCAGAAATCCGTCGTCGACGCAGGCGGCCAATACGGCAATCGCGTTTGGAGTTCCGTTGGCGCACAAGTTGGTCCCCTCGAGCGGGTCTACGGCGATGCCGATGCCCGGCCCGGTTCCCGTTCCGACCTTTTCGCCGATGTACAGCATCGGCGCCTCGTCGCGCTCGCCTTCGCCGATCAGAATGGTTCCGTCCATCGCCATGTCGTTCAAGGCTCTGCGCATCGCCTCCGTCGCGGCCTTGTCGGCGGCCATTCGGTCGCCCTTGCCAACCCATCGAGCAGCGGAAAGAGCCGCCGCTTCCGTCACCCTCAAAAAGTCCAAATGATAGTTGTGGTCCATATCGCTCCTTGCACAGGTGCATCGTTGCAATTCCCTGCCAAGCGCCTAGCGTGGCGGCTTGGGACGTTCCAGTTCAAGCCGAGCCTGACTTTCGGCTTATCGAATAAAGCCGAACGGCCCACTAGGCAAAGCCGTTTTTAGACGGTTCCCGCCTTCTTCAGACGCTCGGCCATCAGTTTTTTGCTGAAGGCAATGGCGTTGTAAGAGCTTCGCACGAACGGCGCGCTGGCCACGAAGGCAAAGCCCATGTCCTCGCCGATTCTTTCGTACTCCTTGAAGCGTTCCGGGCGGACGAACTCCACAACTGGCAAGTGACGCATGGTCGGCCGCAGGTACTGGCCAATCGTGACCGAATCGACGCCGATGGCTCTGAGATCGCGCAAGGTCTCGACGACCTCCTCGTGGGTCTCGCCGAGACCCAGCATCATGCCCGACTTGGTGTAGATTCTGGCGTCCTGTTCCTTGACGATCTCCAACGCGCGAAGGGACCGCTCGTAGCGCGCCTGGGGCCGCACGATCTTCTGCAGCCTCTTGACAGTCTCGACATTGTGGTTGTAGATCTCCGGTTGCGACTCGGTGACGATCCGGATGAGATCGGGGGTGGCCTTGAAATCCGGGACCAGCACTTCGACAATGGTGTGCGGGTTCTGCTCGTGCAACGCGCGAATGGTGGCGGCAAAGTGGCCGGCCCCCTCGTCCTTCAAGTCGTCGCGCGCGACACTGGTGACAACCACGTGCTTCAGCCCAAGATCTTTGGCCACCCGGGCCACGTCGGCGGGTTCGTTGGGGTTCACCGGCTCGCCCCGCCCGGTTTTGATGGCGCAAAAGCCGCAAGCGCGGGTGCACGTGTTGCCTAGAATCATGAACGTGGCCGTCCGCTTGGTCCAGCACTCCGGCAGGTTCGGGCATCGGGCGCTTTCGCAAACGGTGTGAAGCTGTTTCTGGCGCATCATGCCCTCGACCTCTTTGATCGTGTCGGGACGGGGAAGGCGGATCGTAAGCCACTCGGGCAGGCGTTGCACCATGGATTCATTATGAAGGAAGGGCCGCGAGCCTTGTGGGACGGCCTCCCGGGCCGCCGGCCTTGTGCCCGACGGCTTTGACTGGTTGCCAAAAGCCAGCCCTTCCAGGCCCTTGCAAGACGCCTTGCTCGTCCCGGCTGACCTTGCCTTCGTCTGCTAAATGCAAAACCCACCCGTATTGATGGGTTGGCTCCGTCGGCGACAACCGACGCAAAAAGGGACATCGACCGTCTCAGGTCCAGCCGCCCTTGCTCTCAACCCCCCCCCCACAGAGCGGGATGATTGCTATCGGCTCACTGGTTCATCGCCAGGGCCTTGTCGACGTCCAGCTCCAGCGGAACGGTGAAGTAGAAGGTCGACCCCTTGCCCACCTCCGACTCGACCCAAATGTGGCCGAGATGGACCTGCTCCACGAGGTGTTTGACTAGGTAGAGACCAAGCCCCGTGCCGTAGATCTTGCGGTTGTCCTCGTTGTCGACCCGATGGAAGCGTTCGAACACCTTGTTCAGGTGTTCCGGCGGGATGCCCATGCCGTGGTCCTCGACGGCGAACAGAATGTGGTCGTCGTCGATCTTGGCGCTCAGCGTGATGTCGCCGCCCCCCGGCGAGTATTTGATTGCGTTGTTGAGCAGGTTGGTCATAATCTGGTCGAGTTTGTCCTCGTCGGCGATGATCGTGGGCAACTCGTCGGGAACCTCCAGCTTCAACGTATGGTTGTGCGTGGCCTGCCGTTGGATCGTGATCACCTTTTCCATTAGGGCGCGAACGTCCACGTGCTTGTAGCTTGGCTTGAGGCTCTCGCCCGATTCGATGCGGCTGGTGTTGAGCAAGTCGTCGATCAAGCGCCTTAATCGGTCGCACTCCTGCACGACGATCCCCAGAAACTCCTTTTGGTCCTCCTTCGAATAGAGGTCGTCGTCGACACCCTCGAGGAGAGTGCTGGAGAAGCCTTTGATGGCCGTCAGTGGCGTGCGCAACTCGTGCGAAGCCATCGCGACGAACGAGCTCTTCATCCTCTCAATGTTCTTCATCTCGGTGATGTCCACCAAAATCGCCACGACGCCCAAGTCTTTGCCCTCATCGCTTTTGACTTGCGCCGATTGGATTTGGTACACGCGCTCCGACCCGGCGATCGACACCGGCATTTCGAGGTGACCGACGTCCTCGCCCGTCATGGTCCTTTCGTACACTTGGGTCAAGGTGTCATTGCTAATGACGTCCTTGTAGTGCTTGCCGATCGAATCCAGACTGGCGCCAAAAATGCGTCTCGCCGAGCTATTGATCTGGCTGATCTTGCCGTCGGCGGAAATGAGGATGAGCCCCGCTTGCAACGACTCGAAGGTCTGCAGAAGCTCCTCGCGCTCCTCGACGACCTCGCGATACATCTGCAGGTTAGCAATAATCGAGCCGACGTTCTTAGCCATCCGCTCGAGAAGCCGGATGTCCTCCTCGTTGAAGTCCTCGCCGTGCCGTTTGTTGAAGGCATGCAAAACGCCGATCACGTTCCGGTCGACGATTCGGTTTTCCTCGTCGCGCTTCTCGATGACCAGTGGCACGGTGACCCCGTTCTGGGCGTGGATGATCGAGAACGGGTCCTTGACAGCCCTCGGGTCGTTCATCACGTCGTGGAAAATCAGCGGCGCGCCGTCCCGGTAAACTTGTCCCGAAATGCCCTGGGTGGCCCGGACACGGAACATAGGAAGGCGGTCCTCCTCGACTCCGTAAGCCGGCGGGATTCCGATCAGTTCGCCCGACTCTCGATCGTAGAACATGATCACGATCTTTTCGGCCTGCAGAATCATGGCGATGCGCTGAACCAGTCGCCGCAAGGTGGTGTCCGCCTCGTTGATAGGCGTCACTTCGCCAATGGGCTCTGCGGCCTGGCGTTGGGGGGCCACGCTTTTCAGCTGCTCTTCAAGTTGCCGGCGCTCCGCTTCGAGGGCCTCGTTGCGTCTCCGCGCTTCTTCGAGTTGACGGCGCAGATCCTCAGTGTTGTTGTATTGATCTACGCTCATGGGTGGCGGTACTCCAATCGAATCTCCTTCAGATGATAGCTAGTGAATCTTACCCGCCGGCCAAACGCCCTTGCAGGCATCCATGTTAAATGTCCGTTGTCCTGTAAAGATACGCGTTATAATGCTATTGCATGGCCGAAGAGCTCGAAAAACTGCCGCTGTTCCCCTTAAATACGGTGCTTTTTCCGTACTCGCAGATTCAGCTCAACATCTTTGAAGAGAGATACAGCGAGCTTGTTCGCGAGTGCCTCGAGGGCGACAAGTCCTTCGGCATCGTGCTCATTCGATCTGGCAAAGAGGTGGGCGGCCCGGCAGATCCGTACATGGTGGGCACCGTCGCACGCATCGTCAGCACGCAATCCCACCCGGACGGCACCATGGACATCCACATCCTCGGCGAGCGAAGGTTCCGCATCCGCAAGCTTGACGAGTCGCGGCCGTTTCTCGTCGGCTATGTGGAGCCAGTGGTGGAACTCGAACCGGAGGCCGGGCCCCGCACCGATGCCCTCGTGATGAAGGTGCGCGAAAGCTTCCGGATGCTGATCGAGAAGATCATGGAACGTCAGGACTTCAAGGTCGAGATCAGCTTCCCCTCGGATCCGACGGCCCTCTCGTTCATCGTGGCCAACATTCTTCAAATCGAAAACATTCAAAAGCAAAGACTGCTCGAACTCACCGACACCAACGAGCGCTTCATCGCGATGCTGCCGATTCTCGAAAGGCAGGCGGAGTCCCTCTCGCACACGGTTTACTACCGCCTCGGCAAGGCCGAGCTCAGTGAGCATATCCATCCGAATTAGATCTCGACGCGACGGCCCGGTTTATGTCAGACTATGAATTGGCCCAAAAAAGAGGGCCGAAAAGGAGTTTGCAGTCTTGCCTGAGTCCGAAACAGCGGATCCGATCGCCTCGACGGCCGAAACCTCATCCATGCTCGCACGATACTGGTACGTGGCGGCGGGGGCTTTTGTCGTCGGCGCGGCGCTGGTCTATGCTTTCAGCAAGCTTTTCTTGCCTTGCATCTACGAGTCGACGGGCGCGGTGTACGTCGATCGAGGGGGCCAGTCGGGCATGCTGGCGGGCCTTTCTGCCGGCCTCGGCATGCAATCGAACGAGTCTGGCTACGTGGCCACGCTGATGCAAAGCGACACCATGATGCGGCGGGTCAGCCAAGAGCTGAACCTGGTCAACAGCAAGCACTTCAAAACAAGCGGACCGAACCGGGAGGAAAAGGTCCAGAGGCAACTGAAAAAGTCGGTGAACGTGAAAATCGACAGAAACGGCGCCGTCACGCTGACCGTGAAGTCGAAGGACCCCAAGTTGTCGGCGGACATTGTCAACCACATCCTTAACAACCTCGGCAAGCTTTTCAAAACCAAATCGCAAAAAAAGGCCGAGTTCTTGGAAAACCAAATCAAGCTCACTCAGCAGAGGCTCAAAGACGCGGAAAGGCAGATGCTGAAGTTCCAGCAGTCGAACAAAATCGCTCTGATCGACGAGGAGACGAAGACGTTCATTCAGCAGCTCGGCGCGTACGAGAACCAGCTCATCGGACTGGAAGTCCAACTCGAGCAGGTCAAGAGCCAACTGGCCGACGAGGGCGACCTTGAGGAATTGGTCAAGCTTCGGGTGAAGAAGCGGTCGCTCGAAGCCAGCCGCTCGGTGTTAGACTCCCAAATTGCCGAAGCCAAGAAAAAGCTCGCAGGGGCGCCGCAGGCCTCACTCGAGTACGCCCGAATCTCGAGGGACGTGATGATGCAAACCAGCACCCTCGAGAGGCTCACCGAGCAGTACCAGCTGGCAACCCTGACGCAACACGGCGAGGACGGCGACTATCAGGTTATCGACTGGGGCCAGCCGCGGTACGAACCGGTGGGTCCGCGGTCAGCCATGAACGCCGTTCTTGGCGGCATCGCCGGCTTTTGCCTTGCCTGCCTCTGGATCGTATCTCCCCTGAAGAAGCCGAATAAGGGTCAAGCGACATGAAATCACGTTTGTGTTTAACTGCCATTTCCTCTTGCCTTTTCGGGTTCAGCTTAGCCGCGGGTGACCCGGCCGTTTCCCAAGGCGCCGCGCCGCAGCCGACTCAGGCCGAGCAAGAGCTCAAAAAAGAGCAGGACTTTCATGCCCGGCTGTCGGCCATCGCCTCGGCACTCGACACGCTAAACACCGCCCTGCTGTCGATGCGTCGCTCACTGGTTCCTGCACCCGCTGTGGAGGTCGAACGGCTCGAACGCGAGCTGTCCGCCGCCGAGAAAGAACTGGCCCAGCTGGCCCTGTCGGGGACCTCCCAACTGTCGCAATTCCAGCGCGAGGAACAGATCGCGCGGGTCGGCGACCTAAGGTTCATGCTGGCGTCCCTCAAGCAAAGGTGGGAGTCGAGTTTGCCCTTGTTTGGCAGAAAGGCCTTTCAAACGCCGTCGCCCGAAGCCCCGCCCAAAACCGCTCCCAAAGGCTACCGACTCCGAATCGGCGACCGGATCGTCGTCAACATCGCCAGCCGCATCGGGGCCGGGCGCGATTACCCAGTCGCCGTCGACCGGTCCGGCCACGTTTCGCTGGCAGGTGCGGGCAAAGTGTTGGCTGCGGGCCGAACCCTCGCCGAGTTGCAAGCCGACCTCCGGAGGCGAATCTCTGGCAAGTTCAGCCAGCTCGCCGTGAACGTGACGTTCGACTCCTTCGCTCAAACCCAGGTTCAGGTCATGGGAGAGGTGGAACGTCCCGGATCGGTTCTCTTGGCGTCTTCGGCCACCCTTTCCGACGCCCTAAGGGCAGCGGGCGGGCCCACCGATGCAGCCTCCTTGCGCCGGATCCGCGTCACCTCGGCGAACGGCGCCAAGAAGATCGTCGACCTCTACCAGCTTCTCATCAAGGGCCAGCGCCAAGCCGACCTGCCGTTGAAGGACGGCGACCTGGTGTTCGTGCCCGCGCTCGGGCCGAGCGTCGCCATTTACGGCGAAGTGGCCAGACCGGCGCGCTACGAGCTGCTATCCGGCGTGACGCTCAGCGAAGCGGTCAGCCTGGCGGGAGGGCCGAAGCCCGGCGCTGCCACCCGGCACGTCGTCGTCCAGCGCACCGTCAGCGGCGAATACCGCGAACTTCTCAACGAGCCGCTTCAGAACAACAGCAACTTCACCGTTCTTTCCGGCGACGAGATCCAGCTCAAGCCCGTGGCCAAGGACCAGGTCAACCGCGTTTCGATCAACGGACCCGTCAGAAGCGGCGGCATCTTTGCGTTCGCCAAAGGCATGCGCGTCAAAGACCTCGTCGAACGCGCCCAGGGCTTCAAGCCCGAGGCCGAAGTGTTCCAAGGCCGCGCCGACATTTTGCGATACGACCCCATGCAGGGAGCGCGCCTGGTCACGATCCACCTGGGCAAGGCTCTGGAAGCGGACCCGGCGAACAACATCGAGCTGCAACCGTACGACAGCCTTTTCATTTACACTCCGGACCAGGTCGAGTTCCAGCCGCGCGTGGTAACGGTCGCCGGTGCGCTGGCCAAGCCGGGCGTGTACCGCCGAACGCCTGGCATGCGAGTTAGGGACGCCGTGGCGGCGGCCGGGGGCACCTTGCCAGAGGCCTACCTCTCCCGAGCCAACCTCGTGCGCCGCATCGGCGAAAACAAGACCGAACTGATCGCCATCGACCTTTCGGCCGCCCTCTCCGGCGACCAAGAGGCCAACAAGACGCTCCAGGACCGAGACGAAATCACCGTCTTCACTTACCAACAGGCCCGCTTCAAGGAGGCAGTCGTCAAAGTCGAAGGCGCGGTGCAGAGGCCTGGCACCGTCCGGCGCTCCGAAAAGATGCGCCTCTCCGACCTGCTCTTCTCGGTCGGAGGCCTGCTTCCGGAGGCCGACCCCATGGTCGACGTGGCTCGGGTCAAACCAGACGGCGGAGTCCTGACTCTGCAGGTCGACGCCAGGGCGCTTTCCGGCAACCCGGACTTTGACATCCTCCTTCAAGACAATGACGTGGTCACCGTGCGCTCGATCGCCAGCTATGAGAGTTCACCATCGATCGTGTACTTGGCCGGAGAGGTCGCCAAGCCTGGCCCCTACGCGATCGACCCTAAAAAAGATCGAATTGCAGACGTCATTCGCAAGGCGGGGGGCCTTACCGAGCTTGCCCAATCCGACGGCACCATTTTCCTGCGGAAAAAGTCCAAGTTCGCCAACCAAGTGCAAGACGAGGAGGCCGACGCGCTCCTTGCTCGGACCAAGCTCCTGTCCGACCGCGAGTTCCTTCTTCAGCTAACCAAGCTGGGGCTCTCCGCGCCCTCGTCCACCCAAACCGGAACCACGGCCAAGCCGATCGACACCGCCCCGCAACAGCTGACCGAAGAAAAGAAAAAAGGCGTCGACGATGAGAAAACCGACCTGAAAGGCATCGAAAAAGAAGACAAGCCGAAAAGCGCGTTTGGCGACCCGATCGCTCCCATAGAAGACATCGACAAGCAAAAGCTCCAACAGGTCGACGAATCGATCCGCGTGTCGATCCGGCTGGAATTGGCGCTGAACTCGCCCAAGGCCGCAGACAATCTGCTTTTGGCCGACGGCGACCGCATCTACATTCCGCGCAAAACCGGGGTGGTGACGGTCATTGGCGCCGTCCTTCACCCGCACCGCCTGGCAGCCTCTGAAACGGGCAGCTTCGCCTCTTATATTGCCCGGGCAGGGGGTTATGCGCCCGACGCCGCCCCTCGCTACGGCATCGTCATTCGCGCCAACGGCGACGCCCTTCCAGCCAGAAAGGTCAAGCTTATCTTTCCGGGCGACATGATCGTCATCCCGACCACGGGCTTGGTCGACGTAACGCGCAAGATCGAACAAGTAAAAGACGTGACCAAGGCGATCTCCGACGTGCTGTCGTCCGTGTTCATCTTGACCAAGCTCTAGCGCCTTGGCCGCTTCTGTGGCCAGGGCCAACAAAGGGCTCGCGCCCGGCCTCTCAGCGAAACCGGGCGTTATCCTGTTGTCAAGGTTTTGTTAGATTTTCATGGCGGGTGTCATCGATACGCGCCATATGGGATATGCTTCGGAGCGAGAGGTTCACTATGCTCGTCGTTGCTTTTTTGATCATCGCTCTCCAGCAACAGCCGCCCAAAGTCGCCTTCGAGGCGCCCGCAGGCTCGCTCTATGCCGCCGTCAATCCGGACGGCCGCACCGTTCTGCCCAACGGCCGCTTTCTGACTCCCAAAGGCCGAAGACTGTACGGAATGGAAAACGTATGGCAATGTGCCCTCAGCCCGAACGGCAAGACTCTGGTTCTGTTCCATGACGACGGATTGACGATCTACGACAACTATTTGAGCGAACCCGCGCAACGTCGCTTCGTCAAACTGAGCGTGGCTCCGGCAGGCGCATTCACCCGCGACGGCCAAAACCTGATCGTCAGCACGGGCGAGGCCGGTGGCATCCAGTTGCTCAGAGCACCCGAATTCACCGATGGGCCGACCATCGTCGCGAACTCGGAGCAAGTGAGGGACTCGTTCATCAACGACTTAGTGCTGTCCAAGGACGAGACGCTCGTCTACGGCGTCGACGTGGCCAACCAAGATCTCGTGGTGTTCGACCTTCGGGCCATAAGGGTGGTCAAACGGCTGAAAGCGGGCCGTCAACCGTACGCGATTGCGGCTGACGAGCAAAAGCGCAAGCTTTACGTGGCGAACATCGGGCTCTTCGACTACTCGCTCATTCCAGCCCCAAGGGAGGGCGAGGGCGACAAGAGGGGCCTCTCCAAACCGCCGTTCGCCTTCCCCAGCAAAGAAAGCGAGCGCGGGGTCGAGATGGAAGGCCGCTTTGTTCCCGGCATAGGCGACCCGCGCGTGCCGGACGCCCAGTCGGTGTTCCTATACGACGCTTCGAGCCCGGCTTCGCCCAAGCTGATAAAAAGCGTGAAGTCCGGCGTCCTCATCCACGCCCCGGCCGACGGCGGCAAGGCCGTCGGTGGAAGCGCGCCGAACGCGTTGCTGGTCAGCCGCGGACGCCTCTACGTGAGCAACGCCAACAACGACACCGTCCAAGTCTTCGACGCGAACAGCCTGAAGCCGCTCAAGACCGTAAAGCTGGCTCCCGTCAAAGAGCTGGCCAAGCTGCGCGGCGTGATACCCAGCGGCATGGCCCTGAGCCCGGCTGGCGACCGCCTGTACGTTTGCGAAAGCGGTCTGAACGCCGTCGCCGTTGTCAACACCGCCACTTACGAGGTGGTCGGGCATATCCCCTCGGGATGGTTCCCGGTTCAGGTTAAGCCTTCCCAGGACGGAAAGACTCTTCTCGTCGCCACGCAAAAGGGCGTCGGCCGAGGCCCAAGAGGCTATCTGAACCGCAGGGCGGAATCCGACGAGCGTTACGGCCTTCCCGACATGCCCGGCATGGTTCAGGCCGTCCCCGCGCCCGACCCCGTCACCCTTAAGAGCTGGACCAAAGAGGTCCTGGCCAACAACGGCCTGAGAAACGCCTACCAAGAAAACAAGGCTAAAGCGAAGACGCCGATTCCCTACCTGTACGGGGTGCCCAGCGACAAAATCAAGTACGTGGTGTTCATCACCAAAGAGAACCACACGTTCGACGGTATCTTCGGCGACTTAAAAGGAGCCAAAGGCCAGCCCGAATATGCCGAGTTCGGCATGAACGGGTGGATCGCCGAGAAAGGCAAGTCCGAGCGGCTGCCCATCATGATCAACCACCACCGGCTGGCACAACAGTTCGCGATCAGCGACAACTTCTACATGGAACCCCAAGCGAGCGGCGACGGGCATCGGTGGCTGGTCGGGGTTTACCCCAGCCTGTGGACCACTCGCGTGTTCTATTCCGGTTGGGACTTCAAGCTGAACAACGACGCCAAGGGACGCCTCGTCAGCATGGGATCCAACGGCTCGCCCATTCCCGAGGACTATCTGGAGAATGGGTCGATGTGGGAACACTTGGCGCGCGGCGGCATCCCCTTCCGCAACTACGGCGAGGGCTTCGAATTCCCCGGCAGCCTCGAGCCATCCGACCCGGGAGAAACCGGCACCATCCTCACGGTGAACCACCCGATGAGCAAAGCCCTTTGGGACAACACCTGCTGGTCCTACCCGATGTACAACAACGACATTCCCGACGTCGCCCGAGCCGAGTGGTTCATTGAAGACCTGGAGAAGAACTACCGCCGCAAGGGCAAGCCCATTCCGCGCTTCATGAACATCACCCTTTGCAACGACCACGGCGCACGGCCCAAGCCCGACGAGGGCTACCCCTATGTCTGTTCCTACATGGCCGACAACGACCAGGCCCTGGGCCGCGTCGTCGAGTACCTGACCGGTCTCCCAGAGTGGAAGCAGATGGCCATCTTCGTGACCCAAGACGACCCCGGAGGCGATGCTGACCACGTGGACCGCCACCGCTCATTCGTTCTGGCGATCAGCCCCTACGCCAAACGCGGTTACGTCAGCAACGTGCACACCAGCATCATGAGTTGCATCAAATCGATTTACAAGATCTTCGGCCTGGTTCCCAACAACATGTTCGACGCCCTGGCGACCGACCTTGCGGACATGTTCACCGACAAGCCCGATTTCACACCCTACAGGATGGTTGAAGTCGACCCGAGAGTCTTCATTGCCTCCAAAGCGTACGATCCCAAAGACCCCAAGTACAAGGCGCGCATCTTCCAAAAGCCCTCGATCCGCCTGGACGACCCGGACTTCGTCGAAAAGTTGCGTGAGCTCTCGGATCGCGCGATGCGCGAGAAGAACTGAACCTGCGCTATGAAAAAAAGAGGCGAATCAATCACCAGAGCTTGACAACTCTATTGGCTTTTTGACAAAATAGCCAATAATTAGTGGCGTGCAGGCTTCCCATATCAAACGACGAGCCGCGGTCATCAAAGCTATAGGCCATCCCAGCAGACTGATGATGTTGATGGCCATGCAGGGCGGCGAGGTTTGCGTCTGCGACTTTCAGCGGATCGTGGGTTCGGACACGTCGACGGTTTCCAAGCACCTTTCGGTGCTCACATACGCGGGACTTGTCAACAACTGAAAACAGGGGCAACAGGTGTTTTATTCTTTACTAGTACCTTACCTGCTCAATTTCATCGGTTGCATCGACGATGTGCTGACGACCGACGGCCGGGGGGCCGCATAGGGCCATGGACGTTCAAGCAAGTTCGCCGGCAGCCAAACAATCGGCCACGTTCAGTGTGCTCAAAGCAATCCTGCTGATCGGCGCGTGGTACCTGGTCTATCGCAACCTGGAGCCGGGGGCCAAGTGGTTCACCTACTCGGCTCTATCGATGCCCAAGGGTTCGCACTTCGCCAGCGCGGTCGAGTTCTTCTTCTTCGAGGTCCCTAAGGTTCTGATGCTCCTGCTCGTGGTGGTTTTTGGGGTGGGCATCGTCCGCACTTTCTTCACACCTGAGCGCACGCGTCAGATCCTGCGAGGCAAACGAGAGTCGGTCGGCAACGTGTTGGCGGCGATGCTTGGCATCGTGACCCCCTTCTGCTCGTGCTCGGCAGTCCCGCTGTTCATCGGCTTTGTCGAGGCCGGGGTGCCTCTCGGCGTCACGCTGTCTTTCTTGATCGCCGCGCCAATGGTCAACGAGATCGCCCTTGTTCTGCTCTTCAGCCTTTTCGGGTTCAAGGTTGCCGCAATTTACTTGACGACGGGCTTGTTCATCGCGATCCTCGCTGGATGGATCATCGGCCGAATGAAGATGGAGCGCCATGTCGAACCCTGGGTCTATGAGATGCAGGCAACCGGCACGTCCGTTGAAGAACGGCTGACTTGGTCCGAACGCGTGACCGCCGGAAGGCGAGCCGTTCAAGAAATCGTCGGCAAAGTCTGGATCTATGTCGTCATCGGCATTGCGGTCGGCGCGGGCATCCACGGATACGTGCCTGAAGACGCCATGGCCTCCATCATGGGCAAGAGCGCGTGGTGGTCGGTGCCGGTTGCCGTTCTGTTAGGCGTGCCCATGTACTCCAACGCCGCGGGAATCATTCCGATCGTCCAAGCTCTTCTCGAGAAAGGCGCCTCGCTTGGCACCGTGCTGGCCTTCATGATGGCCGTCATTGGTCTTTCTTTGCCCGAAAGCATCATCCTTCGGAAGGTCCTGCGGCCTCGCCTGATCGGAACCTTTGTTGGCGTGGTCGCAGCCGGCATCCTCATCATCGGATACCTTTTCAACATCATTCTTTAGGAGCACTATGAAAGTACAAATTCTTGGAACCGGTTGCACCAAGTGCAAGCAACTCCATCAAAACGTCATCAACGCCGCCGCCGAAGCCGATGTCGCCCTGGACATCGAAAAGGTGGAGGACATTCAAGAAATCATGAAGGCCGGAGTGCTCAGCACCCCGGCGCTCGTTATCGATGGGCAGATCAAATCGGTAGGCCGCGTCCTGAACGTGGCCGACATCAAAAAGCTCATCACGGAAGCCCAATAAGGAGGATCTTCCATGGCACAACCGAACTCCGGATGCGATTGCACGGGCGGACCAAAACTCATCTTTTCATGCTCTGGCGCAGCCGACACCGCTGAAATCTGCGACCGGGCCGCCCGCCAGCTGACCAAAAGAGGCGTCGGCAAGATGTACTGCCTGGCAGGCGTTGGCGGCCGAGTACCCGACATTATGGAAAACACACGGGCCGCTTCCGTCATCCTAGCCATCGACGGTTGCGACAAGGACTGCGTAAAGCACTGCCTCCGCGAGGCCGGGTTCACCGACATCAAGCACCTCCGAGTGACGGATCTCGGGCTCAAAAAGGGAGAGTCGCCAGCCAACAGCGATCGAATCGCCATGGTTGTCGACAAGGCAACGGAGATGCTTGGCTGGTCATGAAAGTCAAATCCGTCGTCACCGCCGCCCTCGGGTTGTTCGTGGTTGCAAGCATCGCCTATATGGCGGCCCCGAAATCGCAAGAAAAGCCCGCCAGTGCTGCAACTCCGTCGGTGACCTTGCCAGGCAAAACGGTCATCGTGTACTACTTTCACGGCGGAATTCGTTGCCAGTCCTGCATGCGCATCGAAAGCCTGACCAAGCAAGCGCTGGATGAGAGCTATGCCAAGCCCATGGCTCAAGGAAAGCTGATATGGAAGCCGATCAGTGTCGAAGACCCGGGCAACGAGCATTACGTTCAGGATTACGAACTCGCGAACAAGTCCGTGGTGGTCTCCGAGCTTAAAGACGGCAAGCAAGTCCGTTGGTCGAACCTCAAGCGGGTTTGGGAGCTCCTCCAAAACGAGGCAGCGTTCAAGCGCTACATCCGCGATGAGGTCGCCGAGATACTGGAGACCGATTAGTGGCGGAATATTGGGTTGCAACAGGCCTTTCCTTTTGGTTTGGCCTGTTGACCGCTGTTAGCCCGTGCCCCATGGCGACCAACGTCGCCGCGGTATCGTACATCAGCCGCAACCTGGCCAGTCCGCGTCAGGTGATGGCCGCCGGCCTGCTTTACGCTTTAGGCCGTGTCGCCGCTTACGTTTCCATTGCATCCGGCCTCGTGGCCGGTCTGTTGGCGGCCCCTCAGCTGTCCCAGTTTCTGCAGACCAACATGAACCGCATCCTAGGGCCTCTTTTGATCGTCGCGGGCATGTTTCTTTTGGAACTGATCGGGCTTCCAGTTGGCGGCTCAGGCCGGCTGACGATTCTGCACGAAAAGTTGGCCAAAGCCGGGTTTCTGGGGGCCTTCGGGCTTGGTTTCGTTTTTGCGTGCGCTTTCTGCCCGGTCTCCGCAGGCCTCTTTTTCGGAAGCATGCTGCCACTGGCCGTCAAGCACCGCTCGACGTTGGTCGTTCCCGCCTCGTATGGCCTGGCCACTGGCTTGCCCGTCGCCGTGTTCGCCGTCCTGTTGGCTTTCGGCGCCAGGTTTCTCGGCAACGTGTTTAAGAGGACGGCTCGCATCGAATGGTGGGTTCGAAGAATCACGGGATTCGTGATGATTGCGGTCGGCATTTATTACTGCCTAATCTACATCTTCGGAGTGCAGCTTCCGAGATAGTTTCCGTCCTTTGCATCCGCGCAGGCTTGCGCTGCCGGCACAACGGCAACTCCGCGCAAGGCTCAGGCCCTAGCTGGGACCGCCGGCATCCTTGCGGGCACACCTTGCCTTTGAAGCGCCGCATCTTGGCCTGCCGCAACTGTTTGAGCACGTTCCTGACCTTGCGAACCCGGCACCGTGAACCAAGGCCTGGCCGAAGCGGCCTGCCAAGGTCTTTCGGAAAGCTGTGCCTCATTCAGAAATGAACAGGACGGCAAGACGAGCCCCGATTTGGCGTTGCCATGCGCCGGTGGCTCTTCTTCCACATCTACACTTCTACAATTTTCGAAGTGTTGTGCTATAATCCAGCCATGGACCGTCTCGACGATGCGGCTCTCATGTTCAAGGCCCTTGGCGATCCCACCCGTTTGCGCATCTTTAGATTCCTTAACAGCGGAAGCAAGGAGGTTGCCATTGACGACGACGGGAATGTGCGCCATGTCGAAGGTCCGACAGTAGGCGAAGTTTGTTGCCACATCACGGGGACAGACAAGATCACCTCGACGATCTCGTTCCACCTGAAAGAATTGCGCATCTGCAACCTCATCACGATGGAAAAGCGCGGCCGCTACATGGTGTGCGCCGCCAACCGCGAAGCAGCCAAGTTTTTGGTGGATTTCCTTATAGGCCAGCCCGATCAAAAGCAGGAGGTTTGCTGTGAGCCGCCCCGCTGACATCCGGAAGCAAGTCAAGAATCGGTATCAAAGCGCAGCCTGGCGCGTGACCCATCAAGTGCAGGCCTCCTGTTGCAGCTCGTGCGGCTGCGGCCCGATCACCGCCAATCTTTACTCCGAAGACCAAACGCGGACTCTCCCACAGACGGCGTTGCAGGCATCCCTCGGTTGCGGAAACCCTGTGGCCCTTGCCGAACTGAAGGAAGGCGAAGTCGTTCTCGACCTCGGCAGCGGCGGCGGCATCGACGTTCTCTTGTCGGCCAAAAGAGTCGGCCCGACGGGTTATGCCTATGGCCTCGACATGACCGAACAGATGCTGGCCCTAGCCGAAAGAAACAAGGCTGCATCCGGCCTAACGAACGTCGAGTTCATAAAGGGGCACATCGAGGATATTCCGTTGCCAGACGGCACAGTGGATGTGATCCTTTCAAACTGCGTGATCAACCTTTCCGTGGATAAGCCGAGGGTGATCCAAGAGGCGTATCGCGTATTGAAGAAACGGGGACGGCTCGCTGTTTCCGATATCGTGGCCGAAAGGAACGTCCCAGCGGCGATCAAAGCCGACATGGAAGCCTATGCGGGGTGCATTGCAGGTGCGCTGATCAAGGACGAGTACATCGCCTGCCTGCAAGATGTCGGCTTCAAGAACATCTCGATCACTCCCACTCGAGTCTCTTCGCTAGGCGATGTGGAAACCGCGATCCCGTGCCAAACCCTCGCTTCCCTCGATGTGCAAGAAAAGAACAGTCTCGACGGCGCGTTCTACAGCGCGTTCATTCGAGCGGAGAAGCCATGAAAACGATTCTCTTTGTTTGTGTCCACAATGCCGGCCGGTCCCAGATGGCTGAAGCCATCCTCAACGAACGGGCGTCCGCGCGCGGGCTGAACGTTCGCGGCATCAGCGCGGGCACGAGGGCCGCGCAAGCAGTCAACCCGCAAGCCGTCGCCGCCGTCGAAGAACTCGGCATCAGCATGGCGAATGCCAAGCCCAAGCAACTCACGCCCGAGTTGATCGCCAAGGCCGACCGCATCGTCACCATGGGGTGCGGGGTGGACGCCGATGAGTGCCCGGCAGGATTCCTCGTGACGGAGGACTGGGGGCTCGACGACCCCGCAGGGCAACCCATAGAAATCGTTCGAGCCATACGCGATCAGATTGTCCTCAAAATCGACCAGCTTCTCGACACACTTCAGGAGTAACCGTAATGACAGTTGACGCTCCAACCTGCAGAACTAAACCCGAGGGCAAACTCTCCTTCCTCGATCGCTTCTTGACCGTTTGGATCTTTGCCGCGATGGCGCTGGGCGTGCTGCTCGGAAACGTCGCCCCGTCGATTGTCGAGGGAATCACGAGCCTGTCTTTCGGCACCACCTCGATACCGATCGCCGCCGGTCTGATCCTGATGATGTACCCGCCTCTCGCCAAGGTCAAATACGAGCAGCTTCCGCAAGTTTTCCGCAACACTCGAATCCTAGTGCTTTCGCTTGTTCAAAACTGGGTTATCGGGCCGATCCTCATGTTCGCTCTCGCCCTGCTTTTGCTCCGCGACATTCCCCCTTACGCGGTCGGTCTGATTCTCATCGGATTGGCGCGTTGCATCGCCATGGTCATCGTTTGGAACGACCTCGCTAAAGGGGACACGGAGTACGCGGCCGGGTTGGTCGCCTTCAATTCCGTTTTTCAAATGCTTTTCTACTCGGGGTTTGCCTACCTGTTCATCAAGGTGCTTCCCCCGCTGTTTGGCGTCGACTTCGGCGAGGTGGACCTTTCCCGAATCTCGATCGGGGTCATTGCCGAGTCCGTGTTCATTTACCTGGGCGTCCCCTTCCTGGGCGGCATGCTGACGCGCTTCGTAATGCTCCGCGTCAAAGGCCGCGAGTGGTACGAAAAGAAGTTCATCCCCGCCATCAGCCCCATCACCTTGATCGCCCTCCTGTTCACCATCGTTGTCATGTTCTCCTTGAAGGGCGAGAACATAGTCCGAATCCCTCTCGACGTGCTGCGCATCGCCTTGCCGTTGCTTGTCTACTTCGTGTTCATGTTCTTGATATCTTTCGCCATCAGCCGCAAGCTCGGTGCGGATTACCAAAAGTCGGCGACGCTGAGCTTCACTGCCGCCAGCAACAATTTTGAACTGGCGATTGCCGTGGCCGTAGCGGTGTTTGGGATCGGATCTGGCGCAGCCTTTGCCGCCGTCATCGGCCCGCTGGTCGAGGTACCCGTCCTGATCGGACTAGTGAACGTCTCCCTCTACTTCCAACGGCGGTACTGGCCGAACGGCGCTAACTCGTAAGGAGCAAGAGCAACCCGGTTGCTAGGGTTGCTCCATCTGAATCTTCGAAGTGGCCGGAAGAGCCAGGCTGGCGGCAACCTGAACGGCCTTGAAAATGCCGTTGGGCACGACGCAACCGGAGCAGCAACCCTTCAAAATCGTTCGGGCGCTTCCAAGAACCCTGCCGTCGAAGCCAGCACCGATTTCTTCGTAGGCGTCGATCGCGGACAGCGCGTTCGCCAACTTCTTGATATTCTCACAGTCGGTCTGAATATCAAGAACCACCATCTGGCCGTCTTCGGAATCGGCCCTGACCGTTGTGACAAAACCGCAAATTCCCGCATCGATGGTAACGGTACAAGCCTGATCCATAGGCAACAGGTTACCCTGGCGCAGGCATTCCTGTTCGAACATCGATGCCGTAGGGTTTCTTAAAAAACGGCTCCTAGTATTTGGCAATTGTGTAAAATAGTGCTGAGCTGTTCACAGGGCAGCCCGCAAAACGGCGGCGAATGGACAAAGACAGGAGCGCAAGATGATGCACAATATCAAACTTACTCGACGATTATCTGCTTGGATCTGCATCCTGCTGTGTTTATACGGCGTTTATATCAGCGCACAGGCTCAACCCACCAAAGATGTTCAAGCGTCAGATTCCCAAGTCGCGAGTGCAAAAGGCGTGTGCCCTCCATTCAAGCTTAGGGACGAAGACGGCAAGGTCATCGACCCGATTCATGGAATCAACGCGACCAAGCCTTATTCACCGAAACAGACGTGCGCGGCAGATGGTTGCCACAATTACGAAATGATTACCGAAGGCTTCCACTTCACTCAAGGCAAAGGCGAGAAAGTCCCCAGCCTTTTCGCTGAGCGCTATGCATGGGTTACAACGCCTGGCAACTATGGCGGCAACTGGTGCTCTCCAGCCCCTTTGTACCGGCAATTGGCACCTAAAAAGAACACGTCGGCCCGGTTGATCGACATGACGTCGTTCGAGTTCGTCACGGCAACATGCGGCAACTGCCACCCGGGTGGAGGCCCTCTGGAGTACGACCGCGACGGCAAGCGCTATGACCACAACATGCTGGACCCAAAGAGCGGCCTTGTCGCTGGCGGCGCCAACCACCTCGACGGCGACTACTTCAAGGCCGCATGGTCCAAAACCGGCGTCCTCGAAGCCGACTGTTTGCTCTGCCATATGCCCGAATACAAATACAAGCAACGAAACGCCCAGCTGGCCGACCTCAACTTCAAATGGGCCGCCACCCAAGGATCCGGCTTTGGGGCGGTCTCGGGCAAGGTCAAGGAAAACCAGACGCCGGTCGTCACCTATGACCTATCCAAGTTCGATAAAGACGGCAACGTGATTGTGCATATTGCGCCAGAACCGCGAAATGAGACTTGCATGAACTGCCATGCCAAGCCCGACTGGAAGAAGAAAGGAGCGAGCTATACGCCAAGAACCGACGTTCACATTAACGCCGGCCTAAGGTGCGTCGATTGCCATTCCGCAGGTGAAAAGGCTGCCGATCCCCGCATTCGCGGCAAAGAAGTCCATCAGTTCGGCAAGGGGGACGATCCATCCGGAAACGTCCGAAACGACCTCGATAACACCGTTCGATCGTGCGAGAGCTGCCACGAGCAGGGTTGGCGCAACGCTCCCAAGGCGGAGCACAATTGGTTGCCGCCTCTGCACAAAGAGAAGATCTCGTGCCAGGGCTGCCACATTCCCAACCGGGCCGTCAAAAGCGCTCTCGTTCAAGCCAGCGACGTCATCAACACGGCTCCGAGAATCAGTCCGCCGGCAAAGCATATTTGGACGTTCTACGACCAAGAAATGGCGTTTTGGAACCATTACGGAGAATTGGAGCTATTCACCCCTGCGGACGAACCGACGAACCTTTCCCGGGCGACTTTGATCCTCTACAAGGGCAAAATCTACCCTGCGAACCGAGTTCATTCGGCTTGGGTTGGATACGAGGAGAAAGGAACACCAGGCCTTAACCAGCTGTTCATGAAAGACTTTTATGGCATGTGGAAGGCCCATATGGAAAACCCGGCCCAATTCCCCAAACTGGCAACAATTACCGACGACAATCGGGACGGTGTTCTCGAGGTGAACCGGCCGGAGGAGATTGACGCCCTTCTCGAATCGACCCGGGAGTATCTAACGAAGACGAAATTCCCGCTAGAAGGCAAGCGATTGGTTTGGGTAAGCGATAGCAAAGCCTATTATTCTTCGAAGGAATCCCGGCAAATAGACCGCCTTCCCTACGAGGCAACCGCTTACGCATCGGTCCATAAGTTCAGCCATGACATTGCACCGGCAAAGGCAGCGATCGGTGCCAGGGGATGCATCGAGTGCCACGGCAGCCAGTCCGAGTTCTTTGCAGGAAAGGTCCTTGTCAGTCCTTTCGGCGGACCGAACGCTTCGCCGATTTGGCAGCGGAACGCGGAAATTTTAAACATACCGAGTTACACCGTGGCGCTCGGTACCCTCCGGGAAGGCATCCTGAAGCCTGTCCTTTACTTCCTGATTGCCGCCGCGGCCGCACTCTTCATCGTCCAATGGTTAAAGCAGGTTTCTGTGCGCAACGGCCACCTGAACGGCAGGCAAGCCGCAGCCGCCGAGTGGACCTCGCTCGCTTTGATCGTGGCAGGCGGATTGCTTGCGGCTCGTAGTCCAGGACTCATCAGTTACATGACCATCGACCGATTCACCCTCGACGCCCACCATTTTTGGGTAGGAACTGCCATACTCATCTTTGGCGTCGTTCGAGCCTTGCACCACGAAGTGGGCGATGAGAAAAGACACCGACTGAGGAACGCCCTGAACCGTGCTACCCTTTGGACCGCCGCCCTGGTTACTGCATGCGGCGGCCTCATGCTGCTCAATTTGAGTTGGCTTAACACGGTCACGCGCCTAGCCTATACGGGCTTCGACCTCGGCCTCGTTCTGATGTGCCTAGCCGTTGTTGGAGGCTTGCTCGTGAACATAGGCGAAGTACCGAACAAAGCAACGGTCTAGGACGGGCTACATGCCAAGAACGCTCGAACCAGCCTGCGGGCAACCCTTGATGGACAGGCTTCACACCCGGATGTCGAGGTGTTGCCCTTTGCCCTCCGATTCGTTCATGATCTGCTCCATGGTCGCCTTCTGCGCCTCGAGAGCCTTCTTCAGAAGGGCAAGCTGCAGACCGGCGCGCTTGGCCTGAATGCTTTGGCTCTGCTCCGTCGATATCGGCGTTGCTTGAGTGCTTGCGATATTCATGGCTATTCGGATTATCGGTCCGAATTCGCCGTTTCTAGAGTCAGGTCCTTGCCTGGCTGCTCTGCTCTTCGATTTCCACCACCCCTTGGCTAGGGTAGGTCTCCTGATCGATGGCCAAGCGGACGGCGCAGTTGAAGAAATGGAGTTGAAGCACGAGTTCCAGTTGGGGCATTTCCGGCAAGGTTGCGTCGATGGCGGCCAGAGTGTTCGTCAGCCTCTTCTCGGCCTCTTCGCCGAGCACGTCGCCGATGCTGTCGGCATAGGGGCAAGGGCCAAGGAAATGGTCCTGAATCATCGAGATATAGTCCTCGGCAATGAAGGAAACGGCCGCGATGACCATATTCCGCTCTTTGTTGTCGGGATCGTCGGCGCGCCTCTGAAAAACCGCCCTGCCAAGTCGTATGCAAATCTGAATCTGGTCCGTAAAAGTCATTCCCGTCCTCGCCCAGCCTATATTCACTTTACGACAAGAAGTCGTGAATGGCATGACAAAAATGCGGAATTTGCCGTCCTTTCTCCCGCCTTTCTAAGCCGTCGCACCTGCTGCAAAACCGATATGGCCAGCAATGGGGAGCATTCCTTAATAAATGGAACTCGCCGTCGCCTTCTCGGCCATAGGGGAATCGGCAAGCACCCGGCCGAACCCGTCGGCCGGATGCCGGAAACGCCTATAACGGAGCCGGAGCGGCAACCTTCGGGTTGATGAAGGCGTCTCGCTGGCCGGAGTCCATCGTGCGCCACGTCAGGAACTGCTTGCGCAAGTCGGCAAGGAACCTCTTGTTCAGGTTGATCCAGTTGGCGGGTTCGCCGGAGAGGCGCGTCAAGGTGAGCGTAAGGTCATAGACCCCTTCCAACGGCGTCGGGGCTGCCGTGATGCTCACGTTTTGGCTCACACCCAAGTCGTACGGCGCGATCCAGGCGAGGGCGCTCACGCGGTAGGCCTCGCCGTGGGCGGCGTCGAACGCTTCATACTTGGTGCCGGAGGTCACGAACGTGCCGATTGTGTATTCCTCATAGGCCTTGAACCAATCTGTAAGGAAACGGATGATCGGGGCCGCCTCGACAGAGCTGATGCTGAACGGAAGCAAAATCGACCAGTCGTCACCCTCCGGCTCCTCGTCCAACAAATCGCCCTCAAGCGCCGGGGCGGCTATCTGAGAAGCCTTCTTGGCCGGGTAGATCGTCGAGCCGAGAACCGTGGCCATGACGATGGCTGCCGAAAGCACCGCCGAAGTCGAGCTGAAGTTGAGGTAGAGGTCGGGCAGGATGCCGGTCGCGACGATCATCTTGGCCGTGGCCTGGGCCGTGAAGTAGCCGATGACCGCTCCGAGAACGCCGTAAACCAGCGACTCCGCGAAGAACAGCATGGCGATATGGTTGGGAGCCAAGCCGATCGCGCTGAAGATTGAAATCTCCCGAGTCCGCTCGTGAACGCTGGCGATCATGGTGTTCAAAACGAACACGGCGGCGATGACCGTCTGGATCAGTATCAAGAGAAGGCCCGTTCCACGGGAAGCCTGCTGCGCGCTGAACTGGTGAACAGTCATGCCGCCCTCGTCGTTGGGCACTGTCGCGTAGATGTTCAGCCTCAGTCGCTTCATCAGGTTGTCCAATGCGGCCTTGGTCTTCGCCGCGTCCGGCAGGCCGACGGCGACCGAGGTCACCTCGGCGCCCAGGCTGATCGCCGTTTCCGCCGGCATGAAGAAACAAACCGACGGGTCGTGCCGAATGAACTTGCGGAAGGCGTCGTTGGCCGAACGAGACTCGATTTGCAACGTGTTCGAGAGCGTGTTGTCCGAGGGGAGCATTTCGTCCCCGTCAAGGTCGATGATGCTTCGCAAAGCGCCCGGATCGAAAATGCCGATCACCGTGTAGTCGACGCCGGCGTACTGGACGGTCGCCTTGCCGACCTCGCGGGGATCGATCTTCAACTCCTCGGCCACAGGCGCAGGAAGAATGATCACCTGCTTGTCTCCGGGTTTGAAGAACCGGCCGCCTTTCAGCAACGCCTCTTGGGGCCGTGAAATGTTGGCTTCGGCGGGATCAAGCCCGACCATGACGCGAGCCGCAAAGGTTCTATCGGCGCACTGAATGGCCAAGACGCCCTTCTCGCCTCGGGGTGAGCCTCGGCCCCACGCGCGACGGGCAACCGAGCCGACGCCCGAGAACTCGTTGGCCACTTGATAGTAGGTTGCGATCGGCAAAGCGCCGAGGCCGGGGTCGCGGAACAACAGGCCGGAGTATCGGGCCGGCGAATCGCTGGCCACGTCCTTCAGCTGGATCTCGGAAACGATGGATGTAAAGCTCAGCACGATGAACGTCATCACCACCAAGGTCAGCGTGGTCAGGAACGTTCGGGCTTTGCGCCGGCGCATGTTGCTGACGCCCAGGTTGAACGCCGCCATCGCTACGCTGACTCGGCGGATGTCCACCTCGTGGACGCCGCTCTGGGCCGCCTTCAGCGCTTTCAGCGAGGCTTCGAACTTGCCCAAAATGAAGCCGATGACGATCAGGCTCAGCACCCCCATCACGAAGGCGATGAAGATCATCATCGGGTTGGTGACGATCTCGAACGCCGGGTGGATGGCGTAGAGCAAGATGAACGACAGGGCGAAGATGCCCATCGCCGACCCGAGCTGATGGGTGAGCTTGCGGTGGGCGAACAACAGCCTCTCCATGAAATAGCTGAACGGGATGATTAGAAACAGGTAGAAGATGACCCCGTTGACGACGTCGTTGGCCGTCTTTTGGATGATCGGGTGGGCGCGCAAGGCGTAGCCCCAACCGGCGCGGGCGTGGCGTTCGGCCTCGACATATTGGTTCTTGTCCAAGCTCGCTTTGGCCTGGTCGATCTCCACCTTGGCCGCAAATTGCAGGTCGTTGACGCCCTTGCTGATGATGCGATACTTCTCAAACTTGTCCAGCCGTTGCTGGTTAAGGGTCAAGATATCGATGGCCGAGTTCAGCGGCGGGTTCGGGAAGAGGCCGTCCACGCCAATGAACTGCCGATCTTGGCTCACGATCGGTTTCAGCCCGCGCACCCGGTAGCCCAATCCCTCGGGGTGGTTTTTCGTGGGGTTGGCCAGAACCAGCCGGATTTCGCCGAGTCCCGACCCCATCAGCAGCTTGAACTGCTGGCCCGGGGCCGTCAGCATGACCGCTGTTTCCTCAGACTCGGTGTTGTAACGCATGTCCTTGTCGTCACGGAAAAAGCCGAAATCCCTTGGAGGGGCGTCAGTCGTCGCGTCAAGGACGTCAAAAGCCGTCAAGGCCTTAAGGTCTTGCGGGTCGACCAGGTCGTAGAAGTCGGTGGCCACGCAGTTGAACACAATGATCGGCGTGGACTTGTAGCCGGTCTTCAGTTCGAAGCGCGTCGGGTAGTTCATCGCCCCCTGCATGCCCTCCGTCGGGCCGTAGTCGATGTTGCCCGTGGCCGGGTCGATGTGGAATGCAGCGAACCGCGCCGGACGCACGTAATCGGCGCCCCAACCCTTCCAGTAACAGTTGACGGGAGCCAGCCCGAAGAACCGGTATTTGGCCTCCGGTCCGGATGCCATAGTAACGGCATCGCCGCGCACCCCCATCAGCGTTTTGTTTTGGTTCAGGTTGACGACGAGCGTGTTGGGAACCGGAATGTTGGGAACAAAACTCTTGTTCGGGTCGAAGCTGTAGATGTTGCCCTCGACTTCAGCGAACCCGCCCACGATCGACATCCGTTGCGGCCGGCTGACGTCCAGTGAGATGCGAAAGTCAGTGGTTTCCCCTTTTCGCGAGGTGTCATTGGTCACATGGTGGAGGCAACATGCCAAGCTCTGCACTTGCCGAAACAGATTCATCGGGTTGATCCGATCGATCGTGTCGAACGGCGTGTCAATAAGGCGGCGGTCGTCGTCGATCGTGGAGACGGTGATGGCGTTGTACTTGGCCAGCAGGAACAGCTCGCAGTCGTTGGCAATGCGCGTCGGGATGTTGTTGCGCCAATCGCGGTCGTCCTGCCCGTTGACCGTGTCCGAAAAGACGATGCGCGGGCTGGGAGCCTTGAGGATGGGAACCATGCGCTCGGCGTGCTTGCGCAGGGTGCGCGTGATGCTGGCCATCTCCATGCCGGTCTCCCACCGAAAGTCATGGTAATGCCCGAACGCGAATCCACCGATGCCGCGGTTTCCCGTGCTCAGGTCGAGAGCCATCGCCAGCAAAATCGGCGCTTGGTCCCCTTCGATGCGCCTCTCCACATACTCCTTGGCTCCTTGCAAGGCCAAGTAGTGCGCGCCGGAAACCACAAAGGTGATCGGCCGCCGGTGAGGATAGTCCCGGTAAATGCGCGCAAGCTCCAGCAGGGCAACCAGCCCCGAAGAGGCGTTGGCACCGGGGGCGAGTCTCGGAACCGCGCTCATCGAGTCGGCATAAGCGAAGAGAACGATTGGCTCGCCCTTCGCTTTCGGGTCGCTGCCCGGCAGTTCGGCGATCAGATTGCAGGATTCGCGGGTTACCCAGTCTTGCCGGCATGCAAGAGAGGCGGTTTCACGGCGAAATGCCGACTTGAGAACCGCACCGGCCTCGGAGATCGGCAAGTAGAACCGAGGCACATTCAGGGGCACCGTGCTGAACTTCTGCTCGGACTCCGTGCGAATCGTCTGCTTCGGGGCGATGAACACGACGGCCTTGGCGCCAAGTTTGGCGGCGTTCTTCCATCGGCCGAACGAGTTGTACTCCATCAGGACGATGGAGCCCTTGACGGGCTTGCCGTTCAAGTACTCCAAAGTGCCGTCGCCGCCGTACAGCAGCGGCCCGGACACGTCGCAGGTTGACGTTCGGACCAGGTTCGGCCACATCGGGTAGACGGTCAGGCTGCGACCGGAAGGCAAGGTCAAACGCCCCTCGGCCTCTGGGTCGGGAACGGTGACCGTGAACGGCTCCTTGCGGATGTTCCTTAGGCCCAGTTGCTCGAGTACGGAACGGGCGTATTCGATGGTCCGCCGCTCGCCGTCCGAACCTGCAAGGCGCGACCCAAACTCCGATATCTTGCGGTAGTGGGTATGAATATTTTGGAAATCGACCGAACTGGCCAGCTTTCGATAGGCTTTTTCGGCCTCTGCCCCAAGCTTCTCAGCTTTGATCTCATCGGGTGTCTTCGCAACCGAAGCCGCTCCAAGCGCGGCCAGGCAGGCGCAAAGCAACAGGTTCTCGCGTGCGCGCATAGAGGATTCTTTCGCTGTCAACCGGCAGATATCCTGCTCTTAGAGCGAGTCCCACAGGTAATTACCCGACCTCTGAACGAATCCGGACCAGTTCTCCTTCACGTCGCAACCCGCCGACAGCTCTTGGACGGCCACGACGGACGCGGAGCCGTCCGTGCGAACAAGGGTCATCCGGCCCGAATGCCAGGGCCAAGCCCCGCCGTACCGCAGCACCGAGGTCTTGTCGTTGACCGCCCATCCCGAATACCGCGCGTAAACCGGCTTGCCGACCACCCCGAACGTATCGACCACCGTCCTGCCCGTCTGGACGTATCGGCACGGCGGTATTACGAGCCAGCTGCCGCCGCCAAACGGCCTTCCAGAATCGTCCAAGTCCCATACCGAATCCACGTACAAAAGCATCCGGCCCGGGCTTTCTATCGAAGACGCGGCTCTTGGCGTGGAAACCCACCGCCCGTTGTCCATCACGATCGGCGACAGGTACAGGTAGTTGAAGCCTAGATTGGCCCGCATGGAATCCGAATAGTAGCGGGAATAAAAGTCCCATGGCACAAGGTCCTGATCGAAGACGGTCTCACTTTTCGGTCGGGGGCTCGTGTCCGCAGGGCAACGGAAAATCGTGTAGCTGGACGTGTACGGAAGCACCAGCTGGACCCAGGTGCGGTCGTTTTTCGAGGTGGCCTCCCCCGCCGGCTGGTAGTTGACCGGCATGAAGGTTTCGTTGTAGTCCTCTGTGTACATCATGGTGGCCAGATAAGCCTGGCGGAAGTTGCTGAGGCAAACGGTTTTGCGGGCCGAATCGACGCTCGCTCGAAATACAGGAAGGGCCACAGCCGTCAGGACCGCCAAAATCGCCACGACCGCCAAAAGCTCGATGAACGTGAAGCCGGTTCGACCCTTTTGCACGCTAACCCGCTGTTATTATACTTCGACTAGATAAGATGCGACAAATGATAGACCTCAATCCTGCCCGCCCTGACAAACCCCAGCTCTTCGTACCAACCGACCAGGCTTCGGTCGCACTGGAGAACGATGGGAACCTGCAGGTTGCTGGCATGGCGGCGAAGCATCGTCACCAGAAGCTTTCCGTATCCCCGTCTTCGGCACTCGGCCTTCACGCACAGATTGTAAAGTCCCACGCAAGACTCGTTCCTTCGCAACATCATAGCCGCGATCCTCTCGCCATCCTCGCTCAGCGAATAAAGATCGAGCCCCTCGGCGTCTGCCGTCGCACGCCGGACTTCTTCCTTCACCCAATCGGGATGCGACGAATGAAACTGGTCGATCATGAACTCCGCGACGGCCAGCCTCTCCTCGAATCCCTCCGCTTTGTCGAGAGGAAGACCTCCGGCGGGCACCGTCGGAGCGGCCGACATGACCTGCAACACGTACACGTTGCGAAAGCCCTGCGTTTTCAGCAAGGAACGCGCGTGCCTGTCTGTTAGCCGGTCGAAAAGGTAGACTTGGAACGAGCTACGCGACTCCGCGATCTGCTGCAAATCGCCGGCCAAGCCCGTCGTCAGCTCGTGAACGGCCGCGAAGTTGCTGATCGGGTGCGGAAAGGCACTGGCGTAACCGCACACGCCCTTGCCGACGATTTGCTCGCCTTTGCCCGCCGCGCGCCCCAAAGCCATGTAAGTGTCGATCATGTTCTGATAGGAAGCCCGGTCCAGGGTCGGCGGAAACGTCACAGCACGACGCTCCAAAACAAGCCTAGGCTGGCCCGCTTGCCATCGAAGAACACGCCGGGCACAAAACGGTCGTCGAAGCGATAGCCCATAAAAACCGCCGGCTGGGTGGGTGTAACCAAAACCGCGCCAAAAAAGCTTCCCCTGTCTCCGGCCCTCCAAGCGTCCAACCCGACGCCAATTTGAAAACCGTCTTCGGTGTTCGCCAAAACGCCGATTCGGACCGTCGGTGCATAAATGCCCCGAGGCGCTTCAAAGCCGATCCCGGCGAATTCCTTGGAAAAGAAGTCCGCCACAAGGCGCGCAAGCCTGCGCTGGACAAAGATGCCGCCGTAGTGGCCGGTGTCGATCCACAGCGTTTCCCGACCGGGAAGGGCCTCGATCAGCTTCTCCGTGTCCACACGCGGAATAACGGTGTCAAAATTGGCACCAACAACGAACGCCTTGCCCGAGTTGCGTTCCCTCAGCACGTTCAACGGTTCGATCGGCGCCAGCTTCTCACGGAGCTTCTCCTCGGTGTACCCGCCCTTGCGCAACTTTTCCCGATCGCCGGCGACCAGGGAAGAGTTCCACAGGATATGCGCCAAGTCAGCGCCGCCCAGCAGAAACGCCCCCAGATCGATTCGCGGTTCGACGGCGTAGACGTAGGAAGCCACCAACGCACCCAAGCTGACGCCCGACAGGCCGATTCGGCTGTGGTCGAACTCGCTGCGCGAACAGATCCAATCCACTGTGCGCCGCACGTCCAGCACGCACTGGGTCATCGTCGCGATCAGATGGTCCGGGTCGGGAAGAATCGTCAGCTGACCGGACGAGTAGCCCGGAGGCGTTCGCTGGAGGTGATACGGCAACGTCACGACCGCGGAGGCAATGCCTTTCCGAGCCAATTCACGAGCCATGATCCGCTCTGTCCTTAGGTCCCTCGCGCCCCAGTAATGAAGAACGACGACGACCGGCGCGGGCCGGGCCCGATCCGCTGGAAGGAACGCGCTTACCGGCACGACGTTATTTTGCCGGTAGGCCGTCGCCATCGCGCTCGGGAAGGCCACGCCGTACTCCTCCATGTCGTCGTCCTTGTCGACAAAGCGCCACTCGGGGAAAGCGACCGCCGGCAGAGGCTCGCGGAGGCTTTGACCTTGGCCTGCAGCCAATAGGGCCATTAAACACCACACGCAAGCCGCTAAAGCCGTCCGCTTTCCATGCTCCATGCGTTCCGTTATACTTCACTCGGTGGCCCGCACAACATCTGAGCGGCCAAACGGGCGACGGAACTCGGTAGACTTCAGGGTGAATGATCCCGATACGAGACAACCGGATCACCAAGAACGCGCCGATCGTGACCTGGACGCTGATCGGGCTGAACTGTTTCATCTACCTCTGGGATCGCCAATGGCAAGTGTTCGGTCATAGCGTCGTTTTCGCCGACTGGGGCATTACGCCTTCGGCGGTCATCGACGCTCTCTCAAATCCCGGAACCAACAACGCTCTGATCACGCTCTTCACCTCGATCTTTCTGCACGCGAACCTCCTCCACTTGATCGGCAACATGCTCTTCCTGATGACCTTCGGCAACGGCGTCGAGCAGGCCTTCCGCCCGCCCCGGTTTGTTCTGTACTACCTCTTCTGGGGCATCTTTGCCGGCGCCGCGCAGGTGTTTGTGACGCCGAACTCGCAAGGGACCATCATCGGGGCGTCCGGGGCGATCGGCGGGGTTCTCGGCGCCTACCTGTTGCTGTTCCCCACCAACAAAATCGAAATCCTCATCCCCTTCGTGTTCATTCCCGTCGTGGTGAGCGCGTGGGTTCTGCTCGGCGCATGGTTCTTGATGCAAATCTTGCTTCCTCAGGAGGGCGTCGCCAACTGGGCGCACGTAGGCGGCTTCGCCTGCGGCATGGCCACGATTCTGGTGATGGGCGGCCGCGATAAGGCGCTTCGCGGCAAAGAAAAGGAGTTCTTGTACGATGATGACTTCTATTAGGCTCTCGAATTGGACTTACTACGGGCTGGCCGCCTGCGCCGTTTTCAGCCTGGCCTCGATGGCCTACCGTTTCTCCGCCGAGAGGTCGAACCGCGCCGTCGCGCTGGCGGCTGAGGCGGACACCCTTGAGGCGCTCGGCCTGGCCGAAGGCAAGACCCTGCCAAGAGCCCTCAAGGACCTGTCTGACAAAGGGTTCAACGCTCTCGTGCTGACGGAGGAGACCGTAGGCGAACTGGCAGTCGCCGGCCAACTCAAAATCGTCACGACGCCAGACAGCTTGTTCGTCTCCGGGGACAAGTTCGCGTTAAAGAGGGTGGTGCGGGCCGTCATGCTGAGGCTTCCCGGCAGCAAACTGAAAATCGACGCTCAAGGCAAGGTGTCCATGCTCAAGTTATCGCGAAACATCAGCCCCTCCTACCTCAAGGCTTTGCCCGTCGGCCTCAACCCCATTCAGGCCAAGCACGCACGCAACGCCAAATGGACCATCATCGCGCGTTGTTCCAACCAGCCGGGAGCCACGGAACGGACGGTGCGGGGCACGGTGGCTTGGGCCCGCGAGCTCGGAGCAGTCGTCTTCCTGCCTACCGGTGATCAGGTGCTTGGCCAAAGAAACAACCTCCAGGCTTTGATCGATGAACTTAAGCAGCGCAAAATGGTTTTCGCCAATCCCGAGTTCGCCAAAATCGGTGGTTTGGAAGCCGCCGCCCGATTGGCACCGGGCAACATGGTCCGCCTGCACGCCGCTCAAGCCGCCGAACTGGACAAGTACACCGAGAAGGAATACCTGGAGCGCTTCGACCTGGCCGCGTCCGAAAGAGGCATTCGCACCTTGTTGCTAAGACCCCTGAGCCTCTCCGGAAAACAACCGCTCCAAGAGTTCGGCCGACTCGCCTACAAGCTGGCCAAGCAGCTGAACGCCGAAGGTTTGTCCGTCGGAAAGCCCCGACCATTCAGAAACGCCCAGGTGCCCGTCGTTTGGTTTCTTTTCATCGGGGCATCTCTTGCCTTCACGGTTTTCACCGTCATTCGTCCCTGGCTGGCGTCGGACCGTGCCCGGTACATAGCCATCGCGGCCCTGGCTTTGGCAGCGGCCTCGTGCGCCTTCGATAGGGCAAGGGAGTACGTCGCGTTGCTAGCCGCCGTCATCGCGCCCCTATTGGCTTTCGCCTATCTCGAGCAGGCCAACGACCGGCCAATCGTCAAGCACTTCGCGCTGATGTCGCTGATCAGCCTCGTTGGAGGCCTGTGCGTCGCGGGACTGTTGAACGGCGTCGCCTATTACACGCGGACGGACCAGTTCACGGGCGTCAAGGCGGCACACCTCTTGCCCGTCGCCGTTGTCGGCCTGTACTTTTTCGTGCAATATGCCGACGGAAGGGGCGTTCTCAAAACGCCGGTCTTTTGGGGACAGGCCATCGTCGCCTTCGGTCTTCTGGCCGTATTTGCGTTCATGCTGGTGAGGACGGGAAACGACAGCCCCGGAGGGGTGAGCGGCATCGAGCTCAAGCTCCGCAGCCTGCTCGCCCACCTTCTCCAGGTACGCCCGCGAAGCAAAGAGATCTTCGTCGGCCATCCAATCCTTTTCGTGGCGATCGGCATGCTGCTTCGGTACAAGCTGCTCAACCCATCGGACCGTTCGCGCAGCGGTTGGCTGGCCTTGGCGCTGATGGTCGGGGCCATCGGGCAGACCAGCATTGTCAACACGATGTGCCATCTGCACACGCCGCTGACCGTCAGCGCCGTGCGCATCTTCATCGGCTGGCTGATCGGCGGCGCAGCCGGTTACGTTCTTTGGAACCTCTTCAAGGACTGGATTCTGCCTATCCATGCGACAGCAGCCCAAGGCGTCCTGTTCGACGACTGGCGCCAAGGCAACAAGGAGGGAACAACAGGTGGCTAAGATCCTGTTGGCGGGCTACTTCGGTTGCGGCAACATCGGCGACGACGCGATCCTGCTCGGCACCGTCGAAGGATTGCGTCCATCGCCTCACGAGTTCGCGGTGTTGAGCGGCTCGCCCGAGGAAACCTATCGGCTTCACGGCATCCCCGCCTACCCACGGAAAGACATGAAGGCTGTGCACCAAGCTTTGTCAAGCCGCGACGCCTTGGTGTTCGCCGGCGGTAGCATCTTCCAAGACGTGACCAGCCTTCGAAGCGTGTATTACTACGCCAACTTGGTGAAGATCGCCAAGGGGATGAACAAGAAAGTCATCCTGGTCGGCCAAGGGGTGGGGCCCGTCAACCGGTTCTTCGGCAAGAGATGGACCGCCGCTGCATTCTCCCAAGCCGATGCCATCGTGGTTCGCGATCCCGCGTCCGCCGCTCTGCTGTCGCAACTTGGCGTCAAGAAGAAAGTTCGCCTCGCAGCCGACCCCGCGTTTCTCCTTCCTCCGCCGGCCACCGCTGATGACGGCCAGGGCTTCGCCTTGGGAGACATGAAGGCGGTCGGCTTGGCCCCAAGGCCATTCGGAAAGCAAACCCTCCAGGTCGTCGAGCTGTTCGGCGGCTTGGCCCGGTTGCTTTTTCAGGCGAACATGATGCCCTACCTGATCGAGATGGACCGCAGCGCCGATCGCGCGCTGATCGACGCCATCGAGAAGCAGCAAGGCGGCAAGATCCCCGACCTCCGGAAGATCGCATCGCCTATCGACATGCAAAAACGGCTGTCCCGAATGGACGCCGTGATCGCTATGCGTCTGCACGCCGGAATCCTTGCCACGACGGTCGGCGTGCCGCCGTACATGGTCAGCTATGACCCCAAAGTGACCGCTTTTGCCAAAATGCTCGAATTCAACGCCGTCTCCGAGCTGGGCAAGACCACGCCTCAACGTCTTTTCGACGGCTTCATGGCCTTTCAAAAAAGCCGCGAGCGGAACGCCGCCCTGCTTCGGTCGAAGAACGAAGAGTTCGTCAGACTGGCAAAAGTCAACATCGATGCCATACTTGAAGCGCTTTGACGGCCGGCCCAGTGCCCTGAGGCTGAAACCGGAAGCGCGGTCAAACGTAGGAGAACTAGAATGAAAAAAGCTCTCGCTTGTCTATTCGCTTGCATGATTCTGCTGACCGTCGGCTGCGGCGGAGGCGGAGGAACGACCCTTTACGGCCAGGTTTCCGGTCTCATCACCGACGTCGACGGCAACGTTGTCCGAGGAGCCAAAGTTTGGGTCGACGGCACCAGGCACCAGACGGTGACCAATTCCGCAGGCCTCTATGTGTTGGAGGTCGTGCCCGAGGCGGACGTTCTGATCCGCGCCTCGATTACGCGCAATGGCATTAACTACGTCGGTTCGAACATGGCGCGGGTTTTCGCCGATGAGCGGGCGAAAAGCACCAACATCGTGATCGTCCGTCAGTCGCAGACCGCAACCGTGACGGCGCGCGTTCTGGACAACCAGGGCTACCCGCTTGAGGGGGCTCGCGTCTTCGCCCTCATCCAAAACGGCAACGTCTTCAGCAGCTCGATGGCCGTAACCGACTCCCGCGGGTACGCCACGCTTCGCGACCTGATGGCCGGACAGGACTACGCGCTCTTGGCCAGCGGAAGAGGCTACCAGTCCGATACCGACACGGTCAATCTCGTCCCCGGCGAGGATTACGACATCGTGTTCACCTTGGGAAACGCCTCCAACCCGTCCTTGCCCGCCCCGGTCAACCTGGAGGCCGCGGCTTGGACTTCGCCGAATGAAGTCAGCCGCTCGCCCAAAGCCCAGCTAGCCTTGGAAGCCTTCAAAAACAAGATAGACCCCAGGCGAGTCAAGAGCCAAGCCCGAACTCGCGACAGCGCTTACGGCAACTGGGTCGAGGTCGACCTTTACTGGGACGGCGTGTCCAGCAACAACCTTCTGGGCTATGGCATTTATCGCGCGGAAGGTGCTACGGCTGCCACGTCGGCGATTGACTACTTGCGCGACCCCATGGCCGAGTACTACTCCGACCTCGACAGCCGTCTGGCTGACTTCCGAACCTACTCGTACCAGGTGACCGCCTTGAACACCCTTTACGGTTTCTCCGGCTACTCCGGCACCGAAAGCGAGAAGTCGGAGAGGGCCGTTGTGGAAACGCTCAGCGACCTCGACCTGATGCCCGTCACTCAATTTCCACTGACCTTCAAATGGTACGATGGGAGCGGAGCCGACACCTACAAGGTTTACCTCTTCAACGAATACCCGTCGTTCGGAATCGATTGGTTCTGGTCAAGCGCGGATGTAACGGGAACGAGCGCCACCTACAACGGACCGTCGCTCGACTCCGGCAAGAGGTACTACTTCATCGTTCTAGGCACCAAGAACGCCAAGGGCAACGTCAGCCGCACGGTCAGCACCGTCGGCGAGTTCGTGAAAAACTAACCCAAGATGGACAGGACCGCACTTGCCACCACATCGGCTTGGAGAAAGACCCTGGTATGGGTCGGCGCATTCGTCGCGGTCCTTGCCCTCTACCAGTGGGTGCTAGCCCTGACGCGCATCGACCCTTTCGCGCCCTATAGGAACCCCATGGACAATCCGTTCAGCGGAAGGGTTGGCGTAAGAATGGACAACGTCGCAATCAGGCACTATTCCCGCGGGGAGCTGGTCGGCTCTTGCATCGTTGGTCGCCTCGACCTGCACAAAGACCGGCAAACGGTCGACTTTTATCAGGTCTCCCAGGGCGTTTACATCGGCAAGAATGGCCGATTCGATTACGAGACCGACCGCGCCATGTGGAGCGCCGGCAACAGGCGACTGCACGTGCTAAGCGGTGCCAAAGTCAAGAACAACGACATGCAACTGGTAGCCCCGGCTTTCGAATACAACCAAAGGACTGGCAACCTGTACATCGATGGCCTTGTCCAAGGCCGGTTCTTTGAGGGCAACGTTCAAGCCCGTCGGTTGTTCTACAGCGTCAAAGACGGAAGCTATCGAATTGGCCCCACAAAGTGGGTCGGTCTCGCCGCCCTGCCCGCCGACGAAACCGGCGATAAACCCACGCCGAAAAGGAAGTGGGAGTTCGAGTCGAAGGGCACGTCGTACCCGGCCGATTCCAACACCATGATCTGGACCGACGTTCGGGCCACCGACGGCGAGGTCATCGTCAAGGCCTCGCGCATCGAGCACAAGCGAAAGGAAGACGTGATCACCGCCACCGGGCAAGTCCTCTATTTCAGCGAAAAGATCAACATGTCGTGCGACAAAGCGATCGTCTACCGCAAGGAGAAAAGAGCCGTTCTTACCGGCAACGTCCAGATGGTCATGAAGCCGAAGGACAAGCAGAAACTGGAAGTAGCTAGCTTCGAGCCTTACCGCCCTGTGGTTCCCGACGAAATCGCCAAAACCCGGCCGCCCGCGCCCGATCCCAAAGCGCCGAACAAAAAAGAGATCGAAGAGGACATCCGGTCCGGAAAGTCCCTTCGCAAGTACCCGTTCACCATCCTTGCCGAGAACATCGAGTACTGGTACGCCAAAGGCAGCCGCCGCGCCGTCATCACCGGCAACCCCCAAGGCATTCAAGACCTGAGGGACGGCCACTGGCGCTACGTTTGGACCAACAAGGCTTTCTACGACGGCGAAAACGAGAAGATGAGAATGGTCAGTTCGCCGGGCAAGCAGGACACCATCCTAAAAAACTCGCTCGGCGACGTGCTGACCGCCGACTGGATCGAGTTCTCGACCCGCGAGGATGACGAGACCTTCACCGCTGACAAGCTCAGGGGCACCATTTCGAGCGACGAGGACGAAGATCTGCCCAAGCTGAGCGGCGAATCCAAAAAAACCGACGACAAAACCGGCTCTGGAGACAGAAAGACCGACGACAAACAAAGCGGCGACGGAAAGGGCAATACGAACGGCACCGGAAAGGCCGACGGCAAAACCGAACTCCGAGGACGGCTCTTACCCAGCGGCGCCCGCTGAGCTTGCCCCACCGATCAATTTGGTAAAATCCAGCGGCTTTTGATCGGGGAAGGTGCGGTTCATTTTCGCGACACGTTCGCGGATCCGTTTGATGCGACCTGCATCGTCAGGGTGCGTACTCAGAAACTCGGGAGGCTTCTTGCCCTCGGAGGCCCTTCGCAGCACCTCGAAGACGTCGATCATGCCCTCCGGGTTGTATCCGGCGGCCACCATCATGTCGCATCCCAAGGCGTCCGCCTCGTTTTCATGCTTTCGCGAATAAGGCAACGTGAACAGCATGTCGTCCGTCACGTTGGCTATGTTGAAAAGGTCCTTGTTTGCCTTGCCCAAGGTCAAAAGCAAAGTCAGTCCGAACTTGCGCTTCATGTTGTCGGCGTAGGAGGACGCCCAATGCTCCTTCCGCACGTGGGTGATCTCGTGCGCCAACACTGCCGCCAGCTGGTCCTCGGTCTTCAGCCCCTTAAGCAGACCCGTGTAAAAGAAAATCGGTCCCCCCGGGAGCGCAAATGCGTTCACCTCCTCGATCTTTTTCTCCGATCCGTCCTTCTGCTTCTGGGTGACCAACTTTCCTTGAATTACGTCGAAGGTAAACTCCCAACGGTTTTTATCGTTGGCGATGGTCGCAAGCAAACGTTGCCCAACCCTCCGCACGGTCTGCACCCTTGGGTCGTCGTCCGGCAAGACCTTTTCCGTCTTGCGAATCTCTGCCGCGGCCCGCTTGCCAAGGGCCATCTGTTCCTTAGCGCTCGGTTTAAACATGTCGGCCGATGCCGTCGCTGCTGTCAATCCGAGCAGAATCGATGTGGGAAGAAGCCAACGTCGCATGATACATTTAGACGGCTTAGGCACGGAATCGGTTGCCTTCCGGCCCAATCAGGCGTCGGGGCGCCGGTAACATGTTAGAAGCATGCCCCTTTTAGCCCGCAAGCCCTCCATCGAGTCCATCGCCGATAAGGTGTTCGCCGGCCGGCGCATCACGGCCGACGACGCCCTCGCTCTTTTCGAGCACCCCAACCTGCTCGAGATCGCCTGTTTGGCCGACGCCCGCCGTCAGCAGAAAGTGCCAGGCCGGGTCGTCACCTACGTCGTCGGACGCATTCTTAACTACACCAACATTTGCTGGGTCGGCTGCAGCTTCTGCGCCTTCCACCGACGCCCCGGCGACCCTGAGGGCTACCTGCTCAGCGACGATCAAATTCTTGCCAAAGTCGCCGACACGGTCGATAAGGGCGGCGTGGAGATCCTCTTCCAAGGCGGCCTGAACCCCAAGCTCAAGATCGACTGGTACGAAAAAACCTTTTCCCTGATCAAACGCGAGTTCCCGGGCGTGATTCTTCATGCCCTTAGCCCCGCGGAGATCACGTACATCGCCAAGATATCCAGGCTGACGGTCAGCGAGTGCCTCGCCCGATTGAAGGCCGTCGGCCTCAACTCGATCCCCGGCGCCGGCGGCGAGATCCTTGTGGACGCCGTACGGGAAAAGATCTCGCCCTACAAAAACAAGACTGACGAATGGCTGGATTGCATGCGATCGGCCGCCGCGCTGGGCATCAAGAGTTCCGCTTCAATGATGTATGGCCACGTGGAAACCTTCGCCGACCGTGTCGAGCACCTTTGCCGGATCCGGGAACTTCAGGACGAATGCGAGCCCTTCCGCGCCTTCATTTGCTGGCCCTTCCAACCGGAGGAAACGAAGCTTGCCGTCGAACGCAAGGCCACCAGCTGGGACTACCTTCGGACGCAAGCCATTGCCCGGATCTTTTTGGACAACGTTCCTAACGTGCAACTGTCGATTTTGACCCAAGGCCCGAAGGTGGCCCAAATCGCCCTCGGCTACGGCGCCAACGATTTTGGTTCCGTGATGATCGAGGAAAATGTCGTCTCGGCCGCCGGCTCGAAGTTCATTATCGACGAAAACGAGTTTCGAAGGCTGATCTGGGCAGCGGGTTACGAGCCGAGGCGCCGCAACACCCGCTACGAGTTTGTTTAGGCTAGACGCCCTTCCATCCGGTCGGCAAGGTCAGCGAAGCGTAGGTGTCGATCGCGAACCGGTCGGTCATTCCCGCCACGTAATCCAGGGCGCCTTGAGGTCCCTCAAAGCCGTCGGGCAGGTTGCCAGGCTCGCAGTAATGCGCAAACAGCTCCTTCACCAGTAGCTTGGCCTTGTCGATGTCCGGGTTCAGCAACGGATACTTTTGGTAAACGTTCTCGAAGAGCCACTCCTTCAGCCCGTTCATCAGCCCGAGCATCGCAGGCGACAGCCGAACGGCCGGCTGGCCATAGCTATGTTCGATGACGTCGAAAACCATGCGTCCGATCCTCTCCGAGTGCGTTCGCCCAAGCGGTTCGAAGGCCGCGGGCATTTCGGTGATGATTCCCGAGCGCGAGGCGTCGTCCAGGTCGTGGTTGAGGTAGGCGATGCGGTCGCTGATGCGCACAACGGCCGCCTCAAGTGTGCTGGTCGGTGTGCCGTCGTGGGCCGTCAGGTCGCCGCGCCCTTTGCTGTGCCCGCCGATGCCGGCCAGCGTCTCGTGCGTCAGGTTCAACTCGCTGAGCACGTCCAGCACGCGAAGCGACTGCTCGTAGTGCAAGAACCGGCTGGGCAGGTCGACCTCCGGATGGGCCGCCTTGTAGGCCTGCAGCGCCTCGTCGAGTGCCGACTCCCCGGCGTGGCCGAACGGCGTGTGCCCAACGTCGTGTCCCAGCGCGATCGCCTCGGCCAGGTCCTCGTTCAGCAGCAAGGCTCGGCAGATCGTGCGGGCGATTTGGGCCACCTCGAGCGAATGGGTCAGGCGCGTCCGGTAGTGGTCGCCGTGCGGGGCGATGAACACCTGCGTCTTGTGCTTCAGCCGGCGGAAAGGTTTCGAGTGGAGAATTCGGTCCCGATCTCTTTGGAAGCACGTCCGCACCGGGTCGGGCTCAATCGCGACCTTTCGGCCCAGGCTGCACGCCGCCTTGGCCGCATACGGAGAGAGCGTTTCCAGCTCCCGCTGTTCGATCGCCTCGCGAATCCGATGCACGGTTCATATTACCGTTTCTTCATTTGATCTTGAGCCCACGCGATCTGGGCGCGCCTCGACATGATGGATGGCGGCGGGTCTTTCGCCATGAACAGGAACAGGTCGTCGGGAAAGAGCCGCAAGCCGAACTCAAGCACCTTTTGCTGTTCCTGCGGCATGCCCAGATCTCGGTAGCACAGCGAAAGCCACCGCACCGACTGATTGAGGCCCTCCCTCTCGACGTCCGGCAGATGGTCGAAATGCTTGGCCCCGAGCTCGCACGCCTTCGTCAAGAAGACGGTAGCCGTCTTAAGGTCGTGAAAATGGACGGCGCACATGCGCCCCATGTCCGAAAGAATCGCCAAACTCTCAGGGTTCTGCCGAAGACCCTCTTGCAAGAAGGCGAATGCCTGCCTGTCGGCCGTCTCGGTCCGGTCGCGCGCCATGATCACCGCGCCGGTCGTCCACCCGGGGATGAATTGGGGGTCGATCCAGGTCATCAAGCGGAAAAGCGGCAACGCGGCCTTGGGGTCGTTGTGGCGGTGGCCGCGCATGTCCTTGTAGGCGCTCACCGCCCGTTCCGCGTCGCCCAACAGGCCCCGAAAGTCGCGTACGGCCGATGGTATAACAGTCGTTACAGCGCTTTCGTCATGGAGCCTCTCGTGCCCGTCGTCACGAGCCTCGCACGTCTCCAAGCCTTCGCGCCTCTCTTGCTCGGTCATCGGCCTCATTTGCACGCCGTTGTGCAGGTACAAGTCCGTTCTCAGCCACAGCCACGACGACACGTTCGTGCGAAATTGACCCAGCAAAGAGGACGTCGCGCTCGACTCGTGAGCATCCAAGCCGGGAGGGGGCTGCGGCGGGTGGATTTGCCGGTCCAAGTCGACCGCCATCCGCCCGGCAACGCCCATCGCCCCGATCGAAACCAACGCCACCCAAACGCTTTTCATCACACCGCCTGCTTCCGGAACCGAGCCCAGCTGAGCGCCACCATCGCCGAGCCGTACGTCAGTGCATAAAGCGCCAAGAAGCCGACCACCCACGCCGGCACCGGAGGCCAGCCGATGTTCGACGCCCGGCTACCCAAGTCGAACAGGTGGTACTGGGGCACCAGCCAGTTGAGAAATTTGAAAAGCACCTGCATCGCCGGACTGGAGCCGTGGTACGCCAGCACCAGCGCACGCACGATCATCGTTGAGCCGAACGCGAAGATGAAACCCATCGTCGCCGCCGCCGAAGGCGTCATGAAGGCGCTCAGGGCCAAGCTGATCGAGCAGATCAAGGCCAAGCCCATCATCTTGACCACGGCGTACTGAAGCATCAGCAACTCGAAGCGAATATGGAACATCGCGAGCGCAAGCGCCGTGAGCGCTCCCAGAATCCAAAACGCTAGCCACGTGACCAGAACCGCGCCTAGAAACTTGCCCACGATCAGGTCGAGGCGGGAGATCGGTCTGGCCAGCAAGGGGTAGAGCGTGCGCTGGCGGATCTCCTCCGGAAGCATCCGGGAGGCCGTCAGGACGGCCACAATCGTCGAGAATATCCCGAGAACCGAGAACGCCAGGTCTTTCGCAAACGCTTCGAGACCGGATATGCCGAACAGCCCTAGCAGCCCCGCTGCCGAAATGATCAGAAAGCCAAGGATCGCGACCACCCAAAGGTCTTTCCGGCGAATCGACTCCAGCACGACCCCGCGGGCCAACACCCACCAAACGCGCAACTTCATGCTGCCCTCCGAATCGTTTCCACAAAGTACCCCTCGAGCGACCCCTCTTGGGACACCACGTCCACAAGCGCGCAACCCGCCGCGTGAACTCGCCCCAAGGCCGCCAAAAGCTTGTCCTTCGACTCGAACCGAGCGCAGAACTCGCCCGCTTCGACCTCTTGCCAATCCAAGCAGAGGTCCAAGAGAGGCGCCTGACCACGATAGCGCAGCACGAACTGCCGCAACTCGCTCTTCAGCGCCTCGATCTGCCGCTCCTCGATCAGCCTGCCCTTGTTGATGATCAAGATCCGGTCGCAAAGCATCTCGACCTCGCTCAGCTCGTGGCTGGAGAAAAAGAGCGTCGCACCCTGCTGCTGACGCCCCTTGAGGAGGTTTCTCAGCTCGTTTCTCCCGACCGGGTCCAGTCCCGAGGTGACCTCGTCCAGGACCAGCAGCTCAGGAGAGCCCAAAAGGGACTGGGCTATTCCAACCCTCTGAAGCATTCCCTTGGAGAGCGACCGGTTCTGCTTGTGGGCCGCCTGACTCAGCCCGACGGCCTCGAGCAAGTCGCCGACTTCCCGCCGAAGCGACGGGCCGCGAAGGCCTTGCAGCTCGCCGTACATGGTCAGCGTCTCCCACGGCGTCAAGAAAGGGTAGTAAAGCGCGACCTCGGGCAGATAGCCGATGCGCCTCTTTGCCTCGATGCTCCCCGCGCTAAAGCCAAACACCTCGCAACGACCCGCATAAACGTCGACAAAGCCCATCAGGGCCTTCAAGGTCGAACTCTTGCCTGCGCCGTTCGGCCCCAAAAAGCCCACCACCTCGCCCTGTTCGACGGCAAATGAAAGGCCGTCTACAGCCTGAACGCACTTGCCGTTTCGAGCCCGGTAGCGCACCTCCAATTGCTCTGCCAATATCGCAAACTTCATAGCTCACTTTAGGTATCGGCGAAACGCCCCTGTTTTTAAGGCCACTTTCAGCCCCATCTCATCCGTTGGGCCCTTATTCCAGCAAAAACTCGTTCTGAACAAACGCGAATAAAATTCCACAATAACCTAATGGGAACTTGACCGTCTTCTCAACGAGGGTCCGCAATGATGAAAAAAGCGCTTCTTCTGATCGGCTTTTCTGCCGTCGTTGCAGTTTCCGGCGCACAAAGCCAACCGCCCTATGCTCCAGGCGAACTGATCGTCAAATTCACCGGCAAAGCGCCTGCTTTCAGCACCCTGGCAAACCAGTTCTTAGGCGCCAAGACACTCGAAACCCTGGGCACGCAAGAACTGCAACGCGTGAAGTTGCCTCCCATGACCTCGCTTTCTTCGGCGGTTTCGTATTACAAGGCGATGGGTGCCGAATATGCCGAGCCGAACTATCGGATAAGCATCGCCCTGTCGCCGAACGACCCTTACTTCGAAAGCCAGTATGGCGTCTCCCAAATCCAATGCCCGCCGGCTTGGGACCTTACGCTCGGAAGCACGTCGGTCGTAGTGGCCATCGTCGACACGGGAATCGACCTGCGCCACCCGGACCTGGCCGAAAAGATTGTGGCCGGCATCGACCTGGTCAACAACGACAATTCGCCCGACGATGACAACGGTCACGGCACGCACTGCGCGGGGATTGCCGCCGCCGCAACCAACAACGCCATCGGAGTGGCGGGCGTCGCCCCCAACTGCAAGGTAATGCCCGTAAAAGTGCTCGATTCCAGAGGGGACGGTTACACCAGCACGGTGGCCCGAGGCATGCGCTACGCGGCCGACGGCGGAGCCAAGGTCATCTCCCTTAGTCTCGGGATGCCCGCCCGTTCACAAGCGCTTCAAGACGCGGTGAACTACGCTCTGTCGAAGGGCGCGATCGTCGTGGCCGCCGCGGGCAACGAGGGGGCGTCGGCAAAGTTCTACCCGGCAGCTTGCAACGGCGTCATCTCGGTAGGGGCGGTCGATGCGAACGGCAACAAGGCGCACTTTAGCAACTATGGGCCATGGGTCTCGGTGGCTGCCCCAGGAGTGCGCATCTTGTCCACTTGGCCAGGCGGTGCTTATGCCTATGGAAGCGGCACCTCGATGGCCGCGCCCTTCGTCGCCGGCCAGGCTGCCATGCTTTACAGCTTTTTCGGCACGAACAAATTGCCAGCCGAAATCCGAGAAAAGATTGAAGCCAACTGCGTTCCCTCGGGCACCTGGGTCGTCCACGGCCGCGTCAACCTCCTTGCGTCCCTGACGGGACCTGACAACGGGGGAGACGACTCCTCGCCGAGCCGTATCGTTCCGAACGCATTAACTTTTTCTCGGGGTCAAATCGTGCAAGGCAACATCGAGGATCTGGGTGTTTCGGACGACAAGCCGCTCGTCATGCAAAGCGCCGGGTCGTTGACGCGAGTCCTCGACGCCTCTGGAACCTTCCCCGTCGGCGTGAACGCTCAACCAGGTTCCCTCGAACTGGTTCTGGAGGCCTCAACGAACGTGCCTGGAACGGTCTCGGTTTACGCCTACCAGTTCCCTCGGAGGCGTTGGGTGAAAATCGGGAACGTCTCGCTGACAGGGTCCGATCAAGTCTTTGCAGGCCCCCTCAGCAACCTGAACGCCCGATGTGTGAATGCAGCGGGCGAGATGCGCTTCCGTCTGTACCGTTCGGCTCGCAGCAGGGTGCCAATCAACACTAGCCTCGATGTTTTCTGCGTCGTCAAGAAATAAAAAAAGCCGCCGTCGAATCATCGCTTTCGGCGGCGGCGAGTTAGTCGCTTCTCTTGTCAATTCTTGCGAATCGATTCCCTGTACTCGTTCTTTATCCCATGGAGGTTAGAGGAGTATCTGTTAGGAATGGTTGGAAGATACACCCCAAATCTTAAGGGTGTTTTAAGGGATTGGGCCCTTCACAGAGCTTTAACAAAGGTCTTCGGCGTTTGGTTCCCGGTCTAGCGCTTTCACTTTGCGGAGAAGCAAAAAACCAGTCCCGAATCGCAGCCGATGACGAGCCGGCCATTGCCCACAGCCGGCGAGGCGCCCAGGTTTCCGCCGACCCGGATCGCGTGAATCGGCTTCCCGTTCTTGCCATCGACGACGCGAACGTAACCATCGCAACCGGCAATCACAACTTGCTCGCCCACCACGCATGGCGAACAATGAACCTGTGCCTTGGTCTTGAAGGTCCAAGCGACCTTGCCCGTCGCAGGCTCCACCGCGTACAGCTTGCCGTCGTACGAACCGAACACCACCCGCCGGCCGCAAACGTTCGGCGACGAAACGATTTTGTCCCCAGTTTGAATCTGCCACCGTTTCCTGCCGGTCTTAGCGTCGATGCCGTAGAACAAGCCGCCGTTGTCCCCCGACAAAGAGCATCCCTCCGTGCAACAAAGGCGACGAATTGAACGCGCTGAGCGACTTGAAGCTCCATCGCGTCTTTCCCGTGTCCAGGTCCAGGGCCATGAGCTTTCCTCCCATCGTGGCCACATAAACAGTCTTGCCCGAAACGACGGCCGTCGCCTCCACGGAGTCTCCCGCGTCGATCTGCCAATTCAGCCTGAGAGGCGGCGCCAGCACCTCACGTGCCACGCCAGATTGAAGAGCATCGCCCCGATAGCTGGTCCATTGAGCTTGAACCGCGACCGGCACGGATATTAACAGCACGAGTAACCTGCGCATTCATCCAAGTTTCCTCCTATTCCGAACGGAGAGCGGCAACCAGGCTCCCGCGGACGCTGGCCGCAGCGGCAACCGCGCAAGCCACGGCGCCCAAGAAAACGGCTGAGGCAAGGATTGAGGCCACAAGCCACCTCGCCTCGGCCAACGTCTGCGAGGCGATCCCCGCCACGGCAAACAACGCCGAAAGGCTGCCGATCCCGATCCCGTAAATCATCACCGCTACGTTTTCGTAAACCAGCAACTTTACAAGCATGGCCCTCGAAAAACCGATCGCCGACAGCAGGGCAAGTTCGCTCCGACGTTCCGCGACGCTCCTAACCAACGCGGAGACCAGCCCGAAAGTCCCAAGGGCCAGTCCAAGACCGCCCAAAGCCAGAAACGTTTTGATGTAAGCGTTTTGCACGCCCATCAGCTCCGCTATCAGGCGATCGACGCGTTCCACCCTGGCCCCGTATTCCGCAAGCCCCTCCCTCAGCAACTTCGCGGCTCGGTCGGGCTGACGGGCCTCGATCAGGAAGTAGCGGGGAGCGTCGTAGCCGGGAAACATTCTGAGAAAGTCCCCCTTGCCGACTAGCACCTCGCGTGCAAACAGGCTCCTTTTGACCAAGCCCGCAACCTTGACGTCTCGTCCCGATGGACCAAGCCTGTAGGTCTGGCCGAGGCCGGTGTGCAGGATCCAGCGGGCAGTCTCGCTGTCGGCCCAAGCTTCGATTAAGTCCTTCCAGCAGGCCGTTTTCGACGCAACCGAAAGCGGCTTTCCCTCTACGGTGAACCGTCCCTTCAGCTTTGCCGGCTCCATTGCGGCAAGGAGCGTCGGGCTTTGCGGCTTGGCCAAATTCAGGCAGCTGGCGTCGTCGCCCTCGTGCATTAGGAACGGCACGGCATCAATCGCTTCAAGAGCCGGATCGTCAGGCAAGCCCAGCCGCCGCCGGCCGATCGACTCGTTCAAGTCGAACGGCAGCCCCGTATGCGTCGTCAAAATCAGAGCAAATCCCCCCGACCCGCTAGCCGGCCGCTCCAGGTCCTTGCTGGAAACCAGCCTGGCGTTGGCTGCCACGGCGATCAAAGCGAAACTGGCACAGGCCAGGACCCCTGCAACCAGAACAGCATGGCCGCGCCGCACCGCAAGGTTCCTCAGCGCAAGGTGGCCGAGCCGCGGAGCGCCCGCCCAATTGCGGAGAGACGCGTTGCCAAGCGATCCTGCGAGCAGAATCAGCCCGGCCATCAAAAGCAATCCGCCTGAGATGAAGAAGTGCTCGGTCTGGCCACCCCAAGAAACGGCCGCGGCCGTTGCCACCATCAGCGCGAAGAGCGCGATCAGCCCCCGCCCGCGGCGCCCGCCAATTTCGCGTGGACCCGACCTCGTCGACGGCCGAAGCATCTTCAGAACGGACAGCCACCCAATCGACCGCAAAGCAAGCCAAACGGTGGCCAGCGAGACCGCCAAGCTGGCTCCAAACCCCGCCGCTAAGGCCGCCAGGCCAAGGTGCAGGTAGATCGGCGTCGATCCGACGGCATCGGCCCAACCGGAATTGAGCAACCGTACGACCGCCCAGGCATACGCCGCGCCGCCAAACGTGCCAAAAAAGGTGCCCAATCCCGCCAGTATCGCGCACTCCGCTCCTACGCAAAGCCGAACGGTGCTTGGTTGAACCCCGCAAGCGGCCAAGATGCCGAACTCCCTAAGGCGATGGACAAGCAGAAGCTTAAGCGTTCCCGAGGCAAAGGCCAGTCCGGACACGATGATGAACAGGCCAAGCCCCAAAAAAAGCCCGGCGAAGTCCGTGGAACCCTCGGCGGCTTGCAGCGCGTCCTGCCGGACCGGCCGGTAGGCAAGGCCGCTTGCCTCTGCCAGTTTGGCGGCATTGAGCCTCGAGACACCGGCAATCGTGGTCACGGTCGGACCGCCCCACATGCGCTCCATCAATCGCCGGCTGACCTATGCCTTTGGAGCCGCCCGGTAAAGCTTCCAAAAGTCTTCGTCACGTTCCGTGATGCGGCTGGGATCGAAGGGAAAAGGCGGGTCCCAATTGTCCAGTGTTGTAGCGTTCGTCATACCCTTGAACCTGGGGGTCCAAACCTCTTCAATGTCACGCTCCTGAAGCACGAGTTTTACCCGGCACTCCATCCGTCTCTCACGATATCCGCCATTAGCCTGGGCCTCCAGCCACTCCAACACGACTCGCGCGCCGACCCTTGCACCGATGTCCTCGGCCACCCAGCGGGTCAACACAACCTCGTGGTCCTTCAAGGCCAACGACGACCGAGACCCGACCACGGCATACGAGCTGGAACGACCGTTATCCCCGGCAATTTGCGTCACCAAATAAACCGAACCTGTCTCCGCCTGCGGGTTGCTTTGAAGGATTTCTTCGAGTATCTCCTGAGGGAAAGCCAGCCGGTCATAATGGACCATTGGCCCCTGGACTTGCAGTCCGCAGTCCTTAGCCGAGAGGTTAAGGCTTGGCGCCTCAGGACTTGATGCTAGAAGGGCGTTGCAGGCTCCCGGCGTGCCTAGTTGCCTCGATAGCCACTCCAAGTTCACGAACGCGTTCCTGCGGGGCCGGGGGGAGGGGTCGAGCGAAAAGTCGCCGATTCCCTGATCCGGCAAGACTGTAACCACTGTTAAACGCAATGTTGCTCTAAGGTCGCTCGGCTTTTTTCTGCCGAACAGGCTAGAAACGGGAGCATCCGCAGGCAAAGGCACTGACAAAAGAATCCCGTCCCCTTGCTTGACCCCCAGCTCTCTCGCCAACGGCAAGTTGAGCGCGCACTCGGCGTCGGCAGGCACGCGCATCGGGGCACCGAAAGTTTTGCCGAACCACTCGTCGATACCGATAACTTGAACGTCTATAGCGTACGCTACACTATTGTCGGCCAAAACGGACCCTCGAAGGATGACCGCCGGAGTTGCGTTGGCCTGGCGGGAGGCTTGGATGAAACGCGGTGAAACGAGGGCGTGGCGAACCTTTCCAAGGCGGCCTAAAGCTCTCTGTTTCACAGTCGACTTGACCGAGTCGGCAATCACGAGAGCGCCTGTCGTGACAGTCGTCGCGGCCGCCAGCCCCAGCACCGAAGCGAAATGCACCTTGCGATAGTAAGCCAGGCTCCTGAGTATTAATCGGGCCGGCCTCATCACGGCCCCTCGACCAGTTTGCACGACTCGATGCGAAGCCTGCGGTCGAAAGCCAGGGCGTGCGCCTCGTTGTGCGTGGCCATGACAACGGCGACGCGCTCCCGAAACGCCAAGTCAATCAGCAATCGGACCACCGATTCGACCGTTTCGCGGTCCAGGTTGCCGGTCGGCTCATCGCACAGCAGCAACTTTGGGCTGTTGACTAACGCCCTGGCAATTGCCACTCTTTGGCGCTCGCCCCCGGACAGCTGGCCGGGCAAGGCCCGTATGCGCTCAGTTACGCCCACTGCCTCGAGCAAGCGCAGGGCCTTGGCCTCCGGCGACTCGCGGTTCCTCCAGGGGCGGCACAAGGTGGGCGCCATCACGTTCTCCAAAGCCGTCAGCTGAGGCAAAAGGTGGTGCTCCTGAAACACGAATCCGACGCACTCAGACCGATAATCGGCCAGCAACCTTTCTCCGAGCGAGGCGATCTCAACCCCGTCGAATCGAATCGAGCCGGTCTTCGGCTTGTCCAATGCGCCGATCAGGTTGAGCAGGCTGCTCTTGCCCGAACCGGAAGGACCCAACAGGGCCACAAGTTGCCCCGGCTCGACGTCCAGATCGACCTCATCGAGGATCAGCCGCCCCTCCTCAAACCACTGCGTCACCTTAGAGAGCGCAAGCAGGCTCACGCGCCGGGAACCTCCTCGAGGTCGCTCTTCAAGGTCAGAGCATTGGTCGGGCATGCTTCGGCGCAGGCTCTTGCGGCCGACCTCAGGCCCTCGGCCAGCGACTCACTGAACGGCACCGAAGCGCGCACGCTGAACCCCCGGCCGGCGAAGCCGATGCCCAGCCGCTCCCCTTGCTCAGCCGCAATGCGCACGCAGATGCCACAGGCGATGCACTTGCCCCTTTCAAAGACCACCTCGGGGTGGCTGTCGTCACGCTCGTAGGTTCGCCTGTCGCGTCGGTACCTCGCCGGGTTGGCCTCATAGCGCTTCGCAAAGGTTCGCAGACGGCAATCCTTTGGTTTGGCGCAACCGCACTGCAGGCAACGGCTGGCCTCACGTCGGGCCTCTTGAATCGTAAAGCCGCGATCAACGTGAACCCTTCCCCCGTTGTTGACCAAAGTTATGTAAGGCGCGACGGACCGCTCGTCAAACCTGCCTGCGTGCACGCTGAACTCCCTTTCCGCAGGATCCAGCGAAGCGCCAGCCAAATAGGCGTCAATTCGGAGGGCCGCATGGCGCCCGTCGGCGACCGCCCGGACGGCGTGTTTCGACGGAAAGGCGGACGAACCGGCAACGAAAACACCCCTTAGGTTCGACATCATCGTTCGACGGTCCGTCTGGATGCCTTGCTCGGTCCGCATCAAACCTAGGTCCGGAAGGCCGGTTTCGCGGACGTCGCCGCAGGCAAGGAGAACGGCATCGAACGACCCCAACACGGGGGCGAGCGACTCCACGCGCCGGCCCATCTCAAACGACGCGCCCATCCGGCGGATGACGTCGATTTCCGCTTCCAAGACGCGCCGGGGCAGTTCGTCCTCCGGCACGCCGTATCGAAGCATGCCGCCCGGCTCGTCGCGTTCGTCGAAAAGGCTGCAAGCGTGCCCAAACTGCAACAAATAGTAAGCCGCCGAAAGCCCCGCAGGCCCGGCTCCAACGATCGCCACTCTACGGTCTGTAGCGTTCGTTATATGAGGAAAATAGGGCGAATCTGAAGAAAGGTCCTCCTCGGCCGCAAACCGCTTCAGCTTGCAAATCGCCACCGGTTCGTCCCGGGCTTTTCGCCTGCAGCTCTTCTCGCACAGCTCGGGACAGATGTAGCCCAGCGCTGCCGGTAAAGCCACCGATTGTTTGGCGATCACCAAGGCGTCGCGGGTCCTTCCCAGCGAAATCTGCCGAAGCATCGCCGGGATGTCGATGCCGGCGGGGCAAGTGCTCTGGCACGGAGCAATGCAGTCGCCAAGGTGGTCGCTCAGGAGAAGCTCGATTGCAGTTCGCCGAGCCTGCACGACCTCCTCGGACTCGTTCTCGATCATCATGCCGTTGGCAACCTGGGTGGCGCATGCCGGAGCCAAGCGCGGACGCCCGGCAACCTTCACCACGCAAACCATGCACGACGTCTGAGGCGGACGCCCCGGCAGATGGCACAGAGTCGGGATCTCGATGCCCGTTTCCCTCGCCGCCTCCAGGATGGTCGCTCCGTTCTTGGCGTCGATCAGCTTGCCGTCGATGACAATCCGGCAGGTCGGCTGATGGGCCATTCAATGCACCTCCACGGCGTTCTGGGGGCATGCCTTAATGCAAGAACCGCATCGTGTGCACAGCGAATCGTTCACCCCGTGCTTCTCAAACGGCCTTATCTCGATGGCGCCAACAGGGCAGGCTTGCGCGCATTTTGTGCAGCCAATGCAGGCGTCGGTGACAGTGTAATGGATCCAGTCTTTGCAGACCCCGGCCGGGCACCTGCCCTCCAGATGCGCCTCGTACTCCTCACGGAAGTAGCGTATCGTGGTCAACACCGGGTTCGGAGCGGTTTGCCCGAGGCCGCAGATGCTTCCTTGTTTCACTTGCGCGCTCAGCTCCTCCAGCCTCTCGATGTCGCCCTTTTTGGCCCTGCCGGCACAAAAATCTTCAAGGATGTCCAGCAAACGCCTCGTGCCCACTCGGCAGAAAGTGCACTTGCCGCACGATTCCTTCTGGGTGAACTCGAGGAAATAGCGGGCGATGTCCACCATGCAGGTCTTGTCGTCCAGAACGACCAGCCCGCCGGATCCCATCATGGCGCCGACCTTGGCCAGCGCCTCGTAATCGATAGGCGTGTCGGCCAGTGACGCGGGAACGCAACCGCCCGAGGGGCCGCCTACCTGCACGGCCTTGAACGTGCGCCCCTCAGGCACGCCGCCGCCGATCGTCTCGACAATGTCGCGAAGCGTCACGCCCATCGGCACCTCGACCAGCCCTCCGCGCCTCACCTTGCCGGTCAGGGCGAACACCTTCGTGCCCTTGCTGGTCTCGGTGCCGAGTTCCGCGAAGGCCTGGCCCCCAGTGCCTCACAATCCAAGGCACAAGAGCGTAAGTCTCCACGTTGTTGATGTTCGTCGGCCTTCCCCATAGGCCCTTCTCCGCCGGGTAGGGCGGCCGGATTGTCGGCGTGCCGCGCCGACCCTCGATGGAGGCCAGCAGGGCGGTCTCCTCACCGCAAACAAACGCGCCTGCACCCTCCATGATCCGCAGATGCAAATCAAAGCCTTTGCCCAGAATGTCCCGGCCAAGCAGTCCGCGCTCCTCGGTGCGCTTGATCGCTTCCTGAATGCGCTTGACGGCCAAAGGGTACTCGGACCGGATGTACAGAACCCCCTCGGCGGCCCCGACGGCGAACGCGGCGATCGCCAGACCCTCCAGAACGCGGTAAGGGTACGACTCGAGAAGCATGCGGTCCATGAACGCGCCTGGGTCGCCTTCGTCGCCGTTCAAAACCACGTACTTCTTGTCGGACGCCGTCTTTCGCGTAATGTCCCATTTGAGTCCGGTGGGGAAACCCGCGCCGCCGCGCCCCCTTAGACCGGACCTTTTCACCTCCTCGATCACTCTCTCAGGGTCTTTTTCCTCCAAAATTTTCGCCAACGCGTCGAAACCGTCGTGAGCCAGGTACTCGTCGAGGTCGAGCGGGTCGATGGAGCCGCAGTGCTCCGTGGCGATATGTTTCTGCGGGCCAAGAAAGGCGCAGAACTGAGGATCTCTCGTATCGATGGCGTACCGGGCCAGCAAGTCCTCCCTTTCGTTCCCATCCAACAGCAGGTCAACGGATTGATCCCAAACGGACTTGACCAACCGGGAAAAGCCCCGAGGTCTAAAGTGGCGCCTGACGATGGCCTCCGCATCTCCTGGCCGCACCTTGGCGTACAGCCCGATGCGCTTGCCGTTGCTCGCAACCTCCACCAATGGGGTCTGATGGCACATGCCAACGCACGTCACTGGCTTGACAACCGCCTTCGCGTTAGTCGCCTTCAAAGCATCGATGAGCGCCTCGCCGACCTTAAGGCTCCCACCCGCCGCGCAACACGAGCCCACTCCGATGCGCACCTCGGCAAAGCCCGCAGCCGCGTCCCCTCTGAAGCCGAACGGCTCCACCGCCGTGCCCATACGTTCAAAGTGCAAAAAGTCGGACAGCGCTTTGCGGGCCGTCTCGGGAGTTAAGTGCCCGTAGGTCACGCCGTCGATTTGAACGACAGGCGCCAGCGTGCAACAGCCTAGGCAAGACGCCTTGGCAACCGTGAACGTGCCATCCTTGTCGGTGTCCTCCGAGCCCTCCAGCTGCAGGTGGCGGCGGATGGCGTCCTCGATAAGCACCGACCCCTTGACGTGGCCAGCAGTCCCGTGGCAGACGCTCACGATGTGCCGCCCCACCGGCCTCAATCGGAACATCGAATAGAACGTGGCGATTCCTTGGATTGTAGCGGCCGTTATATGCGACGTTTCGGCAAGAGGTCTCAAGGCTTCCTCGGGAAGGAACCGGTACCGCTTCTGAATCGACTGCAGAATCGGAAGGGCATTCTCCTCCCCGGGGCCAAACTTGAGAACCAGTTCGTCCACAAAGGAGGCCGCGTCTTCATGAGCCGTCGTCTTGCTCATAGCCCTCCGATGCAGAACAAATGCTGCTTGCCGCGAATGTAAATGCGGTCGCTGACGAAGGCCGGTGTGGCTCGGACCTCCTCGCCGATCGACGGCGAGGCGATCTCCTTGAACGCGCCGCCAGCCTGCAAGATGTGCGCCTTGCCGCCGATCTCAAACACATATACCTTGCCGTCCGCATGGATCGGCGACGCGTTGAAACGAGCGTTATAGTTGTGGCTCCACAGCTTCTTGCCGGTCTTGGCCTCCAAGCACGTGAGCACGCCCTCGGTGGCCAGCAGATAAAGGTAACCGTCCTTGCAGAGCAGGCTGGCGATGTCGGGCAGGTCGTCCTGGTAGGTCCAACCGACTCCGGTCTTGGTGATATCGCCTCTCCAGTCCGGCCTTAGGGCAGTCAAGTTCAAGCCGAGGTTGGCCACAAACAAATATCCCGAACCGAAAGCCGGGGACGGGGCGACGTCGTCGCTTAGGCATTCGGCGCGCCAAAGCTCCTTTCCGGTCGAGGCCTCGTACGCGATGGCGAACGGGCTCGCCACCGTCACGATCTGCTCTTTACCGCCCACCTTGACTACAATCGGAGTCGACCACGACCCAGCCACCGGCCTCGGGACCTCCCAGACCGTCTTGCCCGTGGCGCAATCCAAGGCGATCAGCTTGGACTTGCCCTCCTCCGGCGAAGTGCCTTGGTCGAACTGGACGATCAGCCCGTTGCCGAACACTGCCAGTGAGGCGGCATGCCCGTAAGCGTTTTCAGGAATCCCCAAAGACTTTTGCCAAAGAGGCCGACCCGCCAGGTCCAAGGCGAAAATGTCGCCGTTTGGAAAGATCGCGAACACGCGCCGCCCGTCGGACGCCATAGTGGACGGCGCGTAGCCGGTGTCGTCCAAAACCTGCGGGACCTCCTTCGTGGTTGAGGCAAGCTCCCGACGCCAGACGAGGTCCCCATTGACCGCGTTGAAGCAATAAGCCGCGCGCTTCGCTTTGTCCGCTCCGGTTAAAAACACTTTATCGCCGACGACGATCGGAGAGTTCCACCCGGGCAGGTCGACGGCCGCCTTCCACAAAACGTTTTCTGTCGCAGACCAGTCAGTCATCGGTTTGGCGCTGGGCGCGAGGCCGACGCCACTAGGGCCGCGGAAAGAGGGCCAGTCGTTTTCCAGACCCTCGGCGATGACCGCTTCGATAAGCAGGGACGCGGCTTTGGCCGTAGATCGGGGAGCGGAGCTGGCGCTGGCTGCTGATGCAGGTTCAAGGCGGGTTTCCTCGACCGTTGTGGCCGTCAAGACGCCTCCCACGGTGGGCTCGGCGGGAGCGATCGGGCCAGAAAGGGCCGGTGGCGGCAAGGGTTGCAATGCCGTTCCGCCTTGCACGGGGCTCGGCGATTCGGGGATCTCCGGCCTGGCGATCCGCTTTTCAGCAGGACGGACAGCCTCTCGCGCGTACTCCGCGGCGGCATCGTGCCTTGACATGGTAGCCAGTGTCGCCAGGCCGCCTCCCAGCAAAACGCTCAAAAGGACGACCGACATCCGGCTGCGAGGCCCGGAACGGGCCTCGAGCTCCTAAGCACGTGGGTTCGGAAACGGCACCGATCGGCGCGTCGCCTTTCGAATCTCGTTGGCCAAAAGGAAAACCGCCACGCCGGACAAAACCAGGTAAAAGCCGTTGGTGGCGAAGGCCTGGCGCCGGAAGTAGGTTTGACGAACTTCGAGATCGAGCCTCCTCACCTCCGACCGCAACGATACATTTTTGGGATCGCGGTTCAGCGCCAGCAACTTGTCCTCAAGGATGTTTGTCGTCAGCGGATCGTAGCGTCGGGCGTGGAGAGTCGTGACAGCAATAGCCAAAGCAACCGTGGCTGAAAACAGCAAAGCCACCCAAGCAACGCCCAGCATCGCCTTCTCCCATGGGCTGCCCCCTCCAGACGGCTTCGTGGCTTGGCTCATGGAAAAACCCTCAGCTCTTTCTTAAGCCCATCCAGCCTTGCCATCAAAGCTGGGTTCAGTCGGGCCTGCTCGACGGGGCACGAAGAGTAGCAACGGCCGCACGAAACGCAACCGTCGTCCGGCACATAGTGCCTCCTTTTGCGGATGCGTGCCGAGGAAACGAAGCTCAGGCCGAGCGCCAAGCCGACAAATCCGCCGAAGAAAGGCGCGTCGCGACGGAAGCGGCTTTGCATGGCCACCGCTTCGCCGTACAGCTCGCCGTCCGGCCGGCCAGTGTTTCTCCAAGCGCGGAGCAGATGAGGAGAGAGCTCAGAGGGTTTCTTCGACTCGCTGTACACGGTATCGGCCATGGCAACGGTCAGGTGCTGGCGGGAGAGGGCTGGCGCCGCCCAATAAGCGCCCAAGGCGAAGGCCGCTGCCAGCATCGGCACCGAAAGCAGTGCCCACGCCATGCGCCGACGGGCCGAAACCCGGCTCGGAGTCTCCGGCAGAGACGTTGGGGGCTGGATCGAATCGAATGGACAGGCATCGGCGCACAGGTGGCAATTCAAGCACTCGGACGGGGTAACCGTCACTTTCCACTTGGCTAAAGGATTCGCTAGCCGCAACAAAGCCCCGTATGGGCATAGGAACCGGCAATAAGGCCTGCCGACGAACACGCTCAGCACCAGGAAGGCGATGCTGATCCAAAAGAGGGTCGGCCTCATACTGAGCCGGAAGAAACCAACAAACGGGTCGTACTCGCAAATGAAAAAGGCGGCACCCTCGTAAGCGAAGAACACGCCAACCGCCAGCCAAACGTAGGGCAATACGCCAAGGCCACGATTCAAGGCCGGGTTGACCCGCATCGGCCGCAACGCCACAACGTCCTGCAGGGCTCCCAAAGGGCAAGCCGTCCCGCAAAACACGCGCCCGACGAACAACGCGAACAACAGCGGCAACAGGAAGAAAGCCGACACCGCGAACGGCAAGGCGTAGCCGTTCGGGGCCAGGGCAAGGGCAACATTCTGAATCGACCCGACCGAGCAAACGCAACCGAGGCGGTAAAACCCGAAGTACAAAAGAGAAAAAATCGACAGAACCTGAACCTCGCGCCGCGAACGCTTGTGGAGCAAAAAGTACGCGCCCAGCGCCATTACGAGCACAAGCACGGCCACGTCGATGGTCGAAAAGAGCTCGGCACGGGGGCCGGGAGCAGTCGGCGACGGCGGCGTGTAACCGGAGGCAAAATCGGGCGGGTCTTGGCGCGCTTGCTGCTGGGCCAAGACCACAGGCAAAGAAGCCAGCACCGCCGCCGTCGCCCACTTCCTCATGGCTTCACCGTCTTGAACAGGTAGGGCTTGGATGCCGGGACGCGCCGGATTGCGCCTGCCTGGCAGTTCTGGGCGATCGCGCACTGGTTGCAATTGACGCACCGGTCGTGTCGAATCTAAAGATGCATGGAGCCGTTGCCGAACTGCTCGCCACCCCGAACGCACTTGGCGCAGCCAATGCAAAGCGACTCGTCAATGGATATCTCGTAATACGGGTCCTCGATGAAATTGCGCCGGATCTCATCGGTTGGGCAACGGTTGTTCTCCGCCGTGATCGTGTCGCCGGTCCGTTGATCCCGAAAAAGGCCGAAGCAAAGTTGGCAGTAACCGCAGATGGCGTAGGCGTGGACGCACTTGACCGCCGAGGGCTGCAGAACGCATTCCGAGGCGCACCGCCCGCACTGCACGCATAGATAGGGGTCGATCTGCCAAACCGTGCCCTCAGCGGAGGCCCTTGAGAAAAGCGACCCAAGGACGGCACTGACGGTGATCAGCCCGCCGAGCCGAACGCCTTCTTTCAGCACCTCGCGCCTGGTCTTTTTGTCGTCTTCGAAGCTCATGGCCGCCTCTCGCCCGCCTTTGCCGAGAGCGCTTGGGGCAGGCCGCAATTGGCTAGCTTGCCGCACGACCGGCAAATCCCGGGGTTCGTGCACGCCTGGCTGCCCCTTCGGGTCAAAGCCGCCGCGCCGGCGACGGATGCAACCGTCGCCCCCACCGGATAAGCCCAATCAAGAATTTGCGACGGCTGAAGGCCTTTTCCTTCATTTCAGCTTTTCCTTGTGCATGTAGACGGTCACGTTCTTGGCAAAGGGGTCGAGGGCGTAAATCCGAACCCCGTCGGTGGCCAGGTCGATGCCTGCGGCCTTCTCCGAACGGTCGCTGGCCGGCGAAACGACGCAGTCGAACTTGCCCCGCCAGTACACTTTGATTCGCGGAAGACCCTTTTCGGAAGTGATGACCGTGTTCTCTGAGAAGCTGGCGATGTCGGTCGGGTTGCAACACCCGGCAAACCCGTCGATGGCCGTCGAATCCTTGCCCCACGCTCGAATCAGCTTGCCGTCTCTGTCGTGCAGTTCGAATCGGCGCATCCCGGGGTTGGTCCAAAGCACGTCGCCGCTTTGCAGAACGGCCACGTCAAGGTGGGGGCTCGGAACGATTAGCCCCGGATAGTCCTTCGTCTCTTGTCCGAACTCGGCTAACTCGAGTGTTCTGAGCTGAGCACGATAGATGCGTCGCGCACCCGCATCGGCGATCCATAGGTTATCGTCGCTGGAGGAGAGCGACCTGATCAAAGCCTTGGACGAGGGCAGCTGCACTAGCGGCTCTGGGCGGCCGTTGATCAGCTCGTAAACCCGATTCGCGCTCGCAACGAAAACGCGCCCGCCCGGGCTGACTGCCGCGCAAGTCGGCTCGTCGCTGATGTCGATCGTCTGCTCCAGCCTCCCCTTGCGATCGAATCGCAGGATGCTGCGGTCCCCCACCACGTAGAGGGCCAAGTCGGAGATGGCGATTCCGCGCGGCTTCTGCAAAGGCACGTTGAACTGAAGCTCCTTGCCGTACACCGGCTCGGGGGCATTGGGGTCGCTCAAGCCGGCCTGACCGTCAGGAACCTTGGGCGAGCAACCGGCTATCATCAAAGCGGCAAACAAGAGCCTACTTTTTCGACACATCCAGGCACACCATCCTTTTGAGATCGCGGCAAATAAGCCGTCCGCCGACGAGCGCGATCGGGCCCCAAGCGTCCGGCCCGCTCAGAACCTTTGCTTGCGTAAGAGGGTTGTAAGCCTTCGGAGAGGCCTCGGCGACCGTCAGCGTTCCTTTGTCGTCGATCACGTATATTTTGCCATCGGCAATGATATAAGGTCCAAGGCCGAAGTTGGTCGTCGGCCCGCTTTTCCACACCGTCTTTCCGTCGAGTCTTATGCAGGTCAAGCGCCGGTCTGGGGTCACGCCGTAAAGGTGATCCCCGTAAAGGATCGGCGTCTGCTGGTCCGAACCGAAATCCTTGGCCGGCAACCGATAAAGAACCTTGACGCCGCTCCCCGACATTTGAAGCATGGCAGCGCCGGCCTCGTACCCGCCGCACAGAAACACGCGCCCGTCGCCGATAGGCACCGGGGTGGGAACGGTGGCCGTGCTCACCTTCCACTCCTCGGTTTCCCACAAAAGCTTGCCGTCGCGTGCGGAAACCCCCGCCACGCCGCCGCTGGCGCACCAAATGTAGATTGGCATGCCCTGAAAGACGCTTTTGGCGATCGTGCTGTGGGTCATTTTCCAACCCTTGGGGTTGGGCGTTTCCCAAGCCGCCTTTCCCGTGGCGAGGTCGAAGGCGGCCAAGAGAGCTTTCCCGCCGGTGCCGATCACTACCTTGTCGCCGTCGATCAGCGGGCACTGTCCGGCGTACCAGGGCGGCACCTGGACGCTGAACTCGGAAACCAAGTCCCTGCGCCAGTACTACTTGCCCGTGGCAGGGTCGCAACACATCAGGTGGCACTTGGGGCCGAGCGTCACAACGTACTTGTCGTTGACGGCGGGAACCGTCCGAGACATGCCATGGTTTCGCTTCACCACTACTGGATAGCTACGCCGCCACAACTCCTGTCCGTTCGCGAGCGAGAAACTTCTCAAAACGTCGGCTTGAGAAACGGAATCGTAATCGAGCACAAACACCCGGCCTCGGTGAACGGCAGCCGAGGCGTAGCCCTCGCCCAGGTCGACGGACCACAGCAGAGGAGGCCCCTCAGGAGGGAAACGGTCGGCCAAGTCCACCGTCTCCCGGCTGACGTTATCCGCGTGCGGCCCCCGAAATTGCGGCCAGCTTGCAGAGATCTCTTCGATCGCCACTGGTTCCTTGGCAACCGTGACGGCCTGCGAGGCCTGAACCGGGAGGCTCGAGACCGCAGACACCGGCTTCTCGGCTGTGTTCGCAGATGTTTCAAGACCCAAAGGCCTATCTCGGATGCCTAGGTCGCGATTGTAGCTGCGCACCCAAGCCGCCAGAACGCCGATCGCAATCAAAGCGACGACGAACGGAACGCCTTTTTCAATGGCAAAGGTTTTCATTTTTTGTGGGCAGTCACAACCGTTCCTGCAACATCCGTGGTACCCTAACAACCAACGTCTGCTACCAATATATCTTTTATACCGGCTCGCTGACACGACGAGTGCCCTTGTTGTCCTGTTCCGATCAAAAAGTGAAGACCAGGCCCGCGAAATCGCCGGGCTAAGTGCTTCAGCCGGTTTTCGTGCGGTCCTGGCGCCGCAGGCTTACGATATACCGGAGTCCAGACCCTTGTGGGGTCAACTGGCTGCGTTGGGCCCGTTGGCGGCAGCTTGGGCGGACCTGAACCCCCGCCCGGCACGGTGGTTGCTTCGGCGCCACGGCCTGGACGCGGAGACTTTTCACTACGGAAGCTACGAGTCGCCCGTGAGCGCCTTTTCGGCCATGGTGAAGGTGCTCCCTCCCACCTCCCGCCAAGGTTCACAATCCGTGGAGGACTTGGGCTTCGACGTCGAACTCCGTCCCCGGTGGCACCCCGTGGTGGACAAGAGCCTTTGCGACGACTGCGGCCAGTGCCAGCAGTTCTGCCTGTTCGGCGTTTACGGAACGGGACGAGGCCCAAAGGGTCGCCGTCTCCCGTCCCGATTCGTGCAAGACCGGTTGCCCGGCTTGCTCGCGCATCTGCCCGCGAGGCGCGATCATGTTTCCGCTCTACTTTCACGACCCGGCGATCGCAGGTGTGCCCGGCTTTGCCATGACCCCTGACTCAATGCCAGGCGCTTGTTCTACATGCGAACCAAGCAGCCGTGCCCCGTCTGCAAGGCCGTGCCCTTGGGGCCCCCGCTCGCTTCAGGCTCCGTTTGTCCGGAGTGCGGCGGCCCTTACTCGCCTCCTGGTTCGCCAATCCGCGACGACATCGACGCCCTGATCGACGCCCTCGACGCTCAGCCATAATGGACCCACATGGCGACCAACGGCGGACACCGCATCGTTCTGACGGCAAACCGTTTGCTGATGGCCGACTATGCCTGCTTGTTCGACGCCATGATCGCCGCGAGTCAAACGACCGCCACCCCGAGACCCGTCCTCGAGGCTTTGCTGATGCCCGCACCCAAGCCCCGTGCCGTGCCCGCCCGAACCGCGCCGCTGGGCCTCCGCCGCATCGAGGCCGTCCTGGCGCAAGCCGGCTTCGATGTCTGCGTGTGCCACCCGGACCTAATCAACCAGGCGATCGGGCCCCAAACCGCGGTGATCGGCGTCGCGACCGGCGAGCCGCTGGGGAGGGGCATGAACTCGTCGACGATGGCCGCTATTGCCGGAGGCCGCATCTGGCCAGAGGTGTTTTTTGAACAGGTGCTTGAGGCGTGTTGTGAGCTGGCACCGAACGCCCAGCTGGTCATCGGCGGCCCCGGAGCCTGGCAGATCGCCCAAGCGCTGGAAGAATGCCCCGCAGAAACGCCATCCAATACCCTGACCCTTCTGCGGCGGCAACGCGAGCGAGGACGCCTCACCGTCGTCGAGGGTTACTGCGAGGGCAACGTTGCTTCGCTCTTTGCCAGGGTTCTCGAAACAAACCAAGGCCTCGGCACGGTTCCAGGCGTCCCGCCCGACGAAGTGCCTGCAATCCAAGGCGCGGCGGCGATGGGCGCCATCGAAATGAGCTGCGGCTGCGGATGGGGTTGCCAATTCTGCACCATCGCGCAGCTGCCCATGCGCCACTTGCCGGCCTCCACCATCGAAAGCGACGTTGAAAGGAACCTGGCGGGCGGCCAAAACAGCCTCTCGCTGCTCAGCGAGGACTTCTTCCGTTACGGTGCGCGGGGGGCGCGCGTCGACCCCGGTGCGCTCATTCAAATGCTCGCCCGGCTGAGGGAAAACCGCTCCGTCCGGCTGATGCAAATCGACCACGCGAACGTCAGTTCGATCGCGCAATTCAGCGACCAAGAGCTTGCCGAGGTGCGACGATTGCAGACCCTCGGCCAGAGCAACCGATTCGTGTGGGTGAACGTCGGCATCGAGACGGCCTCCGGCGAGCTTCTTGCCAGAAACGGCGGCCGCGCCAAGATGGCCGGCTGTGCACCCGAAGATTGGCACGCCTTCACCCAAGAGCAGGTGCACCGGCTAATCCTTGCCGGGTTCTATCCGCTCGCGTCGCTGGTTCTGGGAATGCCGTCCGAGACGGCGGCCGACGCTGAACGCACCCTGCAGTGGGTGCGCGAGGCAAGCCGATGGCGCATGTCGGTTTTCCCGGTCGCCTTGGCGCCGCTCGATTGCCGAGACAGTCTGCCCCGTCTCACGAAAACCCACTGGCAGACCATCATCGAGGCGTATCGAATGAACTTCAAATGGGTGCCGAGACTCGTTTGGGACAACGAGCAAGGCGCAGGAGCCCCGTTGGCCCGTCGGTTGGCGGTCCAGTTCATTGGAAAGGCCCAAGTCGTTTGGTGGAACGCCGCCTTTCGCAACCGTCGATGGAGGGCCCCCGCTTGACAGCCCAGGACGCCCTCCGAAAGGTGGCCGATGCCCTTCTGGCCGAATTGGGTCCGGAAGGTTTTTGGACGGGTGAGCTGTCGTCTTCTGCGCTGGCCGGCGCGGTGGCCTGCATCGCTCTGCATCTGAACAGGGATCCCGCCGACGGCGAACGAATCCAGAGCGGCCTGGAATGGATTCGCCGGACGCAGAACCTCGACGGGGGTTGGGGGGACTGCCCGCGTTCCCTTAGCAACCCGTCCACCACCCTGCTGGCCCTCGCGGCTCTTAAGGTCACGGGTGGAGGAGACGATGAACGCGCAATCGCCTACCTGAGGGGCGTTCTAGGGGACGACATCGCCGCCGGCATCCGTCAGATCTAAGGCGACGACCTCACCTTCTCCGTGCCGATCCTAATGGTTTGCGCCCTTGCCGGCATGGTGCCATGGGAGTCGGTGCCCCGCCTGCCTTATCCCTTGGCCGCCTTGCCGCGCTTCCTCTACAGCCTGCTCAAGCTTCAAGTGGTCAGCTACGCCTTGCCTGCGCTGATCGCGGTCGGCCTGGCCATCGACAAGCGGCGCGGGCAGGGAGCGCCGGGCAGGCTCCTCGAGGACAAGACGCTTCGCCTGCTGAAGTGTCTCCAGCCCGATTCGGGCGGATTCCTAGAAGCGACACCGCTGACGGCGTTCGTCGCCATGGCCCTTGTGTCCGCCCAAAGCCGGCACCCGTCGGCTTTGCGCGTTTTGAACCAAGCCGTCGCCTTCCTCAGGTGTCAGCAACGCGCCGACGGCTCGTGGCCGATTGACGCCAATCTGGCCCAATGGGTCACTTCGTGCGCGATCCATGCGCTTCGGGCGGCGGGCGTCGAACCGCCCCAGTCAGCCGTTCAATGGACGCTGGCCAACCAGACAAAAGACGTGCATCCGTTTACGGGGGCCGCGCCAGGCGGGTGGGGATGGACCAACCTGAGCGGGTCGGTGCCAGACGGCGACGACACCTCGGCCGCCTTGCTTGCGCTGACCGGTTGCCGGCATGCCGAAGCCGTTCCGCAGGAATCGATCGTCGCCGGCCTCCGATGGCTTTTGCGCTTGCAGAATGCCGACGGCGGGTGGCCGCCCTTTTGCCGGGGCTGGGGTCGGTTGCCTTTCGATCAAAGTTGCGCCGACATCACCGCCCATGCCCTCCGCGCCATCGAGACCTTCTTAAGGGCCGGAGACTTAACTCGGGGCCGAACCCCGCTGGCCGCCGACCCCATCCGAGCCAGGCGCCGCGGGTTTGCATACCTATCGCGAACCCAGCGCGCCGACGGGTCCTGGACCCCGCTGTGGTTTGGCAGCCAGTCGACCCGCGATAACCAAAACCCGGTGTTTGGAACGGCAAGGGTGCTATTGGCTTTCGGGGAGGCCGACCCATCGAACGAATCGGCCACAAAAGGAGTCGCTTACCTCTTGCGGTCCCAAGGCTCTGATGGGGGCTGGGGAGCCGCGGCAGGGTGCCCTTCCAAGATCCAGGAAACCTCTCTGGCGCTTTCAGCGCTCTCTTGCTACAGAAATGACCCGGAGGTTGAAGCGACGTTGCAACGCGGTCTTGCGTATCTCATACAAGCCATTGAAAACGACGGCCTTCAACAAGCTGAGCCGATCGGGCTATACTTCGCCAAGCTTTGGTACTCCGAAAAGCTCTATCCGTTGATCTGGACCGTCGAAGCCCTGGGACGATGCCTTGAACCTGGCCATGCCGATCGAACCGAACCCTAGCCCGCAAAGCTTCAAACGGATGCCCGAATCGCCGGAGGTTCGCCAAGCGATTCGTCGCGCAGCGGCCGATGCCGTTTTTGAGCGACCGCCGACGCGGGAGGAGCTTCGTCTTCAAGCCGACGCTCTGGTCGGACGCCTGGGCCTGCCCAAGGACTACGTCGGCTTTGCCATGGTGTCCCTAAGCAACGCCTGGTGGTCGGACGCTTTCGCCGATGTGCCCTTCGAAAAAAGGCTGCTGCTGCTTCCCCAATGCCTGCGTTCTTCGGAGGCCTGCGCGGCGGCATTCGACGGCAGGGAATGGATGTGCGCGCACTGCGGCTCTTGCCGGATCGGCGATGTGCAGAAACGGGCCGAGCATCTGGGCTATCGGGTCGCAATCGCCGAAGGGGTGACCTCGGTGACCCAGCACGCGCTGGAGGGCCAAGCCGACGCCATTTTGGGCGTGGCCTGCCTCGATTCTTTGGAAAAGTCGCACGGCCGCATCTTCGAGTGGGGCATACCGCATATGGCCGTGCCCCTGTTGACGGACGGCTGCCAAGGCACCGAGGCCGACCTAGCCGAACTCGTCCGTTGCTTGGAGTTGCGCCGACACACTCCCGCGAGAAGCTACGCCAGCTACATTCCGCTCCTGAGATTCGCCAAAAAGCTGTTCGATCGGCCCTGGATTGAGGATGATGCCGACGCCGATCGAATTGCCGCCCAGTGGCTGACCGCTGGCGGCAAGCGATTCCGTCCGTTCGTCACCTTGGCCTCTTATGCCGTGGCCCGACACGGCCTGGAGGTGCTCGACTCGAAGACCGACCTCGATCCCCTGCTCCCCGAAGCGGTGCACCGACTCGCCGTGGCCATTGAAGCCGTCCACAAGGCCTCCTTGGCCCACGACGACATCGAAGACGGAGACGCCATGCGCTACGGGCGCGAAACCTTGCACCGGGCTCATGGCGCGCCGATCGCCATTAACACCGGCGACTACCTGGTCGGCCTGGGCTACCGTCTGGTCGCTTCTTGCGCCGGCGAACTCGGGCCGGAAGCCGTTGCGGACATCCTCGGACGCTTGGCAGCGGCGCACGTGGAACTTTGCAGGGGCAAGGGCAGGAGTTGCGCTGGGTGCGCGAACGGCCAGACACCTTCTCGCCGCTGGAGGCTCTCAGGGGATACCGCCAGAAAACCGGGCCGGCCTTCGCCGCGGCTCTCTTCACAGGCTTGCGCGCCGCCGGTAAAGTGGAGGCGACTGATGCCCTCGACCGCTACAGCGCCTACGTTGGAGAGGCCTACCAGGTTCTTAACGACCTGGACGATTGGGAGGACGCGGACAACAAGGGCTCCGTCGGGCTCGATGCGCGGGCCATGCGCCCAACGGTGCTGTTGGCCTTCGCGCTGGAATCGGGCTCGGGGACGGCCATCCAAAAGGCTGTTTGTGAGTCCAAGAGCGGCGCGGCGATCGCCCAGCTGGCCAACGTGTACCGCCAATCAGGAGCCCTGGAAAAGGCCGAATCGCTTTACGCCAAGCTCCGGCAACGCGTCCTGGATGCCGCTCAAGGCCACCCCGACCCAGCGAACGGTTCGTTGCTCGGAATTTCTGGCGAACGTCGTCTTGCCGCATAGGAGACTGCCATAAGCCAATTTGTCGACGCTGTCTTGCTCGAAGGCTCGCGGCGAGTCAGTGCCGCACTCAAGGAACGCATCGCCCGGTATGTGGTCGCGCACCGCCAGAGCGACGGCGGGTTCCGAGGCCGTTCGGGCGGATCGGATCCCTACTACACCGACTTCGCTCTGCGGCTGCTTGCACTGACCAAGCCAGACGAGATCGTCCGATCCGTCGCCTATGCGCGCACCGAAGGCCCCTTCGCCGACGTCCCTGAACTTTTCTCTTGGCTCTCGGTGGCCGAACGGTGCGGAGTGCCGCCGCCAACGGACGCCACCCAGTGGTTGAGCCAGTGGCGATTGCCCTCGGGCTGCTATGCCCGAGGCGGCCAGATCAGCGCCTACTGGACCTTTCTCGGCTCGCTTTGTGAGGACAAGGCCGGCGTCGGCCACCGCGTCAGCGCGGATTCCGTGAAAGCCGTCCTCGAATTGCAACAACACGACGGCGGATTCATCGACTGCGGACCTGGGAGACGGTCTCAAACGAACCCGACCTGCGCGGCGATGGCCTACCTGTGCCGTCCGGGTTGCTTGAAAACAGGTCTTCCGGTCGCGAATGCCCTGAGTCGGGCGGCGGCGTTTCTCAGGAGCATGGAGTGCCCAGGCGGCGGGGTTTTCGCCAGCAGTGAATCGGCGAAGCCCGACCTGCTTTCGACGTTCACCTCGATGGCCGTTCTGGCCCTGACGGGCGGCCTGGACACGGGGACGCTGAAACGCAACTTGCAGTTCGCCGGCTCCCTTGCGACTCCCGATGGCGGCTTTCGTTCGTGCGCCGCCGATGCGGAAAGCGACCTGGAATACACGTACTACGGGCTCGGCTGCCTGTGCCTCGCCGCCGCCAAGGCCTATCCGTAATGCAAGGTTCCGCAATTAGCGTCGGTCGGCGGCAGACTTCGCCTTGCGATAGCCCGCGAGGCGCTCAGCCCGCTCCTGGGCGATTTTGATGGCGTTTTCGAGAGCTTGCCGAACGCGTTCCTCCTCCTCTGGAGTCGCGTCCTTCGACAAGTAGATCGGCTCGCCCATCACGATGGCCGCCTTGGCAAACGGAACCGGGACCAGGTAGCGGTCCCAAGAAGGGGCCAGAATGCAGGGCCTGCAGGCAACGCCCATGGGGTAGAGTCCGGCGCCCGATTTGCGGGCCAGGAATAGGACCCCGCTCTGCACCACCTCGTGGGGTCCCTTCGGGCCGTCCGGCGTGATGGCCATTTTGCCGCCGTTCTTCAACACGCTGACCGACTCGGCGGCGGCCCTCGCCCCGCCGCGGCCGGTGCTTCCCCGAATGATGCTGAAGCCGATCCGTTTGTAGATGCGCGCCTGCATTTCGCCGTCCCTCGACAAGCTGATCATTACCCAGAAGTTCTTCCAAAAGCGGCCAAAGGCCGGAATCACGGTGCGTCCGTGCCACATGCAGGCAATCTTGCCCTGTCCCGAGTCGTCGAGGTACTCGCGGTTGACGATGGTCACGCGTAACGACTTGACCAGAGGGTACACCAGCCAGAAGATGGGCGCGGCGAGCAGGCCCGGCCGCACCTGACGCCACCATTTCTTCACGGGATGTACCCCCGGGACCGGGCCACCTCGACGGCGGGGTGAAGCGGGTACTCGGCGACCAACCTGGCCGCCCAGCGGTCGCCGTTTTCAAGCGTCGCCAAACCCAGCATCGCTTCTGGCCGTTGCGGGTCTTCGGGGTCGCCGTTCGCGATGCTTTCGAGCAAGATTTTGGCCAGATCGGGGCAAGCCGACTTGAGCCGGTCCGCGGTCTGGGCCCGCCGCAACGAGGTTACGCAGGATAATGCGTTCAGGTCCCGAAGCCGGAAGATGGCCTCCCCAAGTGCCGTTGGCTCTTGAAGGTCGAACAGGCGCACCAGCGTATCGATTTCCTCGCGCTTGTCGCCCAGCGCTCTGTAGGCTTCGGCCTTCTGCATCAAAGCCCGCACGTCGTTCGGGTGGCTCTTGAGATGAAGGTCGGCGGCGGCGATGGCGGCATAGGGCCCCCGGCGGTTCATGCGATCCAGAGCCTCGTGGCCCAGCTGCAGGTTTGCCAAACTGGGGGCCCGGAAGACCAAGCTGAGAAGAACACCGACAGCGATGCCACCGAGGTGAGACCAGTAGGCGATGCCGCCGACTTGGCCGCCAATCTGAATGAAAGCCCCGAGCGCTTGAAGCCCCACCCACACAGCGGAAATGGCGACGACGGGCACTGACACGTTCGGCGCCACGGCGACCTGCAACCAAACATAGCGGACAGTGTAATAGCCCACGCACGCCGCGATGCAGCCGCTCGCTCCGACCAGCGGGGCGTCCGAAGTCGCGAGCACGCGGTGAGCCAAAACACCGGCAACGCCCCCTGACAAGTACACAATCGCGAAACGTCCGGCCCCGGCGGCGAACTCCACCGCAGGCCCCACCGCCGCCAGAAACACCATGTTGCCTGCAAGGTGCATCCAGTTGGCGTGGACGAAGAGGCTGGACAAGAGCGTCCAATCCAGTAAGGACGGCCCTTTGAACGCCCATTCATCGACAAGATAGGGGTTCAAGATCGCGGCGAAAGCGGCGAGAAGGTTGATCGCGATCAGCACAAGGGTCGCTATCGGGATCCGGTTCAGTCTGCTCAATCGTCAAGCATTTCGTCGTCAAGATCGACGTTCACATAAGTGTTCTGCACGTCGTCAAGGTCTTCCAGGGCGTCCAAGAGCTTCAGAAGCTTCGGCACATCTTCTTTCTTGAGCTCGGTTTTGTTGGTCGCGACATAAGTTAAACCGACATCGGAGGCCTGGACGCCGGCCTTTTCCAGCGCAGCGTTGGTCGAGTGAAGGTTTTCGACTGTGGTGTACACGATAAAGTTGTCGTCCTCCTTAACCACGTCCTCGGCGCCCGCGTCCAGCGCCAGCAGGGTCAACCCGTCTTCGTCTTTGCCCTCGGCCGGGATGACGATCTGTCCGCAGTATTTGAACTGCCAGCTCACCGAACCGTTCTCGGCCATGTTCCCGCCATGCTTGCTAAAAGCGTGACGAATCTCGGGAACGGTCCGATTGCGGTTCTCAGTGTAGCACTCCACAATGATCGCCGAGCCGCCCGGCCCGTACCCCTCGTAGGTCACCTCCTCGTAGCTGGCCCCTTCGATCTCGCCGGTGCCGCGCTGGATCGATCGTTTGATATTGTCGATCGGCATCGAGTTCTCACGGGCTTTGGCGATGGCGATGCGCAGCCTCGGGTTCATGTTCGGGTCGCCGCCTCCCATCTTGGCCGCGACGATGATCTCACGGCTGAGTTTGGTGAAAAGATTGCCGCGAATCGCATCCTGCTTGCCCTTGCGGATGCGGATGTTTTTCCATTTTGAGTGACCTGCCATGTCCTTATTGTGGCACGCCTCGAGCCGCCGCTTCTAACACCGAAAGGCAAGGCCGTGGCAAGCGGACCGGTTGCCCGGCAAACGATCCTCAAGAATATGAATCCTCGCGGCCGATGGCCGGCTCTTATTTCTTGGAAAGAAGATAGAATTGCGAATAGTGAGGTAAACACATGAATCCTGGAGACATCACCCCGAACAAAGTCGTCGACGCCCGTGCCATGGCCTGCCCCGGCCCGCTGCTGGAGGCCAAGAAAGCGATCGGAACGGTTGCGGTTGGCGAGATTCTGGAGATCCAATCCGGCGACAAGGGTTCGCAGGAAGACATTCCCGCCTGGTGCGCAAAAACGGGCCACGAGTATCTCGGGTGCGTGGAAAATCCCGGGTACGACAGCCTTTTCGTGAAGCGGACGAAATAGGCTTTGCCGGAGGGTGGCTCATGGCCGAATCGACAAGCCGCACCCTAAACGCTGTTTGGGCTCGGAGTGGAGGCCTTGCTCTTGGAGGCCAAGCGAAATCGTGAGACTATTAGGAATTTTTGCCGGCAGGATGCCGGCGCCCCCTGCTAAGGCTGGAACAACCGTTCCAGCCAACCAGAAAACAAACAAAGGTTGGCGATCATGAAAGATCCTAACGACTACAAAATCCTTATCCTCACGACGAACATCAGCTCCTACCCCGGAGCGAACACCGTCGGACAGGCCCGGCTCCAGTACTCCCCAGCAACCAGCATCATCCGCGTGCCCGACCCCGTGGTGTTCCCCGACGACTTCTATTTGAGAGCGTTCGAGAAGGGTGTTGACGGCATCATCATCATGAGCTCAGGCTCCGACTGCCCCTATGAAGGCGCCTACAGAAGGCTCTCCGAAAGAGTCGCACGGGTCTACAAGGAAATGGAAGTCCGCGGCCTCGACCGCTCAAAGCTCAAGCTGACTACGATTTGCACGGTCTGCAAAGCGGCCTTCCTCAAGGAGATCAAAGACATGCAGGACAACCTGGCCAAACTTGAACAGAAGGTGGCCTCATGAAGTGCGATGCCCTTGTGATCGGCGCCGGCATTGCCGGCCTTCAAGCGGCCCTCGACCTGGCCGACCAGGGCAAACAAGTGATCCTTGTCGACCGCGACCCGAGCATCGGCGGCCGCATGATCAACCTCAGCAAGGTGTTCCCCACGCTCGACTGCGCGAGTTGCATCACCACCCCGCGCATGGCCTCGGTGGCCCACCACCCCAACATCAAGACCCTCACCTACACCGAGGTGGACTCCGTGACGCCGGTCGGCCCTAGGTTTCTTGCCAAAGTCACCAAAAAGCCTCGGTACATCCGGGAGGACCTCTGCATCGGTTGCAAGCGCTGCGAGGAAGAGTGCATCCTGTACCTCTCCGACGAGTACGACCACGGGCTCGGTGCAAAAAAGGTGGTCTCGATCCCCTTCACAAACGCCATCCCCCAGTTGCCCGTGCTCGATATGGACGAGTGCATGCTGTGCGGCGCGTGCGCCAAGGCCTGCCCCACCGATGCGATCGATTTCATGCAGGAACCGGTTCACGAGGAGATCGACGCCGGAACCGTCATCCTGGCAACTGGCTACAACATCACGCCCATGGACGCCAAGCGCCAGTACGGCGGCGGCAAGCTGCCCAACGTCATCTCGCCGTTCATGGCCGAAAGGCTTCTGGCCCCACACGGCCCCTACGGCGGCGTCATGAGGCCGTCGGACGGCAAAATCCCCTCGAGCATCGCCTACGTGCAGTGCGCGGGGTCCCGCGACGCCAGCATCGGCGTGCCGTACTGCTCGCGCGTGTGCTGCATGTACGCTATCAAGCAAGCCATGCTGCTCTCCGGGTCCTTGCCCATCGCCGACATCACGATCTACTACATGGACATCCGCGCCTTCGGCAAGGGCTACGAGCAGTTCTATCAGAACGCCAAGGCCATGGGCATCGAGTTCGTCAAGGCCAAGGTGGCCAAAATCACCGAGGACGAGGAGCACAACCCGATCGTCCGCATCGAGCGTCAAGAGGGAACGAGCGCCCCGGAGGAGGTGAAGCACGATTTGGTGGTTCTTTCGCTGGGAATGGTGCCGGCCTGGGTTCCCGACCGTGACGGGATCATCCCGCTGGAGGTCGGCGCCGACAGCTTCGTTCGGACGCCGAGGCTCACTGCGCCGAACCTGACCTCCTTGCCTGGCGTGTTTGCGGCCGGCGCCGCGACGGGCCCCAAGGACATTGTGGACACGATCGTCGAGGCCAGTGCCGCCGCAATGGAGGCCTCGAATTACCTGGAGGCGTGCGCAAAATGAGTGAAGAAATTCGAGTCGGCGTTTACATCTGCCACTGCGGCGGCAACATCTCCGACGTCGTCGACGTGAAAAAGGTCGCCGAGGAGCTGTCCCACTACCCGAACGTCAAGGTCTCGAAAAACTACATGTTCATGTGCTCCGACCCCGGACAGCAGATGATCATCGACGACATCAAGCAAAACAACATCAACCGGGTTGTGGTATCGGCCTGCTCGCCCGCCCTGCACGAACTTACGTTCCGCAAGGCCCTGCAACGCGCCGGGCTTAACCCGCACATGTACGAGAACGTGAACATCCGCGAGCAGGTCAGCTGGGTTCACAAGGGCCGCAAGGAAGACGCAACGCGCAAGGCGATCCGGCTGACCAAGGCTGGCGTCGAGAAGATCGTGCGTCAGGACCCTCTCGAGGCTATAAGGGTTAACGCGGAGAGGCACGTGGCGGTGATCGGCGCCGGCGTCGCCGGCATGCGGGCCGCCGTCTCCCTTGCCCGCCGTGGGCTCGGCGTGACGCTTATCGAGCAGGCCGACCGCGTCGGTGGACGGCTCCTGGAAATGGACCGCATCTATCCGACCGGCGAGAAGGCCATCGATGTCGTTAACGGCCTGGCCAAGGAAGTGGAGGGCGAAAAGGCGATCAGTCTTCTTCTGAACACGCAAGTTGTCGGAATTGACGGCTACGTGGGCAACTTCACACTGACCCTGCAAACCGGCGATGAGAAAGCCGAGGTCCGCGCCGGCGCCATCGTCCTGGCGACCGGCTACAACCACTACCAGCCGCAAGAGGGCGAGTTCGGCTACAAGGAATCGCCGAAGGTCGTCACGCTACCGGAGTTCTGGGCCTTGCTAAAGGAAGACAAGGTTAGCGCCAAGCATGTGGCCTTTTTGCACTGCGTCGGCAGCCGTCAGTTTGAGGGACTGGACCAGCCCCAGCCCGACGGCAAGGTCAACGACTACTGCTCGCGCCTGTGCTGCACCGCGGGCCTTCACGCCGTCGAACAGCTTTTGGAGAGGCGCCCCGATACCCGCGTTTATCACGTTTACAAAGACATCCGAACCTATGGGCGCGGGCACGAGGACTACTATGAACGGATGAGCAGGAAGGGCGTGCGCTTCTTCCGATACGCCGACGGCGAAAAGCCCGAATTTGTGGGACACAAACTGAAGGTGCGCGATGTCCTGACGTGGGGCGAGGAGCTTGAAATACCCGTCGAGTTGCTTGTGCTGGTCACAGGCATCATGCCGAGGGACATCTCCGGCATCATCGACGCGCTCAAGCTGCCCACCGGCGTGGACCGGTTCCTCCAGGAGGTGCACCCGAAGCTGAGGCCGGTCGAACTGGCCAACAACGGCGTTTTGGTCGCCGGCTGCTGCCAAGGGCCGATGGACGTCATCGAAAGTTGCGCCTCTGCCGAGGCCGCGGCCGTCAAAGCGTCGATTCTTCTGGCCAAAGGCGAGATTGAACTCGATCCCTATGTGGCGCGCGTCGTGCCCGAAAAGTGCGACGGCTGCCAGAAGTGCCTCGCCGAGTGCGAATACAAAGGCGCGCTGACCATGACGAACCGGCCCGAGGGCGGTCCCCTCCTGGCCACGGTGAACAAGGCTCTGTGCGTGGGCTGCGGCGCCTGCGTGGCCGTCTGTCCCACCCGCGCTATCCAGATAGCCGGCTGGTCGCTCGATCAGTTCGACGCCATGGTCGATGCGCTCGTCTCGGAGGAATACACCCATGCCTGAACCCAAACAGACCCCTGCCTACATGGATCAGCTCAAGGCGCTTCGGGCGCAAAGGGGCGAGCGCAAGGACTTGGCCGAACTCCGGAAGCAACAGATGCAACAGGAGAAGGCCATCCTGGCCGCCATCGCGGAAGAGCCCAAGACCGTGCCCGACATCGCCAAGGAAACCGGCATCGACGAGCAAACCGTTTTCTGGATGATCAACGCGCTGAGGAAATACAACAAAGCCGAATCGGTCAAAAAGCGCGGCGATTACATGACCTACATCAAGAAGTGAACCTATGGCTATCACGGTGAACCCAGAAATCCTGGACGACATCCGCAAGTACGGAGCGTTCGACATCAACGCCTGCTTCAATTGCGGCAACTGCACGGCCGTGTGCCCCCTTTCCGAGGAGCAAGGCTCCTTTCCTCGCAAGCTGATTCGGTTGGGGCAGATCGGCGACCGATCGCGACTGATCGAGAGCCCCGAGCCCTGGCTGTGCTACTACTGCGGCGAGTGCTCGGAAACCTGCCCAAGGCAGGCCGAACCGGGCGAATACATGGCCGCATTGAGGCGCTACACGATCGCGGCCTACGAGCCCACCGGTCTGGCCGGCTGGATGTACAAGAACCTTGGCGGCGCGCTTATCGTGACCTTGCTCATGTTCATCGTGCTGAGCCTCTTCCTGATCAAACCGGACAGCCAGCCAGGAACCCGCCTCTACGAGCAAGTGTGGCTGTTCAAGAACCTAGTGCCTTACCACGTGATCCACGACGTAGGCATCGGCGTGTTCGTTCTGACGGCCCTCGTCCTGGCGGTCGGCATGGTCACGGCCTTTAGGAGGATGAGCGCCGGCATCGGCAAAAAGAGCTTCGCCCAAATCCGGTCGGCTGTCCTGTGGATGATTCAAGAAGTCGCGACGATGCGCCGCCATCAAGAGGACCTGACCGGCCCCGACGCCGAGATCCACCCGCTGAGGAGGCCGTCGTGGATCCACAAGGCGATCATGTATGGCTTCGGCGGGTTGCTTTTGGCCACCACGCTCGACTTCTTGTTCATTACCTTGATTCCGCTGGGAACCACCATTTGGCCAGCCCGAATCATCGGAATCGTGTCCGGCTTGGCCATGATGTACGGCGTCACGGCGGCGGCCATTCGTCGAATCCAAAAGAAACACAAAAACGCCGTGCACTCGGTGTTCGCCGACTGGTGGTTGCTGTTTTTCCTTTGGGTGCTCGGCGCCACGGGATTCTGGTTGCTGGGCGTGGTCACCGTCCGCCGGGGCAGCCCCTTCAACGACATCGTGCTTCTGGTGCACGCGGCGATGGCGATGGAACTCGTCCTTTTGATGGCTTTCACCAAACTGGCTCACGTCCTTTACCGGCCGATGGCTTTGGTAATGCTGAAATTGCGCAATGACAAGTAGACTGTCGCGCGCCGCTGAAAAAGATCCGTTAAACCAACGACCCGTTCTGCTCAGAGGCAAAGACCATGATTGAAAAAACTATGACTGAAAACAACGTGAACCTGGAAGCCTTGCAAAAGCAAGTCAACGACCTGCAGGCTGAAGTCAACCGGCTGAAGTCCAACGCCCCGGCCGACAAGCTGTCGATGGTCGTCATGAGCGGCGACCTCGACCGTCAGCTCGCGGCGTTCATCATCGCCACCGGAGCGGCAGCCATGTTCGACGAGGTGGTGATGTTCTTCACCTTTTGGGCCACCCCCGCCTTGCGGGACCCCAACAAAAAGCCCGGCCCGAAGGACTTCATGGGAAAGATGTTCGGAATGATGCTACCTAAGGGTTCCAAAAAACTCAAGCTCTCCAAAATGCACATGATGGGGATGGGCACCAACATGATGAAGGGCCTTATGAAGAAGAAGAACGTCATGTCGCTGGAGCAACTAATCCAATCGGCCGCCGACGCCGGCGTCAAAATCTACGTCTGCCAGATGAGCATGGACCTGATGGGCATGACGCAAGACGAATTGATCGATTACCCGGGAATGAAGCTTGCAGGGGTCGCCAAGTTCCTCGGCGAGGCGGGAACCAGCAAAACGACCCTTTTCATTTAACATGCCGGGCCTTGACGGGCCATCGCCACGGCGCGCTCGATGGCAACCCGGTCCGTGATGGGGTACCTGTCTTCAGGCGGGTACAGCGCGCCTCCGAACGTCACGTGCGGGCGTGCTCGGCAAGAAGGATCGGCGGCCTCCTTGAAGGCGGCGATATGGATCCAATCGCAACCGGTCTGCTCGGCCACCCACACCAGGTTGTTCGGCTTGATTCCGCCCCCCGGCATCACCTCGATCCGTCCGGCCGCCCTCTCGCGCAACGAACGGATCATCGTGAGGCCCTCGGGCACCGTGTCCTCCTGACCGCTGGTCAACACGCGAGTCACCCCCATGTCGATGATCTGCTCCAAGGCTGCGTAAGGGTCGGGGGTCACGTCGATAGCGCGGTGGAACACGGTCTGCTTGGCACCGGCCAGTTTCACCAGTTGCCGGCTCCGCTCGACGTCCACCGTCCCATCGCTCTTCAGAATGCCGAACACGATGCCGCTCGCCCCGTGCGCCAACGCCTGCTCGGCGTCGGCAATCATAACGGCGAACTCCGCCTCCGTGTAGCAGAACCCGCCGCCTCGGGGACGAACCATGGCCACAAACGGGATCGAGAGCCTTCTCGAGGCCTCGATCAACGAACCGATAGACGGCGTCAACCCGCCGTCAAACAAGTCGGAACAGAACTCGATGCGGTCAGCGCCTCCGGCCTGCGCTTCCAACGCGTCGTCCAAAGACCCGCAACACACTTCCACTTTATACTAATTGTCATGGCGGTCAGCATCGACATCGTTTACGAGGGTTCGCTTCATTGCTCGTGCGTTCACGGTCCGTCGGGGTCCCAAATCTCAACCGACGCCCCGCTGGACAACGGCGGAAAGGGAGAGGCGTTTTCGCCAACCGATCTTGTCGCGACGGCGCTGGGCAGCTGCATCTTGACGATCATGGGCCTTTACGCCAGCCGCGTCGGCTTGAACATCGAAGGCACAAAGATGACCGTCGTCAAAGAAATGGTCTCGCGCCCCTCCCGACGGATCGGCGCCTTGCGCATCACCATCGCGTACCCCGAGGGCCTGTACCTATCGGATCAGCACCGCCAAAAGCTGGCGTCGGCAGTGAACTCGTGCCCGGTTAAGCAGAGCTTGCACCCGGACGCCGAAGTGACCGTGGAGTTCGTAGGGCGAACACCTTAGCTGGGACCTCGGCCTCCCTGCCGGCCCACAACCGTATACATTCCCTTCTTGTTCACACGAACGGTCGGCAACAGACGGCTTTTCTCAAAGGCGTCATAAATCGGCTTCAAGCTGCCCCAAAAAGCGTGCCGGTCGTGGTCGGCGCGGTACTCAGCCGTGAGCTTTCGCCAAGCGCGACCCTCCATGCGGCAAGGAAAGATGTGCACCTGAGGCCAAACCCCGCGACGGTTCCATAAATCCTCGACCAACGTGTAGACCTCCTCAATGGCACGGTCGCCGATCGCCACGCAACCGATCGAAGAAGCCTTGCCGTGGATAAAAATGTCGCCCCCTGGCCTCTTGGCGTCCGACAAAATCCGGTCGGAAGCGTTGGGGTAGTTCAACCGCAGGGATAGGCGGTATCGGCTTCTTGGGTTCAAACTGCATATGGCGTAGACACCCTCGGGAACCTGCCGGTCGCCCTCCTTGCGCTTGGGCCCGGGTTCGCCTGAGGCGGCCGTCACAGCGTAAGTCTTGAGCAGCCGATAGGCCGTGGCCGGCACTCCTTGGGCCCACAGCTCCACCTGCCGCTCCTCTTTGAAAACACGGATCAGCAACCCGGCTGGCGGATAGGCGATCCCACGGGAATCAAACACGCTTTTCCACCGGGAACGCTGCGTCCTGCGAACCTCGGGCAACGACGGGCCTTGAGCCCAACCAACCGCAAAAAGGCCAAACGCCAAAACAACCAGGAGTTTCTTCATGGGTTGACCTTGACCGGAACAACCCGCAGTTCCGCTGCCGTTGCTTCCCTTTCGGAACTTCGGCAAACGATGCGAATGAACCGAATCATCAAGGAGTTGCCTCGATAACTCACCGTATGGCCCTTTTCCGCCGGAATGCCGCGGTTCTGCGCGGTCCAAGGCCAATTTACCTCCCGATACCAGTATTGCGCGTCCCTGACCCCCGAGCCCGTGGCATAAACCAGGATGTCGAACTGCCGCCAAAACTTTCCGCCCGACGTGACGGAGATTTCGCCGATCGTGCGGTCGCGCCCGAGGTCAATCTCGATCCAGTCGCCCGCGTTGGACGGCAGCGCGACGGCTGTTCGGGCGTCCCCGTCCACCAACGCCGACAGCTGGGCCGGTAGCCTGCCCGCAGAATCCACAACGATGCGTCCAATGGCTAGGTTGGTCTCGGATTCCAGAACGTCGCTCGGCAGGTTGAAACGAAGTTCGGCCAGATGCAGGGCCTTCTGGCCGCGGTAGGCGGCATCGGCAAGTTGCCAGGCGTTCAGCCAAGCCCATTCGACAACGCCGTGCTTCTTGGCGCGAACAAGGAAAGAACCGTTCGACCCGCTGGGATCGAGCGTGCCGAAGGGGCTGGGCGTCCCCAAGCCGTCCGTCAGGTTCGATGGCAGTTTGGCCGAGCCTTGCGCCGATGTGGCGACGCTGAAGGCGGGTGCGCCCAAATCGAAACGGCCGTCTTTCATCTGGAAAAAGCTCAGCTCGGCATTGCCGATTGGTCGCCCGATGATGTCGAGCGCGTTGATGAACACGACCCGCGGCAGGTTGAGGGTCCATACTGTCTCGCGCTTCTGCTTGGTTTGAAGCATGGCGTTCAGCGTTCCAACTTCGGTCGCCGAAAGCAACCGGGTTGGGGTGATGTTCATCAACTCGGCGTAGGCGTCAAAGACGGGTACCGGCTTCAGGCTAAGGGAGGCCGTCAGCATCGACTCGTTGCGCGTGTCGCCCCAACCGCTAATGCCTGCGTAGGCATCGGTTCGATGGCGCAACACCCCGTCCAGTTCGACGGGCCCGCAGTGCGTGCTGAAATCCGGGAGGCCCATAGCCATGAGCGTTTTCTTCAGCATCAAAACGGCAGGATCTCCCGTCTCGCCAGCCTGAAGCAACACGGTGCCTGCCTTAACGCGCGCCGTGCCGTCGCCGACAATTGAAATGCTGGCCGCGCGCACGCGCTCGAGGCACCCGTCCAGCGCGAACGAGAACCGGCTACGCTCAAAAGCCACCTCGTTGAGAAAGCGTAGCTGCTCTTGCACCCACACTTCCGGATCGTCGCCGAGCCTGTCGGCGAACCCCTTTTCAAGCACGAAATCCAAGGGAAAGGCGTCCTCATAGGTGGTCAGGCTGTTGTTCGAAGGCCGAGCGTCCGGTCCGCTTGGCTCCACCCGAAGGGCGATCGGCTGAAGGCGGTGGTCCAAAGGGTTGGGTCGATAGGTCTTGGACGTCGTCAGGGTGATTTCCTCGCCGGGCTTGAGCGACTTGCCCAGTTCGATGATCGTGCCAGGCGACTCGCGCACGATCCACCGAACGCCGAACGGCGACGAAACGGCGTCGCCCACGTTCTTGACGTGCGCGGTGTACACGGCCTCGCCTTGCTCGCCGACGGTCTGCTCGATGCGGGTCACGGCAAGGTCCCCGCCTCGTGGGGGCGCGGTGTCTTGCATTTCGAGCACCAGCCTAGGCTGGCCCTGGGCGCTTTCCGAGCTGTTGAACGTCGCCAGGTTGTCGAAGGCCAGCGCGAAACCGTTGCACTCATCCGGACGCTCGTACTGCCTCTGAACAGCCTCGGCAAGGCCGCCGATGCTCAACGTCCCGTTCGCATCGAAGGTTGCTTTGGCGGCGGCGATTGGCTTGGCATCGGCAATCCCCTGAGCCCCCAATTGTTGCCACGCGATCGGGTTCTCGCCGGTGCGCCGATGTCTCCACGTGGAAGCCCACCGGACAACCGGCACGGTCTCGCCAGGCTTGGCCTCCGCCACGGCCAGCGACTTCGACGGGCCCTCGCCCCATGGCGCTTGCAAGGCGGAAATAGATCGAAGTCGTGGCGGCTCCTTTTCAAGAGACGTAAGCTCCAGGCGAGCCTGGACGATCACCTTGTTGGGCCCGACAGCGCGACGCAGGTCGCCAAAACGGATCAAAACCGTCTTGCCCGGGCCCCCGGTCAGCGTGTATTGGCCTCCCATCGGAGCGTCCGGTTCCTGGGAAAGCAACGACGTGTCCTCGACCGACCAGTAGGCCGGCCCAGCGCCAATGTCCGCCCCCCGAAAAAGCACGACCGCCTTCGAAGCCGGTTGCAAAAGAGCGATGCCCAAGGCAATGCCGATCATGTTGCCAGTTTACCGGCAAGCAAGCTCATGCGTTGGACAATTCCTTCCTGAACCCATCGAGGATTGCTTGCCGGGATTCGACAGCCAGTGCAATTCCTGCAGGAATGCGAGCCGCCGACAAGGCGTTTCCGAGTTGAGCCGGAAAATGAAAAAGCCCGATCAACCAGCGCTGACCGGGCCTTAGCGTTCGATCGGGCCTCTTGCTTACGCTTCGGCAGATTCTTCGGCTGGCTCCGCCGTCTCGACGGCGACAGGCTCCCTCACCGGCGCCTGATCCGCGCGCGGCGGCCTCTCGCGGCGCTGATACTCGCGGCGGTCGGCGGTCATTTCGGTGACGACAAACGGGAGAAGGGCCAGTTCGCGGGCACGGCGGATCGCGCGAGCGATGATGCGCTGCTGCTTCGCTGTGTTGCCGGTCTGTCGACTCGGAAGCATCTTCCCGCGGTCGTTGATGAATCGCTTCAAGACGTTCACGTCCTTGTAGTCGACGTACTCGATCTTGTTGATCGTCAGGTAGCTGACTTTGCGCCGCCTCCTGCTCTTCAATCGCTGCTCTCCGACCCCGGCGGCGGCGTCCTTGTCTTTGGCAATCATGCCCCGAGAGCCGCGCTCGTCGTTGCCGTTCATCAAGTTTTTGTCTTCGCTCATGCTTTTCTGGTCCAAAACGGTTCTGGTATGAAGCTCTATTCTAGCATATTCGGCTATCGGAAAAGAAGGGTCTGCCGAACCGTCGGAAGATGCCCGGCCGGATCGCTGCTTTGCAGACTTCACGCCCTACTGCGGATAATCGAGAGCCTCGGGGATCATCACGTGCTTCAGTTGCTCGGCCGCCCGATCCTTCGCCAGTCGGCATCCCGTGAGGCAACCGTCCAATTTCAACCTCAGACGGCGGAAGGTCTCCATGCCGGCGAAGCGAACGCACGGCCCGGCTTTCAGGCTGTGCGTGCCGTCCGGCGCCGAGGCGTCCGCCGCTGAAGTTTCGATTCCCGGAATCAAAGCTTCGATGGCCTCCGCCTCGGCCATCGAACACGTGTCGCATCCGACCTCCCAAGCGGGGTGGGCGTTGTAACCGTAAACCAGTTCGGCGCAAATGCGCCCAGCCTCGCCCGACGCCCGTGCGGCCATGACGTGGCACAGGTCGGTGAAGAAGCTGACGTATCCGGGAAGGGCCTCCGCCAGCATGGGGTTCTGCGCCCCCTTCTCTTCGAGTTCGATTACGTCGAGAATCTGCTGCCTCGAAGCGAGCAGCCAGCTCAGCGCGTCCGCCATCGGGAACGCGACGCCCTGTCGCTGGCCATGGTAGAGCGTCTCGCCGTTGGCGTCCTTGGCCGTTTGCAGGTGGTTCAGAGTGTGCAGCCACAGCTCCATCGCGGTGGCCAACGTGCACGCCCCCGTGCCCGGCCTGGATGCGGCGATGGAGCGCATTTCGCGGATCCAGGTTTTGAACTGGGTGAGGAAAAGCTCGTTGACCATTGTAACGGTCATCTGCCGCCGCTGTACGGCCTCGGGGCCTTCATAGGTGGCTTCGAGCTGGGCGTCCATCCATTTCTGGCCAAGAAAACCGGGGCAGTCCTCGGTGATGCCGTACCCGCCCATCAGCGACACGGCCTCGCGCATGGTGTTCGCCCCCACTCCCGTGTTCCAAAGCTTGACGGCCGGGCAAAGCACCTGAGCCAAGGCATCGGTCACCAGGAACTGGACGATGACGTCGTTCTTCAGTTCGTTGTACCGAGCCTGGTCCCGCTTGGCTTCGGGCTCGGCTTGAAGCTCGATGAACTTAAGTGCGTCCTTTTGCTTTTTGAGGAACTCGCGTATCTGCGCCCTGGCGCCTTTGATGCCCTTCTCGGCGAAGAGGGCGTCCTTTTTGCGCTCCAACGGATCGAACTCGTCGAACAAACGCTCTGTGGCAAAGCCTATCGAGGCAGCGGCCTCGCCCACGGCCCAAACGTCGACCAGACGGTGCAAAGCGTCCTCTTTCTGCTGGATTCCCAAGTCGTACTTGGAGGAGCCCGGCGCGGTGCCCGCCCCGCCCCGGAACCGCCCGCGCTGGTAACGAATCACCGGCTCCACGGCCGAAAGAAGCTTGGCCGCGGTCATTAGGCCCACCGTGACCCGCGTGCGCCGGAACACCGCCTCGATGATCTCGCTATGGCTGTAGTTGGGCACGATGATGCCGTCCTGCACCGTGTAGCCGCCGATGATGCGGTTTGCCGGCACCTTCAGGCTGTAGATCGGGTCGTTGGTCGCTGACAGCTGGTGGACCAGCTTCAGTGTCGGAGAACCGGGGTCCCAGACGCCCTCGTCGGTGTCCTCAAGGATCACCATCAGCGTGCCCTTGATGCGGGGGTCGTCCGAGGCGACCGCGGCGGTGACAAAGTTGGCAAAGGCGGCATTGGTAATGAAGCGGCCGCGCTTTTCGACGTGCAAAATCGGCTCCTGCCCTTCCTCCCACTTGTCGACCCGCACTCGCCCGGAGAGCGCGTTGGTGTCGACCCCGACGTAAGGGATCGGCTCGGTTAGGGCGAACGCTCCGCGCAACGTCCTGCGGTCCTCGCCAGGCTGTGCGGGCACCGCGCCGCTCATGTACTTTCGGACCTGCTCAGGAGTTCCGCGCTCGTGGATGGGCGCCAACGCCAAGTTGCCGGCCAAACTGCCGGTGGCCGCGCCGCCGTCCACCCAGGCCAGCTCGAACGCCGCCAAGGCCATCACGAAATTCTTCGGGCCCTCGATGTAGCCTCCGTACTCGGGGTCGATCGCCATTGAAGTGATTCCCGACTCGTCGTAGGCCTTCAGCAACTCAGCCTTCTCAGGCGTCCACTCGTGGCTGTTGCGCGCGCCGTTCGCCACCAGCCGCGCCACGGGCCCGCGCGCCACGGATCGCGCGGATTGGACCACCATCTGGTAGTCGTATCGGTCGCTGTACCGCCACATGATCTGGCGGACGTCGTCGCCGGGCAAGGTCGTCAGCTTGGGGGTTTCATAGGTTTGATCGGCCATGTTGGGTCACCACGCAAAGGCGCTTCGCGCCGACCGTAATACTACCCTCTTGCGTCGCCGCCCTTCAGCCCGGGGCACGCCGGGAAAAGGCCTCCTGAAAGTCGAAGGCCGGCTGCGTTAGGCGTCCAAAGGGGTCGGGTCGTTGGGGTGGTCGTTGGCGATTTTGCCGTCGATCACATGGATGATCCGGTCAGCGTACATAGCCAAAGCCAAGTCGTGTGTGACGATCATGAACGTGATGCCGTCCCGTTCGTTGAACTCCCGCATCAGCCGGAACACCTGTTTGCCGTTGGCCGAGTCCAAGTTGCCGGTCGGCTCGTCGGCAAGCACGATGGTCTTGCCCCCCATGAGAGCGCGCGCGATGGCTACCCGTTGTTGCTGGCCGCCGCTCAGGTTTGTGACCCGGTTTCGCTCCTTGCCCTCAAGACCCACCCGTTTCAGCACGGACATGGCCTCGTCGACTTGTTTTTTGCACGGCGGGCCGCCTACGGCGAACATTGGCATCAGCACGTTCTCAAGAGCGGTGAAGTCCGGCATCAGGTGGTGGAACTGAAACACAAACCCCAGGTGCTTGCCTCGAAGTCGTGCCAACCCGTCGTCGTCCAGTGTGGAGACGTCTTGGCTGGCGATGCGCACCTTGCCCTCGGTCGGTCTGTCGAGCGCGCCAAGCAAGTGCAGAAGAGTGCTCTTGCCGGAGCCGGACGGGCCCAAGATCGCCACGAACTCGCCAGCCTGAACGCTCAAATTCACGTCTTGAAGGGCGCGCGTCGGGATGGCACCTTCGTACACCTTGCCGACGCCTTCGAGCTCGACGACGGTTTGACTATCCATAGCGGATCACCTCGACGGGGTCCACCTTGGCTGCCCGCCGCGCCGGCGCGATCGCCGCCAAAACGCCGATCACGATCGATGTGCTTACGGCCTGGGCGATCAAGCCCGGCGTGATCAAAATCGGGAAAATCGCCCTGCCCGCTCGGTACTCCTCAATCGATCCCCCTACCGCCAGGCTCAGACCGCTGCCTGCAACGACGCCGACCGACGAGCCAATTAAGCCAACGAACAGCCCCAGCAAAACGAACGTCCAGACGATCTGACCTGTGCGCGCGCCCATGCTTTTCAGGATGCCGATTTCACGCGACCTTTGAACCACGGTGACGGCCAGCACCGAGGCGATGCCGAACGCCACCGCCACCATCACAAAGGTTTTGATCATGTTGCTGCTGCCTGATTGGCCCTGCAACCCTGAGAGAAACTCCTTGTTCCGACGCATCCACGACTCGACCTTAAGGCCTGTCTTCGCGGCCAAACGGTCGGCGATGGCGTTCGCTTGGAACACGTCGGCGATCTTGGTTTCGATGGCGTTGACGTAACCCACGAGGTCGCCCGCCCGCTGGGCGTTGGGAAGCGAAACGTAGAACGAGCGGCGGTTCACCTCCGCCACGCCGGAATCAAAGATTCCGGCGACGATATAGTCGAGCTCGACGTTTTTGGCGGATCGCGTTCGGATGATGCTGCCCACGCCGACCCCCAGTTCCTTGGCCAGCTCGACACCAATCAGACAACGCTGGCCCGACACGTCGTACACCCCATCCTTCATTCTTCCAGGGAGGTCGATGATTTGTTTGTACCGCTCGGGCTCGATTCCGCGAAACGTGATCGGCTTGGTTTGCTGACCCTTGATGGCGAAACCGCCGACCGACACCAGAGGCGACACGGCCGTGATGCCCGGCTCAGCGTCGACCGCCTCGAGCACCTGTTTCCAGTCGGCCATCTTGCTTTCCCTCAAGCCGGAGCGCAGCACCGTCGCGAGCACCCGACCGGAGTCCTTCTGAAGGGGTTGCGGGTCCAGCTCAAGCGGCTCGATGGTCACTTGAGAAATGTTGCCGATGACGCGATCAATGAGGCTCACCTGCAAACCGTCGATCAGTGACGACACGAAGATGTACACCGACACGCCGACGACCACTCCCGCCAGGGTCAGCACCGTCTGAACGCCGCCCGCGCGGAAATACCGCCAAGCCAAGTGCCAAGCGAACCTCACTCTTTCGGCTCCTCGACGATCTTCGGGCGGACCTTCCTGGCCTTCGGGGCCTCGGCAGGATTCAAAAACACCAAGTCGCCCTCGCTTAGACCCTCAAGAACCACCGAATGCGTTTCGTCGCCGCGCACGGCCTTGATCAAACGGTCTTGCAAAGTGCCGTTGACCAACACCTTGACTCTAGGTGAAACCAGACCCCCGAAAACGCTTTGGCGCGGAACGACCAGCGCGTTCTTGTGCTCGGCGACGATCAGGTTCACGTCGACGGTCATTTGGGAGACAAGCCGCCTGTCCTGTTCGTCAAGGCTGACGCGGACCTCGACGGTTCCCCTCTGCGGGTCGGCGGCCGAACTGATTTCGGTCACCCTGCCCGTGATCTGCTTGCCTTCAAGAGCGGCCGCCGTGACGGTCGCCTTCTGCCCAACGAACACGTCGGCGAGATAAGTCTCGTCCACGTCGACCCGTACCCGAAGCCGTCCGGGCGCGGCGATTTCGATGAGGGGAGCGCCGGCTGAAGCGACCTGGCCCGGCTCGATCCTTCTGGCGGTGACGACGCCATCGAAAGGAGCGACCACCGCGGCTTGTCTCAGCCGGCTCTCGGCCAGCCTCAACCTGGCCTCGGCGGCGGCGATCTGAGAGAGGCTTGCCTGCTCGCCGGCCAAGTTCGCCTTGTACTGAGCTCGCGTGCTTTCGACCAACTGACGCTCGGACGTCCGATTCTTCAGCGCCAGCTCCGCCGTTTGCAGGTTGGCGCGGGCGCCCGATAGGCTGGCTTCAACCTCACGGACCGCGGCTTCGGCCTGGCGGATGTCCTCTTCACGGCCCTTTTTCAGCGCTTCAGCTTGGGAGGTCGAAGCCGCAAGCCTGGCCTTGGCCTGATCCATGGCCGACTGCGCCTGCTCGAGCTGCGAAAGCGAGTAGACCCCTTGGTCGTAAAGCTTCTTGGCCCTTCGGTACTCGCTTTCGCGTAGCACGGAAGTCGAAAGGTCGGACGAGACTTGGGCCTCAGCCGCCGCCACCGTCTCAGACCGCTCACCGGCCCTGACCCTCTGCAGGGCCGCAAGAAGCTGCCGGCGCCTCTCGGCAAGGCTTTCGACTTGCGCCTTCAGGCGGTCCCTCTCCGATGTCAGCGCGATTCGGTCGCGTAAGGCCAGCTCGGCCAGCACCGTGCCTTGCTTCGAGCCCTCGGTGATGGCTTTTGACCGGCTGTAATCCGCCTTGGCCGCTTCAAGGTCGGCGTGAGCCACCCTCACCGCTTCTTCAAGGTCCCGCGAATCGAGCTCGACCAGCGGTTGGCCGGCCAAGACTCGGTCGCCGACGTCGACCAGCACGCGGGTCACACGGGCCGACCCGCTCATGAGAGCAACCGATGTCCGATTCACAGCCTCCAGCCTGCCGGTCACTGCCAACGTCGTCGTCACCTCTTGGCGGCCCAACTGGACCACCTCCACGGTGACGGGTTGCGATCTCTTGTAAAAAACATAGACCGCAAGGGCCGCCACGGCAACGATTACAACCCCTGACTTAACAAACTTCGTGACAATCATTACACACAATACCCCGAGAAAGAGCGTGCGCTGTCAAGGGACGCCTAGAAGGCCTAAGCCGTAAAGCCTAATGGGGCCCGCCGTCTCGCGCTCGAGGGCTTTATGGCGCCGCGCCGAAAGACGATGCCTTCACTGAAGCTCAAAGACAGCGGGCTTGCCCGAGGCCGAGTCCTTGCAGATCCAAACGTGGAAAACGCCCGGCTCAACGAGCTCGTTGCCGTTCTCGTCAAAGAACCTGAGCTGCTCGTCGCCGATCTCGAACGACACCCGGCGGGACTCGCCCGGCATCAGCTCGATCTTGGCGAAGCCCTTCAGCTCGCGGATCGGCCGGACCCTCGAAGCGGCGACGTCGCGTATGTAAAGCTGAACGATTTCGGTACCGGGCCTGTCGCCGGAATTGGTCACGGTGCATGAGGCGGTCAGCTTGCCCCCTCTCGAAAGGCTTGGCGAGCTCAGCTCGACTGGGGAATATTCGAAGGTCGTGTACGTGAGGCCGTGGCCGAAAGGATAGAGAGGCAGGTGCGTGGAGTCCCGGTAGTCCCGGTATTGGGGTCGACCCGTGTTGAACCCGTTGTAGTGAACAGGCACCTGTCCGACCGACCTGGGGAACGACGCCGTCAGCTTGCCCGATGGCGAAGCGTCGCCGAATAGCAGGTCGGCGAGGGCGTGGCCGCCTTGAACTCCGGGCTGCCACGCCATCAAGAGCGCGTCGGCCTTTTCCTGAAGCGAGACCACGGACATCGGTCGGCCGCCGAACAGCACGACGACCAATGGCTTGCCCACGGAGGCCACGGCCTGAAAAAGCTCCTCTTGCCTTCCGGTCAGCCCGAGTTCGGTACGGGTGGCGTTTTCCCCGCTCCAGCCCCTTGGCTCGCCCAGCGCCAGAACCACCACGTCGGCGTTCCGGGCGGCCTCGACGGCATCGGTGAACTCCTGCTCAGCGACTTCGTCGATTGGAGCGTCCGGGTCCTCGACGACCGACCCGTCGGTCCTCGTGATCGTCCGCCTGCCCTTCGTGAGCCCACAACCGCGGCAAACCGTCAGGCACGCGTCCAAGCCAAGCTTGGCGCGAAAGCCCTCTTCCAGCGTGACGACGTCGCGCCCCTTGCCAAAGCCCGCCCAGCTCCCCAAAAGCTCCTCTCTTTCCGAAACGAGCGGGCCGATCAGGGCGATCTTCAAGCCGTCCGTCTTCAAGGGCAGACAGTTTCCTTCATTTTTCAAAAGAACGCACGATTTGACAGCCGCTTCGCGCGCCAGCCGCAATGCCTCGGGGGCCAGGAAGGCGCTCTCTTGCCATCGTTCGTCCACGTACGGGTTCTCGAACAGCCCCCGTCGGAACTTAATTCGCAAAACGTTGCGGACGGCGTTGTCGATCGTCTCCAAGGACACCTTGCCCGAAGCAACCTGCTCGCCCAGCGTGTCGATGTACGACGAAGTGACCATTTCCATGTCGACTCCGGCCTCCAAGGCAAACCGGGCGGCTTCGGCCGGGCCGTCGGCAAGGCCGTGTTCGATGAGCTCAAGGACCGAAGCCCAGTCGCTGACCACAAAGCCTTGGAACCCCCATTCTTTGCGCAGGATATCGGTCAGGGTATGGCGGTTGCCCGAGGCCGGTATGCCGTTCAAGCAGTTGAACGCGGCCATCACGGTCATCGCGCCCGCCTCGACGCCGGCGCGGAATTGGGGCAGATAATTGTTCCTCAGGTTATATTCCGAGATGTCCGTGGTGTTGTAGTCGCGTCCGCCTTCGGCCGCGCCGTATCCGACGTAATGCTTAAGGCAGGACACCACCCGGCGCCGGTCAACCGGGTCGTCTCCCTGGAAGCCCTTGACGGAAGCCGCCGCGTAGAGACAGCCCAGGTAAGGGTCCTCGCCGAACCCCTCGCTTATGCGTCCCCAGCGCGGGTCGCGCGCCAAATCGACCATGGGTGCGAACGACCAATCGATGCCGGCCGCCGTGGCCTCGAAGGCCGTCGTCTCTTGAACGCGATTGAAAAGTTCGGGCTCCCACGAGGCGGACAAGCCAAGCGGTATGGGGAACACCGTGCGATAGCCGTGAATGGCGTCAAAACCCATCAAAAACGGGATTCCAAGCCTCGATTCCTCCACGGCGATGCGTTGCAGACGGTTTCGGAGATCGGGCTTACCGATGGCCTCCCAGGCTGGAAGAAACGAGCCTACGCGGCCCCTTCGAAGATGTTCGGCGTGAATCTCGTCGGAGTTGGCTTCCATGACGATTTGGGAGAGCTGGCCAAGCTTCTCCTCGAGGGTCATCTGAGACAACAGGTCTTCAACGCGATCCTCAACCGGTTGAGCGGGGTCCTCGAAAACGTCCTTTTTGCCGTTCTTGTTGTAATCGTGCCAATGCTGATCTGCCATAGCCATTCCGTCGCAACCGCGATGTTTGCGCGCCTGAGATAACGGCTCGGGCGCTCTAAAAGTATGAACGCAAGAGGCCTTTCTTCGCTGAGAGCCCGACGGGCCAGCCTTAGGGGGCCTCAGGCGCCGGCGGTATCTTTAAGGTATGAGACGGTTGGTTCCTTCGTTGGCCATGATTCTGGCGGTCGGTTTGGCTTTTGCCGCCGAAACGTTCAAACTCACGGTGCTCCACACGAACGACTTGCACGGCATGCTGCTTCCGCACAAATACATGTCGAAGGACTACCCCGATCAAAGCGAGGACAACGTCGGCGGCCTGTCGCGAAGAGCCTACCTTGTCAATCAAATCCGCCAGCAGACAAAGCACCCGGTCCTTTACATCGACCTGGGCGACATTTTCACCCGTGGCCCGTGGCATCTGCTTTATTTCGGCGAACCCGAAGTTCAGGCGCTGAACCTGCTGGGCTGCGAGGCGATGACAGTGGGCAACAATGAATTCAAGGCCAACCTGAGCGTGTCGTCTCAGGACGTCTTTAAAAAGCTCTTGCGCCAAAGCAAATTCCCGTGGCTTGCGGCAAACCTGACCGTCGGCGACTCGGGCAAACCTGTTGAAGGGGTCCGACCCTATGTGATACGCAACTACGGAAAGGTCAAAGTCGGGTTGCTGGGTTTAACCGCCCCGCGCGCCAAGGACTATCCCCAGACCAAAGGCTGGACGATTTCCGATCCCATCGAGGCCGCCCGCCAGTGGGTTCCCAAGGTCCGCCAGGAGTGCGACGTTTTGATCGCCATGACGCACATCGGCTACGCTTTGGACCAAGAACTGGCCGCCAAGGTGCCCGGCATCGACGCCATCGTCGGCGGGGATTCGCACACTTTGCTCGAAAAACCGACATGGGTCGCGGCACCTGACGGCCGCAAGGTACCGATCGTCCAGGCAGGCGAATTGGGCGTTTGGCTGGGTCGGTTGGATTTGTCCTTCGTGAAAGAGGAGCGCGCGTGGAGGCTGGCCAAGGCCGAAGGCCGGGTGGTCAAACTGGACAAGGCCGTCCCTGGGGACACCGCGATGGCCAAGATGCTCGAAAAGTGGGTTCGTCCCAAGCAAGAGCTCGAGCAGAAAGCTGGCCTACGCCACGCTCCGATTCTGCCTTGGCTCGTGCGTTCGGGGGTCGTCAACCACGCCGTAAATAACCGCGTTCTTGCCGGTCTTCTTCGCTGAATACTGGAGCCTGTCGGCAACCCGGACCAGTTCCCGAATGTTGTGCGGAACTTTGTTGAACGTGACAACTCCAATGCTCAGGGTGACGTTGTATCCCTTCTCGTGGATTTCGTCATTCAGCACCTGCTTAATGCGCCTTACCGCCACATGGGCGGCCGAAGCCGATGCGACGCTGAAGATGACCGCGAACTCGTCGCCTCCGATGCGCGCCACGAGGTCGGTCGGTCGCACGCTGCGCAAGAGCGTCTGGCCGATCAGCCTCAAAAGGTCGTCGCCCGCCTCGTGACCGAATTTGTCGTTCACCTCTTTGAAGTTGTCGCAGTCGATGAAGGCAATCGTCAGCGGCTGTCGCCGCAATCGAGCTTGGCGCACGGCCGCGATAGCCTTCTCTTCAAAGGCGTAGCGGTTGTTCACACCGGTGACCGGGTCCTTGCGCGCCAGATGCCGTTCGTGGTCTAAGGCGGTCTTCAGCTGGGATACCAGATGCGCGGCCAGCATGGTCATCAGCGGCCGGCTTATCACCATCCACACAACGGCGAACAGGGGCGCGTCGGCTGGCGCCTGCTCAGGGATGATCTGCGTGATCACCAAGCTGGCGCCGAGCGAAGCCGTGTAGCCGGGCAGCCGGCCCAAAAACCAAGCGGCGATACCAGCGTAAAGACAACCCAAAATGGCCGGCTCGGAGTAAACGCCGATCACATGGGTAACCCAGTACAGCAAAGGCAAGCCAGCCAAGCTGAGCAACACCCTTGCCAACAGAACCAAAGAAGAGAAATCATTTCGTCTTTTCATGTCTTCCGCAAGCGACTCCAAAGAGCTCACGGTCCAATTTACACATCGGCCGGCTTTGGAAGGTTTTCTAGTGCGAATGCGCCGGCTAGGGCTTTTTTCCTCTTACATTTTTCCGAGTGATTGTGACCATGTAAAAACGATTTTCCATCCGCTCAAAAACAAGGATGTTCCTTGGGGCAAGCTGGAGTCTCTGGCACGCCGCTCGGCGTGTCTTGCCGGCATTCACGCCCTCCTGCTGCTCGGCTTGTTAAAAAAGACCGGTTATTCGGCCCTTCGAATCCACGTCGATCTTTTCGGCATTCGGCTCCTTGCCCAAGCCAGGCATCAGCATGATGTCTCCGGTCAAGGCGACCACAAACCCGGCGCCTGCGGAAGCTTGGATCTCGCGGATCTCGACCTCGAAGTCGCATGGCGCGTTGAGAGCCTTGGGGTCGTCGCTCAGGCTGTACTGGGTCTTGGCGATGCACACCAGCATGTCCTGAGAGCACTTGTTTTCCATTGCCCACTTGAGCCGCCGCGAGGCCGCCAGATCGATCGATACTGACCTTGCCCCATAAGCTTTCTTGCAGATCGTCTCGATCATCTGGCTCAACGGAACTTCGATCGGATACAGGTGCTGGAAGGTGCTTCTCTGATCCGCGGCTTTGGCCACGGCGTGGGCCAATTCAAGGCAACCGGAACCGCCTTCGCCCCAGGGGTCGGCCACCACAACGCGAAGGCCGTTTTCAGCGCAAATGCCGCGGATGGCTTCGTAATCCTCTTCCGTGTCGGAGGGAAACCGGTTGATGGAGACGATCACGGGCGGGCCGTAGAGCCTGAGGTGGTCGGCGTGCCGAAGGATGTTTTTCATGCCTTCGCGGACGCCCTCGACCGAGTCCTGGCCCCCGTGGTGCTTCAAACCGCGAACCGTGCCCACCAAAACGATGGCGTCGGGGCCGCGACCCAGGTGCCGACACACGATGTTCAGGAACTTTTCCGCCCCAAGGTCCGCCGCAAAGCCGGCCTCGGTGACCAGGTAGTCGGCCATGCCGAGCCCGCACTCGGTGGCAATCAACGACGAGCAGCCGTGGGCGATGTTGGCGAAAGGCCCTCCGTGGACCAGCGCGGGGCCGCCCTCGATGGTTTGCACCAGGTTCGGCCGTATGGCATCCCTTAGCAAGGCGGCCATGGCCCCATTGGCCTTGAGTTCCCGGGCGGTCACCGGACGCCGCTCGGCGTTCTCGCCGACGATGATGCAACCGAGCCGCTCCTTCAGCTCGTCGAGCGAACGTGCGAGGCAGAGTATCGCCATCACCTCGCTGGCGGGCGCGACGACGAAGCCGTCCGAACGGGGAAAGCCGTTGACCCGTCCGCCTAGACCGACCACGATCTCCCTCAAGGCGCGGTCGTTCATGTCCACCGTTCGCGGCCAGAAAATCGACCGAACGTCCAGACCCAGCGCGTTGCCGTTGTGCACGTGGGCGTCGATCATCGCCGAGAGCAGGTTGTGGGCCGCCGCCACAGCCGGAAAGTCGCCGGTGAAGAACAGATTGATCTCCTCCATTGGCAGGACTTGGCTGTATCCGCCGCCGCACGCGCCTCCCTTGATGCCGAAGATCGGCCCGAGCGCCGGCTCGCGCGTGGCGGGAACGGCCGTTTTGCCGATCTTGTTGAGGCCTTGGGCCAAGCCGATCGTGGTTGTGGTTTTGCCTTCGCCTGCCGGAGTCGGGGTCATGGCCGTCACCAAGACGAGTTTGCCCTTCTTGGGAGCGGAACGGAGGCGCTCCATCGCTTCATGGCTCAACTTAGCCATGTAGGGGCCATAGTGGGTGATTTCGTTCTCATCGAGTCTCAATCGCGCGGCAATCTCGCTGATCGGCTTGAGCTTCGCGCTCTGAGCAATTTCAAGGTTCGTCATGACGTTTTTCCCTTGGAATAGATTTCTTTGGCGGCCTTTTTCGCCGCCTCCTTGTCGTCGAAGCCGAGCAAACCTTCGAGCACCATTTCCGTCAGGCCCTTCTTGATCCGGCCCACCTCCTTACCCTCGGGCAAACCCAGCAGGTCCATGATTTCCAAGCCGCTCAAGGGGCTCTCGAGCTTCTCTTTAGGAGTCACTTGCGCAACTTGGCCAAGGTGCTCTCGCAACTCGGCGATGTCCATGGCCTGCACGCCCGGCTTCAAGGCCGAGATGTCGGCTTGAGCCAGGTCCAAGAGAAGGTCCAAGTGCTCTCCAAGGTCGCGGATCAGGCGCCTGGCCGCCGATGGGCTGACTTGCGATGCGGACATGAGCCGCATGTGGTTCTTCACCAGTTTGCAAACGACATCGATTTCGGCGCTCGGCAATTTGAGCCGCGTGAGCACGGCGCATGCGATGTCTGCAGACACGGCCTCATGGCCCAAAAACCGCACGGCGCCTTGGCCGTCGACGCTTCTTGTGGGCGGCTTTCCAACGTCGTGGAAAACGATGGCCAAGGCCAACCGGGGTTCGCAAGGGCTGGCGTTTCTCAAGGCGAGCATCGTGTGATCCCAAACGTCGAGGTGGTGGTAAGCGCCTTGCTCAACGCCTTTCATAGCCGCCAGCTCCGGCGCGAACCGCTCCAGGAGACCCGTCTCGAGTAGGTCCTGCATGGCGCGGTCGGCGTGCTCGAGGGCCAGCATTCGAAGCCACTCGTCGCGAATGCGCTCCGCGCTGATGATGCTCAAACGGCCACGGTTGGCGCGAATCGACTCGTAGAGGCCTTCGGCAGGCTCGAAACCGAGCTTCCACCGGAACCTTACGGCTCGAAGCATGCGCAACGGGTCGTCGATGAAGGTGTCGTCGGGGTTCAGCGGAGTCTGCAGGATCTTGTTGACGAGGTGCCCGAAACCGGAGCCCAGGGGGTCGCGGATTTCGTTGGTGTGAAGGTTCAAGAAGATGGCGTTGACCGTGAAATCGCGCCTAAGGGCGTCTTCTTGAAGAGTGGCCGGCTCTGTGAAGGGCTTTCGCGATTCGCTCGAATAAGACTCCCGGCGCGCCGTGGCCAATTCGACAGTCGAACCGCCGACGCGAAACATCGCCGTGCCAAACCGCGGGTAAGAGACGGGAGGAATGGAGGAAACGCCCTTCTGGTATAGCAGGTCGGCCAGATCGAGCGCCGACATCTCTGTGACCATGTCGAGGTCCTCAGGCAACGGGTTACCGAGCAACATGTCGCGGACGGCCCCGCCCACGAGCCAGACCTCCCCCTCGAAAGGGGTGTCGACGGTCGCTCGCCTGATCCGGTCAAGCGTCGTTTGCATTTCGACCGGCTTGTGGGCTTCGCACCTGGTCGGCCACGCGCTGCCACATGGCCACGGCCCGCACGTCGCGCCGCCGCTGTTCGATGGCCTTCCCGATCTTTTCAGAAAGTTGCTCGTAAGCGTCGACGCCCGGCGTGTTTTTCTCGATGTAGTCGTAAGCCCCGTAGCGCATGCACTCGACGGCGTTGGCCACGTTTCCGTATGCGGTCATCACGATAACTTGTGCGAGAAGATCCCGGCTGAACGCGGCCTGAAGCACGCGCAGACCGGAATCGGGGTCTTCCATACTCATGTCGGTCACGATCGCGTCGAAGGGCCGGTCGCCGCCACCGATGAGCCGGATGGCCTCGGCGGAGGTGTCCGCGGTCTCCACTTCGTAGCCTTCACGCTCCAGCCTGCGCCGCACGGCCTTCAAAACGTCTTCCTCATCGTCGATCACGAGCACTCGAAACATGTCGTCTAGAGTATATCGCGAACGCGTCTGGAAGGTCAGGCAATTTCTAGCTGCCCGGCTCTTATGGATGGCAAATTGCCTGGCCAACCGCATCGCTAGGGGGCTCGTACGCCACAATAGGACCGTGAAAGTCTCCTTCCTGCACATCTCCGACTACGCGATGGTCAGCCAGCAGAACAAGCTGAGCGTGATCGGCATCTTCCGCGACGTGTACGCCGAGTCGGTGCCCTCGGTGTTCCCGCCGTTCAAGATCTCCGTCGGCTTGGAGACCGACCACGACGACGCGGACACCGAACAGGCCGTAACCGTGCGCATCATCGACGCCGATGGCCGCACCTTGCACGAGCATAACGCCATGGTCTCGGTGCCCACCGTGTTCGACAGCCAGGACCTGCATGTCGTTGGCGACTATTACGGCCTGCCGCTGCCCACGTTCGGTGAATACTGCGTCGAGGTTTGGCTGAACGGGCTCTTGGCCGAGAGCAAGGTCATGCGCGTGATGCCGCTGCCCAAGCCGTTCCACAATCCCGAGGCGTGAGAGGTACCCTAAATATCGATTCGAGGTGGTTGCCATGTTGCGTTGCGCGATCTTGACAGCGATTCTTGCCATAGTCTCGCTCGCTCCGGCCAAGCAAGCGAAGATGCGGCTGATGCAGGACGGCGAACGGATCGGATCAGGCTTGTTCGTTCACGAGGGAACCGCGAACGGTGGAAGCAGGCTCGAAATCACCCTGACCATCCAGAACGGCCCCCAAACCATCGTCATGAAGCAGATCGACCGGTACGACGCGAAGGCGCGGCCAATCGAGAGCGTCACAATTCATCAAGACGGCGACCAAAAGACCGTGCGGCGGCACCTTTTCGGTCCGAAGGCATTGCAGATTTCCGTCACGGCCAACAGCAAAACGACCTCCAGTTTGGCAGCCTACCCAGCTGGAAAATCGATCAACCGCCCGTCGCAGAAATGGTTCTTCGACGAGATGCCCTTGCCAGGCGCGATCAGCCGAGAGACGGTGTTCCAAAACGGCAAATGGACCGAACGAATCAGCCGCTACATGGGCCTGAAAGAGATCCTTTTGAACGGAAAGAACGTGAAGGCCTACGAGCTGCTCGACAGGCGTTCGGACGGCACCGAAGAAGTTCGCCAGTGGGTCGACCAAGACGGCATGCCGCTCCGCATGGAGTTTTCTGCGTCCGGGACGAAGCTGGTGCTGGAGCGGGAGGAATAGCCCGCGGTCACACCTCGACGATGCTGGGCAGGACCAGCGGCCTGAGCATCGTTCGCCGGGCAATGAACTTGCGGACAATGTCGGAGACGACGTGGCGCAAGTTGTCGCTGTCCCTAAGGTCCTCCTTGTCCATGCTTTGCAAAGAATCCATGAGCATCGAAGCCGCGTCCTCGAGCGATTCCTCGGGCCCGTTGAAGCCCTTGGCTTGGATGATCGGAATGCCGACCACCTCTCCCAGCTCGGTATCCACCGCGACGGCCACCGCCAGCACGCCGTCCTTTGCAAGGTTCGTCCGATCTCGCAAGACATCATCGCTGATTCCGGGCGTTCCACTAAAATCGACCAGAACGCGCCCGCAAGGAACTCGTTCGCCGGTGTAGGCCTTGGTGGCGTCCAGGCACAGAGGCACGCCGTCCTCCATCAGCCAAGTTCGGTGCTCGGGGAAGCCCATCTCGCGTGCGATTTGAAGGTAGAGGTGCAGGTGCCGGGCCTCCCCGTGAACCGGCGCCAAGTTGTAAGGCCGGGTCAAGTTGATCATCATCTTAAGTTCTTCCTGGTAGGCATGGCCGCTGACGTGGATCGGTGTGGGGGACTCGTAAACGACCTTGGCGCCTTGACGGAATAGTCGGTTGATCGTTCGCCAGATGGCGGCCTCGTTGCCCGGTATGGGCCGCGCCGAGTAAATGAGCGTGTCCCCCTCCTGAATCTTAAGCCGTCCATACTCATCCTTCGACATCTGAACCAAAGCCGACATCGGTTCGCCCTGGCTCCCCGTGGTGAGAATCGCCAGCTTGTTCGGGGCATGCAACCGAACCTCGTCCAGCTTGATCATCGTGTTCGGCGGAATCTTGATGTACTTCATCCGCGAGCAGATGTCGACGTTCTGCTCCATCCGGCGGCCAACCACCGCGACCTTGCGGCCGCATTCGGCGGCGATTTGAATGAACTGCTGAATGCGATGGATGTTGCTGGCGAAGGTCGTCATAAGCACGCGCCCTTCAGCCTCCAACATCACTTGGCGCAATCCTTGGCTGACCGCGCTCTCGCTGGTACCCCATCCCGGCCTGTCAACGTTGGTCGAGTCGCTCATCAGGACCAGCACGCCCTCTTTTCCCAGCTCTCCGAAGCGGGTGATGTTGGTCAGTTTGCCGTCGACCGGACTGAAGTCGAACTTGAAGTCCGAGGTCATCAGGACGATGCCGTACTGCGTCCGGATCGCCATGCTGCTCGATTCTGGGATCGAGTGGGTCACTTTGATCGGCTCAACCGACAAGGAGCCGCAGGGGATGATGTCGCCATGGTTCATCACGCGCAAGTCAGCCTTGCCGATCGGCATCTTCTCCTCCAGCTTTTGCCGAATCAGCAGATGCGTGAACTCGGTGGCATACACGGGCACGTTGATCTCGCTGAGAAGGTAGGGTAACGCGCCGACGTGGTCTTCATGGCCGTGGGTCAAGAACACGCCCCGGATCTTGTCTTTGTTTTCGATCAGATATTCGAACTCGGGGATGACGATATCGACTCCGGGCATCTCCTCGGTGGGAAACGCGAGCCCGCAGTCGATCACCACCATGTCGTCGCCCTGCTCAATAACCGTGCAGTTCTTGCCGATTTCGTTCGCCCCGCCAAGGGGAATGATTCTCACTACATCCACGGCCTATAATCGTACCCTTGCGGGATCCGTAGGAACCTAGATTTAAAAAAGAAGCAGGCGCGCCGTCCTTCAGCGCGCCTGATCTGCCGATTTATGGCGTCGCGGTCGGGCTACTTGCCGCCCAGCGGCCCCCACCACTTCTCGATGAAGCGGAGATAGATCGCCAGCTGGTCTCTGTGGTTCAAATCGCCGCCCATCCCGTGTCCGCCGGTGGGGTCGATGACCAACTCGACCAGGTCTCCTTTGCCCCACTGCAAGAGCTTTCGATAGACGTGGACCGTGTCCTGGAAAAGCACGTTCGTGTCTTCGACCCCGTGCAAAAGCAGCAAGGGCGACTTCAGGTTATGACAGATGTTGGTCAGCGAAAATTTGTCCAGGGTGGGAGGGTTGTCGCCGGGCTTCGACTTGCCGATGACGCCGCCGCTGTACCAGTTGTTGTAGTTCTGCCACTCGGTTGGGCCGGCTCCGGCGATGCCCAGAGTAAAGACGTCCGGCGCCGTGTACATGCACATTTGCGCCTGGAATCCGCCGAATGACCACCCGCTGACGGCCACTCTCTTCGGGTCGACGCTGTAGTTCTCCTTCAGCCAGTTGACGCCATCGACGAGGTCCTCGACTTGCGCCTTGCCGGGCTGCTCGAAATTGGCCTTTCCAAACACGGCTCCATAGCCCGACTGCCCGCGCGGGTCAATGGTGACGTAAATGATGCCCTTGGTGGCGGCCATGTAGTTCTCCCATAGGCCAACCCCGTCGTCGTTCACCGAGTGGCCAGTTCCCAGCGGCCCGCCGTACACGTCGATGTACAGCGGCCACTTCTTGTCCTTCGACCATTGCGGCGGCAGGTACATCCGCCCCCAAATGGTCATGCCGAGCCGGTTCTTATAGGTGAACAGTTTCGGGATGACCTTCACCAAGTCGTAGAAACCCTTGCGGTGGGAATCGGTGATCGCCTTTTCGCTGCCGGGCTTCTTCGCGTCCAGCACGTACAGCTCCTTCATCGTGGTGAAGTTGCGGAAGGTCACCGACATCGCGTTGGCCTGATCGCTCACGGCCAGTTCGTCATAGGTTCCGTCCCGTAAGGTCAGCCTCTTCATCTCGCCCGTCTGCATGTCGACCATGTAGTAGTTCATGCGGGCCGGAGACTCTTTGCTCGAACGGCAAATGAGATGTTTGCCGTCCGGGGTGACCTTGATCGGGTAGACCTCGAAGTCGCCCTTCGTCAATTGGTTGGCCCCCTCAAGTAGGGGATCGACCAGCCACGCGTGCCGGAAGCCGCTCGTCTCGAGCATGGTCACAATTTTCTTGCCGTCCGGCGTGTAGAACGGGTCGGTCATTTCCGGGCTGGTGTGCTCGCCGTCGCACTTGGTCTTAAACACGGCTTTTTGGGTTCGGTTTTCCACGTCGGCGACGCGGATCTCAAGGGTCTGGTTGTCGCGGTCCCAAGTGCCGAAAACGAGCTTTTTGGAGTCCGGGGACCAGGGGTTGTTGTGATGGAAGAGGGCGAGCCGGTTCTGCCCCGCCGGAAGCTTGATCACTTCCCAAGGCTTCCCGTCGTTCTTGGGGTTGGCGGTCGGGCTGTCGTTCAGGTCGTAGACAAAAAGGTAGCTCTCCCACCGGAACGGGTCGTCGGCGACGTCCCGCCCCGTCCTCTGGGCTTTGGCAAAACGCTCCCTGTAGGTGATGTAGTCCACCTCTCGAGCCTTCGAGGTGTCCCGCCCAGAGCTGAGCATGATTTTGGTTCCGTCGGGCGAAATCGAGTAGCCGTACATGGGCATTCCGTGAGGCAACGGCGGGTTCAGCTGAACCACAGCGGGCGAGCTGAACGTGAAACGGAAGACGGCGTCGCCCCTCTGGTATGTAAACGATTTGTCGTCTTTGGCCCACTCGAGTTTGGTTTCGGCGTCGCGGGTCTTGGTCAGTCGAATCGGCTTGCCCTCGGACATCTTCCATAGGAAGACGTCGCCCTTGTAGGTCAGCAGCACCTCGTGCTTGGTCTTGGCCCATACGATCTCGCCGATCCCGGGGTAAGTGGGCCCGAAGTCGTTGGGCTTTTTACGCAGTTCGATCTGGTGCTTCCGGTACTCTTCGTTGGACATCTTGAGGGTCTTCTCCTCCTCGGCGTCCATCTTCTTGTACGACTCCTTGTACTTCGGCACGTCGCGGTCGAACTCGGTCCAGGTGTCCATCGTGGTCAAGCGCTTGGCTTTGCCGTCCTTATGGTCGTACACCCACAAGTCGTAGCCCTTTTCGTCGTAGGGGTTCCATTTGTAAGCCAGGAAACGGCCGTCGTGAGACCAGGCCATGCCCTGGGGCGACTTGCCGGTGAACCGCTTTCGGGGAAAAACGTCGTCGAACGTCAGTGCGCCCTTCTTCGTCTCCTGCCGCGCGGCTTCTTGAGCGGGAGCGAACGACTGAACCGTCGCCAAAGCGAGAATGCAAGCGATGATGGCGTGTCTCTTCATAAATCACCAGACAAACAACACGCCTGTTTTACCTAAAACAAGGCGAGATGTCTGCGACAGTTCGCAGGCGCCCGTGTTGACAAGTCCGAGTTCGCAAAATGGGCGGCGTCTGAGGATCAAGCAGAGTTGCGAATATTATCGGAGCGGACCTTTGAGGATCGGCCCCACACCTACGACAACTCAAGTACCAGATCAAACCTGTTGCCGGGTTGTCAAACCGGCTAGTGCAGCCATTGAAACAAAGAGGTGCGAACGATGAATATCCTTCGCACCAAAGTTCTGATTCGGCACTTTTGACAGCGCCTATTTTCGGCTATCCCGTCAGGGACAGTGCCGTCGGGTGTCACCTATAAAGGGTTTCCCTTGTTGGGGTGACCAAACCGACTCTTTTCAGATACGTTTTATAGTGTAACATAAGAATTATGTCTTTGTCAAGCGAGGGTGAAATGGAAAATTACATTCTAGGCCTTGACCTTGGAACGAACAGCGTCGGATGGGCAGTTGTCGAATGCGACGATCAAAGCAAACCGATCGCGCTGGCTGATTTTGGCGTGTGGATCATGGCCGATGACAGCATCGAGCAGGATCAAACAGACGGACAGGTCAGCACCCAACGACGTCAGAGGGGACTTGTTCGGCGGGCACGACGCAACTTGCGGCGCAGACGTCAAAGGCGCAACAAGCTGCTCAGCATTCTTCTACGTGTCGGTCTTTTGCCTGAGGACGAGAAGCAACGTGTTGACGTCCTGAATGAGTTTGGCACGAACGACAACCCCCAGGACCCCTATTCGTTGCGCGCCAAAGCCCTAGACAATCCCCTTCAAAAGTATGAACTAGGCAAAGTTCTCTATCACTTCGTCCGCCACAGAGGATATCTATCAACCCGCGATCTCATTGCCGGAAAGGAGACGGAACCGACGGCGCCAAAGACGGGCAAAGAACTCACCGAACAAGAAAAGGAGGAGCAAGGCATCTTGGGAGCAATCACGCGTACCAAGCAACACCTGAAAGAAGCAAACGCCCGAACCTTTGGGGAATACCTCAGCCGATTCTCAAGAGATCGCCAAACGCTCATCCGCACTCGCACCAAGGACGGCCGCAAAGGCGGCATACGGGGGGACCGCTGGCTTCTTCGAGATGAGTTCAACAAAATCAAACAAGCACAGGCCGATCACCACCCGCAAATTTCGCCATACGATTGGGAGGAAATCGAATGCGCCATTTTTGACCAGCGTCCACTATCGAGCAAAGCCCACAGAAAGGGGCATTGCTCGTTCCACAAAACCCACAAACGCGCGACTAAGGCCTCGCTTGTCTTCCAAGAGTCTCGAATCTGGCAACTTATCAGCACCTTGAAGATTGTTGGCCCGGGCTTCCAGGACGGGCGCTGGCTGACGCCCCAAGAACGGCAATCGCTTTTCGAATTCCTGAACGAGCGCGACAAAGCTTCCTTCCGAGAAGTCGCCGATTTCCTTGGCTTCGGGGACCGAGTCAGACTGAAAGGTTGCGACGACGACGGCGTGCCCACCATAAGGGTTAACGAAATCAAGGGCAACCAGCTGAATGCCCTGTTCGGCAAAGCAATTCCAGAACACTGGTACAAGTGGACTTACGAACAAAAGGAACGCTTTCTGAACGAATTCACCACCTTGAGAACCGCAAGCGCCAAGCACAAGAGAATGGTCGAGGGCTGGGGCCTTTCGGAAGACGAGGCGCTTGCCGTCCTCGACCTCCGGCTCCCCCAGGGATACGGCAAGTTGTGCGCCAAGTGCCTGCGCCGCATCGCCAAAGCCATCTCCCAGTCAGAAGAACACAAAACCTACAACCAAGCCCTGGAAGAGTACGGCAAAAGGCATACCGAAGTGGTCGATGACTTCGAGTCGCCCAAGCTGATCCCCTTTTTCGTACGAAACCTCAACAATCCGGTCGTCGAGCGCGCCGTGCGCGAGGCGGTTCGCGTTATCGCCTCGGCGGTGCGGGCTTACGGCAAACCCCGAATCATCCGCATCGAAATGCCACGAGAACTGAGCAAATCGAACAAAGAACGCCAAGAATCCTTCAGAATCCAGGATGAAAATTGGAGAAAACGCAAAAACGCTGAAAAGCAACTGATCGACCACGGCATGCCGGTTACCGAAACCAACATCGAGAAGGTCCGATTGCTTTTGGAAACCGACATGCGAGACCCTTATGAACCAGGCAAGCAATACGGCGTGCGCGACTTGAATGAGCTTGAGATCGATCATATCGTCCCCCGATCGATAAGCCTCGATAATAGCTGGACCAACCGCACCGTCACCCACAAGGACAACAACCTCCAGAAGGGCAACAGGACCCCTTACGAAAAATGGGGACAGGACCCCAAACGCTGGGCCGAAATCGAGCAGCATGCCAAGCATTTGCTTAAGGGCAAAACCGGCATTTCCAAGCAGAAAGTTGAACGCATCCTTTCGTCAGAAAAGTCGAGCGGAGAGGAGCTCATCGGTCAAGCACTTTCCGACACCCGCTACATCTGCAGGGAAACCAAACGGTTCCTTGAAGCCTGCGGGTTTGCGGTCGAGGTTGGCAACGGCCGAATCACAGCCGAACTTAGGCGCCGATGGGAGCTCGACAAGGTCTTGCCGCTCAGCGAGGACGACAGAAATGCCATCGAAAACCGCAAGCAAAAAAATCGGTTTACGTTTCCCAAAAATCGAAGCGACCACCGGCACCACGCCATCGACGCATTGGCAACCGCCTGCACCGACCGGCGCATGGTCCAGGCACTGGCCCGCTACTTCCAGGACCGTGAAGGAAAGTGCTCGCAGGTCAAGAAACATATCCGCCTGCCAAAGCCTTGGCCCAACTTCACCGAGGACGCCAAGAAGAAAATCGAAAATGCCAGGGTCGCCATTAAGCCGACACGAAACGTGCGAGGCTCCATCAACGAGCTGACCGCGCTCAAGCCGGTCAGCGAGGAGGAGTTTCTCGAGGTGCTGAAAAACGCTCCTAAAGAGGCGAGGGAACGGGCGAAACGCGCCCTGATCGCCAACGGCAAGATGTACGTTTTTGGACGCGACGGCAAGCCCTACAAAATGTACAAACTCGGCAACAACCACCACTGCGTGATCTGGGAACGCGAAAACCCCAAGAAGCCTGGCCAAGTCGAGCGCGACCTGACCGTGGTGACCATGGCGGAGGCCCTGCACCGCGTGAGAAAAGACCCGAGGTCACTGTTCGTCTCCGAGCCTCCCGGCCCCGGCTGGCGCCAAGTCATGTGCCCGTGCAAGAACGACATGGTCGAGTGGGAGGGGGACAACCCAGGCGTTTACATGGTAGCTTCTTTTTCTGTGCCTATAGACATGTTCTTGCGATTCGTGTACAAGGCTAAAGCCGACAAAAGGAAGGATCTTAGAATTACGGGAAGACAACACCTCTTAAAGATAAGGAGTATCGTTTCACCAATACCGATAATAGGTGTGTGATCCGCCGGGTCGTCACTGTCTCGCAACGCCATACGCTCAGGGTAAGGGACAACGCCCTTCTGCTCATCAGGGACGGGCGCGAGGTGGCGCGCGTCCCGCTCGAAGACCTGGGAATATTGATCTTGGAGAGCGCCGAAATCGACCTTAGCGTCAGTCTCCTCTCGGCGCTTGCCGTCAACGATTGTGCGGTCGCCGTTTGCGGACCGAACCACCTGCCTTGCGCCTACCAGCTCCCCTACCCGGGCCACGGCCTTCACCCGCAGATTCTAAGGGGTCAAATGGCCGCCACACTGCCAACCAAGAAAAGGCTCTGGGCATGCTTGATTCAAACCAAAATCCGGAACGCAGCAGTCGCATGCCGCCAACTCGAAAAGAAGGACGGAGGACTGATGGAGATGGCCAAGCGGGTGAAAAGCGGAGACCCAGGCAACGTCGAGGCCCAGGCAGCCACGGTCGCCTTTCAAGCGCTTTTCGGGTCCGCCTTTCGTAGGGATGCCGACGGAGCCGGGCGCAACTCCATGCTCAACTACGGCTACGCGATTGTTCGCGCTGCCGTCGCACGGGCCGCAGCCGGGGCCGGTCTCCACCTGGCCCTTGGCATCTGGCACCGAAACCGATCGGACGCCTACGCTTTGGCCGACGACATGATGGAACCCTTGAGGCCCCTGGTCGACCGTCAGGTGGCCTCCATGCCCGAGCCGGAGGACGAATATGCCGACCTGAAGCCAACGGTAAAGCGGGAGCTGATCGGAATCCTTGCCCAAACCGTGGTCTGGAAAAACCGGAAAACACCCTTGCTGACCGCCCTTGAGCTGTATGCGGCGGCGTTTCGAGACGCTCTGATCGAAAACAAGAAGGAAACGCCATGCCCGCTTCTGTGAGATCGCGAACCATTTTTGGAGGAATGCGTGCCATGTGGGTGATCACTCTCTTCGACTTGCCCGTGGACAGTCGACAAAATCGTCGGCACTACACGAAGTTTCACAACTTTCTGATTGATAGCGGTTTCGTGATGCTGCAATACAGTGTCTACGCGCGCGCCTTGCCAAGCCCGGAAAGAGCGAAAGCGGTCGAAAACGACGTGATCGCAAACTTGCCCCCGGAGGGAGAAGTCCGAATCTTGTCGATCACGGATTCTCAATTCAGCAGGATGAAGCTGTTCTGCAAACAAAAACGGCAAAAGGTAGAAAAACAGCCGGATCAATTGTCTTTTTTCTAGTTGTTTTGCCCGCCTCCGGCGGGTTCAATTCCCCTCCCTTTTGAAGGAAGGGAATAGTGTATCTGAAAAGAGTCCGTCCGGTCGCCCCAACCCTGGATCTTCATCATGAACTCCAGCGGGTAGTGTATCTGAAAAGAGTCCGTCCGGTCGCCCCAACCCGCCGAGACTTGGCAGTCCCACGTCGTTGAGTGTATCTGAAAAGAGTCCGTCCGGTCGCCCCAACGCTTTGTAGCTGCTATGCTTAACCTGCAAAAGTGTATCTGAAAAGAGTCCGTCCGGTCGCCCCAACTGCGAACCTTCGGTCCTCCGTGTCGCTCATAGTGTATCTGAAAAGAGTCCGTCCGGTCGCCCCAACCTTTAATGGAGCGCATGTACTCTTCGGCGAAGTGTATCTGAAAAGAGTCCGTCCGGTCGCCCCAACTCTCAAGCAGACGAGACACATCCGCATTGTAGTGTATCTGAAAAGAGTCCGTCCGGTCGCCCCAACTCGCACTGCGTCAGGGACCGACTGGCTGGAAGTGTATCTGAAAAGAGTCCGTCCGGTCGCCCCAACGCACGTCATCATAGGTGTTCTGGGTAATAAAGTGTATCTGAAAAGAGTCCGTCCGGTCGCCCCAACGGGGCGAGACGTCACTGATCCGGCACGTGTAGTGTATCTGAAAAGAGTCCGTCCGGTCGCCCCAACGGCCGCCGCTGCCAACCACCCCAACCCCAAAGTGTATCTGAAAAGAGTCCGTCCGGTCGCCCCAACTACCTGTACTAACTGGTATCTCATATTATAAGTGTATCTGAAAAGAGTCCGTCCGGTCGCCCCAACGCACGGATGTGCCCATCACGAAGGAGTTGTAGTGTATCTGAAAAGAGTCCGTCCGGTCGCCCCAACACCAAATGCAGGGGTCGACAAACAGGGCCGAGTGTATCTGAAAAGAGTCCGTCCGGTCGCCCCAACAAAATGGGAAACATTGAGATGAAACCATCAAGTGTATCTGAAAAGAGTCCGTCCGGTCGCCCCAACAGTCGCGGGAACTGGAAGTTTTATCTTCGTAGTGTATCTGAAAAGAGTCCGTCCGGTCGCCCCAACACAACAACCCAGCTATTGACAGGGTGCCGCAGTGTATCTGAAAAGAGTCCGTCCGGTCGCCCCAACGGAGCGCATAGCCTCGCTGCCGGCCCATGAAGTGTATCTGAAAAGAGTCCGTCCGGTCGCCCCAACGGTAAAAATCTGGTGGCGGCATCGACGCTAAGTGTATCTGAAAAGAGTCCGTCCGGTCGCCCCAACACTCTGCATTCATTATAGCACTATTGGGACAGTGTATCTGAAAAGAGTCCGTCCGGTCGCCCCAACCACAGGCGCGCTGTTTAACCCTGCCACCGTAGTGTATCTGAAAAGAGTCCGTCCGGTCGCCCCAACAATAGAAAAACATTTTCGAGCACGCAACAAAGTGTATCTGAAAAGAGTCCGTCCGGTCGCCCCAACACGACCCGGTCAAACTGTACACCAAGCGCGAGTGTATCTGAAAAGAGTCCGTCCGGTCGCCCAAACGAACTATTTGCTTTGGGTGCTCCGGAATTAGACAAACGACCAAAATAGCAACCCCGCGTTCCAAAACGCGGATGAACATCGATCGAAGCGGGTAAAACTCGGCGGCCGCCGTTCAGGCCATAATAGAGGCAACCGGGGTAGCTCTATGAAGTTCGTGCTTTTGACCAAGGAAAAAGAACTCGAAAACGCCGCCAGGGAGGGCCTTCATCCCAGCGACGACCTCGTCGTAACGGGGGACTGGCACGAGGCGCTCGAACTTTGCGAGGGCGCCGACTTGATCTTCGTCGACATGCTCGCCACGCTCAACGAGCCGCACAAAGTGGCCGGCTACGAAGCTTTTGCCATGGCCAAAATGGACCACCCCGTTGCCAAAACCACCCCCTTAGTGCTCATCGCCCCGCCCGAGGACTACGAGATGGACTTCATGACCGGCTGGCCCGACTTCGTGTTCGCGCACCTGCGCCGGCCCGTCGGCGCGAAGATCTTCCGCCGCGCTTCAACCTGGGTGTGAACCGCCTGCAGAAGGAATCTGGTACTCGTTGACTTTGCGCACGTACTCGTTCATCATTGCTTCGGCGTCATGCGCCTTGTCGCTTTCCGCGTAAACATGGAACAGCGGTTCGAGGGCGTCGGGAAGTACCAGCACCCAACCGTCGCGGTCATACACCTTGATTCCATCCAGCAACTCGACGCGGTCGGTGTCCTTGTGTTCCTCGCTAAGGCGCCGCATGACAATGCCTTTAGCCTCCCAGGGGCACCGCACACGCTCGTGGGAGATCTGAAACTTGGGCAGTTGCGCCACAATTTCGCTCAGCGTCACGTTCAGCGTTTGCATCATCGTGATCATTTTGGCGAACGCGTACGGGCCGTCGAAGCCGGGGTGGAAGTCGGGGAACATAAAGCCGCCGTCGCTGTTGCCCGCGAAGGTGGCCCCGGCATCGGCGGCAGCGCTCATGATGGTGCGCGTGTCGTTCTTCGTCCTTACGACTTTCACACCCTGCTTCACCAGCTCCTCCTCGATGCGCATGGAGGCAGTGACGCTCATCGCAATCGTCGGGTTCTCGTGCGTCTTGCTGATTAGCCAGCACATCGCGGCGAACAGCGTGTTGCCGTCCAGTTCTCGGCCACGGTCGTCGATGACGATGAGCCGCTCGCCCTCGTTCGTGAAGAGCACGCCCATGTCGTAATTCAGCGATGAAACAATGTGCCGAAGATTGCCGACGTGGTGCGCAATCTCGCTGAGCGTCCTCGGGGCCGACTTGGCGTCGTTGAAGCTGTTCAAGCTGATGGAATCGACGGCCAGCTTGGAGAGCATCACCGGGTAAAAGCTGCCGACCGGCGAGTAGCCATAGTCGCAAACCACCCGGAACCGCCGCCTGGAGAACACGGTCTTGATGCGACGGGCGAAGTCCGACTGATAGTCCTCGATGGCGTGCAGACCTTGATCGATCACTCCCAAGTCGTCCGGGTCGATGCGCAGGAAATCCTCGCGCGCATACGCGGCCTCGATTTTGCGCTCGGCCGACTTGCTCAGGTACGAGCCTCGCGAATCGAAGAGCTCGATCAGCGTCACGCGTGCGTTGTCGGGCATTTTGCGCACGTTGAGGGCTCCCGCGGCCTCGCTGTTCTTGATGAAATGCCGGGCTATCGGCAGGGCGATGCTCTGCAGGTCGATCACGTTGCATCCGACACTTAGCAACGAAGAAATCAGCGCGCGTTTGATCATGCGCGAACTGCGTGTGCTGTCGCGGCTCGTCACCACCGTCGATCGCGGGGGCAAGGTGGAGCCGAAGGCCGATCCGAGCCGACAGGCAAAGTCGGGGGTGATCTCGATGTTCGACAAACCGGACACGCCAAGCTCGCGGAACAGAGTGCCGTGCCACTTGTTGCCCCAGATAAGCGACATCGTGACCGTCGAGCCCCGCTCCACGACTTTGTCCGGCCAAAGCTTAACGCGCGGACGGATCGTGCTTTGCGTATCGATGATGCAACGATCGCCAATTACCGAGTCCTCGTTGAGCACGCTGTCCTTTTTTATGGTGACCCGGTAGCCCGCGATCGCCGACCGAATGCTGACATGCGGGCCGACGTACACGCTGTCCCAGATCACTGAACGCTCGACGACGGCGCCGCCCTCGATGAACACGTTGTCGCCAATGGTCGTATAAGGCCCAACCCGGGCGCCATGCTTGATCTTGCAGTTTCGACCGATGCACACAGGCGGAACGATGGTGGCCCCATCCGAGATGTTGCAGTTCGTGCCCGCGTAAATGCCGGGTCCGATCTGGCTGCCGGGCACCGGAAGGTTAATCCGCCCGGAAAGCAGGTGCTCTTGGGCTTCCCGATATTGGGCCAGCGAGCCCACGTCGGTCCAATACTCCTCCATGATATAGCCATAGAGGGGCTTGCCTTGCTCCAATAGTGCCGGAAAGACGTCCTGGCTCCAGTCGCAGAACTTTTCGGGCTCGATCATCTCAAGCACTTCCGGCTCCAGGATGTAGATCCCCGTGTTCACGGTGTCGCTGAACACCTCGGACCAGCTGGGCTTCTCGAGGAAGCGCTGGATGCGGCCCTCCTCATCGGTGATGACCACGCCGAACTCCAGCGGGCTGGGAACCCGGTAAAGAATCAGAGTCGCCAGGCTCTTCTTCTCAATGTGGAAGTCGATGGCTTTCCTCAAGTCGCAATCGGTCAGCGAATCGCCGGAGATGATGAGGAAACGGTCGTTGGCCAGCAACGGCTCGGCCTGTTTGACGCTGCCCGCCGTGCCCAGCGGCGTGGTTTCCGTGCTGTAGGCGATCTTCATGTCGAAGTCGCTGCCGTCGCCGAAGTGGCTCTGGATTTCGTCAGCCAGGTAATGAACCGTGGCGACCACGTCGTCGATGCCGTGCCGCTTCAGGAGCGTCAGGATATGCTCCATGATCGGTTTGTTGCAGATCGGCACGAGCGGTTTGGGATAGTTGACGGTCAAAGGGCGCAATCGAGTTCCTTCTCCACCAGCCATCACTACCGCTTTCATTTGTGCCAGCTCCATTGCCGGGCCGCTATCCTTGAACTTGAAAAGACAAGAACCGAAGCGGGCCCTTTTTTTCATTATAGGACGCTAGGACGGCGAAAAGGAACGCCAATAGCGCAAAAGGTATCCTGGTCTTCTAACGGATGGACCTTGAATTCAATCTGCCGCAGTTCTGGGAGGAAAACCGGCTTAGCTCCAGCAAGCCGTTCCTGACTGACAAGCCCCGTGCGCCGATCTCGTTGCCCGTCGACGATCACTGGCTCATCGAAGAGATGGGCCTGCCGAGCACGGTCCGTTACTATGAGGACAAGGCGTACCGAGCCAAGGTCAACTCCGCATGCAACGACCGCTTGGAAGAGACGGTCGGCATCAGGCCGTTTTCCGAGACGATCGCCAGCGAGCCGTTGCTTCGCATTGAAGAGGTCATGGGAAGCCGCTATGAGGTTGTCGAGGGCGGCACCCCATGGCTGGAGCCGGGTCCGGCCTCCATTGCCGAGATGCATGCTCAACTCGACCGCATTGAGAGCCTGGATGACGAGGGCCTGCTCGCGCTGATTTGCTCCAAAGGAGGCACCTTTGAGCGCGCTGAGGAAACGCGCGAGACCTGCGCGGGCAGCCGCGGTCCGGCCACGATGGCGACCTCCATACTGGGGACGATGAATGCGATGTACTGGGTCGTCGACTTCCCCGAAGACATGGACCGGTTCTTCCGGGTTCTGGGCGATACGATCATCCGCTACCACCGGCTCTTCGAACGCGAAACGAACACGCGCTACGCGGGTTATTACTGGCTGGACGACAACTGCTGCCTCTATTCGCCAGCCCTTTACGAGCGGTTCTGTTATCCCGTGATGAAACGCGTGATGGAGGAGTTCGCCCCCTTGCCCGAACACTACCGCTTCCAGCACTCCGACTCCGAGATGAGGCATTTGTTGCCATATCTAGCCGATTACGGGTTGCACGGGGTGAACCTGGGGCCGACGATTCCAGCCTCCCTGATTCGCGAGGCCCTGCCCGGGGCGGTCATTCATGGCCAAGTAGCGCCGATGACTTTGCGGGACGGCGGGTTCGAGGCGATCGCTGCCGAGGTGAGGCGCGACTTTGCCGCAGTGGGCTTGGACGGGGGCTTGGTTGTGACGACGGCCGGCTCGATCGCGGCGGGCACAAGCCTCCAGTCAATACGGGAGTTCATGTGGTGCGTGCATCACTATTGCCGCTATTCGTAAGCGCCTAACCTTCGATTTATAACTCTGGAATTTTGATACTCCTCAGGTATTCATATGTTGGGTCATAGAAGCTTGGGTCACGCGTCGGGTCTGAATGATCCCCTTCAGGTACCACAATGACCATCCCTTGTCTTGCGCGAGTTAACAAGACCCGGTATGCGTTTTTCTGGTACGTCTTTCGCTCTGCCTTTACGATATTTCTCCATCGATCACCGCAAAACGAATAGTGCTGCCAGCCACTAAGGCTATACCTAAAATCCGCATCCCAGACAACGCAGCTATAATCAAGCTCTAGACCCTGAATATCAAACTCGGTCGCCACATCCTCTAGGTAATAGGATGACCTGGTATCTGTTTTTGGGTCAAGAAACCAGTGCACAGGGTCCACAGGTGCTTTAACGTGTATTGCCTGCGGCCTTAACCGCTCAGCCTGCGAGGATACAACAATGCCATACCGCTCAGATCCACGAGCCTTATTCCGAAGCCATTGCTTTGCAAGTTCAATGTCACGGGTAATTACGATTGGGTAACGCTCAAGAATATTCTTGATTGTGCTCTTCGCCCTTTCCGAGTCTAGGTCCAAAATACATTTCACGAAGTAAGAAACATTTTCAGACCTAAAGGACCGCATTGACACGCCTAAGTGCAGGTCTTTCTCAAAGCAAATATCTTGACCTTCGCTTAACTCCATTATAATGGACTCAGCGCTGTACTCAGTATCAGTTAAACCCGGTGACACATAGACTTTCCAGTGCTTGTATGATCTTTTGATTGCCTTTAGCCATTCTGAGATACCTGCTTCACCAGTGTTAATCTCTTGTCCACCACCAACAAGACATACAACGACAGCCCAATCCTTATGCCTATCAAGACAAGATATTAAGTATTCAGGCTCTGATAAATAAAAGTTTGAACGGTTCTTCTTTCTTCGCATAAACAAGGATGTTTGTTCCATGTTCCAAGCTCGCTGAGCTTCGTCAAATATGGCTACGTGCTCAAAAGGAGGTCTCGGGTCCTTCAGGCATTCGTCTCTAAAGTTGTGAACATTCTGTATGAACATCTTAACTTCGCTAAGAACATTACCCTTGGTCACCTTTCTGCTTCTTTCAGATTTTTGTCTATTGTATCTATCGCGGGCAAGAGCCTCTCTTAGAACAGCAACTAGAGGGCCGTTGCCAGACAAAAAAACGCTATAAAGCTCACTATATTTATCAATATGTGAGATCGCAATGTTGAGACCTACTAACGTCTTACCAGCACCAGGAACACCTGTTACAAAACAAATTGCTTTTCGGCCATTATCTTTAGAAGTAGTTATTATGTTTGATATGGCGGTTGTTGTCTTAGTTAGGTTTATCGCACTAGCATCACTTCTCGATATATCTTGTACACTATGGTTGTTGTACAGGTATCTTGCAGCTTCAATAATGTTTGGTGTAGGTTGGTACTTACCAGACTCCCAATCGGAGATATCTAACTGCCTTACACCGAATAGACTTATTGCATTATCAATCACTAGCCTTAGGTCACAAGCTTTTGCCCGGATTGGGGTTAAAACAAGATCACCAGGACTTTTCTGGCATAATTCCAAGTATGACCTTCTAGCCTCAGTGCACACAAGAATGGGTACTATGATCAACTTGTGACTAGTTTCATGAAAGTTATGTAGGTCTAGGCTATAGTCCCAAACTTGATCAATAGCGCTGCTTTCGTATTCTGACTGTCCGATCTTAAATTCAACAACAAATAGGATCGAATTTACTAGCAGCAGAGTATCAATGCGACGGCCCATTCTAGGTATATCGTATTCAAAATAGATGTATCCGTCCAAGTTAACCAGGGAATCCTTGAGGATTTTTATCTGAGCTTCCCAAGCGCGCTCTTGTTCACGCTCTAAAGAAAACTCGGCTCTTCTGGCAAGCGAGCCAATAACTTCCTCTGTTGATCCCTGAAGAAAAGTCCCGATAGTTGCTGAATACAGGTATCGTTGAATAGCCATCGTCTCTAATGGTTTTAGTTCATGCATATGCAATATTACAATATGCGTTATCTGATATGCTATTTATTTATATACATTATCAAAAGCTACGCAAATTACGAAAAGTGTCCTTAGGCTGCAACATCTTGAATCCTCGTTGCCAATCGATACACGTCCAGTCTAGCGATCGTCCTGACAAACTTAACTTTATTCTCAAGTTCAACTCATTCTCCGACCTTGAGGACGCTGAGAAAGGCCTCTTGAGGCAGTTCGATCGAGCCGATGTTTTTCATGCGCTTCTTGCCCTCTTTCTGCTTCTCCAAAAGCTTCCGCTTGCGGGTGACGTCGCCGCCGTAGCACTTGGCAATCACGTTCTTGCGGTACGGTTTAATTGTGTCGGCCGCGACCACCTTCTGCCCGATCGCCGCTTGAATACGCACCTCATACTGCTGGCGCGGAACCACCTTCCGAAGCTGCTCGACCATCTGCCGGCCGCGATTGTAGGCGAACTGCTTGTTCACGATAAACGACAGCGCATCGACCGGGTCTCCATTAAGCAGGATGTCCACCTTCACCAGGTCGCTGCGCTGGTAGTCGGTCAGCTCATAGTCGAAACTGGCGTAGCCCCGCGTCGACGACTTCAGCTTGTCAAAAAAGTCGAGCAGAATCTCGGCGAGAGGCAGGGTGTAGTGGATCATGACCCGGTTCGGCGAGGGGTACTCGGTCTTCTTGAAGACTCCGCGCCGATCCTGGCAGAGCGTCATGACTGTGCCCACGTACTCCGTTGGAACCATGATCGTGGCATTGACGGCCGGCTCCTCGATGTAATCGATCTCGGTCGGGTTCGGCATCGCGCTCGGGTTGGATACATGCTCGATCTCGCCGTTCGTTCGGTGAACAATGTAGTCGACGCTTGGAGCCGTTAATATTAGATCCAGGTCGAACTCACGCTCCAGCCTTTCTCGGGCAATATCCATGTGGAGCAAGCCCAAGAAACCGCACCGGAAGCCGAAGCCGAGCGCGGCCGAGGTCTCGGGCGTGTACTCGATGCTGGCGTCGTTCAGGCACAGCTTCGCCAAGGCGTCGCGCAACTCCTCGTACCTGTCGTCCGACGGATACAGACCGCAAAAAACCATCGGCTTGGCCTTGCGATACCCTGGCAAAGGCATCCGGGCGGGGTTGTCGCTCGAAGTGATGGTGTCGCCCACCGACGCGTCGCCGATCGTCTTCATCGATGCCGTCAGGAATCCAACCTCGCCGGTCAGTAACTCCGAACCCACTTCAAGCTGCGGACGGAAGACCCCAACCGAGTCCACCTCAAATCGATCCTCCGTGGACATCATCATGATCCGGTCGTCCTTCCGAACCGACCCGTCCACCACGCGAATGTAGGCCACCGCACCCTGATACGTGTCGAAGTGCGAGTCGAAGATCAGAGCGCGCAAAGGGGCATTCGGGTCGCCCTTAGGCGGCGGAATGCGTTGTACGATCGCCTCGAGGATGTCGTCGATGCCCTCGCCTGTTTTGGCCGATGCCAGTACGGCGTCCGAGGCGTCGATCGCAACGGCGAACTCGATCTCTTCCTTGGCGCGCTCCACATCGGCATGGGGCAGGTCGATCTTGTTGATGACCGGCACGATTTCCAAATTCTGGTTCATCGCCATGGACGCGTTGGCGATCGTCTGTGCCTCGACACCCTGGCTGGCGTCCACGACAAGCAAAGCGCCCTCGCAAGCCGCAAGGCTCCGAGACACCTCGTACGTAAAGTCGACGTGGCCAGGCGTGTCAATCAAGTTCAGTTGGTACTCTTGTCCGTTCTTGGCAAGGTAGTTCAAGCGCACTGCGGTCATCTTGATCGTGATGCCGCGCTCGCGCTCGATGTCCATGGTGTCCAGCATCTGCTCCTTGGCGGCGCCCCGCACGGCCCCGCAACGCTCGATCAGCCGGTCAGCCAAGGTGGATTTGCCGTGATCGATGTGAGCGATAATGCAGAAGTTGCGAATGTGCCGCTGGTCCATGAACGTTTGATTGTACCGTTTGGCAGGCCCAACTTCCCGTTGCCCCTACGGGCCTCGACGCAGGGCAGAAAGAACACGAAAACCGCGAGGAAAGCTGGAGGAAAGGAAGGGATTCGAACCCTTGGACCATTGCTGGTCAACGGTTTTCAAGACCGCCGCATTAGACCACTCTGCCACCTTTCCAACACGTTTATTGTGTCCGATGGCGCTGCGATTTCGCCATTTCCAAGCCTATCCGACAAGCAGGGAGGCCCTTCGCGCCGCCGAATGCGCGAAGGGCCTTAAAATTAGAAGGATCCTTCAATCTTTGAAGCCGGGGAGGCGGCGACCTTTGTAGTAGCCGTCTGGTGTGGCGTGGTGGCGAAGGTGGTACGGCTCGCCGCCGATGCGCCGATTCACGGTGATCTCGACCATCTCGGTGCCGTAGTGAGTCCGCCGTTTGGCCGTTCTTTGGTGGGAGTGTCGTCGTTTGGGGTTTGGCATCAGGGTCTCTCCTAGGCTACTTCTTCTCGCGATGCAACGTGTGCTTTCGCAGGCGCGGGTTGTACTTCATAAGTTCCAAGCGCTCCGTCGTGTTTCGCTTGTTCTTTGTCGTCGTGTAGTAGTTCTTACCGTCCTCGGTGCACACGATACGAATGATTTCTCGGGCTTCGGATTTCTTGGCCATATCGGTCTCTCAGATCCTGCGGGCACGCCTTAGCGGCTAAAGGGCCTGGGTATTATATTCATTCTTTCCGCCAAAATGCAACCGGCCCTTGGATCCACATTTCGAGGCCGGTCAGATGGCAACTGAACCATTATACCTTAAGGACAACCGCTTTTTTTGTTGTTGCCGTGCCGCCCGGGCCGCCAAAGAACATCGAAACCTTCCTCGCCGTGCGGAACACTGGCGCCTAAATGGTGAGACGCGCGCGTGGGCGTTCCCGATACAGCTCGCGAATACAAGCAAGGCCACAAAGACCTGCAAAAATCGCGTCTCGGCATTTGGGCTTGACGGCATGGCCGGTTGCTCGCCCGTTCCGGTTTTCAAGCAAGGTCTGCTTTTAGAGCGAAGCGCGGACGCCCAAAGGCTACCGCTTGCCGACCCGAAGAAACTCTGTCTCGGCGTCCTTGTTCCACGAACCGTTCTTCAGTTTTTCGGCAACGGTCGGGTAGGTCTCCGCCATTCGCGACAGCGGAATCAGCCCTTCGTTGACCAGCTCCGGGTAAACAAGGATCTTGCCGTTCAGGTTCCGCTTCTCGACCGCCTCGAGCCCGTCTTTGGCGCCGGCCATGCCACTCACCGCCCCTACGGAGAGGTCGGTGTCGAGTTTCTTGGCCAAAACCTTTTGATACACGACCTTCATGTCCTCGACTTCCGAGCCGCTCGTGCCAAGAAGGTAGACCCGCCGGTAGATAAGCTCCTCAAGGTCGATCGGGGGCTTCACCGAAGCAGGAATGCCGGCGAACAGGTTGATGATCGCGTCCTTTGCGCAACGCTCGAGGGCCTCCTCCACCAGCTCCGGCAGCGGCGCCATAATCGACACGTAGGTGTAATCCCTGCCGACGTCTTCTGTGGCCGAGTTGGCCCCGCGATAGTTGGAGAAGCCGAAAACCTTGGGCGCCAAGCTCGCCAGCCGAGCGTCGTCCAAGTCGGATCCGGTCACCGCCACGCCGTCAAGGCCGAGGCTCAGCGTTCGAATGACGTGCATCTGCCCCATCGGCCCGCCTGCGCCCATGACCAAAACCTTGTCGTTGGGTCGGATCTCCCCGGTGGCCGGAACCATCTTGAGCGCCTTGGACACGTCTGAACTCAGCGAGCCGATCCAGCGCACGTTGCCGTAGTGGACCCGCCCGACCCCAATGTTGACCTTTCGGCCAATCTGCCGCCCGCAAAGGCACACGTTGACGATGCCGTTGTTGGCGATTTTGTCGTTCAGGAACTCGATGGTGTCCGGATCGGCGCCGAAATACACGATGTCGTCCAGTGAGTAATCCGGGATCGTGGTCAGGTCTTGCAGGCGCTGGATGTTGCGAAAGCCGGCCAAGCTCGCCTCCTGGTTGGAATCGGACAGCTTGGCATAGACGACTCTTGGCGCGCCCTCGAGGCTCAGGCATTGCTCCAGACCGCGCCAAGAGATGCCCGGGTCGGCCACGATCAGAACCTTCCCTCCAGGCTGAAAGTATTTTCGCTCCTTTACGGCGTAGGCGCGCTCCACGCAGGCCCATGGCTCGACCAGCGCCAAGGCCGAAGCGCTGTTTTCCTCGTCGGCGGGAATCATGTAACCGTCCGAGGAGCTCGGATCGCCGACAACCCGCTCATCCATGAGCACGTATTCTTGCAGGCCGCCTTCGAAGGAATATCCGAAGGCGGCGTTGGCGTTTTGCGTCTTCAGCTTGCGGTAGTCGGCCTGCACGATGTAGCGTTCGCCCACCTTGTAGTGACGGACCTGATCGCCGACCGCAACGATGCGCACGGTCGCCTCGTGGCCGGGAACGGTCGGTTTGTCCAGTGGCACGTAACTCGGGATCTCGGACAGAACGCTTTCGTCGATGCCGCTCTGAATTAGCGCTTTACGGGCGTGCTCGTGAAACTGCTTCAGCAGCTTCATGTCGGAAAAGCATAGCCCGACGGCCTCCACCTTGGCTACGATTTGATAGGGATTCGGCCGAGGCGTCTCCTTGGCCGGGTTGAACTCGATCTGCCCCGGACCGACAAGCTGAATGGCGGCGTGCGTCGTTGGTAGTTCCATGGTTCTTTCTATCTTAGCTCAACATGACCTGCCCGCCGGTCACAGGCACGGCCTGCCCGGTCTCGTATTCTTGCTCCATGATGTAGAGGATGGCCCTCGTGACGTCCAGCGGGGTGCACCCACGCTTCATCGGGACCTTGTTCTCGTAGGCCCTGCGGACATCGTCCACGGTCTGGGCGCCGGGCACCTTGCCCGTCCGCAGGTACTGGGCGAAGAGCCCGTTTTCCGGGTCCGACCACAAGGGGCCGTCGAAGTAGTTGCCAGGGCACACCGCGTTCACTTTGATGCCGTCCTCGACCAGTTCCATGGCGAAAGACTGGGTAAGGCCGATGCCGCCGAACTTGCTGCCCGAGTAGGCGGCGTTCCGGTTGGAGCCCTCAAGGCCGGACTTCGAGTTGACCTGGATGATGTCGGTCCATCGGTTGGGGTCGCAACGGCGGCTGATCGCGAGGATCGGCGCGCAGGCCTGCACGCAAACAAAGAAGCCGACGTAGTTGACCCTCGTTACGAACTCAAACTCCTGAACCGGCTGGGTCTTCACGCTGCCGGCCTTCAGAACGCCCGCGTTCGATATCAGCGCGTCAAAACCTCCGAATCGGCGCACGGCCTGGTGGACGGCTGCGCGCACCGAACCGATTTCCGTGACGTCCATGGTGACGCCGAACGCCCTCGGCCCGAGTTTGGAGGCCGCTTTTCGGGCTCCATCGGCGTTGAGGTCGGCCACAACGACGTGCGCGCCTTCCTCGATGAAACGCTCGGCGATGCCGTAGCCAAAGCCCTGAGCCGCACCGGTCACCAGGACCGTCTTCCCCTCCGCGCGGCCGTGGTGTTTCGTCCCAGCGGCAACCGCCCGACGGTAGTTTTCAACCTCCCAGCCGTCAATGAACTCGCGTTCGCGGCGGCCCAAGAATCGAATGCCGCCGAGTTTCGAGGCGCCCTTCATGACCTTCAAGGCGTCAACGTACACGCAGCGTGCGGTGTCTGCTGAAACGTAATCGGTGCCGACCGCAAACAGGCCGAGCCCCTCGACGAGAATCACGCGGGGCTGGAAGCCCGTTTCAAGCCGGTGCCGGTCCAGCGCCTCACGCATCCGTTCGATTTCATCGGCCTGAGGCGAGCTCAGCCAAAGGGGAAACGACTTGCAGTAGACGATTTGGTCGGGCGTCAGCGGGCCCCCGCGGACGATTTCTAGGCCTTTCGGGTCCAATACGATGTCCAGCGTCGGCGGGCTGTCGTCGAAGCAAACCGTCTTGGCCAGTCCGTCCTCGGCCAAAAGCACCCGAAGAGCCGGTGCGATCCTTTCGATCCGATCCTTCGCCTGGCCCCGTGCCGTGTCTGTGTCAAAGCCCAGGTCGCCGACGCGGCCCTTCACCTTCGCCACGGCCATGTTTTGAACGGCCTCGGCCTGTTCGAGCGAGTCGGCGCTGACGATCAGCCCGTGGTTTCCCATTAAAATGAGCTGCGGGTACGGCCTGCCGTGCCGGAGGGTCCACTCTTCAAGCCGTTGCTTGAGCTCCTTGGCAAGAACGAAGCCGGGGTCGACGTAGGGCACCCAAAGAGCCTCGTCGCCGAAAAGCTCCCGGCAAACCGCTTCGCCTTCCCGCGAGCAAGCGACCATGTTGACCCACGTGGGGTGAGTGTGCACGACGTACGCGGCCTCGATCAGGTTGTGCAAGGCGCACTCGACCGAAGGACGCTGGCCCTTGCCCGGATGAAGGCGCGCGGCCATCACGTGGGCTTTGAATCGGTCCTCGCGAACGGTCGGATCGGGGCCCAGGTCAAGTTCCATCAATTCGGCCAGCTTGCCGCGGTCCATCTCGACGAAACCGGACTCGTCGATCCCAGCGAGGGCGATTCCGCTGGCTTTGATCCACAGCGTCTCGCCGTCCTTTACCGATGTGTTGCCACCACCGGCCAGCACCGTCTCGGGGTCGGAGCCCATGTTTCGTGAAATCGCTATCAACGGTCCTAGATCCATTGTCTCACCCTAATCGCCAGCGGCCTTCAAGCCGCCGATCAGCCGCGCGCCCTCCCCCGCGAAAAGTCGAACCGCCTCCTCGCTGGCGGGTTCAAAATGCTCGAAGCCCGGCTGGCCGTTCAACACGCGGTGCTGGTGGCCTGCGAAAACGCAGGCCGCCTCCCAAAAGATCGCCTGGCACACTGCAGGTATGGGGCGCCCGCCCCTGCATTTCGGCTCAAGCAAGATGCGGTCCAGCGTGTTATGTTCGGTCCCCGCGCCGACGACGATTCCACTTTGCCGCAAGGCAACAACGTAAGTTGCCAACACCTCGGGGTCGTTTCGGACGGGAATGAACTCGGCGGTTCGAATCCCAAGGCGTTTCAGACTATCAACCAGCCCCTCCGGCGTCTCTTCAAATCCGCACACGGGCGACGCTCCGTCGGCCAGCACCGGATAGCAAGGCACGCCGCCCAAGCCCCGAATCAAAGCCAGCGCTTCGTCAGTCCCAACGAACGCCTCCTCGACGTAGCACGGTTTCCCCGCCTTCATCAGGCAGCTGCGCAATTCGGCTTGCAGCTCGAGCGGGCTGTCGGCAAAAACCACCGGCTTGCCCAGCGCGTTGCCCAGCTTGGCCGACCGCTCGTCAGGGGCGTACTTTTCAAACAAGGCCTCCTGGAAGGCCATCGCCAGGTGCCTCTCCTGCAAGACGACCCAATCGGCCTCCACTCCATGCCGGGCGACAACCTTCTTGATCGCCGTCGGCTCGTCCATCCCCGTCGGGAGGCCGTGTCTCGACAGCACATCTTCGATTCTGGCCGCCATCTCGGCCGAACGCTTCGCGTCGCCTTCGCGGATGCGCGCCAACGTTTGCCGAGCCTCGGGCTCGGGATCGGCGACGCCGACGACGCCCTTGCCGCAAACGTAGAACTTGCCCGGGTTGCCCGGGTCGTTGGCCTTGATGCCATCGCGGGCCAGGCCGTCGTGCCACGACATGACCTCCATGCCCAGCAAGGGGTAAACGCCGCGTTGCAAAGCGCCGGCCACGAACCCACCGTAAACCCGGTAGTCGTAGTAGTTGCTGGCCCCGAGCAACCGGACGCCGTCGGAATCGGCTTGATCCAGCGCATCTTCAACGTCTTCGAAGGCGGAAAAGTTGGGCGGCAGGTGGATGTGAACGTTGGTCTTGGCCGGTTGGCTCTCGGGGCCAAATTTCAAGTCTTTGAGTTCGGAGAGGTTGAGCATGTTTGTCCGCCGCTCGTCCGGTCGATTGGGCCCCAGAATAGCCGCCGGAGCCTAACCCAGCAGGCTCGGGCTCTCCAGAAGCTCTTTGAGGCGGGCCAGAAACTTGGCAGAGGTTACCCCGTCGATCACCCGGTGGTCGGCGCTGAGCGTCACCGACATCTTTTTGCCGACGCGCATCGTGCCGTCCTTGGCGATCACCTCCTCGCGGACGGCTCCGACGGCCAAAATGCCGCACTCCGGGGGGTTAATGATCGCCGCGAACTCCTCGACGCCGTACATGCCCAGGTTCGAAATCGTGAACACTCCCTCGCCGACTCCTTCGAGCTTGCCGTTGCGCGCGGCCTCGATGACCCTCCGCGACTCGGCGGCGATGCCCTTCAAGTTCATTTTGTCGACGTTCTTGACCACCGGAACCACCAGCCCCGACTCCAGCGCCACGGCGAGCCCGATGTTGGCCGAGTCGAACTGAACCAGGTCGTCTCCGGCAACCTGAGTCCGGAATTCGGGCATCTCCATGACCACGCGCCCGACGGCTTGAAGAATAACGTCGTTGAGAGAGCAAGGGTAGAGCTGCTTCTCACGCTTGTAATAGGCAAGCGTGTCGTCCGCCTCGATGGTGACGGTGGCGTACCAATGCGGCACCGTTTGCTTGGACAGCCCGAGGTTGCGTGCGATCGCGCGGCGCATTTTGGGCATCGGCGTGCGCACTCCGCCCCGGTTGGCCGGAAGCGTCGGCATTGAAGCGGCGACGGCTTTGGCGGCTGCCTGCACATCCTCCAACAGGACCCGCCCGTCCGGACCGCTTCCCGGCGCAATCACTTCGAGATCGACGCCCAGCTCTTGGGCGGCCCGCCGAGCGACTGGCGAGGCCTTGACTCGCGTCGATGGGACGGCAGAAAGAGGCGCTGCCACCGTGCCCGTCGCCTCGACGGACCGCCGGACGCTCGGAGCCGGCTGGCCCGCCGGTTCGACTGTTCCCCGGCTTGCGCCCAAGTAGGCCTCCAGGTCGGCGTCGTAGTCGGCCAGATAGGCAACCGGCGTCTTGACTGGCGCCGTCCCGCCCTCGGGAAGCACAATGCGCGCCAGCCGGCCGTCCGTCTCGGCCTCCACCTCGATGGTCGCCTTGTCCGTCTCCAGCTCGAACAAGACCTGTCCGGCCTTCACGGTGTCTCCGGGCCGAACGTGCCACTTGACGATCGTGCCTTCTTCCATCGAATTGCCGGCTTGCGGAAGAAGAACCGGGACAACGTTTTTATTGGGGTCGCTCATATCGGTTTGCCTCTCGGGCGGACTTGGCCCGACGCCTTACTATGCCACAAATTGTGACAGAAAGCGACGCTTTTTGGTTAAGGTTCTGTCAAAGTGACAAAAAATGTTGACCAAAGTCGTGCAATTACAAAGGCAAATGAGCGACAATGAACATGTCGAACGCATCCGCCAATCATGAGCATGACCGTCAGCAGCCGCCGAAGACACATTCTCGAGCAAGTCGTTTCGAGAGGGCACGTCAGTGTGCGCGACCTCGCGCTGGGCATGTCGGTCTCCGAAGCCACGGTGCGCCGCGACCTGCGCCAGCTCGCCGATTCGAAACAGATCGATCTCGTTTACGGCGGGGCCACGGTACGCCGTTGCCACGACCAGTCGCTCCAGTTCCGGGCCCAGCAGAACATCGAAGCCAAACGCGCCATCGGCCGGCTGGCCTCCGAGCTGGTCCAGGACGGCGACATGATCTTCATCGACTGCGGAACGACGTGCTTCGAAATGCGGCACTACCTTAAGGCCAAGCGCAGCCTGACGGTCATTCTCAACTCGACCCGGCTGGCCACCGAGCTCGGTGAGAACGGCGACTTCAGCATCATTTTGCTCGGCGGCAACTACCGCCACGACCGCATGGACGCGATCGGACCGCTGGCGGTCAACGCGATCGACCAGTTGCGCGGGTACATCGCCTTCATCGGCGTCGACGGCCTCGACATGGAGTTCGGCCTCTCCGCCAGCGATATCCAGACCGCGCACCTCTACCAGCACGTGATGAAAAACGCGCGCGAGTCGATCCTTCTCGCCGACCGATCCAAGTTTCTCGCCCCATCGCTTTACCGAATCGGTGACATCGAAAGTGTTTCGCGCATTGTCACTGACGGGCCGCCCTCCGCCGAATGGGCCGAACACCTGACGGCCCGCGGCATCGACCTCATTTACCCAGACAACAAGGAAGAACCCCATGCCTAAGAGCGTCCCCATCCATCCCAAAGACGTCCGAAAGAGCGGCCAGCTCGAATTCGACCCGATCCCGATCAACGCCTACAGCAAGACCGTCGCTCAGGAGCTCGAGGCGCGGGGCAAGGACAACCTGATTCGCATCTACCGCGACATGGCGTTGATCCGAGCCTTCGAAAACATGCTGGCCGACGTCAAGCTGAAGGGCGAATACAAGGGGATCGTCTACAACTACCGCGGGCCGGCGCACCTTTCGGCCGGCCAGGAGGCGGCGGCGGTGGGCCAGGCCTACACCCTCGAGCCGCACGACCACATTTTCGGCAGCCACCGCAGCCACGGCGAGATCCTCGCCAAGGGCCTGTCGGCCATCCACCAGCTAGAAGACGACGCGTTGACGGCCGTCATGAGGGGTTACTTCAACGGCGCGACGCTGAAGGTCGTCGACGACGGCTCGCACGGCTCGGTGAAAGAGCTGGCGATCGACTTTCTGGTTTACGGAGCCCTGGCCGAGATATTCGCCCGCTCAACCGGCCTGAACAAAGGCATGGGAGGTTCGATGCATGCGTTCTTCCCTCCGTTCGGCATCTACCCCAACAACGCCATCGTCGGCGGTTCGGGCGACATCTCGGTGGGCGCGGCGCTCTTCAAGCACGTGAACCAGCGGCCCGGCGTCGTGGTGTGCAACATCGGCGACGCCTCAGCGGGCTGCGGACCCGTGTGGGAGGGGCTATGCTTCGCCACCATGGACCAGTTCAAAGAGCTGTGGGACGGCGCTTACCGCCACGGCCTGCCGCTGATTATGAACTTCATGAACAACTTCTACGGAATGGGCGGCCAGCCCGTCGGAGAGACCATGGGGTTCAAGGTGCTGGCCCGCATGGGAGCAGGGCTGGCCCCCAACAACCTGCACGCCGAGCGCGTCGACGGCTACAACCCGCTGGCGGTCGTCGACGCCTTCGAGCGCAAGAAGAGGATCCTCGCAGAGGGCGACGGACCCGTGCTTCTCGACACGCTCACCTACCGCTTTAGCGGGCACTCGCCCTCCGACGCGATGTCGTACCGCGACAAGTCCGAACTGGAGGAGTGGCAGCACGTCGATCCGCTCGTCACCTACGCCGAGCAGCTGCAGCAATGCCACGCTGCCGACGCAGCGACCCTGGAAGGCTTGCGTCAACGCATCGACGGCATCATGTTCAAAGCTTACAAGAACGCCATCGACGAGAGTGTCTCCCCTTACGTCAGCCTTTTTGTCGAGAGAAGCTTGCTCGATCAGACGATGTTCAGCAACAGCCGAGTGGAGTCGTTCGACCCCTCGCGGACACCGGAAAATCTGATCCCCAAGGAGGACAATCCGCGCGTCAAAAGCCTGGCCTCGCGCAGCCGCTCCGGCATTGGCGAGGACGGCAAGCCCCTCCCCAAGCAAAAGTGCATCGGAATCCGCGACGCGTTGTTCGAGGCGATCTTGGACCGGTTCTACAAAGACGCCACACTCGTCGCTTACGGAGAAGAGAACCGCGACTGGGGTGGCGCTTTCGCCGTGTACCGAGGCCTTACCGAAGCCCTCCCCTACCACCGGCTGTTCAACACGCCGATCTCCGAGGGCGCCATCGTCGGTTCGGCCGTGGGCTACGCCCTCGAGGGCGGGCGGGTTATCGCCGAACTGATGTACTGCGACTTCATGGGCCGTGCTGGCGACGAGATCTTCAATCAGTTGTCCAAATGGCAGGCGATGTCCGGCGGCCTGCTGAAGATGCCGGTCGTGCTCCGGGTTTCCGTGGGTTCGAAGTACGGCGCCCAGCACAGCCAAGACTGGACCTCGGTTGTCGCGCACATTCCTGGTCTGAAAGTGGTCTTCCCGGCCACGCCTTACGATGCCAAAGGCCTGATGAACGCGGCTCTGGTCGGCACCGACCCGGTGGTGTTCTTTGAGAGCCAGCGCATCTACGATCAGCCCGAGTTATTCCACCCCGGCGGGGTGCCCGAAGAATATTACGAGGTGCCGATTGGCGAGCCGGACATCAAAAAGGCGGGCGATGACTTGACGATTTTGACGGTGGGCGCAACCTTGTACCGCGCGCTCGAGGCGGTCAAGAGGCTTGAAAACGAATACGGAATTTCGTGCGAGGTGATCGACGCCCGTTCGATTGTGCCGTTCAACTACGGGTCCGTCATCGAGTCGATCAAAAAAACGCGACGCATCCTGCTGGCCTCCGACGCGTGCGAGCGCGGCAGCTTCCTGCACACGATGGCATCCAACATCGCCAGCCTGGCCTTCGACGAGTTGGACGCCCCGCCCGTCGTCGTGGGAGCGCGCAATTGGATCACGCCGCCCGATGAGCTGGAGCACGCGTTCTTCCCGTTCCCAAACGACATCCTCGACGCGGTGCACCAGCACATCAAGCCGTTGCCGGGCTACACGGTTTCAAGGGCGTGCGACGTCGCGGAGCTGATGCGTCGGGCCGCCGAGGGATTATAGGAACTACGGCCAACGGGAATCCAAAAGCGCGGCGCGATGTTAAAATGATCGTAAAGTCATGGCTCATCGTGTCCGCGGTCTGGCGAAGTGGCTTCTTCCCGCCCTGCTTTTTTTAAGCGGGCTGGGGATGCAACGCTTTGCCAGCGCCGCCGAACGGAGTTGTTGCAGCCAGGTTTCAGCATTCGAGCAGCATTGCTCCTGCTCAGCCTGCGATCGCTCCTGCGAGTGCAAGTTTTCGGCCGCTCCGTCCAAGCACGATCCCACCGCCGTTTACGTTTCTTGGCCGAGGCGGGTTGCTTCCCTGCAACCGGTTCCCGTGTTCGTTTTCATCTTGCCGGCACAAGCGCCCGTTGCCAAGGCTGAAAACACGCGGCCGCATTTCCAAGGTAATGGCCCGCCCCCCGATCTGGGTCGCGCCCCTCCTTGTGCATGATCGGCACCTTTCTCGTCCTTTCCGGGCCTCGGCCCGACCGTCGATCACTTTGAACAAGGAGACTGAAATGATTAAAACTATGGCTTTGAGCCTCATTCTCGGCGTTTTTGCTCTTGGCTTTGCCGGACTGAGCCCTGACAAGACCTGCTGCGGCGAAAAGTCAAAGGCCGTCTGCGGCAAGACCTGCAATGCTAACTGTTGCAAGACGGGCAAGTGCGACCCGCAAAAGTGCAAAGAGTGCTGCAAGGTCGACAAAAACGGCAAATCCTGCTGCCCGAAGACCAAGTAGCCGCTTAGTCCCTTAGCGACCAGGGGACGCTCTTTGCAGCGTCCCCCATTATTTTTTGCCGTTTATGAAGGCCTCAGCATGCTTAGCAGGAAGAAAGCTTGCCAGCCTAATTGGGCAACATGCCCTGGTTGGGCTTTTGGGCATATTGGATCACGCCGGCCAAAATCGGGTGACAGGCGATGTCATGGTAAGGAGCGACAATCACGACCTGCTTTTTGGCCCGGCTGATGGCTACATTGATCAGCCTGGTGGCAGTTGAACCGTTCAAAAAGCCGCTCTTCAAATTCACGAGGTCAAAGAAGACGATGTCCGCCTCTTGGCCCTGCATGCGATGCACGGTTCCGACGATCAGTCGCTCCGAAGCGTACTTGCCAAGCAAGGTTTTGAGCAGTTGTGCCTGCTGGTTGAAAGGCGTCACCACGGCGATTTTTATGTCTGAAGTGAGGTGGAAGGCTCTGGCAACCCGATTGCAGATGCATTGAGCCGAGCGGTCCCATCGCCAGCTGCCGCCCTGCTTTGTTGGGGCATCGGTGGCATTCGCCGCCTGGTAATGCACCGGGTCATCGATCAGCACCGGATCGGTCGGCCACCCGACCAGTTCCGGCTCGAATACGTGTTCTCCGACGGTGCTCAACCGCCCGTCGTAGAAGGTTTTGGAGATGAATTGACAGATTTTGGGGTGCATCCGGCTTTGCTCCTCGAGCACGCTCAAGACGCCCGCCTTCTCCAATTCCATGCGGCCGGACTTGATGTCCGCACCGAGCAACTCGAACACGCTGTTTTCAAACCAGATTTTGGCCCGCGGCTTGGTTCCCTGGCAAATAGGCCCCAGTTGCATGAAGTCGCCTGCGAACACCAGATGGCTCCGCCGGTCGGCGGCTATGCGCGCGACAAAGGCGATCGGTACCATAGAGGCCTCGTCGATCACGGTCACGTCGTAAGGCCTGTCGTGCAAGGTTTGGTTCGTAATGTAGCTGTGAAAGGTGGACAGGACGACCTTTGCGTTGTTGACCATCTCCAGCTGGGCGTTGCGCACCTTTTGATCGATGTTTTTGATCTGGTGGTTGACTTTGCCGAGTTCGGAAAGTGTGGCGTTCCTATTCTCGTCATTAGGACCCGTGTCCAACAGATACCAGTTCAACTCATTGAGGCGATTGCGCAATTGAACCAGCTCGTATTTCCAGAGACGAATTTCGGGCGTGTTCAGGGTAAGGTGCTCGGGCAGGTCGGCGACGACTCTCTTGGTGCGCTGGCCGAATCGAACAACGACCCCAGGTTCGGGTTGCCAGCTCCTCTCTTGCATGGCCCGATCGACAGCCATCGCCAGCTGGTCCACGGCCACGTGGCTGATCGAAAGGGCGCAGACGGTGCGACCCTTCGACCAGTGCTCGGCGATGATTTGACCAAGGACGTGGGTCTTGCCAGTGCCAGGCGGCCCCCAAAGCAGCAAAAGGGATGAACCCGCACGGCGCACCGCCAGCTCCTGGGAGGGGCGAAGGGAACCGCCGACCGAGAGAGTGCCTGCCGAGGGCGCCTGCAGGCCATGAATGTTTTCCAAAGGAATGCCTCCCAGCGGATGGATATCCCGCGATTGTGAGCTTGACTGCAAGTTAATGGCCCACTCGTAAAGTTTGCCCAAAAAGTCATACGGTCTGATCGCAATGCGGTCGCCGGCACGCAGGGGGCCGGTTTTCTCAACCTTAACGCAGACAGTCCGACTGGCAGGGTCCACCGACAGGATTCGTCCCTGCCAACCGGTTGATTCGCATGACGCACTGGAGGATTCCAGGCCCTCGTTTACGTCCACGCTCTTGCCTTGGAAGTCTTTCACATCCCTCAAGGTCAGGAACGCTTCCTCCTCTTGCTCTTGGTAATCAAGAGCTTCAACGACGGCGTAGATGTTGCTCCTTTGCTTCTGGCGTTCTTCGTGGACCGCCGATTTAAGCGACTCAAGGTTCATAAAAGGCCTGAATTGGGCCCCGATCTGAGGCTGCATCAGCTAGATCTCCCTGGCCTTTTCAGCGAGCTGCCGGGCAAGGGCGACGGGGCCGTCGCTTGCTCTTTTGGGCGGCATGGCTCCTTGGGCTAGCGCCTCCCTCAAGGCCTCTATGGCCCGCCGTTCGCGTTCCGGCACCTCACTCTCCTTAAGTTGCCCAAGTTTCGCATGAACCTGTTTGAGCAGGGTCTCGAACGGCGTCTCCTTGGCATGACGCAAAGCCCCGGCCATCTCCCTCCGCGCGCCCTTGAAATGGCCCCGCAGCCAGAGGGCCAGGCCGCGGCTGGCTCGGGCCAGCAGAACGTCGATTCGAGACTGGCCTGACAGCTCCGCCGATTTTTCAAACTCGGCCGCCGCGGCCTCGAACGCGCAGGCTCCCAGCAAGGCCAAGCCCAAAGCGCGATGGTCTTCGCCCAGCAGGTTGCGGATGTCCGGCAGCCATACAACCTTTTCGTTGTGATGGTATCGCGGGCAGCCTGGGATCGGGTCCGACTGGATGTACGACTGCCGGAACCCCTTGACGGCGGCGATCGAGCCGAGGGTGGCCACGGTGGATTTGCGTCCGCTGGTGATGTCGAAGGCGACTAAATGAGGTTCCACGTGGCCCCTTGCTGCCAGCTCCGCCTCGACGATCTTGAGTATGGCAATTGGGTCGGAACCCTCGCCAATGTCGAAATCCTCCCAATTCTCGAGTTCGAGGGTCTCGACCAGCGTCTCCGCGTTCGCCTTGGACGCCTCCGTGCGCAGAAGCACGTACCGATTGGCCCGGTTGGCGATCGCTGCGAGGACGGGCGAATAAGGCTGGGTGCCGATCGGGATGAAAGCAATATTTGCCGTGCCGACCGTTGCCGTCTCCTCCCAAATGCGCATGCACGCCTGCGGAAAGATCCAGGAATGGTAGATGTCCGCCGCTTCGGCGTCCGACGACGCCTCTCGCAACTTTTTCTTCGCCGTTTCCAGGTCAGGGACGCTTTCGCGGTCGGCTACTAAACAAGTATTCAGTTTCATATGAACCTTTAGTCTACGTGGCTACGACCCGTTTTGTGTGCCAACGATTTCACCGAACCTGAACGAAAGGATATTGTCCACCTTTTTGTGGTTCGACAGGAGCGTGTGCATAATAAAACAGCATCGCGTGGGTGCTGAAATGTCTGATTCTGGACATAAAGCGCGCAGGATTACTTGCACCTAACGTCGAATCGCAAGAAAAAGCGTTGCACAGAAAGGTCTATGACGTATGCGGGGGACGAATGAGACTAATTGATACCAACTTGCCGGTACCCGAGCTGTCGAGCGCGGCCGTCGAAGAGCGGGTGATTGCCAAGGTCCGCCTGAAGCTGATGACTCCGATGATCGGCGGAGGCACGACGGCTGGCCAGGTGGATCCTGTCTGGCCGATCCGTGCGTCATCCGTGCGCGGCCACCTTCGTTGGTGGTGGCGGGCCTCCCGCGGCGCGCTTTACGGCTCGCCGGACGAGCTGGCCGAGGCGGAAGGCCGCATCTGGGGCGCCGGCGAGGTCTGGGGCGCGGTGAAGTTGTCCGTTCGCGTGTTGCAACCAGGCAGAGTTCAAGACTTCAACTGCCCGGCTTACGCAAAGGGCCCGTTGGCAATCGGTAACAACCTCCAAGGGTTGAGGGACTGTGTCTTCGAGGTTGAGCTGTCCCGGAACGACGACAAACGCCTTACCAAGGAGGAGATAGGCGACGTCAAACAGGCTCTGCGCCTTTGGATCCTTTATGGCGGCATCGGTGCCCGAACGCGCCGCGGCTTCGGCTCGCTTATGCCCGATGATGACGAGACAAAGAAGTACCTCGTCGAGGTCGGCAAGTTTGTTCAGAGGGAAAGCGCCGCGTGCGCCAAGGGAAACTACTCTCACTTGCATGGCGCGTGTCTCCTTTCTTTTAAAACTCAAGACGCCCAAACGGCGTGGACGAAGGCGATCGAATCGTATATGCACTTTCGTCGCGGAGAGCTGCCGGAAAGCCCCCGAAGCCAGGACACGCACAGCCCTTGGCCGGAGGCCGATATGATGCGCATCATGCAAAACGGGTGCCAGCTCGATAAAAAAACGCGCCGAGCGCCACCTTACAACCTGCCGAGGGCGCAACTCGGCTTGCCACTAGCAATGAGAAGCATGCCAAACCACTTCGGACCTTACCGAAACACCACTATCGAGGGCCGAGTAAAGGAACGCTCCAGGCTCGCCTCCCTGGCCCTATGCAAACCCATGTGGACGCCGGACGGAATACAAGCGGCGGTTTTGTTGCTTGTCCAGCCAAGCCTGAAGGCGGACTCCCTTCAGGCCAATGGCACACCCATCGAAATCACAATCGACGCCACTGACGGACCTTCCTGCTTCGAATCTGGCGTCCTTGAAAAGAGCGTCCGCTCCAGCCTTAGAAATTACCTTGTAAAGCATTGCAACTTCAAACAGACGGAGGGCGAACTGTGAAACACGTCTTTCAAGTCTCACTCGGGCCGGTGCAGGGATTCATCGCCGCCTCTCGTAAGACCCGCGACCTGAAGGCCGGCTCCGACCTCCTGAGCGACATGGCCGAAGCCGCCGTCCGAGCAATCAGCAGCCCTGCGACCAAGCTGATCTTTCCAGCTGATGAGAGCCATAAGGCGGCCAACATTATCCTCGCCATCGTCGAACAAGACCCCAAGGCACTGGCCGACAAGGTCGAGGAGGGGGTCCGCCGGTTCCTGGTCGACCAGTGGCAGAAACTTGTTGACACAGCCAAATGCTTCGAGGAAAAACAAGTCGCCATCGGGCGCGACCAAGTCGAGAATTTCCCGGAGGTTTTCGCGGCTTGGGCGCCCCTGAACGGCGGCTACCAGGCCGCGCGCAAGGCCTGCGGTAAGGCGATGGCCGCCCGAAAAGCCCTGCGGGACTTTGCTCAGCCGAAGTCTTCGCCAGGTCTGCCCAAGAGCCCGCTGGCCCCTTGGCTGGACACCGTGCTTCCCATCGGCGAGGGCCTTAGGGTCCGCCAGGGACTGGGACCCAGGCTCGGCCACCTCAAAGAGCGCGAGACCCTCGACGCGATGTCGTTGATCAAGCGTTTGCGCGATCCCGACGGCGCCGAGGGTTTCCCCTCAACCCGCACCATTGCCGCCAGCAACTTCATAGCCCAACTCGACTGCGACTTCGTGAAGGAAATCAAACAGGGGCTCCGAGAATCCGGCGCCGACTGCGACATCGGCGACCTGGTTTTCGACGACATCGACAGGCAGGCCGTGGCGGGCCTCCAGAGCCGGCTCCAAAAAGAAGCCAAAAGCAAGAAGCTCAAAAAACCTCGCCCGTACTTCGCTGTGCTCCATGCCGACGGCGACTCGATGGGCCGTTTTCTCGACGCCGTCGGCGACGACCCCGAACGCCATCGAAACTTCAGTCGGATCCTTTATGAAGAGTTCTCGATAAAGGTTGCTCCAATCGTCAAGGAGCACAGCGGAAGGTGCGTTTTTGCCGGAGGCGACGACGTTCTGGCATTGCTCCCGCTGGATGCGGCCATCGAGTGCGCCACCGAGATCCACAAGCTTTTTGAGTCCGCGATGAACCTAGCCAAAGTTGAATGCGGCGCACAAGAGGCGCCGACACTTTCCGTGGGGCTCGCACTGGTGCACTGCCTGGAAAACCTTCAAGAGACGGTCGCCTACTCGGCCCGGCTCGAGCATCTTGCCAAGAACGTCGACGGCAAGAACGCGCTGGCCATCGGCGCCCGAGCCCGCAGCGGCTCTGATGTGAACCTCGTCATCCCTTGGGCCACGGACCAACCGCAAAAGCTCCAAGAGATTATTGATGCGATCGGCGACGAGGACCGGGTCCCCCGCGGATTCCCCTACGAGGTCCGGCAGCTTCTGCGCGAAATGGAAATGCTCGGCTCTGGAGAGAAGAGCCTGAGCGCAGCGCAACAGGTGGATTGGGTCAAGGGAGAGATCGCCCGCGTCGCGGACAAGAAAGAGCCCAAGGTCGATCCGGCCCTCTTCGATTGGATCCAGTCGACCGATGACGCCAAGGCGTTTCGCGACATGTTGCTCGTCGCCCACTTCTTGACCAGGGAGGCCGAATAGAAAAATGACAGACCTGTACTACGACCTTGCCGCGCTGGAGCCGCTCGTATTCGGCGACGGACGGCCGTTCGGCAACGAGCCCGGATCCCAGCGGGTTCGCAGCAGCGTCGTGCCCCAGCCGTCCACCTTGGCCGGCGCGTTTCGAACGGCCTACGCCAGGCAAAACAAAATGCCCTTCAACGACGAGTCCGTTGCCAGACTTCTTGGCCTGGGCGTGCGCGGTCCCGTGCTGACCGTCTCGAAAGACTCGGGAATCACCTTCACGCCGGTGTTTGCGCGGCCTTCCAACAGTATGGCGATCAAGAACGAGAATTCGAAAGAGCTCGTGCTGGCGCCCCTGTGGCCGGCCGATGGACTGGCTTGCAACCTGCCGGAAGGCATTCGGCCGCTAAGCCTGCCCAAAAAGATCCAGACCGGGCTGGAATCCGAAAAGCCTGCGTTTTCCCTGACCAAAGAAAACAAGCACCTCTATCTCACGCAGCGCGACATGGAGGCCTGGCTGCTCGCCGAGACGCCAGTTGGAGGTTGGAAACCGGAGGAGTTGCCCCCGCCCGTCCTCGAACGACGCGTGCACGTCGGCCTGGAATTCTCCACCAAAACCTCGAAGCAGTCGATGCTGTACGAGACGGAGGGATCCTGCCTGGACGTAAACCTTTTGGGCTCGTCCGTCAATTCAGGATCGCTGGATCCGGTCGAGGCGATCGTCTACCGGCTGTCGGCGGCCTTCGGCGGGAACCTCAACGAGGGTCCTATCGCCCTCGGCGGCGAACGCAGGCTCGCCATCTGTCGACCTTGCGCCGACGCCGGCTTGTTCGACTGCCCAAGGTCCATCGCTGAAGCCCTGCGAAAAAACCCGAAGCGAATTTGCCTGGTGCTGGCCACGCCAGCGGTTTTCCAAGGCGGTTGGAGACCAGGGTGGGTGGATTCGGGTTGCGTGCCGGGTGTACCCGGTCTCAAGCTGAAGCTGGTTTCGGCGGCCTGTGAGCGCCGGGGCTACGTCTCGGGTTGGGACCTTAAGGCCAACCGTCCAAAGCCGGTCCGCTGGCTGGCCCCCGCGGGGTCTGTCTACTTCTTCGAAGTTGTGGACGGGGATCCCGGCGTCTTGGCCGACGCATGGCTGAAACCCGTGTCAGATAGTGATCAGGACCGGAAAGATGGTTTCGGTCTGGCCCTTTGGGGCATTTGGAAAGAATCGGAGGAACAATGAATCGAGTATCAATAATACGTACGATCACGCCGTTGCATGTCGGCACGGGGCAAGCCGCGGGGCCGGTCGATTTGCCCATCGCGCGAGAGCGGGCTACAGGCTGGCCGGTGATTCCGGGAAGTTCGGTGAAAGGCGTGCTTCGCGATGCCGCCACCACCGACTTGATCGTGAAGGGAGAAGCCAAGGACGACAAGGAAGCCGAGAAACTGCTCAAGGACATCTTCGGCACGACCCCAAAGAACGCCGAAGACCAGGGCAAGGCGGGAGCTCTATGCACTACGGATATGCGCATCGTCTTCTTCCCGGTGCGGTCCTATGCGGGAACGTTCGCTTATGTGACTTCTCCCTTGGCCATCGCGCGTCTGCTGGAGTTGCTCGAGATCGCCGGGCAGCCGATCCAGGGCATCGACCCCAAAAACCTGGTCGTAACCGAGGGTTGCCTGGTCACCGCAGACAGTGTCTTGAAGGCTACGAACACCAAGGTGCTCTTCGAAGACTTCGACCTGGACGCCAAAGAGGACGCGAGCGGCACGCTGGCCAAACTTGGTGAGTTCCTTGCGGAAAAGTTCGGGACCGTGCGGGACAACGTGGCCAAAAGGTTGGCGGTGGTCAGCGACACCGTGTTCTCCTTCCTGGTCGAGAGCGCGACGGAGATCGTCACGCACGTGACCCTGGAGTTCGAAACGAAGACGGCCAAGCAAGGCGGCTTGCGATCCGAGGAATCGGTGCCGGCCGAGGCCATCTTCGCCGGCCTAGTGACGGTGCCCGACGACGAGCAAGAGGCCCAAAAGCACGCGGACAGCCTCAAGGGCGTGACCATTCAATTCGGCGGAAAGGCCAGCACAGGCATGGGCCTGTGCCGTTTCGAGGTGGTGTGACCATGGCAGATCTACTCGCAAGCAAGCAACTGATGAAGGCCGTGTATGAGCGAACGCTCGACCGCAAAAACCTCGACAAAGGTGCCAAAAAGGTTTACCTTCGCTGGGCGCGGAATCTGCCCTCGATGATCCAAGTCAGCGGATTGGCGCAGGCGATCATCTGGCAGTGCGAAAAGGCTGCCGACAAGGAAAAGGACCAAAAGGACCGCAAGTATCTGCTAGCCGACCTCGCCGTCGTCCTTGGCCTGGCTCAGCCGACCCTCGAAGATAACCAACGTATGAAAAAGCTGCAGGAAGAGGTAGTCAACGAGGCCGACGTCATGGAGTACATGAGGCTGACCCGTCGCGTCCAGCAAGCACTGGAGTACTTCAAACGCTTCGCCGTTAGCGTGATGGAAGCCAAAGACGAAGACGGAAACCAAGACCATGCGTAAGTCGATAGAGGAACTGTTGAAAAACGCTGGCGATTGCCAAAACCTGAGCCTTGGCTACCACCGCTTGGCCGAATGGGTCGACCACAAACCGAAAGTTCACGAGAAAGTCCACCTTGGGTCGAAGGTGCCCGACGTTTACGAAGGCGCCTTTAAGTCGTGGAAGGACGCCGTCAAAAACCTGCCGATGGTCGACATCGTGGCTGCGACGACGACCTCGCCGCTGGCCTTCGGTCTGGGCGACAAGAACGTCCACGAGACTGGATTGACGCTCAGCCACACTTACGGCGTGCCGATGCTTCCCGGGTCCAGCATCAAAGGCGCCATGCGCCGAGTGGCCGCGCAACTCCTAGAGATTCAGGAGGCCTTGGCTTCGGGCAAGTACTCCCCCGACGTGGCGGAGTCGGACTTGTTGAAGGCGATCCCAGAGGAGCACAGGACCAAGGTCCGCCAGTGGTGCGCGATGTTCGGTTCGACCGAAGGGATGGGCGCGATCACGGTGCACGACGCGTGGTTCGATCCCACTGGAAATGGGCAGACCCCGTTGATGAAAGACATCGTCACGGTGCACCACCCGAAGTACTACCAAAACAAGGACAATGAGCGCCAGTGGCCCACGGACATGGACGACCCGACTCCGATCGAGTTCTGGTCGGTGAAACCTGGGGTTAAGTTCTTGTTTCCGATCCAGGGCCCCGAGGGGTGGCGTCAGGCGGCCGTTGAAGTCCTTAAAGCGACCCTGCAACACTACGGTCTGGGCGCCAAAACCAACACGGGCTACGGTCTGTTCAAGCTGGATGGCGCGGCACAAGAGGGCCGCTCGGCCGGTGCGGATGCCGGCGAGGTCGTCGTGGCCACATTCATCTCCTATAAGGATTCTGGCGCCCGGGTGTACGTCGGCGATCGAAGCAACGTGAAGCTCTGCGAGGGATGCCCGCCTAAGCTGGCGAAGGGCGACAAGCTGAAAGCGAGGTTCGAGGGCAAAAAGTTGCGGTTCGTTTCGGTCCTTTGACCCGCAACGAAAGGCGCCAACGGTTAGGGTAAGGGTCCCGCCTTCGGCAAAGCGGAAGGCAACGCTTCTGGGCGAAGTGATAAGGCCCGCCGGCTCCGAAGCCGAGTGAACCGGCACGCGGCCCCATCCTTGACGCAAACCTTTTTCTATGGATCGCCATTTGCCAAACAGATCTTCAGCGCACGGCAGCCGATTTGCAGTTTGCCGGAAAAGCGCCCCTCCCGCTGGGTAATATTCAATCGGGTGATGGAGTTCGCCCGAAACGCGGTTTACCGCTGATGACTCCTGCGGCTGCATCGTCAGTTGGCAGGTTTTTCTTTATTACAAGGCCAAAACAACAAATTAGGAGCTTATTATGGGCAGCAGCAGATACGAGATCGCATCGTTAAGAGCCATCGAAATCCTCGATTCCCGAGGCAACCCGACTGTTCGGGCCTTCATGACTTTGGCCGACGGCACGGCCGTTTCAACTTCGGTGCCTTCGGGGGCCTCGACCGGCATGAACGAGGCGGTGGAGCTAAGGGACGGCGACAAGGCACGCTACGGCGGCAAAGGCACGCTGAAGGCTGTGGCCAACGTGAACGATGTGATCGCCCCGAAGCTGGTCGGCATGAATGCGGCGGGGCAGGCGGAAATCGACGCCGTGCTGCTTGCGCTGGACGGCACTCCCAACAAGGCGAACTTGGGGGCCAACGCGATTCTGGCGGTGTCGATGGCCGCGGCCAAGGCCGTTGCCCAGAGCGCCGGTTTGCCGCTGTATGCCTACCTCGGCGGCCCTTCGGCCACCCGCATCCCCGTGCCCATGATGAACATCCTTAACGGTGGCAAGCACGCGGAGAACAGCGTCGACTTGCAGGAGTTCATGGTCATGCCCATCGGCGCGCCGAGTTTCGCCGAGGCGCTCCGTGCTGGCGCCGAAACCTTCCATGCGCTGAAAGGCCTGCTCAAGAAGCGCGGCTACGAGGTCGGCGTCGGCGATGAAGGGGGCTTCGCGCCGAACCTCAAGAGCAACGAGGAGGCGGTCGAGGTGATCATCGAGGCCATCAAGGCGGCAGGCTACCAGCCCGGCAAGCACGTGGCGATCGCGCTCGACCCGGCGGCCAGCTCGTTCTTCGAGAACGGCAAGTACGTTTTGTCCAAATCCGGCGAGGGAGAGAAAACCAGCGACGAAATGACGGCCCTCTACAAGAAGTGGATCGAGACCTATCCGATCGTTTCCATCGAGGATGGGCTCGACGAAAACGACTGGGAAGGCTTCAAGCGCCATACGGAGGCGCTGGGCGATAAGATTCAAATTGTCGGCGATGACATCTTCGTCACAAACACCGAGTTCGTCAAGAGGGGTATCCGCGAAAAGACCGCCAACGCCGTGCTGATCAAGCTCAACCAGATCGGGACGGTAACGGAGACGGTTCGAACGATCGAGCTTTGCCGCAAAGCCGGATGGGGCTATGTGATCTCCCACCGTTCCGGTGAGACCGAGGACACCTTCATGGCCGATTTTGCTGTCGCCATGGGCGGCGCCCAAATCAAGACCGGCTCGGCCTGCCGTAGCGAGCGTATCGCCAAATACAACCGCCTTCTCGAAATCGAGGTGGAGCTGGGTTCTGCCGCCGTTTTTTCCAATCCGTTCGCCTAGACCGTCGGAGGTTCATTGGAGCAAGACCCTAGGAGCCGTCAAACGACTGAACCCGTCGAGGGTGCCCACTCGGAGCCTCTTCCGACAGGCTCGCCGGACCGCTTGGCCCAAGACCTGGGCCGGGTTGCCGAGCTTGCCGCTCGCCACGGCGCTGATCGAATCGGCAATCTGGCCCGGGAAACCGCCGGCCGGCTCGTCGCGCACGTCTTCAACATTGCCGTGTTCGGCGAATTCAAAAGGGGAAAAAGCACCCTCCTGAACGCGCTGATCGGGCAAAGCCTTCTGCCCTCCGGCGCGATACCGGTCACCAGCGTGATCACGCGCGTTTCGTTCGGCGAACGCGAGTCGGCGCAGGTTCGTTTCATCGACGGGCGCGATGAGGCGATCCCCGTCGGCTCGCTTCGCGAGTACGTTGCCGAGAAGGATAATCCTAAGAACCGCAAGAAGGTCGCGGCCGTGGAGGTCCAAGCGCCCGCCCCGCTTCTGCAGAACGGGACGTGCCTGATCGACACGCCGGGGACGGGATCGATCCACACGCACAACACGGACCTGGCAATCGACTTTCTTGACCGCGCGGACGTTGCGATACTCGTGCTGACGGCCGATTCACCGATCAGCGAAAGAGAACTCTCGCTCTGGGAATCGTTGAACAGCCGCTTTCCCGCCGTCTTCGCGGTGATCAACAAGTGCGACGTGCTTTCCCCGCACGATCGGAGCGAGGTCGTCCGGTTCACCCAAGACGCCCTGAGCCGAGTCGACAGCGCCACCCCGTCGGTGTACCCGCTGTCGGCCAGGAAGGCCCTCGATGCCAAGTCGGCAGGTGATGGAATCGCCCTCGAACAGTCCGGGCTACCGCAACTGGAACGCCGGCTGACCGACTTCCTGCGCTCCAGCCGCGAGGAAGCTTCGATCCAGTCGGCTACCGGCACCCTTCGCCGTTGCTGCCAGCAGCTGCAGCAACGCCTTGCCTTTGAAAAGCTCGCCCTGACAAGTCCATTGGTTGAACTCGAACGCAACCTGGAAGGGTTTTCCAGAGCGCTTGACGGCATTCGATCCGAACAGGACAACGAGCTCTTCTTGCTTCGCGAGCGGACCCGCCGCAAGTTGATTGGAGCCCTGCAAGACGACCTAAGCCAATTTCAAGCCGAGCACGCCGGCAAAGGCTTCAATCGCCTGATGGAGCAGATCCTCCCCAAGATGTCCTCCGGTTCGGCCTTGGAGGCCATCCGCGAAGCCAACCGCTTGATGCCGGACCTAGTCGAGCAGGACTTTCTGGCTTTCAAAGAGGATGAAATGTCTCGCTTGACGGGGCGCATGGTGGAAGCGGCCCAGAGCCTGGCCTCACACACCCAGAAGTGGGTCGACCAAATCCAGCAGCTTTCCAGTGACCTCTTTCATTGCCCCATACCGGTGTCCGTCGATCCGCCGAGATTGCGCAAGGTAAGCGGCTTTTGGGTGAAGCGGTGGTACGCCCGCATCGAATTGGGGGCTTTGCAGGCGGCTGTTCTATCGGTCCTAAGAGCGCGGATCGTTCAAGGCTGGATCAGCCGCCGACTCCGAAGAAAGATCTGGGAACTGTACGACATGAACTGCGGAAACATGCGATACGAGTTCCAAAGGAGGCTCGACGGCGCCTTGACGGAGTACGCGGCCGCCGTCCAGACGTGGATTGAAGAAGCGTGCGGCGTCGTTGAAAAAACCATCGACAGGTTGGTCGAAAAAAGGCGCGAGAGCGCCGCGGGCGTGGAACCGTTGCTGGCCGAACTCGAAAAGGACATGGCGCTTGTCAATGTGATCGCCTCACGATATGCCGCGTAACCGCTGTACCATGGACGCCCCAAAAACCGAACTCGCTGGCTCAATCACGTTCTTTCGAACTGCGATTTCATCGAGAATCGCATCAAACAGTTGCGCCTCCTGGGAAGCCAGGGGCTTTCCTTGACGGAGTCAAAGGATTATGCCCCACTGGACGACTGGAAGCAACTTGAGGGCCTGGCGATCGACGCGCTCGCTTCGGTTCAAACGATCAGCACGACGCTGTTCCCTGAGGGCCAGAATCGGCAACGAACCGAAGCCGAAACCAGGTTCCTATTGCGCCAGCTGATCGACGAGATCCTCGACGACCTTAAAGAGCTCAAGCCCGGACGAATCGCACACGCTTACGGCGGCATGCCGAACGACGACGCGCGCCTTTTGGACGACAGTACATCTGTAGCCATCGAAAAGCTGCTTGCGCTTCAGCTGAGGCTGGATGGACACGGCGCGTAGGCGCGTACCGATTTCGCCAAGCCGTCAGTTGTTCCAAACCTTGGACAGCTTGCGGCGGATGGTTTCCGCGTTGTCGGCTCCGAAGCACTCCTTGTGAAGCATCGCTTTCGTGGGCTTTTTCCCCTCGCTTTTCAATTTTTGCACCGCTTCGCTCAACAGCCGTTTCTCATAGGCGTCGATATGCTTGGCCAGGCTAAAGTCAGGTCCAAACTCGACGTCGGGAAGCGGTTCGCGCTCGGCCTGCGCCCCTCCGGCAAACAGCTCATCAAAAAGTTCGTCCAGCTCGACGTCGACAATCGGCGATTTGCGGGCTGTTTCGAGGTAAGAAACGTCGTTCAGCTGCGGATCGAGCACCTGTTGCAACCGACCTTTGATCCATCCGGCCCGGTGCAAAAGAATGCTGGCAACGTTCATCTGTGGGGTGCCCGGCCCGAGGATCACCCGATAGGGCACTTCGAAAAGTTCCTGCTTTCTCTTTACCATGTCCATAAAAGCCGACAATACGTTGAAGTAATTCGCCGGGGATGAGGCACGCAGTTCAAGAACATGGACTTTGGTGTTGAAAACCTTCTCGAGCACCCACTGGGTCAAGCCGGCTTGATACTTGCTTTCGATGCTGCATAAAACAATCCGTTCTGGGTGGATGTCCGATTTTTCTAAAACAGTCAAAATGGGGCCAAAACGAAGGTTGTTTTCGGAGAGCCTCTGCCGCAAATCGGCGATGTTGTTCTTAAACTGAATCGTCTCGAGGTATTTCGAAAGGCTAGACGGTTCGTGCAATTCCTTAATCGAGGAATCGGGGCACCAGACGGGATCGCGCAAGCCAACCCAAACCAGGCATCCCAACAAATTCTCTGAATTCTTTTCTTGACCTGCCATGGCGCCATTTTATCCATTTAGGCCCGAACCTAACAACGTTTCCCAATTTCCCAGGGGGTTGTTGGCCGGGCGAGACGGTTGCCACGCTTCAGTCGGAGCTCTTTGATCCGATGAACGAGCGGATCGTGTTCGCCGCCTCGACCGCCAGCTCTTTGCGAACGGCTTTGCCTCGCCCCTCGAAACTGATTGCACTGGACTTGCGACTCACGTGGTATCCGATCGCCTGCAACTCCTCCTCCAAGTAGTTTGGACTGTTCTCCGATAGGCGTTTGCGGTCGATCCATCCGAGCAAGGCGCTTTCAAAGTAAAGAACGACAAACCCTTGATCCTCGATGGTGCAACGCCTTAACTCGATGCCGTTGATTACGCCGCTTTCCCCAAATGGGCCCGGGCAACGGCACGCGGTGATCGAACGGCGAACAGCGGCTCGGATGCCTGGTCCAACTCCTCTTGCGCCAGACGGAGGCTGTCGTTCATGTCCTGGCCGAACAACTCCCGAAGGCGCAGAAAAAGCCTCTTCATCCCTTCAAAGCACCACACCTCGACATTCAGGCTCTTGGCATATTGGCGCAACGGCTGGATTGCGCTCTCGTGCCACGTCGGCCGCAACAGACGGCACTTTGCAGAGATGCCCGCCAACGAATGGGAGCGGGTCTGAGCCTGTTCGATCTGCTAGACGACGCTGTCCTTCGATTGGGCGGCCTGGTTGTCCAGTTTGCAGTCGAACAAAAACAGCCGCTTTCCAATCAAACACACGACGTCCGACTCGAAAATGACCTGCTCTCCGTTCGTATGCTGAACGTTCATCGCGCTGTTCGGCGTTTGGCTCCGGAGCGCCTGAGCGATGTATCGCTCAAAAGCGAAGCCCGGGCTTGAAACTGAAAACTTCGGGTCCGCGTCCCTCATCGCGTCCGTCCCCCTCCAACGGTGTCTGTTGATCGCCTGCTGAATGCGCCGCGGCTCGACGAAGTCTGCTGTCTTGATCTGGCAAAGAGTAACCTGTTTAACCGAGGTCAGGAGGGCCAGAGCGATGTGCGGGCGAAGGCCAAGATCCGCCAGCAAGCCTGTGGGCACGTCCCACTCATTCACCAAAGCCGCGCCGTTCAGCCAATCGATGCGATGCCAGCCCTCTTCAATCTCACGGTAAACGATCGGCACCGCCCTGTCTTTGGCGCGCTCGTAAACCCGATAGGCCATGAGCTTGTTGCCGCCAGTGCCGTTGATGATCCAGCTCGCGTCCAGCTTGTCCAGCTCTGCTATCAGCCGGTCGTGCATGTCGACCTTCTCCTTGCGAACTGGAATCTTGAGGCTTTTGCAGAGCGATTCCAGAATGCCCGCCGGACTCGCCGACTGGTCAACGTTTTCGGTGTGCAGAATCAGCACCTCGCGCAATTTTTTGGAGCGTTTGAGGCACTGAATGGCCTCGACCGAGGGCATGATTTGCCGGCTCGCAAGTATGACGAGTCCACGGCTGTCGGGAGGTCATTCCACGAAATCGAGCTTACCACTCCTTGCGAGCGCTGGAGCCGGATTCCAACAACAAGCGGCCGGCTCCGGTATGCTTGCTGCATGGCGCACCTTGGCGTATACCCGGGGTCCTTCGACCCGCCCACTTTGGGGCACCTTGACGTCATCGAAAGGGCCGCAAAGATTTTCGACCGGCTCATCGTCGCCGTTGGCATCAACCGGGCCAAAAAGCCGTTGCTCACCCCGGATCAACGCATCGAAGCCGTCAAGCAGAGCGTGACGCACCTGCCCAACGTCGAAGTGGCCAGCTTCCAGGGCCTGCTCAGCGCGTATGCGGCCAGTGTGGGCGCGGATGCCATCGTCCGCGGCCTGCGCGCCACGGCCGATTTTGAATACGAGTTTCAAATGGCCATGGTCAACCGGCGCATGCAACCCGACATCGAGACGGTGTTCTTCATGACCAACTGGGAGACCAGCTACGTCAGCAGCAGCATCGTCAAAGAAGTGGCGCTCCTCCACGGCGACTTTCAAGGGCTAGTGCCGGAGCCGGTGGCGCGCATCGTCGAAAAGGCCGTGCGGGGCCGGACCCACAAGTAAGTTTGCCTGTTCCCGGAGATGGTTCTTGCCGATGGGGCCTTCGCGTGTCAGAATATAGGGGTAAGCGACCAAGAGGGTTAGAATGGACATTTTGCGCATTTTGGATCGAATCAACGAGCTCGCCGTGGCTAGGCCCAAACAATTCGGACCGATCTGCTGGGGCCTCGACAAGGAGGAAATCTCGATTCAGCTTGCCAAAGTGCGCGCCTCGTTGCCCTCCGAATTGAAAGCTGCCGTTCAGACCGTTCGGGAATCGGAGCGGATCGTCGACAGCGCCCGCGTCGATGCCACCGTCGCCCTCGAAAACGCCCAGCGCGAGGCGGAGCGCATCCTCGCTGAAGCCCACCGGGAAGCCGAGCTGATCCTCGATCAAGCCAAGCTTCAGCAGGAACGCATGGTCAACGAGAGCGAAATCCTCAAATTGGCCAAGGCCCAGAGCGAAGAGATCCGCAACAGCGCCGAAAAGGACGCTCGCGAAATGCGCCGCGGGGCGGAGCAGTACGCTTCAAACCTGTTGCAACAGCTTGAGAACGCCATGAGCCGCGTCGTCGGTTCCATCGCCAAGAGCCGCGAGGAGCTGGAACGAGCGCCGGAATCCGCCATCGTTCAGGTGCGCGACCGGGTTAAATCCTAGCCTGTTCGAACACGCCGCTCTGCGGTCAGCCGGTTATTGATGCACAAGAGCCGTCATCCCCGCGCAAGCGGCTTGTAAGGAAACGTGCCGGCTTTAGAGTGTGATCGGTGCGCGGCGGCCTCGCGCCTTGACCGCCGTTCGAGCTAAAATCAGCCATGGTCTTCGTCATCGACAACTACGACAGCTTCACCTACAACTTGGTTCAGTACCTGGGCCAGTGCGGGGCCGAAACGATCGTGAAGCGCAATGACGAGACCACTTGGCAAGAGATTGAGGCCCTCAAGCCGCATGGAATCCTGCTATCGCCCGGGCCTTGCACGCCCCAAGAGGCCGGAGTCTGCCTCGACGTGATCCGCGCCTATTTGACCTCTAAGGCCCCGAGCACCCTCCCTCCGCTGTTCGGAGTTTGTCTGGGCCATCAGGCGATGGGCTACGTCGGGGGCGGAATCGTAACGAGGGCGGAAAGGATCATGCACGGCAAAGCGTCGATGGTCCGGCATGACGGCAAAGGCCTGTTCGAAGGGATGCCCAACCCGTTCAGTGCCATCCGCTACCACTCGTTGGTCATTCGCCGGGACGCCGTGCCCGAGGGGTTTGAAGTCACGGCCACGTCGACCGACGACAACGAAATCATGGGCATTCGGCACCGCGAACTGCCTATCGAAAGCGTGCAATTCCACCCGGAGTCGGTGCTGACGCAAAACGGCTTCCGAATCGTGCAAAACTTCGTCAATTGGGTGAACCGGCATTCGGCCAAGGTTTTGCAAGGTGAAAAGGATGGGTAGAATACGCGAGCGCTTTCCGAGGGCAAGGGGTTTAAAATGCCTGTCAAGTATCTCAACATCCCGATTCGCAGCGATAAGCTGTCACAGGTCGTCTTTGTCAAGAGCCGGCTTTTCCACCAAAGAACCCGGTATCAGACGATTGAAATCTTCGACACGGAGGTCTTCGGCAAAATTCTCACTCTGGACGGGCATATTCAGCTGACGGAGTTCGATGAATTCGCCTATCACGAGGCCTTGGTGCAGATCCCTCTGCTGTCGCTCAAGGACCCCAAGCGTGCGCTGGTGGTCGGCGGCGGCGATGGCGGCGTCATTCGCGAGCTGTGCAAACTGCCGGACATCGAACACATCGACCTGGTTGAAATCGACAAGGGGGTCATCGACGCTTGCCGCAAGCACATGCCCGGGATAAGCGGCGGGGCCTTCGACGATCCGCGCGTTCACGTTCACATCGCCGATGCCTTCGCCTTTGTCAAAGAAAAGCGCGAACCGTACGACCTGATCGTCGCCGACTCAACCGACATTTACGAGGACGAGACCGGCGCACTGAGCGAGATGCTGTTCTCACATGAGTTTTATGGAGACTGCAAGGCCATCCTGAGCGATGGCGGCTTAATCGTGACGCAGGCCGACAACTTGGTTTACTGTCCCTATTCGATGGCCAACATCCTGGCGACGCTGCGTTCGGTGTTCCCAGTGACCGGCCGCTACCACGCGGTAGTCCCATCGTTTGGCGGGTTTTCGGGCTTCTGTTGGGCGAGCAAGGGCGCCCATGTGGCCGGATCATGGGAGGAGTTGCGCGCCAACCGCGTGCCGCTCAAATACCTGACAAAAGAGCTGTTTGAATACGGCATGAAGCCGTTGCCGTTCGCCTAAGGCAACCTTGTTTCACTGAGAGGCCTTGCCGGCTTTCAGAAAGACATAGGCGAATTTGCCTCCACCGGGCAGTTCCCCGTCATACCGAAGAGTGTGCAGATCGGGAGCGATCTTGAGCTTCATGTCGGGAATGGTTTGCCCCGGGTTTGGAGAAGAAAACTTGACAGTCAGCGTACTTTCCTCGAGCGACCACGTGCCCCTCAAGGTCTCCGAGGTCGTCTTGAGCGTGCACGTTTCATCCATTTTGATTATGAGGTTCCATTTCTGGTCGGCCGGCATTCCTGGTGCGACGATTCGGGGGGTTCCCACCCACTCGCCGACTATTCCGGATACGGTACGCATCCTCCCACAGGAGACCAAAGCCAGTGCAAACGACAAGGCAAAGATGAGCGTGCTCCCCCATCGGAAGGATTTCATAGCCTCATTGTATCACCTGGCGAGGCCCTGGGGGCTCAAACTCGAGCTTTGCCATGCGATTTTGTTTGGGACGAGGCCAATCCGGCGCTTGAGGGTCGGTTCTCAACGCTTTTTCGAAGAACCAAACCGGTTCACTTGTTTCGAGTTGAAAAAGCTTGGCGCAATAGGCTGAAACCGGCCATGGAAATCGGCGGCCAAATTTCCAGGCGGTCCTGTGCGCAAAGCCAAAATCTAAGGAGAGACGATGAAGCAGAAGGGGAGAGGCCGTCCTTGAAGCTCAGAGATAAAATGGCCAAGATCGACCTGGATATGTCTGCCCGGCAATGCCGTTCAGAGTGCTTATCCTTAAAGGAGGTGATCCACCCACACCTTCCGGTACGGGTACCTTGTTACGACTTAGTCCCCCTTACTCCCCTCACCTTCGGCCGCTCCCTCCCTTGCGGGTTAGGCCACGAACTTCGGGTGAAGACAATTCAGGTGACTTGACGGGCGGTGTGTACAAGACCCGGGAACGTATTCAACGCAGTATAGCTGACCTGCGTTTACTAGCGATTCCGCCTTCATGCAGTCGAGTTGCAGACTGCAATCTGAACTGGGGGCGTATTTTTGGGATTTGCTCCATCTCGCGATATTGCTGCCCTTTGTTTCGCCCATTGTAGCATGTGTGAAGCCCCAGGCGTAACTGCCATGCTGACTTGACATCATCCCCACCTTCCTCCGGTTTACACCGGCGGTCTCCTATGAGTTCCCGACTTTCTCGCTGGCAACATAGGACGAGGGTTGCGCTCGTTGGCGGACTTAACCGTACACCTCACGGCACGAGCTGACGACAGCCATGCAACAAGTGTCTTCACGTCTTCCTTTTGGGAAGAGGGCCCTATCTCTAAGGCTTGCGATCGATGTCAAACCTGGGTAAGGTTCTTCGGTTAGTATCGAATTAATCCACATGCTCCACCGCTTGTGCGGGTCCCCGTCAATTCATTTGAGTTTCAACCTTG
>Ga0209018_1000007_pt1 | contig 198681 bp, 144 predicted proteins | sample YNPBryBLVA2012_FD_185814 | JGI IMG/M metagenome (GOLD analysis project Ga0209018, IMG submission 185814) | Anoxygenic and chlorotrophic microbial mat microbial communities from Yellowstone National Park, USA - YNP Bryant BLVA 2012 (SPAdes)... ... | reverse complement strand
TGATCACAATCCTTTTACCTCAATCTAAGCGAACGAGGAATGATTATTTTGGAGATGATTCATTTAATCCATGGCTTCTCTATCCTGCCATGTTGGGGATTGGTTTCTATGGAGGATTTATTCAAGCCGGGGTTGGGTTTCTGATTATGGCTGCACTGGTGCATCTCATGCAACTGGACCTGATCCGAGTCAATATGCATAAGGTATTTATTGTTTTCATGTTCACTTTGCCAGCGATCATCATATTTATCGCGACTGGCAATGTCAAGTGGGGCTATGCCATCGTGCTCTCCTCTGGCAATGCGGTCGGAGGCTGGTGGTCGGCAAAAGTCTCTGTAAAAAAGGGAGAAAAAGTCATCCGAACTTTCTTGTTAATCGCAATACTTCTCATGGCGATGAAGTTATTGAAGATATTCTGATATCACAATCTCAGAAATGAGCGATTTCGATTAAAAAATCTGATGCAAATTTGTTATTGGGGGAATCCGTGCGCTATTACTGAGATGAATTTTTGACTGGGATGAGAATAACTTGCCCAGGCCTCATGTGATCCCAATTTTCGATTCCATTTGCTTTTAAAATACTGTTCCGATCTGTCCCATAGAGAACAGTCAAGTCTTGCAGTGTTTCGCCTGGTTTTAAAACGTGTCGCTCGGCATGTTGAGCCACCTCGGCTTGTTGATCTCCTCGGTCATTTTGGTTGGGGTTCATTAGATGGGGGTGTTTATTGGGTTGTATCGATCGTCCCAGCAAAGCGGCATTCTGCAAGTCTTGTTGGGTTCTGGGGGCATCACAATTGAGCAGAATAAGTATTTTCAAGATCCATATTGCCCACCTTCTTGAACTTAAGAAGAATTCAGTCTGGCAGCATTTCATGAGAAGTCCATCCTTTGGTCATGGTAGTAGCAAGAAACTTTAATGCCTGGGATCAAATATATCGAACTGAAGGCAGATTTACAATGGAATAATGACTTGTATCAAAAATTTAATGGGAGCGGAGCAGGAGCGGCGCTGGCTAATCGACCGCTCCTGTCCATACTGGCATGCTGAAAGCCCTACACGGATGAAGCTTTTTTCTGTGGTCAACTTCAAAGAGAAGGCGACCACCCCTTTGATGCTCTAATAGATGAGCACGCACGCTGGACGATGCAAATAACGGAGCTCAGCACGGTGCTTATTGCATCATGAGGGTCTCATCCAGATCAACAAACGGGCAAGTTGATTCATCCGATTGCAGGCTATGGATGAGTTGCTCTGGGTGATGATGCTTGCCGTTTGTTTCTTTGGTCTGAGTGTAACGGAAGATTTTGCCCTGATAATTTCGCATGACCACTTCTTCGTCCGTGATTTTCACCACATATTCTGGCAATAGCGGTATTTTTCCGCCGCCGCCGGGCGAATCAATGACGAAATGCGGCACTGCAAGCCCTGAGGTCCAGCCGCGGATCGCCTGAATGATCTCAAGACCTTTCTCGACCCGCGTTCGGAAATGTTCCGTCCCATAGACGTAATCAGCTTGATAGATGTAATACGGCCTCACTCGAGCTACCAGCAATTTTTGCATCAATTTTTTCATCACTTGTGGATCGTCATTGACGCCTTTGAGCAATACCGTTTGGCAGCCCAGCGGTATGCCAGCATCGGCCAGTCGACCCAAGGCTTTCACGGCAATTGGCGTGAGCTCATCAGGATGATTAAAATGAACATTCATGTATAATGGGTGAAATTTTTTCAACAGATTGGCTAATTTGGCGGTGATCCTTTGCGGGAGGAAACACGGGACACGGGTCCCAATGCGGATAATCTCGACATGCGAGATACGCCTCAGCTTATGAAGGATATAGTTTAGCCAATCGTCGCTTAATAGCAATGGATCACCACCCGACATGATGACATCTCTGATTTCCGTATGGTTTTCAATATACTCGATCCCCTCATCGATAAATTTGGGATTGATTTGGGTGGGATCGCCAACTTTTCGTTTGCGCGTACAAAATCGACAAAACGATGCGCAATCGTGAGAAACCAGAAATAGACATCGGTCGGGATAGCGATGGACGATGCTTTTAACCGGGGAATCCCGATCTTCAGCCAATGGATCGAAAAATAATCCATGATCATCCAGCTCTCTCAGGTCCGGGACAACCTGTTTATAAATTGGATCGCCTTTTTCTTTGATGAGTGACAAATAATACGGATTAATTTTTATGTCAAATTGATTTTGAATTTTTTCCACATCGGCCAAAGGAATATCGAATCGTTCGGCGATTTCTTTGGCGCTGGTCAAGCTTTTTTGCAGAATTCTCTGCCAGGTGTCCATAATAATAAAAATCCTCCTACGTTAGTTATTTAAGCCGTTTTACAAAAATAAGTCGATCATCACCAATCCGATAGAAGTCCTTAATGCGGGCCTCTAATTGATAGTGATTCCGCAGATAGAAATCCTGAGTGGGCTTGTATTTCGTCTGAGACGAAGTTTCAATAACGATCATGCGACCCTGTTGGTTCATGATCGCTTGTTCCGTAAATGAGAGCAGTTTTTTTCCAACCCCTTGCTGCTGCATGGCCGGGGAAACAGCGATCCAGTATAAATCAAACGTCCCGTCAGTGGCAGGCGTAGGGCCGTAACATACGTATCCAACGACCTCCTTCCGTTCATCCGTTGCGACATAAATGATGTAATCTTTTTGCTCTTTATTAGTTAAATAGATATCGACCAATTCCATTGCCACATCCAGCTCGGCTGGAGTGAACATATCGGTTGCTTCCAGAATGCGCAAGATTGCAACGCGATCTTCAGCGATCATTTTTCTGATCTGGATCATTTATAATTTCCTTTTTAACGCTTCAATAATTAATTGTTCCACAAAATTTTTGTAGCTGATTCCAGCAGCTTGTAGCGCTTTCACAAAGCCAGCCTCGGAAGAAATATCTGGATTTGGATTATATTCCAGGACGAAAATTTTGCCAGTCGCGTCCACGCGGGTGTCGACGCGACCATAATCGCGGCCTCCCAACACGCCATACACCTGCAAGGCGACATGTTCTAAGCGATGTTGCAGTTCGCTGCTAATAACGGCTGGACAGATGGCCGGCGTTTTCTGATATAAAGGATGGCTGGGCAGCCATTTGGCTTCATAACCGGTAATGTGCGGTTCGGAGTTGCCCAATTTTTCGAAGCTGATCTCCGAAATTGCCAAGACCCGTGGTGGGTTGTTGCCAAATATGCTAATGTTGAATTCACGACCCTCAATATATTGTTCCACCAGAATCGGCTGCTGATATTTGTCCAATAGTTCTGCTACGCGAAGCTTCAGTTCATCAAAATGATGGAGTATTGCAGATCTTTGCTCGATCCCTAAACTGGCGTCCTCACGCGACGGCTTTGCAATTACAGGGTATTCCAGATGGCTCTGCTCTGGGATTGTCTGAAAGACCTGAAAAGGTGGGGTGAGGATGTTTTGTGCTTGAAAAAGCCGCTTTGCCAATACCTTATCTTGAGCCAATCCCAAAGTCAATGGGGGATTACCAGTGTACGGAATACCGAGTAATTCCCACATCGCCGTGATATACATCTCATTTTGAGCTTTGCCTTGGAACCCTTCACAGAGATTGAATATCAAATCTGGCTTGAATTCATCGATTTTGTTTAATACCTGGTTCAGATCTCTGGCGGCAAGATAGGCGGGGACGTGGCCCAAGCGCACTATTTCCTGATATACTGCTTCGGCCTCATCAATCACTCCAGCCTCTGAGATATAATCCAGGTCGTAGCCAGGCCTTCTGATTGGCTCATTATAAACAATTAGGATTTTCAATTTGGAATTTTGAAAGTTCATTTGATCTGAAATATGATTTTGGAACGATCTTTTTTGAATAAAAATTAGATCTGATACCGCTTCCGCGCAAATTCGATGACCTTAAGAATCATGGCTTCATAGCTATAACCTTTGGTGCGAGCTGCTTTTGGAAAGCAGGAATTTTCCTCGGGATTAGGCAAAATCCCTGGCAAAGGATTTAGCTCAAGCACATGCGGAACGCCCTGGCTATCCATTCGAATATCGATTCGGCACCAGTCTTTGATGTTCATCACGCGATAAGCATCGCGAGCAACCGCTTCGATGTTGCGACGCTGCAGGAGCGTTAAGTTGGCAGGGCACTGAAAAATCTCCAATGGTTTTTCTGGTATATCCCAGATCCATTTGGCTTCATAAGAATAGATCGGGCGGGCGCCGGGTGGCAGATCATCGTATTTGATCGCGACAATCGGCAACACTTCGATCTCTGGCTCGTTGCCCCACATCGCCACGGTGAATTCATCCCCAGCCAAAAATTTTTCTATAATGACTGGTTGCTGGTATTTTTCGAGGCATTCGATGATTTTCGATCTGGCCTGATCTATTGTTTCGACCACCGAGTCGTTGAATACTCCCTTACTGCTCCCTTCAGCAATCGGTTTGATAATCGCTGGAAACTCAAAATCGCGGAGCTCAATTTTTTGATGAGCATAAAATACGCGAAAGGGTGGCGTAGGAATGGAGTAATAGCTCAATATTTCTTTCGTCCGTGCTTTATTCAGGCATAGCGCAAGCGTTAATGGGTCAGATCCCGTATAAGGAATCCCAAGCCGTTCGCAAACCATGGGAATATAGGATTCACGAAAATCGCCGAATAGGCCCTCGACCATATTAAAGACAAGATCAGGTTGAAGAAGCTCAAGTTTTTGGGGGGCACTATCGTCGCCTTCGATCCCAATAACCTCATAACCGCCACTGCGAATCGCGCTGATTACAGCCTCAATTGTTTCGGCTGAATCGCCTTCGGCGAAAAAATCCGCCGGTATTTCCTCCGCAGACAAATTCAATTTCGATCTTTTTTGATATTCCCTTAGAAGACCATCTTTGCTGCTATAGGTTACAACAATTTTCAATTGCTTCGATCCTTTTTAAATTGATATTTGATGAAAACAATATTTTTCCTTTCCAATACCAGGTGCTAAAATTTTTAAATGTTATTTAGCTACAAACATTGTGCCAGAAAATTAATGGCTTGAATTTGCATTAGTTATGTTAGTTCAAATTTAATGATCGGAATTAAAAGTTCCGAAAATGAAAGAACTATTTTATTGCCAAAGCATGCCAAGGCGAAAATAGGACAATCCCTCGCATTTTTTGGTGACCATTTCGATAAAGTTAGGCCGGCATAATTAATGACAAAACAAAAAATAAACTGGAGAAGGTTTTGTGTTATCGTGGGCAGGTTTTGCTATGCTCATTGGCTGAAACAGAACTTCGTGTTCTGATTTTTTCTAAATAGCAATAAATTTGTAAAATGCTCCAGCATCATCTTATGACTTTATTGAAAATCGCTCTTGTCAAAAACAAGATTTCTCGTTTAGCAATTTGGATTGCAAATAATTATCCGCCAATTGGCAAACAGGTTGAAATGGAACCTCATTTTGAAGAACGAATAAATTTGCTCTTAACGGCTTATTTTACAAGGAACAAATTTACAAATTTAAATTATTTTGAACAGCAGTGGCCAGACATAAAACTTTTTTTCAATCAACAAAGTCTTCATATGTGGTTGTAGACAATCTTCGATAAAATGGCCGATTCGAATACATCAATCTAAAAATAAAAATCATGGAGGTGGTAAATGATGAGACGGACTTCGGCTATGTGGATGATGAGCTTGATTTTCCTGCTCATGCTTTGCCTATCGGTCGTCGAGACGACTTGCCTGTTCGGGGCAGAAAACGAAGCAAAAAAGAGAGGCTACTTAGGGGTTACCACTCAGGAACTCACCCGTCACCAGAAAAAAGCATTGAAAGCTGACTTTGGGGTGGTGATCACTGAAATCGAAGAGGATAGCCCAGCCGACCGAGATGGGTTAATGGAAGATGATGTCATCCAATGGGTGAATGATGTGAAGATCACGCGACCGAGCACTTTAGTCAGAGTAATCCGATCCATCACTCCGGGCGAAAAGGCGAAGGTGGTGGTGATTCGTGATGGCAAGGAGAAGACCATTATGGTGACAATTGGCAAGGCAAAAAGCTATGAGCGCTATGCGCTTTCAATTCCGCATCCCAGAGGATTTTTTGGCTGGTATCAATCACATCGTCCTATTCTTGGAGTTCAACTTTATGAAATCAATGATGATCTGGCCAAGTATTTTGGCGTAAAAGCCGGAGAGGGGGTGCTGATTCTCGATGTGGCCAAAAATAGTCCAGCAGAAAAAGCTGGTTTGAAGTCGGGTGATGTAATCGTCAAAATTGATAATGAATCGGTGGCCACGCCAAAAGATGTTCAAGAGATTATCTCAGAATTTGAGGAGGACGATCAGGTTACTCTTGAGATTGTCCGTGAGAATCAGAAACAAACTATAACAGTGACTTTAGAGGAGTACGAGAATGAGGATTCTTACATCGATGTCCCGCAACGGATGATACGCGAGTTCAGGTGGTTGAATGATCCAGAAAAATCGATTGAATTGCTGGTGCCCAAAATTGCACCAAACATAAAGGATCGCGAGATTATTATTAAGAAAAAAGTGATAGATCCGAGGCAGACCATTTGAGATATCCCTCCCAGCGGAAGCTTCCCATGGCGATATTTTGTTTATGCCGTGGGAAGTTTTCGTTTTTTCAATTCTATTCCTTGCCGATGTCCGATTAAATCCACAGGATTCGTGGTGATATTGGAGAAATCTGCCACTCCATAATCACAAGTTTTATCTTCTTTAAAAGCCTCGCCAGCCGCTCCAATTCTCTTTATCGATCCATCATCCGTTGATTTCGCACATGTTGGGATGGAATTCCCAAATATTAAGTTTCCTGAAAGAATCAATTTTGGCTTGACTTTTATACTTTGGTGTCATATTTTGTCGCCGTTTTTGAAGCTAATGACTCAAGGCTCTGAGAAATAGATATTGGTTCTCGAGTGCTTTATAGAGTTTTTATGATGCCGCTTTAATGGTTCGAGGCTATTTTCGTGAGTCAGGAATGGTGGCTGTGCCAGAGGTGCTTCGAGTTAGCTTCAGGAATAAAATTCCAAAAACGGGCTCAAATGTCGTTTCTGCCTCTGGAGCTATTTCTTTTTTGATTTGACTGAACCATCGTCTTAAAAGAGATTGCTGCATTGGCTGGAACGCCATGACAGATTTTCATTCCGCATGTTGCAACAGGAGCGAGTTAAGAAATTTGGGTATAAATCAATCAAGCAAAGACGGGAGATTTCCATGCGCTGGGTGACTTCATCGGAGAAATTGCGGTGGCTGATATTCATCGTTATTCATTTTTGGATTGCTAAAGTCTATGGAGCGGATTCATTACGGATTGGGTTGATGGTACGGCCGTCGCACTTGTTCGATGTGGCTGGCATGGAAAATCGTTTGGCTGTTGCCATCGCCCAGCACACTCCCTTGAAAGTGATTGCGGTAGATTCCATGAACGTGGGAATCATTGATTCTGGCCAGCTTTCGGACGATGCTAAAAAATGGCTTATCGATCAGCGTTTATTTGGACTCCTGCTCTGCGATATTGAGGAAGATAGCCTTGTAACAATCATCCTTGCCAGCACCAATGGATCTCGGATTTATCAATTGGTACCCATTGCATTTGAAACGATGAACGATCCTGAATCTTTGAGCCGATTTGCTCGATCCGTGAATAAATTTTTTGAAATTCAAAAACAGTTCCCTGGTAGGTTCGGCATTTTTGTCGCGCGAATCGGCGAATCCCTCCGCGATCCCGAAGCTGATAAGTTCATGCAAGTGTTGATGGATAGTCTCACATCCCTGACGAAGAACCCGCTCTTTGCGAACATTGAACTGATTCCCGAGCAATCAAATCTGCTTGAGGGGGGAGAACTCCAGATTCGCTTACTTGAAAAAATAGGGGATGGTTATTCCGCAGCTATCGTTCTTTCGGGCATGATGAAAAGGGTTCCGGGATCTCAACAATTATTGTATTCCCCTTATTTTCTCATTCCGAAAACGAAGACACAACTGAGGTCATGGAGCAATGAGCAGTCGATTTTGCAGGGCAAAATCTGTCGCTTGCGAAGATTCGATTTGCCAGCCATTTCGCTCAACGATGTTTCCAGCGTGGTGGATTTTCTCAAAGGCTATTTTCTGTTAACCGCCAAGCAATATGCCGAGGCGGCCGAGCAATTCCGCAAGTTTCGATCGTTTGCATCAGATTTTCATCTGGCGGAATGCTATTGGTATCAAGGTACCCAGCTTGACCGAGACACCTCTCTAACGCGCACAGATCGACAGAATGCCGTCCGCCTTTGGCAGCACGCCCTCTCTTTTGCCAGCGACCGCTACGATTCAGCGCGAACTCTGAACAACATCGGCGCGATATTTCAGATTAATCGGCATCGCGATAGCACCATGATTTATTATCGGCGCGCCTATTCTTTGCGGGCTGATGTCAATGATCATGAGGACTTTATCCGAATCGCACAAAACCTGGGAAACGGATATTTGATGATGGGTCAATGGAATCAGGCATTGGATATTTTTCAATCCACCATTGAAGCGATGAAACAGGCGAATGATTCATTAAACCTGGCCACAACCTATGAAAATCTCGGGCAGATTTATCAATTGCTCTACCAAGGAAAGAAAGCGACGGAGTATTATCAAAAGGCGTTGGAGCTGCATAAAAAATTAAATGACGAGGCAGGGGTAGCGAATGCATTGATGCTATTGGGGAACGTCCATCAGGAGAATAAGGAATATCTGATGGCGATTGATTATTTCCGACAATGTTTAGATCTGAGCCTCAAAAATCATCATGAACCGAAACTGGCTGAGGGCTACGATCACCTGGGGCTGGCGTTTCAACAATTGGGGAATTTGGATAGTGCTCTGATTTACTTTCAAAAGAGCTATGATCTTTATCACATGCTCGGGAACAAGAGCGGTATATTGCAGACCTTGCTCCATCAGGCAGCCGTATGGCAGAAGCAGAAATTGGCTGATCGAGCCATTCATTGCTATGAGCAGGCGCTGGAGTCGTTGGGGGAAAATAATTCCATTGCTACCAAAGCTCAAATCTATGATCGGTTAGGAGATGTATATAATCAGCAAAACAATTTGATCCCGGCGTTTGATTATTATCGACAAGCAGCATCTTTATATGAACAGAGCGGCAACTTTGAGCTGCTGGCGTTGGTGCTTTTTAATATGGGCTTAATAGAATTGAAACAAAATGACTATTCTCAGGGTTATCAATTATTAAAAAAAGCTATTGCTATTGACCAGAAGCATGGTTTTAATAATTTGGAACGCGAAAAAATTTTTCTGGATCAAATAGAGTCGATGCTGAAGCAAAATTGACAACAAAAATCTGAAGGGAATTTTATTGAGCTCCGTAGCTCAAACGTTGAATCGAGCTTTTCGTTTGCGATGTTGGTAGCATTGGTAGATAATTGAAGCAAGCAATAAGGCAGCAATGGATCGTTTGGTGATCATGCGATCTTTGATGTTCTTCGCTCAATCTTTTTACTCTTGATGGATATTATGAAGAAAAATTTATATGAATTTCTCCGAAAGAACATGGAATTGGCCATTACCGATTTTCAGATGATCCAGCCAGGGGATCGGATATTGGTCGGTATTTCGGGTGGGGCTGATTCTTTTGTTTTATTGAAACTACTTTCGGGCAGAAAGATCTTTACCCCAAATGACATCTCGTTGGTGGCGGTGCATATTGATCTTGGTTTTTATGGGGAAAATCCACCTTACTATGAGTCACTAAAGCGGTACTTTGAAGCGAACGGTCATGAGTATCACATTGAAGTGACGAAAATAGGAACCTATGCCCATAGCGATCAGAATCGGAAAAAGCCGTGTTTTCTTTGCTCTCGATTCCGTCGGCAGCGGATGATTGAATTGGCTGAACGGTTCGGCTGTCAGAAAATCGCTTTGGGGCATCACAAGGATGATGTGATCGAGACATTATTCATCAATATTCTCTTTGGAAGGCAAATCTCCACGATGATGCCCAATCAGGAGCTTTTCAAAGGCAAATTTCACATCATTCGTCCACTGGTCTATATCTGGGAGAAAAAAATAAAAGAATTTGCCAACCAAAATGATTTTCCGACATTCGATAATCTCTGCCCATCTTCTGGTTTCTCCAGGCGAAGTTATGTGAAAAATCTTTTGCTGAACCTGGAAAAAGACCATCGGGGAACGAGAGAAAATATTTTCAAATCCTTGAGACATGTGAAGCCGGAGTATTTGTGGGATCGGAAGTACTGGGGGGTGATCAGTAATCAGTAAAAAATGATCAGTGGGCAGTGATCAACGATCAGTACAAAAGTGATCAGGGATCAGGGATCAAGGAAATGGTATGCCATGAAATCGGTAGCTCATCTTGAAGCTCATGCCTGCGCGTATCGATTTTTCATGATGGCTTGATCTCACGGTTAATGTCCAATAAGATCCCTGCTTTCGAAGTATCGATGTGGTGAAATTGACATGGTCATTGTGCAACGCATCCGACTTCGCCGGGTCAGACTGAATAAGGCTATTCCGAATGAATCTACTCTCCAATTCGCTGGCGTCGGAGTGGAAAAGGTGCATCGTTCAAGATCGGTTGTTTGCGCAATCAGATCCCTGTTTTTCAACTGTGGTGTCAACATGACCCATATTGGGAGATAAAGTCCAATAATCGGACGAAATAAAATTACGTGGATTGTAAAAAGGGGAAGATTTAATAAATTTTTATTTGGGACCAGACAAATCCGATGATAAAATTGATAGCTGCCCTGGGGAATCCGGGCCAGAAATATGCCTCTACACGACACAACATCGCTTGGCTCTTATTAGAACACCTTTCCTTTTTCCCTCAGCTCTCCTGGCAAAGCAAGTTTAAAGGTGAATATGCGACATATTCCATTAATGGCGAGACGGTCTATTTTTTAAAGCCGCAAACCTATATGAATTTAAGCGGCGAGAGCGTTCAGCCGCTAGCTCATTTTCTGAAAATTGAGCCCGCGGAGATTCTAGTGATCCATGATGATATTGAATTGCCGTTCGGGGTGATCGGCTTCAAAACCAATGGAGGATTGGCGGGACACAACGGGCTTCGTTCCATTGCGAACAAAATTGGGACCAGGGACTTCAAGCGGCTGCGGTTGGGGATCTCCCGACCCACCACTGGGACAGTGGAGGCATACGTTCTGAGCAATTTTTCGGCAGAAGAACAATCAGCGCTGCCAATTTACCTCAGCAAAGCAGCCCGATTGCTGGAAGAGAGCCTCGTTGGAGATTTTGGCTCGATGGAACAGCGGTATCGGAAGCACGCGCTTTTATGAAGACGATGCATGAGGCAAGACATCTTTTTGATGAGGGATATAATGACGCTGAAGATCGCTAAAGATAAGTTTGACCAGGTGAAAGATTATCTGGCAGAGCGCAATTATGAGTTTGAATCGCGGCCGCATCAGGTTTTTTTGGCCAGGAGTGCCGGATTGGTGGTGAATCTCTATAGCAACGGCAAAATTGTCATCGCTGGCAACGATATGGCTGAGCGGGAAAGGGTTGAAGCCTTTTTAGCGACGCTGCACGGCGAATTGGTTCAAAAAAATGAGAGGCACTATGCACCCATAGAAATTTCTGGGGATCGGATCGGGACAGATGAAGCGGGCAAAGGCGACTATTTTGGACCACTGGTCATCGCTGGCGTGTTGGCGACAGAAACGCAAGGTGAAAAGTTACAAAAGTTGGGAGTGAAGGATTCGAAGGGATTGAGCGATAGCACGATCCAGAATCTGGCTATTGAGATAAAGAGGCTGCTAGGGGAAAATCAGTACGATATCGTGGTGATCAGCCCAATCAAATATAATTTGCTATTATCCCGCATGAAAAATTTGAATCGGCTGCTGGGGTGGGGCCATGCACGGGTGATCGAAAATCTGTTGCAGCATCATCCAACCTGCCGATGCGCGATTTCTGATCAATTTGGGGATCGAAGTTTCATTGAAAATGCCTTGATGAAGCTGGGGCAGAAAATTCAGCTCATTCAAACGCCAAAGGCAGAGCGAGAGATCACCGTGGCTGCGGCTTCGATTCTGGCAAGAAGTGAAACAGTCAATCGGTTCAATGAAATGTCGAAAAGTTATGATGTTGAGTTTCCCCGTGGCGCAACCGATGTGATTGCGACGGCTGAGAATTTTGTGGACAAATATGGCTACAAAGCTTTATTGCATGTGGCAAAAGTCCATTTTAAAACCACAGAAAAAATCAGCAATATTTCAAAAGATGAGTTCAAGCAGATCAAACAAGGCAAAGTTAATGTTGAGCCTGATGTTCAAAAATCAGCAGGCAAAGGTGGTGAAGATATTTTGCTCGAATAATTCAAACTCATTAGTATGCTGGAACAAAATTTAAGAAATTTTCTCAAGATCAGGCTGGAAAATTTTTATGGCGCGAGCTGGTGGGAAAAAGGAGTTGAAGAAAAGCTCAGGAAAAAAATCGAATATCGGCATGAACGGGAAAAGCTGTTGGGCCGAAAGGTGCAATTGATGGATTGCCTGGAAATAGCAGATTATCAGGCGATTATGACACATCCTCAAAATTGGGATCGAATTTTTAAAGCGAGTTTTGAAGATAAGGAGATGGTGCTGGCGAGATTTAAAATTTTAAAGAGCGTCAGGAATCCAGTGGCACATTCACGAGGATCATTTAGCTACCAGTATAAGCTTGATGTTATTTCATGTATTAACTATTTTCAAAAGGGGATGAGGTAAGAATCTTTATTTTGACCAAACGGTTAACATTCCAGGTCAGAAGATTCTGATTAATATCTATTGGTTTCACCAAAATAAGCATCCTGAAGGTTTTAACCTTTCAGAAAATCGCTATCCTTCAGGATGCTTATATGTTCCAGGATAAGTTCTTATTTATTTATCCAATTCTATATATGCGTTCTTTTTATCCAACTTTAATTTGATTGGGGAATGTTGCACCTATGGCATTCCTCGAAAACATTATTGGCATTATAACATCCTGCTGGCTTAAAACCAGTAGTCGTACACTCACCATTCCATCCTACACCACTACATGTACAGGAGCCACAGTCACCGCCTGCACCAACATATAAACATTTAGCTGTAGCAGTAGAACCAGAACCACCTGGAAGTGCCCCAAAAGTTTTGTTACTTAATAGAAGAAATAATAAAGGTGATAAATTAAAAACTACCAATAAGGAAATTAATACAGTTTTGGGTTTCATAACCATGCCTCCTCATAATAGATTATTGCCAATTAGTTGTTAATTAGTTTCTGTTGCAAAATGATTTAATTAAACTATTGATTTTTAAATTTAATTTTCTTATCTTCGCTGCCTGTTTGAAAAATTAGGCATCTTAACACACTAACAAGCATAAAGATAAGGGACACTGATTATGACCAAGTCTCAAAACCTCCAGGCCGATATTTTTAAATCATTATTGCCATTTGCGGATATTGACATCGAGCCGAAATTGAAAAAGATTGATCAAGCACTAGCAAACGATCCTTCAATTTTACGAGAGCTTTATAATATTATATCGAAACGACGCCAATTCAGTAAAACCTTAGGCCGGCATAGTACCGCAGTGGAAACCGTGCTCCGCATGCTGATTATCCGGCATTATTTTAATTGGAGTCTGCGCGAGACCGAGCAATTGGTGAAAGACAGTTTTAGTCTGCGGCAGTTTGCGCGCGTGTATTTTGACAAGGTGCCCCATTATTCGGTGTTATCGCGGTATGAAAATTTAATTCCTGCGGCGACGCTAAAAAAAATCAATCTCCACATCGTCCAGATCGCTCAGCACCGCCAGATCACCAAAGGTCGCCAACTCCGGGTTGATACCACCGTGGTGGAGACCAATATTCATTATGCGACTGATAGCAGTTTATTAGTTGACGGCGTGCGGCTCCTGGCGCGGTTAGTGCGCCGCGTGAAACGGGCGGGTATTGTCACTGGGCAGTTGGTGCGCGATTTTCGCCGCAGCGCCAAGCGGCAGCTGTTGAATATTATCAAATTTTCCCGGGGCACCAGCCAAACCGCCCAGCAATCATTGCAGCAATGCTATCGTCGCCTGATCGCGATTACGAAGCAGGCGGTCAGCAATGCCCGGATGCTAAAGCGGACCATCGTCAATCGCGCCCGCCGGTTGGGCGCGGACGCCACCAAACTGGCGCATCATGTCAAAGAACAATGGGATCATTATCTTCCGTTAATCGAACAAGTTATCTATCAAAGTGAACGCCGTATTTTTCAAGGACAATCAGTTGCCAATGATGATAAAATTGTGAGTTTATTTGAACCGCATAGTTATCTCATTCGCAAAGGGAAACGCCATAAGCCCAATGAATTTGGCCAACTGGTCAAAATCCAGGAGGCCGATGGCGGTATTATTACCGATTATGAGCGGTTCACTAGTTGTGTGGCCGACTCCGATTTATTTCTTCCGGCGGTGGAGCGGCACATCGAAACCTTTGGGCACCCCCCGCAGTTAGCGGCGGCCGATCGCGGCTTTTACTCGGCTGCCAATGAACAACTGGCGTATGACAAAGGTGTGAAACGGGTGTGCCTGCCACTAAAAGGAAAAAGAACCAAAGAACGACAACAACTGGAAAAGAGCCGCTGGTTTAAAGCGGGTCAACGCTTCCGAGCGGGCTTGGAAGGCCGGATCAGTGTGTTGAAACGAGTCCATGGCCTGGATCGCTGCCTTAATAAAGGTCAAGAAGGCTTCGATCAATGGATTGGATGGGGGGTGATTGCGGCCAATCTGAAAGTGATCGGCGCTAACTAACCCCTAACCGATAACCATGAACTCTCTCAATTAGCCTGCACCAAGTTCCAGCTGTCTGAATTTTGGGTCTGCTTGCTGTAAAACAATTTTGCAACAGGAACTAATTAGTTCCTGTTGCAAAATTATCAAAACGGGCCAAATTGTCATGCTTGCGCATTCAGGCATCTCCTTTTTTGCCAGACTTAAATATCAATTTAAAAAGAGATTCCTGCATTCGCAGGAATGACCGCATTTCTTCTGATCCTGATTTTTGCGACAGACTAATTAGTATCTGGATTTTAATTATCATCGGATTTGGAAAATTAATTCATCGAATTGGCTTGAAGCCCAAAATAAGTTATGTTGTATATCATATATAAAACGACTAATAAAAAACGCCTGTTTTAGCTCACGATCTGATGGATAATTTACTAAATACCTTCTTTTCGCCTCGCCTGAATCATTAAATTCATAAATATAATTGTGCCCACCAACGAAAATCCGACCATCAGGAGCGCAGAAAATATCAGTAAAATAGAATACGTATCTCCCTAAACCTGAAGTCATTGGTTTCTCTTGTTTTTTTCGTTCCTCAATTTCTGGTCCAATTGGTTCTATTTGAAAAATAAGTACACCATCTTTTCGATACTTTCGTATTATGGGCCTGGTATGGAATACAACCCAGAGATTATCTTCTTTGTCAAAATCCAGCGATACGATATTCCAATAATGTTGCGTTGCGGGTTGCTCATGCTTAAACGGCGTTCCAAATGATCTGAGCTTAATACCGCCAAAGTCAAAGACCGTAATCAAACTATCAAATAAAGTATTGATGTAAATTTGTCTATTGTTAGCTACTGCCAAATGCATATCAGATGGCACGGAGTTGGTAAAGCGAATGGTGTTCAAATTATTTCCCAATTTATCAAAAATTGTGATGCGAGAATTTATCGGATCGGCAACATAGATGTTATTATCATCGTCAAGATCCAGATCAGTTGGTTCTATCATCTCGCCTGGGCCCTGGCCTACTCTACCGATCTGTCTGATGAATTTTAAATTCTGATCAAGAACTATAATTCGACTGTTACCTTGATCCAAAATATACACCAGGCTATCAGTACCCATTTTTATTTCCCCAGGTCTACTCAGCCAATAATCGTGACGTTCAATTGATGGATCAATTTTTATTTCATATTTTAACTGAACAACATTGTTACCATCATGATTTTTTTGACAAAAGAAAAAAACTGATATTAATATAAACGTTGTGGTTATTAGAAGCCCATTGGTTATTGTCCGATTTTTCATTATACATCTCCTTTCAAAATCCGATAAATAACCTCGTGAATGAGGTATTCAGGAGTTGATGCCATGGCTAACCGTACAATGTTTTCTTGATCAGATATAATCGTTACGGGGCAAAGAATCTTAGGGATTTTTAACTTATTTGAAAGTGAATACTTATCATCGATGATGACAGGTACACGAGCTTTTGTTCGAATTATTTTTAAAATTTCCGCGCGGTCATGTTCCTCGACTTGACCGAGAAATCTATATATCAGCAGAACTCGGATAGGTTTATGCTTATATATCAAAGCGAGATGATTTACAGAACGCAATGAAGCATCTAAGCTTGAGAAAGTTCTTGGACTAAAAATAGAAAAAATTGTTATAGTACCTTTCAAGTCACCTAATTTAATTAAATTTCCCTCATAATCTTCCATAATTAACTCAGGAAGATTTTCCCCATAATAAAAGTAGTAATTATCAGACTGTTCTTGTGTTATGCTTTTAGAATTTCCGCCAGTTATAAAATTCCTATCTACTGAAATTTTAGAGTCCAATGTTCCGATAGAAATCTTGCTAAACAACAGAACTGAAAAAAGAATAAAAAAAAGCAAAAAACAAAATCCGTGAAAATAGCTTTTTATTACGAAATTATTTCTCGATAACGTTTTATCAATATTATTCCGTTGGACTAAGTAATTGCTCAAAATAAACTTATGATTTTTAAATGTTGTCAAGGTAATCGATATTCCCAATAAAATCAGATCACGAATAAATGAGATTATATTAATATTTTCTTTAAATAATAGATCTATACAACCGCATTGCACAATATTCTTTTTTATTAGATTCCAGCCGATAGCAATGGCAAAGATAGCAAATAAAATCGAGGATGCAAAGGCAGCTTGACGTGGGTAAAATCCAGCGATTAAAGTGGCTCCAAGAACATATTCAATTGCTATTATAACAACAGCAAAATATGGGACTGTTGGGTTTGGTAAAATAGCAAATTTATATACAATTTGAACAAAGCCATTGATATTTAACATCTTACTAAAGCTGCTTATTAAAAATATTCCTCCAATTATAATTCTTGACACAAAAATAAGATAATTAACCACGTTTTTTATTTTTTCCTTTACACTGTGCAGAATCATAACACTATCTACTCCTGAGATCGGGATATTCTACAGAATAACATAAGCAATGAATTTTCAATTTTGTCATAGTATAAAAATTTTGCTTTGAATATAAAAAAAAATGAGATTGTCAAGTCTTTTTTTATGAATTAAATTTTTTTTTGAGCGGCTAAAAAAATGGTGCTGGCGAGATTTAAAATTTAAGAGCGCTAGCAATCCCGTGGCGCATTCACGGGGGACGTTTGGTGGTCAGGAGAAGCAGGATTTGATTTCGACTATTCGTTATTTTATGAATAAATTTTAAATTTGGTGGTGTCCTAAAACTACATCAAGAGATATTGTGGCTTCCTCTTTTTCCCTCTCTTAAATCAATTTGGCAATTTCAGTGTGCTCCAATATTTCTGCAATTTCCATTATTCGATCAAACTCTTCTTCAGAATAAAATTTTGCGGCTTTTGTCCACTCTCTGGATTGGTTCACTTTAAGTGCCAGATCGTGAAATTCGCTCTCCCGCTGTAAAGCCAGCTTGTAATGATTCATTTCTTTAATAATTTCATCATAGAAATCAGGAGATAACATCACCAGGTAAACCCTCCCATTTTTGGTGATGAATAATGGTTTTTTGCTCTTGCTAATCTGATCCAACGTTTTTTTCTCGAAGGATGCTTATTGGTTGAATATTAGGCATAATGCATTTCAATTAGTTGTTGAAGCAATCCTAATTTATGATTTAGCCATAATTTTGACAAGATGCAAGCTAAAAATCTAGCGGGTTAAAAACGTAGTTTACATGTGTGACATCAAACCGATTCCATCCACCATTAGTGAATGGAATCGGTTCTTATCTCAATCATAATTTTTACATTTCAAAGTGAGGAACTTTTTCCGCAATACTTCAGCCACCGTTGAAAAAGGTGTCATTCTGATCGAAGGGAGGAACCTGTTTGTGTAGAATCGTGGTAATTCTGCAAATTCTAAGATAACCAGATTTCTCGCTTCGCTCGAAATGACTCGGGGCTGATTTGGTACCTTTTTCCCAATTACCAGGTCGCCTGATTACCCAATCACCCAATTACCTAGCTCCGTTTCGCCCCCTCAAATAATCAATCATCTTCGGCACCACCAGTGGCACCACATCGGGCAGCATCTTGGGCATGAGGTTATCCATGACCTTGGGCATCAAATCTGGCATTTGCTGTGCCATATAATCGGGCATGGGAATTTGCGCGCCCACTCGCGATAGCATGGTGGGCATGACTTTGGGCATCATGCCGGGCAGCAGCTTCGGGAACAGGATCGGGAACAACGGTTTCATCAGGCCGAACATGGCATCGCCGACGACGCCGAGCTTACCGATGAATTTCATCATGCCGCCCATGCCCAGCGGCATCGCGGCGAGCAGCTCTGGCCACATGGTATCCATTAAATTGGCGAAGCCCTGTGGCGTCATCAGTGCGATCATGGCCTCAAATACCGCCCATTGCCGGGTGACTTCGGGATTGGGATCAGCGAATGTCTTGCCCAATGCTTTGCAGGCGAAGGCTGCCAGATCATGAATTTCCAATGGCAGAGCTTTTTTCTGTTGCGTCACTCGCAATTGGAATTCACAGCAGGGACAGAGCGCCAGCACAGCTTCGGATCGATTTTCAATGGCATCGTCCAATCGGGTTTTGCCGACCTCGTGGGCCACCAGAGGCTCTTTGATCAGCGTTAGCACGCTGCCGCAGCAATGGCCTTCCTGCCGGTTGTGCCGCATCTCCACAAATTCCACGCCGGGAATGGCCTTGATCAGTTCGCGCGGTTCTTCATAGACCCCCGAAACGCGGCCGATATGGCAGGAGTCGTGCCAGGTCACCCGTTGCTTCACTTCATGGGTAAATTTAAAATCACCGGCTTTGATTTTTTCCGCCACCAGCTCGCTGTAATGCTTGGTGGTGATGTTGTATTCGATGCCCAATTTTTCGGCCCATTCTTTATAAGTATGTCGCCACATCATATCGCAGGCCGGGCAGGAGGTCACCACCGTATCGCCACCAGCAGCTTTAACCGCCGCGATGTTCTTTTTCATAATTTCGGCAAACAGCTCCCATTTGCCAGCGACCAGCATGGGCGTGCCGCAGCAATTTTCCGCCTTGCCAAGATAAGTGAAATCGATGCCAGCGGCGTCCAGCAGCGTCACTGAAGCGGCGCCAATGTCATTTTCCACGTACGAAGCCGTGCAGCCAGCGAAATAGACCACCTTGCTCTTTTTATCTGGACCGTGCTTCTGCCATAGTTCTTGCGGGAACCACTGGGTGCGATCCTTGCGATAGCCAGCCCAGATATTGCCTTCCGCCCGAAGCGCTGCGGCCATCATCTCGAACGGCGGGAAGGTCATCTCATGCTTTTCGTGAACCAGCTTGCCGCGCAGTTTCATCCACGATTGTTCGATGGGCAATGATGCGGAGCAGCGTAGGTTACACAATTCGCAGGTCGTGCATACCAGAATGGTATCCACCATTTTCTGATCCCATTTGGCCCTGCCCTCCAGATATTCGCGCAGCCAGTACCATTTGCCCCGTGGCGACTGGCTCTCCCAGCCGCGACCGTAGAATTGATCGCATTCATCCACGCAGTAGCCGCATTGGGAACAGGCGTAGGCGTACCAGGCTACATCGCCAGGAATATCTTTGATCGGTTTGAGATCGGGATTCTCACCTACTTTTGAAATTAGCAAATTGCCGAACGGCCGGGCTAACGGCTCCAGCAGATTGGCCATGCCCAGAATTCGGCCGATCAGCTTGCCGCCCATGACTTTATCGGGATTGAGAATACCTCTGGGATCGATTTTTTTCTTGAATTGTTTGATGCGTTCAACTCGATCCTTGCCCAGAATTTGATTTCTCCGACTCGGAAAATAAAGCCCGGTGGAGTAGGCTCTTCCGCCATTGCGCTCGGCAATTTTGAGGATGGTGAGCACCAGGCCAAAAACCAGATTGTAGGAAAATTTCCGTTGATCGCTGGGGATAAAACCCAGAATGACGACCTCGGGTTTGCCAGTTTTGCCCCTCTTGACGATCACCCCTTCTTTCACTACTGGCTGATCCACCTTATGCTCGATGTCGTTCATGACCCGGGCAAAATTTTCTAATGGAACCACGACCTCGGCTGGAACGAGAGAGGGCCCCAATCGTTTCACCACCATCAATTTGAACCGCTCTTCCCATTCGTGGTTCGCAATTTCCTGGCTTAACATATCGCCTTCATGATTTTTAACGATGTCGGGCAATTTTGCCATGATTGGCGTTCTATCTTTTTGGCGAAACGCAATCGTCGCCACGTAGGCTGCTGGCAGCAACGGCTTGTGACCGACGGGATGACCATGATGCATCATCTGCGGTGCCCGATTTTTCATCTCTGCCATTCTCGGGTTGATGAACATAATCGACCAGATGGGAAGATCGCTGGCCACGATCTCAGTCATGGCCGCAGTGAATTTAGCGGGGTCAGCAAATGCTACGGCCACCACATCAATTGGAGTCAACGGCTGCACTTTCAGCGTCACTTGGCTGATGATGCCCGTTATGCCCTCGGCATCGGCGATAAGGTCCAGTTCATTCCCAGAAAATTCCTTCACTTCGCCACTGGGCAACACAACTCGGGCCGAAACCACGTTTTCCGAATACCAGCCATACTCGTACGAGCCGAACCCAGCGCCACCCTGTGCCAGCCAACCCCCAGCCGAAGAGGATGGATAACTGGAGGGATAGAGCCGCAACATCAGCCCTTTGGTATCGATCTTTTTCTCCAACTGTTCCCAGGTAATCCCCGGTTGAACCGTGACGGTCAAATCCTTTTGGTTCACTTCGAGCACTTCTTTCATCCGATAGAAATCGACCACGATACCTTTGCGAGTGGGTAAAACGCCGCCATAGCCCGACGAGGCTTTGGCGCGAGGTGTTATCGGAATTTTGCGTTCTGCTGCCCATTTCACCAGCGCCACCAGTTCCGCCTCGTTTTGCGGCTGAACCACGGCATCTGGAGTGGTATTGCCGATCAGCGGCTTGAACAACTTCGGCATAGCTGCGATGTCATGCCCATAAAGCACGCGTTCGGTTTTATCAAACGTGACGCGCGAGCCAAATTTTTCCTGAAGCCAGGAAATGTCCTTCTTGCTCAGTTTTGCCATTTTTCCCTTCCTCATGGATTTATGTTAGAGTTTAACTTTTTTTAGTCAAGTTGAGCCTTGACTGGGAGCAGTCTCGCTGGCGACCGCGAATTCCGCAAAGTTCGATTCCAATATCCGCCTTCTGGCGGTTAGCGTAATACGCGGTTACCCCGGCTGTACAAGATCAAATATCTTTGCGACCGCGAATTCCGCAAAGAAAGCGAATTGCGCGAAATTCGATTCTAATATCCGCCTATCGGTGGATAGCACTATTCGCGGTCATCCTTTTCAAGCCACGCTTCCACTGCCTGGTTTAATTTCTCAAGAATCTCGATCATGATCTGATGGTATTCCTCGGGAATAGTGCGAATGATTTCTTCATGAATTCGGACATGGTCTTGGATGCACTTTTGCGCCACCTGTTGGCCCTTGGCGGTCAACGAGAGATTGAGCACCCGGCGATCATTTTTATCGATGGCCCGACGCACCATCTTTTTCGACACCAGCCCGTCGATAATGCGAGTGACGCGACTGCTGGTCAGCGACATCTCATGCGCCATTTGGTTGACCGTAAGCTGGCCTTTATCAGATAGAATGCGGAGACAACGAAATTCGACCGTCGACAGCCCATATTTTGCCGCATGACGGGATTCTTTTTCATTGCAATTGGCAAATAACCGGGCAGTAATTTCGGCGAGCGCAACAGAATAAGGATTAGATAATGATGCAATCATTTTCAGTCAGATTCGACGCAAAAAATATTTGTTATTATCAATTATTCTTAGAGTCAAATATAGCACGGTAAAACGAATTAGTCAAGCGAAATTTTTGGGGGAACGGTTCTTTGAAGCTTTACGGGCAAGCCAGTTTTATCGCCCCTCAATTTTTTTACGATCAAAATTTTCATTTGATATTTTGGTTCGATTTTGCTATATTTACGATCAAGCAATCCACACAATAAAAATCTTCATAGGAAAAAGCCATGAATTCAATGGTCGTTCCTCTGCTGACTGCATTGGTATGGCTCGGTTGTTCCAACGGATCATACCAGCTTCATATTGGCGATTCTTTCTCTTCATCCACGGAAAATCATGGTGGTTCGATGATTGCAGGGGCTAGCGTCGATAGCATGGTCGAGGCTAATGGGATCTATTGTGATAGCAGCGTTTTTCTCGGTCAGTATGCGGTCCTTCGCGTTTATAACAACGGAAAATATTATATTCCGCTATCGACCAAATTGCCCTGTCCCGATGGGATGCTCATCCACATCAAAGGTAAGGTCGTTCAAATCTCGGTCGACTACCCTGAAACAGGCACGAGGCTTTATCATCATCACCTGGCACCAATGAGTTTTGAGATCGTTTCCAATACGAGGCAGCTCATCAAACATGTTACGGAAGAATATCGACGTATTCGGACAACTTTGCAACAGAAGATCACCCTTGAAGGATCGAAATTGCAATTACTACCAGATCCTCATTGGGCGATCTGGTTCGATCCCCAGGGCAAGCGATTTATTTTTCACTCGCATCAATTTGACATGATGTACGCTGCCGATATCGAATTCATTGTGGAGGCCAATACCCAAAAAATTAGCGATGTGTATGCTCGGGAATGGTTCAAAGGAGAGATGTGATTTCGATTTCGGATTGTAGAATTTGGATTTCGGAATAATCAACCTAAAGATCATTATTTTAAAAGAAGAGGCGGATCATGAAAAAAACTTCTCTTTTCGTTCTAATTCAGATTTTGATTTTTGCCTGTTCAATTTTTAGCCAGGAGTTCACCAGGAAAATCATAAAAATTGATGTAGCAGGCAAGCCAGATCAAACCGTAAAAGAATTGTTCACATCAGGGATCGATGTCACGGCGATGGATCGGTCGACGGGCATGATTCATGCATTGGTTGCTGAAACGGAGATGCGGAAGATTTCCAGCCTCGGCTTTAAAACCGAGGTCCTCCTGCCCGATGCCGATGCGTTTGCCCGCCAACTGCGGCAGTCAGGTTATTTTGATCACTTTCATAATTACCAGCAAATGCTCGATGAGATGCAACAGGTTGTTGCTGATCACCCAGACTTGGCGATGTTAGAAGATATTGGCGATAGCTATGAGAAGACGGTCGGGGTAGGTGGCTACGATATCTGGGCATTGAAAATCTCCGATAACGTCCAGCTCGAAGAGGAGGAACCAGAGGTTTTTTATATGGCCAATACCCACGCCCGGGAGATTATCACCCCCGAGATTATCCTCTATTTCATGCACTATCTTGTCGATAATTATGGCAAAGATGGTTATGTTACGTATCTGGTTGATAACCGACAAATCTGGCTTAGCCCCATGATTAATCCAGATGGGCATGAATACGTATTCAGCGGTTCGACGCCAACCAATCATAACGATCCGATGTGGTGGCGGAAAAACAAGCGGGATAATAATAACAATGGCGTATTCGACCCGGATTTTGATGGGGTTGATCTCAACCGGAATTTCGGGTATAAATGGGGCTATGACAACGCCGGCTCCAGCCCTTTCCCGAGCAGTCAAACCTACCGTGGGAGCGGACCGTTTTCTGAGCCAGAGACCCAGGCGATCCGGGATTTTGTGACGCGGCACCAATTCATTATCAATCTATCATTTCATAGCTACAGCCAGTTATGGCTTTACCCCTGGGGGTACACGCCGATGTTAACCCCAGATCATGCTATTTTTGCCGCGCTGGCCGACAGTTGCGTGGCTTATAATCGTTACACTCCGCAACCGGGATATAAGCTGTACACCACCAATGGCAGCAGTGATGATTGGTTTTATGGAGAACAGACGACCAAAAACAAGGTATTTGGTTTTACCCCGGAGGTCGGCAATACTGCGGAGAGCATTGCATCGTCGGGCTTCTTTCCCGATACGGCTTTTATTCAAAAACAGATTCTGGAAAACCAGGGCCCTATGCTGTATTTGACCTATGTTGCTGGCGAGCCGCCCAGGATCGAGCATCAGCCGTTCGCTGAAACGGAGAGTGTTGGTCCCTGGAAAATCCGAGCGACCATTCGACCAGCCCTGGTTTTAACAAGCCCTGTGCCTCTGGATTCGGGCAGTTTCAAAATATATTATAATGTCACTGGAGTGGCTCCTTTCGATTCGACAATGATGCAAGCGACTGGGAATCCTGATGAATACGAGGGGGTTATCCCAGCCATGACCTCGGCGAATCAAATCTATTATTACTTCAGCGCGGGGGATCAACGGGGGAGGTTCGCCCGGTTGCCCAGAAGTGCCCCATGGTCGACGTTCTCCTTCAAAGTGGTGGTGGATCTTGAACCGCCCAAAATTGTTGCCACGCCACGAGACTACGCCTCGGCCTACGCGGATCAATTCCCAATTAGCGCCTACGTGACGGATAATATCGGCATTGCCAGCGTCAAATTGATCTATTTAAAAAAATCGGGGACAATCGATACGCTGGACATGAATTTGTCTTCGATTGCGAACCTCTACCAGGGAGTGATCCCAGCCAATAATTTTTCCGTGGGGGATACGGTAAAATATCAGATGCTGGCCATCGATAATTCCGCTAATCAGAACCAAACGCTGGTTCCGAGCACTGGCTTTCTGAAATTTTATGTGAAAAATAGCATCATATATGATTTTGAATTGGACCAAAACCTGAATCTTGTTACTGCAGGGGATTGGCAATGGGGGGTACCAACTTCTGGTCCAGAAGCCGCGCATTCAGGGGTGCGATTATGGGCCACCAACCTTTCGGGCAATTATAGCGACCTCACAGAGTCCATTTTAGAGACGCCAGAAATTTGTCTGGAGAATAAGTCATCAGCACGGCTCATCTTCTGGCATTGGTATCAACATGAATACAGCGATAGCACCTTTTGGGATGGCGGCAATATCAAGATTGCGGTTGACACGAGTGAATTTCAAGTGGTCATCCCAGAAGAAGGCTACGATGGCGTTCTCGATCCGTTCAACACGTTCCTGGCCAGCGAACCCTGCTTTGGCGGGCCAGCAACCAATGGGAATTTCTGGCATCGATCGGTGGTGGATCTTAAACCTTATCTCAATCATACGATCAAAATCCGATTTCATTTTGGCAGTGATGAGGCAGTGAATGATTTGGGCTGGTATATCGATGATGTTGAGATTGATTTTGAGCCGCCAACCGCAATAGCTCGGCTGGATGAGCATCATCGCCAGCCGGTGGGCTTTGAGCTGAGACAGAACTATCCCAATCCATTCAATCCTACCACCCACATCCACTATTGGCTGCCTGAGCCAGGAGAGGTCAAGCTGGAGATCTATGATGTGCGCGGTGCCAAGATCACCAGTCTGGTAGAGGGCATTCAGCCGGCTGGGTGGCGTGCGGTCACATGGGATGGCAAGGATCGCCAGGGCAATGAGGTGGCCACTGGGGTCTACTTCTATCGGATCACAGTGAGGGGCAAAAATTTCCATCAGACATCAACGCGAAAAATGGTCAAGTTACAATAGACAACTGAAAACGGATCGGTCGCTAACCAGACACAGAGCGCATGACGGCAGCAGGATGTTTGTCGAGGCCCAGCGGCCGCTATGCTCTCTGTGTCTTTTTCGGCCGACAGATCAATAGATCAGGAACAATGCAGCCCATCCTCCAATTTGGTTCATCGCGATCACGCTTCATGAAGCTCGCCCAATGCCGATGTTCGGCTCCCAAAATTAATTTTTAGCAAACCATGTTCTATTTTTGTCGATCAACTTGACAATATGGTTCGAATTTGTTAAATTGCACGCCATAAGAAGCGCCTCCGGACTGGTTCATCGCGCGATTGGCGGATTTGCGTGGGATCATCCCACCGACAGTGACTTCGTAGAGCAACAAGATGAGCAACGAGATTATATGAACCAATCAAATTCCATGACATTTTGTTCCATCCGAAAAATCTATGTCTGTGCCATCCTTTGGATCATCCTTTTGGGCTCGGCGGTTCTTGCCCAATATGAGAATGATAAAGTAGAAATTATTTCATCCAGCGACACCATCATGATCAAAACCATGGTTTATCACCTCAAACTGGATAAGCTCCATGGCCTTGCTCACCTCAGCAATTCGAACGGGATACCTTACACGTCATTTCCGCTCGACGTTCAATTTGACCTAACCGATCAAAGGGATCAGGCACGCATCGTTCGTTTCTGGAAGATCAAAGATAACAGGATCACTGTCACGGCTGGCCTCGAGGGCATGACGGCCCAGGAGATGAAAATAATCTGTTATAATGAGGCGTTTGAGGTCCAGATCGCATCGCAGCTTTCGACAGATGGAGCCACCATGGGTGCCTATCTTTTTCGCCGGAATAACAGTGGGTTCGATATTTCTGGTTGGGATCAATATTTCTCCCCAGAAGCCGATGATTATTTTGCAGCCAATCCAATGGTCGACCTTCGGGCTGATCGGGATCAACAATGGGTTTTTGCGCCCGCGCCGCTGAACCTCTCATTTCGGACGTTTGCAGGATGGTTCAGTATTGGTTTGCTGGATCTGCCCGATGCGTCGATATATGCGTTCAGGCATAACGCATTGTGGTTGGATTTCGCTTGGGATCGTTTGCGACATCTAAAAATGCCGCTTTATCAATTTCCAAGGACGATTTTTACTTTTAATAGATCGCCGTGGGATGCAATTGGAGATTACTCTCGCTTTGTATTACAAGGTGATAAAAAATTGGCTGGCAAACCAAAACGCGCACCAGCATGGTGGAAGCGTCCGTTGGTTTCGACATGGGGCGAACAGCGCGTCCAGCAGATCAGCGATGATCACCCCAATTATACCTCCCAATGGGTCAAAGAATATGTGAGCCAGCAGCAGTTGGCGCTGGATAGCCTGAAATTCAATTTCATCATCGAGCATAAATGGGCATTAAATGACGGAGAGGCAGCACCTTCGGATCGTTTTAAGGACTTGCGGCTGTTGATTGATTGGTGTCATGATCAGGGGCTGAAGGTGATCTTGTTCTGGAAAGCCTGGAAGGTCGAGGGTCGAGCGCTGCCGATCCGAATGGGCGTGATCGATGGAGAATATCTGGATGCGACCCATCCTTTATTTGAGAATTATGTAGATTCTTGCTGTCAGGTGTTGTTTGGCAATGGGCCAAATCAGCTCGACGCCGATGGTTTGAAAATCGATCGATTGTTTCTTACTCGTGACCCGAGCAAAGCCAAGTATGCCAATAGCGGGGCTGGGATCGGATTTCGCGAGGCCTATCGCTATTTGCAAACGTTCTATCACCTGGCCAAAAAGTACAAACCCGATGCGCTGCTGATCAGCTCGGCCATCGATCCCCATTTTGCGGAGGTTCAGGATATGGTCCGCATAAACGATGACTGGGACAATAAGACTGTTCGGGAGAAGCGGGCGCGGATCATTATCCAGGCGCTTCCTGGGATGTTGATTGATGGCGATGCAGCGGATCTGCCAGCTGATCTGGCGCTGTATCATTATGTGACCAGCTCCATTTATGGCGTTCCATCTATCCAATACGTGACACGCTTTCATAATGGCCCCATTCGGCCAGAGATGCGAAATCGAATCGTCAATTTGCTCAAATTATATCAGCTCAAGCCCGAGGGAATCGTGCGCTGGACGGATTATGGCAACTGGCAGATCGTGAACAAAGAAGGAGAACTGCTGGCAGCATCGCTCCCTGGTGGGAAAGGGGTGCTTGTCCTTGAAGGCAACAATCAAGCGAAACTCCTCTGTATTGAAAATAGCGCCGTCCATATTCTGTTCGATCGGCATCAGCTCCGATCGATTAAAGATGAGTCCGGAAGACAGATCCCATTTTCAGATTTGGGCCAGGGGATTTACGAGCTGCGAGATGTGTCACTGGACAATATCTATCAACTCCAGTTGCGCCAAATTTTGACGCGACGGAGGAGGTAGGAGTTGCAAGGCTCAATAAAGCATCCTTCTGATCCTGGCTTGGATTTCTTTCGGGCCGACCAATCGCAATAACACCACATATAGCAAGCCGGCCATGCAACCAACAATCGTCAATCCCATCGCATTTCGGAGAAATAATGAGCGAATCCATCCAGCCAAATACCCTTCGAGGATGCGATGATACCCGATGTAAATCAGGATGCCGATGGCAAGGCAAATGAGGGTGATATTCATCAGATCGCGCAGGATCAGTTTGTAATCGATTTGATGATGAAGTTCTTTCGATAAGAAATGAAATAAGAGCAGGCAACTTAGACTGAATGCAATGGAAGAGGCTAGGGCGATGCCGCCATGTTTCAGAGCGGTTCTAACCAAAACGAAGTTCAGAATAATATTGACCACAGCCGTGGCAATCGCAATATAGAAGGGCATCTTATTTTTTTGAAAAATGGAGAACAGCCGGGAGAAAAAAGTGTTCAGACTGATGCCCAGCAATCCCACCGAATAACACCAGAAGGCGATGGCGGTGAGTCGGGTGCTATTCGCATCGAAATGGCCGCGTTGATAGACCAGGCTAATGATCGGCTGGGCCATGGCCACCATCACCATAATCACTGGCAGCACCAGTGCCAGATTCATCTGTATGCCCAGCCGAACTCCAGCGAGGAAATCCTCATCCTGGACCAGCGCTTTCTTTTCGGTGAGATATGGCACCAGGGCGCGACTGATGGACAGGCCAATGATGGCCACAGGGAGTTGAATTAAGCGCTGGGCATACCACAGCGAAGCGATACTGCCAGTGATCAGAAACGAAGCCAGCATGCGATCGACGATCTCCACAGATTTATCGAGCAAGGATTTGAGCAAGATGAATCCGCTCTCTCGGCTCACCGTTTTCATTTCAGATTCCTTGAGCTGGATCGTTGGGGAGTAGCTGGCCTGCGTGTCCTGCCAGATTTCTCTTTTAAATAAGAAGGGGATTTGAATAATCAGTTCCAATAACCCGCCCAATAAGAAGCCGGCCGGCAGGGCATAGATCCCAAGGAACGATCTGAAGGAATGGATGCCGATGATGACGCCGATGCTCAGCATGGCTGGTGCCAGGCTGTAGATCTTATTCATTTCAAAAAAATTTAGAATACTGCCGACAAAAGCCGATAATCCAATAATCAACATAAACGGCAGGATCCAGTAGGTCATGGTAATCGCTTTGGGGAAAATCTGGGGCTCGAGTCCTGGTGCGATCATCTTCACGATCAGTGGCGCAATGAGATAGAGCATGGCTGTGACGATGATCAGCACCAGCACCATTAAATTGAAGCAAGATGACAGCAATTGCCAGCCATGATGGTATTTTTTCTGGCTGATCAATCGTTTAAACGGCGGCAGAAATGCCCGCTCCACCACGTCTTCGCCCAGAAAATGTCTGAAAAAGGTGGGGATGGTGAAAGCGATGACAAACAAATCCATGGCCCGATTGGTGCCGTAATATGCTGCCGTCACCAGTTCTCGCAGAAAGCCGAGCACGCGGGAGACAAAGGTGCCGGTGACCAAGTCGATGAGGTTTTTGGTGATGCGTTTTGCCATTTCTTAGATCGTGAAACTTCAACAGGATTTAAATTTAAAAACCGCACAATGATGAAATCCGCGCAATAATACATTCATGATGCCAAGAGTTGCAAGCAACATTTACGATGTTCACCAATATCCAAAACAATTCAATCAGTATATTTCCAACACCCGTTCACGTCTTAGCCCCATTGCTCGGGGCGCGCTGATCTCGTTGCAAATATTCGCAATTTGTCCTGCAAGGCCAATGAAAGGTGATTGCATGGATCGATTGGAAATGGATAATTGAATTCATATCTTAAATTCAGCAATCATCATCCAGAGAAAATTCATCTCAACAGGACCATTCGCCGAACATCAGCGAGAACGCCATTTGCCACCAATTGATAAAAGTAAATTCCGCTCCCTTGGGGCACGCCAGAAGCATTTGTCCCATCCCAGATCAGGGAATATTCGCCCGCAGGCTCTCGCTGTGACAGCAACGTGCGGACAGATTGGCCAGTGACATTTAAAATTTTGATCGCAATGAACGCCTCTTGTTCAACCAAAAATCGGATGGTGGTCTTGCTATTGAATGGATTGGGGTAATTCTGAAGCAGCTGGAATTTTTCTGGCATACCATCGTGTCCAGGTTCTATCGCTGTTGCCTGATAGGGAAAAAACATTTCCAGTGCATCATCGATGTGCGCGCGCCAGAAACCCCAGCTATGTCCCTCGTGATATTCGTGGTAGTGATATGTGTAGCCTTTGGCATCCAGAATTAGAATAAAATTTCTGACCATTGGAATCAATACAGGAATATCGTAGGTACCAAGAATCAAATGTAATTTTAAATCCAACGTAGGGCCAGTTCGAAAGCGATCTGAAATCGAACTGGCGATATAGCTGGATTGGGCTGCCACGTGGCCAAATATTTCTGGGTGATTCATTCCCAGCCAGAGCGAGATATTGCCCCCATAAGAGGCGCCCAACACCGCTCGCTTTTCCGGAGACGGGATGGTTCGAAAGCGTGCATCCACCCAGGGGATGACCTCTTCGATAATAAATTTGGTAAATTTATCTTGCAAGTTGCCCGCATATTCGCTGCTACGATTGACTGGAGGAATAAATACGCCAATGGTTGGCTCGATGCGTTGCTCATGAATCATATAATCCAGAACATGATTTGCCTGAGCCAGGCTAATGTATTCCAGTCCGTCATGAAACAGCATCATTGGATATCTGTCCATTGATCCATCATAGCCAGGCGGCAAATAGATTCGAATGGTTCTGGAATTTCCCAAGTTCACACTGAAAAAAGTGGTGTCTTTCAAAGTCCCATGAGCAATGCCAGGGTAATAAGCGATTTCAGGCGGCATCTGATAGCCGGGCATCCTCAACTCGGAATTGGCACCGTACCCTCCCGCGCACGTATTGGGATTGCGGGGGTCAAGGATCCAGTTCCCATTGACGAAAAATTTATAATCCAATCGGGCGTCGTTTTCAAACACATCCGTACGATACCAGAAATTGGTTCCCGATATTTTGGTCATGGGGCTCAAAACTGTGTTCCAGCCATTGGCATCGCCAGGAACGGTCACGCTTGTCGCATTACCACGATAAATAAAATGAGCCAGTGTATCCTGCTCAACGAATGGAAAAGCAGGAACGGCATTCATAAAACTATCGACCAAAGCCGTCCGCTCGTTTTCTGGGGTGGCATGGATACGCGCCAGAAAATCCGAAAAGGTTTGGCAGTGCGAGCTCGACCATAAACATAGGAAAGCAAGGCCTACAACAATTTTTCTCATGACGCTGTTTCCTTTTTTGTCCTTTTGCCAGATCGCCAGTGAGCAATGCGTATTGGGTCTTGGGCAATCGAAATCAAGCTTTACTCCGATGAACATCCATTTTTTATTAGGTTCTCATCAAAATGGGAGAAGCACGGGCCTGACAATTTCGCGAGCATTCAGCGGTGACCCCGACTATGTGTCATGACAACTCTTACGCAGTGCTTAAGACGAATTGCAATATCAAAAGCAATTGAGCAAGCGAACCGAGCGCCTATTTTTCATTAGAGTAAACCAGATGCCCAATCGTAACCTTATCGCTCTCCCCCAGGGTTGATCGGTTAACAAGATACATTGAAAAGATAGGGACCCAAAGGGGTAACCTGAAATTCGAAAATCAACGCTTTTATTTCACACGGCATTCGAATACACACCGAACACCACGGATCGCGCTCGGGCTCCAAAGTGAGATCGGATCTACTCTTCAGTTTTTTGGCAGAGTGCCCTGATATTTGCTCCGAACGTTCAGCTTAAAAATTTTAGATTCAAGAATGTTGGATTGCCCAATAGATGATTCTTTCTTGTTTGCGTCTCTGTGCAGCAACACCAACGAGCGATTCAGGCGAGAACGCAACGCGATCGACCCTTAGTTGCCTGGCTTTTTGATAAAATCAATGACCTTTTTCTTGGCATCAGATTCCAGCTTTTTCTTTCGTGCCTCCAATTCTTTCTTCCGCTGTTCGAGTTCATTGGTGATTTCGTTCACTTTTTGCTTTGCTCGATCGAGCTCGATGTACACCTTCTGCCGATTTTCAGCGACAATGGCTTCGACTTGTTTGCGCCGCTTATCCACTTCGGTGCGAACATAGCTTTCCACCTGGTGCTGAGCCTCTCTGAGGTTCTGGGCAATGGTCAATTTGATTTGATTGGCCAGCACATTATCGACGTTGGAGTTCAGATTCAGTTTGAAATCAGCCCCAGCACCGCCGATGAGCTGCGCTTTTAGGTTCACATTGGTCACCCCTTCCAGCACTTCCCGGATGATTTTTGCTACCCGATCCGTCGCCTCTTGTTCATAAATGAAATTGATCGGGGAGGCGTCCACGTTTAGCTTCACATCGATACGATTGCCAATGAAGAACCCGGCCAGCGCGATGTTTCCCTTTTGGGCAGAAATCGCTGAAGGAAAATACTTGCTCTTTTTTAGGTTAATTCTTCCCAATCCAAAATTTTCGGCGCTGAGCCAGAGCGAGTCCCGCGCTTGATCGGTGATATGATCCAAACTTCCAACTACCCGATATGTATTCCCTCCGAGTCGCATGAGATTGACCTGGAAACGGGTGGGCCTTCCCAGAACCGAGGGTTGATTGGTCAACCCGGTTAAATTTCCCTCAAGAAAATAAGCGCGACTGGTATCCCCAGCAGCCGTTGCTGCAGAGAATTTCGCCTGGCGCAATAGAAATTTCGGATAACGATAATGAAATGGGAAATGAATATCCTGCCCCTTGAACCGAGGTGGCTTCTCCACTTTCTCCGTGGCGGTCAACCGCTGGACCTTGTCCAGATATTTGCGGCCAGTGGCCACATAATCGAGCAATTGTTCGTAACGGTCCACCACGGCGCTGCCGAAGAGCACCAGGGCCACATCCTTCACATCCAGGTCCTTCAATTTCGCCAGTTGTTTGGCCTTGTCGATATCCTGCTCCAGCGAAATTTGCGCCGCTTTCAATTCTGCCTGGAGATCGTCAAATGTCTGGGTTAAAGCGGCGTGCTTTTGTTCCACATCTTTTTTCAGCGATAGGACATCTTTTCGAATATCATCCACCTTCTTCGCCAGCTCAACTACCGCGACCACGTCCTTGATCTCATCGATTTTTTCCAACTTCAGCGATTTCACATTGGATTCGATTTCATTCACTCTGGTGGTATACATTTTCACATCCAGTTGGGATTTCCAGTAATTGAACGTGCTATCAGCGGTGAAGCGCAGCGCCTGGTAGGCCTGGATGCTGGCTAAATTTTCGAACTGGATGAGGGAATCAACTTTCAACTTTTTGCCCAATCCGGACAGGTCAAATATCGGGGCGTCACCAAGTTGCTTTTGCAAGGCAGCTTTGGCGCGGTCGAATAGATCGGGTTCGGTTGACTTGGGAGGTTCTGGTTTTTTGGGCAAACTGCCATTCGTTTTACGCGGCGTACCGGTCCTCACCCGTTCCAGCGCCATCTCTTTAATGATAAATCGACGCCAGAACAAGGGACGCGTTTCCAGATCAAAGCTGGCCCGACCAGTTTCCACCAGGTTCTTCCATGGGTCATTGGCATTAGCAATCTGGAGTCGGTTCCAGGAACACTCTGCTTTCAGCAGGCTGAAATGAAAATGATCGATCTCGACTTTGGCTCCGGCAATTGCCTCTAAGGCTGATTCCAGTTGCCGCTCCAAGATTCTATCCTGGGTAAAGTAGGCGAACAGGGCAATGAGGATCGCGATCACTGCTAAATAAATAAGGCCTCTTTTTCTCATAGCTCACCTCCAAAATCACGGACTTTCTCATACCACTGCACCAGCTTGCTGCCTTTGATGACCTGATACAACTTCCATTTTTTAATCCGCACTTCCAGGTGCTCGCGGTAAGAAATGACCAGTCGTTTCATTCCCCAGAACACCGGGAAGAACAGCACCAGCCCGAACACAAAGCTTCCCATCACCACGGTGTTGTTGAATCGGGTCAGCGGGCCGAGAGGATTATTGTACAGCCATTCCCAAATCCCGCGTAGGCCGGGGATCCCAGTTAATACATAATAGCCGATATCGTGGAAGACTGGGTCCAACAGATAGGCAAATAGACTGGCCAACAGGATCGCCAGCGTGCCGGCCGCCATGTTGATGTTGATCAAGATGAGCATGATAAACAGAACTACGCCCTGAAGCGTCCAGAACGGCATGAGCCCGATGAGAAAACCGACGCAGAATCCAGCCGCGATCTGTCTCGGAGATTCGCCAGAACGGAACGCTCTGATGACTTTAGAAATGATATTCAACCAGATCATAGCCAGTTCCTTTACGATATGTCATCGCTGAAATTTGCTGGCGACAATATAAACCAATTTCCCAGCAAAGTCAAGATTTTTTTCTGTGTTGCAAGGCTGTGTTTTGTCGTTCAACCGGCCAGCTTTAACTCTCCAGGCGCTCGAGGTTCGTTTCGGCATTCAATGACATCTGGTACAAACCGTACCACTCAATGGGGGAAAGGTACCAGATCGATTTATCACGTAGCCCATGCCCCGCTGGATTGGGCAAAAATTCGTCCATTAATAACATACATATTGCCATGAAGTTGAAAATATTGGTTGCTGATAAAATTTCTTAAAAGATCATTGGCATGGCAATTGCGTAATTACCGAGTGGCCCAAATTCGTGATAGTCGAGAGTAGGATGAGATAAATATGGAGGATCTGATGATGAAGAAATTCGCAAAATTCAGTTTGATGCTGGCTCTGCTTGTGACACTTACCAGCCTGGTAGCGGCCCAGCCCAGCCAGGAGAAAGAGCAGAAATATAATCAATACCTCATCAACTCACTGATGGATCAAAATATCGGGATTCGTTGCAGCGCCGCTCAACTGCTTGGCGAGCGAAAGGTCGTTGAGGCTGTTGAGCCGTTGAGCAAGATGCTGCTCAGTGAAAAGAATTGCAGCGCGAGGCTTGTTGCGGCAATGGCGCTATATCAGATCGGGGACGATCGTGCTTTGCCAGCGCTGAAGAAAGCGGCTGAGCATGACAAAAACAAGACCGTGAGGCATGTCATCACTGCGATCGTGGATAAAATGGCACAGGCACACGTGGCTCAGAAATAATCCTTCCGCGGCGAGCAATTCTTGAGGGCAAACATCCAGCAGCGAAAGTTGTTGGATGTTTTTTTTGCTGAAAATTTCCCGCGCATCTTCTGTTAAGACTGCTTTTTTAACTGGCACCATGATCATTTGCACCCATTGGTCATTCCCCAAAATTCCATTTCTATCCAGGTCTTGTCCTTTGGCAGGTTTGCCAACAAAATGATTTTCACCAATTCCTAATTCTGCTTTGCGGCCGAACGAAAACAACAAATTTTGGGCGAGGCTATCATTGCGAGCGGAGCGAAGCAATCTCTTCATTTTCCGTGCCTGAATGAGATTGCTTCGGCAAAAACTCCACGCAATGACCAGAGAACCCAACAAATAGCACTCATCGTTCAAGCCTACTTAGTGCGATTAAGAATATCAATACATTCGACGCGAATCAAGCCACGTCACTTATATCTAAATCCCATCATTGAAGGAGGGCAAAGGGGATGTTTCGATTCGATCTGACCACACCCTTGTCCAAAATAGGATTTCTCGTTTAGTATTTTGTCCAGTAACATGCAACAATAAGGTTATAAGGGTAAATCGTTAGTGGAGTGGGTTGGTTATTAAGGTTGATCAGTTTTTCTGAAGTGGTCTTGTATTTGAGGCTGATGAAAACCTTCGCAACATTTAAAAAATCCATGATAGTGGAAACCTTATTGCCTTATTGAATAACAATCTTGTCCAAAACAGAATTTCCCGTCGAGCATTTGGGACAGCAACATATGATTCGACAACTGGCGGGGAGGTAGAAATAGAAGCTCATTTTGAAGAACGCATAAATTTGCTTTTAACAGCATAAATAACTCATAGCCACAGAGACATCCAGAACACGGAATATGATTTTTGAAAATTGCATCAAATTGTTGGTCGATCTTTGATCACATGAATTGCCTGGTTCGAAACCAGCATTTCTCTGTCACCACTGCGCCTCTGGGGCCAAGGTTATGAAGGTCCGGGTTAAAAGTCAATCTGAAATTTTAAAATGAGAGGATTGTCAATAATTGCCTTACGAAACACCCGAGAAAATATTGACAGCACTTTTTATTCGTGGATGAATTCACATTTCAATTGCAATCGTTCATTTTCGAAAATTAGGCTATCATTTTTATTGGTCCTATTTGAGAAATTGGATTTAACATCTTCAGAAATTCTACCAACTCGAAGCGCTATTTGTTCTGGTTGCTCGTTTTGAAAAGGGGCCAGGGGATGTTCGGTAGCATGATCTTCCAAAATCAATGCCGTTCCATATAACCCGACTATGTCGTAATAAAATTTTATCATGATCGTCCTTCAAAAATATTTTTTCATCGGTTTCCCAGATGCTTGAAACAAAGAAATATTGTTTAGAATCCGTTTGACTTGACATAAGTCAAGGCAATTTGTCAAATAGAAATGTAAATTCCCTTTGCAGTGTTGAACTATGTTTCCTTGAAACAAAAAACGGTGAGATTCCAGAGCAAAGATTTCAGCCAGCGGTGCACAAACCAGATCATGAGAGCGGAGAGTTTGGCCTGTTGGAAAACCTCGATCTCAGATTCCCAAATGAATTTTACGATCACCTGATGACAAGCATAATCTCAATGGGATAAATTACTGCGTGCGTTCAAAAGAAAAAATGGCGAATGGCGATGAGAGGCTTGCTTCATGTTGCTTTTTGTATTATTTTTTGATATATTGAGCCACCAATAATTGATAGATAAATGATAGCTATGATTGGAGTGGAGAGGAAACCGTTATGAACATAAGCAAGCCGAAACAAACCATAACGCTTATCAAAGGAGATGGGATAGGGCCGGAAGTTGCGCAGGCTGCTGTCGCCGTAATCAATGCTTCAGGAGCAGCGATTGAATGGGAGGATGTCCCTGCTGGGGCAAATGCGCTGGAAAAGATTGGCACCGTTCTGCCCGAGTATACCATCGAGGCAGTGAAACGGAACAAAGTGGCGCTAAAAGGGCCGGTTGGTACGCCTATCGGGGAAGGGTTTAAAAGCATCAGCGTAACGCTGCGGAAACGGCTGGAGCTTTACGCTAATCTGCGCCCGGTCAAAAGCCTGCCCAACGTCAATGCCCGATATCAGAATATCGACCTTATTGTGGTCCGGGAGAATACGGAAGGGCTCTATTCGGGGATCGAGCACGAGGTGGTGCCTGGGGTCGTGGAATCGCTGAAAATTATCACGGAAAAGGCTTCGACACGAATCGCAGAATTTGCTTTTAAATATGCGCAGAAGCATCACCGGCGCAAGGTGACGGCGATTCACAAGGCCAATATAATGAAAATGAGCGATGGCCTGTTCCTGAAATGCTCGCGCCAAGTTGCTGAACGATATCCCGATATCCAATATGAAGAAAAGATCGTGGATAATGCCTGCATGCAATTGGTGCTTGACCCCTACCAATTTGATGTGTTATTGCTGGAAAACCTTTATGGGGATATTGTGTCCGATCTGTGTGCTGGGCTGGTCGGAGGGCTTGGCACAGCTCCGGGAGCGAATATCGGCGATGAGTATGCGATTTTTGAGGCGGTTCATGGGAGCGCGCCAGACATTGCTGGAAAAAATTTAGCGAATCCCATCGCTCTGATTCGATCGGCCATTATGATGCTCGAGTATATTGGTGAACATGAAGCCGGCCGGCGGATCGATCGGGCGATTCATGCCGTGTTAGAAAAAGGGGAGAAGTTGACCCGGGACCTGGGTGGCAATGCGACCACAAGCGAAATTACCGAGGCCATCATCGCCGAGTTGTAATCAAGATGGAGCGCATCGGCCACGCAAATTTCGAATACCCAGAGGTCAGTGAGGTGGGCTTGTTTCATTTAAAAGGCAAAATGATAGACGATTGTTGGCCGATCGGACAGTGGTGATCGGTGGGGCGATCATCTTTCAATTCAGCCAGCAGGCTATAGCGCTGCACACCGAATGGTGTGATAAAGATGTGCGCCAAAGCGAAATGGGGTGAGTGAAGACGCGACTGGGCTGGTTGAGCGGTGAAGGGACTTCCGTTTGCCCTGGCACATTAGCAGATCCTATCGCTCGAAAAAAATCAGAATCTCACACAATAAAGTCGCTGGCCAGGGAATAATTCGCCAAAAGAATGAAAGGGAGAAAGCGGTTGTGAATGCGGTTAGGTTGCTGCCGGTCATCTTGTCATGGGCCTTAATGGCGGCGCATTTTTCTCGAGCAAATCAGCACGGGCTGGCTATCGCTTGCCTACTGCTACCCTTGTTGTTACTGATCCGACACCGTTGGGTGGCCAGGGTAATGCAAGGGCTGTTGCTTTTGGGCACTATAGAATGGATCGAAACCACGCTGCGCATTGTGCATATACGACAGGCGCATGGAGCGCCATGGACGCGACTGGTGATCATCCTTGGCTCCGTCGCGTTATTCACGGCGCTATCGGCCCTGGTATTCGAAAGCCGAAAATTAAAGCAGCTCTATCGCAGCTTCGGTGCATCGGACGGCAGTTCCGCCGGAGCATTTTTGTTGACGGCTTTGCTATTAAGCGTGCTGCAGACTCATTTATCCAGCCCAATTCTCCTGGTGGAGCGGTTCTTCCCCACTTTGGGGTGGCTGGAGATACTGGCTCTGGCATGTTACGCTGGTTGGATCACCGAAAAAATGAGCAATCCGGTGCAGACAGCGCGATGGCGGCTGCGGATTTGGCTGCTGTTTTCCATCGTCTTTTTCGCGCAATTGGCAATTGGCCTGCTTGGTGTCGAACAAATGCTCATGACTGGTCAACTGCATCTGCCTGTCCCAGCCATGATTGTTGCGGGACCGATTTTCCGGGGCGAGCGATTTTTTATGGCGATCCTGTTTCTCAGTACGATTGTTTTGGTGGGGCCAGCCTGGTGCAGTCATCTCTGTTACGTCGGTGCCTGGGATAATTTCGCAGCGCGATCGCGGGAGGTCTCGCGAGATTTTTTCAGGGCCAGAAGAGCGATGCAGGCGGGAATGCTCGTCCTGATCATCCTCGTGGCACTGGTGTTAAGATGGCTGGGAGCTTCTGCGATGCTCGCCACGCTGCTTGGCGCTGCGTTCGGCCTGATTGGCGTCGGATTTATGGCGTTCTGGTCTCGAAAAAAGGGAGTAATGACCCATTGTCTCACGTATTGTCCTATCGGTTTTTTGGCGACGACTCTGGGAAAAATTTCACCATTCCGAATCCGCATCAAAGATGGGTGTACCAAATGCCGCGCCTGCACTGCGGTGTGCCGCTATGACGCCCTCCAGTTGCATGACATCGTGAAGCAACGACCCGCCAGCTCGTGCACGCTCTGCGGCGATTGTATCGGAAGTTGCAAGGGCAATTTTTTGGAATACCGATTTTTTAACAAGAGAAGTGGATCAAGCCGGGACATCTTTCTGATGATCGCCATCGTGCTGCATACTATCTTTTTGGGCGTGGCCAGAATTTGAGATATAAAAATCTCCTGGGAAAAAGCGAGGGACTTCGTTCGTTGGGGTGCAATTTTTCGGCTCGAAAGCTTTTAAACCCCGTAACGAATGCAAGAAGTGAAGCATGTGGAAATTTGGATTGATTTCCAAAGCCAGACGCCGAGCATATTGCGGCAACGAGATTGTTTTGCACCAGCTCCGGCTTGGATCATTGTAACGATGCACTAAAGGTTCTTGCTTTTAATGGTCGCTGCGATGACTTCAAGATTTTGCATGCTCGTTTTGTTCTTTTTAAATATCATTAATCATTGGACCGATTCATTAAAAATAGGAGGGTTGAGCCATGCGATATAAGTTTCCAATCGTCATCCTTGTGTGCGCCATTTTCAGCGCACTGATTATGGGGATCGCTGCGGCTGAGACGTGCATCAATTGCCACAAAAACGCTACGCCCAATATTGTCTCCGATTGGCAATTGAGCAAGCATAGCCAGCACGATGTGGATTGTTCCACCTGCCATGGAAATGCGCACAACAATCCGTATGACGTGGCGAAGGCGGAAATTCCCACACCAGAGACCTGTGGGCAGTGCCATGAAACTCAGGTGTCGCAGTTCAAAAAGGGCAAACATGCATTGGCCTGGGCCGCGATGAAGGCCATGCCTACCGCCCACATGCAACCCATGGCGCTGATGGAGGGCATGAAGGGCTGTGGCGGCTGTCATAAGATCGGTCTTAAAACTGAGGCTGAAATGAAGGCGCTGAGTGAGGCCGGTGCTGGTTTCGGCCGCGCCTCGTGCGATGCCTGCCACACGCGTCATCTATTTTCGAAGGCCGAAGCCCAAGAGCCGCAAGCTTGCCAGACCTGCCACATGGGCATCGATCATCCGCAATGGGAAATGTTTTCCACTTCCAAACATGGGGTGCGCTATTTGCTCAAACAGAACAAAGTGCTTCCTGAAACGGTGGCTGCTCCCAAATGTCAGACCTGCCATTTTCAAAACGGCAATCATGAGGTCATGACTGCCTGGGGATTCTTGGCCGTGCGTTTGCCCATGCCAGAGGATAAGCAATGGGCGGCCGATCGCGCTACCATTCTACAGGGACTGGGGGTTTTGGATCCAAAAGGTCAGCCGACCGAGCGATTGGAGGTGGTCAAGGCGGCCAAGGTGGCACGATTGACTCAAGAGGAATGGCAGGAGCAGCGTGACAAGATGGTGAAAACCTGCAACCAATGCCATTCGCTCAATTTCGCCAAAGCGGAATTGGAGAAAGGCGATAACATGATCAAAGAGGCGGATCGATTGATGGCAGAAGCGCTGCGAATCGTGGCTGGACTTTATCAGGACGGTATTCTGAAGAAACCGGCCAATTATGCTCACCCATTCCCAGACCTGCTCACATTCCACGATGCGCCCACGGTCATCGAGCAGAAACTGTTCCTGATGTTCCTGGAACATCGGATGAGAGCGTTTCAGGGCAGTTTCCATGCCAATCCCGACTACGCTTTGTGGTATGGCTGGAGCGAAATGCAGCGCGACCTGACTGAGATCAAAGAAATGGCGGCTGAGCTCCGCAAGAAAAAGCGCTAAGCGCTTAGTAAGATGCTTTGACATTTTCAGGTCCATCATCAAGGTCTCGTCAATTTTTTCGCTTTGGGTTTTTAAATCGTGCCTGTTCTCCAACCAGCATACCATCCAATGATCCGAAGTCAATTCTCGGCAACGATCTTTTTATGATCAGAGCTTTTGGATCTCTTTGCGGAGAATCATGGTCGTTTGAAAATTCAATTGCCGAAGAGCTATTAGAAAACAGGCCATTGTCGATGAGGCAGTGGCCTGTTTCATTGGGAATATAGCTGTGCAATACCGCTTTTGGGCTCATGGAGATTTTAAGCTATGCTTCCCGTATTGAGCCAGGATGTGCAACCCATTTGATCGGATTTAAGCCTCTCTTTTGACTCGCTGCGTTGGATTCTTTGTTCCTCGTGATGGTTAGCCTTACACGGCTGAGATCCTTTTATAATAATTTCACACTTGACTTTAGTCAATGGATTTGGCGATTTGAAATGCTATTTTTATTCAGTCGATAAGCATTTCCAAGTCGGATAGAATCCAAACATTACCCTCGGCTTGTGATCGTGATGGAAGATGAACATGTCCAATGCCAATAAAATCTGAGCAACAGTTCACTGATTGGCTGGGAATAGCCATGGAAAGCCGCAGAAAGAAATTGGGAATGTCTTTTTGGATTTGGGGTACCCTTCTTAGAGGAGGGAGTTTTTTTGCTGCTCCAATAGATGTGCTGGAACCGCGGGCAACATATAGCTGCCATTGCAATTAGAAAGAACGAGGTTGGTTTTTAATATGGTGACAGATCATATTTGGAGCAGGGATAAGCATTTTTAATTATTAACAGAAAGGCAAATGACATGAGACGACAAATCATCCGAATCGACGAAGAGCTATGCAATGGGTGCGGGAACTGCATTATAGGCTGTTCCGAAGGGGCGTTGCAACTGGTAGATGGCAAAGCTCGATTAGTGAGAGAGGATTTTTGCGATGGGTTTGGTGATTGTGTGGGCACCTGTCCAACTGGCGCGCTGGTGATCGAGGAGAGAGAGGCGGAAGAATTCGATGAACTGGCCGTGAAACAATATCTCTTGGAGACCCAGGGAGTAGAGGCTGTGTGGCGCATGGAGGAAGCGCAGCGGCGACACGAGGCGGATCACCTGTCATTCATGGGGTGCCCTGGAGCCCGCAGCCAGGAAATCAAACGCGCAGTCCCTCGGCAAGAGGCTGCGCCGGTCAGTACCAACACGGTATTACCATCGGAACTGTCCCAATGGCCGGTTCAAATCCATCTCGTATCGCCCACAGCGCCGTATTTCAACAATAAAGAACTCGTGGTGATGAGCACCTGTGGGCCGCTTGCTTCGGCCGATGTCCATTGGCGCTATTTGCGCGGTCGCAGCGTAGTGGTCGGTTGTCCCAAATTGGATGATACTCGGCCCTATGCGGCGAAGCTGGCTGCAATTTTAAAACACAATCACATCCCCAAAGTCATTGTGGCCCGTATGGAAGTGCCCTGTTGCGGCGGATTGACGGCCATATTGCAGCAAGCGGTGGAACTTTCGGGTCGAAACGACATCGTGGTGGAAGAAAATATTATTGGCATCGATGGGGCAGTGAAATTGATCCGAGAGCTATAGGTCCACATATTGCCCCCAACCACCATCAGCCAAGATGACAGATTTCCCTGGCGAGAAGTCTGGTAAATAGCATCGACTGGTTGCTTGCAAACCAACTAGGGAATTCATGTTTCAGAACAGCATGAAAGTCCCGCATCCAAAGTGTGTGTGGCTGCCGATATGAAAAATAGAGGCCAGTTCGAGATAAGGAATGACGGCTGGGGGGATAATGTAAAATCGCTGGACACCGAACCATTTTCCTGGCATCTTGCTGGGCACAGATCGGATCCTGCTTTCGGTGATAGCGACTGGACTGGCGATGTTGAGCACCTGGTGGAAGGCATCTCGTTCGGCTGGGGATAAAAAATCGCCGATTTCCGTCAGCGGTTTCTTGCGCCCGTTTTGTATTTCCTGAAGCCGATATAATAAGCTGGCCATTAACATCGCTAAAGTCGGGGCATTATTATGAAACAGCGGCCGATTTTCAAACGAAATTTGAAATTTGTTCAGCCTGAACATAATGTCGCTGAGATCGAATGGGCTCATCCAAGTGAGCCGCTTGAACCGCTGGTTTGGAGGGCTGGTCAGGGATAATTGTTCCCGCCATTGAAATGGCGTTGGCCGATATCGCAAGTCCAGCCGACCATCTTTGACCACCGGCTCCCAACGATTTCCCTTGGCGGCAAACACGTGCAGCACATCAAAATGCCCCCACAACCGATTGCGCTGATTCCATTGGGGATCTGAAGTTATGCTGGCCGCTTCCATGGCTGGCAAAATCAACTCCAAAAATACCCCATGATCGGCAGCTTCGCCGAACAACTTTAGCTCCCAAAAAATCAATTCATCGCGACCATAGCTTCGTTTTCCAGGATAAGTAAATAGAACGGCCTCGATGGGCCAATGAATGTTCAAAAGCGAGGCGGTTTGGATATCGCTGGCGCGCTGATTCTTGGAGGCGGAGATTTTGCTTGGTTGCAGCGCTTTTTTCCAAACAGTTTTCTGGCTGGAGGGGAGGCGTTCCGCAAGAGTGGTCCCGATCACATGAGAAATATCGATGGACAAATAGCGAGGCAGGAAGGCCAACGAGCTGTTAACCCGCCACACGATCAAGTATCGGATAAAGCTAATTTGATCGAGGAAAGTAAACATAATTGATCAGATGATAAAAAAAACGTGTTTGAGCCTTGGTCCATTGGCGAACTTGCCAAGCATCGAGCATATCTTTGGCCGCTTGACTAATCTGGCCTAAGAAGCGTCCCCAATAGAATTGCTCTTCTTTCGGGTCATCCAGGTTTAATAACGCTAATAAATCTTGTTGCTGTTGGGGAGGCAAATAAACCCGAAATACTTCCACCATTTCCAGCATATTGATAAAATCGGAGACATGGAAAGTCAGTAATCCCTCTTTCTCTCGCTTTTTGGGATTGATCAATTGGATGGGATGAGTGAAGAATCGGACGCGTAGTTGATCCATCGGCAACGCGGCCTCATGATGAATTGCCCAGCAAAGGAAATCGCCGATGTTCATAGTGCGAAATTCGCTCAACGATGGCAAAATCTGCAGCAATCCTTTGAGCTCCAATCCCGAATAAATCACCAACTCCTGTAACCACTCCTTGAGATACTGGCGATGCATCATGACAAGGAAATGCTGATCATCGTGGATGTAGGTCCCATAAATCAGTTTTGTTGGTTTGCTTTCGCGGAGTCGCTTGGAGATCTGATTGACATAGCCCCAGATAATGATGGCGCTCTGGGCGCGACGCATAACTTTAATGCGACGCTTTAGGATATGCTCGCAGAGTTTACAATAGCGGTGATATGGCTGCTGGATCGGTGCGTAAACTTTGCAGCGACGACAGAGTGGACCGATCGCCGAGAGTGGGCCACCAATTTCTAGCGTTGAGAGGTCGATCTTCGGATGTTCCGAGAAAAAATGCAGCGTGGCCAGAAACTCGGAGCCATCGCGGCAGCGCCGGAGCCAATCAAATTTGCTGAGCATTCAACGCCTCTCGGAGCGAATCATAATGGGCAATGACCTTGGGGTTGATCCAATCCTCTGCTTTTATGGCTGCACGCCAGCTCTGGTCTGTCGCACCAGAATACCGGCGTTCCCAATTGATCAGATAGCTATCTTCCAGCAGGCGAAATTTTAAGCTACCGAACCCAAGATACCGGGCTTTGCCCATTTTGTGAGCGAGACCTGGTTCCAGCACCAGACACCAGATCAGCCGTTGCAGTTCAAGTTCAGTCAAATTCCAGAACCGAAGTTTGAAATGACAGTGCGCCCCAGGTAGAATCGCGCGCATATAGCTCGCCTTTGGGGTATCGGGCGTGAATTCATCCATGCGCTGAACTACGGGCGCCAGTGGTGTATGTTGGAAATATCGCCAATTAGCTCCGATTCGGTGCAATTTGGCCTGGGATTTGGGGATGTTTTGCCATTTGCCGTCACGGAATTGCCAATTGCCATACGGAAAAGGCACTTTGAACCATGCCAATTCGGGTTTGTCGAATAGGGCAAAATGGAATGCCAGGCGACCTGCGATCGCCTGATTTTGCCCAGGACCCACCCAACCGAACAGACTATCGGCTGGGTTCAAATGGCTAATATCTTGGCTTTCAGATGTGCTGTCGCTGGCCATTGTGTAGATATGACGGACCATGCCGCGCAGGCTTTTCGCCGGCAATGCGTACCGTTTTTCTCCGATTTTTGAGTCCGCATCTGGCGGCGCGATCGCAAAGAAATCCCAGCCATTGATGCGCTCGCCATCGATCATCAACTGGAACGATGGCTCTCCGCTCTCTTGAATGCTGATCGGAGTCAAAATTTCGCCCTGAAGGGAAAGCATCCCGCAATAACCACCGAACGAGCGATGCGAAATGAAGTTGGCGGATGCCTGGGGCGGAGTCTTCGGCAATCGCTGAGGGTCACATGCAATGGCCGGACGCGACTCAAGAAACGACAGCGCCTGTGGCGCGGTCAGAATTAGCCGATGCCAGATGCCATGCTTCTCCATGGTGATCGATCCAAATAGCTTCTGGCTAATGCCATTGGTCTGCGCGGTGAGCCAACAGAGCTCGCTGATCTCCGCTTGAACCCACCCCATGCCATTGGTCTTCTCGCCCCCTAACGGAATTTCGCCATGATGGAAATCCAAAATCAAATGGCTAAGAACCGATAGCGCCTCCAGATCTGTTTCCTGGATGTCCTGGACATCAAGGCTCAGTTTGAACGCCAGCGTTTCACCGCAGGCATAGAGAAAATCCGCCTTCGCTTCCTCAATCGGCTGGCCGGTTGCCGGATTCATTCGAACGCTGTCCATGGAACACCAGGCCCGCGCCGCCAGTTCTGGATTCAACAGATAGGCATCGGAGAACAATACCAACCCCCGCTTACCTTGGGTGCCAAACAAACGATTTAATACCGCTACTGTCCTATCGGTCTCTCCCCATAGCGTCCGCAATATCTGCGAAGCCCGTTTCCGAAATGCGCCTTTGATCGTGCTTCCAGGAATATAAATTTCCCACACCCCTTCTTTAGCAGATGGACTCCAGGTCAACATTCGCATGAATAATGTATCATAGGGCTTGCCATATTTCTTGGATATTTCCCGATTGAACGGTCCACCAGCACGATAATCAGTATTGAACGGTTGCGCTAATTCCTGTCTCGTTCGATTGCGATAAGCTTTCAAAAATGCAATGTGGTTCTTGTCGTTGGTAATACTTTTAGCGAGATTTTTCTCATTCAACAAATGACGAAACTGGGTGTGGGCATGGCTGTCCTTGAACTCCTGCCATGATGCCGACTTAATCCCTTCTGGGATAAATCCAGGTTGGTTCCATAAATCCTCAGTGATTTTCCCTTCCAATAACATCTGCTTGATCCGAAGATGATCTTCTCGATTGGCGATTTCGAGTTCGATCCAGACGTCACTTTGCAGCAATTTTACCTGGCGATCGATTTGTTGATATAATTGTGGTAGAATTTTTTCACATGCAGATTTGAGAATCCGATACAGGGCCTGCTCGTCCTGGTAATTGGCTTCAAGTTGTTCTTTTAAATTTGGATCAAGCCCAATGCTGGTGGCTAAATCGACCCACGCTGGATGATCGAACTGAGCGATGGAAACCGTTTTTTCAACCACATATTCCATGACCCGGTGGATCAAATTAGCCTTCTTTTCCATGGCGTGGATGAGGGCGTCCTGGATCGCTTGTTTTTCAGGAAAAGACTTATCGCACAAAGGTTCGATGGCATCCAGAACTTTCTTGGACAGCGGATATTTTCCTTTGCTCAATTTTGCGATAGCTGATTTTGGCAGCATCCATGATGTCCCCTCTTGAATGGACCGTTCCCTCAAATGGACGGCCATCACCCGAGGCAGGAAATCAGCGAATTTTTTCTTCCAATCCTCAGGGCTTAAAATTGGTCCTCCAATAGCCAGTTCCAGTCGCGTCCGGATTGGTTCTGGGAGGTTCCTCATCCCGGATAGCAATTGCCGGCCCTCAATAGCAGCAAATGATGGGGTCTCGGGATCAATTTTGCCCCAATTCCAGCCGACAAGGAGCGGATTGAGGGTGTTAAATTGAAGTGTCAGCGACAAATGATTGGCTTGGGATGTGATTTCGATCGGCTTGGTTTCGCCAGCAAAGGGGAGCTCCATTTCCAATTGACACCGGCCGAGCCCTTTGGTTTTGCCAGCGCCGAACCAGAATCTTCCTTCTCGCAGTTCTTGCAGCACATGAAATAGCTTGGATCGGTTGTCATTGCGGTCAAGCAAGGCGTCGTAGATGTATAATTTGAAATCAAAAGTTGCATTTTTGAACAATGTTTCGAATTTATAATTGGCATTGGCCTCCGCCGCCCAACGATCCTCATCCAATTTGATCCCCATTCTCAGATCAAAGAAGCGGTCGCGAGGATAACATTCTTTGCTCAACGTGCATTCGACCTTGGTGATTAATTTATCGGGCATGGGAGCGCGATACAATCGCTGCCAAAGTTGATTAAGTAAGCCGCTGTTTTTGCCGTCGCGTGAGGTCCCGATAAAAGCATCCATTAGCGCCTGGGCTGTCCCTGAGATTTCGCCTGCTAAAGACACCAATCGCTGCGTACCATCGCCATCACGAGTGAATAAGGTTTTGCGGGCGTTACCGCGATAGATCGGGGATTTGATATAGAGTTTTCCTTCCAAAAGCATGATCGGTACCTTTGATAAGGTTGATTGACAGGAAAAATGGATTGGAAAAGCGAACCGACCTAGGATTATTTGAAATGACGCACAAATATACTATATTGAAGAGTCAATGTCAACAAAAAATTTGAATATAGGTTAACAAAAATGCTTGGGATTGATTTTTGTCAATGATCAATTGAACGATTTTCACTATTATTAAGTAGAAAACTATGACGCATTAGAGATCGAAAGCGATCCGTTTCTACAATCGAATTTTGGCGCTTTTAAATTCACTTCCAAAAATTGAAAGGATCCAGTTCATGAGCGAATTCATTAATAATGCCACCAAAAGGAAACAATTATTGAAACACATGATCCTTCAGCTTCACAAAGGTGAGGCTCCTGAGGACGTGAGGAAACAACTGACGCGACTGCTGGGCCAGGTGCCATACGGCGATGTGGTGGAAGTTGAGCAAGAGCTCATCGCCGAGGGCTTGCCTCAGGAGGAGGTGCTGCGGTTGTGTGACATTCATTCTGCAGCGCTAAAAGGTGTTTTGGATCTCACTGGAGCTAAAACCGCGCCCCCAGGACATCCCATTCACACCTTCCAGCAGGAGAATCGCGCGCTGGAATGGGAATTGGCCGCGCTGGAGAAGCTATATGCGAGATTGGACGAACTCACTGATCATGAGGATGCCAGTGAGCTGATATCCGAAATTCACAAATCCTTCAACTCATTGATGGATGTGGAGAAACATTATCTCCGTAAAGAAAATTTGCTGTTTCCCTATTTGGAAAAACACGGTGTGACTGGTCCATCGACAGTGATGTGGGGCAAACACAATGAGGCCAGAGAGCTTTTGAAAAATGCGTTTGAAGCCCTCACAGCGGCGAAACAGATTACAGCCGAAGAGGCAAAAACTGTGGCCGAAGTCGTCCTCAAGCCAGCTTCAAAGGCCATCGATGAGATGATCTTCAAAGAAGAGGAAATCTTATTCCCGATGAGTCTGGATAAATTATCGGATGCTGAATGGTACGAAATTTACAAGCAGAGTCCCGAGATCGGATTTTGTCTCTATGATCCCAAAGAGACTTGGCAGCCAGAGGGGATCGTAAGTGAGCCCGAACCGCTGACCGCTGCTGGAAGAATCCAATTGCCGAGCGGCAGTTTGTCGATCGCGGAGCTCACTGCGCTGCTAAACACCCTTCCAGTTGACCTAACCTTCGTGGATAAAGATGATACGGTCCGCTATTTCACCCAGGGCAAAGAGCGCATCTTTGCCCGCAATCGGGCCATTTTAGGCCGAAAGGTCCAAAATTGTCATCCGCCTTCCAGTGTTCATGTGGTCGAACGCATTTTGACCGATTTCAAATCTGGGCAGCAACATAGCGCGGCGTTCTGGATCCAAATGGGCGAGCGATTCATCCATATCGAATATTTCGCCTTGCGAGACGAAGCTGGCAATTATCTGGGCACCCTGGAGGTCAGTCAGGATTTGACGGAAAAGAGAAAACTGGAGGGGGAACGGCGACTGCTGATGTATAGCTGAAGCTGAAAGGTCAATTTTGTTGAAAGGTTGATTGGATTCAGTCGAGGCAGTGGCATGAGAAATCCAATCGTGTTGTAGGTATTGCTGTAATTACTCATCTTAAAAAATGGAAAAAATCATGAATGACCAGATATCCATAACACCCGAAACGAAAGTCGGCGCACTGCTAGATCGGTTTCCCGAGCTGGAGGATGTCTTAATCGAAATGGCACCAGCCTTTAAAAAGCTTCGTAACCCGATTTTGCGCAAGACCGTGGCCAAAGTGGCGACACTTCGACAGGTAGCGCAAATCGGTGAGGTAGATTTGGGGACGTTGATCAATACGCTTCGCGCCAAGGTGGGCATGGAAGCGATCGAAACATTTGCTGCTGCAACCGATAGCCAGGCATCGACTCCTCCCCCATGGTGGGAGGAGTCGCGCATTGTGCGCCGCCTGGATGCTCGACCACTCATTGAAGCTGGAGAACAGCCGATCCATCGTGTGCTGGATGAATTGAAAACATTGCACGAGCATGAAATCTATGAGCTCATCACGCCATTTCTGCCAGCGCCATTAATCGATATCGCGAAAAAACAGGGTTTTCGTACCTGGTCACAGCAGCGAGATAGGAGTACCTTTTATACTTTTTTCAGACGCTGACATAACCTTCCGGACTGGCTCAGGCAAATTCGGAAGGATAGGATATCATCAGAGCATCCGAGCGATCTTTTCATAGCGGGAATGGACATTTTCGGTCGCTTTTTTGATCGCCTCCGTGTCGCCGCTCTGGCAGGCAGCCTCCAACGCAGAAACAGCGTTCTGCAGTTCGACCACCTGACCTTTAATGACCTCGATCTGATCGCCCAATGCCGCTGGCCATTGCACATTGGTTAGCGCCGCCGCTTTTTCTTTAAAAGCAGGAACAGCCGCTTTGATCGCTGCAATGTCATTGTTGGGATATGCCTCATGCCAAATCTCGTGCAGCACCTCGTCATGGAAGCTAACGAGCTCTGGGATCCTGAAGCGCAATAGCCCGCCCAGGCGCGAAAAATTCATCCGAACTTGCCTATAACCATTAATCACCGTGCAGTCGATAGTAGCCAGACTGGGATTATCCAGGGTCATCGACAACTCATCCAGGGATGTAGCCAGCTTCGCAATTTGAGATTCTATTTCCTCAGCCTTGTCAGCTAATCGATCGGGTACCTCGGCATCTTCGATTTTATCTAATTTTTGCATCAACACGGATAGAGTGTCCCGCGCTGCTTGGACGTCACCTGCTGTGATAATGGTATCGAGATTCAGCAATGTGGGTTGAAAATCCTTGGCTGCTAATTTTAGCGCCTCGCTCTGGGCTTTTTCAGTTTGATTTTGACCACAGCCAGCGATAAGCAAAACCCCTATTACCATCAAGAACATAAAAAAATTGCACCGAAATAAAGCTGTCATGAATGAAAGCCTCCTGGTTAATGTTCATTCAGTTTTCCTTTTAGATCATTTTGTCCCTTGAATATATACTCCCTAAAAAGATACGCCAAGATAGCCAATGTCAAATTAAAATTCAAGCAAAAAGTTTTTTGCTTGCCAAATAAGAACCGCTCTTTTCGATGATCATGCGATCTGCTCTATTGAAAGGAGCAATAGAATGCTTTCTCCATGCATAATTTCCCATTTCACTAACTATAAAATTTTTCTTTTGTTTTTATAGAAATTTTCATTATATTCATGCAGCAATTCTGGACTCGCATATACCAACTGCAGCGCTTCCATATAATCCGTCCAAAAACTATCAGGAGGAAAGACCAATGAATTGTCATCCAAATCAAGTGTTGATTTTGGGGGATCAATTGCCAGCTTGTCCGACCATTGGGGAGGCATGGCACTTGGCTCGATTTTTTCATGGGCTGATGCGCACGATAAATTACCAATTTGTCCTGCAATTGGTGGGAATAATGCTTTGGTCAACGGCTTCGAGGGCTCAAATTTCCAAACAGGTTCAAGATAATCTCATTATTCCAGATTCGTCACATGTCCAAATTATCACTACCAATGATAACTCGAGCATGATAGGGCGAATCCTCGAAATCCACGAAACGGAAATTCGGTTCAGAGCCGAATTTGGAGACATTACCATTCCGATTGACAAGATATCCAGTATCGAGATCATCCCAGTAGCTTCGATTAAAAAAGGCATGTACTGGTTTCCCAATCCCAATGTCACCCGACTCTTCTTTGCGCCGACGGGCCGAATGCTAAAAAAAGGCGATGGCTATTTTGCCGATTACTACTTATTTTTCCCAGCATTTGCCTATGGCATCACCAACAACATCACCATTGGCGGAGGAATGTCGATCTTTCCTAATTTAGCCATCGACAAGCAACTATTTTATCTGACCCCTAAAATTGGTTGGTCAGTGAGACAAAATTTACATCTTGGAATAGGGGCATTAGTGATGAAAATTCCAGATTTCGACGATGATGATGATGATACTGAGTCTCCTTTGGTGGGATTGCTTTATGGCGTTGGAACCTCTGGCTCTCCAAATTCCAGCCTCACTTTTGGTCTAGGTTATGGCTTTGTCGATAACAAGTTCGCTGACAAGCCCATGATCATGATCGGTGGGGAACACCGAATTTCCCGACGCCTGGCATTGGTGACAGAAAACTGGATTTTCCCCGGCGTGGATGATCCGCTGATCTCTTATGGTATGCGGTTCTTTGGCGAAAAAATCAGCGTCGATCTGGCGTTGCTGAACGTGCTGGGCAAAGGTGCAATATTCCCCGGCTTTCCTTATGTGGATTTTGTATTCAATTTTTAATTGAAAGGATAATTAGTTTTTGTTGCAAGATTATCAAAAAAAGTGAAATTATCATGCTGCCCGCCACCTTAGTGATGGCATGAAACCGTCTTTTTGGAGGTTGAGTTTTGCAACAAGAACTCATTGGGCTCTGTCTCAATAGCCACCATAAAGGCATGGCTTTGCAGTCATTGCTGCCGAATCCGCCAGTTGCCGGAAAGGGAGGATTCTCAATAATAGCTATGGGAATCAATGATATGAAAGAATTCCTCACTTGGTTCGGACTGAGGTGCTTTGTGGAATGGGTTTCATTTTTACGCAGGCGGCATAGATATAGAATCCTGTTATCTCAATATCTGCCGAATCGCTCGCTCCAGTTCATGGGGAACATCTGTGCCGATACGATAACGCTTCCCATTTTTCAGCTTCATTTCTACTGCGTGTAGGCCTGAAACATTGTACAGCCAGCCATGCGGCGTCAGCCGAACTCCCCAGCCATAGTACCAGGGATTTTTCACGACCTGGCGGGATTCGATTTCTGTCAAAGCAAATTTCTTTCGGATGATTCCAGTCCCGAAACGAATCTCAAGTAGATCATCATTGATCTCGACGGTTAATGTGGCGAATAGTATCAGGCAGATAGCAATGAATACCAGAACGGCGAAGCCGATCCAATTGAAGCCCGCGACCGCCATGAGCAACAAACTGAACACCAAGATAATCGCTAATGCGAGGATCGTCAGATAGCCGATTTGGATGTGGTGATAGTGATGGGACATATTTTTTTCCTCCGAAAGAGTTAAGATGGACTCCACTTTAGAGGTGGAGTCCATCTGCAGTCCATCTTTAATGGCTCACATTGGAGTGTTGTGTTATAACATTTTTCGCCCCGTTCTCCTGAAAGTTGGACGTAGATTGAGCCCCGATAGCTTTTAGCAAATCGCTTCACCAGGTTACGGCTGACAATTGTATCGGAATCAAATTGATAAAGAAAGTGACGACAGTACGGAAAACCTAAAGCTGAGGGGATGCTGAAAGAGCCTTCCGCATTGATCGAGAAATAATTGTATTGCCCGTCTCCAGAGCGGCTGGCCTTGCTCCAAGGATTACCAGCGAATCCAGGAACGACTGGTGGACTGACGGCGAAATTGATTCGGCTTGCCCCCAGATGATGTTTCATGGTACGCGCAATAGTCTTGGTGTAGCAATGTCAATCAGGCTATTGGGTTGAATTTTGGTGATGAATAAGGTATCCGAGACCAGCACCATGATGATAATAGCAACCCCATCTATCTTGACATTCATGGTATAAAGATCAGTGGGAAAAGCTCCAAGCTCAAATGAAGACATTGCTGGCACCATACTTGTCGCGCCAACCTAAGGCTCTAAAAAACCATCGAGCTGGATAGAGATGCGATTGCAAGCTCTCGTTAAGCTGCTGAAGATGAAATAGCCAGCCAAACCATAAATGCGTTCGGTGCGGAACAAAAGCGAAACGGCTCGGCCCGTTGGCTGAATATGTTCTGTCAATGAAAAAATAACTTTGGAGTCTATGGGATGCAATGGCCCGCTGACCGATCTGCTGGCAAACTGCTAAAGGAATCCATTGTATTTGGTTTGATAACACGATCATCACAGGCGGAAATTATTGCCAGCGTTGAGAGAACAAGTAATCGGTTGAATGAATGAAACAGGGGCTAATTCACTTCCTTCTGAGCTAAAGATTGATAAAAGTTCATTTCACGCTGTTATACTATTTGTGCACCTGCATCAATCAATCTAAAATTTTCTACAACATTAAACGTCCCGACCTTCTTTTTGTTCTGAAGCCACTTCATAACGAGTTGCTCGACGTTGCCGCCAGGCTGGGCATGAGCGACAAAGATTTCATCAGCCAGCTCCGCCATCAGTTCGTTCCGCTGATTGGCGGTTTCTTGTGTAACACGAGTAATTGCAAGCTCGAATGGCGTGATGATGAGCAGGCGGTTTTGCGCCAGTGCTGTCGCCAGCTCTGGCTCAAGTCGCTTTTTCAAGCCGCGGGCCAGCGCCAGAATGATTGGCTGGTTCCCCTGAAGCAAGTAATGAAAAACATCTTTCTCAATCTGGGAGTGATTCCCAGAAATGACACAAATCCCCTGATCTCGCCTCCATCTGGCCCAGTCATAGGACCGTAGCACCACACTGGCGGGACAGCGACGGGAACAGAGGAAGGCGGTTTTATAGGAATCAAGTATATTTTTATTTTCCGAGTAAGTCTTTTATCATAATATGGTAGATGGAGTCCACCTCTGAAGTGTGGATTCCTTCTAACTTACCACTGAAAGGCGTCCCCCGTTAGGGGCTTCGGCAGCGGCTCATAGGAGAAAAATGTCATTGATTTTTCTACGAACGATTCTCTAATTCTGATGACCGATGTTTTTACTGAATTAACTAACAGCAATAGTGAAGAACTGATTTATAACATTATAAATATTTTTGAAAAGGTCGCTAAAAATCTCCAGTAGAAATCATAAAAAGATTCAGTAGGATCGCGGCATCGCGGATGAATGGTCATCCGCAGCAGGATGATATGACTTTTTAGCGACTCAGTCGAAGACAAGTATGACAAGCCGATTACCCTGCTGATGCCTAAGCGATATTATCGCGCTCATGAAAAAAGAATGCAGCGAGTGGTTTCGACTGGTAAATCAAAGCTGATTGGCAAGACCTGTGAAGTCATGGCTTACAAGAAGATGGCAGTGAATTTCCTGTTGAGCTTTGCATCTGGTCCTGGCATACCCATGAAGAGATTTTTTTACAGGAATTCTTCGGGAAATTATCAAGCGCTAGCGAATGCAGCAGGCAATAAAAAAAATTCACGACGAGCTTTGTCGATAAACGAACCGGAGAAATCGAGCAGGCGAACATTCCGTTGTGAAGGAAAATCGCCAGAAAAAAGTGAGCCGAGTGCCAGTATCAACAACAAGAATTACTTTAATCTGATGCATGTCTATCTGGATGCCATATTTAATATTTTTATTTATAGCGATCCGCGCATACTAAAATTGACTTTGAACCTGGGCAGTGGCTTGAGTCGTTCGATATGTAAATCTTGAAAAAAGTAATTGGTAAAAAAGATAGCTCATTATTTTAGTATGATCATTTTCTTTATTTCAGTATGATTATCAGTTTTTAGTTGATAAAAAAGTAATCCGCTGGCATATTCATCGTTCTTGACGCTAAACTTGATGCAGTAATCTCCCTGCATTTAGTATTCATCCACAAGCGTTGCGACTTCTCTCCAAGAACATCAAACATTTACATGGTAATATCAGTAACCGTCGCAGAAGTTGGGCTGGTTGGTCTTACAAATTTCATTTGTCCGGCAAGTGTTGCCCCAACATAATAAAGGCCAAGGCTATCTATTCCCCAATCCGCAGGACGTGCATAAATGTTCGAATAAAAAGGATTAAATCCTTTACCATCGGGTGGGACTAAATCGCCGGTGTTTGGATCGATCCCACATTGCCAGATATTCCCAATTACACCGTTGGACGTATCCACTTCAATCCAAATCATGTAATTTCCTATTGGTGACAATTCAGGATTAACATAGTTAACTGTTGAATCCCCAATTCTTCGATCGTCCGGAGTGAAAGTTTTTGATTTCATAGTCGTTATAAGTGAAAATAATAAATGAATAGTAAAAATCCTGTAGGCAAAGTCTATCCTTGAAATCATGTTTCCTCTATTTTTAAATTGTAAAATGAACATATCATCATTATTTCACTTCCACTGCCATGTATCATCTTTTTCTAAAATAGTTCGCGGACCGTCTCCTTCAAGCCAACTTTTTGCGCTATCATCATCCCCTAAGTACGCCTCCCAAAAAGCCGTACTTAATGCCAGTATAACCCGGTGATGATTGGGATTCCGCTTTTCAGTATCACTGGGCAGGGGGCGATCGGTAAATGCAGAATGTTCTGCCCCGGCGAGAACCACTTCATATTTTCCGCCGGGTGGTAATGCCGGGAAAACTGCCAGACGAGATTTCAGATCAGCGTTGCCAATTGGAGCGATATCTTTTGTGCCGGTCATCAACAGCCATGGTATTTTTACATTGCCAAATGCTTCTTCGGGATTCTCGCCGCGGCGCGGACTACTCGGGCTAAACATAATTGCCGCCGTAATCCGCGGTTCGGTAAAAGATATATTCGCCTTCTTAAAAGTCTGACCGCTCACTGCTTGGGTTGTTATGGCACCAAATGAATGTCCGGACATTCCAACTTTGTTCAAATCCATTCGCCCAGCCAAAAAATGTCCTTCTGTATTGTTCCACAGTTCAAGTTGATTCAGAACGGCAGGAACATCTTTCACTCTCAACAAAAAGTTCTTTGCGCTTGCAGCATCTTTCATTGCCTTCTTGCGCCGCCAAACCGGTTTATTTTGCCATACCGAGTTATCACTGCCGGGATGCTGAAGATAAATGACCACCAGGCCACGCTTTGCCCAATGGGTGCCGAGATATTCATTGCCCTCGCGCGAGCCCCCCAAACCATGACTGAACAGTACCACCGGTTGGGGTGTTTTCTCCGGGGGCAAATAAACGCGAATCGGAATTTCGCGCTCACGCTCTTTATCAACGACTGTTAGATCGAGAATTTCAATCTTGACCGTATCGGAAACTGCTAAGGGATCATAACCTGTATTTGCAGCTAAAGCACTTTTTGCATTACCGAGAATCATTAAACTTGTTACAGAGAGTAAAAGGTGATTCAGATGATTGAGAAAAATCGTGTAGGCAAGGTTTACTATCGATTTCATTAATTCTCCATTATTTTAATCATTTTAATACGATCATTTTCTTTGTTTCTGTATGATTATCCGTTTTTAGTTGATAGAAAAGTAATCCACTGGCATGTTTGTTGTTTTTGAGACTAAACCTGATGCTGTAATCTCCCGGCGTTTTGTATTCATCCACAAGCGTCGCGACTTCTCTTCCTAAAACATCATACACTTTTAAGGTAACGTGGCTGAACGTTGAAATATGATAGTTGATTACGGTTTCTAGATTGAATGGATTAGGCCGATTCTGCTGTAAAGCGAATTGGATTGTTTTTGGAGTTGCCAAATTGACGGTCGTAGGCGGGAAAAAATGGGCGTAGAAAAAGTCCACCATTTTCAACCGTTGTTCAGGTGGTGTCTCGGCGGTGATGAGAACGGCTTTTATGCCGAGGCTATCGCATCGGGCTTTGAGATATTTAGCATGACGCGGATGATGGATGACGTCGCCTTGCACCAGTGGCGGAGTATCGGGCCGCAAGTTGAAAAGAAAAACCGGGGGGTCATGTTCGTCCATCATCAAAAGCATATCCAACGACTGCCTTAAGGAGACGATTTCGGGATCATTGATCTGGCTGCGGTCATCGATATGGAGGAATTCCAGATCGTCGACAAATCCCATCGTCTCCCTCCAATTTTCATCCACACCGACGATGGCGGCCCATTTCTCGCAATCGTAGGTGGCTTGGGAATTGATGTGGCCTACGGCCGTCAGCCGAGTGGATTCTCGTAGAACCGGGTCAGAATTTGTGCTATCGGCAAGATCATCGTGAAATGCCAGCCAGATGGAAGCGCCGCCGCCAGCCGAGCCGCCATACGCTGCTACCCGCGTCTTGTCGATATTCCAGGCCTAAGATTGTGAGCGCAGAAATTGGATGGCGCGGGCGCAGTCGAGCATAATTGTGTCCAGGCGCGTGGTTGAGCGCAGCCGGTAATTGATCGCCGCAAACGAAACGCCGTGTTGCAGGCAATAGTTGATATCGCCGGCAGAAGCGCTCGATTTATCGCCGCTGACGAAACCGCCACCATGAATAAAGACCACCAGCGGCGTTGGTGCGGCAGATGGCGCCTGCCAGAAATCGAGCACATTGCGTTCATAAGGACCGTAGGCGACATCGCTATAGGTTGGTAGTGGTTTGTCCTGCGGAAGCGTACCCGCCTGATAGAGCGTTCGTACCTCCTCCGCTAATAAAGGCGCATCATAAATGCGCACATCATCGATCGCCCCGTTGAAATGGAAAAATTCATCACTCAGACCATAGCGACCATAGCCTATAGCCAGACACTCCTGCACCGGCACGTCAGCAAAAAATTCGCTAAAGGTCGAATCGGAACCCAGGTTATAGTGACGTTGGGTCATGAGCTGGCCGTTCAGGTAGCCTGTATTGCCGGTATCGCTGACTACTGCGGCAAAATGGTACCATCGGTTCTCCTCAAGGTCCTCGCCGGAATCGAAACAAAAACCACGATTAATAATCGTAAAGTACAGTTTTCTGTTGTCGGGATTATCGCGATGGCCAATTTCAATGATCAGGCTGTTATGCGGTGTACCACGATCTCCTTCGCCAAAGTAGAACAAGGGCAAAACGGCACCGCCGACGCCCTGATACTTGAACCACAGCGAGATGGTACCCTGAGTCAGGGAAGCGATGACGGCCGGCGGTTTTTCACCGCGGCTGGGAATATGGATTTCAGACTGAGTGCCGTTGAAAAAAGCTGCCTCACCGATAACCCCCCGGCCATAACTGAGTTGATAACCACGACCGTGAAAACCGTTTCCAGACTTGTCCATGATCACGCCGGCCGAATCGTCATCAAAGGTCCAGTGGGCGACGAGTCTGGGTTCAAAGGAAGTGGTCTTTGCCAGTACAACCCTTAAAAAGGTATGATCATCAAACGTGTAGTTCTCATTTGGCGTTTGCCGCAGGATGACGGCATTCAACGACGGTATGATATCCATGCGATTTTTCTCCGCACCTAGCGCATCGATCATGTCGGCATCGCTGTGCTGATAGATGAACCCGTCGCTTGACCTGGCCGGTGCTTTCATCTCCTGCGGAGTGCCATACCCGCCCCGGGCGTTGAGCCATAGAAATTTGCCGTGCCCTGGATTGGGGCCATCGGATTGGAACATTTCTTCCAGCATCGCTGATCCGCCCTTCCCCCGTGAATATTCAGCGGCACGATTCAAATCATTCGCATCGAAAAGCACCTGGCTGTGAAGCGCACCATCAATGGTAAACAAAGTAAGAAAAAAAATCCAGTAATTTTTCATCGTAGCACCACCATTTTTTTAGTTTGTACCAAAGAGCCAAAATGTAATTGATAAAAGTAAATACCTGAGACGGTTGCTGAAAAATGAATCTCGTGATCCCCCCTCGACTGCACTTCATCGACCAGCACGGCGATTTCTCTTCCCAGCACATCAAAAACTTTGAGCAAGACAGGACCGGTTTGCGGCAGGTGGTAATGGATGACCGTAGTTGCATTAAACGGATTGGGATAGTTCTGAGCGAGGCTGAACTCGAGAGGCGGCTGCGACAGGTTGGCTGTGATGACGGCTGGTTTCAGCCGATTTTGAAAAAAAGTCAATACCTTGTGAGCGTAATCGCTATAGAATTGATGCTCAGCATAGGCTACTTCGATTTGATCCAATAGGTGGCCTTGCAGCGGCGAGCGGGCATACGCGTCCGGCAGCACTTTTTGCCACTCATGCGCATCCGGCATTACCCGCAGGTAGTTCAATGAATCCAGTAGCCCTGCTGATCGGATGGCCTCGAATACGATGCGCGAATCGCTGCTGTCGAAATCCGCCTCGAACATCTGAATTCTCCAGAATCGTAGTGGATACAGTGGCGAGGGAGGATGGATGTGTAATTCGACTTCGGTCAATCCTTGAAGCGCCTGATAGTTATCCAGGGCGCGCTGGTTATCAATGCTGCCGTCCTGTTTGGCCAGGCACCATATCGTCGGTATTCTGGCGGCCTCCATGACTGGTCGAATGCCGGAGGCGCAGAAAATCGCCTGAGCGGTGAAATTCAGAGCCGCGGAGACGCGCGATACAAAACCGCCGCCATTGGACATGCCGATGCCCATCACCGGCGTCGACGGAGTGATCAGTCCGCGATGGCGAAAGGTGTCCAGAAGCGCCTGCACATGAGCGATGTCCGGATTATCGGTCATAGCGGGCGACCAGGTTTTAGCGGTGCGGTCGCGGCTTTCCGGTACCACGACGGCAAATCCGGATGCCACCAACTGATCAGCGAGTAGCCGCGCCTCGACATTGGTTTCCGTCATCATTTCGGCATTGCCGCCGGCGCCATGAAAGCAGAATACCACCGCTTGCACTTTCGGCGGAAAATAATAATAAACACGACCCTGGTCAATGATTTCGCTGCGGGCGTTCCATCGCGGTGCTGGTAGATAATGGGCGCGAACGATCACATCCCGGTCCGGCATGACAAATCGGGCATGATTTTCCTTCTCATCCAGCAGGGGCACATCGGCGCTCCAGCCGTCGAAGAGGCTGTCGCCCAGTGATGGATGGGCCCACACATGCACCGTGTCGCCAGGATCATGATAGAGCGAATAGCTGCCGCCGATGACCGTTAGTTTGGGGACCGCCAGGGAAGCCGTATCCAGCGTCGCTCGAACCAGATCCACAATTTGAAAGACCAGATCCACGACCTGCGTGAACCTGAAGGAGGTAAAAACCACACCGGTAATTTTTCGCATCCGATCGATCCAGTAATAGGTGCCGAAGGCACCAGCGCCGCTGATCTGCTCCTGATATTGGGTGACTGGATTATAGACATCCAGCCACGACCCAAAGCCATAGTAGATGGTATCGGCCGCAAAGGGATTGTTGTATGGCGGGTGATAAGGATAGGGTGATGCCAGTTGCGGTGTGTGGTGGGTCTGATCGCGCCACATTTCTTCGAGCCACTCGGGCCGTATGAGGGTATCCCCCGCGACGATGCCATTATTCAGAATCATGGAGGCAAATTTCAGGATATCGGAGGGGGTGGAACGGATGCCGCCGGCGATTCTTGGATTTTTCGGATTCGTGGAAAAATCGGTATTAGTCAAGCCGCAGCGCCGGGCGAGCCGTTGCTGAAACAGAGAATCCCAGGCCGCGCCGGTAGCGACTTCGGCAACTCGGCCGGCGATATGCATGGAGACGCCACCATAGAGAAAAGCGGTCCCCGGCTCGTATATCAATGGCTCATAGACGGCGATGCTGTCGACCGCCTGTGCTAGGGTCAGCGTATGGCTGTTGATGAATCGTGATTCGCCCGGCCAGCCGGCGGTGTGGGAAAAACATTGCCGCAGGGTGCAGTGTCCTTTATGATAGCGGCTGAAGATGGGTAGAAAGCGGCCGATAGAATCATCCAGGGCGAAAAAACCGTCTTGCGCCAGCGCGAGGATCAGCGCTCCGGAAAAATTTTTCGTCGCCGACGCGATCGCTGCTGTGGTAAGCGAATCATAACCGCCCAGGGCTTTGTAATAGACCAGTTGATGGTTATGCTTTACCATGCACACCACGTGGCCGGCAAAGCTGGACTGAAGGTTTTCTTCAAGAATCCGATCGACGGCGGAAAAGAAGCCATGCTGACAATAAGCGATCGCCTGCAAAGAGAGCAGCAGGCATCCTGCCAGGAGAACGAGTTTTTTGAAGCAGTTGAGGGCGTTCGGGAATATGTCTTTCATATATGCATTTTTCCTCGCTTATTGTCTATTAGGAAATATTTCCTTATTGCATCAAAACCATTTTTCTTGTCTGCGATAGGTTTCCTATTCGCACTTGATAAAAATAGACGCCGCTGGAGAGAGCGAAATTCCTGGCATTAAAAAATTCGGTATAGTCACCCGCCTTTCTGAATTCATCGACCAGGGTGCCGACCTGGCGTCCCATGACATTGTACAATATCAAGGTGACCCGGCCGTCGGATGGAATCCGGAAACGAATAGTGGTGCTCGGGTTAAACGGATTGGGATAATTCTGGTGCAGTAAAAAACTCTTTGGTAGCGCTTGCGAAGCATCTGCTATAACCGCCGACTGAACGATCGATCCTTTATAAATCCAGGACGTGTTATGGGAAGTATCCTTAGCACAATCATAGCCGCCAAAATAGTAGGTATTCGGTTCTGCTGCGAACGGCGATTTGCAGATGGTGCGGCAGGCACGTAAATTTTCGCCGGTCGGCAAGGGATGATTGTCATCATAAATGTCACCATAGCGATAGCTGCCGTCCTGATAGCGGACGAGAAAATGAGAGCCGTTATACGGGTGACGGTTGTTTTCAGGGTGTTCCACCCACAGGCTCATCCACCAGATAGGTTCTCCTTCCAGCGTATCCGGTACGAAATAATTATAGGCCGACAGCGACGGACCGCGCAACGAAGTCAGATCCCACTGCGAAGCAAAAAAATCGCGAATGTAGAACTCGGTATAAACGCGGTGATTGTTGAACGGCTCGATGACCTCGACGACGCCCGGATTGGCGCGGGTGCCGATGATGACAGGCCGTCCGCTGCCTTTGGGATCGGGCACACAGGTGATGCCGCGCATGATGTTCGGCTCATCACCATCTTCAACAGGAGTATAGGGCCAGCGATAGACCAGTTCCCAACTCGGAGTAAAACCATCCACGCGACGATAGAGACCGCCGAGGGTATCGCCGGCGACAATATCGACGCCGGCCGCAGCGTAGAGATCACCATTGCACTCGCACATCGCCATCACCCGTCCCAGATTGGACATTTCCTCGTTGACATCGAAAACCAGCTTGCCGCCATCTGTTGTATCATACGCTGCCTTGATTATGTTGCCCTCGGCTACTCCGCAAAAGAGCCACTGCAAGCCTGTTACTTTATCAGTATGCATGCAAAAAGACCGAATGCCTGATTTTTTTTCATCTTTCAGCGCGAGATTTTTCCTCCATACGCCATTGACATCGTCACGGGTCCAGACGACGACCTCCCGCTGGCTGGTTGTCAGACCATAACCAGCACCGCAGACCAACAGGTTCACGGGCTCTGGCAGCAGATTTCCATTGCAATCCTTTTCAAAGGTGACGGAAAGCAGGGCATCGGTACGCATGCTTTGATAGCCGAACGAGGTATCCACAACCCAAAATGAAAGGGCGCTATCCTTCCGCAGAATTTGTGACCCTTCCGTATCAATCCGCCACGGATAATCCATCCAGTTGCCCATGCCGGCGAACAATTTGCCCTTGTGTCGAACGATGGTCATGGTCTCAGTGCTGCCCAGGTAGCGTCCGTTGATATCGAAAGTACCGGGAAAATAGTCTTTTTGAAAAGTCATTTTAGCAAACGGCGTTTTGGCGTAATGATGGGCGGCCAGTCCAGTGGCGCACCTATGGATGATTTTGCGGCCGTCAGGGCGGGTTTCGGTATAATAAATCACGGGCTCGGTGGTGGTATAATAGACCTCTGGATCGGTGCGCTTTTTCGCCGTCGCCTCGCTGATCATCCGATAGAGGCGGTTACGGGGATCCAGACGCACGATCCACACTTGATCATAAAGACTTTTCGGCTGATCGGCTCTGGGCCTGGCAATGAGAAAGAGATAGGTCTGGCCTTTCCAGAAAAAAGGTTCCGGGGAAAAAATCTCTTTGCGATCAGTGGGGAGGCGAATCGAATCGACCTGTCTCCAACGGTTGCCAATTTTTAGGAACAGCGCGATTTCATCCTGCTCGGATTTCTTGACGATACACAACAGCGCATACGTTCCATATTCCTCAGCCGGCACCACCCAAACCTGGTCGATGGGATCGGTAAAAGTCGCCACCCGGATATATTCATTTTTGTTCACATCAAAATATCCCGCTTCATAAGGCGGATTTTTTTCCTGGCCCAGACTAATCCCATAAAATCCTTTGATCCATCGGCCGCCGGAGAGATCGGGCGGAATCACTTCAGTGGTATCCGAGGTGGTGCGCAGCCGCATACCGGTTTTTTTCATCGTTAACGGATCATAAGACGCACAGGTGAGGCCGTCTTTGCTATAATCGGCATCGTAACTGCCGAAATAGGGAATGCGATTCTGGCTGTTCGGCAAAGGGGCAGATACCCAGCCTCCCGCTTCGTACCTTGCCGTGCCGATCTGAATAATCTTATCATTGACTGAATCGGGATAGATGATCACTGATCCATTTTTGCATATCGCCCACTCGGGACCGTTGACCACCAGTTGCATGCCTCGGTAGGAGGGCGTTGAATCGACCAACACGCCCTTGCCGTTAGCGGGAATAAAAGCTCCAGTTTGCGGATCGATATCGCCGACCCAGACTCCCTCAGCGTTAGCCCAGCAAAAATGATGGCCAATAAAATCAATTTCAGGATCTGGGAGGGATGCAGAAGTATCGGAAATCACTTTATCTTCAATTTTGAAATTTTGAGGGAGAACTGTACCATAGGGAATTATTAACAGCAGCAGCCAAATTGCTTTCATGTTGATCTCCAATTTATTGTTTTACCTGATATAGCATGGTCAGAATTAACCTATTCTCCCCCCCTCAAACCAGAGATTGTTCGGACTTCAATCCTTTTTATTTGCAAGATATAGGCCATATAACACTGGTAAATATTCTAATGACTATCATTCGTATTTATAATTTCTTATGAAATAGGTAAGTTCATCAAGTGAATGGAAGTTGTACCCTAATACACATTGGATGCACGATGCGGTTCAGTTGCAAGTCAAACGAGTGCCAGCGAAAAGCATGGCTATTCCTGGAGCTGACTTTGCACATTTAAAGTTCGTTCGAGTTGGTCAGGATCGGTTTGGTTTTGGCTCTGGTGCTCTACATGCTGTACAGTCTCCTCGATCGATTTATTGTACCCCAAATGGCTCCCCAGGTTTTCATCATACGAATTTTTGTCAGTCTATTTTTTAACAGTGTCATTATCCATAAAATCAAAGGAGATCGAAGATGAAACCAATAGGCCCATTAACGATCGAGCATCGGCTCATCGAAAAGATGATCAGTATCATAAATGATCGCATCACATTGTTCGAAAAACATCAACAGGGAAAGAAACTGGTTGCCGATATTGTTGCTGCAAAGTAAAGTTATTTAGCAGGCAATACGAAATCGCTGACTGCCATACTAAAAGGATTAAAAGCGCTGGCCGCATTTTATCCCTAGCAGATCAGGAAAGAGGATGCTGTCTTTTTTCTCAGCACGGAAAATTATTTTACGTAGGGTGAGCTTGACGGCATATACTTGAGGAATTCTGGAAATTTAACCACAGCCTGATTTACGAAAAATATAAAAATGTAGCTGAGCAGATTAGAGAAAACGCACAAGTATGATAGAAACGTGACCGTCATTTTTGAAATGACGGTCACGTTTCAAGCTTGACTTTAGTCAATGACTTTATTTCATTAATTCATTATATTTTTATCATCAAATTAACTAAGAATCTGACAGTCGGCGGATTACAGTGATGTTCTGGAACATTAAATCAATCCAACTTTCCAGGGAGGAAATTGAAAGATGAATTCTAAAGTACGTGCTATTCTTTTGTTCTTACTTGTTCTGGCTTTCGGTGTTCTCATCTTCGGTGGCTATCTCATCAAAAAAGAAAAACCGCCCATTCCTGAGGTGGTCAAAACAGAAACTGGCGAAGTGGTTTTTACAGGCAAAGACATTATCGATGGGCAAAATTATTATTTCAGCCGTGGGGGACAGCACATCGGAACCATCTGGGGGCATGGCTCGTACCTGGCGCCAGACTGGTCAGCGGATTATCTGCATCGCATGGGACTTTTTATCGCAGCCAGGTATCACAATCTTGATGTGGCCCAGGCCGAGTCATTTTCCCAACAGGATTTTGAAAAGTTGGATCAGGTGACACGGGCCAATCTGAGCGCTCTGGTTCAACAGGAGGTAAAGACCAATCGCTTCGATCCTGAGAGCAAAACTTTGATTTTCACTCAGAACCAGGCTGATGCCTTTAAGATGCTTACCAGCTATTACACCCAGCTTTTCCAGAACGGCAACGAGCGCATGGGCTTGCAGCCTGGCATCGTGCGCACGGCAGAAGAAGGGCGCATCATTACCGCGTTCTTCGCCTGGCTCGCCTGGGCCGCTGGCACCAATCGGCTGGACAAAGATTACACCTACACCACCAATTGGCCCTTCGATCCACTGGTCGGCAACCAGCCCGTTCCCGATGCGTTGATCTGGTCGATCTTGAGCGTGATCCTGCTGATTCTGGCCATTGCCGTGGTGCTGTTCGTTTACCTGCGCTACATTCGGGATCGGGATTATGAAACTAAGCTATTGGTCGATTTCAAAGAGCCCAATCCAACCGCCAGCCAGAAGGCGACGCTGCCTTACTTTTTGGTGGCCAGTCTGCTATTGATTGCGCAGATCGGGCTGGGCGCCATCATCGGGCATTATACGGTGGAAGGGACTCGTTTTTATGGGATTCCGTTAGCATCATTTCTGCCATACGCCATCGCCCGAACCTGGCATCTGCAATTAGCGATATTCTGGATCGCCACCTGCTTTCTGGCAGCGGGATTGTTCATTGGGCCATTCATCGGCAAAGAGCCGAAGAAACAGGGGCTATTGACCTGGATTTTGTTTGGCGCCGTGGCGGTCGTTTTGGGCGGAACGTTGGTTGGTACCTGGCTTTCGGTCACGGGCAGAATGAATGCTAATAATTTCCTATTAGGTCATCAGGGGTATGAGTACATCGAGCTGGGGCGAGTCTGGCAGTTGCTGTTGATTGCAGGCATGATCATCTGGCTGTTCCTGGTGGTTCGAGCCATCCGTCCTGCGCTGAGCAATGAAAAAGATTACAGTGGCATCACCCACATGCTGCTCTATAGCGCCATCACCATTCCGCTGTTTTACATGGCGGGTTTGATGTACGGCAAGAGCAGCCATCTCTCGGAAGCAGAATACTGGCGCTGGTGGGTCGTCCATCTCTGGGTGGAAGGATTCTTTGAGGTGTTTGCCACGGTGTTCATGGCGTTCATTCTGGGGCACATCGGTGCCGTAAGCAAAAAGTTCGCCCTCACTACGGTTTATTTCAGCATCTTTCTCTACCTGGGCGGCGGCGTGATCGGAACGTTCCACCACCTCTATTGGTCAGGCTCGCCCTCGCCGATCATTGCCCTGGGTGCGGTTTTTTCAGCGCTGGAAGTGGTGCCGCTGAGCCTGCTGGCGTTTGAAGTGGTGCATAATTTGAAAGTGATTCGGGAAGGCGGCAAAGCGTTCGCCTACAAATGGCCCATCTATTTCTTCATCTCAGTGGCGTTCTGGAACATGCTGGGCGCTGGCGTGTTCGGCTTTTTGATCAATCCGCCCATTGTGCTCTATTACATCCAGGGCATCAACACCACGCCGATCCATGGGCATACGGCGCTGTTCGGCGTCTATGGCTTGCTGGCCATCGCATTGATGTTATTCTCGGTCAGGCATATTTTCAAAACAACCGCCTGGTCGGATAATTTATTGAAATGGAGCTTCTGGGGCCTGAACGGCGGCTTGATGCTGATGACGTTGCTCAGCCTGATTCCATCGGGATTTTATCAGTTTTATTATGCGGTGCGGGATGGTCTCTGGTACGCCCGCAGTCCCGAAATCGCCACCAGCAAAGCGATTCAGACGTTTTCCTGGATGCGAGTGTTGCCCGATCTGGTTTTTTCAGCAGGTGCGATTTTGTTGTTTGTGTTTTTGGTGAGAGCGGTGTGGTTATCCTTTATTAAAAAGCAAAGCTAACAGGTTTGGATTTTAAAATTTCAAATCCCAAAAAATCAAAAAACAAATAATCATCAATTCTCAATGACTAAAACCGTTTGTGGTTTTGAGATTGGGGATTAAAATTTATTTGAAATTTGGAGTTTGAATTTTGGAATTTCATTTTTGCTTGAGATAAAAACAAACCCCATGAAACGCACGAAAGAGACAAAAAAATTTTCGCGTATTTCGTGTGTTTCGTGGGCTAAATTTTGAGGTGCAACATGCAAAAAAATCAATCAGCCAAACTCCCCCCAGCCGAAGCTGTTCGGCTGGAGCAATTAATTGAATATTCCGATAATTCCATTGTCAGTCGGGAAATCCTGAAAACGAAAACAGGCACGCTCACGCTGTTTGCCTTCGATGCGGGACAGGGGTTGAGCGAGCATTCGGCGCCGTTCGATGCCGTGGTGCAGGTGCTGGATGGCGAGGCAGAAATCATTATTGGTGGGAAATCCATCATCACCCAATCGGGCGAAACCGTATTGATGCCAGCCAATATCCCTCATGCGGTTTCGGCACATCAAAGATTCAAGATGTTGCTGATTATGCTTCGGGAATAGAAGACAGAACGGCATATGGGATCAGGGATGAGGTCAGATATGAAACGTGAAACGCAAGAATCCTTCGGAAGCGAGACCAATTTATTTGTTAAATTTTTCTCGATAGCCGTTTCACGTTTCTCTGTTTTTGAAACAGTCAATTGGCATTTTCTTCCGAAGAAACCCACCAGTTTTTATCTCATCACAGATTAACTTCTTGCTTTTCTCTGAAAAAATCGTTTAATTTGGGTGACATTTCAGTTAACTGGTCTAAGAGTACCTCAAAAGTTGGTTTGTAACCAGCCGCATATTCGTCAGGCTGATGGAATTAGATAATTTGAGTCAAGATGATTCGGGGCGACATGATTCATTGAAGCGGCGATCAAACATGGTTTCTATCCATGGCTGATCAATTTTTGGTGGGGATGGTGAATTCAATACAAGTTCTCGAGCTAAATTTGTCATTTTCATGTGCTCGATTTCCATTGCTTGAACGTTCAATATTTCACCTAAAAAATCAACTATGGAGAAATTGATTTATGAAATTATACGGCAAAAATTGGACGCGCCGCGAGCTGGAAGCGCGAGTCGGCCGATTGGAGCAGATCGGTGGAATTCGACGCTTCAAATTAATGGAAGGGACGGAAGCTGAGGTGGAGTTGATTCAGGTCAGAACTGGCTCTGGATTAACCTATTACGTGTCACCGTTGCGCTGCCTGGATATTTCGCTGGCTGAATTTTGTGGGGTGCCCATTAGCTGGCAAGCATCGACTGGTGATATTCATCCGGCGTATTATCGTGCCGAAGGGATGGAGTGGCTGCGCACCGCGGTGGGCGGTTTATTGATGACCTGCGGTTTGCGCCAAGTGGGGTCTCCCAATGAAGATCAAGGCGAATCATTGGGATTGCATGGTCGGATTCATCATACGCCAGCCCGGCAGGTTACGGCTCAGGGCATCTGGATCGGTGATGAATATGAAATAGTGATCAGCGGCATCATCGAAGAGACCCGAATTTTTGGAGAGTATCTTCGGCTGAGCCGCGAGATTCAAGGCCGTTTGGGAGAGAATACCATCGCCATCCATGATAAGGTCGAGAATCTTGGTTTTGAACCATCACCGCTGATGGTGCTTTATCATTTCAATTTTGGGTTTCCGTTGATGTCCGAGACGACCCAGATTTCATTTCCATCGCGGAGAGTTGTTCCGAGGGAACAAGAAACGCCGCTGCAGGGCTATGAAGAATGGCAAGTGCCAGCCATTGGATATCGCGAACGGGTCTATTATCATGAAGATTTAATAACCTCTCCAGATCATAAAGGCTGGGCAACCGCTATCGTTCGGAATCCAGAATTTCCTCTACCCAGCGGAGGCGGTTGTGATTTGTCAGTGATCTTACGCTGGTCGACAGAGCATCTGCCCCGATTGGTCCAATGGAAAATGCCTGGTGCGGGGGTTCATGTCCTGGGCATCGAGCCAGCCAATTGCTATGTGCAGGGCCGCGCCAACGAACGCCAGCGAGGGACGTTGGTCTCTATCGAACCCGGGCAAGCATTGCATTATGAACTAAACCTGGAGATCAGCGTGAAATAGTGGAGTTTTATTGAATCGAGCTTTCTTGAGGTTTTAGTCTTTAGAAAGATTCAAAATGCCATCGTTGACCAGCGACCGACTGATGGTGATAATATAATTTAGTTTGAGTGAAAAGGAAAAAATGAACGAAGATAAGATCCTTGAAATCCTTCAAAAGCATCCGGATCAGACCTATAAACCGAAACAATTAGCCCGGCTATTGAAGATTTCGAGTCAGAAGTACCCTGCTTTCAAGCGCGAATTAAAGGCGTTGATTGCGGAGAACAAGGTATTGAAATTAAAAAGAGGGAGAGTGAGCGCAGGGCATCGGCTGATCGAAGTGATAGGCAAACTCCATGTCAAAACTCAGGGGTATGGTTTTCTTGTGACGGAGGATGGTGAGACCGATATTTTTATCAGCCAAAATAAGATGGGTACGGCGCTCCATGGTGATACGGTAAAGGTATTGCTGTATGCGCGCCCCAGTGAGGGACGCAGTCAAGAAGGCGAGGTGGTGGAAATCGTAAAGCGGGCACGCAAGAATATCGTGGGCACCTTTCAGCAGGGCAGATATTGGAGCACGGTGGTGCCCGATGACTTGAAGATTCAACGTGATTTTTACATCGCGCCAGAGCATACCATGGACGCCAAAGAGGGACAAAAGGTGGTGATCCACCTGCTGGAATGGGATGATGTGCATCGCAATCCTATTGGGAAGGTCGTGGAAATTTTGGGTGATCCCAGCCAGCCTGGCGTGGATATTGTCTCGGTGGCTCGATCGTTCGATCTGGCGGGCAAATTCTCAACCAAAGCCATGGCCGAAGCGGAAAAAATTTCGGATGATATCCCTGAGGCAGAAATCAAGCGCCGATTGGATTGGCGGGACGAATTGACCTTTACGATCGATCCAGTGGATGCCAAGGACTTTGATGATGCTGTTTCTTTGAAGATACTGGAGAACGGCAATTACTTATTGGGCGTCCATATTGCCGACGTCAGCCATTACATCACATCTGGCAGCCAGCTCGATAAAGAGAGCCTGGAACGCGGGACATCTGTTTATCTCGTGGATCGTGTGATCCCCATGCTGCCAGAGCGGATCTCCAATGAGATCTGCTGTCTGAAACCAGATCATGATAAGCTCACATTCAGCGTGCTTATCGAGCTGAACCCATCGGCTGATCTCGTGAAGTATGAAATCAGAGAAAGCGTCATTCATAGCGATCGGCGCTTTACCTATGAAGAGGTGCAACAGATCATCGATGGTAAGAAAAAGGATAAAAAATTTGGTGACACCATTCTCAAAATGTTCGAGCTGAGCAAAAAACTGATTGAGAAGCGGCAGGGGAGAGGCAGCTTGGATTTTGCCAGCCAAGAGGTGCGATTTAGATTAAATGATCAAGGTAAGCCGATCGCCATCGAGAAATTGGTGCAGTTGGATAGCCATCGGCTTATCGAGGAATTCATGGTGCTGGCCAATTCCATTGTGGCAGCCCATATTGCCCATTATTTGGAAGAACAGATCGGAGACAGTCTCCCATTTCCTTATCGGATCCATGAGCGACCCAGTGCTGAAAAGCTCCGGGATTTCAGCAAATTTGCTCAGGCATTGGGAATCGATTTTTCGCCCAAAAAGAAAGTAACTCCAAAGCTATTTCAAGATCTGCAAAACCGCATTAAGGGCAGCGAAATTCAGGTGTTGGTTGACCAGGTGATGATCCGAACCATGATGAAAGCCCGTTACAGCACCAAGAACGAGGGGCATTTCGGTTTGGCGCTGAAACACTACTGCCATTTCACCTCGCCGATCCGACGCTATCCCGATCTGATGGCCCATCGACTATTGAAGCAGTATCTAGTGGACCCGAAGGCGCAACCGATCAAGAAGCGCCAATTGGAAAAGATCTGCACGCACGCCACCGAGCAGGAGATCAAAGCCATGGAGGCGGAGCGCGCTTCGGTGAAAGTGAAGCAATTAGAATTCATGCAGAACAAGATCGGCGAGACGTTTCAGGGAATCATCTCTGGTGTGACCTCATTTGGTATTTTTGTGGAGATCATCGATTACCTGATCGAAGGCATGGTGCATATCTCCAATCTTCGGGATGATTATTACATCTACGAAGAGACCAAATATCGGCTGGTGGGACAATATCATGGCCAGGTTTATCAATTGGGCGATCCCGTCGTCGTGATGGTTGCGATGGTCAATCTGGATGAGCGGATAATTGATTTTGAGCTGGTAGAGTCGTTGAGGAAGTAGGGCGTGAAGCAATAGGCATCAAGACTACAGATATAAAACGACCAGCGAATTAAAATGAATTTGGCATTTAGAACCGAAAGCGCTCAGGAAAAAAATGTTGAATTTTGAGACCTTTTATTTCTGAGTGCAAAAAATCGAGCCTTTCTGCTTTTGGATCACAGAACCTTCTATCGGCTAACGGACGTTCCGACTTTTTGCTTTTTCAGACCGAAAAATGGACAGTCCACAGATTTATTTAAATTCCAGATCTCAAAACCCATATCCCATACAAATTTCAATCATCAAATTCTATCGCCTCCCGAAAGATAGCATCTTTTCCTGCTTCTTGAGATCATCGGCCGCCGAGACCACATTTATGGGTCCCTGTTTAGATACTAATTCAATAGTCAGGTCGGAGAGGCACGAGACGATGATTGAGAAAAAGAGAATTGGGTCGGGCATGATTGCATCATTGGCTTAAGAGATTTTGGTTAAAAGCATATCCACAAATTTCGAAAACATCCATCACAATTTCCGACCTGTAGGGCAAGAGGCGGTCCTGCCCTACAAGATCAGCTCACCAAAGCCATCTTCCTCGTCGCCTGAAAACTATCGGTTTTCAACAGCGAAAAATTTGTCCCGCTGATCACGGCATTGCCGACTTCATCCTGACGTAAGTTGCAGGCGGTAGGGCAAGGTGTCATCTTGCCCTACAAGATCAGCGCAGCAAAACCATCTTCCTCGTCTTTTGAAATCTCTCTGTCTTCAACTGGTAAAAATACGTCCCGCTGGCAACAGGACTGCCCCCTTCATCTTGACCGTTCCATTCGAATAAATGAACTCCTGGAGGCATCTTTTCATCAGCTATCATTTTAATCATCCGTCCCGAAAGGTTGAAGATCTTCAATGAGACCTGGCAGGCTTCTGGCAGGTTAAGCTGAATTCGGGTCGAAGCATTGAATGGATTGGGATAGTTTTGGCATAGTTCGAAATTTACAGGCGATGACAATTTTCGATCGGCAACCGTGGTTTCTGTTCTATTTGGAGCGCCGGGCGTTGGCGGCATGACCTGCCACTTTTTCCCGCCATCAGGATAGCGGCCATAGGAGAAATCGGTCTTCTGGGAATTAAAAGTGCGGGTGTCGATTAGGTAGTTGCCTTCGGCCTGAGTGGAAAATAACGCTAATTGCTCTCCGTCAGCAGATAGGCGGAAATTGGCATGGAGCTTTCCCTGTGCTGGGTCGCCATCGGCCCAAATGATTAGAAATCCATTCGCTGGGATGGTCGTATCGGGCAACATCCAACGGGTCGAGTTGCCGGGATCGTCGGATAAGAACATGCCGTTCACATTGATTGGCGTAGTAGCGGCATTATAAAGTTCGATCCAATCATCATATTCGCCATGTTCATCGGCTATGGTTGTTCTGTTGCTGGCCATGAATTCGTTGATCCAAACGAGGGGCGGATAGAAGGTGGCCAATTGCGCCGTGGCCGTGGTAATGCGAAGCGGAATGTATTGCTTGATGCCATACGGCACGTGATTATATTTGGTTGGTACCGAGGTCACAAACGATATATGAAAATCCGCAAACGAAAAATCCCAATCTAGCATCCGAAAGCTATCGGCGGCAACCGCTGGGGTGATCATGGCCTTGAGCTGATCGATGCGGGGTTGCTGGGCTTCGAAGCTGAACTCATTGTTCATGAACGTTTCCAGATATAGGGTGTATCGATACCGGTATTCGGGCAGTTCTAAAATACGGCTCACCAGGGGCCGTTTCTCTTGCATGTTGCCCCAGCGGTAGATGTTCCGTGTCGCCCAATCGCCGCCAACCCAGTCGATGCCATACGTATTGTCGTAATCGTAAGGAATGAATTCAAACTTATCAGTGGCGGTATTGTGGTAGAGGTAATAGTTGTTCTTCAAATACCAATAATCGTCCCAACTCCCCAGCAGCACGTTCATCGCCAGCCATTTCAAAAAACTATCGACATTGAATACCTTTTCAATCTCTTGTTTGAATTGTGGGGCTGCAGTATTATTCAGCACATCGATGAAATGTACCAGATCGGAATAATCGTTTTTGTCCTTATTCGTTATCAATTCATAGGCCTGACGCCCTCCGAAAAATTTTTTATACGGTTGCTGATCGGCGCCCAGATAGACCAGATCCGCGGGCCAGAGGCATTTGTACAAATTGCCATTTTGGTTGCCAAATCGTTTCTGGACAAATTCGTCGTCCACATGTTCCACATTAATATAAAGACCATAATATTTGTCGTTAATGTAGAGCCGCACATGGTTCGCGCGGGATGCTGGAACTCGAATTTGCTGGAACAGATCCCAACACAATTTCGATCGCATGATGCTGGGATCGTTATGTTCGCCATTGAGGTTCATCTTTTCCAGATCATAAAATTTCCTTCCCGGGACAAAGTGATTGAAATCGACTTTATAGGACTTTTTGGCGGAGGAGCGAGACGTGTTGCCTCGAATTCGAAAGCCGATCAGCTTGATGGTATCCCCAGGAATGACTGCATTTCGATAATAGAAGGTAGCTGGGAACAGACTATCGCTCTGGGCGTTGGCTGGGTCCAGCATGGAATTCAGGTAAGCGGGATTGATCAGGATTTTGACCTCGCCAACGGCGCGGTCATCGAACACCTTCCAGCTTTCGTCTGTCGCGAGGGCAAAGGACCCGATGCAGCACAAAATGGTTGGTAGCAAGATTTTTGTTAATTTCATGGCCATTCCTCTTCATGGTGAATAATGATAATTATTTTATCCGTCACAGTCAAGGAATTTTAGAATGAATGTTAAAAAATGAAAAAATCTCCTTGTTTTTTTATGATAAAATGGTTAATATTGGGCTGGCAACAAGATCGCAAAGCTTCCATTTATGCAGGAATATGGAAGCGACATAATGAGCTGAATTCGGATAGAAGTATATGAACGGTCAAGACAACAATATGTCACCAACGGAGCCACCCGCCTCATCCAAAGGCCTCACAGACGAGCCTCCACCGCCTATTTGGCCAGAAGCATCGCGCCTGCACGCCTTTTTGTTTTTGGGAGGCAAGCGAATCCAAGATCATTCATCTATTCGAAATTTTGAGGGGAACGATGAGCGTTCGTGTTGAAGGGAATGCGATTATTTATTGTGAAGGTGCTTTCAACACCCCTACCGGCAAAACCTGTCATGGATTGGTGCGGCGCACGAGTCGCTATAACGTCTTATCTGTGGTCGACTCGCGTTTTGCCGGGCATGATGCGGGTGAAATATTAGATGGCAAAGCCAATCAAATCCCCATACATTCGGACATCGAAAGCGCCGTGGAAGCGGCTAAAACAGGCAAAGGCCCAGCGAATTTCCTGGTCATTGGATTGGCTCCGGACGGGGGGCGTCTTGATCCTCAGGCCAGAGCCGACGTGATGAAAGCCATTCAGCTTGGTTTGAATATCGATTCTGGGCTGCATGATTTCCTTAGCGATGATCCTGAGATGGCGGCCCTGGCGGAACAGTGTGGAGTTCGGTTGCGCGATGTCCGAAAGACGCCGGATCGGAATCTGCTTCATTTTTTCAGCGGCAAAATTGAACAGGTCGATTCATTGAAAATCGCGGTGCTGGGCACTGACTCTGCCGTGGGCAAGCGGACAACAGCCTGGCTGATTGTCGACGCCTTGATTGCGGCGGGATATTCAGCTGAATTGATCGGCACGGGTCAAACAGCCTGGATGCAGGGGGCCAGGTACAGCATCATTCTGGATTCGATTATCAACGATTTTGTTTCCGGCGAGATCGAACATGCGGTTTGGTCAGCCTGGAACGATCTCCATCCCCATGTCATCGTTATCGAAGGGCAGGGCAGCCTGATGAACCCGGCTTATCCTGGTGGTTTCGAAATTTTGGCCGCTGGACGACCAGATGTCGTAGTGCTGCAACACGCCCCAGCCAGAAAAGATTACGATGGATTTCCTGGTTATCCCATTCATTCGCTGGATCGACAGTTGCAAGCCATAGAAGTGATCTCTGGGAAACCAGTGATTGCCATTACCATCAATCATGAGAATTTGAAGCCGGAGGCGATCCCTCATGTGTGTCGCCAAATTGAATCAGAGACCGGGATCCCTACGCTGGATGTTTTGTTCGACGGTGCTGAGCGGATCGTTTCTCTTTTGAAACCCTATTTGAGCCAATATGAAAATCACTCAAGTAGAAGCTTGGCCAATTGATCTGAAACTGAGCGAGCCGTACACGATCGCCTATGAAACCATTGACATGGTGGTCAACGTGATCGTTCGGATTGAGACGGACCAGGGCTTGGTCGGTTATGGCTGCGCGGCGCCTGATGAATTTGTGACCGGCGAAAATCACACTACGGTGCTCAAGGCTATTTATGATGTGGTGGTTCCGATAGTCACTGGTGCTGATCCATTGCGAATGGCCTGGTTGCTCGAACAGTTGAAACCGATGCTCCGGAATCAATATGCTGCATTGGCCGCGGTAGATCTGGCGCTGCACGATCTGTTGGGCAAAATTGCCGATCTGCCGTTGTGGCAATTGTTGGGGGGGTATCGCGATGGCATCATCACCAGCATTACCATTGGGATTTTGCCCGAGGCCGAGACCGTGGCGCGGGCCGAAGCTTGGGTGAGGCAGGGGTTCCGATGTCTCAAACTGAAAGGGGGTCAGGATGTGGAGGCGGATGTGGCCCGCGTGAGGAAAGTCAGAGAAGCTGTTGGAAAGCATATCGCCATTCGGTTCGATGCGAATCAAGGCTACACGGTCGAACAGACGATCCAATTTGTCATGAAAACCCAATCGGCTGGCTTGGAGTTCATCGAACAGCCGACGCCGAAGCGTGATCGAGATGCGTTGAAATATTTGAGCAGCCATCTTGCGCTGCCAGTCATGGCCGATGAGAGCGTACTGAATGTGAGGGACACCTACCTGTTGGTCACAACAAACGGGGCGAAGCTGATCAATGTGAAGCTCATGAAAATGGGGGGCATTGCGGAAGCCCTTCGGATTTGCGAAGTGGCGCGAGCTGGCGGCGTTCATGCAATGGTTGGGTGCATGGATGAATCGGTGTTGGGGATCGCGGCAGGGCTCCATGTCGCATTAGCCCAGCCCAACGTGAAGTATGCGGACCTGGATGGTCATATTGGGTTGCTGAATGATCCGTTCGCTGGCGGCGCGCAGTTAAAAGATGGGATGCTGTTTCCGAGCGACAAACCCGGATTAGGCTGCGAATGGATTGACAAAGAGAGCAGTTCAAAGATTGTATCAGATCATGTTTCAGCTTGATTTTTTCATTTGTTAAAGACAATTCGGCACGCTGGACGATCTTTGACTTTCGATTATAACGATACAACGACATGCCACTTATTTTCGATTTCTGTATTGCCACAGATTGGGAATACGACAGAGATTTCTTGCAATTGGTTCAGCGATATGCGCATCAGGAACAGGGGCTGAGCACCTATATTGTTGAGCCGTTTAATTTGAACGAGACAATTCGGAAGCTTCATGATAACGAATTGGCATTCAATTTCCTTTTTGATCGTGGCTCAGACAGTACGCCGGAGTTCTTGGAATTGCATCGCTGGCTCGTGGAGCGCGGTATTCCTGTCTTAGACCCATTGGAGCGGCTGAAATGGGCGTCGGATAAGGCTACCATGCATCTGGAGTTCATTTCGAATGGATTGGCGACGCCTTATACCATCATCATTCCTCCATTCAGCACCACGGAGGACCTATTTTTATCGGTCGCTGACCTGGCCAAGTTGGGCCGACCGTTCATCATCAAGCCGGCGAATACCACCGGCGGAGGGCTCGGAGTGGTCAATGGGGCAGAGACCTTGCAAGATGTGTTGCAGGCCCGCAAAGAGTATGGCGACGACAAATATTTATTGCAAGAAAAGGTGATCCCCATCGAAAGAAATCAGAAGCGATTCTGGTTCCGCGGGTTTTATTGCTGTGGATTGATTGAATGCACCTGGTGGAACGATCTCACGCACGTGTACGAATCGCTTACGCCTGAAGACATCATCAATTTTCAGTTGCAGCCGCTGTTCGATATCGTAAAAAAAATTTCGAACCTGATCAAGTTAAATTTTTTTTCCACCGAAATCGCTGTCAATCAACGGGGGCAATTTATCGTAATCGACTACGTCAATGAAATTTGCGATATGCGGCTCAAATCCATGCATCCTGACGGCGTTCCAGATCAAATCGTCAAAAAAATTTCCAGCCAAATTGCTCGATATGTCCGCGAGCAGATCTCAACGGTCGGCCATCGCGGATCGCTGCCGATGGGCCGCGCCAACTCATCTTCCTTTATCTCACAATGAACGTATTTTTGCCTGGCTGGTGTGTTGGGTTAGAGGAAATCGCGAAAAGTCAACTTGACCCTGTATTTCCCCGATGGACGCCAAATGCCAGCGTGGCGTGGGATGATTTGGAATGAAGTGCAGCTAAAATGTGAATGAATTCGGTTTAAGCAAATTGGTTTAATCTTCACAAATTGAAAATAGCGCAAAGCTTAACAGAATTCGAAGCGTGCTTGCAAGGTACTGACAAAATTTCAAATGTTAAGATTGCTCCTTCATTCAGATTAGGATGGGAAAATTCCGGCGCTGTTCGAATTGAACATCCGTTATGGCTCATGGCCTGACTGTTGATATAAAGCGAATTATTTTTAAACGAAATTGATCAATGAAAAATTTGATGAGGTAAAGATTCATCCCTATGAAGTACATCCTTGTTGCCACCAGCGAAGCTGATGCGGTGGATATCATCAAAATCTGCTTCGAGACTGGCTACAGAATCGAGCCAGCACAGTCACTGGAAGAAGCGGTCGATTTGTTCCAGCGGAAACGTTACGACTTTGTTTTCATTGATATCGATTTGCTGAAATCGATGAAAACCGAGAACGATTACAAAAATCAGTTACAATTGTTTTGGCGGATCAATTCGGATGTGGAGATCATCGTTCTGGCATTGCCCCAGCAGATCCGGGATGCAGTGAATGCCGTAAAGGCCGGGGCCAGCAACTATTTGACCCATCCATTAAATCCCGAGGAAGTGAAATATGTGGTGGATAGCTTGCAAGAATACAAGCGGATGCATTCGGAACTGGATTATTTGCGCGATCGCTTCTGGCGGACCGATTCGCTTTCCGTGCTGCAGACCAATTCCATGAAAATGAAGGAGGTTTTTAGCCGGGTTCGGGCTGTTGCGCCAACCGAAAGCACGGTGCTATTGACTGGGGAAACAGGCACCGGCAAAGGCGTAATTGCCCGGCTGATTCACAAGCATAGTCAGCGGAGTACCAAACAGTTCATCAGCGTTCACTGCGGAGCGATTCCTGATACGCTATTAGAAAGCGAGCTGTTCGGCCATGAGAAAGGGGCGTTCACTGGTGCTGTCAAGCGCAAGCTGGGCAAGTTTGAGATCGCCCATGGCGGAACCATTTTTCTTGATGAGATCGGCACCATCTCAGCCGCCATGCAGATTAAATTGTTGCAGGTACTGCAAGATCGGATGATCGTTCGTGTGGGTGGCGAAAATGAAATCAAGACCGACGTCCGAATTATTGCTGCAACCAATACGAATTTGAAACAGTTATGCGATCAGGGCCTGTTTCGAAGCGATCTGTATTATCGATTGAACGTGTTCCCATTGGAAATCCCGCCCTTGCGCGAACGCGTCGAGGATATCCCCATTCTAGTCGACAACTTCCTCAAGCGGCTAAATCGATTGAACGCCAAGAACATATCCGATATCCATCCAGATGTATTAGATGCGTTCGAGGCGTATTCCTGGCCGGGGAATATCCGCGAATTAGAAAATTTGATCGAGCGGGCTTATATTTTAGAGACCTCATCCATTTTGACCCCTAAAAGTTTCCCAATGGAATTGTTCAGTTATCAAACCAAAAAGAACCGGCATATCATCGATACCAGCCGCACGTTGAAGGAGGTAAGAAAACACGAGATCGAACGGATCGAGCGCCAGTATCTGACCGAGCTCTTGGCGAAGAATCGCGGACGGATCAACGCCACAGCAGAGGCAGCCGGTATCAGCGAACGGCAGTTGCATAAACTGCTCAACCGATATGGCATCTCCAAAGAAACCTTCAAGCACGGGGCGCCATAATATTTTTGGTACGATGCATCGATAGGACAGGAATCGCTTCTACCGCCCCGCTACGGTTAGCATCAGGCCAACACTATCGGAGAAAATTGTGCTGACTTTTGCCATGGAGTTGAACCGGGACGCTGCGACTGGGCGCTCAGGTGAAAGACGCCATCCCATCAAAACCTGCCTCCCATCATTGCTTATCTAACTGTGACACAATTTACACCTCGAATCGGTCATAACAAGATGGCCCATCACAGGACTATGCCTCCGGCCGTGAACACCTTTTTGCCCTCGATCGATTTAATTTGTTAAATCAAAAATCGATGGTAAAAGCTAGAATTGTCCCTTTTGCAACAAACTTAATTTTCCGTAATGGAGCGGCATTGATGATATATTTATCATGTTTCTCTGGGGGAATATCGTCATGCAATGAACAAAAACAGGCTGGCCTATTGTAAAAACAGGGCCGACGAAGAATTTTCATTTATAGGAAGGCGGTGGCTATGAAAACAACGACTCTCATCATCCTGGTGATGTTGCTCTGGTCGCTCAACTTATTGGCGCAGATTGAGTCGGGGGATTCTGAAATCAGTTTCCTCGGATACTATTCCACCATGGTGGGGACGAATTACACCACTGGTGGAACCGGCATTATTCAATGCAGCTATGGCTATTTTTTCACGCCTTGGCTTCAGCTTGGCATTGGACCGCAGGTCACCTTCACTCCTGGATACAAAAGTGCTTACTTTAGCACCAGCGCAGAAGTGAAATTCAGTGCTTCAGCTTTCGTGAACATCAATTTAAACAGCAATTCGAAGACGATCCGCTATATTTTCTCGCAATATTATCAATCAGATTTTTCACCTTCCAGTGGCAATCTTACCAACCAGGCGTTTTGGACAGTCGGAGTCGGCGTTCGGAACTTTTTCACCGAATATGCCGCGCTCAATACCGCGGTTAGCTATGGGATGTCGCTGGCCAAAAATTCTAAAATGGGGATATTGATGATCATCAGTGGCCTGTCATTCATTTTTTAACCACTACAATACGCATAACGCTAAAGAATGGCAGTTAGAATGATTTTTTAGCAATACATTCATGAGATCGAATTGAACCTGCCGAGAAGCTGTCATTCAAATCTGGGTTTATTTCTTGAGTCATTGGACCATTTCCTTGTCCGTTTCATTATGATACTTGCCCGTTCGAGCTGATTTCGGCAGTATTCTGAATCCATTGCCATATTAGGAGGCGAATATGAGAATTCGAAAATTGTTGTTATGCCTTGTGATGCTGGTGCTGTGCGATATGGTTCACGCCCAGGAGATCATAAAAATAGTTAAACCTTATGTGTTAATTGATAATCTGGATGAATCGTCAGGCTTGGAAATAGGGGATCGGGTGCCAGTCTATCGGGCTCAGGGCTCGGGGCACGCCAAGCAGGTGGGGGAGGTTCAGGTTGTCAAATTTGTCAAAGGGAAATGCGCCGCGAAAATCGTGCAGCAGAAGACGAACAATCCTATTGCTATTGGCGATTTTATCAATCTCTCGGATGGATCAGAACCGGAGATCGATTCAAAAAGCTCCCAATCGAGTTTAACCAGTGGGCCAGGAGATGTTGGCATTGAAAAGGGTGATTCTGAAATCCAGTTCGCCGCATTTTACGTGCTGATGATGTATAAAGATTTTAAGATGGGAAACTCCTCCATTCAACTGAGCTATGGGAGATTCATTACGTCGCGGCTTGAAATTGGCCTAGCGCCACAGATCACCGTGACGATGTTTTCGGATATGGTCGAAACGCAATTTAGCGCTTCGGCCTTCCTGAATTACAATTTTTCGACCGCTTCGAGGCTGATCCCCTATGCATCGGCTCAGTGGTATCAAAGCGATTTCTCGCCCGAGAATGGAGATTTCATCGATTATTCCTACCTCACTATCGGCGGAGGGCTGCGTAACTTTTTCAATCAATATGCGGCGTTAAACACTTCGGTGAGCTACGGATTTTCGCTGAACCCTGATAGTGAAGGCGGATTGCTGACCATCATGAGCGGGCTGACATTTATTTTTTAGCTTGTAACCGCATTGTGACGAAAGCCTATAGAGAGACGAGTTCCTAACAGTCGATCAGCCCTTCCTGGTTCAGGGGATGCGGTGCTTGATGATATGATTTTCAAAATGTATTGAATGCGAGAGAGTTGAAACTATGATATTCAGAATGATGATCATGATTTGGCTGGTGCTGCTCGATACGGCCCTGGCTCAGCTTTCGTTCTATCTGGAACATGAAATTCCAGTTCAGCGGGAACGGGTAAGCTGTCTCAGGATAAATAACGAAAGCCGATTTCTGGCAATCGGGACAAATGGTGGGAAAATTTATGTATGTGATATCCCTGCCAAGAAACTCATTCGGCGCCTGCAAGCGCACACCAGCTCGGTGAGGGGTTTGGTGTTCGATTCTAAAAGCCACTACTTGATTTCTGGTGGAGATGATCGCAAGATTGTTGTGTGGGATTTGTATTCTGGCCAGGCGGAAAAAGTTATAGATAACTTAAAAGCGGCAATTCGCTGCTTGGAGTTATCGCCAGACGACAAATTCTTGGCGGCTGGAGGGGATCGAGATGAGATTGGATTATGGGATTTTCCCGTTGGCGCCCCAAAAGGTCTATTAAAAGGCCATAAGAAGGAAGTGATAGGCCTGGCGTTCAATTTGAATGGCGACCAATTGTTCTCGATCGGAAAAGACAAATTCATGATCCTCTGGGATGTGGGCAAACAGCAACAAGTGCGAAAAAACGAGATCGAATCGAAAACCATGAACAATTCCGGGGTTGATGTGAATTGTGTCGGGTTTAGTTTTGACAAACATTTTGTAGGGATTGGGATGCAGGAACGGGTGCTGGCAAAGGGTGGCCGACAAATGATCTTCAAATACAATCTCGGCTTCTACGATTGGAAGACTGGCAATGAGATTGAGGTAATCCAAGGGAACAAATGCGACATTCATTGTTTTGCCATTTCTCCAGATAAAAAATTTGCCATTACCGACAATTCCACGCTTCGACAACATCGCCTTTCGATCTGGAATATCAATAATGGGATGATCGAACAGAATCTCCCGATAGATGGAAAAATTGCTGCAATCGAGATCTCAGCGAATGGCAAATGGTTGGCGGTGGCTTTTTCCAATGATGGGGAGGCGAGCAGGGTGAATCTCTGGCAAATTTCGGGCATGGAAGGGTATCAACGCTTTGCCACTGGTGCAGTGCTCAGATCCCAAACCGGTTCAGGGTTTGGCGCGGCAATGAAATTGACCACGCCAGAGCAGCCACTCATCGAATTCGGGGAGCGAAAACGGCTGGCCGTGATGTATTTCGACAGTCCTGGCTTGAGTGAAGACGTGGCCAAAACCACCAGCTATCTATTGGAGAGCAGACTGGGCAACAGCCCGTTTGTCGATCTCATCGAACGAAACCAGATCAACGCCGTTCTATCCGAGCTGAATTATCAGATGACTGGGTTAACTCCTTCAGCAGCCGTCGAGGTCGGACAGCATCTCAATGCCCAATACGTGCTGGTCGGTAGCATCAACAAACTGGGCAATTTATTGATCATCACGGTCAAATTGGTAAATGTGGCCACCTCCCAGATTGAGGGTACGCGCGAGGTGCAATGTCAAAATGCCACGATCGAAGATATCTCTGATATGGTGGCTTTGCTGGCGCCGACCATCGTGAAATTTTAATATCGGGTTTCGATTGAGATTGATTTTCCCTGAAGCAAGCTTGGATAAGGTTATTCCTGCTCCAAAGCGCTCATCAGGCAGAGATCGTTTCATGATGGGGTAGACAAAAATCCATTGATGAAAATATCAGGATGTCTTGCAGTTTAATTGTTTCAATCGGAAAAGGTGGGAGGCTTATCATCAGGGCCAAAAAGCTAATGAGTGATCAATTAAATTTTAGGGATGCCAATTTAAAAAGCTTGCATATAATAGCATAATTTCTTACTTTCTGCTCTTATTTCACGCCACTATTACCGATAATTATCCGTCTTATCTGCCAGTTGACCAAGCCGTAGGAGAAGCAAGGTATTGCTGGGGCAGTTGTTATTGGTGGGGAAAACAAGGGACTCAATCGGAGTGAACGGTGCAAATTGGATTTTCGTTGTTCTGGCAATTGATACTAGGTGCGGATGAGCCCAATCGCCCCGATGTCTGGCAGATTGCCGCGCCAGATATGGACCAAACTTTATCTGATTTCAGGGAGCTGGGGATAAATAGCATCGAGCTGAAGTTGACTGAGGAAATGGAATTGCCGCTGGTTTTTCAGGCCATTGCCAAATTAATTGGCCTGGGATTTCAGATCACATTTCATGCACCAGCTCGATTTCAATGTTCTGACGGTTATCAATTCAATATCATCTCGGCGATTACCAAGTACATGAATAGGCAGTTCTGTATCATGCCCTTATGGGTGCTCCATCCGCTCCATTCCAAAACACAACCGCGCACCGCAATTTATGCCAGGACGCTCAGCTATTTGCAGCAGATTCTTGCGCTGCCAGCAGCCAGCTCGGCTGCATTTGCGCTGGAAAATCTGCGGAATCGGGCCGACAGCGATAAGACTCATATCGGCGATAGTTATGCCGAAATCCTTAACATTATCGCCCAATGCGACGGTCAGCTCGGCATCTGCTGGGATTTTGGCCATGCCAACGCCATGTTCCAGCGGGGACTGCAAGAGAAATTTCCCCCGCCAGAATTTCTGGATAAAGTCATTCATTGCCATATTCATGATTGCTTGAATCAAAAAACGCATCTTCCGCTGGGGATGGGCGAAGTGCCGATCGATAAGAATATCGCCCTACTGGTAGACCATGGTTATGATGGCATTTTGAACCTGGAATTGTCGCCACATAAGATTGACGATCCCGAGAATTTTTTGAATTACGTGGAACAAAGCGTCGGTCTGCTCAAGCGGTTCATTGGGCAGGATTAGAAATGAAGATGAAAAAACAGGGAACGGTAATCAGTGATTAGTGTGATTAGTCAGCAGGCACAGTGAACAACGGGTTAGGGGGAGCTATCGGAGATGGGCATGAGAAAGGCTAAAAATGGTCTGAAAGTTGGATTGGGGTTGGTGATTAGCCTGGGATTTCTGTATTTGGCGTTTCGCCAATTGGATTTTCAGCAAATGAAGCAAGCGTTTTCGCAGGCCAATTACTGGCTGCTGCTGCCGAGTTTGGGGATCTTGTTCCTCAGTCACTGGCTGCGCAGCGTTCGCTGGCAAATCCTGTTGCGGCCGATGCAGAAAATTCCAGTGGGCACGTTGTTCTCAGCCCTATTGATCGGCTATGCAGCGAACGATATCCTGCCAGCACATCTCGGCGAACTGATCCGTGCATATCTGATCGGCCGCAAACGGACGATGCCTGCGTCCTCGGCGCTGGCCAGCATCGTCGTAGAACGAATCATCGACGTGCTAACCCTGGTATTTCTTATGGCCGTTACCTTAATTCTTTACCCGTTTCCCGATTGGGTGAAAAAAAGCGGCTATATCATGTTCGCCCTTGCGCTGGCCTTGCTGGGTTTTCTGGTGCTGATGAAAGCCTACACTGCAGCGACCATGAAATTCATCCACGCCATTTTGAAACCGTTCCCCCAAAAATTGACCCAAAAAATCGAGCAGCTCAGTCGATCATTCCTGGACGGCCTCAAGCCCATGAGCAACCATTGGAATTATCTGTTCATTTGTCTGCTCTCACTTCTCATCTGGGCCTGCTATTGGGGCGTGCTATATCTGAATTTCTATACATTCGACCTGGTAGCCTCGCATCAGCTTACGCCATTGGCCGGATTGGTGCTGCTGGTGATCACCACCATCAGCGTGGTCGTCCCCTCCTCGCCGGGCTATGTGGGCACCTATCATTGGCTCTGCCAGGTTTCACTGGAACTATTCCAGGTGCCTCGCGCCCTGGGCTTGACTTACGCCATCGTGGTTCATGCCATCAATTTTTTCCCAGTATTCATTGTCGGATTTATTCTGGCGTGGAAAGAAGGGATCAGGCTGTCAAAGCTTCAAAAAGAATTATAGTCGCAAACATGACCGTCACCTCGCAGGTGGCGGTCACGTTTCATAAAAGACTGTAGGACAAGTTGCCAACTTGTCCCCTATGTAGGGCAAGATGCCATCTTGCCCCCAAATCAGAGAGGGTGCTGTGCTTATTTCCATCATCGCCGCCATGTCGCTCAACCGGGTGATCGGCAAAAATAACCGAATTCCCTGGCACATCCCCGGCGAACAGCAGCGCTTCAAACAAATCACCTGGAGCCACACGATCCTGATGGGCCGAAAGACGTACGAGTCCATCGGCAAAGCGCTGCCAGGCCGAACCAATATCGTCATCACCCGACAGGAAAATTATTCAGCTCCTGGGTGTATAGTCGCGCATAGCCTGGAGCAAGCGCTGGAAAGCTGTCCTCCCAATGAAACCGAAGCGTTCATTATCGGCGGCGAACAGATCTTTCGGCTGGCATTGCCAGTCGTTCAGCGAATTTGTCTTACCACCATCCAAACCGAACTCGAGGGCGATGCGTTCTTTCCTGAATTATCCCCTTCAGATTTTAAAGCGACCACCACCGAGTTGATCGACGCTCCTATCCCTTATTCCTTTTCAATATTAGAACGAATCGCTCAAGTTGAGGCTTCTAAGATATAATCCGTTGAATTGTTTCTATCAGTGATAAAAAAAATCGAGGCTTTAGGCTTTCTTCCACACGGATAGATGAAGCCACCGGATATTTTTCTAAATATTTCTCATTTGTTGAATTGTTTCTATCCGAGAAAAGAATCGAAACTTTAAGCTTTTTCCCAAGGGATAGATGAAACCAACGGATAACGGCTCAAAACGACATCCATTGAGTTGTTTCAATCCGTTGGAGAATTTAGAATATCATCCAATTATTTTGCCCAATGGATTCATAAAACGAACCGATAAAGGCTCAAAACGACATCCGTTAGGTTGCTTCAATCCTTAGAAAAATTTCTGCTTGATTTCAAGGGATTTTTTGGTTATTTTATCATCAATTTAAAACCTACGGGAGGTCGCCAACCTTCTGCAAGTTATCCTTGTTGAAATAACTGAGTTACTCATTCGACTAAGAAAGGAAGTGAAAACCGATGGCTCAGAAAAAATCCAGGTCATCATCCAGCAAAAAATTCTCGTGGAGTAGTTTATCGATCAAATGGGGATGAACAAAGAGAATTTATTGTTGGTATTGTCCAGAAGGGACAAAATGTTTTTAGAATGGTGGCTTGGCTCCTTGTTCCCGTCCCGCAGGGACGGAATATTTATTATTGACATCAAGTTTTGGAATTTGATATTTTAAAAATTGAACTTTATTTGGAATTTGGAGATTGTGATTTGGAATTTTGTCTGATTTATCATTGTACTCCCAATAACCATATTTGACAGGAACTAATGATGATCCTACCCAAAATCCACCTCATCTGCAATGCCCATCTCGACCCGGTGTGGCAATGGCGCTGGGAAGAGGGCTGTGCCGAAACCATTTCCACTTTCAGAACCGCCGTGGAATTGCTTCACGATTATCCTGAGTTTATTTTCAATCACAATGAGGCGATTCTCTATCAGTGGGTTTTGAAATATGATCCCGATCTGTTTGCTGAAATTCAAAATTTGGTGAAAGCCGGGCGCTGGTGCATCAGCGGCGGCTGGTATTTGCAGCCCGATGTCAATCTGCCCGGCACCGAATCGATCATTCGCCATATTGCCGAGGGAAGACGGTTTTTTAAACACCATTTTGGCGTGCAACCGAAGGTGGCCTATAATTTCGACTCATTCGGCCATAGCGCCGGCTTGCCCCAGATTTTGAAACAAGCCGGCTACCACATGTACATCCACCTGCGGCCCCAGAGCACGGAATTGGAATTGCCGGCGGATCTGTATCGCTGGCGCGGTGCCGATGGCTCGGAGATCCTTGGCTATCGCATTGCCGTGGGGCTATACCACACGGAATATGACAATCTCGAGCAGCGGCTGCGAGAAGCGACGGAACTGGCGCTGAAATTGAATCGGGATGTCCCGGTGTTCTGGGGCATCGGGAATCATGGCGGAGGCGCTACGCGGGAGGATTTGGAGCGAATCCGACAATTTCAGGCCCGGGAACGTCGTGTGGAGATCATTCACAGCACCCCGGATCAATTCTATGAAGCGGTGAAAGATGTGGCGGCGGACGCACCAGTGGTGCAAGGCGATCTGCAACGCGTTTTCACGGGTTGCTACACATCGCTTTCTCGCATCAAGCGCGGTGCCGTGAAGAGCCTGCATCGCCTGGTTCAAACTGAAACGCTCCGTACGCTGACTTGGTGGCTTTATGGCCAGGAATATCCAGCTGATGAACTGGCACAGGTCTGGCGGGATCATCTGTTCAACGATTTTCACGACATTCTGCCTGGCTCCTGCACCGAACCTGCCGAGCGCGATGCCCTGAACTTGTACGGAAAAGTGGCCGAAACCATCCGTCGCTTGCGACTGGCCGCGGCCATCGCTTTCAACAATGCGGCACCGAAATTCACACCGATAAGCACCGCCTCATTGGGCCCCTCAACTCAATTAGCCACGAAAGAAAGCATCCCAATAACAATTATGCACACCAATCCCAGCCCAGCCAATATACCGGTAGAAGTCGAATGCATGATCTCCCATCGGCCCAAATGGTCAGGCCTGTGGCATTTGAAGCTGTTCAAGATGGATGGTACGGAAATCCCGTGCCAGGAAGAACAGCCTGAGGCGTTATTGCCGTTCAATGGCTGGCGCAGAAAGGTCAGTTTCGTCGCCCAGGTGCCTGGCCCCGGCGCGACCAATTATTACCTGCTTCCGGTCGCAGGCGAGCGCCGGTTCACCCCTACGAGCCCAATGCTGAAGTTTCAGTTCGATGTCAAGGCCGGGTTGATTGCGGAACTGCGTGACTCAAATGATGAGAATTGCCTGTCAGGCTGGCTGATGCGACCGTTGGTGGTTGAGGATACTGGCGATTCCTGGGGCACAGAGCATTGGTCTTATCGCGAGGTCATTGGCCACTTCGAGCTTGAGCCAGGAAGCTTTCGGATGATCGAAGCTGGCCCCATACGCACCATCTATCAATCCGTGCTGACGTTCAACCACAGCCGCATCGTGATGAATACGATCGCTTATGCGGATTTCCCGATCATCGAGTATCGACTCCGAATCCATTGGAATGAAGAGCGCCGGCGATTGAAACTATCGATCCCCACGGTCTCCCAATCCGATCATCTGCTTTGCGAAGTTCCCGGTGGGATGATCCATCGACCAGCGGATGGCGAGGAACATGTACATGGTCGTTGGTTGATGCTGGAGAGCGGTCATGGGACGGCGATTGGTGTGGTAAACAGCGGTCAGCATGGGTTGGACATGAAAGATGGCGAGCTACGGATCTCGGTGCTGCGTAGTGCCGCCTACTGCCACGAGCGCGGCTTCAAATTGGATCCATATCCCGCGCGAAAGTTCATGGATCAAGGGGTGCATGATGTGCGATTGCTGGTCACGGTCGGAAAAACTGAAGCGGTGCGTCGCTTGCTTCCAAGTCTGGCTGGCTGGTTGAATGCGCCAGCAATTGCCATCACCCATCTGCCCATCGGCCGTTTCTGTTGTTGCCAGGAAAAGCTGGTCGCTCCATCTGCGAATGCTCCAGCCCAATCGCTGCTATCACTTGTCCCAGAGCATGTTTCGCTGCTGGCCTGCAAACCCAGTTGGGATACTAAAGCCCTTATCCTGCGGTTGCAAGAAACCACGGGCAGCGCTACCGAGGCAAAGATCCAATTGCTTGCGCCAGAATTAGAAATTCAATTGTCGCTCCAACCGCTCGAGATCAAAACCGTACGCATCGAGCCATCAGGAAGGTGGGCCGAAGTCGATCTCATTGAAGAGATCAATATGCAGCAGAGTTGACAGAAACAATCATCTTTTTTAAAGCCATAAAAGGAGGTAACATGGATAGGGTCCCTGAATATACTCATCAGTTGTTCTTAAGATGACATATTGGTGTCCAAAATAGGTTATTTTTTTATCTAGCCTTAATCTCTCCTAAAAAATGGAAAGTGAATTCGCCGATCGAATAGAGCCCGCCCAAGCAAATTCCGCCGGTATTCGCTTCTTTTTTGGATGCCTTGGTATCTCCGCGGAGGTGTGGATCATGGGATTGTAATAAATTTGATGAAATGAGTCATATTCTAATTTGTTTCAGGAACGGAAAAATTTGGCAATCGTTAAACAGGACTTGAATCCATTGGCTGAAGTCCAAGAAAATCAGGGATAGCTATGAAAGCAAAATTTTATGTGATCATGGGAGTTATTTCGATAGCGGTGTTCAGTTCTTGCGTAAATTTGCTAACGATTCGGCCAAAAAAAGAACATCTGGTTCAGCGATTGCAGAGCTTTCCAACGAGCCATTTGCCGATAAAGGATAGCGCCTTGATCTATTGGGATAATCATTTGATCCCGTTTATTGATGCCAAAACCGATGAAGATTGTGCCTTTCTCTTGGGCATGGTCCATGCGCATCTGCGGCTGGCCCAGATGACGCTTGTTCGTCGTGTCGTGGAAGGTCGACTGGCGGAGAGCGTTGGTCCCCTTGCCGGCGATATCGATCATGCCTTGCGGATCGTAAACCTGGGTGCCAGTGCCGATAGCATTGTCCATTCTCTTCCCCAGGAAACCAGAGACTGGCTTCAGCATTTCGTAAATGGAATCAACTTTTATCAGGAGAAAATGGGCGAGAGGCCCTTGGAGTTGAAATTGTTCGGCATCGATCTGGAGCCCTGGGCGCTGGTGGATGTAGTAAAGGTTGGGCGTTTGGCGTCGGCCGATGTCAATTGGTTCAACTGGTTTCAATGGCTCAAATTTCGCGAGAAACCCTATTGGCCAGAGATCTGGCAGCGATTTTTAGATCAGGGGTTCCAATCTGTACCCAGTTTCCAGCCGGAGTTCAACTTGATCAGCTCTGGCATAAAATCTGGCAGCAATGCCATGGTCATCGCTCCAGAGCGTTCAGCGGATGGACATGCCCTCCTGGCGACCGATCCACATCTGGGGCTGCAATTGCCCAATATTTGGCTTATCGCAGGTTATCGATGCCCGTCGTTCCATGTGGTCGGCTTGATGTTTCCCGGTGTGCCAATGGTATTGGTTGGCCGCAATACGAAGATCGCCTGGGGCGGCACGAACATGCGCAGCGCCAGTAGCGACCTGTATGAATTGTCGGATGAACATATCCAACAGCTCCAGCGCCGCACGGAAAAAATCAAAGTGCGCTGGTGGCGCGATAAAATGGTGGAAATTCGCATTTCGCCCATGGGGCCAGTGCTATCGGATATCCCCTTTTTTAAAAGTAAGGAAAAAATCTTTGCCATGAAATGGGTGGGCCATCAGGTTACTGATGAATTTACGGCGTTTTACCGGTTAAATCGTGCAACCGATTGGAATGAATTTCGGCAGGCGTTTGAGAATTACGGCGTTTCGGGACAGAACTTTTTGTACGCCGATGCCAACGGTCATATTGGAATGGTTCCAGCGGTGAAAATTCCCAAGCGCTCGCAATTGTTGCCCGATGATTTTCTATTAAATCCAGACAACCCTCGACATCGCTGGGGCGGATTGGTGGGCACGCTGGAACTGCCGTTTGCGCTTGATCCTGCCCAGGGCTTTATTGTATCGGCCAATAATCGTCCCCTTATCTTTGATCCCCCACTGGGATATTTCTTTTCAGCCAATGATCGGGTGGTGCGGATCAGCGAGCTGCTGCGGCAGCGCGCTCAAATCGATTTCGAAGCTGTTCAGCAAATCCAGCGCGATGTCTACGTTCCTTCCGCGGTCATGTTGCGGGATCTTCTGATTGAGAAAATGGATCACCTCGGCCTGGCGGACGAAAATGCCCGTGATTTTGTCAATCAGCTTCGCCAATGGGATGGCCACTATCATCAGGATTCCAGGGGACCAGTGGCTTTTCAGGTGCTATTGTATCATGTGATTCTGGGCTATTACGAGCAAAAATACGACCGCGATTTTGCGGATGCTTTGCTCAGCTCTGAGCATGCGAATTATTTTCTGTTGCAGGATCTGAAGGCTGAGGATGAGGAACGATTCAGGAGCATTCTGGCGCAGGCGCTTAGGGCCGCGATCCGCGATGCGAAAAAATTTCGCACCTGGGGAGAGATGCATCGGCTCAATGTGAGCCATATTTTCGCAAGGCTCCCTTTGATTGGCGGTCGGTTCCGCTTCGGAAATTTTCCCGCCGATGGAAGCTACAATTCGGCATTGAAGACAGCTCACGCCATTACCAACCGGCGCCACGACACTTTTTACGGCGCTAATTCCCGTTTCATCGCCATGATGCGGGATCTGGACGATAATTATTTCGTCCTGCTTGGCGGACAGGATGGCTGGCTGGGGAGCGATCAGTTCGCTGACCAGGTGCCGCTATGGCTGTCTGGGGATTATATTAAAATTCCATTGCGAATCGACACGGTGTACAAGGTTTTTCCGCATCGATTTTTGCTCACGCCCGAAAAATAGAATGAATTTCTCATCACTGGTCAAAATAAAGCATCGGATCAATGACTTCGCTGATGAAAAAATGATGCCAGAGGAACGATTCGCATCATAACGAGCCAAAAATCGAACAGGGACATTACGGTTAAAAATTGTTTGTTGGGAGCAGATCTTCCAGATCAATCTTTATTATTGTGAAAGTTCTATTATGACAGAAATCATTCAGCGTGATCATGAAATATTTAAACTGCCGAATGGTAGGCAGCTTGGCTATGCCATGTATGGCGTTCCGAATGGCAGGCCAGTGTTATTTTTTCATGGCATACCAGGGTCGCGGCTACAGCGCAATCCAGACTTTTCCGCGTTGCAGGAACTGTCGGTCTGCGTTTATGCGATCGATCGTCCGGGAACTGGGCTATCGAGCTATCAGGAGAATAGGAGCTTACTTGACTGGCCTAAAGATATCCAGGCCTTTTGTGATGGCTTGGCCATCTACCGATGTGACTGTATAGGCGTTTCCAGTGGCGGGCCGTATGCCCTGGCTTGCGCCTATTCCATGCCCGATCGAATCCGGAATGTCGCGCTTATCAGTAGCCTGGCCCCATTGGATCGGGACGAGCTGTTCGACCTGCTCAATCCGAAAATGAAGCGCTTATTCGGGTTGGCGCACCGCTGGCCTGAGTTTTTAAATAAGGTAGCGAGCGTGCTTTTCGTAATTTTTCAATCCCGGTTCGATCGGGCGTTTGAATATCTGGTGGCGGATCTACCAGTAGCTGATAAAAAGTTGCTCGCTCAACCGGACATTGCTGAAATGTTTAAACAAGACGTGGGCCAGGCATTTCGACAGGGAAGCCGCGGCGTGGTCAGCGATATGCACATCCTTTGCCAGCCCTGGGGTTTTGACCTCGCCGAAATAAAAATACCCGTAGATGTATGGCACGGTACGGCTGATACCATTGTCCCATTGCCACTTGCAAAATTTAATGCTGAACACCTGCCGCAAGCCCAGGCCCATTTTGTCGAAGGGGCCGGTCATTTTATGGCTCTAATAAAGACGAAGGAGATTTTTTCAGAATTAGATCGTATTGCAAAGTAGTTTTTGGTCTGTTTTGTCCTGGCAACGCTGGTTGAAGACTTATTTTTGGGTGACAGGATCGACATGATCAAACAGGATTTTTGAAGCATTTCATTTTGATCTTATTTTGTCCTGGAAATGCTGGTTACAGACTCATTTTTAGTTGACAGGATTGACATGATCAAACAGGATTTTTGAACCATTTCGTTTTGATCTTGTTTTGCTTTTGAAGCGCTGGTTAAAGACTCATTTTAGTTGATAGGAGCGACATGATAAAACAGGATTTTTGAAGCATTTCTTTTTGATCTTGTTTTGCTCTGGAAGCGCTGGTTAAAGACTCATTTTAGTTGACAGGATTGACATGATCAAACAGGATTGTTGAAGCATTTGGTCTTCATCCTGTTTTATCCTGTAAATCCTGTCAAATACTCATTTTTAGTTGACAGGATCGACATGATCAAACAGGATTTTTGAAGAATTTCTTTTTGATCTTGTTTTGCTTTTGAAGCGCTGGTTAAAGACTCATTTTAGTTGATAAGATCGACATGATCAAACAGGATTTTTTGAAGCATTTGGTTTTGATCCTATTTATTCTGGAAATTTTGTTTGAAGAACTATTTTTAGTTGACAGGAGCAACATGATCAAATAGGATTTTTTAGGAGCATTCAGTTTTCATCCTGTTTTATCCTGTAAATCCTGTCAAAAAATCCTGTCAAAAATCCTGTCAAAAACTGAAATCGTTTAGAGGATAAAAATGGAACGCTGTCCCTGGCCGGGGAAGGATGAATTGTACATCAAATATCATGATGAGGAATGGGGAGTGCCGGTGCACGATGATCGGAAGCATTTCGAATTTCTTGTACTGGAGGGGGCGCAGGCGGGCTTGAGCTGGCTGACGATTTTAAAGCGCCGAGAGAACTACCGCATGGCATTCGAAAATTTTGATCCCGTAAAAGTTGCGCAATTCGATGCCGACAAGGTGACAGAGCTATTGGCCAATCCCGGCATCATTCGTAATCGCAAAAAGATTGAATCGGCTATCACCAATGCCCGCCGTTTTTTAGAGGTTCAAAACGAATTTGGCAGCTTCGATCGGTACATTTGGAGCTTTGTGGATTATCAGCCAGTGATAAATGCCTGGCGGACCTTGGCCGAAATTCCAGCCCGAACCGAGCTGTCAGATAAGATCAGCAAAGACCTCAAGCGGCGCGGCTTTTCATTCGTCGGCTCGACGATCATATACGCCCATATCCAAGCCATTGGCCTAGTGAACGATCATCTGGTGAGCTGTTTTCGTTACCGACAATTAAAGAATCTGTCCTCGGAGTAAGGCCTAAACAGCTTCTGTTGCAAAATAGGGATTTTGATGAGCCCGCGTCATCCCTGGGAATGATGGTCAAAAAATTTCAATCACCAATTTAGACGTCTGAACCTGAAATTCGAATAAACCAATTCCGTGGCATTTTACCTATGTGGGAAGGCAAGGCTCTGTTTCTCCCACAGAAATGACATCCTACAGAAATGGATTTTGAAAATGTTCTTTGGTTTTTCAATTTCGTTTTGGTGCAAAATGCGGATTTCGATGAGCTCGCGTCATTCCTGCGAACGGGGGTGGAAAAATTTCAATCACGAATTTAGACATCGGGACCAGAAATTCGAATTATCCATTTCTGGGGCACCTCACTTTTGTGGAAGGCTGAAATCCTGTTTCTCCCACAGAAATGTCATTCCACAGAAAAGGCATTTGAAAATTTTTACTGGTCGTTCTATTTCTGTTCCTGTTCGTTCGCTTGGCGCCAGAAGGATGCGGTTCAAAGGAAATCCGAATATGAGAACCGGAAAGCGTTCATCTTCGCTCCTGAAAATGTCAGCTTGAGGTTATCATTGTGGTAAATCAGAAGCAACCAGCAGCATCGCGAAAGTGGGTCCGCTTTAAGACCGCATTTCGCGCTTTGAGGTATCGGAACTTCCGGCTGTTTTTCATCGGTCAAAGCGTCTCTCTCATTGGCACATGGATGCAAAGAATTGCTCTGGGCTGGTTGATTTATCGGATCAGCGATTCAGCTTTTTTATTAGGCCTGGTCGGCTTTGCTGGGCAATTGCCCATATTTCTTTTCTCGCCCTTAGCGGGCGTGCTGGTCGATCGGATGGATCGTTATCGTCTATTGCTGATAGCACAGGTGGCCGCTATGCTGCAAGCCCTCGCTTTGGCGCTTCTCGTTATAGCCAATTATATTGTGATCTGGCATATTATGTTGCTGAGCATCTTGTTAGGGGTCATTAATGCGATAGAGGTTACGGTCCGGCAGTCATTCATGGTGCAAATGATTGATCGAAAGGAGGACCTGGGGAATGCCATCGCATTGAATTCGTCGATGGTCAACGGAGCGCGGCTCATTGGGCCTTCGATTGCTGGGATCTTGATCAGGTGGTTTGGCGAAGGGATTTGTTTTTTGATCAACGGGATCAGCTATGTGGCGGTCATTTGGGCGCTGGTCATGATGCAGCTCCCTCCACAGCCGGTGATCAAACGTCGGTCCAAGGCGCTGCAGGAACTCATGGTCGGATTTCGTTATGGTTTTGGCTTTGCGCCAATCCGTGCCATTATCTTGCTCTTGAGCTTGGTCAGCCTGATGGGGATGTCCTATGTCGTGCTAATGCCGATCTTTGCCAGAGACATCTTGCATGGCGGCCCCGATACGATGGGCTACCTGATGGCGGCAGCTGGGGTTGGGGCGCTGATCGGCGCATTGTCGCTGGCAGTTCGCCAGAGCGTAATTGGCCTGGGAAAATGGATTGCTGCCGGCGCAGCCATCTTGGGCATTGGATTATCGCTTGCCGCTCTGTCACGACAGGTCTGGCTCTCACTATTGCTATTATTGGTCGTTGGTTTTGGGATGATGGTACAAATGGCTGCCAGCAATACCATTTTGCAGACGATTGTCGATGACGATAAACGAGGCCGAGTGATGAGCTTCTACGTCATGGCATTGATGGGGATGGCGCCATTTGGAAGTCTGTTCGCTGGATCATTGGCGAGCCATGTCGGTGCACCCAATACATTGATCATTGGAGGGTGAGCTGCTTGCTCGGCGCCGCTATTTTCGCCATCCGCCTACCAGCATTTCGAATCATGGTGAAACCGATTTATGAGAAACTGGGGATTATCCCAACGATTGCGCCATGACCGTGGCTACAATGAATCCCATCGCGAGGCAGCTTGCTCGAAAGTTTTGACTGATTAGAGTGTTTAAATTGAGACAAATCACGGCAACCCGGATTCATTGGGTGTTCCATACAGCTTGTATGACGTGTTTGGTGCATGTATGGATGAAAAGAGCCAACGGTTCCCCAAGCATGGATTCACGCCTGCGAGTGCTGGGGTGGCTTGGATGGACGTAATGCAATTTGGTCAGATTTCAATAAAGATGCCCTCCGATACCCTGGCATGACGTTTTAGCCGAATATTTGAATTTTGCGATCGAACTGAAATATATTTTGGGTTAGGACCAATGATGAAAAGGAAGAGAAACTGATGAAGAAGAAACGACTCATGATTGTCATTGGCACTTTATTTTTGGTAATTTTACTGTGGCGGATCGTTTTGTTGGTTACAAAGGATTCGAATAAAGGATCCAATCGGTTTGTCCGGCCAGCGGTGGCAGTAGAGGTGGATAGCGTCCGGTACGATTCCATTCAAGAGATGGAGACATTTGTTGGAACGGTGACGCCGATATATCAATATATTCTTGCGCCCAAGGTGTCTGGTCGGGTGGTTCAAATCAAGAAGCGAATTGGGGACTGGGTGAAGCGAGGGGAGATTGTTGCTCGGATCGACGATTCTGAGTATCAGCAGGCCGTACGAGAAGCGGAGGCGAATTTAAAGATTGCCCAGGCATCATTGAGGGAGGCCACGAGCCAATTTGCCTTAGCAAAGCAGGATCTGGAACGGGTGCAGTCCTTGCAGGAGAAAGGAATTGCCTCGTCTGCGGAATTGGATATGGCTCAAACCAATTTCACTGCTCAGAAATCCCGTTTTGAACTGGCAACGGCGCAAGTGGAACAACGAGAGGCTGCCTTGAAGTCGGCGCTGATCCGCTTGAGCTACACGTCCCTGGTCGCCACCGAGCCAGGATTTATTGGCGAACGCTATGTCGATGTGGGAAGTTTGCTGGCGCCGAATGCTCCGGTGGTTTCCATTATTGGGATCGATACCGTTATTGTGCAGACCACAGTGATCGAACGGATCTACGGTCGTGTGAAGATCGGTCAGCCGGCAGTGATTCAGGTCGATGCATATCCCACCAAATTGTTCACTGGCCGAGTTTCACGGATTGCCCCCATGCTGCAGGAGGCGTCCCGCGTGGCGCGGATGGAGGTTGAGGTTGTTAACGATTCCCTGCTGCTGAAGCCGGGGATGTTTACGAAGGTGCAGGTGGTGCTGGCCCAGAAAGACACTGCCCAAGTTGTTCCAAGTCAGGCGCTTGTGAATCGAGCTGGCCAGAATGTGGTGTTTGTTGTTCCCGACAGTGCGGCCATAGCGAACCAGGTGGCGGTGCAGGTGGGGATTGTTACGCCTGACAAGGTCGAGATCGTTGCCCCGAAAATTCGGGGATTGGTAGTGACCCTCGGACAGCATTTATTGGAAGATGGCAGTCCGGTGATCCTGCCCCAGCGTTATCAACGCGCCCCAACGCCTAAACCACGAAAATAGCCTATAGCTCAGAATGTCGAGAAAAACGCCGTCGAGCCAGTTTCATTCATGCTATGTTGTTTCGGCTGCAAAACGCCCTGTCATTGATGCGAATGCAGGAATCTCACGAATAGCCGCTTTTCGATACCAAACAAAGTGAGGAAGTGTACATCCGCCAGCAGGACATTTCTGCCTAATGTTCAACTGGAATTGATGAGATTCCTCGCTTGGCTCAGACGATTTTTTACTCGTGGATTTTCTATTTCTACGCAGTCCTATAGAGAAGCAGAAGATTCCAGTTCGGTTTACTCATCTGACACAAGAAATTAGCCAATTAATCGTGCATGAGAAAGTTAGTATTTTTAAGGGAAATTGAAATATGAATCTTGCACAGGGATCAGTGAAACGCCCAATACTGACGACGGTGATATTTTTCATCATTATCATCTTGGGCATTGTATCATTTTGGCGGTTATCCATTGATTTGATGCCGGAAATCACTTATCCGACCATTTCGGTGATCACAAATTACAGCAATGTTGGGCCGCAGGAGATGGAGGAATTGGTGACGCGTCCGATTGAGGAGGCGTTGGCTGCGGTCCAGGGGGTGGAAGAGATCACCTCCAGCTCTAGTGAAGGGACCAGCTCGGTGCGAGTATCGTTTGCATGGGGAACCGACTTGGATGTGGCGGCAAATGATATTCGGGATCGGATCGATCGTGTGATGGGGCGATTGCCTGAGGATATCGATCGGCCGATAATCCGCAAATTCGATCTGTCCGCCTTTCCCATCATGATGATCGGTATCTCTAGCAACATGAATCCCCTGGATTTGCGACAGTTGGTTGAGGATCAGGTCAAATATCGGCTGGAGCGGGTTCCTGGTGTGGCTGCGATCGATATTCGGGGTGGCTTGAAACGAGAAATTCATATAGATCTCAAGTCGGCTCAATTGAAAGCGCTGGGCCTGTCGACCGAAGCCATTATTACGGCGTTGCGCAATGAGAATCGCAATATCCCAGCAGGCCTGTATCAGAAAGGCAATTTGGAAGTGCTAGTTCGGACTCAGGGAGATTTTCGCTCCCTGGATGAGATCGAGAAAACGGTAGTGGCCGTGCGGCAGGGAACGCCGATCCTCATCCGTGATATTGCCACCGTATCGGATTCATGGGAGGAGGTTCGTGATTTGGTCCGCATCGATGGCAAAAATGGGCTGCGCATTTCGGTTAATAAGCAGTCCGGGGCGAACACCGTTACCGTGGCAGAAGCGGTGAAAGCCGAATTGGCCAGAATCAATCAGGATATCCCTCAGATCAAATTGATCCCATTGATGGATACTTCCACTTATATCAAACAGTCGATCAGCAACGTCGGGCAATCCACGCTGATCGGCGGTATCTTGGCAATCCTCATCCTATTTTTGTTCCTGCGCAATGTTTCCAGCACTGGCATCATCGCTACCGCCATTCCGATCTCCATCATCGCCACCTTTGCATTGATGTATTTTGGCAGATTCACTCTCAATATCATTACCTTTGGGGGGCTGGCGCTTGGGATCGGCATGCTGGTGGACTGTTCCATTGTGGTGCTCGAGAATATCTATCGTCATCGAGAACAGGGAAGCGATCCTATTTCCAGCGCGTTGATCGGCACCTCGGAAGTTGGTTCTGCCATTATTGCCAGCACCCTCACCACGATCGTTGTCTTTTTTCCGGTTGTATTTTTGCGAGGGATCTCTGGGATCATGTTTCAACAGATGGCGTTTGTGGTGGCATTTTCGCTGTTGTGCTCATTGATCGTGGCGATGACATTGATCCCCATGCTGGCATCGCGGTTTCTTCGTTATCAGCCGGCCGAGCATTATGCTGGGGAGAGCTGGCTGCATCGAATTTATGCGCTGAGCGAAGGGACGTTTCGGCGCATTGAACAACAGTACGCCCAGATATTAAAATGGGCATTGAGCCATCGTCGTGTGGTGGTGTTCAGCAGCTTGGGGCTTTTCATCATCTCGGTTTTTCTGATTCGATTTATTGGTGTGGAGCTGATGCCGGCGGCCGATGAGGGAGAGGTCCGAGTCAATCTTGAGATGGCGGTTGGAACACGGCTGGATGTGGTCGATCAAGCTGCCCGAACGGTAGAGCAGATCGTGCAGCGGGAGGTGCCCGAAATGACGTCGATGGTGACGCGGGTCGGAGGCAGCGGCTGGGGCTCATCGGGAGGCCACACCGCTGAAGTCCGCGTTTCTTTGGTCGCTCAAAAAGATCGCCATCGCAGCAGCGAGCAGATCGCCAATGATCTGCGTAAAAAGCTGGTTGGGCTGCCCGGGGTCACGGTCCGCACTCGTGCCGGACAAGGATTATTTATTCTAAGAATGGGCAATTCGGCTGGGGATAATGTCAGTGTGGAGATCCGGGGTTACGACCTAAAAGTTGCTCATGAATTAGCGCAGCGGGTCGAAGAAGTCATCAAAAAAGTGCCCGGCATTACGGATACCAAGATCAGCCGAGAGGAGGGGAGCCCAGAGCAGGTTATCCGGATCGATCGGCAGAAAGCGGCGGATCTGGGGCTTTCTGTGGTTCGGATCGGCAGCACGTTGCAAACGGCGATTGGTGGGACCCCGGCGTCCTATTTCCGCGATGGCGGAAAAGAATATCGCATCCTGGTACGATTGAGCGAGGAGGAACGGAAAAATCTGGCGGATCTATTGGATCTGACGGTGGTCAACAGTCGCGGTGAACCCATCATCCTGCGAAATGTGGTGGATGCAGTGCCTCAGGAAGGACCGGTGCGCATCGAGCGCAAAGACCAGGAACGTATCATCACCGTCAATGCCAATTTCACTGGTCGCGATATGGGCTCCGTCATTGCCGACATCCGAAAAGAGCTCCGCGCTGTGCCAGTCCCCAAGGACTTCGCAATTACTTTCGGCGGTGATTATGAGGAACAACAGAAAGCGTTTCGAGAACTCATGTTCGGATTCATCCTTGCGATTTTGTTGGTCTATTTGGTTATGGCCGGGCAATTCGAGTCCTGGCGCGATCCATTTGTTGTCCTGTTCTCCATCCCCATGACCGTCATCGGAATTGCGCTCACCATGATTTTGACCGGGACCATTTTCAGCATGCAGGCCTTCATCGGATGCATTATGCTGGCTGGCATCGTCGTCAATAACGCGATTCTGTTGGTTGATTACACCAACCAATTGCGCCACAAGGAGGGACTGGCATTGATGGAGGCGATCGCCTTGTCTGGCTCCCGGCGGTTGCGGCCCATTTTGATGACCGCGCTGACGACTGTTTTGGGGCTTCTGCCGTTGTCGTTTGGACTTGGCGAAGGCGGAGAGACTCAAGCGCCATTGGCTCGGGTTGTTATTGGTGGCTTGCTCAGCTCCACACTCATCACTCTAGTGCTCATTCCTGTGGTTTATTCTATCTTTGAGCAGAAGCTGTTTGCCAAGAAAAAGAAAAGCATGGCTATCGCCGCGTAACCGCGAATTAATCTGCCCGAAGTGTTCAGGGAACGTTGGCAATTTGGTCTGGCTTCAACCGAATATATGGGGCTCGGCTTTTTTCAAAGAAGAATGTTGGCAAAAAATAGTAGAGAATCATTGCTATTCTTTGAATATCCAGCAAGTCCCAAATAAGATTCGTTGCCGATGAAACTTTCAAAATCCATTTCTGTGGGAGAAACAGCAATTCAGCCTCCCACTGAAGCGAAATGCCACAGAAATGGTCTATTTGAATTTTTGGTAGGAGTGTCTAATATGGTGATTGAAATTTTCCACCATCATTTCCAGGGATGACATGGGCTCATTGAAATCCGCGTTTTGGACAAGAACGAAATTGAACGGCCAGAGAGCATTTTTTGAAAATCCATTTCTGTGGGATTTCATTTCTGTGGGAGAAACAGAAATTCAGCCTCCCACCGAAGCGAAATGCCACAGAAATGGTCTATTTGAATTTTTGGTAGGAGTGTCTAAAATGGTGATTGAAATTTTCCTCCATCATTTCCAGGGATGACATGGGCTCATCGAAATCCGCGTTTTGGACCAGAACGAAATTGAACGGCCAGAGAGCATTTTTTGAAAATCCATTTCTGTGGGATTTCATTTCTGTGGGAGAAACAGATAATGGGTTTCTTCAGAAACAAATATTGGGTGATACAATGGCGAAGAGAGCATTGAATAGTCAGATTATCTTTATTCTTTTCATTAGCCTGATGCTATATGAATCCGTTATGGCGGATGAATCGATCGATCAAAATCCTTTTCAGCGGTTAAAGGTCACCGACACGCTGAAAATCGATTTGCAAGAAGCGATTTTGACCGCATTAGAGCACAATCCCAGCCTTTCGATTCAGCGGCTGACGCCAAAGATCAATCGGACTGTGGTGAAAGAACAGGGGGCAGTCTATGATCCAACCATAACTGCATCCGTCAATAAGACCAAAACCAAGCAGCAGCGGTTTCTTGGCTCGCGACCAGAGCCGTTCGAGCTGGTCACAAATCGCTCACAATATGATGCTGGTCTTTCTCAGAATTTGCCCATCGGGACATCCATTTCGGCGAATGTTGCCATGACGACCTCGTTATCGAATATCTATACAGACCAGTATTCTGGCAACGTAGGAATCACTGTGACTCAGTCGTTGTTACAGGGGTTTGGCTTAGCCGCTAATCTGGCGAGTCTTCGGCGCGCCCGGCTCGATTATGAGATTTCGCGCGCGGAGCTGCGCCGCGTCGCTGAGGAGGTCATTGCCAACGTCGAAAAGGCGTATTGGGATCTCTATCTCACTCGAGAAGAGATCAATATTCAACAACGATCGCTCGAATTGGCCAACAAGCAGCTCCGGGAATCCCAAGAGCGCGTTGCCGTGGGCAAGCTGCCAGAACTGGAGCTGGCCGCGGTCCATGCCGAAGTGGCCACCCGAAAGGAAGCGCTGATCGATGCTCAGAGCCGATACGAACAGGCCCGCTTGCGGTTTCTTTACCTATTGCATCCATCGAAACCAGCCTCATGGACGACAGTTCCCTGGCCACTCGATCGACCCTTCATCCCGGTCGATACCCTCGATGCGCTGGAAGTGCATGAGCAGTTGGCTATGAAGTATCGGCCCGATTTGAAACAGGCGCGGTTATCGCTGACCAAAGGGGAGGTTGAGCTCGCCCGAACCCGGAATGGACTGTTGCCTCGGCTCGATTTTTTCATCACATTAGGACGGACCACCTATTCCAAGACCTTTCGCGAAGCTATTCCGGATATTCATAGCCCATTTTATGAGATCAATGGCGGGCTATCCTTCAGCTTTCCATTAACGGACCGCAAGGCGATCGCCCAATATGCTCGCGCAAGGTACAGCCGCGACCAATTGGAACTGGCTTTGGCCAATATGGAGCAATTGGTCCAATGGGATGTTCGCTCCGCTTATATCGAAGTGCTGCGGTCACGCGAGCAAATTTCCGCCACCCGAGTCGCTCGCGACTTGCAATCCAAGAAATTGGATGCTGAACTCGAAAAATTTCGGGTGGGAAAATCCACCAACTTTTTGGTATTGCAAGCACAGCGCGATTTCATTGCCAGCCAGCTCAACGAAGCGCGCGCCATGGTGGCATATCTCAATGCGCTGGTAAACCTCTACGTGATGGAGGGGACATTGTTGGAGCGAAGAGGCATCGATGATCCTGCCAAATATGAATGAACGGGATTTCATCCTCCAAAGAGCGATGGAATCCAGCGTAAATCCGATTCAACTCTGCCTCAATCCTGACAATCACACAAAAATTTGCTGGTGTTTCTTCTCTGTCTTGCCCTCCAATTGTGGATGCTGCGGAAATCCGTACTCCACCATCTTTTTCTTTACGCTGGCAATCAGATCGGCATAGGTGATTTGATAATTGGCGCTGCGGATGGCTTCCAAAGCGAAATAGGTCAACGCCCCATGATGGGCATTGCCGATATGAGCTTCATAGGAGTATTCGATGTCAGAGCAAGCGCTGATGAGAAGTTCCTTCATTGTCGACTCTGGGTATTTCTGATACCGATTGGGTTTGGCGCGGATAGCATTTCGTAATTCTCGGACACCCCGCAACGAGGGGTTGAGAAAGCGGCATCGGCGATCCCGAGGGATGATGATGCGGGTAACAGTTCCCGAATAGCAGGAATCCGAAATGACCGTCAACTTCACTCCTTGGGGTAGATCGGCAAAGAGCTCGCGCAACTCATCATCCACCACAACATGATCTTCCACGTCGTACGGGCAGATCGCCTCGTCATACCGATCCTCGTCACCGTCCTTGTCCGGGAGATACGTTCCATGGGACGAATTGGTAAAAACCAGCACATCCCCGGCTGATGCCTTTGCCAACAAATCTTTCAAAGCCGCCATGATTTTCTTTTTCGTGGCATGAGCATTGGTGAGAATTTTCACATTGGAACGGGGAAAATCAAAATGCTGAATGAGCAATTCCGCCCAAGCCATCGCATCATTCACGCAGCCTTTCAGATCCAGATCCTTGTAGGGATAATCGTTGATCCCTAAGCATAGCGCCCGTTTGGTCATGGCGTTCTCTCCTCGAAATCTGAATAGATCGTCATCGCATTGCTTGAATTGACCCTTGCTGCGCAACATACGGAACTCTGCGGCAATTTATATGATTTCTCCCTCAATGTCAAGTGCAAAAATGAGCAGCGCTGAAATTTTGCTTGATTTTTATGAAAGCAATTGCTACATTTTTTAGATTATTGCATACAATATAGTGGCGGAACGGTAAATGGTTAGGGTAATTCGATACCAAATTCAGCACCAACCAGATTCCATTCAATCCAAACCAATGCAACCGATCTATTCTAACAGGACGTTCGTCTTAAACTCTAACCTCCACCACTCAATGGCGAACTTTCATCCTATGCCCGACGGAAATGGCCATGATATCCTGCGTTCAACAGCAAGCGCTGCTTCTATTTTTCTATTAAAGCATTTTTGCTTCGAATTGTGTTCATTGCAGTGAGATCTGATTCTATATCTACCAGTGAATTGCAGGTCAATCGGAGCGACAGCCAGCCCCAGCAGCGAGGATCGTTCAATAGTTCAATTCCATCGGTCACCATCGTCATACAGGAGGAGCAGCCATGCCCCGAAAAAAGTCGAATCGATCTGCTCAGAGTAAACTCGATATTCGGCCTCGTTTCCCAGAAAAAACCGAGTATGTCATTGGCCCGAAAACCGCTCTTGACGTCATGCATCAAGCCCTGCATAGCATTCAGAATTATCGCTCTGGTCGGCTGTTCATCTTTAAAACTCTTGTTGGGCCGCTGGTGCCGGAGGTCATTCGCAGCCGAATGGAGAAACTGCATCTGGACGAAGTGTCCATTTCTTATGAAGCATTGATCCATTCGATCGGCAATTTGTTCAATGTGTTTGTCTGGTTCAATTTAGAAGAAGATAGTGACAAAATCAAAGAGCATTATCGGTTTATTGTATTGCCTTATCTTGAATTTAAATTGAAGAAAAAGATTGAACATCTGGAGCGCAAGCGACCGTTTGGATGGCGAATTGCAAGGAAATTCTATCAGCGAAACCTCGCTGCTCTCTCGCCCCTGGTGGATAATCTGGTCAATTTGGTTGCGCTGGCCTGGACTTTTTGTCCAGCCATTGGCGAACCAGAGGCAGAAACTGGTTTTTTTAATCGCTTTGTGTTCACCAGCAATGGCGGCTTTATTGATCTCGGGCATTTTTTTAATTGTTCGATCATCAGTTATCTCTATGATGCTGAATATGCGGACCGTCGCGCTGAGGAGACGGAAATATCCCAACGTAAGTTGCGCAGCAAACAATGGTTGGTAACGCTGCGCGAGCGAAACTACTTGCGGCTGCTGACCAATCTCCTCTGGGGCTATGCCACCAGCGCTGATACCATCGAGGACCGCGCGTCCGATAAATTAGGCATCCACCTGGGCATGCAAATCAGAAAGTTGAAGGATAATGGCAAGTTGATCGATTATTTTATGACGCTCTATCCCAAATTGGTCCGCTCATCCCTGCAAATTTTTGGGAAGCAATCGTGGCTTCAGCGAAACCTGGAGGTCATTTGGCTGTTTTTCCAGAACCTGTTTTATACGGCTCGCCAAAGCGCCACGATGGACATTGAACAATACATGAAAGATTTTTTTGATGAATACGATGCCATCGATCCTGACGACCGCTCCGTGGTACCCGAGGGGCTATTCAAGAGCATTATCGACTTTTATACTGAGAAATATTTCGGAAAAGAGTGGGACCGCTATGCCTGTCCAGAGTGGGAGGTCGTTATTCCTCAGGATTTGTGGGAACAGGTAGTCAAAGGCCGACCCAAATTTCAACCACGGCTGCTGCCGATCAAGGTGCAATTGAAGGCAACCGGAGAGCGGGTGGCTCCATATTGAATGAGCGACCTGACCCACCGATCCAGCCATATAGTCATGCACGCCGCATTGGATCGTTTGCCATAGGTCAAGCGATGGCTCGAATGCAAGTTTTCGCCATATACGGCCGTCCGTGCTGGCTGGGGCTAACAAATGATGGCGCACTTTTCGATCTCGCATCCGATAGCAGCGCAGCATTAATGGAAAGGTCAGAATTGCTTCATGAGCGTGTTTGACTCAATACTCAATAATCTGGTTGACGCGTACACGAAAATCAAGACCAGCAGCGAGCGACCTCAGTTTCTCGTTTCCATAAAAACCACCGTGGATCAGTTCCTCGATGCTCTCCATCAATCCGAGGATATCGATCAAATTTTCGATAGTCTTAAAGACGCCTTGACACAATCGCAGGCTCAGGCAGAGCGGATCTATCCAGCACTATGGAAGGAGCTGGAGAACAAAAAGGTCTTTGAGTGGAAGCAATTTGCCTCGTTGATCATTGAAATGGCAGAAGAGCTGAGCCCAGTCGCCTATCGAACGCTATTGGAATTGTTGTTAAAAAACACCACCGAGCTGACGAGCTTAGTGACCGAGATCGCCCGATATTGCCTGCGCGAACCGATCCAGTTGAAAGAGCGATTGGCCAAGCTTTGGGGCCCCTTGCTGGCGACGGCATTGGAATGGTGCGGGCCGGAACGGCTGGCGGCCGCAGTGAGCTCCCTCTTGGCTAACTCCGATGCGACATTGCGGCAGCGATCGGAACTCAGCCGATTGAATCTATTCTCTGAAGGCTCATCCCATCCAGTAATGAGCAAAATCCTGGGCCGGCCGGATTTCCGATTGTCGTTCGGTCAACTGCTCAGCGGCCTGGGGCTCCAATATTTGATCCAAAAAGCGGAGTTAGATCAAAAAGTATCCTGCACCGACCGCTCGGTACAGTCCACTGGCAATCTGTTTGCCCCCATGTTACAAACCATCAAAGAGACCAGCGTTCAATCCCCTGGCAATGTGGATGCCATTTCGGTGCTTCGGGTCTTTCTGGAACTGATCCGCCAAGCCCGAGACAATGAAGCGCTGGAATGGGAGCTCATGAAGCTTGCGCGTTTTGTCCCGGTCGGCATTTTTCTGATCATCGCTGCCACCCTCTACTGCGCCATCGCTCACCCGCTGCCCTGGTGGCGCCTGCTGTTCAATGAGATCGAATCGGATCCAGATCTCAAGGTCAAACGGCTTCCAGCGCCCGGTCCAGATGGCCCAAAATATTTGATCTTCAGCGATATCCATCGCGATGCACGTTCCGATCAACGCGAACCGCTGGAGTTCGGATCGTTCGATCATTTCTCCGCCAATCAACAGCTCTATTGTGAATTGCTGGATTATGCGATCAGTAACGGTTTTACGGTGTTGGAAGTCGGCGATTGTGACGAGCTATGGTGCTATCGCGATTTTAGTCGAGGCCCAAAAGAGAAGCTCGAAGAGATTATCGAGACGCACCAGCCGGTGTATGACCGGCTGGCGCAATTGCATCGCCAGGGGCGCTATTTCAGGCTGTATGGCAATCACGACAGCGCCATCCGGAAGCCAGAGATCTTTGAGGTGCTACAAAAATGGTTCAATGATGACCCGAATGTCGAGCCGTTTCAGGTTTATGATTTCGTCATTATTGACGGCGTAAAAACGATGGACGAATCGATCCTCAATTTTGGATTAGACGCCGAGCCGTACAAATCGAAAGCGCCCATGCTGGTGGCACACGGACATCAGTGGGATTTTTGGAACTGCGATGCGAATAATATTATTGGGAAATTGATCGTGAGCGCCATTGCGACACCGCTGGATTTTTTGGATGATCCATTTATCGACGCAGGAGGCATTGCCTATTCGGGGACCCCGGTAATCAACTTTTCGGAATTGCTATCCCATGCTCTGGTGTTCTGCAGTTTCCCATCCCATTTGCCAGCGAGAAAACGGGCGCATCGGATTCAACATCTTGAGGACCATGAGCGCTGCACCGAAGACAATGCTTTTTTCCTTGAAACTCTCGCCGCATTAACGGGCGCCACTATCGCCATTCGGACTACGCCCGATGGCAAGGCAATTCGGCGCAACAACCTGATCTGCCTGGGACACACCCATTCACCCAAAAGCCAGCCATTCTTTAATTTGAAAAAATTGATCCCTATGCTGCGACCCTGGCTCACCAAGTTGGAGGAAGAAATCGCGGAACAAACCCGAGGGATCATCAAACCAGATCTGTCGCTGATCAAAAGCCGGTACTTTAATTCCGGGACAGCCGGCTGGATGGAAGGTGTGATCTGGGCGATTCAGATCGATGAAACCGGTCAGGCGCGGCTGGTCTATTGGACCCGTGACACTCGGCCTGAGCGACCGCAGACCATGGACTGGGAGTTGCCAATCATGCCAGCGCCGCTTCGAGAAAAGCTGGAGGCCAAAAAGGGACGGCTGCTGAATACCATTGAAGAGCTATCCTGCTATATCGATCCCTTGATCGATTCCGCTGTCTCCAGCATTATCCGCTCCATCGCTGCCCCGTTCGAAAAATTGCTGGAATACTTCGGACAGGCCTCGACAGTGGACTTGCAGCTTGAACCATCGGAATCGGTAGCGGCGCCGCTCTGCCATGTTTTTTTGTCGATGCTTGGCGCTGATCACCCGCAAACCCATGTCATCAGGGTCCGCTTGCCCGAATCGTTGCGCCAGCCGCTCGTTCAGGCTTATCAGTCATTGAGCGCGCTCCCAGAATTTTCTGATGAGCAGCGCATGCGATTGGCCTGCGCCTGGGTACTGGCCAGTCAGAGCATCCCCTGCCTGGTGGTCAGCCGCAATCGCCTAAGCACCGAAGAGATCGATGGGGCCATCCCTTTATCCGGCGCTATGGCCTCCCTGGCACTGGTGCTATTGCTTCCAGGCGACTCGAACCCAGCGCTTCCCATTCGATCCCGTGTTCGTTTGGAGAACGCAAAATTGATCATTGAAATCGATACCCGGCCATTGAGGATGAAGCGCGGCCAGACCGTTCAGCCACGAATCCCATTATGCGATGTCATCTGCACTCCAACCGTTCAATTGCTTTGGAGAAATATCGTTCGCCTGCCAGATATCGTCCTCTGACCCCATTGAAAATCGTCCATTGCGGCACAATCTCGTTGACAATTTCTTGAAAGGTTTCCATCCCTGGAAAGCCAATTGCTTGGTAAACCAGCAGAACTTTTCCGTGGCACTGCAGTGCTGTGGGAAATGGACTCGCGCTTTCTCCCACAAAAATGGTATCCCGCTGAATTGGAGTTAGAAAAATTTCCTGGTCATTCTATAGTTGTGATCGAAAAACTTCGACCGCGAATGTCATCATGGGAGTCAGCAATTTTAACAGGCCATTTTTGCGGTATCTCAATTCTGGTGGAGCAAAAGCAATTTTCCAGATACACCGAAGCTTGCTATTTTGGAGGACCTGTTTTGGGAAGAAAATTCGAATAATAATTATAGAAGCTATTGCTGCGGGTGGGGCATCTCAATTTTGGCTCGATATTGCTGCTGCTTTCCGATGAGATTCTGGCATTTGCAGCAATGGCACAATGATTTATTGATTTGCGCATGCTGCCGACCCTTCAGACTAAAAGATCACGCCGTCGTCTTTGCGCATGAACAGCACAGGGATACCCCAATCGATACGTCCGATTTCCAAAGAGATGAACAATTTTCGCCGCGCCTCATCCACGGCCCGATCCACCTGATGGGTTTCAGCAAGCGTGGTGTAGAATTCTTTGGCAAAGATCAGGGCACTGGTGTCGGGGATATTGAACTGCATGGCAATGACGGCAGGGACACCGATTTTCACTAGGCCGTGCGCAACGCCCAGGGCGACATCCGAATTGGTGATGGTGGCCGTCTGGCAGGCATTCAATACCATGAGTCGAACATGAGCACCTTCCATCAGTTTGCTGAGGCGCTCGATATCGATCAATTCCGGCTCTCCACTCTCCGATTCAAATAACAGGCATCCCCCTCCGAGCGCCTCACAAAAGCCGCCATGGCCGATGAAATGAATGATATCCACGCGGCGCATCAATTCCCGTTCCAGCGCGGCCAGCGTGGCCGTTTTTAAAAATTGGATCCGCAGCAGATCCTGTTTGACCAGGTGCTTCAATGCTTTCTTGATCGAATTTTTCTCCTGCTCAGCTTCGATTTTAGGATAGTTGGGATCGGCTGGACTGGAGATGATGACCAGCATTCTCAAAGGCACTTGGGTAATGACGGGGGTCATCGGATTTTGGACCGCTAAGAAACGCGTGATCAGCACATTGCGCTGCAGCGCTAAGAACTCATGGCTTTGGTCGCTATCATAGAGAAATTCCCATGGGTAGCTTGCCAGGTCGGGCGCATCGATGCGGAGCTTGATGCGCAAGGCAGTTTTTTGGCTAAAGGCGATTCCGAGGCTTTTCTCAAATTGATCGCGAAGCCATGGCTGAAATAAAGAATTGAACAGATGCCCCCCCAACTCTTTGAGCTCCTTCATGTCAAGCTTGAGGTTCTGCGCCATCTTCTCCCGAATTTTGTTGATCGCTGCCGGTCTGATCGACAGCTTCATTTCGCCACAATCTTCGCCGGCTGGGCTGGTAATGAGCGTGATCGGATAACTATCGCCCTTCGCAGGTCGAGGATTGATGGCAATGTAGAAATCCAACGGCACCAGGGGACGCTGAATGGCCTGCCGGCGCCATCGGTCATAAAACTTTCGGGTTAACTGATGCGAAAAGATCATGATTAAATATGGAACGACGACGTAGAGTCGCAACCCGAACCGAAGACCAATCCTGGCGATGAACAATATCATAACCAGCGCAGCAAGGTAGAAATACCATTTGGTCAGCCCGGGAAATTTTCTGGCGAAGAATAAGATCGCGGTGGTTCCGAGTAGCGAAAGCAGAAAAGCCATGACCAAGCTCTCTAACACGCCTTCGCGAATGTACTGCTGGTTTAATATCTGACTGATGAGAGTGGCATAAACGTAGAGATTGGGATAATAGCTGAAATGTGGGCCAGGTTGCTGTTCCTTTGCATCGGTGGCATTGCCGACCAGCACCAATTTATCTTTGAACAAAGGAACATTTCGGTCGATGTATTCCAGCGCTTGGCTGAATAGGATGCGTTTGGAGGTAAATTCCGCTGGAGGGATAAAGTTGATCAACGTCTGGCAGCGCGGATTGATGGGGATGATCCATTTGCGGCCATTGGCGCTCAGAACGATCCGATCGTCCGTCAAGCTCAGCCCAGTCACCGGGTCAAGGTCCAAAAATTTCATCACCGCAATGAGGGGCAGGGATGGATAGAGCCGTTCATTATAGTGGATGATCATCGGAAAAAATTGGTTATCGCGGTAGGCAATATCGCTGCTGGCGGTTACTGCACCAAGCTGTTCGGTCACATGGAGCAGTTCCTCCATTGGCAATACCGCGCCGTAGACATTTTCGATGAAACGACTGGGCGGTAATGATTGGCAAAGGTGCAATTGGAATTGATCGGGAATAGTGGCATGTTTTCCTGCATCCACAAATGCCACGGCATGGATGACTTTCTCGGCTGCTGTGGCGGTGGCAGCGATCAACGCGGCGTCCTGAGCAGAATCGCGCTCGGTGACAAATAGAACATCTAACGCAATGACTTTGGCGCCGAGTTGCGCCAAGCCGTGGATCAATTTGGCGTACTCATGTCGCTCATACACCCGTTCACCTTCATCGATGATCAGCACATGCTCATTCGGGGTTGCCGTAGAAGCGAACTGTTGAAAATAAAGATATGCCTCCACAGTCTCATAGAGTCCATGGACCCAGGGGATCTCGAATATCACCCCGACCAGGATGCAGCCGATGCTGAAGAGCAGCCCATTAACCAGATAGGTCTTGAGCTTGATCCCGAGTATGAACTTCGGTTTCATCGGATCTCCGGCTTGGTGCATTGATTAGATGCAGCACCGATCATCAGTGGCTGCATCTGGGTGATAGAGATGTCTTCCTTCTTTGTCGTGAGCTTCATAATCGTCATAAATATTATTTCAGCTCAGCCCACCAGAGCAAATAGCCACGATCATGATCATCGCCGCGTTTGACAGCCCGTTGCTCCAAGCGAGCGCCTTTGAGCGGCTTATTGAACAAATGCTGGGCGGCACTGGTTCGGATAAATTTGGCGATGGCCGCTGCCTTCTGTTTGACCTCGGATTTGAAATCGGCTTTGTCTTGCCATTCCATCGCCTCCAGCGGGATGGCCAGCAGGTCTAATGCCAGTCGCGCATCGCCTTTGAGCAAAGTGAAGGCTTGTTGCAGCCGCTGTTCGGATTGGATCTGGCGCTGACTGCTATCTTCGGGTGCTTCGAATTTCCACAGTTGGTATAAGATCGCCAGATTGAGGGCAACACCAGGCGTATCAGGCTTGAGATCGATCGCTTTCAGGTACGATTGCTCTGCAGAACGATAATCCCCAATAATGGTTTGCACATTGCCCAGATTGTTGAGGCCGGCGAAATTTTGGCTGTCGCGCTTGAGCATCTGCCTAAATTGGCGTTGGGCGCTGGCCAACGAATCTTGCTGAGCGAAGATGATGCCTAATTGATTATGCAATTTCAGATCGCCAGGATGTTTCCTCAGTTCCGCGCGATAGCGTTCGACCGCCATCGTGGTGCGCATGTGTTGGATAGTGGCGAAATCGTTCTCGACCGATTGACTGAGCTGGACACGATCGGGAACAGGCGGTAGCAGCGACTGAAGATCCTTGGGCAATGCGCTCAAATAAAGTCGTTCGACATCGCTGACTAGCACCACCTGGAGCTCTCCCTCGTTGAGGGCAGCGCGATACCTCCGAGCAGCTTCCCGCCAGACGCTGACAAATGATTGACCGACCAAGGTCACCTCCACTGGGATCCAGAGGGAATTATTTTTCATCACTACCAGACTATCGCCCAGCGGCAAAATCCCCCAATTGCGTGCATGAATGCCAGTATCGAACATCAAGGTGATATGGCCCGGCATGCTGAGCAAGGCCGTTCGGATGCCGCAATGTTCCAACAAAGAGGCGTACAGCACCGTCAGATCGTCGCAGTCGCCGCTCCGTTGTTCCAGCGTTTCGGCTGGATATTTGATATAGTCCACACGATAGCGATCGGAACGAAGCGAGGAGAACGGATTCTCAGGATCTTCCCGATATTTCATGCCGATCACTCCCAATGCATCGAACAACGCAGCCGCAGTCAAAATATTCCCCAGCTCAAGTTCGGAACGATAGGGGAAGTCACTGGTCGCGCTCAGGGCAAATAATGTCACCATGCGATCCAACCGAGTGATGAAGGCCACAGCTTTGCCAGGATCATCCCAGGTAATGGCGCCGCGACCGTACAGCAAAAGCTTTTTGGTTGCCTCAGCAATTTTCTTTTCGTTTTTCAGGGTATAGTCGACCCGGATTTTTGCTTGGTGAAAAGCAGACGACCGGTGCTCCAGCACGGCATCCGAAAGGACCACTTTGACATCGAAGCTCTTTTTTTCGAATGGCTTCAGCACCAAGCGCTCTTGTGTCGGGATGTCCGATAGGCCAGGGATGGTCATGCTCAGCGTCATGGGAAGTTCTTTGTCGTAATCATTGCGGACAGTGACAGTTCCGATCGGATTGTTGGCGTAGCTCTTATAGAACGAGGCGTAGAGATCGTTCAATTCGAGGTCCAGCAATTTCACTGGAGCAATGGTGGTAAACAGTCCGAGAGAAAACACATGGGTCGGCGATAGGGACGGAGGAATGACGTAGGCATAGTCCAATTGGGCGCCAAGATAGGGCAATTTCAGGCTGGTGCCGAGGGAAAAAGTGCTCGGTTCCCGCGTTTGGAGATCCTTTTCAACTCCTGCTCGAACACCTAAAAATTCCGATAGCCAAGCTTCAGCACCAAGATGAACCCGATCGTCAAGATCTAAGGCGATCAATGGATCGGATAAAGAAAACCATCTGAGTCGGATTTGTTCTTTAGGAAATAGGGCCAATCCAAAACGGATGTTCTGGGGAAAAATTTCCTCGGACCTGTCGGTTCCTGAATAATGGACCCTGGTTCCTGTCACATCATAGCTGGTGATCCCAAAATTGATGTGATTTAGCCATTGGTTGGGAGCCAATAACAAATGATAGAATGCACCCACATCGAATCCAAACCCGTTGGCGCTGGCGATCGTCAAATTATCGAGGCCCGAGCTGGTATGCAGATATTTGAAATTCATCCCGAGATACAGATTTTGAATTATTCTGCTGCCGATAGAGAAAGTGACTTTGTCCTGGAGAAACTGCAATTCATTGTCCCCATAGCCCAAATGGAAATAGCTGAGGCCGAGGATCTGCCGATCGGTGATGGGATAGACAAAACTGAGATAGGCGTTTCTCAGCCCGGGGATATTATAGGGATTGGCAAACATGCTGTTGATTTCCATGTGGCGCAATGTCGGCAAACCGGCCGGGTTCCAATATGCCGCATTTCCATCATCAGAGACGGCGACGAAGGTCTCGCCCAGTCCCAGAGGCCTTGCGCCAACAAAGATCTGATTTCGCACCTGAGCAGTTCCGCCAGAAAGCCAGGAGATGATGGTGCAAACGATCAGAATCATTTTAACAAGTAGCTTGTTCATTTTTCTTACAAAATGATCGATATGTTTTTCTGCGAAGCTAATGTTTGTTTAAGACCACCACGGTTTTGGTGTCCAATTTTCCTCGGGATTGGATGGCAACGATATATAAACCGCTGACACACACGTCGCCCCATTGATCTTTGCCATCCCAATAGACGACGTTGCTGCCATAAGCCATGGTCTGGTTTTCGATTAGGCTGCGGACGAGTCTCCCAGCGGTATTGTAAATTTTGATCGTCACTGGCGCTTGTTGCCCCAATTCGAATGAAATGGCGGTGTGAGAGTCGTAGCCGCCCCCATGAGGCGAAAAAATGCGCGGCTGACAAACGACATGGCCAAGGCTGGCCGAATTGCCCCGCATCCCATCGGCATACAGCGCAAAGATGCCGAACTCCATGCTGGAGACCGTGATGGTCTGATTGTTGCGCGAAATTGTCCCTCCCAGCCGGTGCCATGATTTTGTCATTGGCAAATATCGGTACACCGCGAAGCCATCTTGTAGGCTATCAATACCCGATAATTGTCGATAGCTGATGGAGATGGTGACTGGTTTATTGAGCTCAAGATCGACCGGCGCCAGCTTAAAGCAGCCACTGATGAATTGTACGTGGGGATCCTGAATGAGATCGGCTGGGGCAAAGGTGGTGTCTTTGACGTATATTTTCCGATCTCGCTCCAGGGCATTGGGTGGGACATAGACGACAATTTGGCCAGAGGCACTCCCCAATCGTCCGCCGTGAGGTGCATGGATCACTTCGCAGGCACTTACGATCTCGACGGGAACAAACTCTTGGCTGATGTGTCCCAATCTATCGCGGCCCAGAAGGAGCAGCCAATAGCTGCCATTGTCCAGCCCATCGGTATGCCAGATCGCCAATGTATCGTTGCGAATTTCTCGATTTTGCCCGTGCTTGTAGCTGAACCGATCGTCAAACCAGCGGGGCGGCTGCTCAATTGCGGCGTAGCGCAATTCAAAATCCTCGAGATCGCGCGTGGGCGAGTTGTCATACGCAGAACCAATAATCGGAACATCTCCAGCGATCACATCCTGAGTCCGAGGCGAAATAATGATGATGGTCGGCGGGGTGATATCAACTTCGAAGCTCCGCAGAGCTGGTTCGATGGCCACATTCCCCCAGGCATCTCGGGCAATGACATGGAAGCTATAACGGCCATTCTCCACAATGATCGGTGATACGATGGTTTGTTGCTGAAAAACTGTTGCGTCGCCGGCAATTTTCCGCTGGTTGGCGTCGAGCAGATACCAGGCGTATGACAGACGGCCGAGTTCATTGCTGCGGTCAATTCCGGCGAACACAAATAGCGGGTTAGAGATTCCGATCACCTGAACCGCTGGAGGGGCTTCGATAAAGTAGGCTTTTGGTGGTTTTCGATCTGGCCTTAGCATACTGAGGCCGTCAGTCGTCCCAAACCAAAGATCACCAGCAGAAGTTTCGACAATTGCAGTGATAACATTTGAGGGTAATCCGCATGTGACCGAGAAATTGGCCCATTCTTCATGGAAGAAACGGCTGACGCCCAGGGTAGTCCCTACCCAGATGGCGCCGTCCCGTGATTCATACAGGGTACGAACCGACTCGGACGCCAATGGTTCGCGGATAGTGCTCCAGGAACCATCTTTAAAGCGCCTCACCCCTTTCTCGTTCGTGCCGATCCATAATGAGCCATCCGAACCGGCCAGCAACGCGCGGATATCGTTATCGGCCCAGCCACCGGGAATAGCCACTTGGGTCATGATGCCGTCCCGATAACGGGACAGGCCATTGGGCGTGCCGAACCAGATGGTGCCATCTTTGGTTTCGACAATGGCGGTAATGAAATTGCTGGGCAGACCATTCCCGGTCGTAAACTGCTGCCATTTGCCCTGGTAGAAATAACTCGCACCTATTGGGGTCGCGAACCATAATTCCCCTCGGGTTGTGGCCAGCGCCGCAGTGACCTGGTTGCTGCTCAAACCGTTTTCCGTGGTGAAATTTTCCCACACCCCGTTTTTATAACTACTCACCCCGCCATCGGTGCAGATCCAGATCGTTTCATCCGGGGCCTGAATGATAGATCTTACGCTGTTATTCACCAAACCATTACTGGTGGTGATTGCCGTCCACTTGACGCTCAAGAAGCGATTGATCCCGGCGTCCGTACCGATCCAGAGTGACCCATCGGAGACCTCTGTCACAGCCGTGATTCGATTGGAGATCAAGCCATTTTTGGTCGTGTAACGCTGGCAAAGCGCTGGTTGCAAGCGGCTTACGCCACTCGATCCGCCGATGATGCCGATGGTAGCGAACCAGATCGATTCATCGGCCGATTCCACAATGGCCGTGACATTGTTGGACACCAAGCCATCGCTCATGGTGTAATTCTTCCAATTGCCAGCTCGATAGCGACTCACCCCATTCGATGTCCCAAACCACAATGATCCGTCCGACGCTTCAGCGATGGCCTTGACATTGTTGCTGATCAACCCATCGGCTGTGGTGAACGTGGTCCAGGTCCCATCTTGGTAACGGCTCAATCCAGCCGCAGTGCCAAACCATAATGAGCCGTCCGAGGTTCGAGTGATGGCAGCGACGTGATTATCGGCTAAACCCATCCCAGCGGTGATGGTTGTCCACTGACCCTGATGAAATTGACTGACGCCAGCGCTGGGAGTGCCGAACCACATTGCGCCATCCAACGCTTCGGAAATGGCAAGGATGTGATCCGAAGCTAACCCGTCGCTGGAGGTGAGGCGCGACCACTGGCCCTGAACGTAGCGACTCACGCCGCCACCATCGCTGCCAAACCATAGGGCACCATCCCGAGAGCGATAGATTGTCAGAATGGGACCGTTGGGCAGACCGCTGTCTGGCGTGAAATTTGTCCACTGACCGCCATAAAATCGAATTGCCCCAGCATCGCTGCCAAACCAGATCGCCCCATCTTGCGCTTCACAAATGGAATGGATATGAAGATCAATCAGTCCCGCTCGATAGGTGGTCCACTTTCCTTGGCGATAGCTGCTAATACCATATTGCGTGCCAAACCATAACGTGCCGTCGGACGATTCCAGAATTGCCATCACCATATCGCTGGCCAATCTATCCGCGCCGGAAAAGTTGGTCCAGGTGTCGCTGGACTGCTGCGAAAAAGTCACGGCAGCAAACCCCAAAACCGCCAGGATCCCCGCGATCCAATTTGATATTTTCGCTCCCATAGCTCGACAATTCCAGGTCAATTGACAATCTTTCCATGCGCTGAATCTGCATCAATATCGATGCAGGCAATCGGCTGTACGCAAAGGCGAATCTATCGGCAGAATCAATTTGTTGATCACAGTGACATTTTATCCGTGCAGTTGCTTGGTGATGTAGTGCAGACGCTTGCGAGAATTAAATTAAATAAATAAAATCAGAAAGTCAACAATTATTTCTGAGAAGCATAAAATTTATACCCGTCATCCAATTATAAAACAAAAAAAACCGGTTGCTTAAACTGAATCGGCAATTTGGGAACAGCTAATATTGCGATTATCCTTTCGAGGGAAAATAGAAAGCTCCCAGCAATCCGATACTTGATCGATTCCTGAGAGCTTTCGATTCTAAATCGCCGAGCGGAAATTAGATCCGTGGAACTCTAACGCAGATGGTGCACCTTAAAAATTACATTCCCAAGTAGCAATGATTTGGCACGGCTGAAGCGTTGTTGAGGCAAAATTCCAAAAGCAGCCAAAACGGCCATGCCTGCAAATGCAACCATCTCCCATCTGGCATGATAAAGCGGCGCATGGCTAACCAGATTTCTGCATTTGGGGTAGCGACGTGGCTACACCGAATTTCGCATCTTGCATCCGATGCAAACTATCTTCATGAGCGAATCGGTCGAATTTTGCTGTGCTGTTTGCAATGATGCAAACCGCCAGTTAATCACAGCCTTGGTATGGCAGTCATGGTAAACACCATCACAAATAGCGCCACGGTCTCGATGATTCCAACGACCATCAGATAGTTGCCAAATCCCTTGCCCGTCTCTGCCAACGCATCCGCTCCCTTGGCCGCGGCTTTGCCCTGCATGTAAGCCGAGATGCCAATCGCTAATCCGGCAAATGCGCCAAGAATGATCTGGTGCAGATAGCTTTCTGGCGGAAGATTAGCTCCTCGAATGGCATTGCGCAAGATCATGCCATAAATGGTCTGAGTGAGGGGAGCGCCGGCAAAGGCAACCAGAATGAATGGGGCAGCTTTGTTCTGCATGAACGCCCGTTTCCAGGCGCCAATGGCTGCCATGCCCGCAATTCCAGTACCTAAACCCGAACCAATTGCTGATATTGCCAGCGAGAGACTCATATCTCCAAATCCAGATATCATATTGTTGCTCCTTTCCATCCAATACTTATTCTTGAATTTTTAATCGATCGCTAATACAAACTAGAGTCTGAACGAAAAAAATAATTTGAAAACCCAAGACTCGCCTGAACTGATATTGTCACTCAGCAAGAATTTTTTATGTTGCTTGAACGTATCATAACGATGGATGTGACAGATGCCCGCTCGTCCAGATACGCGCAGTCAAATTGGTGATGATTGGAATTGCCGATTTGATCGAGAAAAAGCACCATGCGGCCATCAAACAATAGACAATTTTCAATCCTGTTTTAGAAAGCTATTCTTTAAACGGCCGGTAAGGCTTCCCAGTCCATTGCACGCCTACGTGTCCGGAAAATTCCAACATATTGAGCCTCACTCCGTGCACCAAAATCGACATGCCACAAAGGATGAGGTTGATGGCATGTCCCAGCAACAGGATGATCGCCGCGATGATACCGCTGACAACAGAGTTGATCCCCGAGCCGATGGCCATTTCGTTGAAACTAGTCGCCACAATCACCGTTGCCAGGCCTACCGCGAACAATCGGATATAGGAGACGATATCCGAGAACGAGCTGATGATGCTCAACGGCAAATTGCCCAAAGTGATCAACATCCCTTTGATGAAATTCTTTTGGAAATTGGCGAATAATAGGACGATCGAAGCCCCAGCGATAATCAGTGGCAAGGTGGCTTTGGATAGCGCTTTCCCCAGCACGATGTTATTTGCCACAAAGTAAACTCCCCACAGCACTAAAATCCAGCCGAGATCGGCCAATGCAGGGAGGGAGGGGCTCTTCTTGGCGGCGCTGAGCAAATGGCCAATGCTTAAATGAATCGCTCCGATGAGGAATGTCAACTGCATGATGACATCGGTCGATTTTGGATTGAAACTGTTGATCGGCTCGATAACAAACATTTTCAAAAAGGGCAACTGGGCAATTTTTTCGGATCCGAACCATGTGCCGGTGACTGTCCCCCAGAGAATGGTGACAAAGCTAACCAGGTACATCAACCGAACGAACTCCCGCGATGAGGATCGGATTTTTCGATCAAAGAGAAAAGTGGCAAGCAGAAAGATCAGCCCATAGCCCGCATCCCCGACAATCAGGGCATAAAACACGCTGAAGAACACCAGGAATACCAGGCTGACATCCTGTTCATGATATCCTGGCAATGTGCCCATGAATTTAAATAGCGGCTCAATAATACGGATCCATTTTGGATTGCGGATGACCGTGGGCACTTCCGCTGGGTCGTCTGGGTCGGCAATGATATAGCCCCAGCCTTCTTTTTCAGCAGCTTTTTGAATCTCACCGATCACGTCTTCGGGACAGAATCCTTGCAAATAGGCAATCCCAGCGTCTTCACCCATACCATGTTTCACGCGATTGAGTTCCAGCCGTTTGAGCAAATCCTGGCGATAGGCGTGCAAGGCCGCACGGCCGCTCGCCAGTTGGTTCAACTGCCCCTCGATCTGCCGGATCTCCTGCTCCAACGAACCAATTTGAGCCTTCACCAGATCCGGCTCCATGCTCGGGATCGGCTCTTCTTTTAAATCCAATTTGTCATCTGGGGTTTGACTGAATAAAGCCAGATGGACTTGTCCGTCAACCTCTTCTATATGAACGATTTTATCCCTGGGCAGCCGTTTCAGGAAGCTCTTGTCGCCGACGTAGAGACGAACAAAAATGCCCTTTTCTCTCAATTGCTGAATCGAGCGATAGGAGATCTGTCCCCAGCGGTCAAACCAGGCATTGATCTCCGATAATTCGGCCAGCTCGCGGCGCAATCCTTCTCTCTGACGATGCAACGCCAGGGCTTGCTCGATGATCTCCATCGCCTGGCTCTCCGAAATCTGCCGATCCGATGGGCCATTCGCTGGGATGATCTGCAAGGCCCGCTCCACATTATCCAGCTTGTTTTCCAGCAATTGGATGTCCTCAGATACCGGTGGTTTAACGTCCTGAATGTGAAGCACGCCCAACTTGCGCAATTGGATCAATGTGGCATCGCGATGCTGCTGGCTGGTCAGCAATGTCACTTTTTTCATGGGGACGATCATACCGTGCTCACCTCTTGCTTCTTCTTTTCGATCTTGGCTTTGGCAATTTTTCCGCGCACCACCTCAGCCGTCATCTGGTCACCCAGGAAAATTTGAATCACCCGGATATTTTCTCGCGCCTCAGGAATCTTCACCTCCTCAAACAGCTTAATGCGCTGAATGGTGATGCGCAGTTCTTCTCGCAAAATAGCCTCCTGGCGCTGGGTGATTTTCAATTCCGCGTGCCGACAGATTTGATCTTTGACCACGGCAATAGCACGATCGACCCACAACGGCGTGGTGTAGAGATCGTATTCTTTGTCTAAAAAGACAACTTCAACGAAGGTCGGAATATCGATGCCAGCGATGTTCTCCGTGTCCGTGGTAATTTCCATCACCTGGAAGAAATCATGCAGATCGACATCCTCCGCAAAGACATCCACCCATTTAGTCACTTCGGCCGTGATCTGATTCAGCTCTTCGGTCAATTTTTCAATGCGGTTCTGGATCTGTCGGATCTCGACCAGCAACTGCTGCTTCTTCAATTCCAGCGTCGGCAAATAGCGGGTAAATCGCTTGAGATTATCCTTCTGCTTCTTGAGCTCGTTTTTGGTGTATTTGATTTTTGCCATGGGATTTAGTTATCAAATGTTTTGCTTTAATATTCTTCTCTGCAATTGAGGAACGACCAACGGATATTGTTTTGTTTCGCAACGCATCCAATTTTCCGATCACCCGATCGGCCAATTTACTTGGATCCGTTCGGCCAGAACTCCCGAATCAGTTCCGTCCGCATTCGCGTTTCTTCTGGCTTGAAGCATTCCGCCAGGATGCGCCAACCGCGGTCCAAGGCCTCCTCGAGCGGGATATTCACGGACAAATCCATCATCTGAGAACGGAACAAGGCACCATATTTTAAAAGCTTTTGATCCCAGGCGCTCATCCGAAATCCCATCGATCGTTTCTCTTCGGTCTCGACATATTGCGCGTAAAGCTGAATCATGTTATCCATGATGGCGCGATGATCCTTACGGCTATGCTTCTCATCATTCACATTTTGCTTCAATCGACTCAGCGAGCCAAAGGGATCGATGTAGCCGTGATGCAAATAGAACTGACCTTCAGTGATATAACCGGTGTTATCTGGAATGGGATGGGTCACATCGTCGCCGGGCATGGTGGTAACAGCCAGGATCGTGATTGAGCCAGCATCTTCAAAATCTACGGCCTTTTCGTATCGAGCGGCCAATTGGCTGTACAGGTCCCCTGGGTAGCCACGGTTGGACGGCACCTGTTCCATGGTAATGGCGATTTCTTTCAGTGCGTCCGAGAAGTTGGTCATATCGGTTAACAGTACCAGGACATCTTTGCCTTTCAGGGCGAATTTTTCGGCGACAGCCAGAGCCAGGTCTGGCACCATGAGGCTTTCCACGATGGGATCAGAGGCGGTATTGATGAAAAAGATCGATCGCGACAGTGCGCCTCCTTCCTCGAGTGTGATTTTAAATTTCATGTATTCATCATATTTTAAACCGATGCCACCGAGGATAATCATATCGACCTGGGCTTGGAGCGCAACCCGTGCCAGAAGTTCATTGTACGGTTCCCCTGAAATGGAGAAGATCGGCAATTTTTGAGAGACGACCAACGAGTTGAACACGTCGATCATTGGGATATTGGTTCGGATCATGCGATTGGGGATAATTCGTTTCGCGGGATTGACCGGCGGCCCGGCGACCGGAATGAGATTTTCGGTGAGCAGCGGCCCCTTATCTCGGGGATTCCCAGCACCGTCGAAAATGCGTCCTAACATATCATCGGAAAATGTTACCATCATGGGGTGCCCCAGGAATCTGACTTCATCATTCACCGAGATGCCGCGGCTGCCAGCGAAAACTTGCAATGAAACCAAGTCCCCGTCCAGCTTGATCACTTGGGCCAGCGATTTGCCGCGCTGGGTGGTGATTTCGGCCAGCTCCTCATAAGCCACATCGGTCGCTCGTACCGTGATCACATTGCCAACGATACTCAATATTTTATTATACACCTTTCTCATTTTCCGAGTACTCCTCAATTAATTTTTTGATCTCCTCTTCCTGGGTTTTGAACTCGGGTTTTTTCATATCAATATAGTTCCAATCGATGAACAATTGCCGCAGCCGATAGAACAATGCCCGCGCGGTCTCCTTAGTCTCCAACCGAAAGTCAGTATCCAATACGCGCTTCACCAACTGAAAAACATGTTTCTGGCGCTCCCGGCTGGTAGCGGCGTCCACTGGATCAAAGGCGTTTTGCTGAAGATAGACGCTGTCGAGAAACTCTGACTTCAAATAGAGCTCAAAATCCTCAATCGAGGTCCCTTCTTCACCGACAACCATCATCATCTGGTTGACTTCATTGCCCTTTCTGAGGATGTTTCTCGCTTCCTCGATCAGTTGTTTGTTGATAAAGCTTTCATATTTGGACCAGCTTTCCAGAGGATGGATCGAGGGGAATCGCCGGGCATTGGCGCGGTCGCGTGAGAGACCCAGAAATGCGCTGACAACTTTCAAGGTTGATTGGGTGACCGGTTCTTCGAAGTTACCGCCCGCCGGGCTGACAGTCCCGCCGATGGTGAGGCTGCCGGTCTTTCCGTTATAGAGCTGAACCAGACCTGCTCGCTCATAGAATTCGGCGATGCGAGATTCCAGATAGGCCGGGAACGCCTCTTCGCCAGGAATTTCCTCCAGCCGCCCCGACAGCTCACGCATGGCCTGAGCCCATCGGGAGGTGGAGTCGGCCAACAGCAGCACATCCAGCCCCATTTGCCGATAATATTCTGCCAGCGTTACCGCCGTATAGACCGAGGCCTCGCGCGCTGCAACCGGCATGGAGCTGGTATTACAAATGATGATGGTTCGATCCATTAAGGTTTTGCCAGTCCGCGGATCTTGGAGCACCGGGAACTCGCGCAACAATTCCACAACTTCCCCAGCTCGCTCGCCGCAAGCCGCTACCACGATGATGTCGGCCTGGGCATGACGACTGAGAATATGCTGTAACACCGTTTTACCGGCTCCGAATGGCCCAGGGATGCAAAAGGTGCCCCCTTTGGCCACTGGGAAAAACGTATCGATGATCCGGGCTTGGGTGACCAACGGCTCTTTCGGGACCAATTTCTCCCGATACGCCCGGATGGGGATTTTCACTGGCCAACTGAACGTCATGGTGATGTCACGGATTTTGCCAGACGAATCCTTAATGCAACACACGGTATCGGTGATTTTGTATGGCCCGGCCGGTTTAATCTCCTCGACCACATATTCCCCCTGAAAATCGAAAGGCACCATGATCGCATGTTGAAAAATGCCCTCTGGCACATGCCCGACCGCGTAGCCAGCTGCCACCACATCGCCTGGCTTCACGGCCGGCGTAAAATCCCACAGCTTTTCCTCATCCAGCGGCTTTAATTCAACTCCTCGAGGGAGAAAAAAGCCATATTCTGCGGCAATCGTCGGCAAGGGATTCTGCAAACCATCATAAATCTGCGTCAGTAAACCAGGACCCAACTGAACCGATAGCAATTTGCCGCTGAATTCGACGGTATCGCCAATGAGCAATCCCTTGGTGCTTTCGAACACCTGCAAATAGGCCACACCGTCCCCAATGCGGACGATCTCGCTCTTTAGCCGCTCCTGCCCCTTAATAATATAAGCAACTTCGTTCTGCATAATGTTGCCAGTCACTGCCACCTTGACCATGTTGCCGCTGACACCGATGATTTTACCTATCGTTACGCTCATATATTTACCTCACACAGCTTCTGAAATTTTTCCAGGCCTCGTTCTTTATGAAAAATGAAATAACGCCGCAAAATCTGCAGCTTCAAATAGTACAAAATCAAAAACGCCAAATCAAAATGATGATCCCGCTCCAGTTCATCAATGAATCGCCAGCGGAGTTCCATGAACCGGATCTCCACTTCTAATGGGTTTCCATCTTTGATCAACGTTACTGGGAAACTGGCTGGTTTGTATTCCTGATCCCGTTTCTGGGCTTCGCGCCACAGCGCAATATCGGTGCGCACTCCATGTTCAAAACGTCTGAAATCATCATAGATCGGATGAAGCGGCTGGCTGATATCCCAATCGTTCAAATTGACTCGCGCCAATATCTGGTAGTCTCGGCGATCCATCCAGGTCTCCGCTTCCTCCAGGAATTTCTCGATCGTGATCGCCGGCTCTTTCCCGAAAAATAGGGTGGGCAATTCGGCGATTAAAAAGTAATACTTATCCATGCTATTGTTCCAAAATTGTTTTCAATTTGGGGTTGATCAGCGACTTCAGTACCTCCGCGATCGTTTCGTCGGAAAAATCGTAGTACACCTGATTGTCCTTTAGGCCGATGCGAAAGCCATTGGCCACATCGCTGCTGACGCGAAGTTGAATGGATTTTTTCAGTTCATCATGGATACCATGAAATAACACCGCTTCCAGTTGATCTTTATCTTGTTCGCTCACGACCACTTCAACCGCACCGTTCTTCGCCCAATTTTCGATAATTTTCAGGATCATCGCTTTTAAAAAATCGGGAGTGAGCGTTGTCGCCACCTGCTGTTTGAACACCCGATCGAACAGCGCTTGGATCTTCTCCTTCAGCAATAACTCAAAATTTCGCGCCGATTGTTTCAGATCGATCTCGGCCATGGCCTGATACTGATCGACCTGCTTTTTGCCATCGGAGACGATTTTCTCAGCTTCCTTTTTGGCCTGTTCTACAATCGCTGCCGCTTTCTGTTTCGCCTCTTTGAGAATTTCATCTGCCTGCTGCTGCGCTTGCTCGATCCCCTCTTTTCGGATTTTTTCGATGAGGCTGTCTAATTTGACATCCATTTATGGTCCTCCTCATTAGCTATTTCATCAGACCCGAACGCATTCCGCGCCACAGGTGAAATTTTTTCCGCTATCCTCTTGGTCGGATCGCGCACCAGCCATCTTCGCCCCATGGCTGATCCCGCTATTGCTCGAGAAACACGGAATGGATGCGTTTTTATCTGACGATTGCATCAAATCATTTAGAAAACATCCCAGCCCATTGTTACATTCTGCTCAATAACAAATTTATAATATACAAAATTATCCCGTTAAATACAAATATTTTATTGAACGAGGTCTAACCACTTTAGAATCGACGCACTCCAGGAACCAGCGAAATGGATGGAACACGGATGGACGGCTGCCCATCCGTGTTCCTCAGGCCAGATGCTCCAGTAAGACTCGTGTGAAGACGTAGATTGGTTATCCATCGAACTCAGGCAATGGTGATCTCTTTATCGAGGTAAACATCCTGGATTACATTTAGCAGTTTCACGCCCTCGCTCATGGGTCGTTGAAATGCCTTTCGCCCGGAGATCAACCCCATGCCGCCAGCACGCTTGTTGATCACCGCCGTCCTGGCTGCTTCGGCGAAATCGTTTTGTCCAGAAGGCCCTCCCGAGTTGATCAAACCAACTCGGCCCATATAACAATTGGCCACCTGGTAGCGGGTTAAATCGATAGGATGATCCGAGGTGAGCTGTTCATATACCAGCTTGTGGGTCTTGCCGAAATTCAAAGCTGTATAGCCGCCATTTGTTTCAGGAAGCTTTTGTTTGACGATATCGGCCTCGATGGTGACTCCAAGATGATTAGCCTGGCCCGTGAGATCGGCTGCCACATGATAATCTTTTTCCTTGGTCTTAAAAGCCGAATTTCGCAAATAGCACCATAGCACCGTGACCATACCCAATTCATGCGCATATTGAAACGCCTCACTGATCTCTTGAATCTGGCGTTTCGATTCCTCAGAGCCAAAATAGATGGTGGCACCGATCGCCACGGCTCCCAAATCAAACGCTTGTTTCACATCGGCGAACAAAATTTGATCGTAGCTATTGGGGTAGCTGATGAACTCATTATGGTTGATTTTCACGATGAATGGAATTTTGTGGGCATATTTTCTGGCCACCGCCCCAAGCACACCCAGCGTGGAAGCAACGGCGTTACAGCCGCCCTCGATGGCCAATTTCACGATATTCTCAGGATCAAAATAAATCGGGTTCGGAGCAAACGAAGCCCCAGCCGAATGTTCGATCCCCTGATCCACGGGAAGAATTGACAGATAGCCGGTTTTGGCCAATCGACCCGTGTTAAAAATCAATTGCAGATTCCGTAGCACCGCCGCAGGACGATCACTGGCCATGAAAACGCGGTCCACAAAATCTGGTCCCGGCAAATGTAGCCATTCCTTCTTAATCCCTTTGCATTCATAATCCAACAAATAGCTCGCTTCTGCTCCCAAATACTCTTGCACTTTACTTGACATGTTTCTTTACTCCTAATTTAAACCATTCATAAATAACCGTGAATTACAGCAAAAGATATGTCATTGTAATGATTTTCGGAATGAATGGAAATTTCAGATAGCCCAAATATACAAAAAAGATATTTGAATTGCCAGAAAAAATTTTTGAAACCCCGACTAAAATTGAGCTGGATGGGCTTCCTTAGCCGTGACCACAAACGATTCGTACAAGAAAACTGGGATGGCAATGATGTACGCCATCCACAGGACATAGACGATGAAGCCAGCAAGTCCATAAGCATAGCTTTCCGGCATTATGTAACCCAAACCAAGTCCAAGATATTTGTGTATCATGATCGGAATGGGCCTTGCGATAATTGATATCAGCAGCGCTGGAATGATTGAGTTGCGAATTTCCCTTTTATTGATCCGCGCACCAGCTCCCATACCAATGAAGTAGCTGACGAAGCCGAGGATAAAAGCCAATACCACGATGATGATCGAAACTGTTTTCATCGCGGTGATGCTAAACCAATACTCAGGAGGAATTTCCTGCAACCACGATCCCCTGCTGATCGATACGCCCTCATCCGCTTTTTTGGGCAAGGGTTGGGTCTCCGGCTCAAATTGAGAATACGAAAGCGATGCGGACAATCCAATCAGCAGGAGCGACATCAGCCACAACCATCTGATCTTTTTTTTTGGCATGAACGGTTCTCCCCAAAAATAAATCTTGACTCTTTAGCCAACAATTTGTAAATTCTCGCATCATCGGAGAAACAATATCATGAATAACAGAACTCGCGAATCCATTTTTAAAAAAGACGTCGTCTTAGTTTATATTGAAAACAAGCCGACTTTTTTTGCTCGTATCGAAGATATCAGCCCCGATATCAAGAAGGGCTGGTGGCGGGTCCAACTTTTGATCCTCCAGATCCCTTTGATGGTCACCACCTGGATATTGGACGATGATCAGATCCGAGGAGCCGATTTCACCATGGGAGGAACCCCGATCCGGATCGAAAAGGTGATTGCTCCTGCTATACAGCCACTCCGCGAACCTACGGGGAGTAACGAAGATGTCCCGCTATCTGATACAGCTCCCAAAAAACAAGCGAGAATTGTCTCTTTGCGCCCCTCGACAAGCCACGAGCGGTCGTAATGCTGGACAGATTGGCCCGTTCGCATGCCGTTGGGCGATCAGATGAGAGATAACAACTCCAGTTCCCGCTTTAGCATTTCGGCATTTCGGAAGAGGATCGTTTGATAGCCGATTCGTTTTGCTCCCTCAATATTTTCTTCCAGGTCATCAATAAACAAGCATTGATGAGGTTTTGCTTTTAAACCTTCGGCGACGGCCCAAAAAATTTCCGCATCGGGTTTCTTCTTGTTCAGCTCATACGATAAAAATAGGCGGTCGAATCTTTGAAGTGCCGGAATGGTTTGATGGCAATATTCAAAATGCCATGGATCGGTATTGGATAATAGCGATAGAGCATAGCCTCGATGGTCTATCCGATCGACTAATTCCGAGGTCCCTGGCACAGGGCCGCCCAACATGCTCAACCAGATCTCCTTGAACTGGGTCAATGAAATAAATCGTCCATAGTGCTCGCAGGTGCGCCGATGAAACTCCTCCCCAGTTATTTTCCCTAATTGAAAGTCAAGGTAAGCGCCATTGCCCTGATCGCTTTTCAAGGCAAGAGGGTCAATTTGAAATGCCCGGCAGAATTCAGCAGTAAATGGCTTCAGATCAACTTCAACCAATACTCGTCCCAAATCAAAAATAACGTGTTGAATCATTCTAGCTCCATAATAACTTGGCAAACCAGACTCTTTAGCCATGCGTTTCGAGCAATCGAATACCGTTACCAAAATCCATTTTCTCATCACCAAAAAGACTGGCAAAATTCGAAGCTATTTTACCGAAAATTTTAATAAAAATCAAGCAAATTATCGGATCCGATCGACTGATTCTTGGATTTTTCATTCGGCATGAGCTCATTTATACTCAGCGCCGAAATTCATCCCCCAAATTGCCCAATGGTTACGAATCATACGATGTCAACCGATAGGGCAGATACGCCAGCGCCAGCCGTCATGATGAAGATAAACTGCTTGCATTTTACCGTTTCATTTTGTATGTTAGAAACAAAAAATGATTGTTTAAAGCATGGAGACGAGTATGCTGAAGCCGCTATTTTCTTTTTTATTGATGATACTTAGCAGCGCCATGATGATGGCTCAGGACGAAGATTTCAATACGGAACGACTTCCGATTGGCAATCCGCGCACCAAATTTGACTTCTGTGCCGTCAAGCTGAATGAGATTTACGACAGCGATGCGGGGCAAACGATTTCGGTGACGGAACTCATTGAGAAATTGCAAAAATACCGAATTGTCATGCTGGGTGAAACGCATACCAGTGAGCCGCATCATGCCATGCAGCTGGCGATCATTCGCGGGTTGGTGGAAGCGGGTGCATCGGTTCGTCTGGCAATGGAGATGTTTAACCCAGCCCAGAATGATGCTTTGGAACGCTATCGAACTGGCCAAATCTCCGAGCAGGAGTTTCTGAGCCAATCGGATTATTTCAATACATGGGGTCATAATTACCGCTATTATAAGCCGATTTTTGACTATGCGCGGGAAAAGCGCATTCCCCTGTATGGGGTCAATATCGAACAAAACCTGGCATCGAAGATCAGCCGGACGGGGATAGAATCGCTTGCCCCGGCGGAGCGCCAGCGAGTTCCCGAGATCGATACCACAGATGTGGAGCATCGGTTCTATTTCAAAGTGGCAATGGAAGGGATGGATGCCCTTTCGCCCACCCAATTTCGAAGGCTTTATGCCGCCCAATGTCTCTGGGATGCCGCCATGGGAACTGGGGCGATCGAAATAGCCCAACAGTACCCAGAATCCATCGTTGTGATTTTGGTGGGTAGCGGCCATGTGGCCTATAACCTCGGTATTGGAAAAATCATTCAGAAACGCAGTGAACTCCCTTTTTGTTCGGTGATTGGTGTGGACGTTCCGGATACCGTGAAGCATTCGGTCATGATGCAGGTCAAAAAGAGCATCAAGCCAGAGGAAAAATCGCCGCAGTCAGATTCTGCCGGTCGAGCCAAATCCACCATGGCAATGATGCATGGCGCTCGCACGGATGAAACGCCGTATAAAATCGTTATCCGTAGCCTGGCCGATTTTCTCTGGGGATTGCCACAGCAAAAGCAAGAGAAATATCCCTCTTTCGGATTCAGCGTCGATGAAAAAACGACGGAGGGCTTCCGAGTTAAGCGGGTCCTGCCAGAGACGCTCGCTGAACGCCATGGCTTTCAGGTTGGTGATGTGATTCTGGCCATTGATGGTCAGACCTTTGAGAACATGGCCCAGCTGAAACAATATTTGAGTAGCAAAAATTGGGGAGAAAAGATCGCTTTCAGGATTGTGAGGAACAAAAAGACGCGCACCCTCAAGTTCAAAATTAAACCTTAGACACACGAGGGTGGATAAAAGGAGTTTAGGGGGGCTATTGCAAGCGCACAAAAAATGGGATCAAACCCATTGGAACTAATGGGTTCGAGAAATCATGTCACGGTCTCAAATTTTATGGGTCTGGGAATCACCATGCGACTTGGAAAATGCAAAGGTTCTGCTTTAAGAATGAAGGATCTCAGAGAGCCAGCCCGCTCGCCAGGACCTAAGGATTCACATCTGTCGCTTCATGAATTTCTGTGGGAAAATATCGAAAATATCTGAATAGGTCATATCTGCGCATGGAGGTCACTTCTTAGCTCAGTGTTGGTTGAAAAAGAGATTCCTGCATTCGCTTGCGTGACCTGGGTAGATTGAATTCCGTATTTTGCAACACAGATGAAGTGCGCTAAAAGCTATTCCTAAATTTCTAAAATGAACGTTGACGATTGAAAGTGATAATTCTTTGCCCATGAAACAAACGGAATGACATGGATAAAAAGTTCTTTCAATGTTGTTCCGTGTGTTTCATGGGGCAATTATTGATACTTATTTCCATTTTAAAATCCCAGGCTATTTAAAAAGTGGCTGGGAGTTTCTATCAAAAAGCGGAAGAAATCGTGATATTACCATTATCGCACCATTTTGGAAGGAGATATTCAAAGCGCGAAGGTCAACATTCGCGAGTCTGTTTTCGCGGGACTGGATTCGCGTGTTTTGATAAAATGGATCATGGTGGAGTTGAAGAGCTATGAATCGGTCGCGGCTGGCCAAACATGAGGAGCATCAGGCATTGATCGCGCAGGCGATCGATCGAGCGATCGTCCAGTACATCGAGTCGCGCCGGCAAAAGGTGCCCGGCTTTGTGAAGGCGCACTTTTCACTGGCCGGAGCGCTTCGGCTTCATAAAAAAGCGCTCGGAAGCGATTTGTACAAAGGGCCATTGAATATTTCCTGGTCTGTGCCCTATACGATATTGCGAGCCAGTGCAGCGATATTGAAAAAAATTGGCGAGTTCAAACTGCCAAGGATCATCGAGAAACTACCGCCAGGGTTCGAGACCAATGTCCAGAAAGAGGTGAAATGGCTAATTTACACTGAATTGCTCGAATTGCCTTTTGAACAAGGTGAGCGACGATCTCTCAAGGACGCATTATTTGAAACGATCGTGCAGCAACCGGAGGCGGCGCGTCTGTTGGCGGATCAATTGGCCATCATTGCCCAGAAGGCACAGCATCCCGGCTTTAAAGAGCGACTGGAACAAAATCTTATGGAATACGCCACGAGTCGGACTGCCGCAGCCGATCTGGCTGGGACGATCATCACGCTTTCGCTTGGGGCCGCATTTTTTAAACAGATGACCCCAGGGGCTATGGCCACTGGTAGCGCCGTGGCGACCGCAATTGCTCACCACGTCGCTGTTTCCAATTTCGTCTTGGGGCCAGCGATCGGATCGATCTGGTATAGCTTATTCCCAGTGTCCGCCTCCTTCGGATTATTAGTCGCTACCACTGGGGCCATCATGGCGGCGATGTCACTGGTGACCACATTTGCTGGTATTGTAACAGATCCGGTTCAGGCGCGGCTTGGGATCCATCAGCGCAGATTGTACAAATTTCTGGATTGCCTCGAAAAAGAATTAAGAGGGGAAGGGGATTCGAAATTGGCGCTCAAGGCCATCTACGTCGCGCGCATTTTCGATATTTTGGACGTTTTGAAAACCGCTGCCACGACGAAATTATAGCAGAAGTCGCAACAAAGGGATGTATTTGGTTTAACGGATCAGTTCTATGCCATCGATGATCATCCCCAGTAACACAATTTAACGTCAGGGCGGCAGGTGAGCTGCTGCTGGGTTACTTCCGATTCATGGGAATGAATGGTTCGCACCAGGGATGAGAGTCAGCTCAATCAGGATGAGATGATTCTCCAGGCCGTGCTACTCATTCGGGCAAAATTTCCGCTTGAAATTTTATGCATGAATCCGTATATTATTTTTGCCATTTCATCATGTTGCGAACGAGTTGCCTGTTGCAATGAAGTTTCCAGCCTCAATCACATGGCATCTGAAGCGCCGCGAGGTCACATTGGGAAAAGCTTGGTGCTGATGTTTTAGAATACGGTTTGGCTTCCGTGTAATACAACAAATGCGAGTGGTTTTTGTCATGACCAATCGAAAAAATCATATTCTTAAGCTGCTTGGGTTGCTCCTGCTGGTGCTGTTTGTGGGAATCGGATGGCTGATCGAGAGCTTGCCGAGCAAAACGGAGATAGAGAATTTCAAGCCGGAGTCGACGGTTTATAGTCTCCATCAATTTGATTGGAGCAAAAGAGCAGCGGCCCCGGTTCGCAAATACGTTCCTTTGCGACAGATCTCCAAGGAACTGAGGACGGCCGTGCTCATCAGCGAAGATGATACTTTTTTTGAGCATTCCGGGATCAATTTGACTGAGCTGAAAAAGGCGTTTCAGGAGAATTTGAAAAAGAAGCGCTACGCGCGAGGTGCAAGCACGATCACCATGCAGGTCGCGCGCAATGCGTTTTTGACCAAGAAAAAGACCTTAATTCGGAAAGTCAAAGAGATCATCCTGGCGAAAAAGATTGAGCAGATTTGGACCAAACAGCGGATTTTCGAATATTACCTGAACATCGTGGAGTGGGGGGATAATATTTACGGTGCGGAAGCTGCGGCATATTATTATTTTGATAAGTCTGCATCCCAGATCAATCTGCTTGAGGCCACGGTCTTGGCTGCCATGCTGCCCAATCCCATTGTTTTGAATCCGTTCAAAAATTGGCCAGCAGTGAAGAAACGGCAGTTACGAGTCCTTAAGCTGATGCGAAACGCAAAATTGCTATCAAATGAAGAGTACGATCAATTGATCGACGAGCCGATCTATTTGAGAGGTACCAAGCCTCCAGTAGAAGAGGTTTTGCCCGACAGTTCGCTGTTCGAACAGGCATTGAAAGATCCGCGGATCCCTCAGGAATTAAAACAGCAGGCCGATACGACCGGGATCATCTTTATTCCCGAGGAGCAATGATGCACAGAATTATGACAATGTGCGGGCTGGTGCTGGTGCTGTGGGCGTCAAAACCATGGGGTCAGGTGGTCATCGATGTTCGCTCGGACACGTCGATCGCCATGCCAGCCGATTCGGTATTGATTTTGAGACGTTTGCTGCGGCAGGACGACACCCGTGTGGCGTGGCAGTTGCGATTGGGCGAGCTTTTGCTGGAGCGGGATCAATTGGACGATGCCGAGCAAGCCTTTCAGCGGGCGCTGCAATTAGATACCCTGTCGGTGGCCGCTATGACTGGACTGGGACGAGTGCATCTTCAACGCGAGCCAAGCAAAATCATTCCCTTCGAAAAGCTTAAAGAATTAATCAAGCAGGACCACAAATCGCTCGCGATCAAACGGTTCAAACAGGCATTAGCGATAGATCCAAATTATCAGCCCGCTCGATATTTTCTGGGCCGAACCTATCTGGCCAAAGGTGACCCCCAGAGCTTGCAGGAAGCCAGCGACATCTTTGTTCCTATGGCGGCCCAGCCCCCGTTTTACCGGGATGTCATCTATCAATTGGGATGCACCTATCAAAAGATGGGGAAATTAGCTTTGGCGCGCCAAACGTTTCATCGCATCAAACCGCATCTGGCCGATTATGCTCGGGCAAAGATCCGTCTTGCCGAGGTGTTTTATGGATTGGGCGACTATCGGTCGGCCACCGAAAGCTTCTTTGAAGGGCTCGATCAGCTCGAAGACAAGGACCTGCTCGATGAATTGCTCGAGGAACAAAAGGTGATCCTGTCGCCGTTTGAATGGAACCAATTCGAATCTGCCAATTATGCTCAGAAAAAGATTTTGATGAAAAAATTCTGGAAACAACGGGATCCCGACCCCAGCACGCCCGAGAATGAACGGCTGATTGAGCATTTTCGAAGGGTGATATTCGCCCGCGACAATTTCCATTTCACTGCTCCGCCGTATTATGATGATCGCGGCAAAATTTATATCAAATACGGTCCGCCCGATGACCGGTACAATTCTCAATCGGCCGGATTGCCAGTGAAAGACAATGAATCCTGGAGCTATGAGAGCATCGAAGAAGGCCTGGTGTTTGATTTCGTGTCCGAGTCCGGCTATTTCCGTCTGGTGGATGATCTTTCCGAAGCGGTGCTAGCCGGCTATGATTTCAACACGCGATTGGCGATAGCGGCGCAACTCTATCAGCAGCGGGGGCACATCAGCCCGACGTATGGCAATCTCACCATCGGTTTTTCATGGGATCGACTCAATCAGCTTCGCAATCATCGCGCTGCAGCGCTGAAAAAATATCCCGGTGAGATCTATCGCCACGATTTCCAAGGGGCGAATTTCCCTTTTGTCACGCGCTGGGCTCAATTTCGAGGGGACAGTGCCAAAACACGGATCGAGCTGTACACTGGCTTTCCCATGCAAGGGCTGAAGTTTGAACAAGGGGATTCTGGATATGTGTATTATGTCGATTTTTTTGTCGAAGTGGTCGACACCAATTTTCATGCAGCGCATCAATTATCGGAACGCCATGCGATTCGAGTTCACGACTTGAGCAAGGTGGCGGCACGACATTTTCTATTGCAAAACAACCTTCACCTGCTGCCCGGCCCATATCATCTTGCGGCGGTGATCAGCAATATCGATCATTCGATGAAGGGGGTTCAGAAGAATAGCCTTTATGTGAAAGATTTCTCTGGGACAAAATTGGCGATGAGCGACATTCAGCTTTCCCTGAATATCGTTGAGTCGACCCATCGCCTCAATCCATCCATCGTCAAAAATAACCTGTCGATCCTGCCCTACCCATTCTCTCGTGTCATGAGGTCGCGGCCGATCCACCTATATTTCGAGATCTATAATCTGACATTAGATGAGCGGCATCAAAGCGATTACGAGATCAATTATATCTTAACCACCATTCGTCCCGAGCGCAACTTGTGGGATCGGACCTTGGGCGGGATCGGTCGGCTGTTCTCAAGTCAGCCAGGCAATCGGATCGCGACCCAGGTGCGTCGCGAGGGCGTTAGCGATCATGCTTTTGAATACATTTCATTCGATTTGAGAAACCTATCGCGCGGGCTCGTTGAGCTCAAAATTCGGGTCACTGACCTTCATAACCAACAGTTCGCCGAAAATTCCATCCAATTCACGCTCATTAAGTAGCGTCAACCCTTTGGCACGAATGGAAGCCGGCGACAGGCAAAGTGAACAACTTCAGGGAGGAAGAAGATGAAACAATTTTATTGTCCCTATTGCAACGAGAGGCTATCCCACCTGGATGGGACGGTGGTGAAAATGAAAGGCGTGCTGAGTTGCGAAACATTCGAGTGTTCTGCCAATTTCTATTTGCCAGGCGCTATTGGCAAATATGGCTCGATTGTGGATCCGCATGTGAAGTTGAAAGAGGGCGCCAAAGTGGAGTTCCGATGCCCCAATCCCCGCTGCGATCGCAGCTATACCGCCCATTATAATGACGATCTGGCCGAAATCAAAATGGTCGACGATGACGGCCATGAATATGTGGTGATCTTCAATCGCATCTATGGCATCCATTCCACTTTCGTCGTGGATTATAAGAAAAAGCGATTACAAAGTTCTTATGGCGAAGATAAAGATGCTTACGTTCGAGATCTGGAAAAACCAGTGAACTTTTTTGGAGCATGATCAGCCCAAAAAGTGCATGACCGGAAGCATCGCCAATTCCTGAAGGAAATCTCATCCGGCTTGCAAAAATCCGATTTCACTTAAGCCGAGCTATAGCTGGGCATACACGAATCTCGTTGGAGATTCGCCGGCAGAGCAAACGGCAACCAAAATGCGCCATCCGCAGTCATGAGGTTTCTGATCCGTTTTGAATTTTGCAACAAAATAATTCGGTGCCTGTGGCAAAAGAAAAAAGGGCTGAAAATTTTGTCGTCCGTGAACTGACCATCGGCGTCAACCGATCGCTGCCAATCGATTGGATCAATCATACTTAAGCTCCGCCGGCCAGATTCGGCCGAAGCATGAACGCCGCTATCGTCCAGCGCAGATGGATCAGATCACTTATCAATCCGCAGAGAAATACCCAGTATCCTGCGATAAAATATCCTGATGAAATTAGTCCTTTGGAGCCTCTGTATCGTGCTCTTCATGCGGATCCAATCCATTCGGGCAAGATAGAATTCCATTTGGCGGCAAAATTAATTTGGTTCAAATGCTTAAGTTGACGCTAACGGTCAACCGGGGGAAGGGCAGTTTTATGCTAATTTGATGGTGGGGTTAATTCAGATCTGAACGATAATCGGAGTGCCTTCTTCTAACAAGAGCTGGAGAAAATAGGTTCCGCCTTTTGCTCCAGGGTATGAACGGATCCGAAGGTGAGGCCTGAAAGGCAAACATCTAATATCATCCCAGTGTATATTTTTTGTTGCTTTCGTTCAGATACGAATTCCCAAAGGAATCCTTCTGTGCCCCTGGGAGACGGATTACCATGGCAGAATTGGCGCCTGTATGTCTCCTTACCAATCGATCACCCTGTTTTTCCGGGGCATCGAAGCGGCAAATTTATCTAGCCATATCGCCCATTGCTTGACATTTTCTGCCCCTTAGCTTGCTGATAAAACCAAAGAAGCTTTTGGTATTTGGCATGTTTGATGTGTCGAACCGCCTGAGCTGTGTCCTGGTTATGGTTATGGTTATGATAATTTTTCTTGACTTTTTGGCTCGAAATCATTATTGTTATGACCTTCAAAAATGGGCAACATTTTGGATTTGGTCGATAAACTCAAGATTGTCATAAAATTCTTAAGAACAATTCCAATGATCAAGGCTTGCGATCGAGCTCTCATGGAGCAAGCGAAGGGCAGAAGCGCTGCATTCATTCTATGAATTTTCATGTCCCAAAAAATGCAGCAAACGATTTGTTGATGGAATGAAATTGGTACGGGGAATATTGGTAATTGAGGAGGTGTGAACTATGTCGAATGAGCAGCAGACTGGTGTGAAAACATACAAATTTAAGGCAGAGATCAAGCAGTTATTGGATATTTTAGCGCGATCGCTTTATACCAATCGCGAGGTGTTTGTACGTGAATTGGTTTCCAATGCTGCCGATGCATTAGATAAGGTGCGATTCGAGAGCATTCGAGGCACTGAGTTGTACCAACCTGAGCTGGAATTTGAGATTCGGATCGAATTGGATAAGGATAAGAAGACGTTTACGATTACCGACACAGGGATTGGGATGACCCGTGACGAGCTGATCAAAAATATTGGCACCATTGCCCATTCGGGCTCAGCGGAATTTTTAAAGCGGGTGGCTGAGAATGAGCAAGCTGGTCCGACGTTGATCGGTCAATTCGGAGTTGGTTTTTATTCGGTCTACATGGTGGCGGAAAATGTAGAGATTATCACCCGCTCATATTTGAAGGATGCCGAGGCGTGTCGCTGGAGCAGCGATGGGACTGGGAGTTATACCATTGAGCCAATCGATTCGGCGCAGCGAGGTACCCGCATCGTTGTGCATCTTCGCGATGATGCGGTCGAGTTTGCTGACAAATATCGCATTCAAAATGTGATCAAAAAATACTCCAACTTCGTGCCGTTTCCCATTAAGCTGGATGGAGAACAGATCAACAAAATTTCGGCCATCTGGCGCGAGCCAAAGACGGCTATAAAAGATGAGCAGTATCAGGAGTTCTATAAGTTCTTCGCCAATACAGAGGAACAGCCATTGAGCTGGCTCCACTTTTCCTCTGATGCGCCCATCCAAATGAGTGCCCTGCTGTTTTTCCCCAAGATCAATTACGAAATTATGGGATTCAGTCCCAGGGAACACGGGGTGAACCTGTTTGTCAAACGGATTCTTATCCAGACGGACAATAAAGATCTGTTGCCGCAATATCTTCGATTCGTCAAAGGGGTAGTGGATACCGAAGACCTGCCGCTGAATATCTCTCGAGAGACGCTTCAAGAGAACACCACGGTGATCAAGATTAGGAATTTGTTGATTAAGCGCATCCTGGGGCACTTGTCCGAAATGGCCAGCAACGAACCAGAGAAATACCGTGAGTTCTGGAATGAATTTGGCCGAATCCTCAAAGAAGGATATTTGGATTACCCCAACCGGGACAAAATTGCTGAGCTATTCCGGTTTAACTCTTCCATTCATGCCGATGAAAAAGAGCTCTGCTCATTGGATGATTATATCAGCCGAATGAAAGAAGGGCAGAAGGAGATCTATTATATTTCTGGGGCGAATCGGGATGCGATTGCTCGCGATCCGCATATCGAAATTTTTAAGCAGAAAGGCATTGAGCTGCTCTATCTTTACGATCCAATCGATGAGTTTGTCTTCTCGGGCATGGGCCAGTACAAAGAGAAACGATTGGTATCCGCGGACCAGGCCGATTTAAAAACGCTGGAAGAGATTAAGGTCGAGGCAACGTCTGAAGATAAAACCCGAGAGGAGCTCAAAAAGAAATCGCGCCGAGATCTGGAGAAATTATGCACTCGGATCAAGAATATTTTGGGCGATCGCATCGAGGAAGCGCGACTATCGGAGCGGCTGATCGAGAGCCCAGCGGTGCTGGTGTCCAAAGAGACGGGCATGTCCGCTCAAATGCAGAAGATCCTTCATGGGATTCAGAAGGACACTCCGCCGCTCAAGAAGATCATGGAGATCAATGGGGCGCATCCGCTCATCTTAAACCTCCTGGCGATCTTTAAAAATAACCCCAAGGATGACTATTTAAGTCGCGCCGTTGAGCAGCTTTTTTATAGTGTCCAATTGCAGGACGGATTCATCGCGGATCCGCATAGCATGGTCAGCGGGATCCAATCATTTTTGAAAGATGCCACAGAGTGGTATATGAAAGAGCATCAGATCCGCGCCGATGTCGAGCAAGGGGCTGACACATAGACATATCCTCGAACAGACACAGGGCAAAGTTGGTTTTTTCATTTATAGCTATGCGAACAAGATTGTCTGAAAAATGGATGCGCTTAAGAGGATGGTCACAAACTAGCGAGTTGAATAAGAAGTCTTAATCAATAGCTCAGTCACAAACTGGTAAGTTATTCAGGTTGGGGAAGGTTATTCTGGTCCCCTTCGGGGGACCAAAGATCCCTGCCCGATTCTATCGAACTCATCATGGCAATGAATTAAAAGCAGGTCATCAGTCCTGCTTTTCAGCTAATTTGCAAGGCACGCATTTTTGTGTATGGGGTACGGCTTCCAGTCGTTCCTTAGGGATCTCCTTGCCACACGAGATGCAGATGCCATAAGTTCCGTTCTCTATTCTTTCCAGCGCTTCTTCGATGTACATGAGGAACTTATTTTCGCGTGAGGCATGATAAAACCTTTTTTCCCGCTCCTGTTCATCCGTGCCATGATCGGCCATGTGGGTCGAATACGTTGTATCTTCGCCAAATTTCTCTTCGGAACTATTTTCTGAAACATCTTTGATATAGCCTAATTCCTCAAGGATTTCGTGCCGCTTTTCCAAGAGAAGCTGTTTGAAATAGGCAAGGTCTTCTTTAGTCATCTTCCACCCTCACAAAGATAATAACCACGGTGCCCCGAGCTGATATCCCATGCCGAAATAAGTTCCAAAAAAGCGCCCTAAATATAATACATAAAAACTCAATTGTCAAGCACTTTTTCCGGTGAGCTTACTAAATATTGTGAATGGCTATTCGTCAGTGACTAAATATTGATGGCCGTTTTTCGCTGAATTTTTTTGAGGTGCATCGATCCGATTCGCGTGTAGCGCGCGGCCATAATGGCTTTCATCATCGCCGTCCCATTTGAATTGGCCGCGCAGGTGCTTAGTCAATACGATTTGTTTTCATCGCAGCGAAAGCGAATAGTCTTTTTATTCATATCAAACAGCAGTTTTAAGGTTGAAAGCTGATCTGGCTGACACAGATGCTGCTGGGGAGGGCGCCGCCCAAGTGGCTTGGCCCATCCCAAATCGCTAGAAAGCCGTTCGAGTGATTTGGAACTGGCTGCCAGAATTTCTTCCCTCGGTGAAACGCCCACTAAGCCGGCTTGTTAAGCCTTTAGATGTCAAACGAATTCTCGGCATGCTACGGATCCGGGATGCGCATCCCCAGGCCAGCCAAGATGAGCACCTGATTACTGAACTCTATGCTCTCATTATCATGCCCCACCATGGTGTCACCTTTCTGCTGGTTCGTTTATGTCATCTGGTGAAATGAGCTGTTTTCGGCGAAATGGGGTGTTTGTTATGCGCTCATCGCAACACGATCGCTTTTTGTTTTTTGGTCCAATTTTCAAAGTCCAATCGAATCAAATAGACGCCGCTCGGCATGTGATTAGCGGTCCATTGGGCGGTGTGGATTCCATCTGATAGGTGCTCATCACATAGGGTTATCATTTCTTCTCCAAGCAAATTATAAATCTTTAATATCACGTGACCTGATGAAGGCAGCGCAAAGCGGATGTTGGTTGATTCATTAAATGGATTTGGAGACACGGGATAGAGGATAAACCTTTCTGGCGGAGAAACAATCGTTTTGACCTCTGAAGGTAACTGCGTTATATGGGTGCTATAAACCCCATTGCCATGCGTGCCGACTACTAACAAGCCATCCGACTGCCGGACATCGATCATATCGATGACCACATTTCCGATCGTTTCCGCACCTTCCGGCCGCCAGATAGTGTCCATGCTATCCAGACGAACAGTGGAGAATAATCCGATGCTGGTGCCGGCGAAAACCACTGGTTGTCCTTCGACATAGAGAATACTGAGCCAGCGCACCGAAGGCCCACTGCCAGAACCATCGGGGAATTGCTCTAAGTTCCCTGCCACGGGGGTCCAATGTTCCCCTGCATCCGTTGAGGCATAAATGCTGATAATGCTGTAATTGGGAAAAGCGACCAATAATTTATCTGGGTTGATGGGATCTACGGCGATGCAACCGATCGATGGGCTATAAGGGTAATAGGGAAAATTTTTGCCAGTGATTTCCCGAGGCTGTGGCTGGCCAACATGAGGGTCGTCTAATCTGAAAACTTTTGCCCCGGTGGACCATCCAAAGGTGGCGAAATAAAGTCGGCGCGGTTGTCCGGCGGACACTCCCAGTGCCGTAATGGTGCTGCCTGCGATGTGTTGCAGCCATTCCCAGTTGACATCCGTGGGAGTTGGCGGGAATTTGTAAGGGATCTGAGTGAGATCAGAGTTGCGCCAGAGCTGGTCGCCCAATGGAAGATACATGATCTTTGTATCGTGTGCATCCAGCAAAAATGGAGGTAACCATAAGGTTCCGGCAGAAACGCCTGCTGGGGTAATATCCGTCCAGCGAAGCGCACCAGTATGGAAATCAAAGCGCCAGACCGCGAAACTGCCTGCTTGCGTGGCGTAAAAATAGTCGCCGCCATCGGCAATGGCGGTAAAACCGCCGTCCATGGCGCCACCAAAAATAATCTCCCAGGGCTGATGAAGATCTAAAGATGTGGTGTAGAGAAAGGCGTTGTCCTGAGTTCCCCCCAAGATGGTTTCGTTGCCAGGGGTTGCATGATCGATGGCGATGGAGTAGAATTGAGTGGTGAGATAGCCGTTGTTTAATGATTGCCAGGAGATATGATATTCTCCAGATCGTGGATCCAGCTGTGGCTCGGCGAGGTTGTCCGAGGTCTTGAACACGCCACCGTCATTACCGACGAACATCACTTGGGGATTGGAGGGCAAGAAGGTAATCGCATGCTGATCCACATGAAAGTCGCTGTATGCGCCGATCAACTGGAAGGAGCGGCCGGCGTCCTTACTTCGATAAAGCCCCACAGTTCCCAAAAAGAGGACGTTTGGGTCATCCGGTTTTACTTTGACGATCATCATGTGGCCACCATAGGTGAGCAGGTCTCCACCCCAGGGCAAATTCGCCGTCAAATTCGTCCAGCCTACCCCATGTTCATATTTCCAAAGCTGGGTCTTCTGGCCGTCCAGGCAGGAGAAGAAATAGATGATATTTTCATTTGATGGCGCCACACCAATGGCGGTGCGCATGGTAATATTGGGCCAATCGGATGGGGAAATATGCTCCCAGGTCTGGCCATCTTCAGAACGGTACACCCCGTTATCTGGTCCAGCTCCGGCTACTGTAGCATAGCACGTTCCACCTGATGTGATGGCGATCTCCGTGTTTAGATAATTATCCCCGAAATATAAAACCCGTTCCCACGTTGCCCCGCCATCGATGCTTTTAAACAATCCATCGGAGGTGGCAGCGAAAATCCCATCCTCTCCAAAGGTGGCCAGACTAAACACATAATCGAACGGATCATTCGCCTGGGGGGTGCTGGAGATAGTAGCTGGTAGGACCGTCCAGTGATCGCCACCATCAACGGATTTGAAGATGCCATCGCCTCGGTAAAAGGCATCGCTCAAATTGGGGTGGGCGGCAGTTCCTCCACGAGGATAGCTTTCGCCCGTGCCATAATACCAAATATGTTCCCTTCCACGGGCGCGATTCTGCGCAATGCAGGAGACGCTATGTAGTTGATTCGGCGCCGTGGTTTTGCGCCATGACTGCCCACCATCTGTAGACTTCCACATGCCACCGGACACGCCACCAGCCAGAATCACATTTTCGTTGGTCACATCGATGGCCAGGGCTCTGGTTCTGCCACCAATATTGAAAGGTCCTCTGGCCATCCAACCACCCGTCAGTGGGGGATATTGTAGCTGAGATGAAGTGGCGAGCTGCTCCGCGAATTGTTGCTCAGCCATACCAGTTGGGATAGTATTCGTGGCTGGGTCGCGAAGCCGAAACCATTCATATCGTTTTCGGGCCAATGGATCTTCGAATGTTCCTTCTGCTGCACCTATCATCGAAACGGATGGATAAGGTGAAAACCCTTCAAAGAAGTTAAACAACCGGATGGCAACAGCTACGAGAATTAAATTGAAACTCCGGCTGCAACAAACATCGACCGTTTCATTGGAATTCCTCCCTTACTTTTTTGTTATAGAGATCAAGAAATGAGCATTTCGTGCCATTGCGATCCATTCGCCAGATGGCAGACAAATCGAAAAATCATTTTGCCTAAATTTATAGACCTCGGCAAGGATTGTTCTCCCTTGAGCGTCACTGGTTGAGCTATAGCCTTGATCCGTGCCACCAAAGCTTACATCTCGCAAACTTTTGTTGCTGGATACGCTTGTTTGGTCAACCCTGGGATAGCGAACGATTCAGAATGTCCATTTGCTCCGTTCTGAGAGAGATGTCTTTGCTACGAATGCATGAGTGGCCCCTATCGCGCCATTTCTGTTACTGAGCGAACTCATAATGGATACTGGTGATGCGACCTCGCCAATAGGGCTTTGGTCCCTCGGGCAGGATCCACGCCACTTCGCCTTCGATCGGAACACGCATGCCACCGCGCAGCTGATAATCGCTCCAGCGACCTTCCCAGGGGGTTGGAATCACGGTCCCCTTGCTGGCTCGCCCCCTTGCCTCGGCGCGAACGGACGCGATAGAGCCATCGCTATTGAACCGAAACAGCATGGTGAGCATGATTCCACCATCCTCCAGCGTGGCATGGGCGGAGCTATCGTCCAATGCCTCCCAGCGCACGCCCTGACTGGGCAGCAATGCCGTCGGATACCAGGCGCTCTCGGCAAAAAATCGCATCAGCTCCCCCTGTGCCACTTCCGGCGTGTTGCGCATCTCCATAACGGTGATCAAGCCAAATAACGAGGCATGAAGAATCCCCTCGCCAGCGACATACGCATCATGCACCCGCACGGTCAATCCTGGCATCATCCTAATGCGAGCATCCCAATCGAAGCCAGGCCGGTGAGTGATCACGCGTTGAGTGGAGCTGAACGGCCGCCATAGTTCGCCCGTGTCGCTCATGTTGAACGTCCCCTCATGTGCCACGCTCACCGCCTGGATCATGGGCTGGCCCGGGGTCAGCACTGCCCGAAAATACCGCTGCACCGGGGCCGGCAACTCTTCCAATTCGTTCAGATCAAAAACAGTCGGGGCAACTGGCACACGGGACGCCTCCAATCGGGCGCGCAACTCCCTCGTGCCGCTTTTCCACCTCGCTATGCCATAAACAATAGCAATGCTGGCACCCAGGCCGAGCACCAGAACAATGAGCAATAAGATTTTCCACCACATGAAACTTCTCACTTTTTGATGTTCATGAATAAGCCGCGCGAGTGGGGCTGTTAAATTGGCCTCAACCCCGGCGAAAGGAATTAAAAATGGATGATGGATTTGCTCTCCTCAGCGATGTCAATAGAAATCTTTTTTTCAAAAATAGACATCAAGACATGAGTTGCTATTTTCCTTGTTGGTGAAATTTTAAATGGAATAGTGGATTCCGCGAAAAGAAAGAGGCAACCCGTTTAAGGCAATTTTCCATCAGTTCAAAATTCAATTATCCCCTTTGCTTGAATATAAAGAACAATTTTATCTATTGTGCTTTTGACAATATAGGGGCTACTTCCCAAACCGCAAAAACCCAAATTTCCACGGCAAATGAAACGCCATCCGTCCGGTGGGGCTCCAGGCATAGTGCTCTGGTTTGCCCTTTTGTGGCGAATCGATGCGATAGAAATTGACCCGCCAGGTATCGCCCGGCTGTGGCGGAATGTTCGGCGCACCAAACAATTCATCTAATGGAATCGCATACTCGGCTGTCCAGTGCTTGCCTCTCCCCGGCACATTTTTTTCACCTTCGATCCACACTGCGGTCTGCAATTTTTCTAAATGCCATTGCGGCTGTGCGACAAATTTTCCGTAAGCATTTTCTGGCGTGCGGCCATTCAGCACATTGGCATCGTAAACCACATTGTTGGGGCTAAGATTGATTTCATAATATTGATGCTTCGTATCCGCCGGGTTCAGAAACACTTCGATGCACTCTTCATCGTAAATCGGGCCATCGCGCTCGGTGATCGTGCCCCAGATGTAATCATCTTCACAATAAAATCCAACATACAGGTAGTTGTCGCTGTACAACAGACGGACATCAGTGTTAAATCGGCCCGGCTGGCCCGTAATGGCATTCACCAATGGCACGGCCAGGGCCTGTTTCCAGTTGGGATGATCCAGCTTACCAGTGATCTGAAAATCCTGATCGATTTTTTGGCAGACATAGAGCGGCAGAATTTCACCTTGCGGTTGAGTCATATCGAGCACCATTCCTTTCCTGTGATATTGAATTTCCAATCGGCGGCTGCCGACCTCGGCGTTCAAAAACGGGCCGCGGAACAGCTTGTAGTCGGCAAAATCAATGGGCGTGCCATTTAGCCTTCGGGCGCCATTATACTGAAACGTCATCACATCGCCCGCCGAAGTGGTGTAGCTCACCATCAGCGTTTTATCGAACGTATCATGAACCAGCGTGTTTGTTAGAATCTGCTTTTTAAATGCTTCGAAAGACGAATATTCTTCCTCCTGTGCGACTTCAACGACACAGCCGTTTTTCAGATCATAACTGCGCAGGCGAAAGCAATCGGCCTCCTCGATCCATTCATAAGGCTTCAATGGAAAATAGGCGATGAAGGTTTTGCCCCCATGGCAGAAGATCCAGCCCGAAGGATCGACCTCTCGTCTGGTAAGATCCTTGGGAAAGAAGCCGTCGATATGGGCATATTTTTCGCCCGGAGGAATATTGTACAAAACGATCAATGCGTTTTTATGTTGAAAGGTTTGCTCATAAGGCGAAGTCGCCGACCATTTATTTTCGCTGCTGTAATAGGTATGGGCCCGAGAGACCTCGTCGAAGGCGAACTTCATTTCCTCGGGGAAGAACATCCCCAGGTCCGGGGCGCCGATATAGGGGTGAACAGTGAAAATGCGCATGTAGGGGCTATCGGTCACGTAGGTCACGTCCCAGGTGTGCTGCTGGATCGGCTGCAAAATGCCGCCCATCATGGAGCCGAGCGCGTAATCTTTGGTCATGTAAGTGTACTTGTACACGGGCGGGTTGCGTTGATCGCCCAATCGGATGATGTTGCGCACCCGCTTGGTCTCGGTATGAACGTAGGGCTGGCTTCTATCGGTAGCGATCTGGTACAGTATTTCTGGCAGCTCGAAATCGCTCAGCGCGGCGGCTAATAGGGTATAATTGAAACGCGGCGTTAAAGTGCCGAACAGCAGCCAGGCCCAGTATGTCATCTCCGAATCTTTGTGCCGCGGGGTGATCACCCGATCGGGATAGTCGCGGCTGTGCGCACCAACATAGATGCCATCGAGATGCTCGACGGCGAAATCGGCGATCAGCCAGTGGAGCATGATTTTCGCATTTTGTTTCATGATCGGATCGGCGGCAAACTGGTACAGGCCGAACATCGGCGCCAGGAACACTGCCATGTAGGTGGGCGAATCGAACTCGCCCTGGCCGATGGTGGTCGTGGTTTTCATCCAATAATCGAACCAGCCCTGGGCTTCGTTCATGTTGTCGGTGGCGGATTTACCATTGTACCATTTATTGGCGGGCAGATCGGAAAAGGTCTGGGCCGCCAGATAGAGGCCTGTGTAGTACATGGTCAGATGGTTCTCGGTATCGCCCCGGTAGAATTTGCCGCTGCCGATGAAATCCCGCACCTGATTTTTGAGCGAAGGCGGCATGTATTCCTGCGCTGCCAGATAGCCGATCATCAGTTGATAGAAGGTGAACATCCCGGCTGGCACGTTCTGGCTTTTCTTTAGCGTTCGCTCGAACATCGCCAGGCCCTGGGCGCGGGTCTGTTCATGCCGGATTTTTGCCCCTGCGATGATAAAATTATCGATCCCAACAGTATCGGCCCAGGCCAGCACCTGCTGGACGCGGTTTTGATAGCCAGTGTCTATTGCGAACGAAGCAGAAACCTCCCAGATGAAAAAGGTAACGATCAACGATAATGATTTGAGCAAAATTTTCATGATGAGCGATCCTTGATTGGTTGTTCTCGAGCTTCTAATTTGGTCTCCCACAGAAATGATGTCCCACAGAAATGAAACTGACAATTCTTTGGTCTCAGAATTTATCATTTTTTCTGTGACCTTTCATTTCTGAGACCAATTATTTTTAAATTCCATTTCTGTGGCATTCCATTTCTGTGGTCATAAATGTTTTTGGACTCAGAATTGAAAGGTCTCAGAATTTAATTTTATCACTGGTTTTTCTGTGGCCATTCATTTCTGAGACCAATTATTTTTAAATTCCATTTCTGTGGCGTTCCATTTCTGTGGTCATAAATTTTTTGATCTCAGAATTGAAAGGCCTCAGAATTTATCATTTTCTCTGTGACCTTTCATTTCTAATACCAAGGAATATTTTTGTGGCAGTTCTGTTTTTGTGTCCCTATTTTTTTCCCTCCAGAGCCGCCAGTTGGCGGCTTGATCTTCGGCGGAATGGTCTCCCACAGAAGTGATGTCCCACAGAAATGAAACCGACAATTTTTTGGTCACAGAATTGAAAGGCCTCAGAATTTAATTTTATCTTTAAACAGTTTCAACCCTATCAAAGCTTTTGAACCTTTGAAAAGGTATCAAAATCAATTGCCCATTTACCCAATCACCCAATTACCCAATCACCGAATCACCAGATCCCACACCTGGCTGGTCTCCAATCCAATGAACCGCCAATTGGCGCCACCATCCTCGCTGAGCCACAGCCCATCGTTCAACGTGCCAGCATAAATAGTATTTTGATCCGTGGGATCGACCAGCAGCGCGTGGATGTCCAGCACCCGCAGGCCATTGTTGATCGCCTGCCAGTTTCCGCCTCCATCTATGCTCTTAAAAATTCCCCCCTGAAACGTGCCCGCATAAATTACATCTGGATTCTGGGGAGCGAAAGCCAGCGCATAGACCGTGAGATGGGTCATGCCGTTGATTTTTTGTCCCCAGGTTTTGCCGTAATCTTCGGAGATAAAAACGCCATCGTCTTCGGTGCCAGCCGCCAGCCGATTGGGCTGAGCTGGATGCTGCACCAGCGTGCGGATGCCGAGCCCCAATAATCCGATCGGTTCCCAGTGTTCTCCCGCATCCCGGCTGCGATGGACGCCCGCTTCGGTGGCGCAAAATAGCAATTGATGATCCTGTGAGTCGATGATGACCGTGGGCGTGAAGGTGCTGGCCAATCCTTTGTTTTTCTCTGCCCAACTTTGGCCGCCATCGGTGGTCTTAAAAATGCCGTAGGCCGTGGCGGCATAGACAATATTGGGATCAGTGGGATCGATGGCGGTTTTGAGGCATTCGGTGATATTCCAGCCCGTGGTGATGGTCCAGTTCGTGCCGCCATCGTCGGATTTTAAGACGCCATTGCCGCAGGAGAGATAGAACAGCGGTCGGTTGTTCTGTTGGGCGATGGAAACGGAAAAGCATTTGGTGTATTTCCAGCCATAATGGTTCCAGCTCTTGCCCTTGTTGCTGGTGGCGAACAGGCCCACGGTGGGATTATCCTTGTTCTGTAGCCGAAAAACTTTGGTGCTACGGGTGACCACGTACAGCGTGCCTGGCAAACCCTTCCGAAGGTTGTTAACCTTCGCAGAGGTAGCTGGCCCTGCCAAAAGCCAGGAAAAATGAAGATCAGTTGATAGGATTAATGCCAGAAAAATGAGAAGATATTTTTTCATGCTCCCTCCATATATTACCCTTGCGCAGGTTCAAAAATTTTGCCCAGGCATCATTTGATCATTTAACTTGACATTCTGAAAAATCTTTGTATATTCAAGATATGAAAATAATCGCTTTGAAGCAAGGGAATTTTCCCCAAGAATCTTTGCTATTGATTTTTCGACTTAAAATTTTTATAATATCAAACTCTGTCGGCTGACTAAAAAGCTCAGTAATTTTATTAAATCTCCAATGCGGCGGCTGAGGCTGCAATGGCAACCAAAAAAATCATCAGCATCATGTTATCATGTTGAGCGGGAGGGTAATGTGATGATCCTGAAATTTGCGGGAGAACTAAAGACGATATGAAGCCCATTCGCCTGACGAAACATGCCAAAGAACAGTGCATTGACGTGGCGCGACAGAATCAGAGGTAAACAAAGCGATTCGTGACGGTACTCATCGGCCAGCTAAGTCTGGCAGAATACAATATTGGTTTAATTTTGATTACAATGATTTTTGGCAGGGTAACTTCTATGCGATTAAACAGGTCGCACCTGTAATAAAAGAAGAGCAGGAAGAAATAGTGGTCATTACTGTTTATACTTTTTATTTTTAATCGGAGAACAATTGTATGAAAATAAGCTATGACTCAGAAATAGATGCCCTCTATATTCGTCTGATTGAGGGCAAACACGAATGTCGCACTGTTCGTTTGAATGAAGAAATTGCCCTGAATATCGGACCTGGCGAAACCCTGGTTGGCATTGAAATACTCGACGCCAAACAGGTGCTTGGTAAAGGGATATTGCCAGCCGTTAAGCTGGAAAATGTTCAATTGGCCGAAGCTATTTAAAATAACCTTGTTCTGAAACTGCACCTCTGGCACAAATGTTGAATGACGAAATATCATTCAACTGGAGCTAACAAGGTTCAATCGTATTGATTCCACCATCTGGCGCGATGTTTTCAATACAAATTATCAACATGAAAAATAAGCTAATTATTAATGAGCCTCTGTTTGAAAAACTTCAGCATGAGGAATGAAAACTGAAAGGAGGGCTGACGCTCAAAAATAATATAAAGTCATCTTTGATCCCCAGGAAGAAGGCGGCTACACGGTAACCGTTCCCGCCTTACCAGGCTGTATCTCCGAGGGCGATACGCATGATGAAGTGCTGGCAAATATTAAAGAGACGATAGCGCTTTATCTGGAAAGCCTGCAAGCAGACGGCCTTCCCATCCCAGATGAAAATCATCTCATCGTTGAAATCGAGGCGCCCTATGCCCAGACTGCCGTCGCTTAATAGCTGAGAAATTATCAATGCTCTTAAAAAGGCTGGTTTTATTGAGCACAGACAAGAGGAAGTCACAAAATCTTCAAGAATGGCCGCCGGCGCGTTACTGTTCCGATTCATTCGCGGGACCTAAAGAAAGGCACTGTGTTCAGTATTATCGAACTGGTTGAATTGACCATCGAACAATTTCTTGAGCTTTTGAAGTGAATAAAATTGTGTAACTATTCACCGCAGAGGTCGCAGAGAGAAGCCTTTCAGGGAAAAGAAAAAGAGTGCCCAGCGACTTCACTGCTCGCCAGAGGCGAATCTCCGCTAACTCGCGGACGATTCTCGGCGGTTAAAAATGTAGTTGAATAGGAACAAAATTTTTATAATATCACTAACTATCGGATGATTCAAAAACCCGGGCATTTCGATCAATCTCTCATCAGAAAAAAGAAAAGAGATCGCCATGGCGAATAAGACCATCCTCAATATTGTTCACATATCTCCGTTGGGTTGTTTCGATCCGTGGGATAAGGATTAATAAAATTTATCCCAACGGAAAGATGAAACCAACGGATCATGCAAAATCTCAAATTGCAAACTACAAATATCAAATGAATTCCAAATCGCAACACCCAAATTCCAAACAACATCACGGCTGATGATAACCCAGCTTTTGCTCATTGGAATTTTGTATTTGAGCTTTATCACGCCATTTGGCGGACAGGTTTGGAGTTTGTTGTCTGTTTTTTGAAATTTCTTGATCCGTTGGGTTGTTTCTATCCGTGGGAAAAAATAGTTCTTGAGTTAGTCAATTATCTTGAGACTTTGATCATGAAAAAATCAATTATCCTCTTATTATCGCTATGCTTCGTCTCATCCCTTTTCTCCCAATCCATCACATGGACCGACATCACCTCCCAATTCGCTGTGCCAGAAGGGGTCAAAATTTTCCAGGGGGATCGTCCCTCGCCGGCGTTGAAAGCCTGGTATCTGGATGTGGATGTGACGAACAAAAACCTTGCGGTGCGATCGTATCTTTCGAGCATCCCATCGGGCAAGGAAGGGGTGGCGCCATTTTGCCAGCGAGTCGGCGCCATCGCGGCCGTGAACGGAGGCTATTTCGATGTGAACGGTACCACCTCATACTCAGCGGTGGTCTATCCCGGAGAAGTGCTGGCGCAGAACCTGGGCACCATCTATCGCAGCGGCGTGGCCTATCCAGTGACCCGCAGCTTTTTTGGCATGACGACGGAACGGGCGCTCTCGGTAGATTGGATTTACCATTTCGGCAGTCGGGTGGAGGATATTTACATTTTCGATCAACCAACGCCAAATGCCCCGGGGCAGCCAGCGCCCATCCCGCAGAAAATGCAGGGCCGGCCTTATGAGAAGCTGCTCACGGGTATCGGTGGAGGGCCGACGCTGGTGAAAAACGGGGCCGTTGCCATTTCGCACGATGAAGAGGTGTTCTGGGATTCAGGCATCGGGTATGCCACGGCGAATCCGAGAACTGCGGTGGGCATTACTTCGGCCAATCACACCATTCTGCTGGTGGTGGATGGGCGGCAGACGGCCAGCCAGGGCGTTACCCTGCCGGAGCTGGCCCAGATGCTGCTGGATCTGGGCTGCGTGGAGGCGATGAACCTGGACGGCGGTGGCTCCACCCAGATGGCCGTGGGACAGCAACTGATCAATCGGCCGGAGGGCGGCACTTACATGAGACCAGTGTCTACGATTCTGGCCGTGGTGCCTGCGGATTCGCTGGCGTTTCCCAGGACGATCTATTATGAAAAGATCATCGACACCGCGGACCCGGCCTGCCGGTTGGTGGGCCTGGGCTGGTTTCCCTCGGCCAATGCTGGTTATTGGGGCAGCACCGCAGCCATGCTGAACAATATTGGCCCCGGCGATCGTTACGCGCGATTTCAATTGGATGTTGAAAAGCCAGCGCAGTACGAGTTGTTTGCCTGGTGGGTGGCCGCGTCCAATCGCTGCAAAAATACGCCGTTCATTGTGGTTCACGCCAACGGCAGCGATACGGTGCGCCTGGATCAAACGATCAATGGCTCGAAATGGAACCGCATTGGCAGCTATTACCTATCTGGCGATTCCAGCGAGGCCATCGTCATCTCCAATGCCGGGACGGTCGGGACCTATATCGTGGCGGACGCAGTGCGGATCATCTCCTACGATCCAAATACCGCCAGCGCCGTTGCACCGAGCCCAGAAATTCATCGACCCAATGATTTCCTGCTCATCACCAGCTATCCCAATCCGTTTAACTCGATCGCGATCATTCGGTTCTGGCTGAGCCAGCCATGTCCTATTTATGTGACTGTGCATAATCTGCATGGCCAAATCGTACGGGATCTGGTTGATGAGCCGCGATCGGCTGGCTGGCATGAGCTGGTGTTCGAGGCCAAAAATTTAGCCACCGGCCTCTATTTCTGCCGGGTAGCTGCTGGAAAGTCCACATCTCTGGTGAAAATGATGCTGATCCGGTAACAAGGATGGATGACCTGATCGAAATGGTATCGATCCGGCCAACATCGAATGATCGCCTGTTTGCTGACGCCGATCACTTGTTCGAAAGAATAGGCATGATGAGGATAAGCCGCTCTGGAGCAATTTCTTGGCCTCAATATATCTCCCCCTCAGTGTAGAATGTTCCGAATGAAGTTGCGCCAATCTTGGATCAATTCCATGCAGCGCATGAAATCGATCCATTGCGTTTGTTTCGACCAGTTAACTGTGAAATTTCTGAATGAATTTCGAACAGGTGCGCAAGGAATGCTCACAGAGCCTCTCAACCCGATCATATCTTTCATGATTGCGCCCGCGCTGGTGAATAATTCAAATCAATTCTCCTATATCCATCTATCAGACATCGCGCCGTGCCAAAATCGTTCAGCGATCGGCTGTTTTAGGGCTGCTCGACTGGTTTCAAGATAGGTGAAAGCCAATCTTTTTTGATGCCATGGAATTCACGGATTGCAGCTGAAAAACATGCGTAGAACAATATAGCATTTTACGATCATCGGCATGGAAATTGCAAGTATTCGGATGATTATTGCTGAAACGGAGCATTAAGCGCGTGAATTTTCGGCAGGGAAAAGATGCTGCATGGGGAAAAGAATTTTCACCAGGGACCAGAAATGGATTGGCCGGCCTAATTTTGTCCACTGGGGCTTGCTGGAAAGCCACAATTGAATTGCATCCGAATGGTTTTCCAAGGCTTCAGCACCGGATATCATTGGCACGAGATTGACATCGCAATGCCAGGGATCGCCATGCTTGCGACATTCGGAACCGGATCTTCAAGCATCGATTGGGGATGCTGAGAGAAGTCGTTTCGCTGGCTATTTGGAAGGAATGTCGTAGGTTTAATGGCCAAAAACGGTTAGCGGACGCCATGGTTAGCTATTCACTGAATGAGGGGGTGAGCAACAGCGGGATTTTTAGGGGACAAGTAGCAAAATTCTCAGATTGATGGCCGGAATGAAATTCAGATGAAAGCTTTTGGCCCATGGGCTGATTTCGAGATGTGTGGCAGCCCCCTTATGGAGAAAATGCTCGCCATGAAATAATCCCCACAAAAATGGGGATCGTCAGCATTCCAGCATGAATCGGCTCGAAAGCAAGTCATTTTAAGCATCATCGCGAAGTGAACTGGGTTTAGAAATCCCGAGGTCTCTTTCGGTGTGGATGGAAGCTATGGTTTTGATCCAGTCACATGGTCAGAATTCAGCCAGGGGGTGATGGATCCGCCGGAAAGGGTTTGGTGTATCGATAAAAAGCATCTTTGATTGGAGCGATCGATCCCCAACAACGAAACGAAGGTATGAGGACGATAGCATTCAGGCCAAGCAGCTGGCTGTCGATTCCAAAATTGTAATCGTTGTAAAGATGATTTCTGAATATATAGCCGAAAATGACTTGATTTTTCGAGATTGATTCTTTACTTTGAAGTAGCCTTTTGGGGGAGCATGCTGCTCAGTGGATCTCTCCGCATGATTAAAGATGTAAACTATGTCGAAGCGGAAGGCAGGTGTCTCCTGCCTGGCGAACGGGGTGGGGGATCAAGGCAATTCGCATGTATTCGGTTGAAAAGGCGAATCGACATCAATCGTCAACAGGGGCATTGCAACAGCAGGTGGAAGCATGAATTGGCAACGGGCACGACAACGACAGATGGTGATGTATGCAATCGTGGTAATTTTGATTATCGGATCAAATGGGATTATCTTTCCGCAAACCGTGATCAACGGTAAGATTTCTGGCCACATCTATAATGCCTCTCATGAGCCTCTAGCCAAAGTTGAAGTTCGCGCCATTGCCTTTACTGGCCCTTATTTTCAGCGCATCAGCTATTCGGCAGAAGACGGCAGCTACGAAATCGATCAATTGCCAGTTGGGCAATATTACCTCCGGGTTCAGAACAAAGCGGGCTATGTGAATTGCTATTACAAAAATGCTCTGGAGAAATCCGAAGCGACCCTAATCAAAATCAACAACAATCAACATGTGACCGGCATTGATTTTTATCTGGAGCGAGGGGGATTTATCTCGGGCCGCATTTTTGATGCGACTGGTCAGCCATTGACCCAGAACTGCAGTATTGGATTTTTTGAAGCGGGCACCTACAGTCAGCGCGGCTTTATTGATGGGAAACCGGACGGCAGTTATATCAGCTCGGCCTTGCCAGCAGGCCCCCACATCGTGAAGGCCTCGGCGCTACCGAGCGGACACGTGATTACCTATTATCCCCAGGTCAGCACCCAGGATAGTGCGCAGGCGATCCAGGTGACCGTTGGGGACACTATTTCCAATATTGACTTTTATTTGAAAAAGGGTGGGGCAATCGCTGGGCTGGTGCTGGGCGATGAGCCGGACCGCCCCCCAGTGGCGAACGCTTGGGTGGTGGTCAGCAATTGGCAGAATGGGGAGTGGAGCTCAGAATGCTTTAGCAACTCGGGAGGATATTACTGCGCCGCTGGCCTTCGACCGGGGACCTATCGCGTCTATGTTTATAGTGTGGATCCCCTGCGCTATCATAACGAATACTATCAGAATGCGATTGCGCCTCAGGAAGCAAAGCCGGTCGTGGTCAAGGACCAAGATACAACATGGAGTATCAATTTCAGCCTCAAGCCGGTGCGACGCGTGATGGTCAACAACGATTTTATCGAGGTGGCGGTAAGCGATCGCTATCCTGGCACCAATTTCACACTCGGCATCACTGGGGGACTACCGAACACGCCGTACGATGACAATAAACCGATCCTATTTGGCCATCCCAATCCCTATACGTCGTTTACCACGCTATTGATCGATGGCAAGGAACTCGTTTATGGTTCTCAGGAGGGGAAATTAATAGATGATCCCTACATCTCCAGTAATAGAAAAAGCATTGAACGGAGCTGGGGCTACGAAAATATCGTAGTGAAACAGAAAGTGTCGCTGGTGGTCAGCGAATGGTCCGAGACCAAATTTGAAGATACTGCCCAGCTCCAATATATCATTATCAATAACGATAACGTGGAGCATCGGGTGGGCATTCGGGTGTTGTTCGACACCATGTTGGGCCAAAACGATAGTGCACTGATTCGGACCTCCAATTTTCCTTTTACTGGATTTGAACAAGATTTTTACACCCCGCATATCCCGAACTGGTGGATAGCCATTGAGGGAGAGCAACGGAAAGTGCTTTTTTCGGCACAGGGCACGATCAAAGGGTATGGGGCTACGCCACCAGATCGGTTTGTGATTGCGAACTGGAGCAATATTTTCAAAACCAAATGGCATTACAGCACCAATGGGGAGCTGGGGATCGTCCATGATAGTGCTGTCGCCCTGTGGTGGCAGCCGGTCACCGTGCCGCCCGGCAAAGTTCATATTGTGTGCACCTATATTGGGTTAGGAGAGATGTTCCCTGACAAAGTGCCGCCGCATACGGAGAACCATCTCCCGGCACCCGAGGCGAGAAATGTCCCGCTCAATACCAATATTCAAGTCGATGTGGTGGACGACTACATGGGAGTCGACAGCACGTCGCTTGAAATGGAAGTGAATGGCAAGCCAGTGGCGGCTAAAATTACTGGAACGATTGAGCGCTATACGCTGACCTATGACCCACCACAAAATTTTCAATATAACCAAACGATTGCCGTGGTCATTCGGGCGGCCGATCTGGCTTTTACGCCGAATGTGATGAAGCCAGATTCCTATCGCTTTTATATCCAGCGGGATACCGTGCCGCCGCAGATTGTTGACTTGTATCCCCACCATCGCGAGCGACAAGTCCCATCAGATACCAGCCTCAGTTTCACGGTGACAGACCAGCAATCTGGGGTGAATAAAGATTCATTACAGATCTTGATCAATGGGAATCCTGTGGTTCCCGAGGTAATCGGGACGCCGGCATCCTATTCAGTTCGATATCGGTTTCAGCCGCCGTTCCGAGAGATGGACTCGGTGTGGGTAAAAATCCATGCGGCGGATCTGGTAAGCCCGACCAATTCAAGGGATTCCAGCTTTTATTTTATTGTTGCGCGCGATTCCCTGCCGCCATGGGTGAAATATTATGCCCCATTGCACGAGTCACAACAGGTCCCACCAGATACCGCCATCGTCATCGAGCTGGTGGATGATTTTGCGGGGGTGGATCGCAGCTCGATCCAATTGACACTGAATGATACGAAGGTGCCTGTGGAGGTGACAGGCGATTCCAGCGATTATTGGATCAGATATCGGCCGGCCAAACGATTTCGCTATAATGACAGCCTGCATGTGGTACTTGAAGCGCGCGATCGGGCGCGAATGCCCAATATCATGAGGCCATTCGAGTTTTGGTTCAAAACCGAAATAGACACGCAGCCGCCAATCATTATGGCGTTAGCCCCAGCCATGGAAGATACGAATGTGAATCCGACCCCTCTGGTTCGCGCCAGTGCCACCGATGATCGGGCTGGGGTTGATGTAAGCTCGTTGAAGATGTGGATCAATGGTCGAGCAGTCGAATTTCACACCATTGGTCAGGGCAACAACTATCAGATTAGCTATCAATTCACTCAGCCGCAAAATTACTTAGAATGGATTGAGGTCAAAATCTTTGCCCAGGACCTGAGTGATCCACCCAATGCAGCCGATACTTGCCGATATCAGTTTCGGATCATGCGAGAAAAGGATTTGACCCCTCCATACGTCACGTTGTATCAACCGAGCAATGGCGCTACCGAAGTGCCAATCGATTGTTCGATTTCGTTCCATATTCGAGATGATCTCAGCGGCGTGGATAGCGCGTCGATTCTGGTGCGGGTCAATGGCCAATTGGTGAGCCGAACCATCCGTGGCTCCGTTCTGGACTATTTGGTCGAGCATCGGCCAAAATATCCTTTTCAATATGGTCAGCATGTGCGGGTGGAAGTAGATGCCCAGGATCTGGCGAAGGATGCTCCGAATGTGATGAAGACGGATAGTTGTACCTTTACCACGATGTATGATCGGCTGCCGCCCGAAATCGTCTGGATCAAGCCTGGACATCCCGGATCCCATATTCCCCTGGATGCCGAATTTGAGGCGGTCATTCAAGATCAACATACGGGTGTGGATTTGGGCTCATTGAAATTCTCATTTCAAGGACAAGTCGTCATTCCAGACATCGTTGGAGATTCGAGCAGCTATCGTTGGCATTATCGGCCAGATCGACCGTTTTTGTACAACCAGCGGCTGGAATGGGTGATTTCTGGCACTGATTTGGCGAGGCCGGCCAATCGGATTCAGGACAGCACATTCGTTTTTTATACCACCGAGGATCACGCGCCGCCCTATGTGACCCTCCGCGTGCCTGAGCCTGATTCGCGAGGCGTGGACTTTACCCCTGAGATCTTGGTGGAAATCCAAGATGATGTTGCCGGGGTTGCGAAAGACTCAATTCGAATGACGGTGATGGGCAATCCGGTTGCCCCGACCATTGTTGGCTCGCCCCAGGCATACCGGGTCAGCCACACCGATCCGGTGGGATTTCGGCCCGGGCAGCGCGTAGACATCACCATTGATGCAGCAGATCTTTCACATCCCAGCAATCGGATGAGCCAAGATCGGTTTAGTTTTTACATTAAAGATGTCTACCCAGATTTGCTGATCAGCTCTTTCACCTTGAGCGAAAAGAGGACCATGGTTCATCAGCCAGTAAAACTGGCTGCCATTATTGAATGGAATACAGCGCCAATTCATGATCCAGTTTCCATCACGATTTGGGATAACGAGCGCATTTTATGCGATACGACCTATCTAGTGTATGGCTTTCCCGGCAATTTTGAAATCCAGCGTACGCTTAATTTTAACAATCGGGCGCTGCATCAGATCAAATTGGTGGTAGATCCCAATAATCTGATCGAAGAATCGAATGAAAAGAACAATCAAGCTGTGTTGACCATCGATGTGTATGAGGGCGAGCTGGTGGTTCGACCAAATCCATTTACGCCAAACAATGATGGCTTTAATGATCGGGTGAGTTTCAATTTCGAGAAGTTAGGGGTGATTCATCCAATACTCAAGCTGTTTGATGTTTCTGGTCGAATGATCAAGACTACCAGCGTGAGCCAGGGATATGAATTTCTCTGGGATGGGAGTGATCGCTATGGGAATCAGGCGCAGCCGGGGGTCTATCTATATTTGATCGAGGATCAAGACCGAATTATTGCCCATGGCTATGTGGTGTTGGCGCGATAATCAATGGAACAAGATGATAAGGTTTATTTTTGGTCGGCATTGCTGGGATCAATGGCGAATGGCTGAAGCAGATCTTGATTCAGGATGAATCGCGCTGGTACCAGAAGCTACATTCAAACAGATTGATGGTGCGCCAAGGGGGGAAAAGATGATGCAAATTCACATAGGTTTATTTGGAGTTGACCACAATATCGGGGAGGCGAATACGTTGTTAGCGTTTTGGGCGATGAAAAGCAAGCGAATCATCAGATTGGCCAGTTGGATTGTGGTGATGATCGGCCTATTTCAATTGTTGATCCTATCAGAGATCTCAGCCCAAAACCTGATCGCTGGCGATCCATCCGACAGCTATGATACCGAGACATTGTTTATCAATCCAGCGGTCGTTGCGTTTCATCGTCCGCAGGTAATGGTGGGTATGAAGGTTTACCAATTTGGATTTTTAAAAAGCAATGATTGGAGCCTGCGCAGTAGCTATCTCAGTTTTTCGCTGCCAGAGGAATCATGGCGATGGTTCAGCCTGGCGGTGACGGGACAAAATTTTGCAGCGCCGTTGTACAGCCAGACAAATATCTCGTTATTATTGGCCAAACAGCCATTCAAACGGATAGCGATCGGACTGAAATATAATTTGTTCGCCAAAGCATATCATCGGAAAGAATTCGATATGGTGGATCCTGGCGATCCGGTATTTGCGAATGGAACGACCAAATTTGCCCAAAGCTTTGGTGTCGGGGTGATTGTTTTCCCGTGGTCTTTGCTTTCTGTGGGATTTTCTTGTGATCACATCAATCGCCCGGATGTCTCGTTGTATCTGGACCAATATCAGCAGCCGCGGGTCTATGACTGGGGCGTGGGATATTCATGGCGATGGTTCACCAGTTCATTATACTTTAATTTTATGCAGGGACATTGGCAAACCAATTGGGCGTTGGAAGTCCGGCCAGCAGAATTTTCCACTATAAAATTGGGATTTGTTCAGCAGGCCGCCAAATTCACTGCTCGGTTAAAATTATCATCCCGGTTGACCTTGAATTATGCTTTTGATTATCCCCTTTATGAGATCAATCGATTAAGCAACGGCAGCCATCAGGTTGGTTTCGTATATGAGTTGAGCCATGATGAAAAGACCACTCAGTTGCTGCGAAGCAGATATGATCAGGGCCATTTTCCGCAATTTGATATCGAGTCACAATTTTTTGTGAAGATTGAAACGGATAAACTGGAGATTCTCTCCCAGCAGATCCGTCGCCATGTGGACGATGATGTCCCAACCAGCGCGCTCAACAATCTGAACGAAGTCGAGCTGGTGATAAATGATTCATTGGTGGAGACATCGAACATCTACCAACATGGCGGAGCAATGAATCAACAGTTGCCAGCATTGTCGACGGCTCCTCGATACTCTCAAAAATATGAGGCATGGCTGGCAGATCATTTGCTGAAGCGTAAAATCAATTTGCTTCGTTTTCTTCCAGAAGAAAATGCTGTGGAACGAGCGAGAAATTTGCGCGATTTCCTGGTCGTTCACGCCCCATTTTTGGCGGATCGCATTCAGCTCGAGCCGATCCTTCATGGGAATCCAAATCGAAAGGACGTCATGACCGAGGTTCAGCGGCGAGATATTCGACAAAATTATCAGCTCACACCGAACACGGTCTGTTTCAAAATCTCGTCCATCAAGATGCGCAATTATCAGGGTCCCTGGAAACTGGAGATCATTAATGGTGAACATCAAGTGATAAAAACCTTTGCTGGTGCAGGAGCCGTCCCCAAACAGATTCAGTGGGACTGGCGAGATGATCAGGGTCATCTGATTGGCCCTGATGTGTATCGTTACGCCATCTCTTGGCGGGATAAACAAGGGCACTGGCGCACCAGCGATGAAGAAGAATTTTATGTCCAAAAAATTTCCAGAAGATTGGACATTGAAGTTCGAACTCAGCCCAAACCTGGGGAACTACCCGGGGAGGTAGTAGAAATTAAATTTGTAAATTAGCATCCATTTTTTGAGGAGCAGAGATATGATCGACAAGCGAATTGCGTTAATTGTGATCTGTGGCATGCTGCTATTGGTATTGGTTCACAGCTTGGTTGCATTCCCTCAGACACCTGTGAGCGACACCACTGCCATCAATCCCACCAGCAAAACGGTGAATCCGGATTTGCTGACGAATATCCGGGACTTGCGGTCGCTCTGGGACATCACCTTGCTGGCCGGTTTCTGGCGCTATATCATCATACTCGATTTTATTTTAGGGATGATGACCGTGCTGTATAAAGGGACGGAATTAGCGCTGGATCGTCACCACGCCCGCGAATTGGAGCGACTCGATCTGCGCAAGGCCACACTGGTGGATGTGATGCGGGTGATCAAAAACAATAAAGATAGTATGCTGAGCCGGTTGTTCAAACACATGCTGGATCTTTATCAAACCCGACGATCCGCCGAGGGGCTCAGCAATGAGATCGTCGATTTCGTCCAGATTCAGCAGAACCGCTTCCAGACCTTTCAAGCCAAAATGGCGTTTTTCTCCGATACAGCCGGGGCGCTGGGACTGCTTGGTACGGTATGGGGCATGTTTCTGACTTTTTTTGGGGGCGATCTCGAAAAGCATAAAATCCTGAGCGGGATGGGAGTCGCCCTGGTCACCACGTTGATGGGATTGATCGTGAGCGTGTTCTTGAATTTATTCACGACCCAGACTTATAGCTATTTTCGAAGGCGCATCGATCGGGTGACCGACCTGACCAGCGTTTTTCGTTTGAGGCTTCATCAAATGGAACAATCTCTGGATAATTCAATTCCAGACGAGGAATCCGAAATGGCACCACCTGTGGCAAGTCCAGCTTATGAACTTTCAGAAGCCGTACTCGCCGCGGTCGATCGCCAGCTAAAATCCACTGAGCCAATTTTCGAAGTCACGAGCTCGCTGATCTCCAATCATCGGAATGGCAATAATGACTATAAATTGATCCCGATTTCTGGGGATAACCAGTCAGTGATGGTGAATCGCCGGCTGGAGAAACCATTGGTCGTTCAGATTTCCAATGGCAATGGCAATGGCATTGCGAATAAGACCCTGGTTTTTGAGGTGGTCAGCGGCAATGGCAAATTGGCCAATGGACGCAAGCAGCAAGAGGTGGTCAGTGATGCAAGCGGCTTGGCACAGACCGAGCTGATATTGGGGAGCACCGCGGGAGAAAACCGGGTGCAGGTACGGGTCAAGGACAGCAGCAATTCGGCGATCTACTTTAGCGCGTGGGGCAAACCGACCGAGCCGGATCGGGTGATTTACATATCGGGAAACCACCAAAATTCGGCAGCAGGCAAAGAGCTCAAAGAACCGTTCGTGATCAAAGTGGTGGATAAATTCGATAACCCTGTGCCGAATTTGCCAGTGACATATAAAGTCATGAAGGGCAAAGGATATTTCCCTGAAAAGAAAACAGTTTTCATCACCACCACCGATGAAAACGGGATCGCCGAAGCATATTTCACGCTGGGGAGCAAGCCGGGATTTAATTCGGTGCAAGTGACAGCGAAAGGGATTCGAAAGATGCGATTGGAGTTTGAAGCTCTGGGCCAGGGCTAAATGTGAGGAGGGACAAATACAATGACCAGTGGCAACGCAACGGTAATCCGCCTCATCGATGTGGTGCTCAATTTGCTGTTTGGCTTTATTTCCATCAGCGAGATCAGCAGCCGGAGTGTCTTGCAATTGCCCAAAAGCACACAGATGGCCTACGTTTATCCCGATAAAGAGGATCTGCTCGTCATTGGGATCACACCAACTGGGCGGTTTTTGGTGGAGGACGAGACCAAAGTGATTGACGAATTCAGCACTCTGAAAGCCTATATCGAAAACAAGAAAGCAGCGAATTTGAAGAACAGGATTGAAACACGGGTGCGCATCCGCTCGAATTGGAACACTCCGATCAAATATACCTTAGCGGTGGCCAATCTCTGCGACGCGCTGCAGATCCCGAAGGGTGTGGATGTAATTTTGGAGAGCAAAAACTAAGGCTTAAATAGCCCGAGGAAGAATGGTATGTTCAAATCAGGAACCATCATCCGGCTGATCGATGTTGTGCTCATCGTCCTATTCGGATTTCTGAGCATCACCGATGTGAAGAATAAGAGTCAAATCAAATTGCCATCCAATGCTGCTCAGAAACAGCAAGAGCAAGAGCAGCAGATCGTTTTTCTCAATATTCGTAACGATCATCATTTTGCTTTGACCGATCAGGAAGGCACAACTGAAATTGAGGGGATCGAGGAGTTAGAAAAACGAATAGTCCAGCTCCAGGACAATTATCGACGCGATTATAGGCAGATGATTTTAATCATTGAGCCGGACGCTGAAACCATGATTCAGACCACCGTTGATGTGATGGATCTCTGTGAGAAACATCAGATTCTCAAAAACCTGTCCTATCCACAGATCGACTTGGAACAGCAAAAGGAAAGGTGATGACCATGGAATGGATAATGGAAAAATACCATTTGGGAGAATTAAAGGGCAGAATCACCAATTATCGTCGTATTAGCGAGCTGATGATGGTGCTGTTCTTTATTTTGCTTTATATTTTTCTGAAGACCTCCGAGATTCCTCCATTGAATTTGCAATTTACCAAAACATATCGCGAGATCGATATTACGAAGATTGCGCCGGAGCGAATCAAGCTCGTCAGAAAGCATGAGATTCCAATGCCCAAAGCCCCAAGTCATCCAGAAGCCAGCGTGACAGAAGCTGATCAAATCGAAAATGTTGATTCAGAGTTGCTGACGCGAGATGTGACGTCCCTGCTCAACCAACAACCGCCACGGTCGCTGCAACGTGTTCCTGAGCAGCCCAATCATCAGCCATTTGAATTTACCACGCTGCCAGAAGATATTAAGCCGTCCATTCAGCTGGAGCAGTCCAGGGAAATTTTAAAGGATAATGCTACCCAGCTTTTGCCAAGTATGCGGATTGAACCCAATCAAGTAGGACCGACAGTAGCGATCAATGAAAATGTCAAGAGCAACCAGACATCTGGTCGTAGAAACATTTATCCGCATAAAAGTAATCCGAGTATTAATGGTGATAAATTAGTGGCTAACTCAGGAAGGCTAGATATACCGTTAATCAGCAAAGAAAATGCAAAAAATCGCACTGATCTTTCGGTAATCATTGACGATCTGATGGAATGGATGAAAAAACATCCTGCTCAATTCATTCCCGTGGTAAAAAATTTTATGATGTATGAGGTGGGTGATCTCACATCGAAAGTGATTTTTTCACATCGGGATCGCAACTTCGAACTATATTTGCTTTATAAGCCGAACCGCAGAGAAATTCGCGTCTGTCTGGTCGAAGGTCATCAGTCGACCATGTTAATTGATAGCGGGTTTAAAAGGCAGAGCAATTATCTGAGAATCGGCGACATTTCTCGAAGCACAAATAATGATATCTTTGCATTTAGTACCACTCAATTGCCTGCCACGGAAGAAAAAACGATGGAGTTTTATCAGGTCTTTCTGACATGGTGGGATCAGGCGAAATTACAAAAATAATGGGTACCGATCAGATGCCTGTCTTGCTCTTGTTGGCAAAATGCTCATGATAAAAATGGGAGAAAACGCCATTCATCGGCATTAGCATGGCGCAAGGGCCGTATGAATGTGTTGATGATTTTGTTCACCAGGAACGATGAATCGGTAGCCTGACCTAAGAATACTGCTGCTCTGTCAATCCCAGGCAATCCGTCCGTTAGCGCCGAAAAAGGCCAGAGGATCGCTCGAATGATTCATTTTACCAAGTTTGGTTCGAGCGGCCAGGGAGATCAGAGCCAAACGTCGAGCAAACTGAAGAGGCAACGATGAAAAATTTAATGTTGAGCATGATTGCTATGTTGTTGATTGGAATACCATTGGGCTTTGGCCAAACAATAGACCCAGCTCAGAACAGAGTGACGCAGATTAGTGTTCCGATGATGTCCATAACCAATCAGAGCCTCATCAAATTGCTGATGGACGAGTTCTTTATCCCTGAGACCCTGGTGACGCGGATGGAGATCATTGATGTGGGGAGAAATGGGTTCGGTCCGAAGGATTTGGTGCGAATATATCCATCGGATGAGATCTATTTTGTCGAATTTGTTTCTAAGAAAGCCCAAGATCTGATGAATAATTGGGAGTTCAAGGCCAATTTTCAGATTGTCGCCCAAATTTCCGATCCAAATGCAGTGAGCGGTTATACGGAGAGAAAACCAGCGTACAATATTTTCATTTCATTATTGCGCAGCTTGGCGAAGAATTATAAGGACCTGCCGATAAAACTCAAACTGGAGCGCGATTCCACGACGGTATTGTTCGAGATGTGGGATTATAATGAGTCGGCTTTAAAATTTGATCCAGGAACCGACAAAGCGCCTCCGGGGCAAAAGTATTTGGATTGGATTTCAACCGGGGATAGCACTTATTACGATTGCATTTTTATTTATAAAACTATTGTTGATACCGTTTACATCCATCGCCCCGGGCCGAAAGCCGATGCCAAATGAGCCGTCCAATCTGCGATCAGACTCCCACCCAAAAAACGCCCCATTTCATCCATCCAACGGAGCGCATGCATCGCGAGAGGTATCGATGGATTTCAAATTGATTCGCGCATTGAATGTCCATCATCCAGCAACCGGGAAAAATTCGGAGCAAACCGAAGCCGAGCGATGCGGTGAGGAGGGACTGCTTGTTGGGGTGTGGATTGAGAAAGAGCCGATGGGCAACAGGTTCTATCCTACCATCATACTCCAACAGGCAGGTTTTGATCTGGTGGTAAATTTGGACCGAAGCTGATTGAGCGATCGTCTCTCGGGCAGGTTCTGCCTGTTTGGTGCGATCAATCACCTAAGTTTAAAGTGAAAAGTAGGAAGCAGGTCCAGACGCAATAGTCCAATAACAGGCTGATTGTGCTCGCTGAATGGGCAAGGATTCCATGGCCAAATTGCATGCTGCATTTTGCACCAGAAATAGATAAGGGTAACGACAATGTTGATCGAGTAAATGTTTCGGGGGAATGGTCTGTTGATGAAATGTGGACTCCAATCGCTTACGCATAATGAGGTAGTAATGAACCAGTGAGCTCCTAACAGGTTCATTAGCCTGAAGATCTCTCTGGGGTGAAGCGGAACCGATGATTTGTGGTGATTACCATCGATCTGCAGGGGACAATAGCTTGCGTTCTGAAGGGTTAAAGTTCTGCTATCGGTCAGTGCCAAAAAAAATGCTTGACATAGCAATGAATTTTAATTATATTGGAAATGCCTAACGCTAAGAGAGAAAATGCGATTTTGTCCATAGAGTGAGAAGACCGTATGATGAATCCAACAGTGCTGGTAGCTGACGGGGATGCCAAAAATTTGCAGATCCTCAAGGAGAATCTTGAGGCATCGGGTTTTGTTGTGGTAACCGCGTCGAATGGCAATAAGGCCTGGGAAGAAATTCAGCAATCGCCGCCGCAATTGGTATTAACCGAAGTGAATTTACCGGGACTGACTGGTTTTCAATTGTTGGAACGGTTGCAGGCGGATCCCAACACCAAATCCATTCCCCTGATTTTTTTGACCAACCAGCGTGATATTCAGCAGCGAGTGCGTGGCTTCGAGATGGGAGCCAAGGACTATCTGGTCAAGCCGCTCCATGTAAAAGAGGTAGTGGCTCATATCCGCATGGTGCTGCGGCGATTGGAACGAAGGAAAAACGAGCAGTTGGATGCTTACATGAGATTTTCCGGTCGATTTGATCAGCTTAATTTGGCAGATCTGATCGAAATTTTTGGGGTGGAGCGAAAGACCGGGGTCCTGACGTTGAGCAACGGTCGAAAGACTGGACATGTCTATTTTCGTGATGGCGCGGTGGTCAATGCCAGCCTGGGCGAAATCAAACAAGAGCCAGCTATTTATCAAATGCTCACCTGGAATCGAGGCTATTTTACCATGATCTTCAAGGATATTGATGTGCCCGATGAGATATCAGTGAGCAATTTGGGTCTGTTGTTGCATGGGATTAAGCGGTTGGAAATTCGGGAGCAATTGCTGAGCCAGCTATCATCCCCTCGCACGGCATTTACTATTACGCCGACCTTTCGAATGCTGATCCAAAAACGACGGGTGAACGGTGAAATTGCCAATTTTGTGAAGCTTTTTGATGGCAAACGGGAGGTCGACCAAATTATTGAGGACAGCGGGTTGGATGACCTGGTCGCGCTAAAGCGGATTGTGAGGCTATATCATCAGGGCTTCATTAAGCCAACCATTCCTCCGGAGGCCAAACCGCTGCCTCATCAACGCCCTGCGTTGACCTCATCCCCTGGCGAGTCCGTCGGTCCAGTGCCGCAGCCACAGCCCAGTGCGCCATTCGAGGAGCCGAGCTTTACCGATGATATCGAACTGGACAGCAAGCCCATTCCAAAATTTAAGGAAATTGAGCAGGAGATCAAACCGATCCTGGAACGGATCGAGCAAGAGAAGCGCGCGGTGTTTGTGCCACCGGCCGACACCATGGAAGATCAACGAGCCGCCGAACCGCCCAAAACCGTTGAGCCGACGGAGGTTGAATCGGCCAAAGAGATCGGCCCATCGGACCGCGAATCCGATGAGGAAATCGATCTCTCTGAAGAGACTTTTGTGGATGAAGAGCTGATTGCGCAATACAGCATCAGTGCGCGGGAAGAGCGGCCCAAAGCGCCGAGCGAAGTTGCGCGGGCCGAAGTTTTAGCCGAGCAACCACCCAGTCCCGAGCCGCCTTCCGAACCAGTAGCTGCAGCGCCAGAGCCAGAAGCGCGCGTCATGCCTTCTTTGACGGATCGGACCAAGGATAGGGATACCGAGCCAGAAAAGAAGTCGGTAGCTGAGGAGACGAAAAATCACATCGTCGTGATCAGCATGGATGATGACTGCAAAGACGCGCTGATGGATATTCTGACCCAGGATCATTTTTCATCCACCAAGATCGCTGCGCTGAACGATATGCAACTCGATGTCGGGAAGATCCGGTTCGATGGATTTACCTCATATCATTTGATCGCAGTGCAGGTCGATAAGCCGTTTCACGTATTTTTGGAATCAGTAAAGCCGAAGCTCTGTGGGTTGCTGTTTGCCGTGGATTGCTCCCGTCCTGAGACATGGGAGTATAGCTCTTATTTGATCCACTCGCTATCGGCCCGATATAAGTTGCCCTATGTGATCGCGGTCATGAATTTTCATGAACAAAATACGGTGACGATGGATGTCATTCGATATCAACTGAGGTTGGATGAGACCGCGCCGCTGATTGCCTGGGATGAAGTGGACAAATCATCGATCCGAAGAATTTTGAGCGCTGCTACACGAGTGACCTCAGAGTCGGTGCTGCGCAAAACTGCTGCCATTAAGGATATCCGAATGAAAACCGCAGTGCTCTAATGGGTCGATTGCAAAAATAGAATGCATTTAACTGATATCGTTCCTGCAACACACCGAATGCACTTGGAAATTATCCCGAAGCTTGCGCAATTCGCCAGATGATTAGCTGCTGGAGGCCATGACATAGTGATGGTTCTGAACGTTGGCAAAAAGAGCCGATTGAACTCAGGGCTATCGTGCGCCAAATCTGGGACGCTTAATGCGCCAAAGTGACTCATGGTGAAGTTGGTTTGATAGGTGATGGAGATGGAAGAACTCGACAAGATGAAGAAGATTTTGATCATTGATAATGACCCAAGTTACGTCGTGCCATTGCGCACCGCTCTGACCAAAGCAGGGTATGAGGTGACCTGCTGGGAGGACGGTCAAAAGGCAATGGAGATGGTGAGAAATTTGCCAGCCGATATGGTCATTTCCGAGGTGGAGCTGCCGCAATTCAATGGTCATGAATTCTTTAAGGAGATGCGCTCCAATCCGTCACTGAAATCGATCCCTTATTTGTTTATCAGCAATCAAAAGCGAGTGGACGATCGCATCAAGAGCATCGAATTAGGGGTGGATGATTATATCCCCAAGCCGTTCTTTGTTGAAGAGGTAGTCGCCCGGGTCGATGCCTTGTTCGCTGAGCTTTCCCAGTTCAATGAAGCTCAATCGCAAACCGAGCGAGGTTTCTCGGGAAGTCTGCTGGAGATGAATCTGGTCGATCTATTGCAGACGCTGGAATTGGGTAAGAAATCGGCGATCATCCGATTGTCCCATGATTCCCGCGAAGGGTTTGTGTACGTCAAAGACGGGGAAGTGATCGATGCTACCCTGGAAGATCAGCCTCCGGAGCAATCGTTGCTCACGATGTTTGCTTGGAATATCGGCCGTTTTGTCGTCGAGATGATCCCGGTGACGCGGGAGCGCCGGGTGCAAAAATCCAACAAGGAATTGATCATGGCTGGAATGCGGCAGATCAACCAATGGGAGCAGCTCAAAAAAGGGCTGCCGCCATTGGACACCATTGTTGGCCGAACTGGGTTGAATTCTTATGAGGACCTGAGCGAGGAAGAGAAAGAGATTCTTTCGAGTATCGGGGGTGCGAAAAAAATTTCTGATATTATCGAACAGAGCCGTTTTAATGATGTCACTTCGTTGGCGCTCATTAAGAGTTTGTATCAAAAGGGTTATCTGGAGGAAACAGAAGACAATTTTGTTAGCCATACCAATAATTATTTAGCGCGTCTGAAACAGCGGACTTCCCAGGCCAAATCGCCTCGGGAGCGGGTGGCGGCGATCATCGCCAATGTTTTTAAGAATTCCAATCATGACAATTCGCGGACAGAGCAACCCTTTAGCGAAAAAAGGCAACTCCCTGACCGACGCCGCTATGGCCGACGGCGAGAAGATCGACTGAAGGAATCCAATCCAATTCATTTGACCAAAAGTGATTTACTGATGATCCGGGAGCGTTTGAGCTGATTGTCGAACTGAAGAGGCATGAAGTGAATTCTACTGTGGGTGAACTGGGGAGGGCTTATCTTTGAGGATCGGGGAAGTTGCAATAATCAGTCACGCATCTCATGAAGCGGAAGCCTTTATCAGAGCGATTTGTCAGCGGATCGATTTTACGAGCCAATCCGTTAGCTTTGGCCGGCTGGAAGTCAATGAAAACCTGATGCTGCATTTATATGGCATCAGCGCCAAATTGAATCTGCGCTCGTTAGAGCTCGTCTCCCAAAAGATTTTGGGATTTATTGTTATCTTTGATTGGGAAGATAAACAAGCGCTGGAGTTCACCAAAGCAGTTCTCGATCATTGTTCCAAAAACTTTAATGCGCCAATTGTCGTCGTCGCCAGCATTAAAGATAAAAAAGATCCTCCAATCCCTGATCGTTTTTTTCAACTCGAAGGCATTCCTCTATCTTCTGGTTGCAGATTCACTTTCGGGCAAATTGACGACACACAAAATGCTCGAGATATCTTGCGCTTACTGATCAATATGCTCATCGACAAGGCCGATTAGACGGCATGAGTGGACCATTGCGGTGCACCATTTCGGTTTGATTCAAAAATGACAGGTTATGGTCGGCAGAAGGGATCGGAGCTCAAAATCCTCTGCCTTGTGGAGTCGGGTAATTATGGTGCTGGAATCGAGAATAGAATTGAGACTGAGCGATCGCTTGGAAATTATCTATTATTTGTTGCATGGCGAAAAAGTGAGTGATTTGGTGGATAAGCTGGATGATCATGGTGTGAGCGGCTTGCAGAAATTTCTTTGGGAAAAAGCGGTAGAATTTGGGATCATTTGTCGCGGCAAGCATTTTGATCGCCGAGAAATTACGCGAAAGATGATCCCGTCGTCAGAATATCAACTGCAACAGCGCTGCTCTCAGAGCTTATATCAATGCAAAGCATCGCAATGCATCTTTTTGAATTCAAAATGTGCTCGAAAAAAAATCAAACACCAGGTGGACGTGATGGTGGAGGCGATTTGGGGCTACATTCGATTGGTTAAACAGCAGGCCCACGGATAACATGACGAATCATCGCTCAATTTTCTGGTTGCTTGTTTGCGGGATAGTCAGCATCGGTGTGCAACTGGCCCCGGCTTTGCCAGCCTGGCAACAAATGTCTGGGGAGAAGTTTATTTGCTATTTTCAGCAGAACGAAACGAAAATTTGCCAGAAGCTCATCCAGCGTCTCGACGCGTCTTATCACCAGCTCGCCCAGCAGTTAGGGGTCCATTTAGACGAGCCAGTGTCTGTCTATTTGGCGCCATCGAAGCCAGTATTTGAGGCTTTGGTCGGGCACTCGGCCCCAGTCTGGAGCGATGCGATCGCCCTTCCTGCCAAGAAGACAATCATTCTCAAATCTCCGGTATGGAATGATCCTTCCCGCGATCTCCTCAGCATTGCCACTCATGAACTCGTTCATATTTTGCTTCATGGTGCGCTGAATGGTCAGTCAATGCCACGATGGTTGGATGAAGGACTGGCGGTCTATTATTCGGGCGAAAAGGGCTATGCGTCCAGCAGTCTGATTTCCCGTGCGCTGATGACCAAATCGCTGCTTTCTCTGGATGAAATTGACCAGGTTTTGACATTTCGCGCCGATGTCGCGCAATTGGCCTATCAACAAAGCTATCTGGCCGTGGTCTTTCTGATGAAAAACTACGGCGTAATGGCCCTGCGCCAAATCATTGCCCAATTGGCTTCTGGCAAACAATTGGACGAGGCCCTGGTTTTGGCGATTGGTTTGGATCGCTGGGAATTTGAACAAGCATGGCTTCAATATATCGGGCAACAGTATCGTTGGCACTTTTTAGTGGATGTGGATCAATATCTCTGGATACTTGTCCTATTGCTGCTGGTGGCAGGATTCGTCCTGATGCGTCGGCGCAATCGACGCATCATCGAGCAATGGAACAATGAAGATGAAGCTTCTGGTGATCGATCATTGGGGTCAAATGACTGAGATGATAATTCAATACAAAATTGAATATTTCTTGAGCAAAATGGTGGGCTGGTTTGCGAAGCATACGTCACTTCGTCTTGCCCATCAAATTGGCGATCTGATTGGAGATCTATTTTTCTATGGAATTCGGATTCGACGCAATGTCGCCTACCAGAACCTGATCGACAGCTTCGGCCATGAGAAAAGCCCGCGAGCACTGCTCCGGATTCTACGGCAAAATTATCGTCATTTCGGTCGGGTGTTAATGGAATTCGCCCGAATATCCAGTTTGAAGCGAAGCAGCATCTTGGATCAGATTCCGACGAGAAACATTCAGCACTTTGAGGCGGCGAAGCGATTGCAGCGGGGATTATTCATCCTGTCTGGCCATTTCGGCAATTGGGAATACATGGCCGCCGTAGTGGCCAACCTGGGCCTGCCAGCCTACTGTGTGTTCAAAGAACAAAAGAACCTGGCCATCGATGGAATGATCAAACAGGTCCGCATGGGATTGGGGTTGCAGCCATTCAAAGTGAAGGGAGGGGCGGCCCGAGGCATTTTGACTGCGCTGAAAGAAAAAGGGCTGGTGATCATTTTGATCGATCAAGATGCTGGACGAAAGGGGATGATGGTCGATTTTTTGGGCAGGCCCGCTTCCACCAATCCAGGACCGGCAATCATCGCCATTAAACACCGCGTTCCAGTAGTTATGGCCTTCGGCGTTCGAGAGCCTGATGGTCAAATCCATGTCCACTTCGAACCGTTTCCCGATATCGAGCAATTTGCCGATAATGAAGATGGTGTGAAACAATTTATCATCGAATATAATAAAATACTGGAGCGCTATATCAGAAAATATCCCGAACAGTGGTTCTGGATGCATCGGCGCTGGAAGACCAAGCTGATCGGTGAATCGATGGGGAGTAATCAGTAAACAGTTAATCAGTTAACAGTGATCAGGAAGCAGCGGACAGAAGACAATCAACAATAAACCGAAGACGATGTTTAAGTTCTTTGTTTTGTCTTGAGGGAAATGTTTGGCTGGACGAGCTTGGTCAGCAGGATGGATGAAATCAGTGTGAAGATTAGCTACGCGGACGCAATTCTTATGCATTGCTCCATGAGATGTTCGACTCAGCTATATGATCCCAACGAATGCCCGGAGCTTATCGCCAGCAGCAAGTATCTGGAGCAAGACTCGCTATACCGGCTTGACCGGGCATACCATTTTAGGCTGGTTGGGGAGTTTTGTGCCAAAACCAAAAGAGGCCACTTAGAAGACTGCCAGTAGGTAAACGATGAAAAATTTCTTGCGACTCTATAAAATAATGCTCCGCTATTGGGTGTATATGGTGGTGGGATTGATTTTTATGTTCGGCTATGCAGCGCTTAGCGGGGTAACAATTACCATGGTGAAGCCGTTGTTTGACTATGTGTTTACACCGCAGCAAACGACGGTGCTGTATCATAATCTATCCCAACTTTTCAGCGCATTGCGCCAGCCCATCGCTATGCTGAAGAATCAACTTGGCAATGTGTTTTCGCTCACTCGCTCGATTGATTTCAAGCCATTTGCCGAGGAACTGAAGCGGGTTTTGGCACATACCGAGCCGCTATTTTTGCTCTATGTCATTTGCGGTGCCATGATCCTAATCACGCTTACCAAAAATCTATTTTTCTACATCAATAAGATCATGTTCGCCAATCTGCGAGGTCGAACCATCATGGCCATCCGCAACGTCATGTTCGAAAAGTACCTTAGGCAATCCTTAGCATTTTTCAATGTAAATAAAGTTGGCGATTCAATTGTCCGAATGGTTGCTGATGTGGATATTGTCAACGATATGATGCTCTTCCCGCTGTTCAACGTCGTGAGAGATGTGGTTCTGCTGGCGGTGTATATTGTTATTGCGGTTGTGATCAATGCGCAATTGTTCATTTATAGCCTGCTTATCCTTCCCATCTTCTCATTGCTGCTGTCCCTGTTGGGCAAAAAGGTGAAGAAATATTCCAAGCGGATTCAGACCAAATTTTCGGATATGTTCTCCAATATTGAAGAAGTGTTGAACAATATGCGCATCGTCAAGGCGTTTTCTCGGGAGGATCGGGAACTGGAGCGATTCAAAGAGATCAATATGAAATATTTCCGATTCTGGAGAAAATCGGTTATCTATGCCGGAATTAATGTACCATTGTCTGAATTGACGGGCACTTTGATTGGGGTGGTCATCATCGTTCTCGGTGGCCACTTGATCTTGTCTCCAGGAAGCAACTTTCAATTGGGCTCGTTTACGGCATTTCTTTTGGCCATTTTTTCTATGCAGCACCCGATTAAGGAATTAACCCAGGCGTATGCGAATATTAAGAAGGCGCAGGTCTCATTAGATCGCATTTTCTATGTGCTGAACCAGCCATCCGAAATCGTCAATAGTCCCAATGCGATTCCGAAGAAGAGCTTCGACCAAAAAATTGAACTGAAAAATGTATGGTTTTCGTATGATGGTGTGGCGGATGTCTTGAAAGATATTTCGCTGGAGATCCGCAAAGGGGAGAAAGTGGCGTTGGTGGGGAGCAGTGGCTCGGGCAAAACCACCCTGGTCAACCTGCTGCCCCGGATGTACGATATAACGCGGGGGGAGATCTTGATCGATGGGATTAACATCAAGGACATCGATCTCAAGGACCTCCGGATGCTATTCGGAACGGTGACGCAGGATTCGATTTTGTTCAGTGATACAGTAGGCAATAACATTCGCTATGGTTCGCTGCAAGAGATCTCGGATGCCCAAATGCGCGAGGCAGCGCGCATCAGTTATGCCGACGAGTATATCGAGAAGTTGCCACAAAAGTATGATGAGATGCTGTATCAAAAGGGCGCCAATTTGTCTGGCGGGCAGAAGCAGCGGCTCTGTATCGCGCGCGCCGTGGTCAGCAATCCGCCGATCCTCATCTTCGATGAAGCCACCAGCGCACTGGACACCGAGTCCGAGCAAAAGGTCCAACAGGCAATCGATCAGGCCACCCAGAACCGGACTGTGGTCGTGATCGCCCATCGGTTGTCCACGGTGCTTTCGGCGGATAAAATCGTGGTGCTGGATCAGGGGAGGATTGTGGGCATGGGTAAACACGCCGAGTTGCTCCATACTTGCCAGCGCTATCAGACGTTGTACCAATTGCAATTTAACGATCAGCGCGAGCGATAATTTGTCATGAGAAGCTGAAAAGAGAGTGCCACGCGTGACGATGCCATGAATGAATCAGCCATGGAAAGAAAGATCAACCTGGGTCTGGTCGAATCGCGCTCTGCTGAAAAAGCGGCCGATAATTTGATTCTAACCCAACGTCGCTTCGCATCAAGAAACCACAGAGGTCCAGCGCAATCAGTCAGAAGGGTAGGGGACGAATTCACTGAATGATAAGAAAGCTATAAGGCCTCTAAGATGGCGGCTGTTAGCAGCGGGATCATGATTTCATGATGGCCGATAAAATAATAACCTTTTCCCCCGGTTTGAGTTGGCCGCTGAACCACGTTGACTTGGGGCCGGTAATGCCGAATCATATCGAAGTTGGCGGTGACAAAACCATGAGCTGGATAACCCAAATTGCGGGCAACCGATAATGCTTTGAGAAACACTTCCGGCAAAATCACGGCGGAGCCAAAATTGAAAACCAAACTTCCGGCGGTCAATTTAGCGACTTGCGCAGCAAAGATTCGAAAATCCCGATAGCTTAGCTCTCCGATAGCCCCACCGTCGCTGCTCCCATGTTGATGAATAATATCTGTTCCAATGGCCACATGAACGGTCACAGGAATTTTGAGCCGATAGCCAGCCGCCAGCACGCTTAGTTGCTGGAACTGACAGTTGCTCTGGACGATTTTCTGTCCAACAGCTTCCCCGAGGCCAAGCTGATGTCGCTGCCCGAATTGCAAAGCCTCATTGATAAAGGCAGGGGTTTCGCTTGCCATGCCAAAACTGCCATCTTGCAAAGCCTCCGCTACGTCCTCGGATGTTGTCCCCCAATTGGCGACCTCGCAGTCATGAATGATCCCGGCGCCGTTCAATGCCAGGCAGCGAATGATGCCGGCCTCCATGAGTTGAATAATCAGCGGGCTCAGCCCGCATTTGATGACATGTGCGCCCATCATGGCGATCATCTGCTGCTGGTGATGGTAGGCCTGAACCACGGTTCGCACCAGTTGTTTGAAGTCCGCACCGACCAAAATTTCGGGCAATGAATCGAAAAACTGCTGAAATGATGCGCCGGCCTTATACGGCTTGGCAAAATCCGCAATGGTCACTTTGCTCAATCGTTGCGCGATCGAATAGGTGGCGATCTTGTTTAGGTCAATTTGCTCGTATTGCGACATGTTAATTTTCCTCAGTCCGATGAAAACGATGGGTTGAGCATGGCAATAGGGCTTCTCTAATATGTTTGTATTGCAAAATCATTCGTGCGAATGAAGCATTCTCTTTAATCGTCGTTTTTGTGTTATAAAGAAATCGAGATGCCCCCATTTGCAGAGACGATATTTTAGCATGATATTGGAATTTTCCAATAAGAATTAGCTCTACTTAGTTCTTGTTGCAAAACTATCAAAACAAATTAAATTATCATGCTGCCCGCCACCTTGGTGATGGCATGAAACCGTTTTTTTAGGGGCTGAGTTTTGCAACAAGAACTACTTAGTCAGATTAAAATAATCATTCTTTTTGGAAGTAAATTACATCCCCCTGGCACCCCTTCAAAGGGGGGGAACGATAACAGGTCCCCTGCCAGTTGGCGGAGGGATTAATGGGATGGTAAGAGGCTCAATTACCCAAAATTTTGTGGTTATTTTTTACTCTGACTATTAATTGGTCCGTCGCCCCGCTTTGGTCTCGTCGATCACTCCTTCCATGGCCTTTAGCTCGGCAGTAATGTACCCCACTGGGATCTTGCTTTTCATTTGGACTGGGATCTTCCTGTCGTCATCCGTGAGCCAGATGATGAGCCGGCCCTTGCTTTTAAACAGCCCACTGGCACGGAGGATCGGTTCTACGACGACACAATCGAACTCCCCAGCCCGAACCTGGATGCGCTCTTTTTTATGAACTTTCACTTCCATGGGGTAGAGTTTATTATCCGAATGATTGTCGATGAATAGGGATTTGCCGACTTCCAGCGACTGGGTTCGGACATAGTAAAACGAGGATAGGATATCCTGAACGCAGGGAGGGATGCGCATGCTATCGCGTTGATTCGTGACAGCCCAGCCATGGATCTGGTCATATTCCACCAGACGATCGGCCTTGTAATTGCCCTCGCGCAGACTTTTTTGGAAACGCCAGGTGAACAATCCTTTACGATCCACATACGATTCGACGCGATCTTGAACGCGATAAAAGGCAGAGAAAAATGCGCTGGAGCGCGCCTCGGTAACGATCTGGTAGACCTCTTTGCCCCGAATGGTGGTGATAGTCGGGATGGACATCGTGGCGCTTCCCGCGACGATCGCACCGTAGCGGATCACGAAGGTCAATTTTTCGCCGACTGTAAAAGCTGGGTTCGGGACCACGCGGTCGATGGATTGGGAAGCATCAAAATAAGCGAATTTGTCCTTTTTTAGGTTGATTGGCAGTCGGATTTTCTGGATGGTATCGATCGGTGTGGGGATTGGAATTTTATCGTCATCCAACAACGTATCGCCCGTATCGATATAGCGCTCATCCAGCTTTGGCTCGCTGCTGCGGCTTCTGGGGGGTTGGTCTTGGGGCTTCAAAGATTGCGGTCGCTCTTTCTTTGTCGAGGTATCGGATCTGGCCGTTGAAGCGCTTACTTTTGTATTGCCGGTCTGCTGAGCCAGCAGGAGATTGCTGCCGACCAAAAGAACAATCAGCAACCTCGCCGCGCATTGGGCCATGGCGCTCCATTGCTGCGTGATTGCGCCCAGCTGAATTTTCATGTCGGAAAACCAATGATGGCCCATGCTCTCCCTCTATGATGGCTAATTTTGATTGAGCGTTTGGTCGATCAATTGTTTCAATTGGGGCAAGATGCGTTCCAATTCCTGATCGATTTGATTGATCACCCGGCGATAAGTCCTGAGCCCCTCGCCAATGGGATCTTTGATGCCGAGGTTTTTTGCCTTTTTATCTTCTGAATTAAACGCCTTCAACAGAAAAACGTTTTCTTTATATTTGGGAAAATAGCGTTCCAAAAATTCTTTGTGATGCTGCTCCATGGCAAAAATAATATTGGCCCGGGCGACCAGCGCTTCGGTGATCCCTCGTGAACTATGGTGGGAGATATCCACTCCCTTTTCCTTTGCAGCGGTAATGGCATGCAGCGTGGCCGGATTGCCATTGATGCCCAGGGTGCCAGCCGATTCTACCCGTACCCTGGATTTATAGATTGGGTACAGCTTTTTTTTCAGCAGGCCTTCGGCCATGGGACTGCGACAGCTATTGCCAGAGCAAACGAATAAAATGGTATAAGTGTTATTGTCCTTCATGTTCATGGATTTTTAAATGAATATATTGTTCGATTGTCAATTTGGGAATTGCTCCCTCACGAAATAAAATCAATTGATCATCGGAAATCCCCAAAACCGTTGAGGGAATGGGGGAGGTGGATCGGCCACCATCGATGACCAGATCGAGTTGATCGCCGAAATAGTCAATGACCTGTTTGGCCGTAACAGGATTCGGCAGCCCCGATTTATTGGCGCTGGTTGACGTGATAGGTACGCCACACCACCGGAGAAGTTCCAGGCAGATCCTGTGACCAGGCACCCGAATGCCTAGCTTGCCATCGGCGCTGAGCAATGCCTCGGGCAGCCCCGGCAGCGCCGGGAGCACCAGCGTTAACGGTCCCGGCCAGAACCGGCGCGCCAATTGCTCAGCCAATTCCGACCATTGCGTCAGCCGTTTCGCCTGGTTCATATCGCCGACGATCAGTAAAATCGGCCGTGACCGATCCCGCTCTTTCAATTGAAACATGCGATCGATCGCTTGGGCGTTGAACGCATGTGCGCCCAGGCCATAGACCGTCTCCGTGGGATAGCCAATTACCTGACCGGAAAGGATTGCCTGAGCCGCCTGTTCGATCAACTCCGGTTCTGGATGATCGGGATGAATTCGGATCAATTTCATGGGATAAAGGATGATGGTTTTACTTGGCACTGAATTGAAGCGCATGTCGATACGCTTCGGGTGTATCGATATCAATCCAGAAATCCTGCGGCTCCAGGAACACCGCCTCCATGTCGTCTTGCTGGATCAACCTTTGAATTCCCGCACTGATCGACTCCTGTCGCAGCTTCAACCGATCCCGCATAGCGGCAAAAAACCGCGGGGTTAATTTGAATACCCCGCAGTCTATGGCATTGTAGTTTCGAATTTCCTTGCCGATGTCGAGGATCCGATTTTCATGGACCCTCACTTTGGTCGCATCGTCCAGATCGAACACCGCCTCGACCTGGGGATCGACCAGCAGCAAATTTTTGGTGCTGGAGTGATTCACGATGCGCTGCAGCGCAGGTATGGATACAATGTGATCGGACATGGACAATAAAAAAGCGCCGCCATCAACAGCGGGTTCAGCAGCCAGAACGGAGATGCCATTCCCGCGTTGCCATTGCTGGTTTTCAATAAACTCAATTTTATATCCAAAATAGTGTTTATCAGCCAGATATTGGATAATTTTTTCCTGGCGATAGCCCACGACTATAACGAATTCTTGTACCCCCGCGGCCGCGATATTGTGCATGATGGTCGCCAGGATCGTTTCGTTGTTGAACGGCATGAGCGTCTTGGGCATCTGATCGTTCTGATCCCAGAGTCGGCTGCCCATTCCTGCCGCCACTATCACCGCTTTCATCTATGCCTCCTCTGGATCGTTTTCGTGCCCGCCTTCTTGATAAAGCTCTTCCATTTTTTTCACCAATCGCTCGGTCGCCTTGCCGTCCAATTGGAAGAATAACCGCTGGCGGTAACTATTCGCCGCCTCGATCATGGCTGGAGTGGGCTTCAGACAGCGCTCCACCGCCTCACGGATCTGTTTGCCAGAGTCAATATGAATGAAGGCCCCCTTCAGAAACTCTCGATTATCAATCTCCAAGAGAGGCTGCCCGTCTGAGTGCCTCAGACGATCGCAGGGGAGATTGAAAACGATCCCAAATTTCTCCAGCGCTAAAAAATCGAATACCGTGCTGGAAGCCTCACTAAGTACCACATCGGCGGCGGCGTAATAAGGAACGATATTGTATTCCTCAAATGGAAGCAATACCGCATGATCGTATTTCTTCACCCGGCGCTCGTAGATCCGATGTTGCTTATGCGGCGCATATTTGCCCATCCAACTATAAGGGTGCAATTTCACGATCAAATTATAGTCCCGAGTTTGCTCGAATATATCGTCCTTGATCTGATACAGACAGGTCGGCTTGTAGGTCGGGGCAAACAATATGGTTGGTTTATTGGGATCCAATCCCCATCGCTGCAAAATCGCCGCCTTGTCCCGGTAGCGCCCCTGGAAATAAAAATCTAATTTCGGCAATCCTACCAGATGGACCTCGTTTTTGCCGAGTGAGGGCGAGTTCAGCAACGACTCAACCCGATGCGGGCCCTCGACAAAGATTTGATAGCGATCATGGGGCACGCGAGCTAACTTCCGATACAGGATGTTCTTGATCCCGGTTCCATGATTGACAAATACCAGCAACGTCTTGCCATAATCTTTTGATCTTTCCAGCGTATCCCCAGTGATCACAATGTCGAAGCCTTTGGTCTCGCTCGTAAAACGATAGCCCAGCTTTTGCCATTCTTGAATGATCTTAGCACGATAGGGGAGATCAAAAATAAAATATCGCTTCTTTTCCTGATCCAACGAGAACCAGACATCATATTTCTCATCATTCATCAAATATTCGATGATTGGATCAAAGGCCGCTTTATGATAAGCATACCCAATTTTGAAAAGCAATTTGATCTTTGACAATGAACCTTCTCCTCTTCTATTCCCTCTAACCCTCTACAAAATGGATAAATCCGCTGTTTTGATCTGACAGCTATCGGAAAGGAATTTGATCATTTTTTAGGATACCGGATCGTTCCTTCCAGCCGCCATGCATCCAGATGTGCCTATCTAAGCAATCTGGCAGAACAATGTCTATCGTCTATTCAATCACCCAGGCTGATCGTATCAGCTAAATATTATTTTCACCAAAGCTCAAGCCTAACGATTCAAGGCCAATCTTGTCTGAACGAAAACAACCAGAACGAATGGATGCTCTAACACAGAAAACTCATTAATCACTGATTCGGCTGTCATTGCGAGCCGACCGCCAGTTGGCGGATGCCGAAGCAATCTTATTTAGTCACAGAAAATGAAGAGATTGCTTCGCTTCGCTTGCAATGACATGATCGAAAAAGTACCGTATTCAGTCAGGCACGAATGAGTTCTTATTGCAAAATGATCAAAACAAGTTAAATTGTCATGCCATCCAGCAACTGGCTAATGGCATAACAGCGCTTTTTGGGGGCTAATTTTTGCAATAAAAACGAAATGGTCAGATGAGCTTAACCATCTTCCCCCATCCCTTACCCAAGTGGGCCTGGGCTTCAAAGAGGAATTTACCATTGTTCCTCCTTTGGAGCTTGGCCAGGGGGATGTTTATTGGATTCCATTCGGAAAATCAAAATCGCTCAATGCGTTGTGACTCAGTCGTGATTGAACAAAAACAATGATAATTGAAATTGGGACAATCATAGAGATTTCTGCATTTTTATTCCTCATCCATTAACCCCTTTTTGCCCTGCTGGCACAAAGCCTGGAAAACGAAGGCGAACTTCTTGGCTTTCTCTGCTATTCGGAGAGGCCTCTGTGAGGCCAAATAATACTTTTTTCGCTCAGACACGAAATAGCAGATTCATTGACAGCAAAGTGATGGGAATTATCCTGCTAAAAATTATCTTGCTAAAAATTATTCTGTTGAAAATTGTTCTATTAAAAATTGTTCTGCCAAAAATTGTTCTGCTACAAATTATTCTCCTAAGAATTGTTCTGCCAAAAATTGTCCTGCTACAAATTATTCTGCTAAAAATTGTTCTGTTAAAAATTGTTCTGCGACTTGGAAGCATTTCTGTCCCAAAAAGTCTCGCAATCAGCGTTTGCTATGAAGCTTCGCTATTATGGCATTGAATACCCTCTCTGGCAAAATATTTTTCATGCAGTGATGGTGTTTGAGGGGGCATTTTTTCCCGCCGTGAGAGCTGCATGGCCGACAGTCGAGTTCGACCTCGATCACCAGATCGTTTTTTCGGAACGGGTAGAAACCAAAATCGGTGACAGTGGGACCGAAGATGGCGATGACATCGGTCTTGACCGCATTGGCGATGTGCAGTGGGGCGCTGTCGTTGGTGACCATCAGGTCGAGCCGTTCAATCAGCGCCGCCGATTCCAGCACTGACAAGGCGCCGGCGAGATTGATGGCGTTTGATCCAGCGCGAATAAACTCGCAGAGCCGATGGTCTTCCGCTCCGCCGATTAAAACAGATTGAATGTGCTCGTGCTCGAGCAAGTTCACCAATTCGGCGTAATACTCTTTCAACCAGCGCTTGGTGTACCAGATCGACCCCGGGGCGATGCCAACGATTGGGGTGCGGCGTTCGCGCAATGGTGTGATGATTTGATCCGCTCGATCGGCCTCCGCCGCAGTCCAATGCAACTCGGTTTGCATGTCGAACTTTTGGTCCGTGAGCGGTTCCATCAGCCGCAACACCTTTTGGATCTTATGCAACCCGCTGGGATGAGGCACCGCATGAGTCAAAAATTTTTGACGCGAAAATCCCAGTCGCATTGGGATGCCGCCCAACACCATGATCAATGACGATGTCAATGAACTCTGCACCGAAATTGCCAGATCATATTGTCGCTTTTGGATTTCTAAGATCAATCGAAAAAGGGAAAAAAATTTATTCCTGAGCTTCCTTTTATCGAACGTCAATATATCGCTGATATAGGGATTATGCCTCAGGATTGTGCGTGTTTCAGGGATCAGCAATACCTCCAGCCTGGCGCCGGGGAGGGTTTGCTTTAATGCCCGTACCAATGGGGTCGCGAGAATGACGTCACCTAAAAAAGCAGTTTGAATGATCAGAATTCTGTTTAATTTTCGATGCAGCAATGGATTCGTTCTTCCCTTTTACAGTTAAATGATGCTGGCCGCGACGGCTTTGGCGGTCACTCCAACGCCAAGCTTTGGTAGAGCCTCAAGTTTTTTTCGACAGTGATAGCGATATCAAATTTCTTGATCGATTGGACAGCGCGATGTCCCAGCTCGATCCGAAGCGCTGGATCGTTGACCAGCGCGATGAGCGCGTTTGCCAGCGCCGTTTCATCTTGCGGAGCCACCAGCCAGCCGTTGTAGCCATGTTCGATGAGTTCGGGGATGCCACCGCTGCGGCAGGCCACGACTGGCAATCCGACCGCCTGGGCATCCATAAGTGAAGTCCCCAGCCCTTCTTGTTTCGAGGCCAAAACGAAAATATCGAAGCTCTTGAGAAAATAGCCGATATCGGAGCGATAGCCCGCCAAGATAAAGCGCTGATCCAATCCCAATTCCTGGTGCAGGCGAACAATTTTGTCGCGCTCCGCGCCATCGCCTACTGCGCAGAACGTCACATGTTCGATCGCATCGCAGACGATTTTGGCCGCGCGCAGCAGTGTGGGATAATCTTTATGGTCAGCCATTGCGGCCACGGTACCGATCACCAGATGATCGTCTGGGATCCCGAATCTCGATTTGAAATCCGCCGGCGGTTTCACGTTATCGAATTTATGAGTATCGACCCCACTATAAATGATCGTCAATTTTTCATCCGGGATCCCGTCTTCGATGAGGATCTGGCGAATTGCCTCGGAGATGCAGATGATCCGATCCAGCCAGCGATGGCGGTACTTGAGCCGACTGAACCAGTTCTGGTGAATATGAAAATCGACGCGGCGCACGGCGATGAGCTTTAAGGGACGAAAGAACAGTTTTGTCCACAAGCCAATGGTCAGGGCATGGCTGGAATGCAGATGCAAAATAGTAACGCCCAATTGCCGGCACAGCCGCGCCAGCCGATAGCCCGCTAAGATGTCCATCTCTCCAGCCATACGCAGGGGAAAAAAGGGCAATCCCTTTCGCTGGCAAAAATCACCAATGGCCGATTTCGGTTGTCCAACCAGCGCTGTATCATAGCCCTGGCGAAGCATGGCTTCGAGCAGATAGGCCGCCTGCTGCTGGCCCCCGCGCCAGTAGGTTTCTGTATCCAGATGTAAAACTTTTATCGTTGGCTTTCCCATAGCTTCAAGTATTTGAGATAGACACCAAACGCCGAATTATAGCAAAGAACGAAACCGATCCGACCATCTCGGAAGCCCTGTTGCAAAAAGTACATTTTGATAAATTTTGCCATGCCCCTTGCTACTGCGCCGATCAGCGATGATGATTTTTGTTGCGCTATCAGTTTGTTGAGTCCCAAGTCGGTATATCGATTCATGCGTTCAATATGAGAGCGAACCGATGGATAGGTGTAATGAAAAATCGGCTGCTCAAGTTTCGACACGTGCCCGGTCAATCGAACAAATTCATGGACGATGCTGTCACTGAAGTTGCCGAAGCGGCGATCGAATAACCGCAGCGGATAATCGCGCTGCCAGCCGCAAAACCGGATCGGTTGTCCCAGATAAAACGACTGGCGCTTAATCCGATAACCGTGAAATTGCGGCCGCTGCAGAATCGTTTGGATCTCGGATTTGAGCCCTTCGCTCACTTCCTCATCCGAATCTATCGACAAAATCCAGTTGTGGGTTGCGGCATTTACCGCCAATTGTTTCAATGGACCAAAACCCAGCCATTCAGGCTGAAGGATCACCTTGGTGGTATATTGCCGACAGATGCTGGGCGTCCGATCGGTTGAGCCATTGTCCACCACGACAATCTCATCGGCCCATTGCACGGATTTGAGGCAACGCTCGATGTTCTTTTCCTCGTTCTTAGTGATGATGGCGATCGATAATTTTTCCGACATAGGCAACTATTGTTTTCAACGCTTATCGTGAACTGTCACCACGGCTGCTGCGCCCAATCGACTGGCATCCAAATTCTCAGTTTAAACGGAGTACGATGAGATTTTCGTCATTCCCAGGCTGATCGAAACCCACGGAGCAGCGAAAATCACCACGATCAATAGCTTTCCGGCGCCGGGCATAGTATGCTTGATTTACTCGTTCACCATCCTGGTGATACGGCGGGTGAAATAGATGCAATGGATACACTGTGTAAAATGGATTTTTGCCACGAATCCCCGCCGCGTAGAGTCTGTGACCTAAATCATCATCTTCATTGCCCCAGCCCTGATAATTCTCGTCGTACCCATTCACCAGGATGAAGTCATCCCGATTAATGGCCGAAAAGAGGCCGCGAAGTTTGGGACCAATGCGACGCAGATGCAAGCGTTTGAGCAGTCGATAGAAATTGTCTTTCAAGTATTGCCGTTTTATTTTACGCACCTGGTCTTTGGTGACAATGTCCCGAAAGTCAGAGCGTTCGATGACCGATTCGGTGACCAATTGGCTCTGCTGGCCGGTCAACCGCACCGGATAAGCCACACAGAATTGACGCGGCCGCCGATGTTTCACGCAGATTTCCAGGAAATTTCGGCTCAGCACAATGTCCTGATCCAGAAAAATGAAATAATCCCCAGTAGCGTGTCTGGCCCCGTTGTTGCGGCAGCGGGCCAACCGAAAGCCCTGGTGCGGCTGGCTGATAAATTTAACTGGATAATGCAATCCCCGGACGATCGGTTGAATCGCAGCCGGAATATCCTCATCTGAGCCATCATCCGTAAGAATCAGTTCGTCTGGCGCTATAGATTGATGTTTCAATGACCATAAGGCCTTGGTCAATAAATGGGCTCGATTATAAACAGCAATAATAACTGACAGCTTCATGGATTCATTTCCTCCGGCGATAAAATCGGGCTGCCAGGCCGATCTTGATCAACTGAAACAGTTCCGGTAGTGGCAAATTCAGCCACAATTTCGAATCTCGGTACCAGCGATAGCCGGCGTCAACGATCAAAAATCTCAATCCACGAGCCCAATCGTCTCGTCCACCATGCCACCAGCTCTGCTTTTTGTTCCGCTTTCGTAAACGAACCAGGTGCTTGATGAAGCAGCGGGCCAATGCATTTTGATGCGACTGGCTCCTTGGCGCTGATTCATGAAAATAATCAAAAGCGGTGATCAAAGTGTGAATCCCAGCCCGAAACGCAATGTCACTCCTGGCTGGTCGCTTGGTATTATAAAACACAGCCGCGGCGGTATCAAAATCGACATCCTGGCCAGTTTGCCACTGAATCGACCGCTGCACCAGTTCGATGTAATATCGGTCCCGCTCTTCCGAGGGGACGTATTTGGTGACGCTGGCGCGATGGGAGCGCCATAGACTAACGACCTCGGGGAGAGCCGCAAATTTTCCGACCCGCAGCAGCTTGGTGTACAGATCCAGGTCTTCGCCATGGAAATAAGAGGGATCGTAACTATCATCCTCGATGGCTGGTTGCCGGCGATACATAACTGTCGAATGAATCAAACAATTTCCAAAAGTGAGCCACCAGCGGATGCTGACATCATCGTGGGGGACCCGTTTTTGGCGCTTAATGATTCTTCCAGCGGCATCGATCACCCCATAGTCGCCCGCCACCAGGACGGTTTCGGGATGCGAATCCAGCCATGCCACTTGCTTTGCCAGCCGGTGGGGCCGAGCCATATCATCCGAATCCAGCACCGCCACATATTCACCAGTGGCGCGCTGCAATCCAAGATGCTTGGTGTAGGTGACCCCACGGTTTTTATCGGTGGTGATAAGTTTCACTCTGCCATCTGCTCGGGAGTAATGCTCAGCAATTTTCTGACTATCATCCGTCGAACAGTCGTCCACGACCAATACCTCAAAATCCGAGTAAGTCTGGCTTAGAACGCTTTCCAGACAGGCCGGCAAAAATCGAGCGTTGTTGTAACTGGCAACGAGTACCGTAACCTTTGGCGGCATATTAGACCTTCACCAATCGATAATTTCGAAAGCCCCCCAGTTGGCGGCCAGCGAGAACATATTGCTCAATGAACGATAGCAGCCGATATTTCAAACGCTCGTGTTTATGCGGTGCCCGATATGGATTGGGCCGGCCTGAGTACTGCAATTTATCTTTCCAATTCATCTGTGCGATTCGTTCCTGCATCACCGCTGGATGCGTGCCACTGAATACGGCCAATCGATTCAATGGGCCATAATCAAATTCCTTTGGCACTTTCTCATAATAGTCATGGGCGCGTTTCGAACCCCAATGCACCGAATCCAGGGCCCGTCGCTTATTTTGCATGAGATGCGGCGGGCGAACCCAGCCGTAATGATAGATCTCCGCATCCACCAGTGCCACTTTTAATTTATGATGGCCGTTCTCCTGGCGCGGATTGTCATAATAATCGAACCGGCGAAACGATTGGGCGCTCTGCCATGAGTAGATATCGGGTCGATTCCGAATGATTCGGATCTCGTACCGGTACCAGCCATGGCCAGCATGATAATGATCGTAATCCCCCCAAAAATGCTTATAGCGGAACAATAGTCCTTCAACGGCCTGATTGGTCAGCAGTTCCTCGCAACGGGCCTGAATGATTGGCAGATATCGTTCATGGACCACTTCATCGGCCTGCAGATAAAATAGCCAGTCCCCGGTGCAGGCGGCCTTGGCAAGGTTGGTCTGCATGGCATTGATCACACCTTTCTTGAAATATTGCTCCTCCCAGATCGTGTCGATGATGGTGATTTTGGGATCACCAATGGCCGCAATCTGCTCCCGCGTCGTATCATCGGGATCGCCCTGGCCGACCGCAATGACGAACTCATCGACAATGGGCAGGATGGACCGGATGGATTCGACGACCGGATAATACAATTTAATCCCATTTCTGACGAACGAGAAGCCGCTGATTTTCATGCTAACGCCCCTGAACTGGTCTCAGTAAATCGCCTACTAATTTAGAACAATTCGGTTAAAAAGCAAGTGTTTTTTGGGCGAACGGGATACTGAGACATCAGGTGCTGAGGGCATAGCCGATTGGGCCATGGCGTCATAGGACGAACGGGCAATGCCGAGTTCATGGTTGCAGCGATATTTTTTTATTGAAAAGAGAAATCAAACAGAGGTTCGAGTTGAGAAGAGTCGCCGAGGGAAACCGATACGAATACGGAATGCGTTTGCATGGCCAAGTTGTCGGGGCGATCGATGAAGAGATGATCGACAACAATTTTGTCGATTGGCCAATCTGACAGTGGCGCGCGACCGAACAAAGGCTGGTGAGGAATGATCTGAACGACATCCTCAGCCTTCAGATAAAAATTGAGCGTAACGGTTGCTTCGACCGGTTTTATTCTCTTCCAGTATAGCAGCAAGTGGGCTTGTCGCTTGCCAATATATACCGGTTGCCAGCCAAGGAATTCCAATGCACCATGCAAAGTGCGTTTATTGACGGCTGTCATTTTGTTTGGCAGAGTATCGAGGATAAAAAATTGATCGGCGGCGAAAGGCTGGGCTGTTCGCCTTTGAAGGCAGAACACGTTATTTTCGACCCAACGCACAGCCAGCGTCGTGTCATGAAGCGCAGCGCGAGTGAGCTCGTTCATTGCAGGCACCTTGAGTGTTCGAGCGGTGCCAGCCAGATTTTTGATTTCGATTTCAGGCCGATTCAGCTCCAGCACAATGACGTCTGCTTCTGAGCTGCGCTCAGGAAAGTGATAGAGTTCGCGGCGATTGGCCAGATGGGAACCAGCACGAGCTGTGGTCGAGACTGAAAGATGGGCTGAAATGGCGCGGAGTTGCTGAGATAATTTTCGATCTGGTTCAGAGACCTGCCACATTCGATGGAATCGCACGATTGAAAATTGGGTCATCGATAAAAACGCAGCCAGGGCAATGGCAGCGCTGAGCACGACCGTCAGCCGGTGCGTTTGATTCTGAAAGAATTTATTCCGACGTTCTTTCAAATTGGCCAGCCCCTGGATGGCAGCCAAAAAAATGAACGGCGTGATGGTAGCCGTGTAATGATATTCAATTTGATGCATCTGGGGCCATTGGCTCAGAAGGTTCAAAAGCAAAGTCGGCGCGGCAATAAGCAATATGTCAATCGATAAGAAACACAAGCCGATGACTGGCAGCGCCAATTTCGCCAGGTATTTGATATTTTCTTGGGATAATAGATAGCGAACGATGATCGCGATTGTTTGGATCAGAGAACGGATAAAATTGTTCAGTGATAGGTGTTCCCAATTTGGCACCATGCTGGTCCTTTCCGCCATCTCGGGGGCTCCAAAGAAGTGAAATCGCAGGAAGAAGGCCGCTAACCAGGCGGTGCTCAGCAGCACCAACGGGATGGCCATTCGCCGCTGGCCCTTTTTGATCCAGGCAAATAGCCCTAATGAAAATATAACCAAGGCCACATCCTCGCGGCAGGCCATACTCAAAACAGCACTTATGAGCATTGGAGCAAGTTTCGCTTGATCGAGATAATAGAATGCAAATAGCAGGAAGGTGGTTGCCAGCGTTAATCCGTGCAGATCGAACAGATTGGCGCCATGCAGCGCGGGATAGAACAGATAGGCAAGGGCGATGAGCGTCCCTGCCAGTGGCGAGGTGAGTTTTTTCGTCGCCAGTTTAAAAATAGGAATGATGCCGCAAGCCAAAATTAGCGTCTGAATGCAAAGCAGCATCGGGATCGATGGGATGATCCGATAGATGAGCGCCAGGGGAAGGTAGATGATCTCCCAATGGGCCACAGCCAACCGTGAAGCGGAAAACCCAAGATTGACAGTTTCGTGCAGGATGCGGCCATGGGTGGTGTTCCAAATCGCCTGGAGCATGAGGCCCATATCCCAGAGCGTAGCATGAAAGCTCATGTATCGATTGATCGCCCATGTACCCATAATGATTGTGTACCCAGCGATCAGTCCGAATAGCGCAATGAGAGCACCGCGGTTTTTTTTTAATTGATCCAATTGGCTGCAGTTCATGATGTGCTCATTTTTTTGATAGGATGATTAATCCTCGCTCCTCAATCGATCGAATTGGTGATCGATCCGCAAGATGAAATCCTTCAGAAAACTGTTTCATTTCTGTGGGATTTCACTGATGTGGGAGCATAAAATGAATGAGCTGAAAGTAAGGATTTTATAGCTGATAGTCAATTGAAATAATTGTAATCAGCCAAGGCAACCTACCATGTTTTTCGATGGAGTTGGGCATTACTTAACTCACTTTTCTTGGGTGGAAAGAGATGGCCAGATGCTGCGTGATGAGATCCTCGAAAAAAATCCCCCTTCTATTTTCAAGAGAAGGGGGTTTGAGGGATGAGCTTGAGAAATCGGCAGTCGGGGAACTCACCAGCCAGGTGCTATATGGAGAAGAGAATGGGCACTGACAAAGTAAAATTTCCCATTATGCCTTCTCGGAGAAAGGAATTTTAGGCAAGATGGCCACTTGCCCTACATCTTATTCCAAAAATCGTTCTTTGAACGTGGGCTTGCTTCCGGCCAGCTTCATGAAAACGTCCAATGGCACGACTTCGAATTCCGAGCCCAATTTGTCCAAAATTCCCTTCACCCGTTTCACGTCGCTGGATTCTCGAACATGGACCAGCAGGAAATATGGTCGCACCGAATTGATTCGGGCCAACTCCTGAAGATCGGCCACAGCCTCGGCTTCGGGAATGGTGGGGGAGAGGTAGTAGTCATACGATATCAACGGCCGGCCATCGCGACAGGTAAATGTGTAGGCTGGGGCATAGCCATTGACAAAGCCGATGGCCTCGGGCATATTTTTGTAATAGGCATCGACAACTGGCCGGGTTAGTTCCGTATTTCCTTCCACTGTAGCCCCCTCGGAATAATCCATGATTTCAAATACGCGGAGATCGAGCTGTTTCATCAGCTCATTGGCCCGCTGGATCAGACCAGGCAATAGCTCTGGGGGAACGGCTTTGGGATACATGTAGCCAGGCCCGGAGAGACAACCGATGAAGTAATCGTTGGGCGTGGCCATGGTATAAAAATATTCCAGCAGCACCGGGGCCAACCAGACGTAGTTCATGATCATCTCCCAGGCGTAAGGGATCTCTCCGCGGCCGGGACGCAGCCACGCGCCAATGCCCATCCCGTCCGATTGAATGCAGGAGATATAGACTTTCTTCTTTGGCTTATATTCCTTGCCGGGTATGATATGATGATTGTTCTTGATTTTAAACCCCGGGGAAAACGGGATCTGGTGATCGAAGCTGAAATTGGGTAGTGTGTGAAGGCCCTCAACGACATGCCCATGTTTCGAAGTCAATTTCACATGGTCTCGCTCCCGATCCTTGGCATAAGAATGCCAGCCCATAACGATCGAGCCAGGCTTCATTTCGCTGAGCAATTTGCTGGCGAGGCGATATTCCAGCGTGTCGGTTTCTCTCGTAGAAAGATCTTGAAAGAACACTTGCTTGTAAATGCCCCAATCGGCCACGCCTGGCTTCATAATTTTGCCAGCATCGCCGCCCATCCAGACGATGAATTCTTTATTGCAGCGATGCCAGTATCGTTCATAAGCCCACTGATAAATTTCATAGTCGCTTTGACCGACGAACCTGCCCCGAAAATCCTCGATCATCTTCAAGCCGGCGTTCTCGGCCACGGGGATGAGCTCGGGGCTGACCACTAAGGCGCTATCCAGCCCCGCCACAGTGAAAGCTACGATCAGCGAGGTTCGGACCGATTTGTCCCAGACAACATAACCTTTGATCGCTTTTTTGAAGATGCTGATCGCCTGCTCGATGCTCGATAATTCAGTAAAGGTAAAATGGCGCTTGTTCCGATAATAGTCGAACAGAGATGCGGTATAAACGAACGGCCAATTTTCAGGATAGATGAAATAGAGGTTGGGGCCGGAGCGATTGGCGTTGCCCTGTAAGCTGATCAGCAGGGCATTGCGGTCCAGTCCGCCAGCCACTTCCCATTCATCGGCTATTTTCATGAAATAGGCATGCTTGGAACCAGCCCGCTTCAGCAGGTATTGCAGCGCCGAGCTGGCCGGCCGCGTGGATCGTTCGATGCGATAGATTAGCAGCTCGCCGTCATTAGCAAGCTGGTAGCGATGCGTTTCGATCACAGGTTTAAAACCCTGGGACCCACGGAGCTCATAGCGGTATACCATCGTCAAGATCGCGCCGTTTTTCTCCCATTGGGCGCTGATTTGTCGGGTTCGACCGACTGGCATCGCTAAACCCATAAACACATTGGTAGGAAACACGCGATCTCGAATGGGAAATTCCCGCACCACACCATCAGGTTCGATTTGGATCGTGTCCGAAAAGCTGCGCGTGGTGCCCCATTTCTGGATAAGGGTGATAGATGAATGCTGAATGATAAAATGGATTGATAATGTCCCGTACAGCCCAATCTCGCTGCTTTTTTCAGGCAGCAGGCTCCAGTGGCCATTGAAATCACGTGGTTGTTGAGCAGGGGACAGCGAAGGGATAATGAAAAATAGAAGGGATAAAATTGTCAGCAACCAATTTGACATTTCAGTTCTCCGATAATTTGTGAAATTAGTTGGCAACTTCTACGGATGAGAATCTGTCCCGGGGCGCTGGTACAAACGTCCTATAGCAAAGATGGGAACGTTGAGAATTATAATGATCAGAGGGCAGAGTCTATTGTTTTGAACTCACCCCGTTGCCCCCTCTCTTGAAAAGAGAGGGGGAAGTTGTGATCTGAAGTTCATTTTGATTCATGGATTCCAAAGCCCCTATCTTTTTTCGCGAGAAGGGGGGATGAGTTCAATAGTTTGTTGCCGAACTCACCCCCTGGCCCCCTCTCTTGAGAGGAGAGGAGGAATACGGGCTTAATTTGATGATTTCGGTTTTCTTCTCGTTTTGAGGGTTGAGGATTTAGGAAATGATCGTGTACAATTGTGCGATTCTCGGATCGGCCAATTGGACAATGACCCAACCGCCTATTTTTGGATGCCGAGCAAATCCAGCATAAACGCATATTCCATAGCGGTCAAGCGATGTCGCTCGAAGCGCCCAGCCTTACCACCATGCCCAGCTTTCATATCCGTGTGAAGCACCAGTAAATTATTATCCGTTTTCATTTCCCGCAGCTTGGCCACCCATTTCGCTGGCTCCCAATATTGCACCTGGGAATCGTGCAGGCCAGTGGTGACGAACATGTTAGGATAATTTTGAGCCACCACATTGTCGTACGGGGAGTAAGACAACATGTATTCGTAGTATTCCTTCTGCTTGGGATTGCCCCATTCGTCGAATTCGTTGGTGGTCAGAGGAATGCTCTCATCAAGCATGGTGGTGACCACATCGACCCAGGGGACGGCGGCGATCACGCCTTTGAACAGATCGGGCCGCATGTTGACCACCGCGCCAATCAGCAGCCCGCCAGCACTGCCGCCCATGGCAAAGAGCTTATCAGGATTGGTGAATTTTTCGGCAATTAAATACTCGGCACAGGCGATGAAATCGGTGAAAGTATTTTTCTTCTTTAAGAGCTTGCCATCCTCATACCATTGTCGTCCCATCTCCTGACCACCGCGGATATGGGCGATCGCATAAACAAAACCGCGATCCAGCAGACTAAGGCGCACCGAGCTGAAACTGGCATCCATGCTGGCACCATACGAGCCATAGCCGTACAGCAGCAATGGATTGTTGCCATCTTTCACCAGGCCAATCCGATAAACCAGGGAAATCGGGATCTTGACGCTGTCCTTCGCCGTGGCATAGAGCCGCTCTGTTTTATAATTCTTCGGATCGAAACCGCCAAGCACCTCTTCTTGCTTCAGCAACGTCTTCTCCCTGGTTCGCATGTTGTAATCGTAAGTCGAATTGGGCGTAGTGAGGGATGTGTACCCATAGCGCAGCAACTCGGTATCGAATTCAGGATTGGTCGATGCATAAGCGGTATAGGCTGGCTCGCCGAAATCGAGATAATGTTCAGCGCCAGTCGTTTGATCGATCACCCGAATTTGCCGCAATCCATTCTTTCGCTCTCCAACAGCAAGATAATTTTTGAACACCTCGATATCTTCGAGCAAAACATCGTCCCGATGGGGAATGATCTCCCGCCAATTGTTTTTTGTGGTGCGGTCGATTGGCGTCTCCATTAAACGGAAATTCTTGGCGTTCCAATTGGTCACGATGTAAAATTTGTCCTCAAAATGCTCAATGCTATATTCATGATCTCGTTCTCGGGGATTGAAGATCCTGAATTCTCCTTGGGGATTATTAGCTTCTAAGAAACGGTATTCTGTGGATAAGGTGCTGGTTGAATTAATGAAGATATATTTTTTGGATTTTGATTTATAGACATAGGTATTGAAAGTGCTGTCCTTTTCATGATAGACCTCGGTGTCCTTGGTTGGGTCGGTGCCCAACACGTGCTTCAAAATCTTATAAGGACGCAGCGTGGAATCTTTTGTGACGTAGAAGACAGTCTGATTGTCGTTGGCCCAGGCCGCTCCGCCCGAGGTATTGGCAATGGCGTCGGGCAGGATCTCGTTGGTCTCCAGGTTCTTAAAATAAATGGTATATTTGCGCCGACTCACGGTATCGACACCGAAGGCGAGAAATTTGTTGTCATCGCTCACGCTCAGCCCCACGACCTGATAAAAATCATGGCCTTTGGCCAGCTCGTTCACATTCAACATGATTTCCTCGGGCGCATCCAGGCTGCCCTTTTTGCGACAGTAAATCGGATGTTCCTGGCCCTCTTCATAGCGGGTGTAATAGTAGTAGCCATTATCGCGATATGGCACCGACATATCGGTCTGCTTAAACCGACCGATGATTTCATTGTAAAGCTTTTCTTGCAGCTTTTGCGTGTGCTTCAGCACAGCATCTTTGTACTCATTCTCCGCCTGAAGATAAGCAATGACCTCGGGATTGTCTCGCTCACGCAACCAAAAATAATTGTCGATGCGAGTATGCCCATGAATCGTGAGTTCTTTGGGAATTTGTTTCGCTCTTGGTGGCGTTAATCTCTGATTTTGGGCATGCTGGCGTGAACATCCAGCCCAGATTAGCGAGAAAAGAGTAACCATGAAAAGAAGATTATTGGTTTTGAAAATGGAGCGGGTTGATAATTTCATCGTTCACCTCTCTGGATTAATTAGAATGATCGATTGCCCAGTTCGCAATGATGGCCATCTGCCGCGCAGCGTGGGAGCATCTGTCAATGAGCTGACCCCCACAGTTTTGCAGAATCGTCTATTTGAAATTTATCGCGATTTGATAGGGTGGCGAATCCCGCTAACTTGAGTGGATCCTCCCTATGGCGATGATCCGAGCGGATGATGGCATCGGATTCGCATCGCGAAACTGGCGCCATTGGTGAAATTTGCCATCGGAAAATTTTTAAGGATCAAATTTAAAAAAATTTAGTTGAATGATAAACTTATTCGGTGAAAAAGTCAAGGGAAATTTTATATCACTATGGGGAAGCTTTATTAAACCTATCTGGTTTGTCAATGCTTTGTGGATATAGAGAAATATGGGATCGGAAAAAATAGAATTCGCGATAAAAGGGATGACCTGCGCGGCATGTGTTCGGCGGGTAGAAATGGCGCTGAAAGGCGTTAACGGCGTGATGGACGCTGTGGTCAATTTGAGCACAGAGCGCGCGACGGTCGCTTTTCAGCCCGATGTGACTGATATCGAGCAATTGAAAGCCGCGGTGGCAGACGCTGGCTATGAAGCGGAGGCGATTGTTGCGGATCGCAGTGCCGATTGGGAACGATTGGCCCGAGAGGAGAGGTATCGGACTTTATTTCGACATTTGATCTTCAGTGCGTCGCTGACCGTTTTGATTGTGCTCGGCTCCATGGCGGAGATGGTGGGGCATGTGACGATTATCCCACAACAGGCGTTGTGGATTGCTTTGTTCGTCTTGACGACCCCGGTGCTCTTGATATCAGGCAGGCAATTCTTTGTCGGGGCCTGGAAGGCATTGAAGCACAGCACCGCCGATATGAATACGCTGATTGCCCTGGGCACCGGGGCGGCCTATCTGTATTCAATGGTCGCCACTTTTCTGCCGGATTTTTTCCCCGAAAATATGCGGCATGTCTATTATGATACTACCGCTGTCATTATTACGCTGGTCCTCTTTGGCCGGCTGCTGGAAGCCCGGGCAAAAGGCCGCACATCCGAAGCCATCAAAAAGCTAATGGGCTTGCAGCCGAAAACCGCTCGGGTCATTCGCGACGGGCAAGAACTCGATCTTCCCATCGAACAGGTGCAAGTGGGGGATTTGATCGTTGTTCGACCTGGAGAGCGGATTCCGGTGGATGGTCGGGTGGTTTCCGGTAGCTCCACGGTTGATGAATCCATGCTGACCGGTGAAGCGATGCCAGTGAAGAAATCAGCGGGAGATCCGGTGATCGGGGCCACCATAAACAAAACCGGGTCATTTCAATTTAAAGCCACCAAAGTGGGCAGGGAAACAGTGCTGGCGCAGATCATTCGGCTGGTTCAGGAAGCCCAGGGATCCAAAGCACCGATTCAGCGGTTAGCGGATTTCGTCGCGAGCATTTTTGTCCCGGTGGTGATTGGTATCGCTATTTTGGCATTTTTTATCTGGTGGCGATTTGGACCGGAACCGCAATTCATCTATGCCCTGGTGACGCTTGTCACGGTGCTGATCATCGCCTGTCCCTGCGC